>Ga0228536_1000013_pt1 | contig 517869 bp, 439 predicted proteins | sample SJ1Smetagenome_FD_168611 | JGI IMG/M metagenome (GOLD analysis project Ga0228536, IMG submission 168611) | Enriched culture of PCE-dechlorinating microbial communities from Ithaca, New York, USA - SJ1.S | ecosystem: Engineered > Modeled > Simulated communities (microbial... > Unclassified...
GCAACTGGATACAAACAAAATCCTAAAAACTACAAATCGACTCCGAATGTTTTGCAAGTTTTTGAAAGTCCTCTTTCATAAACTATAAAAGGCATACAAAAAAATACGGTGTTCACCGAATGCTTACGCTGCAATTCCTGCGCCAAAACTTGTAAATGACTTTTTACCTTCTTCCAATTCTGAACCTTCCTTGAATGTACTTTGATAGACTCCACCTACAATTTTAGCTTGTGCATAAAACCCTTCAGGAGCATTCCCTTTGAAATAAAATCTTGCAATAGGTGCAAGTTGAACACCAGGGTAAGCACCATAATAACCCGTCAAAAGACCGCCAGTAGTAAATTTAGGGGTTAATACTCTTTCATACTTGATCCTTACTCCATTTACAAACTGAAATGGAGAGATGCCAACAACATTTTTAAATTCATTTGTTTCCTGTGCAAAAATGCTCAGACCCAGTACTGATAACAGTAAAAATAAAAACACTTTTTTCATAAAATTAATTGAGTTGATTACTGCTTACTCTTTTTTAGGATTTTCTGCTTCCTCCATTATTTAACTAAAACAATCATATATGATTGTTAAGGTGCAAAGATAAATAAATTTCTTTGTTTACAATCATTAATGATAGAAGGAAATGAGGAATGAAGAATTATTTAAAAAGATTGGATTGAAAATAAGAGTGTTGAGGGAAAGTAAAAATTTATCAATACAGGAATTTTCTGATAAAATTAATATTGAATATAACAACTTGATTAGGATTGAGAAAGGTAGAACCAACCCAACACTTGGTACATTGTATAAAATTTGTCAGGCTTTAAATGCTAAGTTAGTGGATATTGTTGACGTGGAATAATAAGAATATTCCGTGTGGTCTTAATAATTATTCCGATTGCTTTTTTGATACAATGATATCTTTCCTGATTGTACATTTGCTATTTTTGTACACGGGATTAGTCTTTTCATCTAATTTGAAATTATAGAGGCTTGATGCTTGTATCCCAATTTCATCAATATTAAAAACCTGATAAATAGCTGAAATAGAACCAAAATAAAAGTCCTGTTTTGGCATTTCATCATCAAAGAAGTGTACGTGATATACGGTAAATGGCTTTTTCATTATAAATTTCATTATTCAAATTGCAAATCTACCTAAATTAGTTGACATATACCTCAAATATAATATTTTACTAGCATTGTTTAACTTTAGGAAGGTTGATATATGGCGAATAACAACTATCTTTGTCTTGCTAAACAATAATTTTTAATAACGACAATATGAAAGCAGTAATATACGCAAGAGTAAGTAGTACTAACGGCACGCAGGATTACCAAAGACAGATTAATGACTTAACCACCTATGCCGTGAATAGTAATATGACTGTTGAGGCTATATTTGCTGAGAAAATAAGTGGGGCTAAGAAGAACCGAGATAGGCAGGAATTGCTGAGGATGATTGACTATGTAAATTCCAACGTCATAGATAAAGTCTTGGTAACAGAGCTCTCACGTTTGGGACGAGATACATTACAGGTATTGCAGGCTATTGAAATACTGAACCAAAACAAGATATCTTTATTTATCCTCAACTATAACATTGAGACTTTAACTCCTGAAATGGAAATCAATCCGATATCTCAATTTCTTATTACAATACTTGCAGAAGTGGCAAGAATGGAAAGAAAAACCATTCGGGAACGTGTTGCGAGCGGTTATGAGAATTATAGAAATGCAGGAGGGAAGGTAGGGCGCAAAGTCGGTTATACCAAAAGTGATGAGGCTATGAAAGAGCAATACACCGAAGAATTGAAGTTATTGAAAAAAGGATATTCGTTGAGGAATGTATATAAGATCACGGGGACAAGTCCCAACACTCTCCAGAAAATTAAGGGATTAATCCAAGCATAAGGAGAGGGGGACAGTTGGATATCCTCCCTTTAATTTTTTAATGAAAACAACTGTACTAAAATGGGGGTATTGGGATATTATGTATTTCTTCATAGAAAAAAATTAAAAAAAATACTGGCCCGGTACACTATTATCCTACCTGAAAATTAAAAATAATTTATAAAAATACTTTGTTTTGTTAAAAACAGAGAATACTTTTGTGGTGAAAGTTAAATTCTACGAGACACGGGTATTGATTTTCTGAAAAAGGGTTGAGCGCATCCGCAGCGCAGAATAAAGAAGTAAGTGTTATGAGAAGTGATAAATTTAGAAACCTGCAGAAAGGTGTTGAATAATGGAAAAACGAAGTACACAGATGAAGATGTAAAGCGATTGCGAGAATATCTTTATTGGCTTGCAGAATTGCAGTTGGAAAATGAGAATAAATAAGTTATTAATTAAAGAACATTGTTATGAGTAAAGAAATTAAAAATGTAATAATATATTGTCGGGTAAGTAGTGACGAGCAAGCATTGGGAGGCAGTTTGGACTTCCAAGAACAAAGTTTAAGGACTTACTGTGATATTAAGAAGTATAATATTGTTGGAGAATCATACCGAGAAGATCACAGCGCAAAAAATTTCAATCGTCCTAAAATTCAGGAAATAATGAATTTTTGCAAGAAAAATAGGGGTAAAGTAGATGCAGTCTTATTTACACGTTGGGACAGGTATTCCCGAAATTTGGAATTAGCATTGGGAAATATAAGATATTTCTCTAATTTAGGGATAGAAGTCAATGCTTCGGAAAATCCACTCAATCTCTCAATTCCCGAAAATAAAATGTTATTAACTGTATATTTGGTAACGCCCGAAATTGATAACGACAAAAGAGCTGAAGCGACAAAGGATGGAATTATACAGGCAAAAAGAAATGGCAGACGTCCAAATAAAGCCCCTAGGGGGTATGTCAATAAGACGAATAACAAAGGGGAAAAATATGTTGAAATGGATGAAGACAAAGCTAAATACATTAGGCTAATGTTCAACGAAGTAGCAAAAGGGATTGAATCCGCAAGCTATATAAGAAGAAAGTTTGCAAGACACGGTTTTTATATTGCAGAGTCCACTTTTTTAGATATGTTGAGAAACAGATTTTATATGGGGGATGTGTTTGTTCCTGCATATAAAGGCGAAAAAGCCGAATATGTAAAAGGACAGCATGAAGCGATGATACAAGGGGATGTGTTTTGGAAAGTGCAAGAAGTATTGGACGGCAAGAAGAAACACACTCCAAAATTATCGAAACGTATTAATCCCGATTTGTTTTTAAGAAAGTATATTGTTTGTCCTGTTTGTGGCAGTCCTCTTACAGGTGCAACAAGTAGGGGCAATGGTGGGCAATATACTTATTATAATTGCAGCAAGAAAGCCAAGCATTTTAGGGTGCGAGCCGAGCAGGCAAATGAACAATTCGCAAGATATATGGCAAGTTTGAAACCGAATGAAACAGTATTGCAGTTATATAATGAGGTTCTGCAAGACCTAAAAACAGAAAAAGATGGGAATGAAAGGAAGGATGTCTTCAAATTAGAAAAAGAATTACAGGAAATACAAATCAATATCAATAAGGTCGATGATAAGTTTGTAAGGGATGAAATAGATAAATCCACGCATAACAGGCTAATAGAAAGATACCAAAATGAAAAGGTCATCTTGCAGGAAAGAATAAATTTAATGAAAAACCCGAACCGTGCTAATATCGAACCAAAACTAAGGTACTCAATATCCCTGATAAACAATATAGATGACTATATAAGAGATGCCAAAGTAGAGGTGAAATGTAAGCTAATAGGTTCGATGTTTCCCGAAAAAATCACTTTTGACGGAAAATCATATCGAACCAATTCTTATAATTCGGTGCTTGACCTAATATATAAGCAAACCAATCAGTTGAAGGGAGATAAAAAAGAAATCGGAGAAAGATTTAACTCTTTCCCCGATTCTGTACCCAGAGCCGGGATCGAACCGGCATGGAAGTGAATCCACTGGTGTTTGAGACCAGCGCGTCTACCAATTCCGCCATCTGGGCATTTCGTAGAAAAACGACTGCAAAAGTACATAAAAATTTCAAAAATAAAAATGATTGAGCTCTTTTTATTTTAAATTATTCAAAAAGGAGAGGCCGCTTGAAATTAAATGGGTAATTGTTAAAACAATCCCGCAACGGAAAGCGTTATACAGGGAAGAAAAAATATATAATACAATCGGAAAAGTGTCTAAATCACTCAGTCTGTAAGATTACGTTATGAAGAACAACAATTTTTGTGTTATTATGGGAGGTGGGATCGGAAGCCGATTCTGGCCTTTTAGTAAAGAAGACAGGCCTAAGCAGTTCCTCGATTTTTTTGGTACGGGGCGTTCGCTTCTGCAGAGTACGTTCGATCGGTTTAAAAAAATAATTCCCATCGAAAATATTTTCGTCGTAACCAACGACGCGTATGCGGAGCTAACCCTAAAACAATTACCCGAGTTGTCGAAAGAGCAGGTGCTTCTTGAACCGTTGAGAAGGAATACCGCGCCCGCAATCGCCTATTCTGTGTTTCATATCCAGGCGATTAATCCGGACGCGAATATCGTGGTGGCTCCTTCCGATCATCTTATTTTGAAAGAAGATATTTTCCTGTCGGAAATAGAGCGTGGACTACAATTTGTGGAAAAGAACCCTTTCCTGCTGACATTGGGTATTAAGCCCAGCCGTCCTGAAACAGGTTACGGCTATATTCAGGAGAGCCACGAAGAGGTTGACGGCATTCGGAAAGTGAAAACTTTTACGGAAAAGCCTAATATTGAGTTGGCTAAGGTCTTCTATGAAAGTGGCGAATTCGTTTGGAATTCGGGGATATTCCTTTGGAGCGTAAAAGCTATTGTAGAAGCTTTTAAAATGTATTTACCCGATATCGTAAATAAGTTCAACGAAGGCAAAGAATTCTTTAACACTCCCCGTGAGAAGGAGTTTATAGATCAGGCATTTCCGTTTTGTCCCAATATCTCCATCGATTACGGAATAATGGAAGAGGCGGACAACGTATATGTTATCGGCTCTGATTTTGGGTGGTCTGATCTGGGTACCTGGGGTTCGTTACACGAAATAACCCCGAAAGACGAGAATGACAATGCCAGTTTACACTGCAAAACGTTGTACATCGAAAGTAACGACAACGTGGTGACCATGAGCGACGACAAGCTTGTAGTGATACAGGGGCTTGACGGGTATATCGTGGCTGAATCGGATAACGCGTTGCTGATTTGCAAAAAAGAGGAAGAACAGCGCATCAAGCACTTTGTGACCGATGTGAAGTTCCGCTACGGCGATGAATATATTTAGCTTATAATCAGCTGATAAACAGCAGTTCCCGATATTTGGGCAGAGGCCACATCTGGTTATCTACCATCAGTTCCAGCTTATCGATATGGTAGCGGATAACGGACAGGAAAGGCTCGACCGTATCGTGATAGGCGATAGCTTTTTCGCGTGCGTCTTCGAGTTTATTTGCCGATTTCCGCGCATCTACCATATCGTCAACGTTGGTTTTTATGGCTGAAATATGCGTTGCAATCTCTTCGATCAGCGCCGCATCTTCTTTGGAAAGCCGGGCTGCCCTTTCTTTGTCAAAAACCATACGCATTTTATACAGGTTGTCCAGCAGCATCGACTGATACTGTGTTGCCACGGGAATGATGTGGTTCATGCTTAAGTCGCCCAATACACGCGCTTCTATCTGAATTTTTTTAGTATAGGTCTCCCACTTCACTTCGTTCCGGGCATGAAGTTCACGCTCATTTAGAACGCCGACGCTTTCGTACATTCTTACACTCCGGTCGGAAAGGTACGCATCGAAAATCAACGGTACACTCGTTTCACAATCGAGTCCGCGTTTCAGGGCTTCTTCTTTCCACTCGTCACTGTATCCGTTTCCATCGAACCGGATAGGCTTACACTCCTTGATGTAAAGACGGATAGTATCGAAAATGGCTTGTTCTTTCTTCATGCCCTCTTTTATTTTGTTGTCGATCTCCTTTTTAAAATCGATCAGCTGGGCGGCCACCACGGCATTCAATGCGCTCATGGCCGATGAACAGTTGGCCGATGATCCTACGGCACGAAATTCGAACCGGTTTCCGGTAAATGCAAAGGGCGAAGTGCGGTTCCGGTCGGTATTGTCGATCAATACTTCGGGAATATGGGAAATGCCCAGTTTCATCTTGCGAAGCTCGTCCATCGTGATGTCATCGTCGTCGGAACTCTCTTCTATTTTATCGAGCACGGATGAAAGCTGCGAGCCGAGAAACACGGAAATTATTGCCGGGGGCGCTTCATTGGCACCTAAGCGGTGAGCGTTCTGTGCCGACATGATGGATGCTTTGAGCAGGCTGTTGTGTTTGTAAACCGCCATCAGCGTGTTGATAAGGAACGTCACAAACCGGAGATTTTCGTGCGCTGTCTTGCCGGGCGTGAAAAGCCCTATGCCGGTATCGGTGCCCAGCGACCAGTTGTTGTGTTTGCCCGATCCGTTTACGCCGGCGAATGGCTTTTCGTGTAACAGCAACTTGAAATTGTGTTTGGCGGCAATCTTATGCATCAGCGACATTATCAACAGGTTCTGATCGACTGCCAGATTGGTCTCACCGTAAATGGGTGCCAGCTCGAACTGGTTGGGCGCCACTTCGTTGTGGCGGGTTTTCAGCGGAATACCGTATTTGTAAGCTTCGTATTCCACTTCGCGCATAAACGCTACCACGCGCGGCGGAACCGCACCGAAGTAATGGTCCTCCAGCTGCTGGTTTTTAGCACTTTCGTGCCCCATAAGCGTCCTTTCGGTCAGATTCAGATCGGGGCGGGCAACATACAACGCCTGATCTACCAGGAAATATTCCTGTTCCCAACCCAAGTAGGAATATACTTTTTTCACGTTCGGATCAAAGAGCTTGCAAACTTCCACAGCCGCTTTGTCTATAGCCGATAGCGATTTCAACAGCGGCGTTTTATAATCGAGCGCTTCGCCCGTGTATGAAATAAAGACGGTGGGAATACAGAGCGTATCTTCGATAATGAATGCCGGTGACGACGGATCCCAGGCCGTATAACCCCGGGCCTCGAAGGTATTCCTGATGCCGCCGCTGGGAAAACTCGACGCGTCCGGCTCCTGCTGTGCGAGAAGCTTTCCGGAGAACCGCTCGATGATGTTTCCGCCCGGCCCGTTCATATAATCTACAAAAGAGTCGTGTTTTTCAGCCGTGCCTTCCGTAAGTGGCTGGAACCAGTGTGTGTAGTGTGTGGCACCCATCTCAATGGCCCACATTTTCATTCCGGCCGCCACATGATCGGCAATTTCGCGCTGCAGCGTTATCCCCTGGTCAATGGCGTCGAGAACGGTGTTCATCGTCTCTTTGGAAAGATATTTTGACATTTGTGTCCGGTTGAACACGTTCCTGCCGAAATATTCCGACGGGAGCTGATCGGGGACTGAAATTTCTACGGGAACTCTTTTTGAAGCTTCCTCTACCGCTTTGAACCTGAGTGTTGACATAAAGTTGATGTTTTTTAGTGCTTGTATTCCGATAACCGTGCAAAATTAATCATTATCTTCGCCATATGGAAATATGCGTATAATTAATTATTCATTGAATCAATCAAAAAACAGAGTATGAAAAAATCATTTTTAATCCTGATCTTTATCTTGCCCGCATTTTTTCTCTTTGCTGATGAAGGGATGTGGATGCTGCACCTGTTGAAACAACAAAAATATCCCGAGATGAAAAAGCTGGGATTGAAATTAAAAGATTATGATATTTACAATCCCGACGGAGCATCGATAAAAGATGCGGTTGTTCAGTTTGGAAGCGGATGTACAGGCGAGGTGATCTCTTCTCAGGGATTGGTGTTAACCAATCATCACTGCGGATACGGGCAAATACAAAACCATAGTTCGTTGGAACATAATTACCTGGAAAACGGATTTTGGGCAATGACCAAGACCGAAGAGCTCCCCAATCCGGGACTGACGGTTACTTTTATCGACAAGATTGAAGATGTGACCGATTATGTGAAAAAATGCCTCGAGCGGGATAAATTGCTGGATAAAGACGGGGTTTTCTTCCTTTCTCCCAGATATCTGAAAAGTATTGCAATGGAGAGGGTGGGGGCTGAGTTCCTGAGAAATAATGCTGGAAGCGATGTCGAGATTAAACCGTTCTTTGATGGGAACCGGTATTTTATGTTTATCAAAAAGATCTACTCCGATGTTCGTTTAGTGGGCGCGCCGCCAAGCTCTATAGGGAAGTTTGGCGCCGATACCGATAACTGGATGTGGCCGCGCCACACGGGCGACTTTTCCGTTTTCCGCATTTATGCCGATAAAAACGGCAATCCCGCCCCTTACTCTCCCGATAATGTTCCGTTGAAACCCAAGCGCTGGCTTACCGTTTCCACCAAAGGGGCAAAAGAAAATGATTTTGCCATGATCCTCGGATTTCCCGGAACAACCAATAAATTTTACACTTCGTGGGAAGTTGCGGAAAGGCGTGATATCGATAATGCGGTACGAATTAATATGCGTCGGGTTCGTCAGGAAACCCTGTTGAGAGAAATGCTTGCCGACCCACAGGTGAATATTCAGTATGCTTCGAAATACACAGGTTCCACCAATGCTTATAAGAGCGCTATCGGTTCGAATTGGGCGATTGATAAGCGTAATTTTATAATGACAAAACAGCAACAACAGGAGAGACTTATCCATTGGGCGGAGAAAAATAACAAACGGCACTGTCTTGCTGCTCTCGATACGATACAAAACATTGTATTGCAACGCAGCGATCTCCGTTTCAGGGATCGGATGCTGAACGAAGGAATTATCAGGGGAATTGAGTTCGCAAATATACCGACTCGAAATGCCGACTCGTTGATCCTTGCCCTTCAAAGCAAAAACGAAAAGAAGACAGAGAATTTCACGTCGTTGTTTCTCAACGATTTCCGGAATTTTGCCAACAAAAACTACAACGCTGAAGTGGATAAAAAAGTATCCAAAGCCATGATTGCGGAATATATCCGATTGATCCCAAAAGATAAACAGCCCGGAGGCTTTACCGATTTGTACACTGCATTTGAAGGAGATGTAAATAAATTTGTGGATAATGTCTTTGAAAATTCTGTTTTTGGAAGTGAAGCCAACATGGAGAGATTCCTTTCTAATCCGTCGCCAGAAACGCTAATCGATGACGCGATGCTTAACTTTGCCAGATCTGTAAAGGAGGAAGAAGAAAAATTAATGGATAAGCAAAATGCATTTACCCGTGCCTATAATATTGCCCGTCGTACTTATCTGAACGGAATATTGGAAATGGACGGGGCAATGGCGTATGCTCCCGATGCCAATCTTACACTCAGGCTTGCTTACGGACAGTTGAAAGGTTATGAGCCCCGTGATGCCGTTTACTACAAACCACAAACCACGGTAGAAGGTATTATGGAGAAAGAAGATCCTCAGAATTGGGAATTTGTTGTGCCCGGAAAACTAAAAGAACTTTACCGTAGCGGCGATTTCGGGCGTTATGCTTTGCCCGACGGCAAAATGCCGGTGGCATTTATGGCATCTACACATACTACGGGTGGAAACTCGGGCAGCCCGGTTATGAACGCCAACGGCGAATTAATCGGTATAAACTTCGACCGTAACTGGGAAGGTGTTGGCGGAGACATTCAATATCTTCCCGATTATCAGCGAAGTATTATAGTGGATATCCGTTATGTGTTGTTCATAATAGATAAATTTGCCGGTGCTACGCATCTGATCGAGGAGATGGACGTCAGATAGAAAAAAATCACAAAAGATATTATTAATAGATAAAAAGGTCATATATTTGTATGGGGTAAATCCTATTAAATACGGTAATCATGAAAACGAAATTATTTTACTTTGCATTTGTTTGCGTGATTGCATTACTGACCGGATGTGGAACAGCGCAAAAAGGATTGAAAAGTGAAACGGCAAGCCGCATGTTTGGCTTGTGGGAGGTGAAAGCTATTCACAACAGCAACGAGGGAGGCTATAAAAAGATGCCTCACGGGATGTTTAAGATGATTATCGATGACGGCAGGTTTGTTAATTTTATGACAACTGCGGAAGGGGCCATGATCACAGTTGACGGAACGTACAGATTGGTTGGAGATTCCCTTTATATCGAAGAGATTGATCATTCTTTCAACAGGACACAGATTGGGAAAGACAATCCGTTGAATTTGAAATTATCCGGACATAAGTTTATGTATCTGAGGTGGTTTCAGGTGGTCGATGAGTTTGGTAAAAACCAAAATCAATGGGTTGAGGAGATATGGCAACGGGTAGAACTTGAAGATATGGAAGTGAGCCGTATCGATTTGGAGCAAGAGCTCAGAGCCTTGGTGAGGGATCCTGAAGTGATCAGGAAAGTGATTAATTGATCTTTCCGCCGGAACGAATTGAAAAGAGCGTGAGAAGATTTGTTCTCACGCTCTTTTACCTGTATTAACTTACCGGGATTCAAAAAAGATCCTGTAGTTATTATAATTTCGATAACGCTTCGTCCAATTCATATTTGATGTCATCGATATGCTCCAGCCCGAGTGACAGCCGCAACATGTTCGGATAAACCCCTGATGCGATTTGTGCTTCTTTCGAAAGTTGTTCGTGCGTGGTAGTTGCGGGATGAATAATTAGCGTTCTTGTATCACCCACATTTGCCACATGGCTGATAAGTGATAGATTGTCGATAACAGTGGCGGCTTGTTTTTCATCGCCTTTGACAAAGAAGGACAGGACCCCTCCAAAACCGTTGTTCTTCAAATATTTCTTCGCTAAAGCATGATATTTACTGCTTTCGAGCCCCGGATAATTTACTTTTTCTACTTTCGGATGTTTCTCGAGCCAGCGGGCAATTTCCAATGCGTTGGCATTTATTCGTTCTGCACGAAGCGAAAGTGTTTCCAGTCCCTGAAGCATCATAAAGGAGTTGAACGGGCTGATGGCAGGGCCAAAGTCGCGAAGCCCCTCAACGCGGCAACGGATGGCAAAAGCGATGTTCCCGAATGGAGATTTATCCCCGAAAACTTCCCAGAAATTTAATCCGTGGTACCCTTCAGACGGCTCACTGAGTGTGGGATATTTCCCGTTGTTCCAGTTGAAATTTCCGCCGTCGATAATGATGCCGCCCATGGATGTCCCGTGGCCGCCAATCCATTTCGTGGCGGAATGGAGCACAATGTTTACCCCCCAGTCGATGGGATTGAAAAGGTATCCGCCTTGGGCAAATGTATTGTCTATAATGACCGGCAGGTCTTTTTTGCGTGCAAGTTCAACAATTTTTTCCACATCGGGAATATTGTACTCCGGGTTACCGATCATTTCAAGGTAGATTGCTTTGGTCTTTTCGTCTATCAGGCTCTCAATGCTACTTACATCGTCGCCATTGGCGAAACGGAATTCAACCCCTAAACGGGCAAAAGCGACTTTGAATAGATTGTACGTCCCGCCGTATAAGAATGATGTGCTGACTATATTGTCGCCGGTACCGGCTAAGCTATTGATAGCGATGAACTCTGCAGATTGTCCCGATGCCGTGGCAACTGCGGCGCTCCCTTTCTCCAGGGCAGCCATTCGCTTTTCAAAAACATCGGTAGTAGGATTTTGCAATCGGGTGTAAATATTCCCAAATTCCCTTAAGCCAAATAAGTTTGCTCCATGTTTGGCATTTTTAAAAACGAAAGCCGTTGTCTGATGAATGGGAGCAACCCTTGAGCCTTCAACCGGATCCGGTTGTTGTCCTGCGTGAATCTGCAGGGTTTCGAAATGTAAATTTCTCATTTTCTTTAATTGTTATTGAAGTTTTTGAAATAACCTAAATGCAGCAAAATTGTTCTTGTGCCGGATTATTTAAAATTATTATTTCACCGCTTGAGCCGCATACACTATTCAAGAACAGACGCGAAAGTTGAATCAAAATAAAATCGATAATCCGTTTTTTGTGACAAAATGCTAAAGTGCAAAAGTAAAAGAAAATAGGAGAAATCGGCACAAATAAGTGTTAAATGTGCAATTCATGGCTATTTTTACGACGTTTTGCCGAAAAACGGTATTTTTAATTGTCAAATAACCGGCTTCGTGCAATCATGCATGCACCTACGACTCCGGCTTTATTTTTTAATTTTGAAGCGATAATCTGCGTATCTTTATTAACCAGGCCCAGGGAATGTTTCCTTACGGCGCTTCTTATCGGGAGCATAATAAATCCGTCTGTTTCTGCTACCTGTCCGCCTATGACCACGAGTTCAGGATTGAAAATATTGATTAGCCCCGCAACATATCTGCCCAGCTTCAAACCCACCTCTTCCACTATTTCTATGCAGAGCGGGTCTTCCATATTCGTGGCTTTTATGATGCCGGTAAGCGTCAGTTTATTAAGGTCCTTTACCTGCTGGGTGATGATGGAGCTTTCTCCCTTTTTAATCCGTTCAAGTACCATCCGGTGTATGGCCAATCCGGAAGCTTCTGTTTCGAGACATCCCTTTTTGCCGCAATGGCAAAGTATTTCGTTGTCGAAAGTGGGAAAATGCCCAAATTCCCCTGAGAATCCTGATTTCCCGTAATACAACTTTTTATCGATAACAATTCCTATGCCCAGTCCCCAGCTTACGTTTACAAAAATCACATTGCTCTCGCCCTGTACCGCACCTTTCATAAATTCGCCGTAAGCCATCGAGCGTGTATCGTTGTCGATAGTTACTTTATAGTTTAACCGGTTGGACAAGATATTGCTGACCGGCTCCTCGCTGAAGTAAAAACTGCTGTAGCTGTAACCCGAATCGGGATTAACACGCCCCGAGATGTTCAGGCAGATGTTGTAGATTTTTTGTTTCAGGTCGCCTGTTTCGTTAATGAAGTTCTGGATGTGTTCACAAAGGAGCTCGAACGATTCGGTGGTATTCTCATACATAAAGGAGATCCCCATTTCGTATTTGACAATGTCGCCTTTAAAGTCCATTAAGGCCATGTTTAAATGATGCCTTGTCATATCTACCCCTACAAAATAGACGGATGACGGATTTAAGCCGTAAACGTTAGGGTATCTTCCGCCTGCGGTTTGTATTTTCCCAAAATCGGCAACCAATCCCCTGTCGCTTAGTTCCCCGATCAGTTTTGTTACGGTGGGAATACTCAGGTCCAGTCCCTTTGAAAGTTCGGCAATCGTGTCATTTCCGTTATTAACGAAATGGTTTATGATCTCTTTTTTTATTTGGATATTTTTGGGACTTTTGTCGGTACTTAAGAAGAAACTCTTTTCCATCTCACTCATTCTTTATTTATATAAAAACTTAAAAGGTTATTTAACGGCAATTTTTTTAATTGTCCGAATTTCTTAAACCAAATAATAAATATAAGCAAAGATAATAAAAATGCAAAATTGGAGTTTCTATTTGATACGAAAAAATAAGAATATTTAAAAAATAACAATAATTTAACTTTATCTGTGATAATTCAATCCTATTTTATAACTTTATCGGAATTTTTTAAATTAGTAAACTAAACATACAAATTAACTTTTAATTATCAATGAATTACTTTTATCTTGTTCCCATTGCATCTTTGTTCGCCTTAGGCTTTGCTTTCTATTTCTTCAAGAAGATGATGAAAGAGAGCGAAGGTACAGAACAAATGAAAACCATCGCGAAATATGTGCGTGAAGGTGCTATGTCTTATTTAAAGCAACAATACAAAGTTGTTGCTATCGTTTTTATAATTTTAGCCATGATTTTTGCTGTTATGGCTTATTTTGGATTGCAGAACAACTGGGTTCCCTTTGCTTTCTTAACCGGTGGATTTTTCTCGGGGTTAGCCGGTTTTTTTGGCATGAAAACTGCCACTTACGCATCGGCACGAACAGCGAATGCGGCTAAAAACTCACTTAACAAGGGGCTGCAGATAGCCTTCCGTTCGGGCGCCGTAATGGGGCTTGTGGTTGTGGGTTTAGCCTTATTTGATATTTCTGCGTGGTATCTTATCCTGGATCATTTTATTGAAAACGCGGATTCCGGACATAAACTGATTATGATTACTACAACAATGCTTACTTTTGGCATGGGCGCTTCAACGCAAGCGTTGTTTGCGCGTGTCGGAGGAGGAATTTATACCAAGGCTGCCGATGTGGGCGCCGATCTGGTGGGGAAGGTGGAAGCCGGCATTCCCGAAGACGACCCGCGAAATCCTGCCACTATTGCCGATAACGTAGGAGATAACGTGGGCGACGTAGCAGGTATGGGAGCTGACCTTTACGAATCTTACTGTGGTTCTATCCTCGCTACTGCGGCATTGGGCGCTTCGGCTTTTGTGCTGAACCCGGCCATGCAGTTGAAAGCTGTTTTTGCTCCTATGATTATTGCGGCTATCGGTGTTTTCCTTTCCATACTTGGTATTTTCCTAGTACGTACGGGTGAAAATGCCGATATGAAGAAATTGATGGCCGCCCTGAACCGGGGGGTTAATGTAAGTGCGATACTGATTGCCCTGCTCACCTTTGTTGCTTTATACCTCCTTGGTTTTGAAAACTGGATAGGGTTGTCATTCTCGGTAATCTCGGGATTGTTGGCCGGAATTGTCATCGGACAAGGTACGGAATATTTTACGTCTCATTCTTTCAGGCCTACACAACTGATTGCAGAAAGCGGTAAGACAGGACCGGCCACCGTTATTATTTCGGGAATGGGCGCTGGAATGATATCTACATTTATTCCTGTGATAACCATAGCGTTGGCTATTTTGTCTTCTTATCTGTGCGCTATCGGATTTAATGTGGAGCATATGATCTCGGGTGAAAATCTGAGCATGGGGCTTTACGGTATTGGAATAGCCGCAGTGGGGATGCTTTCAACTCTCGGAATAACCTTGGCCACAGACGCTTACGGCCCTATTGCCGATAATGCGGGCGGAAACGCTGAGATGTGCGGGTTGGGAGAAGATGTTCGTAAACGCACCGACGCTCTCGATGCTCTTGGGAACACCACTGCTGCCACGGGAAAAGGATTTGCAATCGGTTCCGCTGCATTAACGGCGCTTGCGCTATTAGCCTCGTATATCGAAGAAATTAAAATAGGGATGTTGCGCCTGGGACAAACCGTGCTTGAATTTGTCGATGGCGGTACTGTAGAAATTGCTAAAGCCAGTTTTATCGATTTCATGAATTATTATCAGGTTACATTAATGAATCCTAAGGTGCTTGTCGGCATTTTCATCGGTTCAATGATGGCATTCCTCTTCTGTGGACTCACGATGAATGCTGTGGGAAGAGCCGCCCAGAAAATGGTAGAAGAGGTGCGCCGCCAGTTCCGTGAGATCGCAGGCATATTGGAGGGTGCGAGTACTCCCGATTATGCAAAGTGCGTTGAAATATCCACCAAAGGCGCACAGCGGGAAATGTTGCTGCCTTCGCTTCTCGCCATTGCGATTCCGATTGTTACGGGTATAATTCTCGGTGTTCCGGGCGTTATGGGATTATTGGCCGGAGGTTTAGGCTCAGGGTTTGTGTTGGCCGTCTTTATGGCAAATTCCGGTGGTGCGTGGGATAATGCCAAGAAATATGTAGAAGAAGGAAACTTAGGAGGAAAAGGCAGTGATGTACACAAAGCAACCGTGGTAGGCGATACGGTTGGTGATCCGTTTAAAGATACGTCAGGGCCGTCACTTAATATTTTAATCAAGCTGATGAGCATGATCTCTATCGTGATGGCGGGGTTAACTGTGGCATGGAGCCTCTTGTGATGAAGTCAATAATAAAAAAACTCCGGAACTTCCGGAGTTTTTTTATTATAAATTGGGATTTACCGATTTCCATTGATCCACTGCAGGGATAATTCCCATTTCGATCACTTCGTCGCGCAGTTTTGCCAGGTGTTGGTAGCTTTCTTTCAGGGCAGCCATTTCGCTGTCGGTCCCTTTGGTTTCGTTTATGACCACGCCGTTTTTAGTAATATTGGTTTCCATCGCCATCATAATGTGCGGAAAATCGGCGGTGTTCACGTAGCAACCCGAAGGCCAGTTGAATGATTCGCCTCCCATTGCCGCACGTATCATCTCTACCGATACGTACGCCGGGCTTTGGAACGACGAACGTCCGCGCAATTTGATAATGTTTGCTCCACCTTTGGTGACTCTCTGTTTTAAGGCATTCCAATCTTCGTTTGTAAGTTCAGGTGTGCCGATAAGTTCGGTCAACGGTTTTCCGTTAACTTTTGCCGTGGAAGCAAAAACAGCCATCTGTTCACCGTGTCCGCCATACGTACGGGTATTGGTAACCTGGCTCTGTTTTACGCCGAAATGATTGGCCAGTTCGCTTTGCAAACGGGTACTGTCTAACCCGGCCAATGTGGTAACACAACCCGGTTTCAACCCTGAATAGATAAGAGCAACCAGACCGGTAATGTCGGCAGGATTGAAAATAACGGTAAGGTGTTTTAAATCGGGGCAGTATGTTTTGATGTCTTTCCCCAATTGGGCTGCAATTTCCGCATTGCCTTTCAACAAATCTTCACGGGTCATACCGTCTTTTCGTGGTGCTCCCCCCGAGGATATCATATATTTTGTTCCGGTGAACGCTTCTTTGATATCGGTAGTGTATGTAAAATTCACTCCTTCAAATCCACAATGGCGCATTTCTTCGTAAACACCTTCCAGTCCCTTTGCAAATGGGTCGTATAAGCAAATATTCGGGGTTAAGTGCATCATAGCCGCAGTCTGCGCCATGTTTGAACCGATCATTCCGGCAGCGCCGGCGATGGTTAATTTTTCATTTGTTAAAAAGCTCATAATTGATATAGTTAAATTTTAAATGTTTTTTCGGACGCCAAATTTACGATATTATCCCGACATTAAAGAAAAAAAGATTTAAATAAACGTTAAGGCTTTGCCGGCAGCAAAAAGCTTCCCCACAAACGGATGTCGTTAGAAGCATCTGCAGAAATCTTTCAACTGGACGGGCGGGGTGGAGACGGAACTGATGTTGTTGCTGACGCAGAGTTGAACAACCGCCTTTGGTCGTGACTTCGATAAGCACATTAATGACTTTTTGCGCCGATTTATAAGCGTCGATCAGGATTTATCAAGGGTTATAATCCCTTTTCCGACAGATACCTCTCGGCGTCGATGGCTGCACGGCATCCCATTCCGGCCGCGGTAATAGCCTGGCGGTAATGCGGATCGGCAACATCTCCTGCGGCAAAAACTCCTTCGATATTTGTTTTCGATGTCGGGTTATCAATTTTGATGTATCCAACCTCGTCGAGTTCCAAAAAGTCTTTAAAGATATCGGTGTTGGGAGTGTGTCCGATAGCCAGGAAAAAACCATCAATGGCCAGGTCAATTTTCTCTTCGTCGGGCTCACCCATGCGCTTTACCAAATGCACCCCTTCCACGCCATTTTCTCCGAACAGGCCTACGGCATTGTGTTCGAAAAGAACTTCAATTTTTGGATTGTTCATTACTCTCTCCTGCATAATCTGAGATGCCCGCAGATAAGGTTTACGTACAATCAGATACACTTTGCCGGCCAGTCCCGCCAGGTAAGTGGCTTCTTCGCAAGCGGTATCTCCACCGCCTACAACGGCAACTGTCTTTTTGCGATAGAAAAATCCGTCGCAGGTAGCGCAGGCCGAAACTCCTTGTCCGGCGTATTTTGTTTCGTCGGGCAGACCTAAGTACTTGGCAGTTGCACCGGTAGAAATAATTACCGTATCGGCTTCAATCACGTGCTCATTATCGATGGTTACTTTCAACGGGCGTACTGAAAAATCCACAGATGTGGCTCTTCCCGAATAGATCTCGGTTCCGTATCGTTGCGCTTGTTTTTTCAGGTCCTCCATCATTTCCGGCCCGGTAATTCCTTCGGGATAGCCGGGGAAATTTTCCACTTCGGTGGTGGTTGTCAGCTGTCCGCCCGGTTGTAATCCTTCGAATAAGACGGGTTCCAAGTTGGCACGTGAAGCATAGATAGCAGCAGTATATCCTGCAGGCCCCGACCCGATGATCAGGCATCTTACTTTATTTCTCATAACAATAATATGTTTAAAAAACCTTCCCTTTGTTTTAGAGAAGGCTGTGATGTTAATAATTAGTCCAAAGATACAATTATTCTTCTATACATAAAATGGGTATAGTAAAATTCTATCGTCCATTTATCTCAAATCCACAATTTCAACTCCTTTGTGATTGTCCTTGTCGAAGACGAATTCAGAATCGGGAAAGTTGTAATTGGCGTTATAATCGCCGATATCGATTTTATTTTTCATGCCGTCTTTTAGGATGATATCCACTTGCAAAACGGTACTGGTTTTTTTATCAATGCTAACAGAGACCTTTTTAAAATCGCTCTTACCCGCTGTTGGGGTCATATCGATTACGAACGCACTTTTCCCGTTTATGGTTTTCGATACAGGAGCATTCAGCGTGTAGCCGGTTTTATACATGCTCAACAACGCCAATGGACTAATGGAAGCTATTTCTTCGTTTGACGGATTGTTGATGTTTACTTCGTTTATGTCTTTCATTAATACCCATTGGGTCTTTCCGTCGAACCATGTATCGATGGTTGGCATTTCAATTTTAAACTTATTCCCTTTTGCCAATGCCGTGCCTTTTTGGACTTGGTATGCCGTCCCTTTTTCATCAGTGGTTGTAACATTGAACACCATCCTGATGCCTTTGGAATTCTCATAAGTACTGTATGCTTTATCTAAAATGTTTCTGGCATTTGCGGAACTTTGAGCGAATGCAACCGATACGGTCAATAATGCGGTAAAGGTGAGTATATATTTCTTCATAATGTTGTCACTTTGATAGGTTTATAAATAGACGAATGAACCAGCTTAAAGTTTAACGGATGCCCTAAACCCGATAATCTGTCTATTTCAGTGAATCCAGAAGTTTTTCCAGTGAGTATTCATCCGGGATATATACATCGCGGGGCTTGCTCCCCTGGATGGGACCTACTATCCCGGCAGCCTCCAATTGGTCCATCAGCCTGCCTGCCCGGTTGTATCCGATGGAAAATTTACGCTGAATAAGCGAAGTTGATCCTTGCTGGTGGATGACAATAAGGCGGGCTGCTTCGTCGAAAAGGGCATCACGTTCGTTCAGATCTACGGCGCCGGGTTTATCTTCGTTATCCACAGGCGCCACTTCGGGAAGGGCGAATGCCGACTCATATCCCCGTTGTTTGCCGATATATTGGGAAATTTCTTCTACTTCGGGCGTATCCACAAACGCGCACTGGATACGGATCAGGTTGCTTCCCTGAGAAAAAAGCATATCACCCCTGCCAATCAGCTGGTTGGCACCCGTTGCGTCGAGAATGGTTCTTGAATCGATTTGCGATGTGACGCGGAAAGCCATTCTTGCCGGAAAGTTGGCCTTGATGGTTCCTGTAATGATATTGGTGGTAGGGCGTTGCGTGGCAATGACCATATGGATCCCCACGGCGCGGGCCTTTTGCGCGATGCGGGCGATGGGCATCTCAATCTCTTTTCCCGCAGTCATGATCAAATCGCCAAATTCATCGATCACCACAACGATATAAGGCAAATATCTGTGTCCGTTTTTGGGGTTAAGCCTGCGCTTAATGAACTTTTCGTTGTATTCTTTAATGGCACGGACATGGGCGCGCATCAGCAACTCGTACCTGTCGTCCATCTCTTTGGTGAGGGAGTTTAAGGTTTGGGTTACCTTGGTCACATCGGTAATAATGGCTTTTTCCTCATCGGGTAGCTTTGCCAGATAATGCTTTTCGATGGTGGAGTAGATGTTGAATTCCACCATTTTAGGGTCGATAAGCACCATCTTCATTTCCGACGGGTGCTTTTTGTAGAGCAACGATGTGATGATCGCATTTAATCCTACCGATTTTCCCTGTCCGGTTGCTCCGGCAACCAGCAAGTGCGGCATTTTGGTCAGGTCGAAAATGAATACTTCGTTTGTGATGGTTTTACCAAGCGCTACCGGCAAATCGTACGTGCATTCCTGAAACTTAGCGGAAGCAATGACCGACTGCATGGATACAATTTGCGGATCTTTGTTCGGCACTTCTATACCTACCGTCCCCTTTCCCGGCATCGGGGCAATGATACGTATTCCCAATGCCGAAAGGCTCAGGGCGATATCGTCTTCTAAGTTTCTGATTCGTGAAATTCTGACTCCTGCCTGCGGTACAATTTCGTACAGCGTAATAGTTGGTCCGACCGTAGCTTTTATCGACGTAATTTCTATCCCGTAGTTGCGAAGGGTACGGATAATTTTGTCTTTATTCTCATTTTGCTCCTGCATATCCACCTGTCTGTTGCCGGTGTTGTAAACCTTGAGCAATTCCATCGTGGGAAATGCAAATGAAGAGAGATCCTTTTTAGGATCGTAGTCTTCCAGAACTTCCACACCCGATTCTGTTTCTTCGTTTGTATCATTTGCCGGTATTATGGGAGGAGCCTTCTCTTCGGGTTTGTTTTTTGTGACCGGCACTTCGTCTTTGGGAACAAAAACCTCAAAATTGTCGTTTACGGGTTCTTTTTTCCCGACAGGCGATTTTTCGGTGGGCTGTATAATTGAAAACGGTGTTTCAACCGGTTTCATTCCTTTGTTTTGCGAAAGAACTTCCGGTTCGGATTCCGTCTCAGCTTCCGCTTTCTTTTTGAAAGCGAAAAGTTTTTTCCAGATGCCCGGCTTTGTCTCTTTCTCCGGCTCGTCTTTTTCATCAAACTCAAGCTTGATCGGTATTTCGTTCTCTTTGTTCCCGTTAAAAGAGGGTTTGCTGTTGATGAGCGTCTCTTGAATCTTGTGCATCGAGCTTCGCCGGAAGATTATCACGACGATAAGTATAAACAGGAGCACGAGCAGGATCATTCCCGGCACCCCGATACTGTTTTCCAGAATATGTTCGATCTGGCTTCCATGCGCGCCTCCCCAGTTGATGTGGCTTCTGGGAAATAGCCGTCCGAAGATGAAAGCACTGGTGATGGAGCCGCAAACCAATCCGAAGGCTGTGATGAGAAGTGCTTTTATGAAACTGAAATCGGAAACTTTCATCATTCTTAACCCTAAGTAAACGATGAAAAACGGGATGAGTATCGAAAATATGCCAAACCATTTGTTCACAAGTGTCTCGGCTAAAAAAGCGCCGCCGGTACTTGTCCAGTTGTTGACTTCCAGTTGTTTGTCCCGGGCTAGCTCCCAGAAAGATTTGTTGAGGACTTTGCTTTGATCAGCCGCGCCGGTAAAAAAGAATGAGACGATTGCCAGCAACGTAAATATTCCCAAAAAAGCAACAAGAATACCAAAAATGAAATGTACTCTTTCATTCTTGAAAAAGTTGATTATGGCGGTTCTCCGCTTTCTTGCGGTGGAGGCAGTTGTTTTTTTTCTTTTTCGTTTTGTAGATTTGGCCATATATAGAATATCTCATCGATTTGCATTTAACCTGATGAAAAAGCAGAAATCGGGTCGGTAAATTTATTACAAAAGTAATAAAAAGAAACTTAGATTTAAAGCTTTGCGGATTTTATAAAATTATTTTGCTCCTGAAAAGCGAAAAGCCCGCGAATCACTTCGCAGACTTTTCTTGTTAACACAATCTTCATGAAACAAACTACACTATCGAGTTGATTGCAGATTCATAATCCGGCTCCTGTGCAATCTCAGGAACCAGTTCGGTATATACAACTTTCCCTTCGGGGTTAACCACTACCACCGCGCGGGCCAATAATCCGTGAAGCGGACCGTCAGTCATCAGCACCCCGTACTTGCCGGCAAAAGAGTTGTCGCGAAAAGTGGAAAGTGTAACCACGTTCTCCAGCCCTTCGGCGCCGCAAAAACGGCCGGCGGCAAACGGCAGGTCTGCCGAAATACAGAGAACGGTTGTATTGTTTAGAGAACCGGCTTCTTTGTTGAATCTGCGAACGGACGCAGCACAAACGCCGGTGTCAAGGCTTGGGAAAATGTTTAAAACTACGTTTTTACCCTTTAAATCGGATAATTTTAATTCCGAAAGATCCGTTTTTACTAACGAAAAATCGGGAGCTTGTGATCCTGCATCGGGTAGATTACCTCCGGTATTTACCGGATTGCCTTTAAATGTGATTTTTGCCATGTTTTTTTATTTTATTTCTTACGATTTATCTAAACTTTTTGTCTGACACCTTGTAATTATACTTCAAAAACTATAACAAGACGGTTGTTGAAAAGTTCAGGGAAACCTGATTTTTAACTTTTTGCCTGCTCACTCCACTTTACTTGCATAGCCACGGGGTGGAGGACCTATCTATTCGAGCATTCAATTCTTCCATAGTGTAGGGAGGAGGGATTGCTCCTTTCATTATAAATAATTTATTGTAAACAAAAGTACATGAAAATCCGGGTATTTCCAAGCGCATAAAAAAATTCAAAACAGTTTCTTACAACTCTGCCTTTAAATACTTTGCCGTATAACTATTCATGTGCTTAATGATTTCTTCGGGTGTTCCCGTTGCGAGTATATTTCCGCCTTTTTCTCCACCTTCGGGTCCGAGGTCGATGATGTAATCGGCGCACTTGATGATGTCGAGATTATGTTCAATAACAATTACAGTGTTTCCCTTGTCCACCAGCTTATTAAGCACACCCAGTAAGATCCTGATATCCTCGAAATGCAGTCCTGTAGTTGGTTCATCCAGCACGTAAAGCGTATTTCCGGTGTCTGTCCGGGCCAGTTCGGTAGCGAGTTTTACCCGTTGGCTTTCGCCGCCCGAGAGTGTTGTGGACGATTGTCCCAGTTTTATATATCCCAGTCCGACCTCCTGGAGTACTTTTATTTTATGCAAAATATTAGGGACATTTTCAAAGAAATCCACCGCTTCATTAATGGACATATTCAGTACGTCGGCAATGGATTTTCCCTTGAATCGCACTTCCAATGTTTCGCGGTTGTATCTTTTTCCGTGGCACTCTTCGCAGGGAACCATTACATCGGGCAGAAAATTCATCTCCAGCGTTTTATATCCATTCCCGCCACAGGTCTCGCAACGTCCGCCTTTGACGTTAAACGAAAATCGCCCGGGTTTGTACCCCCGGATTTTTGCTTCGGGCATTCCTGAAAACAGGGTCCGGATATCGCTGAAAACACCTGTGTAGGTTGCCGGATTGGAGCGCGGTGTGCGTCCGATGGGAGATTGGTCAACGCTTACCACTTTATCTACGTTTTTTATGCCGTGCACCTCTTTGTACGGCATCGGGTCTTTGAGGGAACGATAGAATTTCTGGCTCAATATGGGTTGTAATGTTTCGTTGATGAGCGTGGATTTTCCACTTCCCGACACTCCTGTAATGCAGATGAATGTCCCCAGCGGGAATTTAACGGTGATGTTTTTCAGGTTGTTGCCTGTTGCTCCTCCCACAACCAGTGTTTTGCCGTTCCCTTTCCGGCGTTTTTCGGGGGTTTTTATTTCGATTTTTCTGTTCAGGTAGTTGGACGTGAGCGTATTCTTTTTGAGCATCTCTTCGGGAGTGCCTTCAAAAACCACTTCACCGCCTTTTTCTCCGGCAAACGGGCCCATATCCACCACATAATCAGATGCCAGCATCATATCTTTGTCGTGCTCTACCACCACAACCGAGTTGCCCGCATCGCGCAGTTTTTTTAATGAATCGATCAACCGGTGATTGTCTCTTTGATGTAAGCCGATACTGGGTTCATCCAAAATATACAGCACGTTTACCAATTGCGAACCGATCTGCGTAGCAAGCCGGATACGCTGGCTTTCCCCGCCTGAGAGCGATGCCGATGCGCGGGAGAGTGAAAGGTAACCCAGTCCCACATCGATGAGGAAACTCAATCGCGAAAGGATCTCTTTTTTGATCTCTTTGGCAATGAGCCGCTGTTTTTCCGAAATATGATCTTCGGAATCAACAATCCAGTCGTGGAGCTGCTGAATATCCATTTGTGACAATTCGGCAATATTCTTGTTGTTTATTTTGAAGTGCAGCGCCTCCTTGTTGAGCCGCTGTCCGTTACATTCCGGGCAAACCGAGGTGGAGATGAACTGTCCTGCCCATTTTTGTGCTGAAGCCGAAGCGTCATCGTCTTGTTGCATATCGATGTACTTGGCGATCCCTTCGTAACTTACCATGTAGTTGGAGTTTCCCAGCGATTCGTTTTTAATTTTCAGGCGTTCGTCGGTACCGTGGATAATCTCATCGATAGCCTCTTGCGGAATATCTTCGATGGGTGTTTGCAGGGTAACCCCGTATTTTTCACAAATGGCCGCAATCTGCCAGAAAAACAGGTTGCTTTTTTCTTTTCCTAACGGTACGATCCCGCCTTTGGCAATGCTGATTGACGGGTCGGGAATGATCTTTTCCCTGTCTATGGAATCGATAGTCCCTATTCCTTTGCATTTGGGACAAGCGCCTAACGGCGAATTAAACGAAAAGTTATGCGGAGCGGGTTCCTTGTACGATAATCCGGTGGTGGGGCACATCAACTCGCGGCTGTAATGGCGGGTTTCACCGGAATTGACATCCTGAATAAGTATCAATCCCGAACCTTGCTTCATAGCCGTTCGAACACTCAATTTCAGCTTATCTTCAAACTTGTTGGATACGATTAGTTTGTCCACCAATACCTCGATGCTGTGGTTTTTATACCTGTCCAGTTTCATTCCCGGCAAGATTTCCCGGATTTCGCCGTCCACGCGGACACTTAGAAATCCTTTTTTCCGGATTTGCTCGAACAACTCTTTGTAATGCCCTTTCCTGTTTCGAACAATGGGAGCGAGTATATATATTTTTTTACCGATATACCGGGTTAAGATCAGTTCCAGAATTTGCTCTTCGGTGTATTTCACCATTTTCTCGCCCGTGATGTATGAGAACGCTTCTCCGGTGCGGGCATAAAGCAGACGCAGGAAATCGTAAATCTCGGTGGTGGTTCCAACGGTTGAGCGTGGGTTTTTGTTGGTGGTTTTTTGTTCGATGGAAATAACGGGGCTTAATCCGGTGATCTTATCCACGTCGGGACGTTCCATTTTGCTTAAAAACCCACGGGCATAAGCCGAAAATGTTTCGATATAACGCCGCTGCCCTTCGGCAAAAACTGTGTCGAAGGCGAGTGACGACTTTCCGCTTCCGCTCAATCCGGTAATTACCGTGAGCGAATCGCGCGGAATGGTTACGTCTATATTTTTGAGATTATGTACGCGAGCGCCGTACACTTCTATACGTTCTGTTTCAGGAGTCATTTTTGTTGAAAATACAAACTTACAAAGTTAGTAAGAAACTGTTTAAATTCGTTTCACTATTCAAAAAGAATTATTTTTCAGGAGAGTTCTTTCTTGTTTTGGCGATAATAGCTGGCTATTTCGTTATCCAACGTTCGTCGTGTACTTTTGTCTTTTCTCCTTTCCTGTAATACAGGCTCTCTTTGGTAGGGATAAGGATGGTATATGTTTTGCCTGATTTGTTGGTGAGCTTGGTGTCGCGGAGCCACGAATTAAAATCTTTCAGCTGTGCATAGGTGATCCCGTTATCTTTGGCAAACGATACTAAGCTGGGAATAGCGGAGGAGACGTTCACCTCTTTGAAATCCATGGGTTTGTACAGCTGATCATCGCGAAGGACAAATCCGTATCGCGAAGGATTTTCAAATATGGTTTTGATAGCCAGCATCCTGAAGTAATAACGGGTTGTTTCATCCACCAGCCACAAATCAAGGGCTTTGTCGGTCTGCTGATTGCTGAATTCGTTGGTGATCCTTCCCTGCCCGCCGTTATATGATAAGGCGGCAGCGCTCCACGAACCGTATTTCCGGTAAGCGTCTTTGAGGTATCGGCAAGCGGCGACGGTTGATTTCCCGATGTGGTAGCGCTCGTCAACTTCTGATGAAACTTCCAGTTCGGATCCCTGTGCCGTGCCCGGGATAAATTGCCACAATCCCGCGGCACGAGCCGGAGAAACGGCCCGATGGTCGAGGCTGCTTTCAATAACGGCAAGGTATTTTATATCGTCCGGCACCCCTTGTTGTTTTAGAATCGGTTCAATCATAGGGAAAATGCGGTTTGCCCGTTTGAAAAGGAGCAGGGTGGTGGAGTGGAAGTAGGTGAAGCTGTTCAGTTCGCGGTCCATCCGCTCGCGGAAATCATACCGGTCGAACACTATTTTTTCTCCTGCAAACGTCATTTCATCGGGAATATCTACCGATGCCGTCATCGAGAGTACCTGCGGACGTTGTTCTTCTACTTTTGCCGTATCGTTGTTCGATAAGCATATTATCGTGATAGCGCCCACGGCTATAATTGCTGAAAAAATGTATAGGATATATCTTTTCATCAGTCTGTGATATGTGATATTTATTGTGTTTTGAAATTTTATTTGTGCCAAATATACAACTATAATTAGAAATTGTTTTGAATTTTACAAATAATAAACAAAAAAGGGTACACCGGCAAAACCGGCACACCCTTTTACTATAATGGTTTTTTCTCTTATTTTATTTTCTTGTATCCGTAAACGGCCCTGTTGCCTAATTCTTCTTCGATGCGAAGCAGCTGGTTGTATTTAGCCATGCGGTCTGAGCGGCTCAATGAACCGGTTTTGATCTGCCCGGCATTGGTGGCTACGGCAATATCGGCGATGGTAGCATCTTCGGTCTCGCCGGAGCGGTGCGATGTTACGCTGGTATAGCCGTGACGGTGTGCCATTTCGATAGCGTTCAGCGTTTCGGTCAATGTCCCGATTTGGTTTACTTTGATCAGGATGGAGTTGGCGCAACCCAATTCAATACCTTTACGGAGGAAGTCAACGTTTGTTACAAACAGGTCGTCACCCACCAACTGGCATTGTCCGCCGATTTTATCGGTCAGGAGCTTCCAGCCGTCCCAGTCGTTTTCGCACATCCCGTCTTCGATGGAGTCGATCGGGTAGTTGGTGATCAGTTCTTTCAGGTATTCAACCTGTTCGGCAGAAGTGCGTTTTTTACCGGTCGGGCCTTCGAATTTAGAATAATCGTAAACGCCGTCGATATAAAATTCGGATGCGGCACAGTCGAGAGCGATTTTTACATCTTTACCCGGTTCGTAACCTGCATTTTTAACAGCGGTAAGGATAGCTCCCAGCGCTTCTTCGGTTCCACCGGCAAGATTCGGGGCAAAACCGCCTTCATCACCTACTGCGGTGCTGAGTCCTTTGTCGTGAAGAACTTTTTTAAGTGCATGGAACACTTCGGCGCCCATGCGGAGCCCTTCGCGGAAAGAGTTCGCTCCAACCGGACGAATCATAAATTCCTGGAAAGCGATAGGGGCGTCGGAGTGAGAGCCGCCGTTGATGATGTTCATCATCGGGACGGGCAACACGTAAGTATTTGTTCCGCCAATGTAGCGATACAGGGGCAACCCTAAATAATTGGCAGCAGCTTTTGCTGCGGCAAGCGAAACGCCAAGAAGTGCGTTGGCACCTAAGTTCGATTTGGTCTTTGTTCCGTCGAGTTCGATCAGCTTAGCATCGATCTGTGTTTGTTCCAGAACGTTCATTCCCATCAAGGCAGGGGCAATAATATCGTTGATGTTAGCTACCGCTTTCAAAACGCCTTTGCCCAGGTATCTTTTTTTGTCGCCGTCGCGAAGTTCCAATGCTTCGTTTTCTCCGGTCGATGCACCCGATGGAACCGCTGCGCGTCCAAATGCACCCGATTCCGTTAACACGTCAACTTCCACTGTGGGATTACCTCTCGAATCCAACACTTCACGTCCTAAAATACTTACAATTCTCATGTTGTTTTGATTTTTTATATTGAAAAATTTAGTTCTAAATGATTGTAACCTAACCTAACCTAACTTTCGCAAGTAATATGATTGCGAGTAAATCGTTCATCGCGAGCTATGGGTACCTCCTAAAATAGCTAAAAGGTCTCCGCTATAGTCGTATACACTATCCAAGGATAGAAGCAATATCAGCATACAAATATAGAATTTTTTTGTTAATACGGCCGGGGTTCCGACGTTAAATATTGCTTATATGGGCTTTATTTGGCAAACTTATATCAATTTACAAAGCCTGAGTCTGGACCAATGTAATCAGCGCATTAAGATTCGATGTGATCAGGCGAACGGCAATTGCCATAAGGATCACTCCGAAAAATTTGCGCAAAATAAAAACGCCGCCAACCCCCATAACCCTTTTCACCACGTCTAAATAACGTAAGACTACATACACGAAAATAATATTCAATGTCAGCGCAATGATGATGTTAATCGTACTGTATTCCGCACGCATAGCCAAAAGCGTTGTAAAGGTTCCCGGACCGGTAATCAGCGGAAAAACAACCGGTACAAGCGTAGCCGAACTGTCTCCGGAAACATTTTCGTCAATTTTAAAAATTTCTACGCCAAAAATCATTTCGATGGAGATAATCAGAATCACCAAGGCTCCGGCAATGGCAAACGACGAGAGATCTACCTGGAAAAGCTTGAGTATTGCTTCTCCCACAAAAAGGAACAATATGAGGATGATGAGGGAATAAGACGAAGCCTTGAACGGTTCAATGATTTTATTCTGACTCCTCAGATTCAGGAAAATAGGTACCGAGCCCGTTACATCGATAATGGCGAACAGGACCAGAAAAGCGCTGATTATTTCTACAAAATTAAATCCGGGCATACAGGAAACGGTTTTTAGATAACCTTTATTAAATCGGGCACAAAGTTACTAAAAAAGAGCCAATTCTCAAAACAGCCCGATTGATTTCTCAATCTGACGGGAAAGGTTATCGTATTGAAAGAATTTCTGATGGGTGGAATTCAGGTATTTAATGATCTTAAAAGCGTTGAAGTGATGAAAAAACCGTTTTTCGAAGGCCGGGTATGTTGCGCTGTTCCGGTTACTGTCCTCAATCCCTGACAACACATCGGATTTTTCCGAAAATTCAATGATTGCCGGATGCAACAGCGATATCTTTTGCTTGATAAATTCAGTATCCTGTTTAAAAAAAGATTGCCGTAGATCGAAAAAATCTTTTAACGCCAGAAAAGAATCGAAATGATAGGTTTTCATTTGGCCATCGGGTTCATCCATTATTTTCTGCAATGCCGGGCCTGTGCCGAACGGGATTCTGTCGGAATGCCGTGCCATCGGGTAAACGAAAACATGGTCCAGCTTTTCGGCTCTCCCCAGGGCGAAAACTTTTTGCAGGAAATAAAAATCCTCGCCGCCCTGCTGCCGCCCCATTCCGCCGGCACGTACGTAGGCGTCTGCTGCAACCGAGAATGCCGAACCGATGGTGTGAAGATAGTATGGGAATCCGACGAACCGGAGCATCTGGCTGAAATAACGAATATACTGCTCGTATTGGCGAATGGCATTTTCGAGCTGCGGGTCGTTGTTCTCCACCCGGTACCGGAAGTTTTGCACCGTACAGCAAAGTTTGTCCGTTTGCCGGTAGGCAGCTGAAATACCGGTTAAAAAATTGGGTGAGACGGTGCAGTCGGCATCTAAGGAGATAATTATCCCTTCCGGATTTTGTGTGAGCAGGAAATGTTCGACCGCCAAGTCCATCCCAATTTTTCGGGCAAGGCCTACGCCGGCATGCTTTCGGGGGAGGTTTTCGAAAATGAGCGGGAAAAACCGAAGTGTGTCCGTGTTATTTTCAGCCGCAAATTCGATGACTTCTTCGTACGTTCTTCTGTTTTGAAGTACCACCTCCCTGCCTGACCGGACGCTTGAATTGATTATCACCGCCACCAGCGTTTTCGTCTTTGGTGTTGCACATGGATAAAGATCCTGTAAGGTAAGCCGCAATTCTTTCTCGTCGTAACACGGTATAATCACAACCGTATCAGCTGCAAGGTCCTGCGGGTATTTGGTTTGCAGGTATTAGGATTTCTGTCTTTCCAGATAGGATTGCCACTGTTTCATACTGCAAAAATAAAAGATAAGGCTCTTTTTGCAAAGAACCTTATCTGTAAATTAAAGCCGGATGATTTTATTTTTTTCCGGTGGTGGCCGGAGTTTTCGGGGCTGTGCCTGGATTACCCGTTGAAGAAGATGTTGCCGGCCCGTATTTTTTGTTCAGGAATTCGGTGACTTCTTTTGTAATATTGTATTTGTCGTCGGCGAAAAGAATATTATCGGCTCCCGTGTTGCTGTAGATAATCTGAAACCCTTTGTCTTTATTGAATTCCACTAAACGGACCTTTACAGTATCGGATAACTCCATGTTCAGTTTTTGCTGCTCCAAAGCAAATTCCTGGCTTAACCTTTCGGCCATTTGCTGGTATTCCTGTTGCATTCTTAAGATCCGTTGTTGTTCCTGTTCGGCTCTTTCCTGGCTCAGGAATGCGTTGTTTTGAAGTTTACGTTGAAATTCCTGTGCTGCCGCATTCAATTCCCGCTCTTTTTGTGTAAGGCTTGCGCGTGAACTCTCTTCGGTCCTCATCAATGCTTCGTTCAGGTCTTTTGCGAAGTTGTAATTCATCAGAAGAGAATCTACATTCACATAAGCAACGGGAAGGGTGATGGACGAATCGTTCATCATCGTGATATAATCTCCTTTTTTTACACCGTTTTTGCCCGGTGCGGAAGTAAAATGCAAGATGTACAAAATAAGGATTGCAACGGCTAAAATCGCCCCGATAATATAGGCATTGTTATTCTTCATTTCTCAAAAAATTGTGTGAGTTAGACTTTTTCTTTTAATATTTTTTCAATCAGGCTTTCTCTGTTCGATGCTTCTCTGTCTTGTGATGTGGCACAGCTTATGCCTCTGTCTCTCATAGCCTTACTTCCGCTGATATGTGTATTGGGGAATTCGCCTTTCTTTGTGAAGAATACCTTTATACCCATTAGCAGAATGGCTATAGAAAGGATAGCGATACCCAGGAGTAAAGTTTTTATCATTTTATTCTTAATTTTGTGTCGCAAAGATAGATTAAATAGCCGATTAAAATTCATTTTTCGTATTAAAGATGCTAAATTTTTCTGTTTTTGCGGTTTTTATCCCTGTTTTCCGGCTAAGGCATAAACAAGAAAGCGTTTTATATGTTGATATAGATTACATAAGTTATTTTAAAAAAAGATAGTATGAGTATAAAAGACCTTGAACCGAAAATCGTATGGAATTATTTCCACGATATCACACAAATTCCCCGGCCATCGAAGAAAGAAGAAAAGATTATCGCTTATCTGCTCAATTTTGCCAGGGAGCACAATCTTGAAGCGAAGAAGGATAAAGCCGGTAATGTGCTGATCACAAAAGCGGCAACGCCGGGCAAAGAAGACGTGCAAACCGTTATTTTGCAATCGCACGTAGATATGGTATGTGAGAAAAACAGCGATGTCACACACGATTTCGACAACGACCCCATCGAAACCGTCATCGATGGCGACTGGGTAAAAGCAAACGGAACCACACTCGGGGCGGATAACGGTATCGGCATTGCTGCACAATTGGCCGTTCTTGCATCAGATCAGATCGCCCACGGAAAGATTGAAGCTTTGTTTACCATTGACGAAGAGACCGGCTTGACAGGTGCTAGCTCATTGGAACCCGGCTTTTTTACCGGAAACATTTTGTTGAATCTGGATACTGAAGAAGAAGGCGAGATTTATATCGGCTGTGCCGGAGGAAAAGGTACAAAAGCCTACTTCAAGTACAAGGAAAAGGATGCCCCCAAGAAATATTTCTGGTTTAAAATTCAGGTAAAAGGGCTTCGTGGCGGACATTCAGGAAGCGATATAGATAAAGGTTTTGGCAATGCCAATAAAATCCTGAATCGATTTTTACACTCCATCATGCGCAAGAAATACGGTATGGTATTGTCGGAAATCGGTGGTGGAAATCTTCACAATGCCATTGCACGCGAAGCGTATGCAATAGTGGGGGTGAAAGATAAATATAAAGAAGATATCCGGGTGAAGTTGAATGTTTTTCTTGCCAACATACAAAATGAGTATAAAAAAACCGAACCCAACCTTGATATTCACCTCGAGTCGGTGCAAATGCCGTCGAAAATCATCAAAAGAGGCGTTGCCGAAAAACTGATACAGTCCATTTATGCTTGTCCGCACGGAGTTATCAGTATGAGTTCTGATATAGACGGATTGGTAGAAACTTCCACCAACCTGGCGTCGGTGAAAATGCTCGAAGATCATACTATAGAGGTGGGAACCAGCCAACGCAGTTCGGTGGAGTCGCGCAAGGACGATATCGTCAATATGGTTTCCTCCGTTTTCGACCTGGCCGGCGCAAAAGTTATACACGGCGAAGGGTATCCGGGCTGGCAGCCGAATACCGACTCTCCGATTTTAAGACTGGCAAAGCAGGAATATAAAAACCTCTACAACAAAAACGCTGAAGTGAAAGCTATCCATGCCGGTTTGGAATGCGGGCTTTTCCTCGAGAAATATCCCCATCTGGATATGATCTCCATCGGGCCCGACATGACGGATGTTCACTCGCCCGATGAAAAGATGAACATTCCTTCGGTGGGGAAATTCTGGGATTACCTGGTCCGGATTTTGGAAAATATCCCTGCGGAAACAACCGAATAGGCGGATGAGAAAACTTCTCCTGATCGTTGGTTCTTTACTGTTCTATGTGTCGTCTTCCTTTTCACAGGCCGATTTCCGGATCATGTTTTATAACGTGGAGAACCTGTTTGATACAACCGATGACCCTTTGAAGAACGACGACGAGTTTCTTCCTGCCGGTTTAATGAGCTGGAAACCATGGAAATACAGGGAGAAGCTCAAAAACATTACTCGTGTAATTACGGCTGTTGGCGGTATGCAATCGCCTGCGTTGGTGGGGCTTTGTGAGGTCGAAAACGACAGTGTCCTTTTCGACCTCACCCGGCGGTCGCCGCTTCGGGCACAAGGTTATGAATATATAGTCACCAACTCTCCCGACGAGCGTGGCATGGATGTGGCTTTGCTTTACCAACGGCATCAGTTCAACCTGTTGGAAAAGAATGAATATGAGGTGATTTTTAGGGATAAGGCCACACGCCCCACACGAAACTTGCTTCACGCTGCCGGCAGAGTTGTCTCCGGCGACACCCTCGACGTTTTCGTTTGCCATTGGCCCAGCCGGAGTGGCGGTCGCCGCGAATCCGAACCTGCGCGGATAGATGCGGCAACCCTGTTGCGAAGGAAGACCGACAGCCTTTTTGCAATCAGAGGGAACGCCAACATTGTGATTATGGGAGATTTTAACGACTGTCCCGACGATAAAAGCATCTTCCGGACGTTGAAAGCAAGAAGTCTGAACTATCATCGTTCCGACAAAGAACTGTACAATATGTTTTTCCATCGGCTGAAAGAGAAGAATTTCGGCACCTATTTCTTTCAAGGCAGGTGGGAGGTGCTGGACCAGTTTATCGTAAGTGGAAACCTGTTGACGGATGACAATCCAATTTACATCAAAGGAAGAGAAGCACATATTTTCAAACCCGGTTTCCTGTTGGAGGAAGAGAAGGCCTCGGGTATAAAACGTCCGTACCGCACCTATTATGGCCCGAGGTATAACGGTGGTTTCAGCGATCATTTACCGGTTTATATCGATTTTAAAATAAACCGGCCCCGTTGATATTACCCAAATCAAAACAGTTTCTCAATATTTTATAGTTTTACTCGCTTCAAAACGAAAACTTTGTGCTATCTTTGCAAGATTTTACATCCAAAAATTAATAACAACAATTTATTTATGACGAATCCAATTATCAAGCGAATCGAGTTGTCAGACGGACGCACGATTACGCTCGAAACGGGAAAATTGGCGAAACAAGCCGATGGAGCGGTGGAGTTACGTATGGGCAACACCATGCTGCTGGCCACTGTTTGCGCCGCCAAAGACGCTACTCCCGGAGTAGATTTTATGCCTTTGCAAGTAGAATATAAAGAAAAATTCTCCGCTTTCGGAAGATTTCCGGGCGGGTTTATGAAAAGAGAGGGAAGGCCATCGGATTATGAAATACTTACCAGCCGTTTGATCGACCGTGCCCTCCGTCCCCTTTTCCCCGATGATTATCACGCTGAAGTTTTTGTAACCGTTATGCTTTTCTCTGCCGACGGTGAAGATATGCCCGATGCATTGGCCGGTTTGGCTGCTTCTGCCGCGCTTGCCGTTTCGGATGTTCCATTCAACGGCCCGCTGTCGGAAGTGCGTGTTGCCCGTATTGACGGACAGCTTGTTATCAACCCCACCTTTAGCCAGTTGGAAAAAGCCGATATAGATATTATGGTGGGTGCTACTATCGACAATATCATGATGGTGGAAGGCGAAATGAGCGAAGTTTCGGAAGCCGATTTGCTCGAGGCCATTAAATTTGCCCACGAAGAGATTAAAAAACATTGCCAGGCTCAACTGGAGCTGATGGAGCTTTGCGGAAAAACCCAAAAACGTGAATATTCACACGAAGAAAACGACGAAGAGCTCCGCAAGCAAGTGTGGAGCGTATGTTATCCCAAAGCGTATGATATTGCATCTTCGCAAAATACCGACAAGCATGCGCGTATGGATGCTTTTGAAGCTATCCTGGAGGAGTTCAAGGAATCCATTCCCGAAGAGGAACGCGAAGCGAAAGCTGCTCTTGCCGACAAATATTATCACGACGTGGAAAAGGAGGCGATGCGCCGCTGCATCCTTGATGAAGGAAAACGTTTGGACGGAAGAACTACTACCGATATCCGCCCCATCTGGAGCGAAGTGGATTACATTCACGGCCCGCACGGGTCGGCAGTGTTCACGCGCGGTGAAACGCAGTCGCTCACAACGGTTACTTTGGGTACAAAATTAGATGAGAAAATTGTGGACGACGTGCTCAATCACAGCACAGAACGTTTTTTGTTACACTATAATTTTCCTCCGTTCTCAACGGGAGAGGCTCGTCCGCAACGTTCAACAGGACGTCGTGAAATCGGACACGGGAACTTGGCTCATCGTGCACTGAAGCGCATGATCCCGGATGGATACCCGTATGTTGTCCGCGTAGTTTCCGATATCCTTGAATCAAACGGATCGTCGTCTATGGCAACGGTTTGTGCCGGCACGCTGGCGCTTATGGATGCCGGAGTACAGATAAAAAAGCCGGTATCGGGTATTGCCATGGGATTGATTTCCGAAAATAAAGGACAAAACTTTGCCATCCTTTCCGATATTTTGGGCGATGAAGACCACTTGGGCGATATGGACTTTAAAGTGTGCGGAACCAAAGACGGTATTACCGCTACGCAGATGGATATCAAAGTTGACGGGTTGTCATACGAAATCCTCGAAAAAGCCCTTGCCCAGGCCAAAGCCGGGCGTGAACACATTATGGGTAAAATGATGGAGACCCTTTCCGAACCTCGTGCCGACTTGAAACCGCATGCTCCCAGGATTGAGGTTATCGAAATTCCGAAAGACTTCATCGGCGCCGTTATTGGCCCGGGTGGAAAAATTATTCAGGGTATCCAGGAAGAGACCGGTGCAATTATTACCATTGATGAGATCGATAATAAAGGCCGTGTAGAAGTATCGGCTTCCAATAAAGATTCCATCGACGCTGCCATGCGCAAGATAAAAGGGATCGTAGCCGTTCCCGAAGTAGGTGAGGTATATGAAGCCACTGTTCGTTCGGTAATGCCTTACGGTGCGTTCTGCGAATTCCTTCCCGGGAAAGACGGGTTATTGCACATTTCCGAAATCGATTGGAAACGATTGGAAAAAGTGGAAGATGCCGGAATAAAAGAGGGCGATAAGATTACCGTAAAACTGATCGATATAGATCCGAAAACCGGTAAGTTCAAACTTTCACGCAAGGTGTTGCTGCCTCGTCCTCCAAAACCGGAACAGACAAATCAGGCTTGAAAAGCAATAAAACAGTTTCTAAGGCGGACCCGAAAGGTTCGCTTTTTTAGTACACATAATTTCTAAAAGAAAAGAGAAACAAAATTTTTGTTATACTATTTTTTATACCTTTGCAATCGACTTCTTTTAGACGGATAGATTATTAGTCATTGGACCGATTGACAAATCTAATGTCTAACAGTGCAGTAGTCTAGAATCTATAATAATATGAATAAACAATTACTTTTAGGTGCGGAAGCAATCGCACAGGCAGCGTTAGACGCGGGAATTTCTGGAGTTTACGCTTATCCGGGAACGCCATCCACCGAGATCACACAATTTATTCAGCAGTCGCTCCAGGCCCGGGACTCGGGTGTGCGATCGAAATGGTCTGCTAATGAAAAAACGGCTTATGAAGCAGCGCTCGGCATGTCTTATGCCGGAAAGCGTGCCTTGGTCTGTATGAAGCATGTGGGGCTGAACGTGGCCGCCGATGCGTTTATGAATTCAGCCATTACCGGAGTTCACGGCGGATTGGTGGTGGTAGTTGCCGACGATCCGTCGATGCACTCATCGCAAAACGAGCAGGATAGCCGTGTCTATGGAAAGTTTGCAATGATTCCCGTTCTGGAGCCTTCCAATCAGCAGGAGACATACGATATTGTCCGTTATGCGTTCGATCTGTCGGAAGATATAAAGCTTCCCGTGTTGCTTCGCATTCCTACCCGGTTGTCGCATTCACGTGCAGTGGTTGCCGGAGCAGAAGCGATACCGCAAAACCAGCTTGCCCCCACTCAGGAGAAAAACAGGTGGATTTTACTTCCCGTTAACGCAAGAAAGGGCTATCACAGTTTACTTGAAAAGCAAGCTCAGTTGATAATTCTTTCTGAATTTTCCAAGTTCAATAAAGTAATACCCGGAACGGGTGATAAGGCTGTCATCGCATTCGGGATTGCCTACAATTATGTAATGGAAGTGATCAGGACGTATAATCTCAATATACCGGTTCTGAAACTATCTCAATATCCATTGCCGGAAAAGAAAATGAGTGAGTTTACCGAAAAATACCGGGAAATTCTCGTTGCTGAGGAGGGTTATCCCGTTTACGAAGAATTGCTGAAAGGTTTTTTCGGAGATACAAAATTCCGGGGACGGTTAGATAGCACTTTGCCGCGTACGGGAGAGCTCTCCCCGAATGTACTCGCGAAAGCGCTGGGTGTTAAAACGAATGACGAACAAGCCGTTCCTTCCATTGTTGTCCCGCGTCCGCCAATGTTGTGTAAGGGATGCAGCCACCGCGACCTGTTCGATGCCCTCGTCGGGGCTATGGAGTCGTATCCGCAACGGCACGTCTTTGGCGATATCGGATGCTACACATTAGGGGCATTATCACCTTACAATGCGATCAGTACGTGTGTGGATATGGGGGCATCTGTAACGATGGCGAAAGGTGCTGCCGATGCAGGGCTGTTTCCGGCAGTTGCCGTGATTGGCGACTCCACTTTTACCCATTCGGGAATTACCGGATTGCTGGACGCCGTGAATGATAAAAGTGCGGTCACCGTCATTATTTCCGACAACGGGACAACGGCAATGACGGGCGGGCAGGATTCATCGGGCAGCGGAAAATATTACGATATTTGTAAAGGTATTGGAGTGGATGAGAGTCACATCCGTGAAATTGTCCCGTTGAAAAGGAATTTCGAAGAGAACGTGAGGGTGATGAAAGAGGAGTTTGAATACGACGGTGTTTCGGTCATTATCTCCCGGCGCGAATGTGTGCAAAGAATAAAGAGCAAAGAATAAAGAGCAAAGAATAAAGAGCAAAGAATAAAGAGCAAAGAATAAAGAGCAAAGATTAAAGAGTAAAGTGCAGAGAGTGAAAAGTGAAGAGTGAAAACGAAGAGTGAAAAATATGAATAAAAACATCATTATATCCGGTGTAGGTGGTCAGGGAATCCTGACAATAGCATCCATTATCGATTTGGCTGCCATGAATTTGGGGCTAAACGTCAAGCAAGCCGAGGTTCACGGAATGAGCCAGCGGGGTGGGGCGGTGGAATCGCATCTGCGGCTCTCATCCGATGAAATTTTCTCCGATCTCATTCCCGAAGGGAAAGCCGACCTTATCCTCTCCATCGAGCCGATGGAATCGTTACGATACCTTCCCTTTCTTTCACCCGGCGGCGTCATTATCACGGCTACAGAACCTTATGTTAATATCGCCAATTATCCCGAAGAAGAGAAGTTACTCGGAACCATTGCCGGTTCGGCTAATCACGTTTTTGTAAATGCCGATTTGCTGGCAAAGGAGGCGGGAAGCGCTAAATCGTACAACGTGGTCATGCTGGGAGCAGCGGCACCCTATCTGGACATTGCGACAGAAGAACTGGAAAAAGCCATCGGAATGTTTTTCAACCGGAAGGGAGAAGAGATGGTAAACCTGAACATAAAAGCCTTCCGTCTTGGATTGGCAAACTCATTGAACGAATAAAGATGATTTGGTCCCCCGAAATTGAATGTGCCGACAGGCAAAAGTTACACGAGTTGCAGAGCAAACGCCTGAGGGAAATGGTAAGGCGCCTCTATGAAAACGTTCCTGCCTACCGCAAGAAACTGCAGGAAAAGGGTATTGAACCAGGCGACATAAAAAGCGTGGATCAGTTAAAGGATTTGCCTTTTACCACAAAAGCCGATCTTCGCGATAATTATCCGTTCGGACTTTTCACTTTGTCGCAAACCGATGTGGTGCGCATTCACGCGTCGAGCGGGACAACGGGGAAACCTACGGTGGTGGGATATACGCAGCGCGATTTGGATATCTGGACGGAGGTGGTTGCCCGAAGCCTTACGATGGCGGGCATTAACAAAGACGATACCATTCAGGTTGCCTACGGCTACGGACCGTTTACCGGCGGGCTTGGATTGCATTACGGCGCCGAAAAAACAGGGGCGACGGTTATCCCTATCTCTACCGGGAACACCAGGAAGCAACTTCAGTTTATGACTGATTTCAATGCAACCGTTATCGCCTGTACTCCGTCTTATGCTGCCCATCTGGGAGAAAGTATCCTTAAAGAGGGAATATCGCCGAAGGATATAAAATTGCGTATTGGCGTTTTCGGGGCCGAGCCGTGGACAAACGAGATGCGCTCTCAGATTGAAAACCTGCTGAACATAAAGGCGTACGACATTTATGGTTTGAGCGAAATTATCGGCCCGGGAGTATCCATGGAGTGTGAATGTCAAGATGGGAACCATATTTTCGAAGACCATTTTATCCCCGAAATCATCGATCCCGAAACATTGGAAGTTCTTCCTTACGGCGAACTCGGCGAGCTCGTTTTCACTACCGTAACCAAAGAAGCCATGCCGCTTCTGCGTTATCGCACAAGAGACCTTACCCGGTTGTTTGTCGATAAATGCGATTGCGGGCGGACATTGGTGAGGATGGGGAAATGCCTCGGCCGGTCAGACGATATGCTTATTATCCGTGGTGTTAATGTGTTTCCCTCGCAGGTGGAATCTGTTCTGCTCGAGATGGAAGAGGCATCGCCGCATTATCAGCTTATCATCAACAGGGAAGATAATCTGGATACCATGGAGATACGGGTGGAGATCAACGAACGGTTCTGGTCCGACAGTATTCGTGAACTTGAAGGTATCCGCCGGCGCATAGACCACAACATAAAAAGTTTGCTGGGGATTGGCGCTGCCATTAAGCTGGTTGAACCTCACAGCATTGAACGCTCGGAAGGAAAAGCCAGGCGGGTTGTTGATAATAGGCGTATGTAGAGCAAAGAACAAAGAACAAAGAACAAAGAGCAAAGAACAAAGAGCACCAACTATGATTATCAAACAATTATCTGTTTTTTTAGAAGATCGGTCGGGACGGCTTACCGATCTCACCCAAATATTGGCAGAACACGAGATCAATATTACTGCCCTGAGCCTTGCCGAGACAGCTGATTACGGCATTGTCCGAATGGTGGTTGGAAAGCCCGGCTGCGCAGAGGAATTCCTTCGGGAGGCCGGCTTCTCTGTGCGTCTTACCGATGTGGTTTGCGTCAATATGCCCGATCGGCCGGGTGCGCTTCATGAAGTGCTTAAGATACTGGCAGACAATAATATCAATGTAGATTACATGTATGCTTTTTCGAATAAGGATGTGGCTTTGGGCGTTATTCGGGCAGCGGATATCGATCAGGTAATTGAAGTGTTGCAGAAAAATGAGATGCAGTTGCTTCGCCAGAGCGATATCTATCAACTTTAATAACAGACATCAGACATCTAAATTTATCCAATATACTAATAAATTATGACAAGATTTGCACACAGTGTTTCCGCTTTGCGTTCATCGGAGATCAGGGATTTAATGAGCCTTGCCACTTCTCCCGGCATTATCTCTTTTTCGGGAGGGATGCCGGGCAACGAACTCTTTCCGTTGGATATGATTGACAATGTTTATCAATCACTTACCGAAAAAGAAAAACAGATTGCCATGCAATACGGTCCTACCAACGGCTTGCCGACGTTGCTGGAGTCCCTTTCGCAATACCTCGAAAAGAAAGGAATGCCGGTCAAAAAGAACCGTTTGATGATAACTACCGGGTCGTTGCAGGCAATCAATATCCTGGCAAAAGCATTTATTGACCCGGGCGATAATATCCTGGTTGAGACGCCCTCTTTCATCGGTGCGTTATCCGCTTTCCGTTCGTACGAGGCCAACCTTGTTTCTGTTCCTCTCAAGGGGGATGGTATCGATATCGAAGTGTTAAAAACGAAGTTGGATACCACCGGCCCGAAACCGAAATTCCTCTATTTTGCCCCTAATTTTCACAATCCGGCAGGTATAATTTATTCCGAAGAGGTGAAACAACAAATGATTGAACTATTGACGGATAAAGATATTCCGCTTATCGAAGACGACGTTTACAGCGATCTCTATTTCTACGAAGAGGATGTGCCGAAAATGGTAAACATAAAAACGATGGACCCCGAAGGGATTGATGTTTGCTTTACGGGATCATTTTCAAAAATTCTCGGCCCCGGTTTGCGTTTGGGTTGGATGCTTGTCCCGGAACACATTTACAAGAAGTGCGAACTGATAAAACAATCTTTTGATGCTTGTTCGCCCAGTTTTTCACAAGTGATAGCCGATAAATTCATCCGCAACGGTTATATTTATGAATATACCGGAAATGTCCGGTTGGAGTATAGGAAGCGTGGGCTGGCCATGATTGAGGCGCTCGAAAAATATTTACCGGATTACGTTTCGTTCGAAAAACCACGCGGAGGGTTTTATATTTGGCTCCATCTGCCCGATGGGACCGACAGCACGCTTATTTTGAAAAAAGCCATCGAAAAAGGGGTGGTTTTCGTCACCGGAAAAACATTCGACCCCGATGGAGTAAAAAACGATTGCATGCGTGTGTCGTTTTGCAATACCGGCGTGGATGCTATTCAGAAGGGCATTCCTGTTGTGGCTGAAGCGATCCGGGAAGTTTGCGGATAATTTCAATTCCACCAATAGGTCATCTTCAACACCAACGCACGGTTACGTACTTCACGCGTGTTGACAAAATAATTGTCGGTATAAACAATAAACAAATCCGATACGGGTTTATACCTCCACTGGAAACGGAGGTTCAGGTTGGTGTTATTCAATTGATCGTTGTATTGCACGAAAGTAGTTAGATACACCTTGGGCGAGAACGTTACATCCAGTTTTGGACCTATCAGCCAGAAATGGTTGTGCTCGAACGGCCGGGGCAACCGCATATTGGTATATGTGGCATTCATTGTGAAATTTACATAAGGCTGAAACCGATATACTATTTTGGCGTCGGCCATATCGTACCGGCCGTTGAAGAATCCCCCTTTGGTATAGGTTACCGTTCCGTTTATCGGTTTTCGGTTGTTGGATGTAAACGTAGTGTAAAAGTTGGTGTAATTGTAATCGCTTCCTGCCGGTAGAAATTTCTTGTTTGTGTGGGTCGGGTCGAAATCCTCTCTCAGTTTTATGTAATAATTTCTTATGCCTGCCGCAATTGCCGACCGGTCCCTGAACTCCAGCTTGTAGCCAAGATCAAGCGTATGATCCAGTTTTTCGAACCGGGGCGTATAATAATTATCATACTCCGCATAAGGCCCGTGGATAACCACGCTCTTGTTAGGCACAAAGAAGTAGCTTACTGCGGGACGGAAGGAGATGAAATCCCGACGGCGGACAAATCCGGTCTCTGCCAGGTAATTTGCACCCACAGCTGTTTCACGCAATTCTATCTTGACCTTGCCGTTGTTGAATACCGCCGATGCTCCTTGTGCGTATTGCTTATCGGGATTTCCCGGCTGAAAAGACCGGTGATAGAACAGTTTCCCTGTCCAGATATTATCGCGTGAAGCAAGGTTGGCATCCAATGCGGCGACACGGTTAAACAACTGCCGCGCTCCTTCTCCAAGAGTTTCTTTGTTGACCATCATAAAACCCAGATTGGAACGAGACAGTATCTTCTTCTGAACGGACAACACCGTAAAATTCCTTACGGCGAATGCATCGGTCTTTTCCGTAGTCATATTCATAAATCCTATACGCCAATCCTGCCCGAGCTTACCGCTCACCCGGGCACCGCCCAGCACCGGTGCATCTAAACCGATTCTCCGTGAGAAGAAAGGCGTGGTATTCACTTCACCGTAATTGGCAAAAAGATCACTGTTCTCGAGAAAAAACTGCCGTTTTTCGGGATAAAGCAGTTCAAAGCGGTCGATATTCATCACCTGCTGATCCACTTCCACCTGAGCAAAATCGGGATTGTAAGTCAGGTCTAGATTCATGGAGGTCCCTAAGCTGACCTTGGCGTCAAGGCCGAAATCCTTTCTGTATCCGGCATCTTCCCCGGCTTCAAAATTTTGATGATACCCCCCGTAAATATAGGGAATAAGAGAGAACCCGACTCTTGGTTTAGGTAAAGGCTCATCGAATTTCAATACTCCCGTATAAGCCAGCGAGGCATGCGGGAACTGGCGGGGCACGGGCGCCCACGCCGATTTTTCGTTTGATTTTAAATCGAGGCGTCCGAAATTGGCATACCAGGTCTGGCTGTTGGATGGGTAACGAATGGATTTGAACGGGATTTTCATCTCCGTAATCCATTTGTCGGGATAATCCTTCACCTTCAGTTCCACTTTACTGTCCCAGTTCAGGTTCATGGCCGAGCCATCCGATACTAATCCGTCCCAGATGGCCCCCGATGCCGAATTCCCGAACGAGAAACCGTTGGTCTGATCGCGAAACGTGTCGAAAACGGTGAGTAAATTGTCGTTGTTATTAAACGCAAAATCCCTGCGGAAAGATTCGGCAATCCGTTTACCGGGAATAGTGTCGTAAAAAACAACGGCCATGTAGAGTGCTTTATCATCGTAAGTGAGCATCAACTCCGATTTTTGTTGTGCAAATCCGGTATCTACCGGCTGGACAAGATGAAAATTTTCCGCCTTGTCTGCTGTCTGCCAGTCGGGTTCGTCCAGTACGCCATCAAGCGTGATGGAGCCTTTCATCTTCTTGACGGTGTAAATGAAGTCTTTGTTGTGGATATTGATATTTTCCACATCCGACGGATTTTGTTGCGCCAACAGCAGAGAACAACATAAAAAAAACGGGAGAGATGTGAAAAATCTTTTCATTTATGGGGTCGCACTCAGGGCAGGGATCGGTTCTTCATCAATGACAAAATCAATAGGAAGCAGGCACTTCACGTTTACTTTTTCACCGTCGTTTTCACCCGGAATCCATTTGGACATCAGGCTGAGTACACGAACCGCCTCTTTGTCGAGTTGGGGATCCAACCCTTGTACCACTTCGATGTTGAATATAGATCCGTCGGCAGCCACAATGAAAGAGCAGAGGATTCTACCTTCAACCCCCTGCTGGCGGGCTTCCTTCGGATATCGAAGCTGGTGAGCAATAAATCCGGTCAGTTCTTTTTCTCCATATGGGTACTGCGGCATTTTATCAACGATGGAAAAGACCTCGGAGTTGATAATCTCCGGATTGCTTTTGCCTACGGTATTTGCGGGATTTGTCGTAGTGCGCGCCACTGCGTTTGCATTTTTGTTTAAACGGAAATACATGGGTACATAGCTCTTGGAGCGGACAATCTCTTCCTTATATTTGGCAGGGCGCCAAGGCGGCATAGCTTGCAGGATGCGCAATGCCTCTTTATCGAGCGCTGAGTCTGCCCGGTGGATCAGCTCGAAATTGGTGAGTGTGCCGTCTTTTTCAACGATAAAGGTATAAACGACTAAACCTTGTATGTTTTTTTCAGCAGCTTCAGCGGGGTAGCGGAGTGTGCCGGATATAAACCTGTGCATCTCGCCCGATCCGCCGGTGAATATGGGTGGAATATCGGGATTTTCGATTACTTTTCCTCCATAAGCAGGGGGCGGCTGATTTTGATAATTTTCGGATGCGAAAGCAGAAATCGTCATCAGGCATAAGGCTGACAACGATAAAAGTAGCGTTTTGAAATTCATTTATTCCTTGTTGTTTGTTTAGACCTTTTTTCAATTGAAGAGCAAAGATAACAAAAAAACTCAACGTTTTAGAGACTGTTTAAATTGTTTTGAAGGCAAAGATTTTTTATTTACTTTTTTCGTAAGAAATTTAAACAGTTTCTTAAAGCTGCTATTTGAGATTAACAAATAATTTTATAGATTTGTGGTGGTTTTTCATCATCGTGGTAATTCTGTTTTAAAATTTTCCACGAAAAAGAGCAGCCGGCTATGGAAGTGAAGCGCCTTTTGCCGGCTGCTTGCTTTTTGGTAAATCCTTATCGTGTGGTAAATAAAAAAATGCCTTACTATGCAATCGTGTAGCAATAAGAGCCGTATATGTTAAAAATAAAAGATTTGACAATTTTCGTGCAATGTTTTTCTCGTTTTTTCATCTTATTATAAGAGAAAGTGTATTGATTAACAATTTATTGTTGGTTTATTCGTTTGCTCTGTTTATTTTTACAGCAGAATTTAATACACAAAACGCTTGTTATGATACCGGATGAGCCACCAAGCCCTTGAATCCCGCTTGTAACTTTATTTGCAAGCGGTAGGAAGAAAGAATATCATTCATTTTGGTTACAAAATGTTACTTCACACTTATTAAATAAAAGAATTGTGTTCTAAATAAAACAGCTGTTTTTTAAATTTTCTAAATGAAAGGATCAAATTACTTTTTTGTCGTTGTATTTTTTTTCATTGTATTTTCATGCAAAGAAAATGATTCCGAAAACGAATTTGTGGCACCACCTATTGCAGTAACCCAATCTCCTTATGACAATCCTACATGGCATCCATCAGGGAAAATAATAGGGTTTAATCATACCCCGATTAAAGAAATTAGTTATTATAATGGGCAACAGTATTTTTGGAAATTTAACCGGGATTCGACAGGATTTTGGCTCATTGATAACGATGGCACTAATATGAGACGAATTTTACCTTATCGTCTGTATACTCCGGCCTGGAGCCCGGATGGCAAATGGATTGCATTCTCGCGTAATGCCCAAATCTGCATTATGCCTTTTGATGGAGAAAAGTTTGACACAACGGCAACACATACATTAACGGATAATGGACGAAACTTCTTCCCATCTTGGAGTCCGGATGGGAAATGGTTAACTTATGATTCTAATGAAGATAGTGACAAAGGACAATATTTTATATGGAAAATTAACACAACAGGAACTATAAAAAAACGCATCGCCTACACTCCCCATATTGGAGAAATAAGAATGCCTTACTGGAGACAGGACAATTCAATTCTTCATCAAAGATATGTTGCAGAAAAAAAGACTCCCGATATTTTTTCAATGGATTCTACCGGAAGTAATGTAATTCGTATTACTGACAATGATATATTTGAAGTGAATATAAAATCTTCTGCAAAAAATGAATACATAACGTATGTCTCTTATTCAGGTAAATTAACTTTGAATAGACTTGATGTTTCTACTAATGAGACAGTCACTCTTACCGAATGGTGTGAAGATTATTCGTGGTCTCCCGATGGAGAAAGAATAGTATATGTAAACTTTAATGACACTTATATTGATAAAACAATGGGGTGTTTATGGATTATGGATAAAGACGGTAAAAATAAAGAGCCGTTAACCTACAATAATTTTAAGATAATGAAATAAAATGATTATCCGCAGTCCTCCTTAAAGAATTAGCGGGAAAAATTATAAATAAGCTTCCAAAATATTTATACAACTCGATGATATCCATTAAGATATGGGAGACTATGAATATTTTGGGTTTTGCTATAAATTACTCCGATGAGGAAGCCTGTCGAAAAAAAATTAAACAACAAAGTGTCCAAATGGGAGCAACTTGTCGTTATTGTAATTGTAAAGAACATTACTGGCTTGAAAACCCCAAAGCGGGCAAGAAGTCTAAGAAGGTCAGATGCCTGAAAATGAAAGTGATCGAATACGGCATCCGTCATTTCTGACGAGAAACATACCAACGTGTTGCCTTGGGTGCATACTGCAATCAGTAATGTCAAACGACGGCAGTTGGGCGTATATTGCAAAATAAAACCCGAATGCTTCAACCAGTTTTGTTACAAGTTCAATAGGCGTTACTTCGGTAAAAAACGGTTTGACAGGCTGTTGATAGTGGCTGTCATTTATGTCCAGGATTTCAAATCAAGAATTTATAATAGAAACAGTTGCGATAATTATTTAATAGAATTTATCAATTTTCAAATAAAAGCTGATATGAAAACAAAATTACTAATATTCTTTATCTGTATTTTACAGTTTAGTGCTTATTCACAAACGAACAATACAAGTGGTATTTTAGTGTATTTTATTGATGGTATTCATACAGAATCAATAATGGAGAAAGGTCAAATCTTAAAAAGAGCAAAGATAACTCATACACATCTTAAATCCGCTTTGTCATTGATATCTGTATCCGAAGACTCAATAATACCCGCATTTCCCCAATTTAACAGAGCCGATACGCTTCGTATTTCATCTGATGGGCGTAAAGTCAGTCAGGCTGATTTAAGTAAGCTATATAAAATCCACCTCGCAAAAGGGCAGAATTCAAAAAAAATAATTGAATATTTGAATAGTTTACCCGAGGTATTGTATGCTGAACCCGATGGTATTGCCCTACCCTGTATAACTCCCAATGACACACATTATCATTCTCACCAGTGGAATATGAATAACCCATTAAATTCTGGACAGGATATCCATGCAAAGGCAGCTTGGAATATTTATACAGGTAATCCGAACAACATAATTGCAATTATTGATGGCGGGATATTTACAAATCATGAGGATTTAAATGATAAAATAATCGGTGGTGATATTGGAACAGGAAGTGATAATTGGATATCTCATGGAACACATGTAGCAGGAATAGCGGCAGCCGAGTCGAATAATGGACAAGGTGTTTCTGGTGTAGATTGGAATGCTCGCATTCATCCTCAAAGAATCGACTTAGGAGGAGATGCTGAAACTTATCAGGCAATTGTAGATGCTGTTAACTATAGTCCTAATGTATTTGTGTTAAATAATAGCTATGGACTTATGTTTGATGCAAATACTCCTGGACGTTATTCGACTACCGTAAGGCAAGCTGTGGCTTATGCGTATAAAAATAATCGTATTTTCGTGGCAGCTATGGGTAATCATCAAATTACACATCCAAATATTGTGAACTATCCTGCCGGGTACCCTAATACTATCGCAGTAGGTTCAACAAATACAGATGATAAAATTGCGAATTCTTCGGTACATGGAAATTATATCGATGTTTGTGCACCGGGAGTCGAAATATACTCAACTATAACGGGCAATGATTATGGTTATATGAATGGGACATCTATGGCTGCACCTCATGTGTCAGGTCTTGTATCACTACTCAAGGGTTATCGAGAGAATCTTGCGAATGATGATGTTCTGAATATCATTAGATTAAGCGCAGATGATAAAGGAACCTTAGGTTTTGACAGCATTTATGGTCACGGTCGTATCAATGCTGAACGCGCGTTAAATTACCTCATTCCTCCCTATCTTCTAGTACAAGCTACTACTACTGGAGGGACTATTGCCAATACATCAGAAACGTATAAACAATAATTTATAGGTGCCAATGGCCTTTCAGGTTTTTATCTTGTAAAAAGAATGGAAGTTCGTAAAACTATTTCTTTACCTGATAATATATACAATATTGTTGGAATATGGGGACGTGGAGCTTTTTCTACTGGTTGGAATTACGAAAATCCAATTTTTGGAGAAGGTTTTTGCGAAGTTGTCCCCGGAAGTCAGACAAACACGAGTGTAACGCTTAGGACTTTTACTTATCAAGTATATAATCTGCTAGGACAATATTTTGGTTATTATCCACAAAGTCCTTCTAATGTGGTTTTTGCTTACTCAGTATTAGGCTTAGAGGCGCCTTCTATCTCTGGCCCCACCACCGTTTGCGACCAAGCGACTTATACAATAGAAAATCTACCGTCGGGAGCTCTGGTGCAGTGGAGTGTAGGCAATAATAATCTTATTTTGCTGTCGCAACAGGGAAACATGGCAGTGTTTAAGAAAAATGGAGACGGACTTGGTCAACTCATGGTAAATGTTACAATTGGAAACACTACAATGGCTCTTGAACCTAAAACAGTATGGCTGGGCAATCCTCAAATTGTTTCTATTGATGGAATGTCTCCGGGAAAAACATTCAAGGGTGGACATACTCCAACATTTTCAGTTAATCCTGATACCATTCAAGGGATTGCTTCCTATTATTGGGATGGAACTAATTGTGAAATTATCAGTGGACAAGGAACATCTTCCGTTCGAGTCAGAATAGATAATAATCCATATACGGAGGAACTGCCTTTTAATATATCGATAACATGTTATAATTTATGCGGACAAGGAACATTATGGCAGGAGGGATATATTCTTCCACGGCCTAAACCGGCTTCTTTCACCCTCTCTCCCAACCCCGCTTCCGATATAGTAAACATTCAACTGGAAGAAGAGATATCCGATAATCAAACAACCTCCACCCAACGTGTGAGTAAAGGAACCACATCCGGCGTTACCGAAATACAACTCTGGAGCACCACGGCATTGATAAGAACGTATAAAACGGACCAAAGCACGTATCAATTATCCGTATCGGATTTACCCCAAGGGATGTATTTTGTGCGCGTGATAAAGGGCGGGAAAACATCTACGCAGAAGCTGATAAAGAAATGACAATCGAAAGCCCGCCACTACACGCCAGTTATTGATGGATTCGTGCGACAACGGCGTAACCTGAAATGTTAAACTCCAGTTTTCGTGCAACGTTTTTCTCGTTTTTTCATCTTATTATAAGAGAAAGTGTATTGATTAACAATTTATTGTTGGTTTATTCGTTTGCTCTGTTTATTTTTACAGCAGAATTTAATACACAAAACGCTTGTTATGATACCGGATGAGCCACCAAGCCCTTGAATCCCGCTTGTAACTTTATTTGCAAGCGGTAGGGAGTAATATTAACCTATTGTCACTTCAAGTAAATGTATAATCACTCGCACTCGCAACTCTTTACTTGGCACTATTTATTAACTACAAAAATAAGGATTATGAAAAAAGTACTAGGCGTTATAGCAATAATATTTTTTTTCTTTTCTTGCGAAAGGAATATCGAGAATAAAGAGGTAATTTCTGCTTGTGGTATAAATGAACCACAGAAAAATATTGAGTGGCTTTCTAAGTTAATAGACAAAGCTAAAAATGATAAAACAGGAAATTACATGGGGACTATCTGGTTAGAGAAATACAAGGGTAATGATATTTTTATAACCAATATGAGTATGGGAAGCGGAGCTATTGCATTTTATTTTTTTGACTGCCAAGGCAATTCATTCGTGCCGGAATCCTTTTCCGAAATAAAATTCAACACTGTGATTTATACTAATGTCCCAAATTAACAATGGTTCGTTAAAAACATCACTACAGATACCTCTATATTAGTTAAATCTACTGAGTTTTTTCACGCCTTTAATAGTCTTTGATTAGCTATGAAAATACTGAATATAAGCTGCCTATACTATTGAGAATCTGCCGGCGGGAGCTGTGCAATGGAGTGCCACGGCATTGATAAGAACGTATAAAACGGACCAAAGCACGTATCAATTATCCGTATCGGATTTACCCCAAGGGATGTATTTTGTGCGCGTGATAAAGGGCGGGAAAACATCTACGCAGAAGCTGATAAAGAAATGATTGCCTTGATCCGGGTATAAACGGCGAAAAATTTCTACCTTTGTTTCCATTAATTCAGCAAACGATATGAACTTATCCACTTCGCCATCCGTCATTAAAGCCCACGATATAAGCCGGTTCCAGTTCCGCGATACACCCTTTGTGAAGCTGATGAACAAGCGCATCTACAACGTCCTTTTTATTGCCTCGCAATACGATATGTTCATCCTTGAGGACGACGGGCGAGTGGACGAGCAGATATTCAACGAATATACATCGCTTAACCTCCGTTATCCGCCCCGTTTTACGCAAGTGAGCACCGTTGAGCAAGCACTGGAAGAACTTCGTTCCAACCGCTATGAACTGATCATTTGTATGCCGAACATGGACAATCACGAAATTTTTGTTCAGGCAAAAGTGATCAAACACAAGTTCCCGTATATCCCGATTGTGTTGCTTACACCCTTTTCAAAATCGGTTACGCGGGTGCTTGAAAGGGAGGATATTTCGGGGATGGATTACGTTTTCAGCTGGTTGGGAAATGCCGATTTGTTGCTTGCCATCATCAAGCTTATCGAGGACAGCATGAACGTCGAGAGTGATGTAGAAACGGTTGGTGTTCAAACCATTATGCTGGTTGAGGATTCTGTCCGTTTCTATTCGTCGGTATTGCCGCTGCTCTATAAATATGTACTCAACGAGTCGAAAGAGTTCTCCAAGGAAGCGCTCAACGATCACCTGCGTATGATGCGTATGCGCGGGAGGCCAAAAATCCTACTGGCGCGGAATTATGAGGAGGCGGTCAGCCTTTACAAAAAGTACGGCGATAATATGCTGGGTGTTATTTCGGATATCAGCTTCAACCGTGAAGGTAAAAAAGATAAGTTCGCGGGGAGGATGTTGGGTGAGTGGATTCGCAAAAAGAACAAATACATCCCGATAATTTACGCGTCATCGGAATCTGAAAACAGAGAATATGCGGCACGGGTGGATGCCAAATTCATCGATAAAAATTCAAAGACCTTTCCGCAGGATTTTCATAAAGCCGTAAAAGATAATCTGGGGTTCGGCGACTTTATCATTATTGCGCCCAAATCTCAGGAGGAAATTTTCAGGATCAAGAACCTGAAAGAATTGCAGTTGAATATCCGCCAGATTCCCGATGACTCCTTGTATTATCATCTTTCGAGGAATCATTTTTCCCGTTTTTTCTATACACGTGCCATGTTTCCCGTAGCGGAAATGCTGAAAAAAATTGATGTGTCGGCTTATGCCAAGATGGACGATGCGCGCGAACTTATTTATCAGGCTATTGTAGAATACAGGCGGATGAAAAATGCGGGTGTGGTAGCAGTATTCGAAAAGGACCGGTTCGATAAATACTCTAACTTTGCCCGTATAGGCGAAGGCTCGTTGGGAGGGAAAGGCCGTGGACTGGCTTTTATCGGACATATCGTAAAAACGCATTTGGAGCTGAACAGTTACGAGAATTTCCCGGTTACCACACCCAAAACAGTGGTGTTGTGTACCGATATTTTCGACGAGTTCATGGAGGCCAATAACCTTTACGATATTGCGCTTTCCCATCGTCCCGATGAGGATATCCTGAAACATTTCCTGACGGCAAAACTACCCAAGCGTTTGGTCAGTGATTTCCTGGTCTTTTTTGATGCCATCTCTACTCCCATTGCCATCCGCTCGTCGAGTATGCTCGAGGATTCCCAGTATCAGCCTTTTGCAGGGATATATTCAACCTATATGATCCCTTATGTGAGTGATAAATATGAAATGGTCCGCCTGTTGAGCAATGCCGTCAAGGCGGTATATGCATCCGTTTTCTATAAAGACAGCAAAGCATATATGACCGCTACTCAAAATCTCATCGATCAGGAAAAGATGGCGATCGTGCTGCAGGAGGTAGTAGGCGGTGAGTATGGCAATCTCTTCTATCCGGCAGTCTCGGGCGTTGCCCGTTCCATTAACTATTATCCCATCGGCAACGAAAAGACGGAAGATGGCATTGTGAATATGGCCATGGGTTTGGGGAAATACATTATGGACGGATACCAGGGGTTGCGTTTTTCTCCGCTACATCCCAAAAACATATTGCAGTTAAGTTCGCTAGACACCGCTCTGAGGGATACACAAACACAGTTTTATGCACTCGACCTGGAGTCGATGTCAAAGGATTTCACCATTGATGATGGTTTTAATTTGCAAAAACTACGCATACAGCAGGCAGATACTAACAGTCCGTTACGATACGTTTCATCTACTTATGATCCTAATGACCAGATTATTCGCGACGGTTTTTACGAGGGAGGGAGAAAGATTATCTCGTTTGCCAACATGTTGAAACACGATACGTTCCCGCTTGCGGAAACGCTGGATAAGGTGTTGAAGGTAGGCCAGCAGGAGATGGGACGGCCGGTGGAAATAGAGTTTGCGGTGAATATAAAGGCCCAGCAGGAAGCCGAGTTTTTCGTATTGCAAATCCGTCCGATTGTCGATAGCAAAGAGGTCGTGAACGAAGACCTGGAAAACATTGATAGGTCCGGGACGATACTCTATTCGCACAATGCCCTTGGAAACGGGATATCCACCGATGTTTACGATGTGGTTTACGTGAAAACGAAGAATTTTTCCGCCGCCAATAATCCTGCGATAGCAAGAGAAATTGAAAAGGTGAATCATCAGTTTATAGAAGCCGATAAAAACTATGTGCTGATTGGTCCCGGCCGGTGGGGATCGTCCGATCCGTGGCTGGGGATTCCGGTAAAATGGGCGCACATTTGTCAGGCACGCATTATCGTGGAGTCGGGTTTGGAAAATTACCGGATTGAACCGAGCCAGGGTACCCATTTTTTCCAGAACCTCACATCGTTTGGCGTGGGTTACTTCACGATCAACTCATTTATTCAAAATGACGGTTTTTTTGATGAAGATTTTCTTGATTCGCAACCTGCTGTGTATGAGACAGGTTTTATACGACATGTTCGTTTCGATCAGCCGTTGCCTATAAAAATCAGTGGAAAGAAAAAAATCGGAGTGGTGATGAAACCTGAATTATAAAACATATTCTAACAACAAACCCGTATGAAAAAACTTTTATTGATTGCTGCGGCGGTGATATCTTTTCTTTCGCTACAAGCACAAACCAAACAGACTATGAATTACGAACAGGCTTGGAAAAAGGTGGCCGAGCTGGAACAGAAATCGTTGCCGGGATCGGCATCGGAAGAAGTAGGCAATATTCTACGGAGGTCGATTGCCGAAAAAAATGCTCCTCAAACCATCAAAGCCCTTGTCCACCAGGGTAAATACGACTTGGCGCGGGATGCGGAGAACGACACCGTGATCTTCCGCAACCTGACCGATATGTTGGGAAAATCGACTGACGCGGTAGAAAAATCGGTGTTGCATTCTATGCTCGGTGAGCTCTATCTGCAATATTACCAGAAAGACCAATGGACCATTAATGAGCGTACAGCGATAAGCGGATTTGTCCCTGCAGATATGAAAGAATGGTCGAAAAATAACTTCTACGATAAAGTGATTGAGCATCTCAATGCGTCCATCGAACCGTACGATCAACTCGTAAAATCGCAAGTCCAGCCTTTTGAACAGGTGATTATCCCCGGCAGGGATTCCCGGCGTTTTTATCCCACCATGTACGACTTTTTAGCGCTCCGGGCCATCGAATTTTTCAGCCGGATAGGCGAAGATACGGATTTAAGCCGCTCACTGGCGAAGAAAAACATTACATCATCGTCGTTGTTCGCCCCTATCGGAGAATTTGTGAAACTGAATTTTGATCCGCAGCCCGGAGAATATAACCTGTGGGCGCTGGAGACCTATAAAAAACTACTTGTCTCTTTGTCTGAAAGAAATTTAAACAGTTCGGCCGTTCTCCTGCAACTCGATAAATCGGACTATCTGGCAAGGATGCGCAATGCACACGATAACTATGCTTTTCCGGCATTGCAAAAGCTGTTGGAGCAATGGAAGGACGACCCGGTAAGCGTGGAAATCGTGGATAAGATGGCGGAGAGCCTTGAAGGGCCGGATAAGACAAAGGAGTTGTATGATTTACTGCAAAAGACCATCCGGTCGTTTCCTAAATATGAACGGATATCCATTTTAGAAAATCGATGCTTGCAACTTACGCAACCTCAATTTCAGGTAAAGGGGAACAATACTTTCGGTGCGAAAACGGAAAAAAAGTTTACCGTCGAGTATAAAAACCTCAGGAAACTAAAGGCCAAACTCTATCGCCTCGATTCGCCCGTTCCTCTCTTTTACGGTGACAACAGCGGCCGCCTGCAAAAAAACGAGAAGAAAACCTTGATTCGTGAAACTCCTGTTCCTCTTGTGTCCAAACAGCCGTACGAATCGGGACAGACCGATTTTGCAATAAACGTTTCGGAATTCGGTACCTACAAACTCGAATTTGAGTCTGACCCTGCTGCGCAAAATGAGAGCGATGGCGGTTTTTATTTTTCCGTTTCCGACTTGGCGGTATTCAGCCGTTCGCCGGCAAAGGATAAATACGAATTTTTTGTGGTGGACCGGGTAAGTGGCGAGCCGGTGAAGAATGCCCGGGTGGATATCTATAAACTCAATTCAACGCTTACTCCTGTGGCCACGCTTCCCGTGAATGAAACAGGGCAGGCGGTTTACAACAGAAATATTCCCAATAACGACGTTTTTTATCGGGCCGTTGCGGGAAACGATAACGGTGCCTTATTGAGCCGGATGCCATGGAGGTATTATCAATACGAAGATCGTCAACAACAAACCGTTGAAACGGTAAATATATTCACGGACAGAAGCCTGTACCGTCCCGGACAAACCGTGTTTTTCAAAGCTGTTGCCTCTGTTACAAAAGACGATAAGTCGCAGATTGCTACCCATAAATCCCTCGAATTTATTCTACGGGACGCTAATCAGCAGGAAGTTTCCAGGCAGACTTTAAAAACCAACGAGTTTGGTTCTGCTTCGGGAGAATTTGTATTGCCGCAGGGATTGCTGGCAGGATATTTTACGATAACCACCAACAACGGGAATGCCGGTTTCCGGGTGGAAGAATACAAACGTCCCACGTTTGAAGTTACGTTCGATAAAATAGTGAAAACCTATAAATTCGGCGAGGAGATTACCCTGACCGGAAAAGCCGAAAATTTTTCGGGTGTGAAACTGCAAAACGCCGGTGTGGATTACCGCATCACACGCCGGCAATCGTGGTGGTGGCGATGGGGAGGATCTCCGGAACATTTTACCGAAGGCACTGCGACAACCGATGAAAATGGAAAATTCACTGTTGTTTTTACACCGCAGAAAACCGATGAAGGCGTCTCTTCCCGCTCTGTTTATACGTTCGATGTGGAAGCCACAGTTACGGATGTGAACGGAGAAACAGAGGTTGGGAGTTATTCCGTTACCGTGGGTGATATTTCGATGATGCTGAACATTGAAATGCCCGGTCAACTGGAAAAATCTTCTGCGGAAAAGATAGTTGTTTCAGCCAAAAACTTGGACGCGAGTGATGTAAAAGCATCGGGCAGGTATCAGGTTTTCTCGCTTTTAGAAAATGATTCCATCAACACACAGGTGCTGCAAGGGAGTTTCGAAACCGGGGAGCAGACGGGACTAAAATCGGAACTCAAGGCGTTGTCATCGGGAAAATACCGTATCCGGTTGCAATCGAAAGACGATCGTGAAAATGAGGTCTCCTCCGAAAAGGATTTTATATTGTTTGACTATTCCGATAAACGTCCGCCTGTAAAAACCAACGAGTGGTTTGTAGTTAAAAGTGCCGTATTTGCAACCGGCAAAAATGCGGAGATCATTCTCGGCGCTGTCGATAACATAAACGTGTTGTATGAACTTTGGCGAGAGGACACGCTGCTGGAGCGGAAATGGATAAGAATCAACAAGGAGAACCGATTGTTTTCGATTCCCTATAAAGCAGAATATAAAACCGGTGTGACGCTGATGCTGACGTACGTGAAAGATGAAAAGTTTTATCATCGCTCAACAGCATTACTTCCCGAAAAAGAGAAAACCGGATTGGATGTGAAACTGGATGTCTTTCGCGATAAAATACGCCCGGGAGCCGGTGAAGAATGGCGGTTGTCGGTAAAAGACGCCAAAGGGGATCCCGCCATAGCTGAGGTTTTGGCATCGATGTACGATTTTTCGCTCGACCGGATTTATCCCGCACCGAATTGGATGCTGAATTTGCCGCAGTTTTACAATTACAGGGGGGCTGTCTCTTTGCAAAACGATCAATCTTTCCACTCACAGTGGATAAACGGATATATAACGATACCGCTAAAGAATGTGGAGCCGTTCACTTTTGACCGGTTTAACTGGTTTGATTTTTCGTTTTACCGGTACGGAAGAATGCTTCGCGGAGTTCAACTGGAGAGTTTTGCCGCCTCTCCTTCCTCCATGGCAAAAAAAGAAGCAGCTCAGTTTGTAGCTGAGGATGTTTTAAAAGAAGAGGGAGCCGGATTCACCCGCAGAGAATCCAATCTGCCGTCTCCACCGTCTCCATTGTCCGACGGAGGTGGAGGTGTTGTAGCCCCTCAAATCCGCCGCAATTTCAACGAAACAGCGTTCTTCTTTCCGCAATTGCGGACAAACGAGAAAGGCGAAACGCAAATTGCATTCACCGTACCCGAAAGCAATACCCGTTGGCGTTTCCGCGTACTGGCGCACGATAAGAACCTGAACACGGGCCAAGCCGAAGCGTTTGCCGTTTCGCAAAAAGAACTGATGGTTACGCCCAATATGCCGCGATTCCTTCGTCGTGGTGATGTTGTCACTATTTCGACAAAAATCTCCAACTTATCCGATACGGTAATTAGCGGAACAGCCCGCATCATCCTGTTCAATCCGCTTACCGATGAAACAATTCCGTCGGGCGCATCGCAGCAACAACCGTTTTTCATCGCACCAAACGCCTCTTCCGATGCGTCGTGGATATTTGATGTACCGGACGGTATCGATGCTGTCGGGGTGCGGGTTGTTGCGCAAAGCGCCTCGTTCAGCGACGGCGAACAACATGTTTTGGCGGTGCTGCCCAACCGGATGCTCGTTACCGAGAGTATGCGGATGGATGTGAACGGAACACAGACCAAAGAGTTTACGATGGAGAGGCTGGTGAACAAGACATCCGCCACCGCCGAAGATTATCGCCTGACGTTGGAATTCACATCCAATCCGGCGTGGTATGCCGTGCAGGCTCTTCCCGTGTTGAGTGCTCCCGAAAGCGATAACGCCGTTTCGTGGTTTGCATCGTATTATGCCAATACGCTAGGGATGCATATTTCGAAAACTTATCCAAAAGTGTCAGCCATGATTGAAGCATGGAAGAAACAGGGTGGGGATTCGGAAACGCTCTTATCGAACCTCGAAAAGAATCAGGAGCTCAAAAACGTGCTGCTGGAAGAGACGCCCTGGGTGCTGGAAGCAAAAAACGAATCGGAGCAAAAACAAAAACTCGCGCTCTTGTTCGATTTAAACCGCAACCAAAACCTTACACGCCAAGCCATTGATAAGCTCAAGGAGTTGCAAGCAACACAAGGCGGTTGGTCTTGGTTTAAAGGGTTTTATCCGAGCCGAAGCATCACGCAATACATCCTTTACGGGTTCAATCGGTTGAAGGAGTTGGAAGCAGTGGAATTCTCCGATGATATTCTTTCGATGCAGGCAAAAGCCATTGCTTATCTTGATGAAGAGGTGCTGGAGGGTTTCAAAAACCTGAAAAAACAAAACAGGAATTGGCGGAACGTCAAGACCATTCCGGTTTATGATTTGGAATATCTTTATGTCCGTTCATCGTATGGCCAATACCCGGTAAGCAAGGAATTGCAGGAAATGATCGGTTTCTATACCTCGGTTATAGAGAAAAACTGGACGCAATCCGGTTTGTACGAACGTTCGCTTATTGCGGTCCTGATGCAGAAAAACAACAAGCAGAACATCGTGCAGGATATGCTGAAATCTTATCGGGAGCACGCCACCATTTCCGAAGAGATGGGAATGTTCTGGGCAAACAACCGCGCGCACGTGTTTATGTCGCAATCGGCCGTATCGGTGCACACGTTTATCATGGATGCTTTCCGGCGGGGTGGTGCAAAAGCCGGTGAAATGGACCAGATGAAACGCTGGCTGCTAAAACAAAAGCAAACGCAGAGGTGGGAGTCTGCCCATGCCACAATGGATGCCGTTTACGCGCTATTGAGCACGGGGACGGATTGGTTTTCATCGGAAAATAAAACTAAGGTCACCGTTGCCGGTAAGGCTATTGAGGGCACGGAATACATAAAAGAAACGTGGTACAACACTGAAATTGTTCCTCAAATGGGACGAGTGAAAATCGAAAATTCGGGTAATGCCCCGGCGTGGGGTGCGCTTTACCGGCAGTATTACGAAGATCTGGATAAAATTACAAAGACCGATGCTTCGCTCGATGTGGAAAAGTTGCTTTTCCTGGAAAAGACCGATGCTTCGGGAACAAAACTCATCCCCGTTACCGGGAACGATCCGTTGAAGGTGGGTGATAAAGTTATCGTCCGCCTGACCGTCCGTACCGACCGCGATTTGGAGTTTGTACATCTGAAAGATATGCGTGCTGCCGCTTTCGAACCTGCTGAACAGCTTTCGGGCGTGAAGTGGCAAGGAGGAGTTCTCTATTATCAGACATCGAAAGATGCCTCTTCCAATTTCTATTTCGATGTGTTGCCACGCGGAACGTATGTTTTTGAATACGGTGTTTTCGTTGCCCGGACGGGTGATTATTCCAATGGGATTACGACCATCCAGTGTATGTATGCTCCGGAATTCACCTCACACACGGCAGGAATAAGGGTGAATGTGAGGTGACGGTAATAAATAACGTTAAATGCAGGACGTTTTTTAAACGAATTAGTTATTTTTGTGTCGAAAAAAACTGATGTATCGAATTAAAACAAAGATAAAATGAAAAAATTAAGCTTTATACTGTTGTTCAGTATCGTATTGAGCGGAGTTGCATTTTCGCAATCCGTCCCGGAAGCGCAATTCAAGAAAAACGTTCACGATTTCGGAACCATCAAAGAAGAGATCGGAGCCGTTTCTACCCAGTTCGAGTTTACCAATGCGGGAAAAAGCCCGTTAATTATACAGCGTGTTTCCGCGTCTTGCGGATGCACTACCCCGAGTTATACGAAAGAACCGGTATTGCCCGGGAAAAGCGGTAAGATTGACGTCAAGTATTCAACCACTGCACGTCCCGGTACGTTTAACAAAACAATAACCGTTTACACCAATGTCCCTGATACGGTATATGTGCTGTCGATAAAAGGAAATGTTACTCCAAGGAAATGATGATTTGACTATGCATCATCCGGAAAACGACCCTAAATATCTGGGCCTGAATGTTAACAAGGGGGTAGCCCAGCCTCCAAGCATAAACCCGTATATACACCTTCGTAAGAAACAGCACCGGAAAGAATATTCGGTGAATGAATTTACCGAAGGGATTTTGGCCGGAAATATCACGGTGTTGAGTCAGGCCGTAACGTTGGTGGAAAGTTCCAAGCCTGAACATCAGGTGATGGCTCAGGCCATTATCGAAAAGTGCCTGCCTTATTCCGGAAACTCCATCCGCGTAGGGATTACGGGAGTTCCCGGTGCCGGAAAAAGCACTTCAATAGATGCATTTGGAATGTATTTGGTTGAGCAAGGCCATAAGTTGGCCGTATTGGCTATAGATCCGTCGAGCGAGCGGACCAAGGGGAGCATTCTCGGCGATAAAACCCGGATGGAGAAGCTGTCGGTACAGGAAAATGCTTTTATCCGCCCTTCCCCTTCGGAAGGATCATTAGGAGGCGTAGCCCGTAAAACGCGCGAAACCATTATCTTGTGTGAAGCAGCGGGATTTGATTATATTTTTGTGGAGACCGTGGGGGTGGGGCAGTCGGAAACGGCCGTTCACTCGATGGTCGATTTTTTTCTGTTGATCCAACTGTCCGGCACGGGCGATGAGCTGCAAGGAATAAAACGGGGGATTATGGAAATGGCAGACGGGATTGTGATCAATAAAGCGGATGGAGACAATATTGAAAAGGCAAAGATGGCACAACGGCAACTGCGGAATGCGTTGCATCTCTACCCGGTTCCGGAATCGGGATGGACGCCCGAGGTGCTGACTTATTCCGGGTATTACGGATTAGGAATTGATGAAGTCTGGGACATGATCCACCGCTACATTGAGTTTGTGAGAAAGAACGGTTATTTTGATGTCCGCCGGAATAAGCAGTCGAAATACTGGATGTACGAAACCATCAACGAACGTTTGCTGAACAACTTTTACCAAAATGCGGAAATAGAAAAACGGATGCCCCTTCTTGAGGCGGAAGTTCTTTCAGCGCGAAAAAGCTCATTTGTAGCGGCAAAGGAAGCGCTGGACAACTATTATCAGCTGAAAAAATAAAAAAATATCCGTATTTGCTACAACGGTACAACTTTTTCTGTAATTTTGTACTATCATTCGAGAAGGCGCACTCTTCTAACGGTTAGGAAAATTGTTTCTCAGGCAATGGATAGCGGTTCGATTCCGCTGTGCGCTACTTCTGGGGAAAAAGCCGGGAATCAAGATTTTATTTAGGTAATCCATGTATTGCCAAAACAACCAATGGCGGTTATACATCTTACACAATACTTTCTAAGCAACACTTCTAAATTTTGAATATTTTGTTCATTGTAATTATTAAAGATAATTTCAGAACTCTGTCTATTTATAATGTTTCTTTTTGGAGTAAGAAATGCATTTGCTAATCGCTATGAGAGAAAACAAGAAGGAAGCAGCCGTAAATAAAATATAAATATTTTTTTTCGTTATCTATGAATAAGTTATAGATTTTCATTAATACAAATTTAATTAAGTTTTGAAACTGGTTTTAACTTGAAACAATATATGTTACCTGCCACGTCCGTCAATAATAATGATTATTTAAATATTTGATCGCTGCCTCCAGAATTTCATCTTTTCCGGCTTTAATGGATTCCATAGTAGGATAAACTTCTATATCAGGAACAATACCTTTTCGTTGCAATTCAGACTTGTCAAGAGAAAAAAGAGCAAAGCCGGAAAAAGCTGCTATTGTTCTGTTGTTTCCCGGAAGTGGTATCCATGTAACCCGCCCCAAAGCACCTGACGTCGGACGACCGATCAATATTGCATGAAAGTTAGTTCGCCCTTCCCAAGCTATTGTTTCTAATGCACTCTGAGAAGATTCATTAATCAGATAAACAAGTTTTCCCTGAAAACGGGGATATTCCGAGACATCCGGATTAGACATTATTATTTCTTTCCAGCAAAAAGCGCCGGGATGTTCCAAATCTGGTAAAACCATGGGGCATAAATAGTAAGGAGTATTCGATTCAGACAGATAACGGGAAAAATACCCTGCATCGTAGGTATTGTCCACACCTTTCCTTAAATCAAAGATAATACCCTCCGCATCTAAAAAATACTGGAATATCGAATCTATTTTTTCTTTTGCCAATGTGGAAAAATCGACATAACCAATTTTTTCGGAAAGCCATCGGTATGGAGATAAAACCTTCTTTTCAAAAGTAATAGGAGCCAGGTATAAGCGAATTTCCCTTGCATCTCTCGTAATGGTCACACCTATACCCGGTAAGGATATCATTTCAGCCACATACCCATTGATCCGATATTCTCTGTTCAGTGGTGTAGAGGATGGGATCAGAGCAGAAAGACTATCCCTGATGCTTTGGATATCTCGTCGACCGATATGAGTAATTATATCTCCTGACTGTAACCCTCCTGCACCAACCCTGACAATGGTTTTTCCATTCATGATTTCAAGAATATCCTGACTTCCGGAAGAGAAATAATTGCCCATCGTGATGTAGGCATGGCCATCATTCAATGCCACTGCCAGTTTAAAAAAGGCGATCTGATAAGATTGTTCATCTGTAGCCTCGATAAACGGAAAAATAGACTCCATCAATGTTTTGTCCCACGATTGATCCATTAGATACTTATGAGGAAAAAAGTAATAGATCACGTTCCAATACCTGAAAAGGGATAATAGGCGATATTTCATTGAATGTAGTGAAGCTGCTACCTCAAAATCATATCTTTTTTCATTTTGCAGCAATGCCTGTTCGAAACGTACACTATAGTAAGACGGCTGCTCTACCGGCGTAGAAGCTATTTTTCTTAATTCACTGCACAGTGCATCATCTAAAAAAGACTTATCCAACCAGCACAGGTTTACATTCATTTTTAAAGAGTCATTAAAACCATTTGTCTTTTTGTGGTGATATTTTCCTGCTGCATCCAACATCCTTTTAAGTTCTTTATTCACCATTTCAGGCGTAGAAGCATGCTCTATGCCTTCCATTCCATCCATTAAAATTTTATCCCAATCGACCTTACCGGACGTTACATTCGGATGATAATATTTCAATAATCCCCAAACACGACATGTAATCACCCATTTTGTAGTGTCATTGTACGGATAGTCGCAGATAAACTCGCATGGCCTAATGAAATATTCCTCGCAGAGACTGGAGGAAACTTTTAAACCAGACTGGTCGCATGATACTAAAAGTACACAACCTATAAAGAAAGAAACAATAATTAGCTTTATATGTTTAGACATAATACATTCATCTCTTTATTGTTTTCTATTATTTTAATTATTAAAGAGCCTTTAATCAAATATTTATATTGATTACTTAATCTTTCTTTTAACTCAATTAGTTCGTTATATTTAGGGCATTCTTCATTTAGTTTATTTTCGATGTTAGTTAGTATAACTATTAAACCATAGGATATAAAATTTTCTGGTATACTACAAACTATATAGAAAACACCTGTTTATTTCACTCCAAAAGTATACCATTTTAATCTAATCTCCAAGTTCCTCTCGTATGTGGTTACAGCATGATCCGGAAACATTTCAAAAATGATTGAAAGCCCTGTCTTTGCATTTTCATTTTTACTGTATTTCTAATTTTCGGTCACACATACCTCCCTAACTGAACGAAATTAATCCTTCCCAGAGTGACCAACTATAAAATCAGTGTTTCCATAAAGAATTACTTGAACTGGTAACTAAAATAAATGATTCACATGCCCATATTTGGGACAATACAATTGAAAATTTCAAAGGTGAAAAGACAGCTCCTTATCAGATAACATTTATTGAAGACAGAGCCATTTAGATAATCCATGTGTTGCTAAAACGACCAATGGAGGGTGTCTAACTAGAATTTTATTGTTGAATTATTTCAATTGCCTTTTCTAAGACTTCATCCCGAAGTAATAAACCGCAAAGAGCGTGTGCGTGATCGGGAGATAGATACCATCATAGGTAAGAATAAACGAGATGCTATTGTAACCATCTGTGAGCGTAAAACAAAAATGGCCATTATCCATAAACTCGATGAAGGACGCAAGGCCGAAGCATTACCACAAACGGTCTTCCTTTCATTGCTGGCCTATAAAGATAAAGTACATTCCATAACTTCCGATAATGGAGATGAGTTGCTGCACACAAAAAAATTGCGGAAAGCTTGAATGCGGAATTATATTTTACACACCCTTATTGTTCGTGAGAAAGAGGTTTAAATGAAAACACAAACAGGCTTTATCAGGCAATACATTCCAAAAGGAACAGATTTTAACGGGATTACACATAAATCAATCGAACAGATACAATATAAATCAATCGAAGATTCGGAAGATCGTTACAATACGATGCCCCTTTACAAAGATTTTTTACATCTTTGAGAAAAAAAGTTGCATTAGTGAGTGAATTTATTCTTTCCTCATCTGATAAGTTAAGGCTATGTAAAATAATAATTAATTGATTTCTGTTCTTCGGGATGCACGTAAATCCGATTCCGAGTGTATATATGAATAGTACCCCGATTTACGCATTGAAAAATAAAAAGCCGGGAATCAAGATTTTATCGTCTTGGGTCCCGGCTTTTTGTTCAGAGTTCAATGTCTTTTGTCTTTGCTCTTGACTCTTTTGTCTTGACTCTTCCTATTCCTCTTCCATATTGTGGAAAACGTTTTGCACATCATCGTCGTCTTCAAACTTCTCGAGAAGCTTTTCAATCTGTGCCCGTTGCTCTTCGTTGAGTGCTTTTGTATCGTTCGGTATGCGCTCAAACTCCGCAGAATGGATTTCAAAGCCGTTCTCTTCGAGGTATGACTGAATTTCGGAATACGATTTAAAGTCGCCATACAGAATGATCTCACCTTCATCCACTTCTACTTCATCTACACCGTAGTCTATGAGCTCCAGCTCGAGGTCTTCATGAGACATACCCTCTTTCTCCGCTATTCTGAATACACATTTATGGTCGAACAGAAATTCAAGGCTACCGGTAGTTCCCAGTGATCCTCCATGTTTGTTGAAGTAGCTGCGGATGTTGGCCACTGTGCGTGTGGGATTGTCCGTAGCAGTTTCTATCACTATGGCAATACCGTAAGGGCCGTATCCTTCGTACACCATTTCCTTATAGTCTGTGGCTTCTTTGTCTGTGGCTTTCTTGATGGCGCGTTCCACATTTTCTTTCGGCATATTTTCTTTCTTTGCCTGCTGTATAAGTACACGCAAACGCGGATTGGAGCCCGGATCGGGGCCGCCGTCACGGGTAGCGATGGTAATCTCTTTTCCCAGCTTGGTAAAAACGCGGGCCATATTGCCCCAGCGTTTCATTTTTCGCGCTTTGCGATATTCAAATGCTCTTCCCATAATATTCCTTTTGTCTTTTCGTTCGTTTGTGAATGATTCAACTATTGTTTTTCCCTTGTCTCCCTATCGCAATTGTGCTCCCAGTTCATTCTCCAGATTTTGTCGAATCTTTTGCATAACGGCATCAATCTGTTTATCGTTAAGGGTTTTTTCTTTGTCTTGCAACACGAAATTCACCGCGTACGATTTTTTGCCTTCGGGAAGGTTTTTCCCTTCATACACATCAAACAACGATAGTTCTTTGAGCAGTTTCCTTTCCGAATTTTTTGCTGTTCGCTCAATTGCTGCAAAGGTAATATTTTTATCGACAAGTAGTGCTAAGTCGCGGCTTACGGGCGGGAACTTAGATATTTCGGAGAACCGCACTTCGCTTTTTGAAGTTTCCTTCAACAGCACATCCCAGTTCATTTCGGCAAAGAAAACATCGGTATCGATATCGAACTTTTTAAGGATGTTGTCCGAGACAATTCCAAAACTTCCGATCTGCTGTTTAAAAGTGCGGATATTCATACCCACAGAATAGATTTCGGATTGAACCGGTTCAAAAATCAGCTGATTCTGAGTAAAACCCAATCGGTTGAAAATATTTTCGATATGTGCTTTCAACTGAAAAACGGATGTTTCAGTTTGCGGAGCCGCCCAGTTCTTCAGGTTGCTGTCGCCACAGATCCAAAGCCCGAGGCAGGTCTCTTCGGAATATCCCGATAAGATTTTACCTTCGCTCTTCCTGTCCGCATCAAAAAAGTAGCAGTTGCCGAACTCGTAAAAATGCAGATCGTAATGCTTCCTGTTCCGGTTATAGGCGATACTCTCCAAACCGCCGTAGAGAAGCGTTTGGCGCATCACTCCCAAGTCGTTGCTAAGCGGATTGAGCAATTTTACCCCATTTTTTTCCGGGAAAGTTTCGTCGTTTTCGTAATACGATTTCCGGGTAAGCGAATTGTTCATGATCTCATCGAAGCCGCTTGCCGTAAGTTGTTCCGAAATAAGGGTTTGGAGTTTATGCTTACGGTCGGTAGGGGTTTGATAAGACAAATTGGCTTTTAGCGAATCGCTGAACTCCACGTTATTGTATCCATAGACACGGAGAATATCTTCAATCACATCCACGTCGCGGGTAACATCTACTCTGTAGGTGGGGATACGGAGCGTCAGTTCATTTTCCGACTCCTGCTCTGTTTCAATTTCCAGGCTTTGGAGGATGCTTTTAATTGTTTCCTTCGGAATCTCTTTTCCGATAAGTGAATTCACTTTTTGGAACGGCAGAATCGTCTCTCTCTTTTTTATTTCCACCGGATAGACATCGCGGATTTCGCCTTCGATCTCTCCGCCGGCAATTTCCCGGATAAGCATCGCTGCGCGTTTGAGTACATAAACGGTGTTATCGGGGTCGGCGCCGCGTTCGAAACGGAACGATGAGTCGGTGTTTAATCCGTGTCGGCGAGCGGTTTTGCGAACCCAGGTAGGATTAAAATATGCCGATTCTAAAAACACATCCTTTGTCTTTTCGGTAACACCCGATTTCAACCCTCCGAAAACTCCGGCCATGCACATTCCCTCGTTGGCGTTGCAAATCATCAAATCGTCTGCGCTCAGCTCGCGTTCCTGCTCGTCAAGTGTGACAAACCTGCTTTTTTCGGGCAATGTACGGACGACAACTCTGTTCCCTTCAATATAATCTATATCGAAAGCGTGCATCGGGTGTCCGGTCTCGTGAAGGATAAAGTTTGTGACATCCACTATGTTGTTGATAGGCCGAAGCCCGATAACCGACAGTCTGTTTTTTAACCAATCGGGGCTCTCTTTTACGGTGACGCCACGAACGGTCAGACCTGAATACCGCGGACAGGCGGTGGTATTTTCAACTACTACGTCAATTCCGCCCTCCGGTTTATCTGTTTTGAAATCGTCAACGGAAGGTTTCGTCAGTGAAAACGGTTTCCCGGCTTGTTTTAAATAGGCCGCCAGATCACGTGCCACGCCGTAATGCGATGCGGCATCTATGCGGTTTGGTGTGATATCGACTTCGAGGACGAAGTCGCTTTTCACGTTGTAATAGTCCTTGACAAGTGTTCCAACCACAGCATTGCCGGGAAGAACAATGATTCCTTCGTGTGAAGTGCCAATGCCTATTTCATCTTCCGCACAAATCATTCCAAAAGACTCTTCGCCCCGGATTTTAGACCGTTTGATGGTCACTTCATCATCCCCAAAATATAATTTAGTACCCACGGGCGCCACCACCACTTTTTGTCCCGCGGCCACGTTGGGTGCTCCGCAGACTATTTTTAACGGTTCTTCTCCATTTCCGGTACTTACGGTAGTCAGGTGCAGATGATCGGAGTTGGGGTGATGGGTACAGGTCAATACTTCACCGATAACCAATCCTTCCAGCCCGCCTTTAACGGTTTGAATCTCCTCCACGCCGCCTGTTTCCAATCCAATGGAGGTGAGTGCAGCAGCTGTCTCTTGTGGCGAAAGATCAAATTGCAGGTAATCTTTCAGCCAATTGTATGAAATATTCATTATAAAATCATTTATTTAGCTTCTTCCTCAGAATGACAAATAAGGGTTTTGCTTTCAAAAGAAATAGAGCCCAAAATTACAAAAAAAACCGATAGGCTCTGCTAAGCATTCAGAAATTTATCCATGTCCATTTGTGCCAGATCCCTTCCAAAGGGCCTTGCCGGTGTTTGCTGAGCCACCATTTTGAAAGGATCATCTGCAAAGAAAAGACGGCTATTCCGATCAGCAGGCTCAATGTACGACCGCAATATGGCGCGAGATGCAGCCCGATGGGTAAATAGATCAGCGCCCCGAAAATGGACTGTGAGACATAATTGGTGAGGCTCATTTTTCCATAAAAACGTAAGCCTGACACCCTCTTCCTGAAGAAATCCTTTTCGTAGAGTAACACAAATAATGCAATCAGAACGAAGGTGAAAGCTAATTTATACCAGATATCAAATATAGTGCCCACTGTTTGTTGAGTCATGGGTCCGGTTTGCATCAGCAGCTTTTTGATGATATAGAATATGACGTAGAAAACGGATGAAGCAGCCAAAACCCGCTTCCAAAAACGTGAATTATCCGGAGAGCTGATGAAGAACTTTTTCCTTCCGATATAAAATCCCAATAAAAATAATCCGGCAGCTTGCAGAAAGCGCCCCGAGCCAAGAGCCCACAAAAGGCTTACTTTTAAGCCAAGCGTTGTATTGACCCGGATAAAATCAAAAAAATTGCCGTTCTTACTGCTTTCAACTACTTGTTGGTGGAGCGAAACCGCACCAAAATCGGGCAATTGATACGAAGGATCAAACCGGGATACGATAAATTGAACCCATTCGACCGGTTGAAGAAGTAAGATAATGATCAATACCAGGACGGCTTTATCCGGCCAGTTGCGGCAAATAAACAAAATGGGGGAAACATAAACAAACAGCATGAGCACGTCGCCGGCAGGGAAGAATGCCGCATTGAACAGGGCAAACACCGCAAGAAGAATCATGCGCCACAAAAAACGGTATCCGAAATCTTTTCCTTTTTTCTTCTGATTGTTGTGCTGGATATAAAACGTAAACCCAAAAAGCATGGTGAAAATAGCATACGTTTTTCCGCTAAACAAGTTGAAAATTACTTTTACGGAAATTTGGTCTAGGACGTTGAGCCAGTGTGGTGAGCTGATCGGGAATTCAGGGAAAAAGAAATGGTCGACATTGTGTACCAGGAGGATTGCCATTATTGCAAATCCACGCAATGAATCTACCACCTCTATACGATTTGTTTTGGCTGTTGAGATTTCCATAATTAACCTTGTGATTTTTAAAATGAATTTGCAAACATAAGCATTTCCTTAAAATAAAAAAACCGCACGGGCAAGCATTGTTCGTGCGGTTTATATTTTTAGCGTTCTTATCAATATCCCCTTATCGCCTTAATTCCCGGAAGCACCTTGCCTTCGATCATTTCGAGCAATGCGCCACCACCGGTGGAAACATAGGAAACATCGTCGGCAAGCCCGAATTTATTGATACACGCTACCGAATCGCCACCCCCTATTAAAGAGAAAGCGCCATTTTTGGTAGCTTCCACAATGGCATCGGCCACTGCACGTGAACCTTTGTCGAAATTATCAAATTCAAATACGCCCACGGGACCATTCCATAAAATGGTTTTGGAGTTTTTAATCACTTCGGCAAATATTTTTTCCGATTCCGGACCAATATCCAGCCCTTCCCAACCGTCGGGAATTTCTTTTACAGACCCAAAAGCTGTTTTGGCGTCATTGCTGAAGCTGTCGGCGAGCTTAGCATCGGTTGCCAGTACTAAATTTACGCCTTTTTCCTTGGCCAGGGCAACTATTTCCTTTGCCAGGTCGAGCTTGTCGTCTTCAACGATAGAATCGCCTATTTTTCCGCCATCGGCTTTTGCAAAGGTATAGGTCATTCCGCCGGCAAGAATCAAATTATCTACTTTATCGAGCAGATTTTTGATAAGGTCAATTTTTGTGGAAACTTTCGATCCACCCATAATGGCTGTAAACGGCCTTTCCGTGTCGGACATCACTTTTTCAACCGCATTAATTTCATTCTGCATCAGGTATCCGAACAGTTTGTGGCCGGCATCAAAATAATCGGCAATAAGTGCGGTTGAGGCGTGAGCCCGGTGAGCGGTGCCAAAAGCGTCGTTTACATAAACATCGGCATACGAAGCCAGTTTTTTTGTAAATTCTTTTTGCGATTCTTTCACTGCCTTTTTTGCAGCTGTCGTCTCTTCTTCCGAAGCATCTTCCGGTAAACGGGGTTTTCCTTCTTCTTCAGCATAAAAACGAAGGTTCTCGAGCAATAAAGCTTCTCCCGGATGCAAAGCGGCTGCTTTTGATTCGGTTTTATCGCCAATGCAGTCGCTGGCAAACTGAACATCAACACCCAATAATTCGGAAACCCGCGGAAGGATGTGTTTCAACGAATATTTATCAGCCGGGCCTTTCGGGCGGCCTAAGTGAGAGCCAATAATCACGCTTCCTCCGTCCTTGAGGATTTTTTTCAATGTTGGAATAGCGGCACGGATGCGTGTGTCGTCAGTAATCTTGAAGTTTTCATCGAGCGGAACATTAAAATCCACACGAACGAATGCCTTTTTACCGGCAAAATTGAAAGTGTCAATTGTTTGCATAATTTTTTTATTTTATAAGAATATATTCACTTGGGTATAAGAAACTGTTTCTAAACAATCTTTTTGAATTTAGTTACAAAGATAGGCAAAATAGAGAATTTTTTCTTTAATTATGCGGAAAAAATGACTAATTTCTGATTTTTACTTCGTAAGTGACCGGAACAGCTTTTTTATACATCGCCAAAACACCGCAATATTTATCGAACGATAATTGGCAGGCACGTTCTAATTTATCTTTCGGTAAATTTTCTCCTTCAAATTCATATACTACCCTCAGGTTGGTGTATTGTTTGGGGTATTCGTCTGCCAAATCGGACTCTATTTGAATGTTAAATCCTTTAATATCGATGCGCATTTTTTTTATGATTTCCACCACATCAAGCCCCGAACAACCTGCTGCCGCCACCAAAAGTAGTTTTTTAGGACGCGGGCCTGCATCATTGCCGCCGGCTTCTTCCGCCAGGTCGATTACAACGTTGTGTCCGTCAATGTCGGTTTCAAAAATGTTGTTTTCTCTCCAAATGGTTTTAATTGAATGTGTCATAAGTTTGATGTTTGATATTTAATGTTGCGAATGTATAATAAACAAAAAAAAGACAGTTTTGTTCTTTAAAAAAAGTCAGCCATTTGTGTCAAAGTGTCAATTTGTTTTGTATTTTTGTGGAAATTTAGGCTATTATGATTGACAAAAACGCACGAGTCTTGCTTATTTACACCGGTGGAACCATTGGAATGGTTGAGAATCTGGAAACCGGCGCATTGGAAGCTTTTAATTTCAGCCACTTGAAATCGAACGTTCCGGAGATGAAGCGTTTAAATTTCAATGTGGACACCTATTTGTTTGACCCGCCGATTGATTCATCGGAAGTTACTCCTCAAAACTGGCAGGATATAGCCAAAGTAGTTGAAGATAACTACAGCGATTACGACGGTTTTGTCATTCTGCACGGCACGGATACGATGTCTTATACGGCGTCGGTATTGAGTTTAATGTTCGAAAACCTGACCAAGCCTGTTATATTCACCGGCTCGCAGTTGCCTATCGGCAAGCTCCGTACGGACGGGAAGGAAAATCTGATTACCGCTCTTGAAATTGCTGCCGATAAAGACAAATCGGGAAGGCCTGTTGTACCCGAGTTGTGTATTTATATGCAAAACCTGCTGATGCGGGGAAACCGCACAACAAAAGTAAATTCAGAGAACTTCAGTGCGTTTAACAGCCCTAATTATCCGTATCTGGCCGAAGTGGGGGTGGATATTCGTTACCACGATAAGTTTATTTTGCTACCGGATTATGACAAACCCGTTGTATTCAACTTCAGGCTCGATAATAACGTAGCTATCTTGAAATTATTTCCCGGGATTCAGGAAAGTGTGGTCAGGTCGATTCTTTCGGTACCTCATTTGAGAGGCGTTGTCCTGGAAACTTACGGTTCGGGAAATGCGCCTACCAATCAATGGTTTATTGATGCCCTGCAGGAAGCGATAGACAAGGGGATTGTTATTGTGAACGTTACGCAATGCCTTTACGGGAATGTGGAAATGCATCGGTACGAAACGGGACAGCATTTAGAAAAATTGGGCGTTGTTTCAGGGCACGATATTACTACGGAAGCCGCTTTAGCGAAGTTGATGATTTTACAGGGCAATGGCAAAACTCCCGATCAGGTAAGGAGGTTGATGTCGGTTTCGTTACGCGGAGAGTTGACGGTTCGTTAAAGAAATTCCATATCTTTGCATTCGTAGTTGAATTAGAATAAAGAACGACGAATGAAGAATCTAGATTACGGAGTAATAGGAAATTGCCGCACGGCGGCGTTAGTATCCAAAGAAGGGAGCATCGATTGGCTCTGCCTGCCCGATTTCGATTCGCCTTCGGTTTTCACCAGGCTTTTGGATGAGGAAAAAGGCGGAAGTTTTGCTTTTCTGGTGTCGGAAGAATATACCATAACACAAACATACCTGGGGAATACCAATATTCTCTCTACCAGGTTTGAAGCATCGGAAGGGGCGTTTACCGTTCTGGACTATATGCCCCGATACAAGATAGGCGAACAGAAATATTATTTACCTCCCGAAGTGCACAGGTATTTGCGTGTTTTATATGGCAAACCCAAAATACGCATACTGTATGATCCGAAAATGAATTATGCCGGAGAAGAGACCATACACAAGGTTTTTCCCAACTACATCAGGACGTCTTCGACGGTGGATGCGGAAGATAAAATTTACCTCTACTCGAGCGTGGATTTCGATATTATCCTGAGCGGCGAAGAGTTGACGTTGACGGATCATCAGTTTTTCCTCCTTTCCTACAACCAAAAACTTATAACGATAGATGAGAACCGGATTTTGCTGGAGTACGAGCGTACGAAAGTATATTGGCTTAACTGGACTAACCGGTCACGCGAATACAAACAATATGGAGACATGATTAACCGCAGTATGCTGGTGTTGAAACTGATGTCGTACCATTCGGGAGCGATGCTGGCTGCCGTTACAACAAGTTTACCCGAAAACATCGGGGAAACCCGTAATTGGGATTACCGTTTCTGCTGGCTTCGCGATGCATCCATGTCGATCGACACCTTGCTGCACATGAAACATCACGGTGCGGCCGAGCGATTTATCGGGTTTATAAAACGCATTTTGAAATCGCGTGACGATACTTTTCAGATCATGTACGGAATTCGGGGTGAAAGAGACCTGACCGAAAAAATTCTTTCTCATTTGGCCGGATACGGGAATTCTCATCCCGTTCGTATCGGGAATGCTGCATATAGCCAGCAGCAAAACGACTCGCTGGGTTATCTGATGGATGTGATTTACAAATACTACTTGTACTTCCCGGGGACACTGGACGAAGTGGAGGAGATTTGGGAAGTGGTCAGGAATATGGTACGGATGGTGTTGAGATCGTGGCGTTCTCCCGATCAGAGTATTTGGGAGTTCCGTACGCGTGAATTGAATTTTGTGTTTTCAAAAGTGATGAGCTGGGTTGCCCTTGACAGGGCGTCGCTGATTGCGGAACTGCTGCACAAAGATAACTATGCGGCATTGTGGCGCAAAGAAGCAAACGGTATCAAGGAAGAGGTACACGAAAAGGGTTGGAACGAAGAGTTGCAGTGTTTTACGCAGGCTTATGAGAACATGGATCAGGATTCGTCTCTTTTACTGATGCAGTTTTATGACTTTATTGACGCCCGCGACGAACGTTATGTGAAAACCGTGAAGTCCATAAAAGAGAATTTGTTTCACAATGGATTGATGTACCGGTATAAAGCCGAAGACGATTTCGGCAAACCCGCATCATCGTTCACCATCTGTACGTTTTGGCTGATAGAAGCGCTTTTTGTAATCGGAGAGGTAGATCAGGCACGCGAAATTTTTGAATCGATGATCTCTTATTCCAACCATGTGGGATTGTACAGCGAGGACTTGGATTTCGAGACCAAACGTCAGCTCGGGAATTTCCCGCAGGCATACTCTCACCTGGCGTTCATAAACACGGCTACGCTGCTTTCGGAAGAGAAGGTCCTGTCGAGGTTTATACGACCGTAACTATTTATACGTGCTGCTGGACTCATTGAATCAGGTTTTCAAAAAAAGGAATTACCGAAGATTGAACCGGGATCCGATATTTGGCTACGGGTGAAAAGTGTCCTACTTTTATGCTTATCCCGTGGGGCGGAAGCGCGTGGAACATATCTTCGTCGGTAGTGTCGTCGCCAATGGCAAGGATAAAGTCATACCTGGCCTTTTGTAAAAGCCGTTTTACTTCGCTGCCCTTGTTGAAGTCCGGTGATTTGATTTCTACAATTTTATTTCCGGGAACAATCTGCAGGTTCAGGCGTGAAGCCGGCCCCATCAGTGCGTTGATAAGTTGCTTTTCACGCAGTTCGGCCAGCCATACATCCACGTTCCTGTAATGCCAGACCAGCGAAGAGTCTTTTACTTCCATGTGCGAATGCGGGGTTTTATCGATGGTATGCTCCATGATTCTGAGGATCTCATCGTCCCATTTTATTTTTTCCTGAACGTTTTTGTGCCATTTGCCGTTTTCTTTGAAAAATGCGCCGTGTTCGGCAGCAAAATCCAGATCGAGTCCTTTGAACCACCTGTCCAGCACCTGACGGTCTCTTCCGCTGTTGATAACCACTTTGTTCTTTTTATCGGCAGTCATCTTTTTTAATAAATTCAATAACTCTTTGGAGGGAACGGCCTCCTCGGGGTTTTTCACGAAAGGCGACAAGGTGCCGTCATAATCGAGTAAAATCAATCTTCCGGAAGCCTGGTCGTATGCTTTTTTTATTTGTGTGAGCTGGCGTTTACCTATAATTTTCTGAGAAATTTCTTTGTTTTGCCTGCTTATGTAGAGAAGTTCCTTTACAAAATCGTTAGCCCATTTTTTTACGGTTTGGGTAGATATCCGTTTTTGCATGTTGTTGAGCCGGACGCGTTGTTCCTTTTTGGACATGGTTAACGCTTGCAGGATGGCCGCTTCGATTTCTTGTGTGTCGTTCGGATTAATAACGATGGCATCGGTCAACTCGATAGCTGCTCCAGCCATTTCACTGAGTATCAAAACACCGGGCTTTTCCCGTTTGGAAGCAAGGTATTCTTTGGCCACCAGGTTCATACCGTCACGCAGCGGGGTAACCATTGCAATGTCGGCAATATCGTAAAGCGCTACCAGCTCGTTAAATGGAAAGCTCTGATAGAAATAATAAACGGGCGTCCAGCCGAGTGTGGAATAGATACCGTTTATTTTACCGATAGACTGGTCTATTTGGATTTTCAGATCGGCATATCTGTCCACAGCATCGCGTGAGGGCACAACAATCATTGCCAGCGATACCTTTTTATGATATTCGGGATGATGTTCAAGAAAATTGGCAAACCCATTCAACCGGTGAAGAATCCCCTTGCTGTAATCGAGCCGGTCAACCGATAAAATAATGGTCTGGTTGCCCAGTTCTCCTATCAGCCTCTCCGATATTTTTCTCACATCCGGAAGTGAGGGCGCCTGGTGATACTGTTCATAATTTATGCCCATTGGAAATGCATCCACATGCACGATCCGGTCTTTCAGGCTGATCTCGTCGAGATTACAGTTCAGGCCGAGAACCCGGTAAATGGCGCTGATAAAATGACGCATATAGTCGTGTGTATGGAACCCGATTAAATCGGCTCCGAGCAGCCCCTCCAGTACTTCTTCCCTTTCCGGGAGTACACGGAACAGTTCATAAGACGGAAAAGGAATATGGTGAAAATACCCGATATTCACCTTCGGCTTTTTTTCACGGATTTTTTTCGGCAACAACATCAACTGGTAATCTTGCACCCAGATAATATCGTCGTCCTCGATAAAGGGGAGGGCTTTTTCGCAAAAGAGTGCGTTGACTTGCCGGTATGTTTCCCAGTATTCGGCTTTGTATTGAATGAACGAGAAAAAATAATGACAAAGCGGCCAGATTGTGCTGTTGCTGTAGCCTTCGTAATAATTTTCAATCTGTTCGTCGGACAGAAAAACAGGATGATAATTCAACTCGTTCAGCTTTTCCGTAATCTCTTGTTTTTCATTTTCGTCATCCACATGGATTCCCGGCCATCCCACCCAATGCATCTCTGCATCGGTTTCCAATGAACCTAACCCTGTGGCCAACCCTCCCTCGCTGCGTTTCACAACAAAAGAATCTTCCTCCCTTTCTATTTTTACAGGAAGCCGGTTTGCTATGATAAGGATTTTCATACAATTAATTTTAGACACAAGACACAAGAACTAAAAACGAAAAATTTTTCACTCTTCACTCTTCACTTTCTTTTTCTTTGAACCAAGACAATTTAATTGTGCCTGCGGGGTGTAATAATGTTCGTACTCGTTTGACATCCATAAAATATAACAGTCAGACCTCAAGAAAGATTATTCTTTAACATATTTTTTAGGATTGAAAGAGGTGACTGGCTTTAAATTTTCTGCAAAAACCTAAAAACAATGCAATCTTTTGCCTGTTCCATATTTTTATAGTAATTTCGTGGTCAGATTTCACAATACTTATATTCTTCAAGTCTTTCGTAAAATCAAATCAATAAAATAATCATATTGTCATGACAAAAAAAAGGAACTATCTAACCTGTGACGGTAATCAGGCCGCAGCACATATCGCTTATATGTTTAGTGAAGTGGCTGCTATTTACCCGATTACACCTTCATCGACGATGGCAGAGTACATCGATGAATGGGCAGCTGCAGGAAGGAAAAACATTTTCGGGCAACCTGTATTGGTTCAGGAGATGCAATCCGAAGCCGGAGCGGCAGGTGCCGTTCATGGCTCGTTGCAAGCCGGGGCATTAACATCTACATTTACTGCATCACAGGGTTTATTGTTGATGTTGCCCAACATGTATAAAATTGCCGGAGAGTTGCTCCCGGGAGTATTTCACGTATCGGCGCGCGCCATTGCCGCGCAGGCATTGTCCATTTTCGGCGACCATCAGGATGTTATGGCGGCACGCCCCACCGGTTTTGCATCGTTTGCTACCGGATCGGTGCAGGAAGTGATGGATCTGGCAGCTGTTGCCCATTTGGCGGCAATAGAAAGCCGGGTGCCGTTCCTGCACTTTTTCGACGGCTTCCGCACATCGCACGAAATTCAAAAAATTGAAGCGTTGTCGAGTGAAGAACTTGCTCCGCTAATCGATCAGGAAGCGCTAGCCGGTTTCAGGCAAAGAGCGTTAAGCCCCGATGCACCCGTTACCAGGGGAACGGCTCAAAACGATGATATCTATTTTCAATCTCGCGAGGCGGCGAATCCGTTCTACAACGCCGTTCCCGGTATTGTTGAGAAGTACCTCGGGAAACTGTCAGCTATTACCGGACGTAAATATGGATTATTCGATTATTACGGCGATCCCGAAGCGGATAGGGTGATCATCGCTATGGGGTCTGTTACTGAAACCATCCGTGAAGTGGTGGACCATAAAAACGCCAACGGCGAAAAAGTGGGTATGGTGGCGGTTCACCTGTATCGTCCGTTCAAAGCCGAAGCATTCTTGTCGGTCATCCCAAAAACTGCCGGGAGAATTGCTGTCCTCGACAGGACCAAAGAGCCCGGCGCAGCCGGACAACCGCTTTACCTGGATGTGAAAGACAGTTTCTACGGAAAAGAAAATGCCCCCGTAATCGTGGGCGGCATTTACGGTTTGTCCTCAAAAGATACTACTCCGGGACAAATTATATCGGTTTATGATAACCTGGCGATGAAGATGCCGAAGAATGATTTCACTATCGGAATTGTGGATGATGTGACTTTCAAATCGTTGCCACAGGTTGAGGAAGTTTCGATGGATGAAACTACATACGAAGCCAAGTTTTACGGTTTGGGATCCGATGGAACAGTTGGAGCCAACAAAAACTCCATCAAGATTATAGGGGATAATACCGACAAGTATGTGCAGGCCTATTTTGCGTACGACTCTAAAAAATCGGGCGGATTTACCTGTTCTCACCTCCGTTTTGGCGATAACCGTATCCGCTCCACTTATTTAGTGAATACACCCAACTTTGTTGCCTGCCATGTTCCGGCTTACCTGCATCTTTATGATGTAACCGCCGGACTGAAAAAAGGAGGGACCTTCCTGCTCAACTCATTGTGGCCTAAAGAAGAAGTCGGCAACTATCTGCCGGACAACGTGAAGAGATATATTGCAAAAAACAACATCAAGTTTTACATCATAAATGCAACAAACATTGCTGAAGAGATAGGGTTAGGCAACAGGACCAACACCATTCTTCAGTCGGCATTTTTCAAAATATCCAACATTATCCCTTATGAACTGGCGGTGGAACAGATGAAAAAATTCATTGTGAAATCGTACGGCCGAAAAGGGGAAGAAATTATAAAGATGAACTATGCTGCGGTCGATCGCGGAGGGGATGTTGAGGAAGTTGAAGTTCCGCGGGAATGGGCCGATTTGGATGTGGAAACCGTTCAAAAGGACGATGCACCGGAATTTATTCAAAAAGTTGTTCGCCCTATAAGCGCCCAGCGCGGATATCATTTGCCGGTATCGGCTTTTACAGGCCGTGAAGACGGAACGTGGGAACACGGTACAGCCACCTACGAAAAACGAGGTGTTGCCGTTTCTGTTCCTGTTTGGAACCCCGACAACTGTATCCAGTGTAACCAGTGTGCTTATGTTTGCCCGCACGCTACTATCCGCCCGTTTGTTCTCGATGAGCAAGAACAGAAAGGCCTTGGAGAGGACGTGGCGCTTCTGAAAACGCAAGGAAAACAATTCGAAGGAACGGCTTTCCGGATTCAGGTGGATGTACTTGACTGTTTGGGTTGTGGTAACTGTGTGGATGTTTGTCCGGGCAAAAAAGGACAAAACGCCCTCGAAATGGTACCCATCGCTACGCAATACGATAACCAGAAGAACTGGGATTATATGGTGAAAAACGTCAGCAGCAAGGCTCATCTGGTAGATACCAAACTCAACGTGAAGAACTCCCAGTTTGCGAAACCGTTATTTGAATTTTCGGGCGCCTGCTCGGGATGCGGTGAAACTCCGTATATTAAGCTCGTTACGCAGCTATTCGGCGACCGTATGATGATTGCCAACGCTACCGGGTGTTCGTCTATTTACGGGGCATCGGCTCCCTCAACGCCCTATACCAAAAACGAAGACGGTAAAGGCCCGACGTGGGCAAACTCGTTGTTTGAGGATAATGCCGAGTTTGGCTTTGGTTTTGTTATCGCTCAGGCAAGCATGCGTAACCGCATCAAGAGTTTGATGCAGAAAGCCCGTGAATCGGCAGACTTTTCCGAACCGCAGAAAGAACTGTTCGCACAGTGGATCGAAAATAAGGAAAATGGAGAGACTGTAAAAGAAATTTCGGCTCAGGTAGTGGCAGCACTTAACGGTATGGAAAACGGGATTGCCAAAGAAATCCTCTCGCTCGAAAGGTACCTGACCAAGAAATCCATTTGGGTGTTTGGCGGTGACGGTTGGGCATACGATATAGGGTTCGGCGGCCTCGACCATGTGTTGGCCATGGGGCAGGATATTAACGTTCTGGTGCTCGATACCGAAGTCTATTCCAATACCGGCGGACAGTCTTCTAAATCTACCCCAACAGCTGCTGTCGCTAAATTTGCCGCTGCCGGGAAACGTATCCGCAAGAAAGATTTGGGTATGATTGCGGCAACTTACGGTTACGTATATGTGGCTCAGGTGGCTATGGGCGCCAATCAGGCTCATTACCTGAAAGCGTTGAAGGAAGCGGAAGAATATAACGGCCCGTCGCTTATCATTGCTTATTCGCCTTGTATCAGCCACGGGTTGAGAAGCGGAATGGGCATGGCTCAAACCGAACAGAAAAAAGCTGTTGAATGCGGTTATTGGAGTTTGTGGCGCTACAATCCAACACTGGAAGCAGAAGGTAAAAATCCGTTCACGCTCGACAGCAAGGAACCCGATTGGAGCAAGTTCCGCAACTTCCTGATGGGCGAAGTACGTTATACACAACTGGTAAAATCGTTTCCGCACGAAGCCGATGAACTGTTCGAAGCTGCCCGGGAAAACGCACAATGGCGCTACCGTTCATACCAGCGAATGGCTAATGCCGCTTTTTCGGAGCAAGTAGCAGAATAATAAAAAATAATTTATAATTTAAAACGGCCGTTACTGGAAAAAGTAGCGGCTGTTTTTTTTCGCTAACGTTCAAGACAATCAATCACATGTTGCTGCAATGACCGGTGAATAGGGGGTAAAAAAAGACAGAGCGGGGCGTCACGCGCGGCTCTGTCCGATCCTTTCAATTGTTTAATTTATTCGTAGAGTTTATGATAAATTAAGAAAGGTGTATTGTTATTTTTTTGCTGCTATAACTTTTCCTTTTAAAACAGTAGTTTTGCTGTCTATTCTTCCAAGACGTACTTCTGCTCCTTCGGTTTGTGCAGATACAATGGTAATCGTAAATTCAGCACCAACCGTTGCTGTTGTAGGAATTGTAAAATTATTGGCAACCGAAGTTTTCATCTTTGGCAATATTACCGTTTTAGTTTCATTTAATCCGGCTCCTTCAATTTTTACAGATACCTGAGTATCTTTAAAAAAACTGCTTTTTGTTATAATTGTAAAGCTGGCCTTTGCTCCTTGCTCAACGGAAATAGTTTTTACGGATTGAAATTCAACATAATTAGGAAGCGAATTAGAAAAATCAAAAGTATTTCCTTCATATTTGTCACAACCGGCAAAGAGTATTGTGAGAACCAACGTAAATAAATAAAATTTTATTTTCATATCTTTTTATATTTCTCGGGATTAGAACTTATTTATCAAACCACATTTTATCATAATAGTGCACATTCTGAGGAGTGTTCGGGTTCGCAGTTGATTCTTCAGGAGAATATACAAACCTCCTAAAAAGTGGATTGGCGGGAGAATTGGCCGGCACGGAGAGTTCAGGAACTTCTGCTCCTTCTGCCCCCGAACGGCGCCACTGGGTAAATGCTTCCAATGGCCTGTCCATCAGGTCAACCCATTGTTGCAGATGGATCTCTTTTACAGGGTTGGCTGCCGTTGTCAGGTTGGGTAGGCTAGCGGCAATATATGCATCAGCATCTGCTCCTTTTACTCCGTAATAAAGCATGGCTGCCTTAACTCCTGCTTTAAATAATTCATTTGCCTTAGTTAGATCTTTTGTTACACCCAGACCTCTGGCATAAGCTTCTGCTTGAAAGAACAACGTTTCCTGGTACGAGAAAATTAAATCCGGTGCGTTTGCCCTTAATATCGTTTTAATATTTACGGGAGCGCTCGTTTCATCTCCTTCCGCATTTGTAGGTAACCCTAAAATTTCTCCTTCCGCATCAGGCCCAGGTTCAAAATACATTTTTAACCTGGGATCGTTGCTGGGTTTCAGAATATCTACTACATGGATGTTTGCAAAGAAGAATAGGTTTTGGCTTCCGGCATATTTTTTCAAAATGCCGAATTTAGGGTTCTCTTTACCGGGTATGCTGAAGAAAGGGAACTCCATATTATCGGCAGCACCTGCCATCATTTCATTTTTCGAAATAAGGTCGGCAATCACGGATGCTTTGCCGGGGTCAGCATCTACCATAGTCATGGCAATACGCATCTTCATGGAATTTGCCAGCCGTATCCATTTCTTCATGTCTCCCTTATAATACAAATCAGAACCGGTAATGGATTTCAGACCGTCTGCGGGGGGAGTTTTTGCATCGGTAATAGCTTCGTCCAACAACGAGAGAAGGTTGTCCAGTATATCTTTTTGCGAGTCAAACTTGGGATAATCAATTTCATTCTTCCATGCTTCGGAAAAAGGAATATCACCATATAACATAGTGGCCTCGTACATCAGCATGGCACGTACTATTTTACCTTGCGCTGCTATCCAGGATTGTTTTGGTGTGCTTGTCTCTGCCAGATTAATAGCTGAAACGATATTTGTGCCGGCAGTGGCATAATATAACTTCCACGTATTTCCGGTAGAATAAGGAGAGATATCGTACACATCATCGTTTCCCCAACCGAAATTTCCTCCTGTGGCCATGGTCTGAGCCGCGTAAACTAACGGTATGTAGCTGTCGCCACCCGTTCTGTTTGCTGACCAGGATGTAATAGCATAACCGAACAGTACGTCGGGATCCACTTCGGTAGCCCTGTTGGGGTCTTTGTTGATATCTAGCCAATCGCTGCAAGAAGTGAATACAAGAATCGTCAATAATAAATATAGTATCTTCTTCATTTTTATCAGTTTTTAGAAAGTTAATCTTACGTTAAATCCTATAGATTTGGTAGAGGGAACGCTGTTAAATTCAATAGCTTCTGCTACAGAGTTGGTTCCGAACATATTTGATTCGGGATCAATATGCGGGACGTGCGATTTGATAATCCACAAATTTCGGCCTTCCAGCCCTAATTCAGCACGCTGTAAAGCTAAATTTTTAACCCATGATGCAGGAAGCGTATAAGATAACCTTACTTCTCTTAATTTCACATAGGAAGCGTCAAAAACCGAACCTTCCGTATTAGATACGGAGGAGTACCACCCCCAGAAATCCTGCATGGATTGCACAGGGACATCGTTGGGACGATAAGTCCCGTCTCCATTGTCTATGACACCTTTATCAATAAAAATCCTGTCTCTGTTCTCTAGCGTTTCGGCAGCACGCCCCGATGCACGAACACTTGCCGCAGTACTTGAAAACATAACGCCTCCCTGACGTATGTCCACAAGGAATCCTAAATTTACACCATAGAAAGTGAATGAGTTATTAATACCCATTGTCCAATCAGGATAAATGTTTCCAATAAATTTTCCTGTTTCGACTTCCCGTAATCCGGTGTTTTGGTTGATGATAAATTCTCCGTCGGGATTTCTCTTCCATTTGGTTCCATATAGTCCGAATGTTTCTCCTTTTCTTGCCTGAGTTTGCAATCCGGACCAACCGCTTGCCAAATTATAGATCATATCGGGCTTGTCTTCTACCAGTTTTTCTACAATCTGCTTGTTTTTTGCAAAGTTCACATCAACTGTCCAATCTATATTTTTTGTTTTTACGGGTGTTACACCTACGGCAAGTTCAATACCCTTGTTCGATATAGCACCCACGTTAACTTTCTTTGCAAAATAACCGGTTGAAAGTGGTATATCAAGGGAGATAATTTGATTACTTGTCAAAACATTGTAGTAAGTAAAATCAATGTACGCTCTGTTTTTAAAGAATTTAAGATTGGTGCCGATTTCAAAAGAACGTTGATTTTGTGGCTTAAGACTTGCACTGGGAATTACACGAGGGACGGTGAATGCCGTTGCAATATCTCCGAAAGGGAAAGTCCCGCCCAAACCGTATTGTGAAAAATAAGTTGTTGCCGGTGAAAATACATAGTCAAGCTGGTAAGGTGCTTCATCGCTACCCACATTTGCCCAGTTTAACCGTAGGTTCCCAAAGCTAAGAATGTCATTAGCCGGTATCAGTTCACTGAAAACAAAACTTGAACTTACGGACGGATAGAAATAGGAACGGTGTTCTATCGGTAATGTGGAGCTCCAGTCGTTTCTCCCTGTAATATTCAGGTATAGGAAATTTCTATAAGCAAATCCTATATCTCCATATACCCCAATCAGTCTTTTCAGGCTACTGGAGTAGTAGGGTACTTTTGTGGCCACATTACTTGGCACATAGAGATCCTTTACCGTAAGTTCTTTTCCCTCCAGGCCATTGTATTCAGTATATCGCTGATTAATGTTGTGTCCTAGAATGACCTTCATCTCAAGATCAGGTATTAAGTTTCTGGTCGCCGTTACCATGAAATCGTTGTTGATGATTTGTGTGTAGTAGCTGTTGGTGTAATAGCTCCCTTTCAAATCTCCGAAAGTGCCGACGCTGGTAATTTGTTTTCTGTTATCGGTGGAGAAATCCAATCCAAAAATATCGGAAACCGAAATCCATGAAACCGGTGAATAGGTGAGGGTCTCTGATAAAATTACGCGTTCGAGCCCACCGGTAAATTTGTTTTTGTTTACAATCCAGTAAGGGTTATTACCGGTTTTATCTGACGACAAAGATATCTGTTCTCCTGTACTGGGATTTATCCAGTTTTCGCGAAGCTGATTGATGTCGACTGTACGTGGTAATCCGTTAATGGCACTGCTTAAGACGTTGGGATCGTTGGAACTTTGCGCCGGGCGACCCTTCGAATCAATGTTGTAATAATTGACGATAGTCCGGGATTGGAAGTTGTCGGTGAAGTTTATACCACTGTTCAACGACAAGGTATATTTTCCCATATTCATGCCCGGAACAATTCCTGTTTGATTATGAGCGGTAACTCCAACCCGGTAATCCATTTTTTTACCTCCTCCCGAAAAGGCAATACTGTTGATATAGGTGTGGCCTGTTTCATAAAAATCGCGGACGTTATTGGGATACGCCTGAAGTGTTACATCCTCACCCAGAAAATTTTTGAATTTTTGATCTTGCACATCAGCAATTTTAGGTCCCCAACCTCCTGTGAATTTTAAATCATATACTCCATAATTACCTTGGGCATATTCATTTTGAAAATCCGGAAGTTTCAAGGGTGTCTCAAAACGTACGGAAGAGTTTACCTCTATGTTCATGTGTCCTTCCGCTCCCTTTTTCGTGGTAATAATCACAGCTCCGTTTTTGGCGCGTGCACCGTACAATGCAGATGCTGCAGCACCTTTCAAAATAGACATGCTTTCGATGTCGTCGGAGTTAAGGTCCCCGGCACGGTTTCCATAGTCAGCAACACCTGCTACAACGTTTGTTGATGCACTACCCTGAGAACTGTTGTCGATAGGTACGCCATCTACAACAAACAGTGGTTGATTGTTGCCGTCAAGAGAGTTAGCTCCCCGGATAATTATTTTGGAGGAGCCTCCTACTGTTCCGGAAGAAGAACTGACCCTTACCCCTGCAACTTTTCCGGCTAAAGAGTTTATCACATTAGCATCACGGGCTTTAAGCAACTCGTCGCTTTTGATGTTGGTTACAGCATAGCCGAGTGATTTATCTTTACGGGAAATACCAATGGCGGTAACAATAACTTCTTCCAGTAATTCTGTGTCTGGTACTAATTTAATTTTTACATTGTCACTCACTGGCACTTCCTGCGTAACATATCCCACATATGAGACAATTAATGTGCCTCCCGACGGTGCCGATAGAGTAAAGTTGCCGCTTACGTCGGTAACTGTTCCCTGTGCTGTGCCCTTTATCTGTACTGAGGCTCCGATGGTCGGCTCTCCGTTCTCATCCATTACGGTACCGCGTACCTGTATCTGGGCCGTTACAATCCCTATTCCTACAAAAAACAGGGTTAAAAACAAAAATAGTTTTCTTTTCATGCTCTACTTTTTTTAATGAATAATTCTGTTTGTTTTCCCAATAAATATATTTAGGTTAAGTTGTCTATACGGGGATTGTTTATGTGTTGATAACGATTTTCTCTGTTCCTCCTGCCATTTTTTTTCTTGCTGTTTGCTGTGCCGAATGTCTCGTTTTGTGGAAATAAAGTAGTGCTGCCCGGGTATCTCCGTATAGATATAAAACGGATAGCCCACACAGTATGTAGCAGATTTGCTCCAGATATACACCGGATTGTGCGACAAATGGTGAATGCCGCACGAAATAGGTTTATTAATGTTAAATAGTGTTAACGGGGGGGGGGAGGTGTAAATATATCAGACAATGAGGCAAAAGATATTCCCTTCGCTAAAACGCATGTTTGCAGTCTGTTTATATTACTTGTTCTGTGCATTTAAACTGTCGTTGCCTTTTCTATTTTTGCGTTAAAAGAATACTATCACCTTTAGTTGATGGTCTTTTCAGTAATCTTACGGTTGCAAAGATAATGAATTTTATTTAAAACCAAATTTTTTATGTTAAAAAAGCGATTTTTTTTTGAATGAAAAGATGATTGATGATTGGTGTCAACTCATTACTTATTGCTTATTATTCAGTACTTCACCTTGTATGTCCGGGTTTCTTACAATAAAAACTGTGCAACAAAAATAATACGACTACGACTGTATCTGTCGAAAAATCGTATCTTTGCATCCACAAGTAAACAAAACAATGAAAATTCAGATTATCAACGGCCCAAATCTTAATCTCTTGGGAATGAGGGAGCCGGATATTTACGGAGATCAATCGTTCTCAAGCTATTTTAAAAGGTTGCAGGAAGCGTTTCCCGAAATCGGGTTGCACTATTATCAATCGAACGTTGAAGGGGAGATCATCAACAAGATCCACGAAACCGGATTTGATTACGACGGCATAATTCTCAATGCCGGTGGTTATACCCATACTTCGGTTGCTATCCGCGATGCGATAAAAGCGGTGAGAACTCCGGTGATTGAAGTGCATATCTCCAACGTTTATGATCGGGAAGAGTTCCGCCATCAATCTATGATCTCGGCAGTTTGTGCAGGGGTGATCGGCGGATTTGGGCTTAACTCCTATCGTTTAGCTATCGAAGCCATAAAAATAGCAAACAAAACTACCTGAAAAATGTTTATTGTTCAATAGTTATTCGGTTGTAATTCGATGGAATAACGTAACATAAAAAAATGATGCTTAAACATACTAAAATTGTAGCCACAATTTCGGACAAGCGATGCGATGTCTCTTTCTTAAAGCAACTTTTTGACGAAGGAATGGATGTTGTCAGGTTAAATTCCGCTCACCTTGATGAAGAGGGATTCCTGAAAATTATCAACAACGTTCGTGCCGTATCGGACAGAATTGCCATTCTGGTAGATACAAAAGGCCCGGAAATAAGAACAACTGTCGCCACCGAACCCATCAAACTCACCACGGGTGATAGGGTGAAAGTTGTGGGGAATCCCTGGGAAATTTCCTCCAAAGAGGTCATTTATGTCTCTTACCCTAACATTGCCGATGAGATGAATGTGGGGGACGATATACTGATTGATGACGGAGAGATTGACCTGAAAGTGATCGACAAGAATTCCGATCACCTGCTTTGCTGCGTGCAAAACGACGGAACGGTCGGAAGCCGTAAAAGTGTCAATATACCGGGTGTCCGTATCAATCTGCCGACCATTACCGGTCGCGACCGGGAGTTTATCGCTTTGGCAGATAAGCACAACATTGATTTCATTGCCCACTCTTTTGTGCGATGCAAGGAAGATGTGATGGAAGTTCAGGCTATCCTGGATGAATTGAAAAGCCCGATAAAGATCATCGCAAAAATAGAAAATCAGGAGGGGGTGGACAAGGCCGACGAAATTCTGCGCCAGGCATACGGAATAATGGTCGCCCGCGGCGATCTGGGTATCGAGGTGGCACAGGAAAAAATTCCCGCTATTCAACGAATGCTTATCCGGAAGGCGATTCAGTATAAAAAACCGGTAATTGTGGCTACACAGATGCTCCACTCTATGATTGAGCATCCGCGGCCGACCCGGGCGGAGATCACCGATATAGCCAACGCCATTTACTACCGTACCGATGCCATAATGCTCAGCGGTGAAACAGCGTATGGTAAATATCCGGTGGAGGCTGTGCGCACGATGACTAAAGTAGCTCACGAAACGGAAAAAACAAAACTGGCTGAAAATGACATCCGTGTCCCTTACGCATTTGATGACAACGAGGTGACTTCATTCCTTGCCAAGCAGGCGGTGAAATCGGCAGCGCGGCTGAACACGAAAGCCATTTTTACCGACAGCCATACCGGGCGTACGGCTCGGGTCCTGGCTGCCTTTCGGGGGAGAAAACCCGTGTTTGCCATGACCACTACCGATCGCCTTGCACGGGAACTGGCTCTTTCCTATGGGGTCTGGGCGGAACATTTGCCGGGAAAAGGCATTGAGAATACCAAAGAGAGCCGCCGTGCATATTATGTGGCTGCTATTCGGAAAATGCTCGAACACAAAATGATAGATAAGAAAGACCGGGTGGTTTATCTGGGTGGAAGTTTCGGAGAAACCGGCGGAACCACATACCTCGACATCAGCGAGGTATGGAAGATTCTGGAAGCCAAAGAGAAATACAACCTGCCGGATTATACACAATAAAAATGGATAGTAAATTAGAAGAATATATTTTATCCCATATTGATGCGGAGCCGGGCGTGTTGAAAAAGATTGACCGGGATGCCCACGTTAAACTGCTGCGTACAAGTATGATATCGGGTCATTTGCAAGGCCGGTTCCTGAAGATGCTGACGCAAATGATTCGTCCGGAACGGATACTGGAAATAGGGACTTTTATAGGATATTCCACGTTGTGTTTTGCTGAAGGGCTGGAAGAAAATGCCGAAGTGCATACCATAGAAATCGACGATGAACTGGAAGGTTATATCCGTTCAAATTTTGCGCAATCTGAATTTGGGAACAAGATAAAACTGCATATCGGAGATGCTTTACAAATAATTCCGGAATTTGAAGAAGAAAGTTTCGATCTTGCCTTTATCGATGCCGATAAGGAACAGTATTGGGAATATTTTGAAACAACGCTTCCGAAGATCAGGAAAGGCGGGTTTATCCTTGTTGACAATACGCTCTGGTATGGAAAAGTAGTGGAAGAAGTGGAGAGTAACGATTGGGCAACTCAGGGAATTTTGGAATTCAACCGGAAACTGGCTAACGACGACAGGGTAGAAAAAGTGATCCTCCCCATACGGGACGGAGTGACGATTATTCGAAAAAAATAGAAAAGAATGGAGACAAACAGACAACAAAAAGTAAACCGGCTGATTCAGAAAGAACTCGGCGAGATCTTCCTGATGGAAACCAAGAAAATGCAGGGCGTGCTTGTCTCGGTTACGCATGTTCGTGTAACCCCCGACTTGGGAATGGCACACTCGTACCTGAGCATTTTCCCTTCGGAAAAAGGGAGCGAAATGGTGCGGAACATCAACGATAACGTGAAGTCAATCCGGTTCAATTTGGGAAAAAGGATCGGAAAACAGTTGCGTATAGTTCCGGAGTTGGTTTTTTATCTGGACGACTCGCTCGATTACATCGAAAATATAGATAAATTGTTAAAATAAATCGCATTGAATCTTTCACTTTTTATCGCCAGCCGGTATCTATTCTCTAAGAAATCACATAACGCCATCAACGTTATTTCGCTCATTTCGGTGTGTGGAATTGCTATTGCAACTATGGCGATGGTTTGTGTTTTGTCGGTTTTCAACGGATTTGGCGGAATTGTGGAAGGGATGTTCAGTGCTTTTGATCCGGACTTGAAAATTACGGCCAAAGCCGGAAAAGTATTCGATTACCATACACCCGGATTCGACAAGGCATTACGGGTTGAAGGTATTCAGATGATATCGGAGTCATTGGAAGAGAATGCGTTGTATAAATACGGCGACCGTCAGGTCCCGGTTCTGGTAAAAGGAGTATCGGAAGAGTTCAGGTTGATGACCGATATGGATAAACTTATGGTTGACGGCAGGTTTCGCCTTACCGAAGACGTTGTTAATTATACTACCCTGGGGGCCGGCTTGGCAATGACGCTGGGCGCACGGGCAGGATTTGTAACCCCGGTTGAAATCTACGCTCCCAAGCGCGATGTGAATGTGAATCTGGCTAATCCGTCGGCTGCGTTTACCCGAAAAGAGATTATGGTGGGCGGGGTTTTCAGCCTCAATCAACCCGATGTGGATGACCAGATGGCAATTGTCCCCATCAGTTTGACGCGTGAGCTGTTCAGCTATGAAAACGAAGTCTCCTCCCTCGATATTATGCTTTCTCCCGATGCTTCGGTCAAAAAAGTGAAAGCTGAAATTGAGAAAATATTGGGATCCGGTTTTTCAGTGGAAGACCGGTACGAACAGCAAATTGAGTCGTTCAGGATGTTGCAGATTGAGAAATGGGTAACGTTCCTTATCCTGGCATTTATCCTTTTAATAGCTGTTTTTAATGTTGTTGGATCATTGTCGATGCTGATTGTGGAAAAGACGATTGACATCAAAAGTTTAAAAGATATGGGAGCAAGCAACAACCTTATCTCGCGTATTTTTTTGTACGAAGGCTGGTTGATCGCCTTTTTCGGAATTGTTTCGGGTATTGTGGTCGGGTTGGCCTTGTGTCTGTTGCAACAACATTTTGGGTTGCTTCGCCTGAGTAATGTTCCCGGAGCTTACGTGGTAGATGCCTATCCGGTAATTGTGCGATTCTGGGATATAGTAACTGTTTTTGTGGCAGTTAGCATCATTTCGTTGCTTACGGTATTCTATCCCATCAATAACCTGAAGAAAAAATTAAACGGATTATAATAAAAAAAGTTATGAAGATTGCAGTAGTTGGAACAGGATATGTAGGGTTGGTTTCAGGCGCTTGCTTTGCCGAAATGGGAGTGGAGGTGACCTGTGTGGATATTGACAAAGCCAAGATCGAAGGATTGAAACAAGGCATTATCCCTATTTATGAGCCCGGATTGAAAAATATCGTCATTCGTAATTACGATGCCGGCAGGTTGCAGTTTGCGACCGATTTGCCATCGGTTTTAAACAATATGGATATGGTTTTCATAGCTGTCGGGACACCTTCGGACGAAGACGGCAATGCTGAAATGAAATACGTTTGGACTGTTGCCGAAACCATTGGCGAGCACATCGAAAAACCGCTGTTGATCGTCACAAAAAGTACCGTTCCGGTGGGCACCTCGCACCGGATAAAAGAACGGGTGCAGGAACGATTAGCTGAACGCGGTATCAACGATTTGAAATTTGATGTGGCTTCCAATCCCGAATTTTTGAAAGAAGGCGCGGCCGTTGACGATTTTATGAGTCCCGACCGTGTAGTGGTGGGCGTGGAGTCGGAGTGGGCCAAAGAGTTAATGACGCGGCTTTATCGCCCGTTCTTACTCAATAATTTCCGTGTGATTTTTATGGATATTCTTTCGTCGGAAATGACCAAATATGCTTCTAACGCTATGCTCGCAACGCGAATCAGCTTTATGAACGATGTTGCCAACTTGTGCGAGCGGGTGGGCGCCGATGTGAATATGGTGCGTCGGGGGATTGGCAGCGACACGCGTATCGGGAAGAACTTCCTTTACCCGGGTTGCGGTTACGGCGGAAGTTGCTTCCCAAAGGACGTGAAAGCCATCATAAAAGTGGCCGAGAATGTCGGATACGAGATGAGTGTGTTGAAGGCAGTGGAGCAGGTAAACGAAAACCAGAAGAAGATTCTTTTTCAAAAATTCAACGAGTTCTTCAACGGCAGTATAGAAGGTAAAACCGTTGCTGTCTGGGGACTATCTTTCAAGCCCGAAACAGATGACATGCGCGATGCTCCGTCTCTGCAACTTGTTAACAGTTTACTGAAATCAGACGTAAATGTCCGTGCATATGATCCGGCGGCGATGGCTGAAGCGAAGAAGCATTTAAACGATAAAATATATTACGCCAAAGATATTTACGACGCTGCAAACAATGCCGATGCCCTTATCGTTCCTACGGAATGGAAAGAATTCCGCCTTCCCAACTGGGAAATACTGAAAAAAATAATGCGCACGCATTTAGTCATCGACGGCCGGAATATTTACAACAAAGAAGACCTCTCTTCCTATGGGTTCGAATACCGGGGGATAGGTTTATAACATGGAGTTCAGGTTATCAAAAAAATGAAATTAATAGAAACCCTCAACTGGCGTTATGCCACGAAACGGATGACAGGAGAAAAGATCCCCGAAGGTGATCTCGGTATTATCCTGGAAGCTATTCGTTTGACGCCTACCGCATATGGTTTACAGCCTTTTAAAGTGGTTGTTGCCCGGAATAAAGAGTTACTGGACGAGATCTTTAAAAAATCCTGTCCGCAACTTGTAATTCAACAATGTTCCCATCTGCTTATTTTTAAAGCTAAGAAAAAACTTGGCCCTGAATATCTGGAAGGCTATCTGAAAGAGATGAAGCGCCTGAGAAATTCCACCGATGAATACATTGCCGGTTATCGTTCCAAAATCCGCAAAGTGATTGATAACCCACAGGTGAACAGGTTTAGCTGGATGATTCGGCAAACCTATATTGCATTAGGATATGCTACCATAGCCGCTGCAGAGTTGGGAATTGATGCTACTCCTATAGAAGGGTTTGACTCACAGGCGCTTAATGAGATTCTCAATCTCAATACTGAAAAAGAAGAGGCCGTGGTGATGCTGGCCCTGGGTTATCGGGACGAGAAAGAGGACAAACTGATTCAGTTGGCCAAAATCAGAAAACCGATGGAACTAATGGTTGAGAGGATATACTAATACCTTCTGTCCCGCATTGTGTTTGAACTTCCCGTTGATGAAGGCCTTGTTGCGTTTCTTCTTGCCTTGCGCCCTTTTGTTGCAGGTTGAATTAATGTTGAGTCGCTGTTCTCTTTCCACAACCTCTCTTTAAAATCTTTGAGCTCTTGTTCAATCCTCTGCTGCTCAGCTTTCATCTCTTCGGGTGTGGAGGTGTATTGCGAAATGGCGAGATTGCGCGGATTGGTGATTTTGTAAATTTCACCGTCGTACTTGTTCCTGCGGAAGAAATCGTCGATGGTCCCTGTCATGGTGTTGTTGAGGCTCGATGTCATGATAGGCATACGCAACGCATACGGGCGGAGCTCATCGTATGGGATCCAGAAAAGCGGATAGCGGACGGTATTGGCTTCGTAATCACCCTGACGATATATAATGGGGCATACGGCGATTGTTTTTACGCCGTAATTCGATGTTCCGGTCTCAAAATAGTAAACTTCTTTCAGGTAATAACCCCGTACTTCGTGACTGGGAATGTCCACATCGCTGGTGACGGAGATCCCGAACCTGTCGAGGAACTCTTTGAAATCAATTTTGTATTCATCCGTGAAAACCTCTCTGCCGTCTAAATATTCGTAAGCTGAAATTTTATTCTCGGAGAGGAGTTTGAAAATCATTGTGAAAAGATTCATCCGTCCCTGTTCCGGTATTACCGGGTAATAGAGCGGGGCATTCTTTTCTTTTGATAAATCGAGGTAACGATAAACCTCGCGTATCCATTTTGCACCTTCGATATCCGTAGATTGTGCAGCGCGGGCTGTTTCCTGGGCAAAACTGTTCCCTATTCCACAAAAAAAGAATAACGAAATAAGTATTGTTGTAAGTTTCATTGTCGTATATTTTCTATCATTAATCAGTTCACCCTCACTTCAATTACCGCTATTTCTCTTTCCAAACCATCGGGACCGGTGGCTTTCACTCCCGATATATAGAAATATTTACCGTGCTGCAACCGGCGGATTTGCTCTTTTTGCCTTTCCGAAAACCGGCTTCCGTTTGAGATCTCGGGAATAGCATTTCCCATAGAATCGAAAAACACAGTGCGAAAACCGGTTACCTGAAAGGGGATATTTAAAATTCCATCGTCGATGGCGGCCTTTATTCCGGGAGCATTTACCAAAACGGATTTTGACAGGCCTCCCCCTTTAAACATAACCGGATTTCCGTTGACATCGGTATATTCGATGTAAGGGGTGGGGTTTGGCAATGCACGAACATGAAAACTTTTGGCTGCTAATTGCCGTATTTGGCTACCCGTCCTTGCCGATATCGAGATGGTGGCATCCCGGCCGGCAGCTAAAGGTTTTGCCACCCATAGGTTGCCTTTCCTGACGAGTGAGCCGTTGCTCATTGTAGCCGTAACGTCTTGCGGTGTAATTCCCGGGACCGAGATACTTATTTCGTTCTCTATCCCCGCATAAAGAACGTTCATCAGTGTCGGCGCAATGGTAGCCATAGGCTCGATAACGGTGTAACTGTCCGAAAAGGGCCTGCGCATTATACTGCCGTCGCCTCCCGCCATTTCGATATAACCCTCCACCGGAAAAGTTCCCGTACCGGTGTTTACTGCGGAGAAAAGCCCTTTGGCTGAAGGATCGAGTGATTTGCCGTTTACGAATATGTTGGGAGTTTGTGTGGAATCTTCTGCCGAAAGGACGATCCGGGCGTTATACGTACCGCCCTGAATAATCACTTTTGATTCAGGAATAACGTATGCATTTATTTGGTTTACTCTAAAATCGCTCACATCGACGCTGTTGAGCAGGCTGTTCAGTGCTTCGCCTTCCGACGACCTGACATCGTTCTGTATCTTGGAAAGAATGGCCACGGCTGCCGATACAGGCATATTCTCAAAGAGCGATTCCTCCCAGTTTTTATTGGGGTCGCTCCTCTTGGATGGAGCAGTGCTGAGATTGTTTTCAATGATTTCGCGGCGATTGGGATCGTGGATAAGTTCCGTTACGGTTTGGCGGTAACTTCGGATGTTTGTACGCAATTTACTTCCCCGCCGGGTTGAAGGCGATAGCATCACAACGGATGCTGCATCTAAATTATCTTTATTTTTAATTTTGCAGGCATCGCCTTTTTTACCATCCGCCTCCTTCACCATCATCATTTTCAGGCCTTCCATATAGTCCACCAACGAATCGCTCATCTTTTTCACCTGTAAACCTTTGTCGTACCACTCGCCTGCTTTTTCCCTGTTTTGAACGTTATATTTCTCAAGCTCACCCATAATCAACTGATTTCTTGTGTGCATGTTATCCGATGAATTGTTCAGGCTGTCGCCAACAATATCGAATCCATTGAGCACATCTGATGATACGTTGAGCGCCAGCATAGCGATAAACACCAGATACATCAGGTTTATCATTTTCTGACGGGGAGAGTTGGGGTTGTTATATACCATTCAATTTACGATTTTTGTGAAGTCATCGCCTCAATCAAGCGGCCGTAAATTTGGTTCAGTTCCCGGATTTGTTGGGTCATTTTCTCGGTTTCACTGCGGAAGACAGAACTGTCGGGAACGCTTCCTTCGTACATCTCTTTTATTCTGTCCAACCCTTTATTGATACGGTCGAGTGTGTCGATTTGCCCGCTGATCCCCTTTAACTGAATTTCGTAAATAGTGTTCAGTCCCGATATATTGCGGTTGAGGGCTTCCATTTGCTGAATATATCCTAAAGTGTTCAGGTTGATACTCTGCGAATTATCGAGAATATACCGATAAGACTCCTGTAGCGAGCCCGATATTTTTGTAAGCGTTTCCGTTGCTTGTGCAAATTTCATTACGTTGTCTGAAGCTGATACAGGTTGATCCGTAGAATCTTTGGAGCCGACGGTGGCGGGACGGACATTTTCATATCCCTTTGGCGGACGGTCCAATCCGTAGAGGATGAAAACAATACACTCTATTGCCATTCCCGTACCGAAGACGATATTTCCCCAAATACCCCACCAATGCAACACTTTGACCATAGCCCCGAAAATAACGATGGCTGCGCCAAAACTATAGGCGTATTGAAGAAATCGCTGTCCGTTGTCGGTTTGGAGAGCATTTTCTATTTTTCTTATTATCTTGTTCATATTCTGTTGTTTATAGGCTATTTCTGAGGGCCCAACTGTGTTCTTACACATCGGAATCCGATGTATGACCGTCCGCGGTTTTGATATTCCGAATCACGCATATCCGACCGGATAAAGGTGGAGATATCTTTCCATGAGCCGCCTTTTACCACTTTTTTCTTCAACGCATAGGGATCCTCAACAGCGGCATTGTACCGGTATTCGGGATTCATGTCGCTCATCATTTGATTTCCCGATTCGGTATAAGCCGTTGATGTCCATTCCGCCACGTTCCCGGCCATATCGTACAATCCAAAGCCGTTTGGCCGATAACTCTTTGTCTTGGCCGGAATCAGGTTACGGTCGGCGGCATAAGCGCCTTCTCCCGGTTTAAAGTTTGCCCTGTAGCAATCGTCCTCCGCTTCAGTAGAGTTCGCCCCCCACGGATACTTGTTCTCTGTTTTTCCGCTTCGGGCAGCCATTTCCCATTCGGCTTCGGTGGGGAGGCGGTATTTTTCGATCTTTACATCCTGGCGTTGCAATCCCCGGCGAAGAAACATCGTGCGCCATTCGCAGAACGCTGTTGCCGCTTCCCACGAAACGCCCACCACCGGATGATGTGCATAGCCGGGATGAGAGAAATAGTTACGCATGTACGGTTCATTGTTCGCATTGCTGAAGTCGTTTACCCAGCAAGTGGTATCGGGATAGATATTTACTATTTTGGTGTGCACAAAATCGTACAAACTGCTCAACGGACGTGTAAGGGTTTTGTTCACAATGTGCCCCTCTCCATCAATATATGCTGTATCTTTCGATATCATAATTAGCTCTTCGGGATTTACGGTGATATCGGTGTTCAAAATCCTCTCCTGCGGATTTAGCCTGTTCCGGCGTTTTGCCGCTTCAGCAGCATCGAACCATTCATAGCGGAAATTCATTTGGCGGGCATCCAGCATTTTCTTTTTGGTAATGGGATGAGTTATATACACGCTGTTGATGGCAGCTTCCTCTTCTTCGGTATTTCTTGTCCAGGGAATGGGGATATTCCAGTTGAGGTGGGGTTGTACGGGATCACCGTATTCGTCTTCGGTAATTTTGAAAAGGTCGTCGCCGGCATAAGCCGGATCGGCAAGACGCTCACGGATGATGGAGTCGCGTACCCAGAACACAAATTGCTTGTACTGCGAATTGGTAATTTCGGCTTCGTCCATCCAGAAATTATCTACCGAAACGCCGCGCGTAGGAATATCTATCCCCCACAGCGAATCTATCTCGCCGGGACCCATTTGATAGGAACCGCGCGTGACAAGCACCATGTTATAGGGTGTGGGTTCGTTCCAGACTTTTCCAACGGGAACACCGGTCAGTTCACCTCCTATACTGCTTCCGATACCTTGCCGGCCGCAAGAGGCCAACGCAGCCAGAAGCAGAACCGGAATAATTAATTTTTTCATTTTTCACTCTTAGTTTTTCACTTTTCGCTATTCACTTTAAAGAAGCCGGATACTTTTGTACGGCATCGGATTCCTCTTGAACAACTCAATCGGTAGCCTATACCTAAAGCTCACTTCGTGGTTTCCGCCGCTATTTTTTCCTATACCCGACAGGTACAGGTCGTAAGCATAACCAACCTCGACGTTTTCAATGACGGCCCCGGCAAAAAAAGAATACCCTTCATTCCCGTTCCACGACGCACCTGCCGAATACTTCTTGTTGTACACCATCCTCAAGATCGTTTGCAGCCTGGTGTTGGTGAAGTTCGTCAGCAAGAGAACTGCCGGTTGTATTTCAAATAACGGATGAAAAGCAGTTATATTGCATCCGGCCATAAAATTATACGATACGGCGATTTTTGAAAATGTTGAATCGTTTGCCGTATTCTCCGATGGGATGAAATAGAACGACGGCTGATTGATGTGCATGACCGCCGCACCGATGTGAAAATTGTTTGTCGTCCACGAAATTCCGGCATTTAAATCGACGGTTTTTTTATCCGTAAGATTGGCTTTGATGATTTTCCGGTTGTTTTTTGTGGAGTCGGCGGAGAGGTTAATAGACGCTGCATCGAAATTGAGCGCGTATGTTCCGGCCTGAACGCCGATATTGAGCATGCCTTTTCCAAATTTTTGTTTATAGGTGTACTGGGCGGCTAAGAGGGAATTCCGTTCGTTCCCGATTGCATTTGAGAAAGTTTGAATGCCAATGCCGTGTTGTAATCCCCAAAACTCAACCGGCATATCAACCGAAAGGAAAATGTGCCTGGGGGCGTTTTCTATATTTGCCCACAGGTATTTATAGGTTCCCGAAACCTGAATTTTATCGGTTTCGCCTGCAAACGAGGGGTTATAATACGTCCTTGCCGTCCAGGACCGGCTGAACAACACATCCCATTGCGCTTGCACTTGAGCAACGCAGAAGAGGAAAATCGCAAACAATAAAACAAACCGCCGTTTTTTCATTGAAGCTATAACGGAAAAACGGCGGAAAAATTGTGTGCCGACTACTTTTTCTGCTTGACACGTAGGACGCTTAACGCTTTCAACATGAATTTCGGGAGAGGTTTTTCGGGATTTCTATTTTTCAGGTTGATGCTTAGACCGAGTTTTTTCACCACCGGGACTTTGTGCGTTTCCACAAACTCGATCAATGTCCCGTCCGGGTCTTCAATGTAAGCGAATTGCCCGGCGGCATCGCCCATATCAAACGAAGAGCCTTCTTTGAGCTTTTGTGTCGTATCTACGGTAAACGGATACCCCAGTTCGGCGCAGTGTTTGCCCAGCGCGTCCATATTCCGGACATCGAAGCAGATCTGGATAAATCCCGGGTCGCCCCAGAAACGCCCTTCGTAGAGTTTGCGCGGCGTACGTTCCAGCGGTTGCACCAATTCGATGTACGATGGCCCGAAAAGTTCGCTGAAACTTCCTTTTCGCGGCCGGGAGTGCGTAAGCAGCCTGCGGCGAAATTTCTGGCTGCCCGACGGCAATCCTTCAAAATCGGCAAAAACACCGGTCTCGTCGGCGATGATCTTGTCGTAGCCCAAGATGTCTTTGTAAATAACCGTTGTTTTTTCAATGTCGGTTACACCGGTAACAGCACCTGCTGCACCGCCTGTCAGGCGGCCTTCGTTTTTGAAAATATATTCGTCGTGGATGATCTGGAACAAATTCCCGTAAGGGTCCCTCACGTAAAAAGTTTGCCTGCCGTCTATGTTTTGACTTAATTTAGTAGCGATATCGACTTTCGGATTCCGGGAAAACTCTTCGAAAGTTTTCGCCACATCCCTGCTTTTTATTTTACATGCCAGCACACCCAAATCGCCCATGTTCAGTTCAAAATCGAGTAACTTCGGTTTTCGCCCGGTGTACTGCCACACTTCAAAGCCGCCGCCACCCTGGAGGTTCACGGCAATTACCGCATGGCGGCGTTGCGGCACACCGCCGGTGTAAGGCATCATCAGCTCAGCCACCTTGTTGTCTTCCAGAATACGGATATCCATATTGAACACGTCGATATAGTACTTCCACGCTTCGTACAGGTTTTCCACGCCGATACCGATTTGCTGAATGCCGGAGATGATGTAATTATTTTTCATGTTGCTTTTATTTTACGAACGATCTTTCTCGCCAATCCCGGAAAAAACCGTTTGATATAAACCATCAGCAATTCTTTTCCGCCGACCAGCACTTCCGGTTTTTGTTTTCGGATGGCGTTCACAATTTTTCGGGCGGCTTTCTCTGCCGGAATGCCGTTGTTTTGTCCGGTGTCCATTTGAGCATGTTTACTGCCGTCCGCTTCGAGGGCATTGTAGGAGATGTTTGTTTTTACCCGTCCCGGACAAACCATAACCACACGGATATTTTGGGCGTAATACTCGGCTTGTACGGTTTCGAAAAATCCGTAAAGTGCAAATTTCGACGAGGCGTAAGCCGAGCGCAACGGGAATCCGAATTTCCCTGAAATACTCGTGGTTACTGCAATAGTTCCGCCTCCGCCGGCAATCATTTCCGGGAGCAACCGCTTGGTGATTTTTACGGGAGCAAAAAAGTTTACGTCCATGATTTTCTTATCCACCGCGAAATCTGTCTCAACCGATTTACCGCGTTGACTGATGCCTGCATTGTGAAACATCACGTCAATTTTACCAAAGAAAGAGATTGCCCGGTCGGTAATGGCGTCCAATCGTTCAATTTGAGAAAGGTCAACAGGCAAGATCTCGCATTCCGCACCTAACCCGATGCACTTTTGGCGTACTTTTTCCAACCGCTCCTCACGTGTGGCTGTCAGAATCAACTTGTAGCCCTTGGATGCGAAAATATACGCGCACGCTTCGCCGATTCCCGAGGAAGCGCCTGTGACCCATATAACTTTGTTTGTAATCTCTTGCATAAGCGTAAGCGCCCGTTACTCCAATACATCTTTCCAGAGCTGCTCCCGATAACCGCCTATTTCGTGCGGTACACACTCATCGGCATTGGTGACTTCCTGCGTGGTGTAGATCATTTGCTCCAGGAAGTAGGGCGCACGGACAGCTCCTTCTCCAATATTAATCATTACCGTTTCGCCGTCTTTGATCAGTTTCTTTTTCAATGCATTAAAAAATCCGGCCACACAAACGGTTGATGCCGGTCCCGGAACCATTTTCTGTTCGTAGGCGATTAGTTTCCCCAGCGGAATCAGTTTCGATTCGCGCATCCTGATGAATGAGCCGTTGGTTTTCCTGACTAATTTTGAAATAATCGGGTAGGTGGCAGGATTTCCCGTTGCCAAAGTTGGAACGTCAGTTTTCGGATTGTCGATGATGGGGTAATTTTTTTCGAACCCTGCGGGAAAGCCTTCGGCTTCCGCTTTTTCCCAGGCTTGCACCATGGGGTCGCAACCATCGGATTGAACCATGATAAAGCGTGGATTTTTAAGATTCGGATAAACAGGCCTGATTTCACGAATTCCCTTATCAATCGCTAATGGCCCCGTGCCGCCGCTGATAGCCTGAATATATACATCGGGCGCTTTACCGAGCTGGCGTAACCATTCAAAAACCATCGTCTTTTTTGCTTCGATCCGGATAGGGTCGATGTTCCCTGTGGACATATGGATGTGGTGGCGCCCGGCATATTCGGCTGCCACTTCCTTAGCCTTGGCGTAATCGCCCATCACGCGAAAGACCTGTTGCCCAAAAGAGCTGATGGTGGCTTCGGAGGCCCGGATAGCGTCTTCGGGCATGAAAACCGAACAGTTTACTCCGGCAATAGATAGGTATTTGGCGTAAGCGGTAGCCGAATTTCCGGTGGATGCGATGCAATATTGCTTCAGGTCATTTTCTTTGAAAATGCTTGCGGCAAGCGCTGCGGCAACATCTTTGAAGGTTCCGGTCCCGCCGTTCAAATCGTTGCGGTAAGCGTGAACCTCAATGATTAACCCGTATTCTTTTTTAGCAAACTCTTCCAGGAAATGCCACCGCTCGATGGGTGCGGTGCCTTCGTATCGGGTAATGATGTGTCTCTTGAGCACCAAGGGCAAATAAGGGAAATAGTGCCAGAAGTTTTGCGGATTTCCTTTTATAAAACGCGGCAATTCTTTGTAAGAGGTATTGTACCAAACTTCGGAATGTTTACTGCCGCAATTGGGACACTTCTGGGACTGATCGAACCACGCCCTGAAACTGGGTGTTTCAAATCCGCATCCGGTGCATTTCAGGTAATATTTTTTTTGCCTTTTTACGCGTAGCCTCATTGTTTTCAATTATTGCAATGCCATTTGTTTTACTTCGTCGCCTTTATATTTTCCGGCTTCGAGATCGACTTTTATTTTTTTGAATACCTCGATGGTTTCGTTTACTTCCTTCATCGTGTGTGATGCAGTAGGGATCAGGCGAAGCATTAAAACATCCTTCGGTACTACCGGATAGACAACAATTGAACAGAAGACGTTGTGATTTTCACGCAGGTCAATAACAATGTTTGTTCCTTCGGGTACCGAGCCGCTGAAATAAACAGGAGTGACCGGCGATTGCGTGTTGCCGATATTGAAGCCTTCGGCTGCAAGGCCGTCTTGAAGCGCTTTGGCTATTTTCCAGAGGTTTTCTTTTATTTCGGGTTGGTTTTGAAGAATATCCAATCGTTTGAGTGCGCCGATAACCATCGGCATCGGGAGCGATTTGGCGAAGATCTGAGAACGCATGTTGTATTTCAGCGAATCGACAACAGCTTTGTCCGATGCTACAAAAGCGCCAATCCCCGCCATCGATTTAGCAAATGTGGCAAAGTAAATATCCACTTCGTCCATCAATCCGAAATGTTCGCTTGTTCCGGCTCCTGTTTTTCCCATTGTCCCGAAACCGTGTGCATCGTCGATCATCAGCCGGAAGTTGTATTTTTTCTTCAGTTCCGTAATTTCCGGCAGATTACCCAGGTCGCCCGCCATTCCGAAAACCCCTTCGGTAATCAACAAAATTCCGCCGTTGTTTTCTTCGGCTTGCCTGGTGGCAAATCGGAGCATTTTGTCGGCACGCTCCATATCGTTGTGCGGGAAAACGAAGCTTTTTCCGCCTTTGGCTTTGTGCAGGAAAATACCGTCCATTATGCAAGCATGCGACTCGGAATCGTACACAATTACATCGTGACGGGTACATAACGAATCGATAATGGAAACCATTCCCTGATAACCGTAATTAAGTAAATAAGCCGCCTCCTTTTTCTCGAATTTAGCGAGCCGCTCTTCCAGTTCCTTGTGGAATTTTGTTTGACCGGACATCATCCGGGCACCCATCGGATACGCCATTCCCCATTTTGCGGCAGCTTCCGCATCCACTTTCCTTACTTCGGGATGATTGGCGAGGCCAAGGTAATTATTCAGGCTCCAGGTAATTACTTCACGCCCGTGAAACTTCATTCTTGGCCCAATTTCCCCTTCCAGTTCGGGAAACATGAAATAGCCTTCCGCTTTTTTGCGGTACTGCTCCAACGGCCCTTCCATACCTTTAAGCCGCTCAAAAATATCTGTCATAAAAAATTAAAATATATATTTGTACTGAGAAACTGTCACGGTGATTTGTCTTTCTCTTTTATTTCTTCAAACTCAACATCAATGGCATCGGTAGTTTCAAAACTTTTTTTCTGATAATCGAGAATCCGCTCTTCTTGTGTTTCGGGTTCATTTTGTGGTTGCTGCGATTGCCGGTTGTTGGGGTTTGCCTGAGGTTTTCGTCTGGTCCCGAAAAGAGCACGCCCCAAAAAATTGATTGCCATGTAAATAATAGCGAATATCAGTAAGATTTTAAATAGATATCCCATTTTCAATTCATTTAATTCGGATAATATTTGTAAAGATAATAGGAATAATTAAATGTATTTCAATGCTTTTGAAAAATTAACGAATAACAGAAAGGACAATATATGCCAGAACTCCCCAGGCAACGCCAAGGATGCCCCAAAGTGAAACGAACGCAATCATCAGGACAATAAGCAACAGTTGTTTTTCATTCCCTTTTAGTTTCAGGCTTTTTATTTTGAGTGAAAACATAGGGATTTCTGAAATCATCAGTAACGAAAGAGCCAGGATAAAGCCAATTGTCAGGTAGAAATAAAATCCGTTGGTGCCTGCCTGCAAATGCGTACCGTAAACGTATGTTATCCAGAACAATCCGTTGGCTGGCGTAGGAAGGCCCAGAAAAGAAGTTGTCTGGCGGTCGTCGATGTTGAACTTCGCCAATCTGTATGCCGAGAAAACCGGAATCAGGAATGCCAGATAGGGCAGGAACGGTTTGAGTTGGGAAAGGAATGACGGGAAAAACGTAAAGTCCTGCAACAGGATAAAGACGGCCGACGCAGGTGCAACGCCGAAACTGACTACATCGGCAAGCGAATCTAATTCCACACCCATTTTAGAAGAAACCCCTAACGATCGTGCGGCCAACCCATCGCAAAAGTCGAAGGCTGCTGCCAACATTATCCAAATCACGGCAGCTGGAAAGTTTCCTTTAAATGCCATGACAATGGCAATGCAACCCGAGAACAGGTTCAGTAGCGTGATTATATTAGGAATCTGTTTTTTCATGCTCGTTTCGTTTTTGTGGCAATCGTGCCAGCAATTTTTCGTTGGCCCGGACTTCATCGCCTATCTGAACCAGGATTTCGCTGTCGAGAGGCAAAAAGAGATCCATCCTCGACCCCAATTTGATAAAACCCAGCCGGTCTCCGATATGGTAATATTCGCCTTCCTTAACGTAAGTGACTATCCGGCGCGCCACTGCTCCGGCAATCTGCCGCGTAAGCACCTGTTGCCCGTCGGGCGTCTCGATGATGATGTTGCTCCGTTCGTTCTCGTGGCTCGACTTAGGCAGGTAGGCTGCATGGAAATTGCCTTTGTCGTGTGAGACATGCACCACCTTCCCCGTTACGGGCACCCAATTTGAGTGAGCATTGAAGAACGACATGAAAATGGAAATTTGTATTCGCTCTTCGTTGAAGTATGTGTTCTCGAAAACTTTTTCGATAGCCACTACTTTTCCGTCGGTAGGGGCATTCACGTAATCCAACAGATCGCCTTCGTAAACCCGGCTTGGTTTTTTGAAAAAATTCATCACTAAGATAAAAAAGACAACCGAAACAGACAGAAGAATAAAAGAGAACAGGCTTTCGGGAAAAAAGTTGAACGTTAAGCCGTTTAGCAATACTAAAATAATTGTTGTAACGAACAGTGTTTTTCTCCCTTCTTTGTGGATGAGCATAATATGATGTTTTTAAATCGAATCTGTTTCGAAATATTTTTTCTGAAAAGCGGAATCAATAGGTTGTCCGGTTCCTATATTGTTTTCTAGTTGTTCCCTGTATTTTTCCGGAACATATTCCTCCCATGTTTCCTTGTCCAGGTAAGGGACGATGGCAGGTACCGCAACACGCACCCTTTCATAGAAAAACGATTTCTGTTTTATATCGGATTTAATGATTTTTTCTTTCCGGTCGAGCATAAGAATCAGGTTGAGCAGAATACTTAATACAACAACGGTTGTTCCTATGGAAACAATGCTTCCCAGAATGCGATTGAAGAAGTTGAGATTTACCGATTCAAATAATTTCTGTACAAGAAAACCAATCATTGAAACAACGGCCCCGATTGCCAGAAAAGCTGCCACATACGAGAGTACGGTAGCCACCTGTGGCGAGGAGCCGAACAATTTTTGGATATGGGGCAGGAGGCTATCCGCCAGCTTTCCGGCGAAAACAGCTGCGAGAACCACGGTTGCCAGCCCGACAAGCATGCTCACCAGCCCTTTCCGATATCCGTTTATGAACGCGACAATCAAGAAGATAAGTACTAAAAGATCAAACCAATTTAGCATAATCAATCGATATTTATTCTTTGTGCTTCAATATTTTCTTTCAGGAATAATGATGCCATGTCTGTAAATTTTTCGGGTAAATCGGTGGTGAAATACTTCACTGTGCCATTCTTAGAGCATTTATTTTCCATTTCCGGATGGCGGAGAAGATAATCTTTCAAACTTTCAGCTACATATTTTCCCTGCGATATAACTTGAATATTTTCGGGTAGGAATTTCTTTATTTTGTTGATTAACAATGGATAGTGTGTGCATCCCAAAATGATAGTGTCGATCTGGTCGTCTTTCTCCAGCAGGTTGTCGATGTGTTGTTTTATAAAATAATCGGCTCCGGGTTTATCAAACTCATTGTTTTCCACCAGCGGAACCCACATCGGACAAGCTTCACCCGACACTGTCAGATGCGGATACAATTTGGCAATCTCCATATCGTACGATTGGGATTTTATGGTTCCCGATGTCCCGAACAGACCGATATGGCCGGTCTTTGTGAAACCGGCAACGGATTCAACCGTAGGGCGGATGACGCCCAACACTCGTTTTGTCGGGTCCATTCCGGGTAAGTCTATCTGTTGAATACTTCGTAATGCCTTGGCTGACGCCGTGTTGCAAGCTAAGATAACCAGATGGCAGTTTTGTTTGAAAAACCAGTTGACGGCATCTTTTGTAAATTTATAGACGATTTCGAAAGAGCGGTTCCCGTAAGGCGCCCGGGCATTATCGCCCAAATAGATGTAATCGTATTGCGGTAGTAACGATTTAATTTCGGACAATACGGTGAGCCCGCCATATCCGGAGTCGAAAATGCCGATGGGGCCATTCATCTCAGTTTTGCTTTCACCAAAGGATTTGCATCAACTGCTGCCGGATTTACAAAAGCAATTCCCGGGTTGGCAAGATCGTAGATGACCGTATAGTTTTGTTCGATCCCTACCTGGCGGATTGCATCGGAGATCTGCTTTTTCAACGGTTCAAGCATTGCTTTCTCTTGTTGTTCGATATCTTTTTGTGCCAACTGCATAAACTGCTGCATTTTATTCTCCAGTTCAGTCAGTTCCTGCATCCTGCGCAATTTGATGTTTTCTGCTAATGAACTCTGATAGGTGATGTAATCTGAATATTTTTTGTTGTATTCGTTTTGCATCAGTTCAAGTTCCTTTTTATAGTTCTCGCTCAACACGATAAGTTTTTGTGTGGCAGCTTCCTTTGCCGGAAAAGCATTCAGCAGGTCGGTCGTATTCACATAAGCAACAGTTACTTGTGAGTTCTGAGCCGAGAGGGTGGCGCTTATTGTTAAAAATAGAACACTCAGGCTTATCAACTTTGTCCTGTTCATAATAACCATATTTTAGATGTAAATTAATTCAATGTTTTCTTCACTTCAATCTGTTCGTAAGATTCAATGATGTCACCTACTTTTATATCGTTGAAGTTTTTGATGCTGATACCGCATTCGTATCCTGCCGCAACTTCCCTGACATCTTCCTTGAATCGTTTCAGTGAATCCAATTCGCCGGTAAAGATAACAATTCCATCCCGAATAAGACGAATTTTATTGGTGCGTTTTATTTTTCCGTCACGAACCATTGAGCCGGCAACAGTTCCTACTTTAGTGATTTTGAAGACATCAAGCACCTCCACGTTCGACGTTATTTCTTCTTTAATATCGGGCGAAAGCATACCTTCCATGGCGGCCTTCACTTCTTCGATAGCATCGTAGATAATGGAGTACAGCCGGATGTCGATACCTTGTTTCTCGGCTTCACGTCTCGCACTCAGCGAAGGACGGACCTGAAACCCGATAATCACCCCGTCTGATGCGGCTGCAAGGGTAACGTCTGATTCCGAGATCTGGCCAACAGCTTTGTGGATAACGTTTACCTGAATTTCTTCGGTGGAGAGGCGGATGAGTGAGTCTGACAGCGCTTCCACCGAACCGTCCACGTCACCTTTTACAATGATATTCAACTGTTGGAAGTTTCCTATGGCTATGCGGCGGCCGATATCGTCCAGCGTAAGCATCTTCTGCGTGCGAAGCGATTGTTCGCGTTGCAACTGTTCGCGGCGTGCGGCAATGTTGCGTGCATCCTGATCACTTTCCATGACGTTGAACGTGTCTCCTGCCTGTGGTGCGCCGTTTAGTCCGAGAACCAGTGCCGGCTCTGCCGGTCCTGCTTCGTTAATTTTCTGGTTTCGCTCGTTGAACATAGCTTTTATGCGTCCGTAGTAGGAACCTGCCAGCAGCACATCTCCCTGCCTGAGCGTCCCGTTTTCAACCAAAACGGTTGCTACGTAGCCCCGGCCTTTGTCGAGTGACGATTCCACGATAGATCCTGTTGCTTTCCGGTTGGGGTTTGCTTTTAACTCCAGCAAATCGGCTTCAAGCAGCACTTTTTCAAGCAGTTCGTTGATGCCGATTCCTTTTTTTGCGGAAATGTCCTGCGATTGATATTTTCCGCCCCAGTCTTCTACCAGATAATTCATTTCGGCAAGCCGCTCTTTTATTTTTTCGGGATTTGCGCCCGGTTTATCCACTTTGTTGATAGCAAAAACAATAGGAACACCTGCTGCTCCGGCGTGGTTTATGGCCTCAACGGTCTGGGGCATCACGTTATCGTCGGCAGCAATTATGATGATGGCAACATCTGTTACTTTGGCTCCACGGGCACGCATAGCGGTAAATGCTTCGTGGCCGGGTGTATCCAGAAACGTTATTTTCCTGCCGTCTGGCAATTTCACGTTATATGCGCCAATGTGCTGGGTAATTCCTCCGGCTTCACCTTCAATAACATTGGTGTTGCGGATACTGTCGAGCAGCGACGTCTTACCGTGGTCAACGTGCCCCATAACGGTAACGATAGGCGGGCGCGGCAATAAATCTTCGGGATTGTCACCTTCTTCGGCAATGGCCTCGATAACATCGGCACTCACGAATTTAGTCTTGTACCCGAATTCATCGGCAACAATATTGATGGTTTCCGCATCTAAGCGCTGGTTGATGGCAACCATGACGCCCAGGTTCATGCACGTAGCGATTACGCTGGTAACGGGAACGTCCATCATGTTGGCCAAATCGTTTGCAGTAACAAACTCGGTAAGTTGCAATATCTTGCTTTCGCGTTCCTGCTGTTTAATCTCTTCCCGTTGTCGCTGTGAAACGGCTTCACGTTTTTCACGACGATATCTTGCCCCGCCTTTTCCCCCACGCTTTTCAGTTAACCGGGCGAGCGTTTCCTTTATCTGTTTTTGAACATCTTCCTCGCTTACTTCGGCTTTTATCGGTTTTCTGAGGATCTTTTTGTCACGACGCATGCTTTCTCCGTGTGCGCCGGCTTTTTCTATGTTGACTTTACCTTTATCGATACGTTTACGTTTTTTCTTTTTGCTGTCTTCCTCGGCTGCATTAACTATCGCACCTTTTTTCTTCTCTTCGATCGATTCTTTTTTCAGATTTTTTACGGCTTCTTCTTTTGCCTTCTTGGCATTTTGCTCCTTTTCACGTTCTAAACGTTCTTTTTTACGTTGCGCCCTGGATTTCCGGGGCGGGCGGGTTCTGTCGTTTATCGACTCTAGATCGATAGATCCTTTAACCACGATATTGGGTTCCTTCAGTTCTTTATGTATGCGAAATATTTCGTCCGGCTTCTTGTCACGCGGAACGCTGTCCTCTTCTGCTTCTATCGTTTCATTCTGATCGGAATAATTGTCTCGTTCTTTATCCGCCGCTTCTTCCCGGGCTTCTTCAATTTCAAATGAATGTGCCTCTTCTGTTTCAGCAGGTGTCGCATCGTGCGGAACAACAATCTCTTCCGGTTCTACTGTTTCCGGCGCAATCGCTTTCTCTTCAACTTCTTTTTGTACAGGCTCTTCTGCTTTTTCTTCGACTTTAACCTCTGTTTTTTCCTCAACCTTTTCCTCAATTTCAACGTTAACAGCTACATCAACCTCTGAATCAACTTCGGCTTCTGCTTCCTCATGCTTGATTTCGGCCTCTTTTTTCTGTTTTTTGTGTTCATCTAAATCGATGCTTCCTACGACGTTGAATTTTGGTTTCAGTTCATCGGGGATTTCAGTCTTAATGGTCTCTTTTTCTACTTTCTTCTTTGGTTTTTCCTCTATTTCGTACCCTTCGATGGCAATCGTTTCCCGTTTGTCATCCTTCCGATGCATCCTTTCGAGGTTTTCTACAGCCTCTTTTTTAATTTTTTTGTCCTTGCTGAATTCGGCAACCAACAAATTATACTGTTCTTCCTCAATTTTTGTATTAGGATTTGCTTCAACAGTAATTCCTTTCTTGTGCAAAAATTCAACTAAAGTGTTGATCCCTACATTTAAATTTCGAGCTACTTTACTTAATCTTTCAGCCATATAGTTGAGTTTGTCCTTTCTAAAATTTATTGGTTTTATGAACGATTTTACAGTTTCAAATCTCTTGATCTCCGTCGGTATTTTCTTCATCTTCAAATTCATAACGAAGAATTTTCAACACTTCGTCCACTGTGTTTTCTTCCAGATCGGCTTCCTTGATGAGTCTCTCACGCGGCATTGCCAACACGTTTTTGGCCGTTGAGCAACCGATTCGCTTTAACTGATCAATTACCCATCCGTCAATTTCGTCACGGAATTCGTCTAAATAGATATCTTCCTCGTCGAAATCGTCTATTTCCCTGAAAACTTCTATGTTATAACCTGTCAGCATAGAGGCCAGTTTAATGTTTGCCCCGCCTTTACCTATGGCCAGTGAAACTTCGTCGGGATAGAGGAATACTTCGGCGCGCCGCTCGTCTTCCTTAACGGAGATAGAGTTGATCTTTGCAGGGCTGAGGGCGCGCTGGATAAATAGATTGATGTTGTTTGTGTAGTTTATGACATCAATATTTTCGTTGCGAAGTTCGCGTACAATTCCGTGAATACGGAAACCTTTCATCCCCACGCAGGCTCCAACCGGATCGATACGGTCGTCGTAGGCTTCCACTGCCACCTTGGCCCGTTCTCCCGGGATACGGGCAATGCCTTTGATGGTGATAAGCCCGTCGTTAATTTCGGGGATTTCCATTTCAAACAATCTTTCGAGAAATATGGGCGATGTGCGAGAAAGAATGATCTTTGGATTGTTGTTTTTGTTCTCAACCCGAGCAACGATAGCGCGAACGTGCTCTCCCTTGCGGAAAAAATCGCTGGGGATCTGTTCGGTTCTGGGCAGAATAAGTTCGTTGTGCTCATCGTCGAGAAGCAGTAATTCTTTTTTCCAGACCTGATAAACCTCACCCGATACGATTTCCCCCACTTTTTCTTTGTATTTGTTGTAAAGATTGTCTTTTTCGAGTTCGAGAATTTTCGAGGCCAGCGTCTGACGAAGATTTAATATCGTCCTGCGGCCAAAATCTTCCAGATGAAGCTCGTCGGTCACTTCTTCACCTACTTCAAAATCTTCATCTATTTTGTGAGCTTCGCTCAAACTGATCTCCATATTGGGATTCTGGAGCTCGTTATCTTCAACGATAACGCGGTTGCGCCAGATCTCCAGGTCCCCTTTGTCGGGGTTGATGATGATATCGAAATTCTCATCCGTGCCCACCGATTTGGCAATCACGCTTCTGAACGACTCTTCAAGCACACTTATCATGGTGGCTTTGTCAATATTCTTCAGCTCGTTGAACTCTGAGAATGTATCTATCAGGCTGATTGTTTCCTTCTTTTTGCCCATATCGTTTATTAAAATCTGATTTGATATTTTGTATATTTTACTTCGTCGTAATTGTAAATCTGTTCTTCTTTTACCTCTGTCTTTCGCTTTGCACCTTCAGGTTTTACCATTTTTGAAACCTCGATGGTGAAATTATTATCGGTTGAAAATTTTAGTGTCCCTTTTAGTTTCTCACCTTTCCGGGTAAGCACTTCAACCTCTTTCCCTTCGTGTTTTTTATATTGACGGCGGGTTTTAAAAGGGGATGTCAACCCGACAGAAGTAACTGTCAATTCGAAATCTTCCGTGTCACGGTTGAGTTTCGATTCTATGTGGCGGCTCAACCTCACACAGTCGTCTATGTTTACGCCGTTGTCGTTATCGATCTCCACCGTTATCGTGTTGTCGGCGGCAACAATAACGTCCACCAGGTAATCGGGAGAATTTTTTAAAAACTCCTCGGTCGTTGCTATTATCTCGCTTTTCTCAATCATTTGTCGAAGGTAAAGAAAAGAAACAAAAAAGGAGCATTCCAGTGCTCCTGCTCCCCTCGTCATTTACCGGTACAAAGATATTATTTTCTAATGGATTGACAAAATGTTTGAGTTTTTTTCTGAAATCAATTTGCTTTTCAGTTTTCGATAGAATGGATAATCTTTTTAAGCGGCTTTGCAATATTTCAGTGCGCTTGCTTCTCAATGCGATGTGATTATAACAAGGAAAGCTCCGGCCTGCTTTCCTGATAGACGGACGGGTTAGATTTTTTATACCCGGGAAAAATCAAACAAAAACGGATAATCAAACGTTAATTTAAAAACCTCTTGGGAGGACAAACCCGGGGTAGTTGGGCTTTATGAACTATTATAATTTATTGAGGTGATGAAGAATTTAAAGTACATTTTATTATTAGCCGTTGTAGGCATTACGCTTTCGGGTTGCGGCTACAACACAATGGTAAGCAAGCAGGAAGGCGTTAATTCGCAATGGGCAAATGTGGAAAACGCGTACCAGCGCCGTGCCGATTTAATTCCTAACCTGGTGGCAACTGTAAAAGGTTACGCCGAACACGAACAGGAAACTTTTACACAAGTAACGGAGGCCCGTGCCAAAGCGACACAGATGACTATTGATCCTGGGAATTTGACCGAAGAGAACATTCAGCAATATCAGCAAGCTCAAAGCCAGTTAGGTTCTGCTATCGGACGATTGCTGCTTATTCAGGAAAACTATCCTGAGCTGAAAGCGAATCAAAACTTTCTGGCGCTTCAGGACGAATTGGCAGGTACCGAAAACCGAATTTCGGTTGAAAGGAACAAATTCAACCAGACTGCACAGGATTTTAATTCCTATATCCGCCAGTTTCCGCGTGTGATTTACGCAGGATGGTTTGGTTTCAAGCCAAAAGGTTATTTCCAATCGGCTCCCGGAGCTGAGACCGCACCCCGGGTTCAGTTCTAAAACCCGTAACCCGTAACCCGCAATTTGATTATGTTGACTCATGAAGAATTAAACAGTATAGTTGAATCCATTCGTGCGGCTGAAGGCAAAACTTCTGCCGAAATTCGTGTCTGCATAGCCGGAAAATGCAAGGAAGATCCTCTGGACGCAGCTTACAAAAAATTTAAGCAGTTGAAAATGGATACGACGGAATTGCGTAATGCGGTGTTGATTTATGTTGCTCCCGACGATCATAAAGCTGCCGTTATAGGTGACTCGGGAATTGATGAAGCGGCTAAAGAGGGCTTTTGGGATTCGGTGCTTGAGGATATGTTTTTTCATTTCAAAAATGGAAGTATTTGCGAGGGGATTTGTCAGGGTGTCGGTAAAGTGGGCGAGTTAATCAAGGTCCGCTACCCGATTTTGGAAAACGATGTAAACGAATTGTGCGACGATGTTGTATTGGATGAAGAGTAGATTTGTCGTTATTATACTGTTGTTATTGTCGTCTTTGGGAATTTCGGCCCAGGATGTTCCCGTTCCGATGTCTCCGCCCCGATTGGTAAATGATTTTGCCAACGTGTTCTCCTCTTCCGAAAACCAGGCTCTCGAACAGCGATTGCTCGCGTACAACGATTCTACTTCCACCCAGATTTATGTGGTGACTGTGAATGATTTGAGCGGGTATCCTATATCGGATTACGCTTTTGTGCTGGGCGAAAAGTGGGGCATCGGACAAAAAGGCAAAGATAACGGATTACTGATGCTTATAAAACCTAAAACCGCTAACAATAGGGGGCAGGCGTTTATCGCTACCGGCTACGGCCTGGAAGGTTCCATCAACGATGCTTTTGCCGGGAGAATAGTCCGCGATAGAATGATTCCCTATTTTCAGGAAAACGACTATTTTGGCGGAGTAAACTCTGCCGTTGATGTGATTGTTGCCCGATTGTCGGGAGAATTTGACGCTGACGCTGCCAAACAGGAAGGGGTTCCTACTTGGCTAATTGTTCTAATCGTTATCGCTGTTTTTATCCTGTTCTCCATCTTGTCTCGGGGCGGAGGAGATCAGCATATCGACGGTGACGGGCATCACCGCAGTGGAGGAGGCCCTCTGTTCTTTCCGCCAATTTCGAGAGGCGGAAGCTCCGGCTGGGGCGGAGGTTTCGGTGGCGGCGGAGGATTTGGAGGCTTCGGCGGCGGGGGCGGCGGAAGTTTTGGCGGCGGTGGAGCCGGAGGGAGTTGGTAATTCGTAATTTGTAATTTGTAATTCATAATCCATAATGCATAATTCGCAACCCGTATCCCGTACCCCGAAACTCGTAACCGTTCTTGGCCCCACTGCCAGTGGAAAAACTACTTTTGCAGCTCACCTTGCTTCACGGCTCGATGGAGAGATCATCAGCGCCGATTCGCGTCAGGTTTACCGCGGGATGGATATCGGTACCGGAAAGGATTTAGCCGATTATACGGTTGATGGAAAACCGGTTCCATACCATCTGATCGATATTCGTGATGCGGGTGACAAATATACGCTGTTTAATTATCAACACGATTTCCATAAGGTTTACAACGACATTTTGTTGCGTCATAAAACACCGATACTGTGTGGGGGGACCGGGCTTTATATCGAATCTATCCTGAAAGGTTATCGTCTGCCCGATGTCCCCGAAAATATCGACTTGAGGAAAAGGCTGGAGTCTAAATCGCTGGATGAGCTTACCCGGATCCTCTCTTCGTACAAGCCGCTACACAATACAACAGATACCGACACAAGAAAACGGGCGATACGCGCCATAGAAATTGCGGATTTTCAAAGCCGGCATCCGGCTTCGGAACTCGATTATCCTCCGGTTGACAGTGTTATCATCGGGATTGATATCGATAGGGAATCGCGAAGGCAAAAAATATCTTCACGCCTGAAGAAAAGGCTGGATGAAGGAATGGTTGACGAGATAAGGGCGTTGCTCGATAAAGGTGTCTCTTCCGGCGATCTTATTTATTACGGACTCGAATACAAGTTTGTAACGCTGTATGTAACCGGTAAAATCAATTTCGAGGAGATGTCTTCACAGCTTGAAATTGCCATTCATCAGTTTGCCAAGCGGCAGATGACCTGGTTCCGCGGAATGGAGAAGCGCGGCTTTACCATCCATTGGTTGGATTTTTCATTGTCTGTGAGTGAGAAAATAGATAAAGCGCTTGTCGTTATCCGGAATTTCTGAATTTATACGAAACAAATTCCTGAAATATCGACAAAAAAATGTATTTTTGCCGGCATCATTTTATATAAAACTTAAAATAGATGATCAAAGGTCAATTTCCTGTCGAGAAATTTTATTCTTTAGAAACGCCGTTCTATTATTACGACATCGCTTTGTTGCATCAAACGCTTGAGGCCGTTAAAAAAGAGATCGAAGGCAAGAGATATATCATCCATTACGCGTTAAAAGCCAACGCAAATCCCAGAATTTTGCGCGAAATAGCATCTTATGGCTTTGGAGCCGACTGCGTGAGCGGAAACGAGATTCTTAAAGCGTTGGATTGTGGGTTCCCCGCGTCGAAAATAGCTTTTGCAGGGGTTGGAAAGACCGACAAAGAGATTAAGATAGGATTAGATAACGATATTTTCTGTTTTAATGTGGAATCGTTACCCGAAATGGAAGCTATTGAACGTTTGGCTTCCGAAAAGGGAAAGATTGCTTCTGTTGCGCTGAGGATCAATCCGAATGTGGATGCTCACACGCATAGGTACATCACCACAGGCTTAGAAGAGAATAAGTTTGGGCTCAACGAACCGGATCTGCCGAAGGCAATTGATTTAATCGCCAAAAGCAATCGTTTGAAACTGATCGGGATGCATTTTCATATTGGATCGCAAATCACTGATTTGTCGTCGTTTGAGGATCTTTGCGTGAAGGCCGTTGAATTGCAGAACTGGTTTTCACAGCAGGGCATCTCGTTTGAGATCCTTAATGTCGGTGGCGGCTTGGGGATCAATTATCATCATCCCAACCATTGTCCTGTTGCCGACTTTGAATCTTATTTCAGGTTGTTCGCCAAATACCTGAAACTTAAAGAAAATCAGACGCTCCATTTCGAGTTGGGGCGATCTTTTGTAGCATCGTGCGGCACGCTTATTGCCCGGACTACCTATATAAAAGAGGGGACTACCAAAAAGTTCCTGATCGCGGATGCCGGTATGACCGATTTAATACGTCCGGCTCTCTATCAGGCTTTTCATCATATTGAAAATATCAGTTCCGATCAGGAATACGAAACTTACGATGTTGTTGGCCCCGTTTGTGAATCGAGTGACGTTTTCGGCGAGGCGGTGTTGTTGAACCGGTCTCAGCGAGGCGATTTTATAGCTATTCGTTCTGCCGGCGCATACGGTGAAACGATGGCGTCAATGTATAACTGCCGCACATTACCAAAATCTTATTTTTCTGACTCGTTGTAATTATGGATTTGTCGCGCTATTTGAATTTCGATTTTTCGCCTCTCTCTTGGATTATCTTCGGAGCGGTTTTGCTTTTTTTTGTTATTCAGTTGATTTACTATTTGTTGGTTTACAGGAAGCCGTATCTCTATGAACGCAAGAGGGATAAATCTCAACAGGTTTCAGAAAATTTACCGTCTGTTTCGGTTGTTATTGCATCAAAAAACGAGTCTGAAAATTTGGCGAAATACCTTCCGTCAATCCTGGAACAGGATTATTCCGATTTTGAGGTAATTGTCGTAAACATGGGATCAACAGATGAGACCGACGTGTTACTCAAAGCGCTCAATCAAAAATATTCTAATCTTTATCACACGTATGTACCCGCCGGGGCGGAAGATGTAAACGAGAAGAAACTGGCATTGACCTTAGGAATCAAGGCGGCCAAAAATGATGTTTTATTGTTTACCGAAGCTTATTGTGTACCTGCTTCCGGAAAGTGGATTCAGGAGTTTGCCAACGAGTTTTCGAAAGAAAAAGATATCGTATTGGGATTTTGTAAGTTGCAGATCGGGAAGAAAGTGGCGATGCGTAAATTTATACTTTACGACAATATGATTCACGGATTGAAATATTTGTCGCTCGCTCTTCTTGGAAAACCATTTATGGGAATTGGCAGGAATCTTGCCTACAGGAAAGAAATATTTTTCGAAGAGAAGGGCTTTTCCTCCGTTTTGAATATAGAAGATGGTGAGGATGACCTCTTTATTAACAAGATCGCCGGAAAGAAAAAAGTTGGAGTGGTGATATCGCCGGAAAGTATGACACAAAGCGATGTGGTAAACAATTTTTTTACGTGGAGGGCATTGAAATCCAAGTATCTTTATACCAAACAGTTTTATGGGGGCGTATCGTCTCTTGTTTTTGGTTTTGAAACTTTTTCGAAATACTTTTTCTATCTCTCCGTCGTTGCCGGAATTGTATATGGAGTAACTTTAAATAGTTGCCTGTTGGCTGCGTTGAGTGTTATTTTTCTGATTATCAGGTTTGTAGTTCAGGCGTACGTCATCGGTAAAAGCAGCCGGATGTTCGGTGCCGGAAAGTACCACATTAACCTGTTCTTTTATGATCTTTTTCAACCCTTTAATAACTTCAGATTCAGGAAGTATGCCAACAAAAGGAATCATTTGAAAAGATAGCCTGCCAATCTGACATTTAAAAAATTTGAAATTGTATTTTGCACGGTTAAAGCGGGTTAATCGATTCTTTTTTTTGTTAAAAGTGCCAAAAAAGGAGATCTGAATTAAACTCTTGTATGCTTTTTGTTCCTACATTTGTGTAAGTGTTAAAATTCAAAACAGTTTCTCAAACCTAATAAAATAAGAATATGAATACTGGAAATGTAAAAAACATCGTGATGGTTATTACCGTCGCCATACTCAGTTCGGTGATTACTCTTTTTGGGTACAATACCGTTTCGAAAAATAATTCGAAAAGAATTTCAAATTCTTCCGTGAGTATCGGGCAAAGTGAATATGGTGATTCATTTGATCAGGACAAGAATGTTAAGCTGACCAGTTTAACCACGCAGCAAGGTTATCCCGATTTTACGGAAGCCGCAGCCCGATCGGTAAATGGTGTTGTCCACGTTAAGGTTAAATCTATCACGCAGCAGCAATATATGAATCCGTTTGATTTCTTCTTCGGTTTCGGGGAAAGAGATACGCAACCCCGCGAACAAATCGGATTCGGATCGGGGGTGATTATTTCTAAAGACGGATACATCATCACCAACAATCACGTGGTGGAAGGGGCTACCGAAGTAACGGTTTACCTGAATAACAATAAGGAAATGACTGCCAAGGTTGTCGGAACAGACCCGCAAACAGATATTGCCTTGCTGAAAATTGAAGGGGATGATTTTCCTTACCTCACTTTCGGAAATTCCGATGCTTTGCAAGTGGGAGAGTGGGTGCTTGCCGTTGGAAATCCGTTTAACCTGACCTCTACCGTAACTGCGGGGATAGTAAGCGCTAAAAACAGAGGAAATATAATTGGCGGAGATTTGGGTATCCAATCTTTTATTCAGATTGATGCTGCCGTCAACAGAGGAAATAGCGGGGGAGCCCTGGTAAATACGAAAGGTGAACTAGTGGGAATAAATACAGCCATATACTCCCAATCGGGTGACTTTAACGGCCTGGCTTTTGCCGTACCTATCTCTATCGCAGGGAAGGTGGCTGCAGACTTGAAACAATACGGAGCCGTACAAAGAGCTGTCCTGGGAATTCAGGTTTTGCCTATCGAAATGGTTCGGCAAAAAGATCCTGCCAAAGCAAGCGAACTGGCACAAATAGATGGTGTTGTGGTGGACGATTTTAGCGATCGGAGTGCTGCTAAAGCCGCCGGCCTGGAAAAAGGAGACGTCATTAAAGCCATAAACAATGTACAAATCCATAATTTTGCCGGATTACAGGACCAGTTGAGCAGATATCGCCCCGGTGACAAAGTAAAAGTTACCGTTGACAGAAAAGGTAAAGAGCAATCATACACCATTGAATTGAAAAACGATGCCGGAAATACCGAAATTCAAAGGAGTTCGGACAGTATGGACCTGCTGGGCGCTACATTCAACGATATCCCGAACAACAGAAAACGGCAACTTGGAATTAACAGCGGAGTTGAAGTGGCAAGCGTGGATAACAACGGTTTATTCAGAAGAGAAGGGATAAACAAGGGATTCATTATTATGCGGGTGAATAATACGCCTGTAAATAGTGGAAGCGATATTGCCAAAATTGTTTCATCCGTTGGCAGAAGTGGCCAGGATAGGGTTATTTTGATTGCAGGGTTCTATCCGAACGGAAGAACGCAATACATTGCCATAGACTTATCGCAAGGCGCGAAATAGAGGGATCGCGTTAATTAAAGTTAATTGGCGCTTTTCCTGTAACAAAAACAGGCCAAAGTGTGTTTTTATAGCAAAGGGTTTGGAGATCTCCAAATCCTTCGCTGTTAAACGCAAATGAGATAAAGGTGACATTAAAATTCTCTTATTGCGAAAAAAAGCAGTAACTTTGCACTCCGATTTAAAAACAGAAAGGATAAAATATAGTAAATGAGACAATTAAAGATTACAAAATCGATCACAAATCGTGAAAGCGCTTCTTTGGACAAATATCTTCAGGAGATAGGCCGCGAAGACTTAATCACCGTGGAAGAAGAAGTGGAATTGGCTCAGGCAATTAAAAAAGGTGACAGGAAAGCTCTTGAGAAATTGACCCGGGCTAATTTGAGGTTTGTTGTGTCGGTAGCAAAACAATACCAAAACCAAGGACTTAGCCTTCCCGACTTGATCAATGAAGGAAATCTGGGACTGATAAAAGCTGCCGAGAAATTCGACGAAACCCGTGGATTTAAGTTTATCAGTTATGCGGTGTGGTGGATTCGTCAATCTATCTTGCAGGCATTAGCCGAGCAATCGAGAATCGTCAGGTTGCCGCTTAATCAGGTGGGTTCATTGAACAAGATCAGTAAAGCTTTTCAGAAATTCGAACAGGAGAACGAACGCCGTCCTTCTGCGGAAGAGCTGGCTCAGGAGCTCGACCTGTCTGTTGATAAGGTGACCGATTCCCTGAAAGTTTCCGGGAGGCATATATCTATGGATGCTCCTTTTGTTGAGGGTGAGGACAATAGTTTATTGGATGTCCTGGTAAATGACGATGCTCCCATCGCGGACAGGACATTGATTAACGAGTCGTTGCAAAAAGAGATTGACCGTGCCCTTGCAACTCTTACCGAGCGCGAGAGTGATATTATCAAGATGTTTTTTGGTATCGGCTGCCAGGAAATGACGTTGGAGGAGATCGGGGATAAATTCCAACTCACCCGTGAGCGTGTGCGTCAGATAAAGGAAAAAGCCATAAGAAGGCTTCGTCAGGATTCGAGAAGCAAGCTGTTGAAAAGCTATTTAGGTTGATATTCACTTTTATATTATGAAAAAATGTGGAAAAATACCCTAAAACAAGTCATTTTTATCATTTTTCCTTAAAAAAGCGATTGTGTTTTGGAAATTAGATTTATCTTTGCGTTGATTTCGCTTAAGGAAAGCTAATTTTATAAGTTTTTTATACTTTTGCGAACATTTTAAAAATATAAATGTTATAAAAATAAGATTATACTCAACAGTATTAACTATAAACATTAATTATCGAGTTATTGTAATAAAACAAATTTTAATTAGAATTTAAATTTATGAAAAAGTTTAGTTTACTTTTAATTACGGCTCTTTTTGCATTCGGTATGAGTGCACAAGAAGTACAAAATGTTTCCAATGGTACGGTGTACCTGAAGGATAAAGCTAGTGACCATTGGTTCATTGGTCTGGGAGGTGGTGTTAACACCTATAACATGAAGAAGTTTGACAAATTTGGAGACAGAATTGGCTGGCAAGGCCAATTAAGTGTTGGACGCTGGAATTCACCGGTATGGGGTTTTCGTGGAGTAATAGATGCTGGCGAGCCTGTTATCAACTACAATACGAAAGCTAAAATGAAATGGGTAGGTGGACATTTGGATTTAATGTATAATTTAACAAATGCTGCTGTAGGTTATAATCCTGATAGAGTTTACAGTTTAGTACCTTATTTGGGTGTTGGTTATATGTATGGTATGGACGAATGGTTCAAAAAACCTAATTCAAGTAATGGTGCGCTAAAAGGACAAAACCAATCGTTGACTTATAACGTGGGTGTGATTAACAACTTCCGTTTAGGTCGTAGCGTAAATTTATTTGTGGAAATTGGTTACAGGTTATTACAGGAATCTTTTGATTTTTCAGCAACACCTACAGGAGATTATGAATATGACGGTATGTTAAGTGCTGTTGCCGGATTGCAATTCGGTCTTGGCGGAAAACAGGAATTCACCCCTGCCGAGTTGATGGATTACAACCTGATCAACGATTTGAACAGCCAGATCAACAGGCTTCGTGCAGAAAACGAAGAACTCAGAAAAAGACCGGAATCTTGCCCGGATTGTCCTGAAGTTGCTCCTGCAGTTACTGAAAGTGTTTACGTTCCAAACGTAGTATTCTTCCGCATCAATTCTTCCAAGATTGACAAAGGCCAGCAAGTAAGCGTTTACAACACTGCCGAATACTTGAAAGCTAATCCTAACGCTACAGTTAAGATCGTTGCTTATGCCGACAAGCAAACAGGTACGCCTGCTTACAACTTGGCTCTTTCTGAAAAACGTGCTAAAGCTGTTGCTAACGCTTTGACATCAGAATACGGAATTGACAACAGCCGCATCTCCATCGACTGGAAAGGTGATACTGAACAACCTTACGCAGAAAACGACTGGAACCGCGTAGCTATCTTCTTCGCTGAATAATTCAGAAGTAAGATATACACATAAAAAAAGCATCTCACTCGAGATGCTTTTTTTATGTGTTATATTCTTTTTGTTATTCTTTCACATAGATCCGTTTCACACGGGGAGAGACCGAGGTGAGGATTTCGTAAGGAATGGTATCTATGCTTTCGGCAAGCTCTATGACCGATAGCTCCTCTCCGAAAACGATCACCGGATCGCCTTCCCCGGCATCGATACCGGTGATGTCAACCATGCAGAGGTCCATGCAGACATTTCCCACGATGGGAGCGAACTTGCCGTTTATCCATACTTTTCCTTTTCTGTTCCCGGATTTTCTGTCCAGCCCGTCGGCGTAGCCAATGCGGATGGTTGCTATTTTTGCGTCACGATCAAGGGCTTCCTTCCTTCCGTAACCTACGGTTTCGTGATTCGGTATCTCTTTAATCTGCAGGATGGTTGTCTTGAGCGTAGAGACGTTCCTCAATCCGTTTAATCCGCTTGCGCTCACTCCGTACAACCCTATTCCTAGCCGGACCATATCCCACTGTGCATCGATGAATCTTTCAATTCCGGCAGAGTTGAGGATGTGTTTCCAGACAGGATATCCTATCTTCTCCTCGATTTCCTTATGGGCGTCCCGGAGGATATCTATCTGTTTTTGTGTGAAGCTATCAAACATCCAGCTCTCACTGGCGGCGAGATGCGAGAAGACCGACTTCACTTTCAGTCCTTTTTGCGACTTCAACTTTTTAATAAGTTCCGGTATTTGGGAGGGTAGGAATCCTAACCGGTGCATGCCCGTGTCGATCTTCACGTGAATAGGATAGTTGGTTATGCCGCGTCTTTCGGCTTCCCGGATAAATGCTTCCAATATCCTGAAATTATAAACTTCGGGTTCCAGGTCTTTCGAAAAGAGCTCTTCAAATCCATTGACTTCCGGGTTCAGCACAATTATTGGAGTGGAAATACCTTCTTTTCTCAACTCAATTCCCTCTTCAGCGACCGCCACGGCAAAATATTCGCATCTATGGTATTGCAGCGTTTTGGCAATTTCCACCGCCCCTGCCCCGTAGCCGTTGGCTTTCACCATGCAGACTAATTTCGTTTGCGGTGATATTTTCGATTTGTAAAAGTTAAAGTTATGAACAAGAGCATCCAGATCGACCTCCAGAACGGTCTCGTGAATACGTTGCTCCAAAAGTTCGCTAATTTGCTCGAAATGGTATCTTCGGGCTCCTTTTAAAAGAATCAGTTCATTTTCAAATTCCTTCCATTTGTTGGAACGGATGAACTCTTCGGTAGAGCGGAAAAAATATTTTTCCCGGACAGTGAATGCTTCACTGTTCTCGCATATATCATGCCCGATCCCGACCAGTTTCTCAATCCCTCTTTGCTGTACCAGTTCCGCCACATGTTTGTAGAGAGATTTCGGCATTAACCCCGTTTGCAGGATATCGGAGATGATCAGCGTTTTTTTTAGCGATTGTTCCACTTTCCGCTGTTGCTGGAAATCCAGTGCAATCTTTATGGAGTTAATGTCCGAATTGTACGTGTCGTTGATAATGGTGCAGTTGTTTTTTCCCTGGCGAACATCCAGGCGCATAGCTACAGGCTCTAAATTCATCATGCGGTCGGAGATTTCTCCGGGTTTTACATTTAAGTAAAGCATGACGGCCAGGCAGCTGATGGCATTCTCAACGGATGCTTCATCCGTAAATGGTATGGAAACGGAGTAGTCGAAATTAAGAAACGAGTAATAGATGGTGGTTTTATTTTCATTTTTCTCCGTCTTGCGGATATATAGCGGAGCATCGGGATATTTTCGTGACCAGCAGAACGATTTTTGCGACAATACCGCCCTGTCCGCCGATTGATTGATGATCTTATTGTCTTCTTCGTAAATAAAGACGTTGCTGTTAGCGAAAAGCTCCAATTTCTCCATGCATTTCTCTTGCAGCGATGTGAAATTTTCCTGATGCGCTTCGCCCAGCTTCGTGAAAATACCGATGGTGGGGCGGATGACAGGTTCTAAATACTTCATTTCATCGGGTTGGGAGATCCCGGCTTCGAAGATGGCCAAAGTGGTGTTTTCATTCAGTTCCCAGACCGATAATGGAACGCCGATCTGAGAATTGTAGCTTCGTGGCGACCGGGTAATGTTGTAATCTTCTTCCAGAAGTTGATAAAGCCACTCCTTGACAATGGTTTTTCCGTTGCTTCCGGTTATTCCGATAACGGGAATATCGAATTGTTTCCGGTGATAAGCCGCTAATTTCTGCAGAGCGTGAAGCGTGTTTGTAACTTTCAGGAAGTTGGCATCCGTAAAGGATTTCCATTCCGGAAAGATTTTGGTTACTACAAAGTTCTTTACGCCCGAACCGTACAAATCGGAGATGAACTTGTGCGCATCGTTTTGCTTGGTTTCAATAGCAAAAAACAGCGTTTCCTGCGGATTACCCAGCTTCCGGCTGTCGGTAAGCAAAACCGATATTTCAGCGTCCGCAAAATTTTGATTCTTTATGCCCAGTATGGAGGCTATTTCCAGGATTGAGTATTTCATTTGTCTGTTTTTTCTGTTAATTCTTTAATTTCCCGGCTGCAATCTATTTGAGGATGATTTTGCCGGAAAAGGATCAGTTTTTGTAATGTTTGTTTTAAAAAATGACGATAATTTTCGGTTTGATTGTTTAAAGGCCTGTGGTCCAGCGATCGGTTTATTTGATCCCATTCCGAGTTGGTCCTTATGGTTTCTCCCGTGAAAAAAGTTTCGCCAAAGCGCTCCCAGATGTATTCGATAGCAACCGATGACGGATGCATCATGTCTTCGGCAAAGAAACGATAATCGCGCAGTTCGTCCAGTAAAATTTCATAAGCCGGAAAGTAGGAGAGTGTGGGAGCATACATTTTCTGCAGTCTGTCGATCGCCAGGTGAAGGATTGATTTACTGATTTGATTTTCGTGCGCGCCGTCTTTCCAGTGCCGGATAGGAGAAACAGTGAAAATAAATTTTGCGGCCGGATGATGTGCCGAGATGGCATTGATGACGCTGCTCCACTCCTTTACGATCTCTTCAATCGTCAACCTCTCCCTTACGAAAGCACTTGATGGAAATTTATGGCAATTGGCTACTACTTCTCCGGTCGATTTCAGTTTGTAAACGTATGCCGTTCCGAAAGTGATTATGAAAACATCTGTTTTGAGAATAAATCCTGCCGCTTCGTCAAATGACCGGGAGATGTTTTCCAAGCATCTGTTTTTGTCGGGATGAGAGAACAGGCCATGATGCAGAAAACTTTGGTAAACATTGTCATGAAAAACAAGGTCGGTTTCGTCGAAGCCTTTGTTTGAAAGCAATCGCTTTACAACTGCTGCAACGGAGAACGGATTATATACGATACCGAAAGGATTCGTTTTTACCAAAAACTTGTACTCCTGCAGCCTGGTGCTTATGTTTTCAGAAAAACAAGAGCCAAGCAGCATCATCTTTGTGGAATGATCTATCCGGAAAGTCGATTCCGGAATAATTACCGGTGTCCTGAAGTCCATCGCAATATGAATTTATGTACAAAAATAGCGATTAACATTCCAACTTCGAAATCTGAAAGATTATAATTTGTGAATATTATCAACACGGTTACGACTAAAGTTGGATTTGTATTTTAATAGGAGGTATATAAAAAAGGAAAGGTTGTCTCACGACAACCAATCTTCATTGTTAACCTTAAATCTAATACCATGAAAAACACGATGCAAATATAAAGGGTTTTCTGTTATAAACCATAGCTTCGGAGCGCAAAATGCACGTATTTTAAATTATTTAACCGAAAAAGGGGGTTCTCAGTGAATAATAAGTGTTTTTTCACACTTTATTCCACAAATAAAACCAATCCTTTCAGGTATTCCCCTTCGGGATGATAGATGTTGATGGGATGATCGGCGGGTTGAGTAAGTTGATGCAGGATCCTGACTTTCCTTCCCGAAATGGCGGCTGCGCTGAAAACAGCTAGACGGAACTGCTCTTTGCTGATGGCTTGGGAACAGGAAAAGGTAAACAGGATCCCTTCCCGTTTTATTTTCTCCAAAGCTGCCAGATTAAGTCGTTTATATCCTTGCAAAGCATTGGCGATAGCTCCACGGTGCTTGGCGAAGGCCGGCGGATCAAGAATGATGATGTCATATGTATCCGTTGCGGATTCTTTCAGGAATTTAAATGCGTCTTCCGAAAAAGAGGTGTGGCGGGGCTCGTTCCCAAAGTTGAGTTTTACGTTTTCGTCGGTAAGCGATACGGCTTTGGATGAACTGTCAACGGAATGAACCAGCCGGGCGTCGCCGCGAAGCGCGTAAACCGAGAATCCACCCGTGTAGCAAAACATGTTCAACACGTTTTTGCCGGCAGCATACTTTTCGAGTAACCGGCGATTCTCGCGCTGATCGACAAAAAAACCGGTTTTTTGTCCGCGAAGCCAATCGATATTGAATTTCAATCCGTTTTCCAGGGCAACGGAGTCAATGTTTTGTCCCCCCAACAGATAATCGTTGCCGGTTTCGATGCCTGCTTTAAACGGAAGTGTCCCTTCTGATTTGTAAAAGATGTTTTCGAGTCTTTCTTTTCCCAAAACATGTTGCAATGCGTTCACGATTTTGTCTTTGTCGGTATCCATTCCCACGGAATGTGCCTGGACGACAGCCGTTTTCCCGTATATATCGATAATGAGCCCCGGTAAGTTGTCGCCTTCGCCGTGAACCAGCCGGAAAGTATTGTTTCCGGCATGCTGCAGCCCAAGCTCCATGCGCATCTTGTATGCCGAGGAGATTCGCCGGATGTAGAAATCCACATCTATGGTTTCATCTGCAAAAGATAAAATGCGGACGGAGATGCTTCCGATTTGATAATGCCCCACACCCAGGAACTCACCATTGGCAGAAAAGACCTGCACAATGTCGCCTTCTTCTATGCCTTGAGGTATTCTAGCAATGGCGCCGGAAAATACCCACGGATGAAACCGTTTGAGCGATTCGTCCTTTTTGGGGCGCAGGATGATGGAATTTGCTTTATTTGTTTCCATTGGTAATCAGATGATTATAAATGCGAAGGCAGGCCCACGCGTCCATTGCTGCGTAGTTTTTTTGAGGTTCGGTTAAGTAGCTGGCTTCCCAATTGGAGAGCCGTTGGTTTTTAGAGATCTTTTTGCCGAAAAGGATGGCATAAATCCGTTGCAAGCCGTTGTCGTCAATTCCGTATTCATCTACAAAAGATTGCAGGTCGATAAAGTTTTGCGGCTTCTTGTCCGAACGTTTGCGGATAGCGGCAAAATCGTCGCGAAGTGAAAGCCCGATTTTCTTGATGTCGGGGTTGCAGATAATATCGTCCAGCGCATCGGGATATCCAATCTTATTCAATCGGAAGAGGTAACATGTGTCGATGGTAGAAAGCTGCATCAGCGCTACTTTGTGAACCTGTCCCCGTTTAAATGACGGTTTGGTTTCCGTGTCAAATCCTAATTTAGAGTGTCCCATCAGGTCAGCAACCGCTTTCTCCACTTTGCTTTCGTGATCCACAACTATTGTCCTTCCTGCAAAAAACTCTATGGGAAGTTCTGCAACTTCTTCTTTTGAAATGGTTAATCCCACAAATCCTCCTCGTTTAAATCAGTTTCCAGTAAGTTATCGTTCTCATCGCCGTTGTAAAATATCGCATGCAACGGCCTCAATACATTGATCAGTTTTTGCCCCCAGTAGGCCTGAAAATTTTGTTTGCAAACGAGAAGCGCGTCGTTCATCTGATCGGTCAGGCCGTATTGGTAAACCGAAACAAAATTCCGGACGTCCTGATAGATATCGGCAATGTTTTCCGACACAAACGCCGAAATTGGCCGTTCGCTATATTTCATATCCTCTATGAAAACATCCAAATAGACATCCTCTTCGCCCATAATCGATGAAACACTGGCTGCTACACGAACATAATCCTCTTCTTTGACAAACGTTTCGGGTGGCTCATCGTTTATTTCTACTGTTTGCGGCAAAAGCGACGCTTTAATGTACATCAGCGGTAAGATCTTGAGCATCTCGTCAATCCATTTTTCGCGCGGAACGGTTTCTTCGTTTTCCAGTAAGGTGCAGAATCTCACGGCAACCGTCACAAAATCGATCACGGTGGATGAGTAAATTATATTATCGGATTCTTTATTCAACATCTTATTTAACAATTGTATTGCAAAAGTACTCATTTATTTTCAGACAACGATATGCCTGATATTCATTTCGACGGAGATTAAGGCCGGTTTATCAGGAAAAAGAGCTACTTTTGCGCTAAATTAATATCCGGGAAAGTGAGACTATCTAAAATACCATTGTTGGGGCGTGTTGTCATCGCTATTGTTTTGGGAATAATTCTCGGGCAGTTTATGCCGATGTGGTTCGCGCGTATCTTTGCCACGTTTAACGATCTGTTCGGCAATTTCCTGTCGTTTATCATCCCTCTGATTATTATCGGGTTAGTAGCTCCTGCCATCGGTGAGTTGGGAAAAGGAGCCGGAAAACTTTTGCTGATCACGACAGCTATCGCGTATGCCTCCACGCTTTTTTCGGGATTTTTCACCTATTTTTCGTGCCAGGCGGTTTTCCCGAACATCATTACCGGCACTATCGATACCGGAACGGTACAGAGTATTGAAGATGGAGCCTTGAAATCCTTTTTCAGTATCGGGATGCCGCCCGTTATGGATGTGATGTCGGCCTTGATTTTGTCGTTTTGTATAGGGATCGGGCTTTCGCTTATTGAAGGCGATACACTGCAGAAAGCATTTTCCGATTTTCGCGATATTGTTACAGTAATTATCCGCTCTGTGATCATTCCGTTGCTGCCCGTTTATATTTTCGGCATGTTCCTCTCCATCTCCATCACGGGACAGGTTTACTCCGTGATCATGCTTTTCCTGCAAGTGATTTCGGTCATTTTTGTGCTGCATATCCTGCTCCTGCTTATCCAGTATTCTGTGGCAGGAGCCGTTTCGCGGCGCAATCCGTTGAAGGCGTTAAAGACAATGCTTCCGGCTTATATGACGGCATTGGGGACGTCCTCTTCAGCGGCAACCATTCCGGTAACGCTGCAATGCGCACTTAACAATAAGATCAACCCCAGCATCGCTTCTTTTGTGATTCCGCTTTGTGCCACTATTCATTTGGCGGGAAGCGCAATGAAGATCACCGGGTTTTCGTTGGCGATGATGTACTTCTTCGGAATTCCGGTTGATCCGGCCACTTTTATCGGGTTTATCTTTATGTTGGGTATTACAATGATTGCGGCTCCGGGTGTTCCCGGCGGGGCCATTATGGCGGCCATCGGGATTATTCAGAGCATGCTGGGTTTCAACGAACAGATGATTGGCCTGATGATCACCGTTTACATTGCTGTGGATAGTTTTGGTACGGCGTGTAACGTAACCGGCGACGGAGCAATTGCCATGATCATGGATAAGATTGCGGGAAAGAAATAAAATGTTTTATGTTGAAAAAAATAACCGTATGAAACAATATCCTGAGCCTACTGTAGGCGCTACAATCATTAATTCTGAAGGGAAGGTGCTCCTTTGCAAGTCGCATAAATGGGGTAACCGGTATGTGATTCCGGGAGGGCACATTGAATTGGGGGAGACCATGGAAGAAGCGCTGAAAAGGGAAGTATTCGAAGAAACCGGGTTAACCGTCAAGGATATCCGGATGCTCGGCATCAACGAAAGCATTTTTCACCCGACGTTTCACGAGAAAAAACATTTTATTTTCATCAATTTCTTGTGTCGCGCCGAAGAGACGAACGTCAGGCTGAACGACGAATCGCAATCATACGTTTGGGCCGACTTGCGGGATATTGAGCGCTATGATCTGCAGCAATTTACCAGGGCATTGCTTCTATTGTTGCGCGATCAATCCGATACAAACAATAAAACTGAAATTTTTTATAATTACGGATAAGAAACTGTTTAAGTTTTACGGAGTTTCTCTATCTCTATCCGGAGGAACCTGTTTTCTTCCAGCATCTCAAGATATTTACTCTTATATTCAACAGAACATTCTTCCGTCGTCCCGATAGTTGGTTCGGAAGGAGCCGACGGAGCCGGAGGGATTATCATTTCCCCTTTTCCCGTGATAAGCCAATCCAGGTTAAGCTCCGGGAAAACTTCTACGATGTTGGACAGTTTATCCGCGCCGATCGAAGTTTTTACCTTACTGATATATCCACGTGAAAAACCAACTAACTCCTCAAATTTAGTTTGTCCCACTCCTCTGGATTTTATGAATAATTTTAACCTGTCTATGAATTCCATATTCTTTGCTGTTTTTCAGTTATTTTCCCAGATATATTATTTAGAATGAATATAAACTACGCTATTATTTCGCTATATGTTTGTATTCACTGAATATATGTAGTATGTTTGTATTGTTAAACAATGTTTAATACGTTGTAACAAAATCAGACATTCTACAAAGATATGAATAATCAGGCAAATGCCATAAAGCCGGTTACTAAAATATCCATACCCGCTACATTGTTGGCAATAAAGGTCGGTGAAACCGTGAGGATTCCTTCAAGAACGATTAGGGCCGGTTCCATCAGGGCCGCCGCATCTCGCTTGGAGCAGGCAAAAAGAGCCCGGTTTATTGTAACCGAACAAGGATTGGTAAATGAAACACAAGTAACAAGATTAAAATAATAGTAAATGATTATGCGCAACTGTTACAATAACGATAAGTTATTCCCATTTGGTCTCTTTGTTGTTTGAATCTTTCCGACAGGTTTCCTCATCAAAGTAATTTATAGCAAAATCCAAGATATTCATAGTCTCTCTACGCAACAACCATCTACAGGAGTCGCACTGCTGGAGATTCTTAAGGATTAAAGTGATGATACCGAGGTGAGGGTGGTGCTGGCCGAAACACTGGGCCGGTTGACTCTATTGCCCGCAATGTAGAATTAAAAATTTGCATAATTTGTAAAATATATTAAATTTAGTTTTAGTGCCTTGTGAAGATAAGCAATTTATAAATAAAAAATAATAAAAATGGAACCGAAAAAATTGGCAAAACCGACGTTTCCACTGTTTTTACCGCATGGTTGGAAAACAGAGGTAGTGAATACGTTGGGAGTACATCCAATGACTATTACCAGAAATATAAAAAGAGGTAAAGGGTATATGCGTGAACGTATCGTTACGACAGCCGTAACGAAATACGGTGAAAAACGAGATGCCGGACAATAGTTTTTTATTAAAAACATAGGATAGGTTGTATACTTAAATACAAACTTTGAAAAGCTGAAGAACGAAATTTTATTTTGGGGACTCATACCATAGAAACTGAAATAACCCTACAAAATAAATGCTTAAAGGCAAAGCGGTCGTCTTTACGACTGCATTGTCAAGTACTTGAATATTCCTAAATTATTAATCTAAAACAAATGAAAGAGAAAAATGAAAATTAAATTAAAATTTTTGTTATGTGCCTTTCTATTCTTTTCTCTCTATGTGTCTGCGCAGCAAGCACAAATAAGAGGAAAAGTTGTGGAAGCGGAGACAGGTGACCCTTTGCCTGGGGTTAGTATCGCCGGAAGTATTACCGGTTTGAAATCTTATCAGCGCTTAGGAGAGACCGGACAAGACAATGCCCAATTCTTCATCCGTGGTGTAACCCGATTCGGAACAGGAGAAGTGAATCCGTTAATCCTGATTGACGAAACTTATAAATATTTTATGATTTTACAGAATAATAACTAAGGGTGTGATGTCTAATCTTTTAATTCATAAACCAATGATAAAAACAACTACAAAAAAAATCGTGTACTTATGTTTTTTCTTCTTATCAATGGTATTCATAGTCTCATGTAATAACGACGACAACAAGATAGAAGGGAAACCTTATGATCCTAAGATACCCGTTACTTTTGATACTTTTCTACCTGATTCGGGGGGTATTGCAACAAAAATGGTCATTTTAGGAAAAAATTTCGGTAATGATCCGTCAATCATTAAAGTTTATTTTAATGAAAAAGAGGCGGCAGTCGTAGGTGTGGATGATGATCTTATATATGTTATGGTACCTCGACAACCGGGAGATCTCAGCGAAATATCCGTTGTTATAGGAGATGAAAAAGTTACCTGTAAAACCAAGCAGTTTAAATATATTCTGACTGCAAATGTCCTCTCTTTTGCCGGAGCCGTAGATGCTGACGGGCAAGGCGGATTTAAAGACGGACCTATAGCCGAAGCGATGTTTGAATCTCCCCGTTTCATCCATTGTGATAGAGAAAATAACCTGTTTGTAACCGATTATGAATCACGGGTAAGGTTGATATCCCCACAAACAGATCAGGTCATCACACTGGCAGACCATATAGCACGGCCTGTAGGCGGATGTACTTCTACTGACGGTAAGCGTGTTTATATTTCCGCATATGTTTGGAGAACAAGCACCACAGACAGAAATGTATATTGTTTTGATCCGGACAGGCAATGGAATGCATATGTTATCCCTACAAATATTCCCCGGGATAAAGTGGATTGGGTTTCACAACTGGCCATTGATGAAAATGATGTGCTCTATTTTGGCGCAGAGAATGGTGATTTATTTAAAGTGGATACAAAAACGGGAGAGTGGGGTTATCTGGCACAGGGTGTGACCCGTAATGGAGATTATGTATATGTTGCTTATTCCCAAATACATAGAAGAGTATATGTAGCCACAAGATATGAATGTAAAATTTATTATTTTGACTTAAACACCAATGAATTTAAATTTTTAGCAGGATCTACCAGAGGACATAACGATGGACCGGGTGATGAGGCTCAATTTAATACTCCAACGCAGATTGCTGTTGACCTTGAAGGAAATCTAATTGTGGCAGACCGCGATAATCATGTTATACGCATGGTTCGTCCCGATGGATTTACCAGTACGTTAGCAGGTGTGCCTGGGCAGTCAGGATATTTAAACGGCGTTCCTGAAAAATCGCTGTTCAACAGTCCTTATGGCGTATGCGTCAGTCCTGTAGATGGCGCAATATATGTTTGTGATATGGGTAATTATAGAATTAGAAAAATTGTAATTGAATAACATATGAGGAAGCTATATATTATATTTATGTTAACTTTCTGCTTTGGTTTATGTGTTGTTTCAGGCCAAAATGAAAACAGAGATTTGCAAGTATCGGGGATTATTTTGGATGAGAACGGAGAATCATTGCTAGGAGCCAATGTATACATAAAAAACGAACCGGGGGTAGGGGTTGTTTCCGGATTAGACGGAAAATTTACCATAAAAACTGCTAAAAATACTGTTTTAGTTATCTCGTTCATCGATTATGAGAAAGAAGAGATACTAGTCATTAAGAGTGTTGAAAATCTGACAATTAGGTTGAAGAAAAGTTCAGGGTCAGAATTGGAAGAAGTAGTGGTAGTAGGTCATGGTCAGCAACGTAAAGTAAGTGTTGTGGGTTCCATCTCATCTGTTGACGTAAATGAGTTGAAAACCCCTTCATCTTCTATTACAAATGCATTAGCGGGAAAAGTAGCCGGAATCGTTTCAGTACAGCGAAGTGGAGAGCCGGGTAACGATTTCTCAGAATTTTGGATTCGCGGCATCAGTACATTTGGAGCTAACCAAGGCGCTCTTATCTTAATTGATGGAATTGAGCGTTCAGGAATAGATCAGATTGATCCGGAAGATATCGAAAGTTTTTCAGTACTGAAAGATGCGTCCGCAACGGCGGTATATGGAGTACGGGGAGCAAATGGCGTTGTATTAATTACCACCAAGAAAGGGTCGGCAGGTAAACTTTCTATTAAGTTTAAAAATTATGCCTCCCTATCTCATTCTCCAAGGAAGCCCGAATATTTGGGAGCTTATGATTACGCGGTATTGGCTAATGAAGCCCGTGCTATGCGCAGGCAGACGCCCATATATGATGATGTGGAATTAAATATTATCAGGAAGGGAGTTGACCCCGATCTATATCCGAATGTGGATTGGCAAAAAGAGATTTTAAAGAATCAGACTGTAAATCACAATCATTATCTAAGTATATCCGGAGGAGGTGATGTTGCAAGATATTTTATGAGCGCCAGCACCTATTCGTCTGATGCTTTATACAAAGAAAGCTCTTTGAATGATTACAATACAAATGTGAGGTATAATAAAAATTCTTTCCGTTCCAATTTAGATGTGAATGTTACCAAATCTACCGTAATTTCGTTAGGGGTTGATGGATATTTAACCAGCCAAAACCGTCCGGGGATGGGTAACACATCTTATATCTGGGATTCACAGACTAATTTAACTCCGTTAACGGTTCCCGTCCAATACTCAACGGGGCAATTGCCGACGTATGGAAAATCATTGGCAGAGGTCTCCCCTGAGGTGCTTTTGAATCACACCGGCTATGTCAGTGATATGAATACCGCGATACAATCAAACATTGCTATCAATCAAGATTTTTCGAAATGGATTAAGGGGCTCTCTTTCAGACTGCTTTATTCTTTCGACACCTATACGAATCATGTGGTTACCCGCAGTAAAATGCCTGATCTGTATTATGCTAATAAACGTAAAGTAAACGGAGACCTGGATTTAGAGCTAAAATATGACAGCAAACCGCTTCAGGTAACAACGGATGCTTTATCCAAGCGTAAAACTTATTTGGAGAGTTGCATCAATTACGAAAGGACATTCAATGAAAAGCATCGTGTAGGAGGATTGATCCATTATTTTCACCAGGAATTTACGGAGAGCGACAGGGCAGGGACTGACGCTATCCCCGAACGGAACCAGGGATTATCGGGCAGGATGACTTATTCTTTATATGATACATATCTTATAGAAGCAAATTTCGGATATACAGGTTCTGAAAATTTTAAAAGAGGTGAACAGTTTGGTTTTTTCCCTTCAGTGGCGTTGGGCTGGATACCGACATCATATGATTGGGTTAAAAGTAATGTCCCGTTTCTCTCTTTCTTGAAATTCCGTTATTCATATGGTACTGCCGGTAATGATAAGATATCCAATTACAGGTTCCCTTATTTCACTTTTGTTGAATATTCTTCAGCCGGTTGGGGTGGAAAATACGGAATAACTGAAACAAAATTGGGAGCCGATAACTTACGGTGGGAAAAAGCCCTTAAAAGTAATATAGGTATAGAGGCAACTTTCTATGATAAATTATCTTTTGTTGTCGATATTTTCAATGATCGCAGGGAAGGTATTTTTCAAGAAAGAACCAATCTTCCGGCCACGGTAGGAAATATATCCCAGCCTTGGGGTAACGTAGGGACTATGGCCAGTAATGGAGTAGATGCAACTTGTTCTTATACGCATACATTTGGCAAATCCAATTGGGTAACTCTGCGTGGCAATTTCACTTATGCGAAAAATGTAATTGATTACTGGGAAGAACCTCCGTTTAAATATCCTTATAAAGCTAAAACCGGACATATCTACGGTTCGCACATGGGATTAATCGCTTTGGGTTTATTCAAGGATGAGCATGAAATTCTAAGCAGTCCGAAACAATTTGGAGAAGTATTGCCCGGCGATATTAAATACAAAGATATTAACGGAGACGGAAAAATAGATACGGAAGACTATGTCTATTATGACTATTCTGACTTTCCGCAAATAACATATGGTATTGCCACTGAGGTAGGATATAAGAACTGGACACTGAGTGTCTTTTTCCAAGGTGCAGCTAAGTCAAAATTCATGTATAGCGGTAATTATTTCCCTTATAGCGGAGGAAATGTCGGCAACGTTCTAACTATTGCCAAAGATCCTGCCAATCGGTGGATACCGGCTGAGTATTCAGGGAATCCGGCCACAGAGAATCCCAATGCGCGTTTTCCCCGCCTCAGTTATGGGAGCTTTCGGAATAATGAACAACCCTCTACTCATTGGTTGGCCAATAATGATTATTTACGCCTGAAGAACGTAGAATTGGGCTATCGTTTAAAATCCGATTTTCTTCAAAAAGTAGCTTTAGAGTCAGTAGATATATCAATTATAGGAGAAAATTTGTGGGTTTGGGACAATGTCAAATTATGGGATCCTGAGCAGGCCTCCTATAATGGACGTGTATATCCTATTCAACGTACCTATACCCTAAATCTGGTTATGAACTTTTAATAATTTGCATATGAAAAAATATATCATTATCATAATGACGGGAATAGTTGTTTTTTGCAATTCCTGTGAGTACTTAAATGTAGATCCTTATTTTATGGATGTTTTCAGCGCCGATTCCGTATTTGCACGGAAAGCTTTTGTTGAGGCATATTTGTGGAATACGGCGACATACATTTTACCGGAAACTGGATCTCATGCCGAAACAGCCAGCTATCCTTATTTTGTGGGAGCTGATGACGCTTTTTGGACTTATAAAAGAGGCAATTTTCCGCAAAATATATTTTCCGCAAACGAATTGGATGCCTCTTCCTCTTATTTTCAAAACTGGATTCATTTCTATCAGGGAATACGTAAGACGAATACCATCATGACCCGGATCAATGAATGCCAGGATGCCTCAACCGTTGAAAAAAGAGAAATCGTTGGAATGGCGCTTTTTCTTAGGGGATATTTTTATTTTAAATTGTTAGAACAATATGGACCTGTGGTGATTACTCCGGATGTGCCGCAAGGATATGATCAAACTTTAGATGAGTTGGCTTTGCCAAGAAACACGTATGATGAGTGCGTTGAGTATATCTGTAAAGATTTGACGGAAGCGGCTTCCATTTTACCCGAAAGACAGATCAATGCATATTGGATGAGGCCTACGAAAGGAGCTGCCCTAAGTCTTATTTCACGACTCCGGTTATATGCCGCCAGCCCGCTATACAATGGGAACAATCAATTTTATTCGAATTGGGTCGATGCCGACGGCAACCATTTTATCAGTCAGACCGCAGACAATAGAAAATGGGCGGAGGCTGCCGCAGCTGCATATCGGGTAATTCAACTGGGCGAAAAAGGGCTATATAAATTGCATACAAAGCCTTGTAAGGAAAATTCTCCTGTTCTGGCTCCGAATGTACCTGCTGCACCTTTCCCGGATGGGGCGGGTGATATTGACGCATATCATTCATACAGTGATATGTTCAATGCAGAGACTATTATGTATAAAAACGAAGAATGTATCTGGGGAGACGATTCTGAATGGAATTCATTATCTCGGGTTGTATGGGGTACTCATCCATTATTTGTTTCCGGATGGAATGGATTGAATGCTACTCAGAAATTGGTTGATGCATATTATATGAGAGACGGAGGTACTATTGATAAGAACATTTTACCTGAATATCGATATTCGGAAACGGGCTATACACAGAAAGAAGAAAATTTTTCCGATTATACTCTTCCTGCCGGAACATTTAATATGTATGCAAACAGGGAATATCGTTTTTATGCTACGATTATGTTTAGTGGGGCTAAATTCTATGGATTGAGTACCACTGCCGGCGCCGCTTATTCTAATTTCATTGTAAATTATGCTGCCGATGGAAATGCCGGTTCCATTGTTGGATCCGACCCGGACGATCATTTATTAACGGGATATACTTTCCGGAAATACACTCATCCGGACGATAATTATTTTTTTGGGAGTGTATCCAAAAAGCCTTTCGCTCGTATTCGTTATGCTGAAATACTTTTGAATTACGTGGAAGCTTTAAATGAACTTACCGATACTTATACTATTGGAGACATTACGGTAAGCCGGGACAAAGAAACAATAAAAAAGTATTTTAACATGATACGTTATCGTGCTGGATTGCCCGGATTGACCGATGAGGAGGTCTCGAATCCCGAAGTGCTTAGGGGGATTATCCTTAAAGAGCGTTTTATTGAGTTTGCTTTGGAAGGGAGGAGGTATCATGATCAGCGTAGATGGAAAAGGTTAGAAGACGATTATCAGCCTTTTGAGGGGATGAACGTGGAAGCCTTAAAATCTCAACCGGATATGTTTTTTAAAAGGACAAGGATTTTTCATCCAAATGTAAGACGTAATTATGATCGTCGTTTATACTTTTTCCCTATTCCGACTTCCGATACAGATAAAAATCCTAATTTGATTCAAAATCCGGGATGGTAATAATTAATGAAACTATAAATATGAATGAATTATGATAACACAGAACAGAGTGTGGTTAATTATTTTTGGTATGTTCCTGTTTCTCTCCTCATGCCAAGACGAATTTCAAGACAAAGAAATATATAAAAAAATAGTTTATATAGTTCATAGCGAGAATACTATAAATTCATTTACTCATCCGTTCAAAGGAGCGCCAACAGAAGGTTTTATTTCGTTATATTGCAGTGGTTCTTTAATGCCGGAAACGGATATTGAAATTGAAATTGGATTTGATGATGAATTGATCGACAAGTATAATTATATCGAGTTTGAAGATGATGAAAGTAGATATGTAAAGTTGCTTAACTCTGAACACTTTAATATCCCTTCTTTCCATGTTACGATAAAAAAAGGAGAACCCTTTGGGAATATGCCCATATTTGTTACTTCCGAAGGTTTATCCCCGGATAGTATTTATGTGATTCCTTTAAAAATTAACAGTATATCGCCCAGTTATGAAATAAGTAAAGATTTGTCATCCATTTTATATGCCGTTAAGTTGGAGAATGCTTATTCAGGGCTTTACCGTATGACTGGTAGTTTACAGGAAGAAGGAGAATCCGGTATGCCTCAACAGGTATTTAGGGATAAGACGCTTGTACCTATCGATGAGTTTACTTGTAGGATGTTCTTTGCAGCGGAGAATGAACTCGCGGAAAATATTGTAGATAGGACTTTGACATTTACTATTCAAAGTGATAATTCTATCGTTATATCGGAGAAGAATGATATTCATGATTTAGGAGAAAGTTATTATAATCCTGAAACAAAAACTATTATTCTGAATTATAGTTATGTGGTTTCGGAAATACGCTATGAAATACGGGAAAAATTGGTACATTTGGAAGAATAAAATGGGCATTCCATTTTTTACCGGATAAATTCAATTCATAACTGCAACTAAATAAGATTAAGAGCAGATAAAAGTTTCCCCAAGGGGCTATGTCCTCTTGGGGAAATTGTCGTGTTTTTTATTTTTTTATAAATTATCTAAAAAATATTGCTATGATCCAGAGATTAATAATTATTTCATTTTTTATTGTTTTTTCTTTTACGTTGAAAGCACAAAAACTCTCTTTCAACAAAGATGGTGCATTTAAAATAATGCAATTTACCGATATGCATTACATTCATGGAAATCCGAAATCCGATACAACATTATTGCTGATTTCTCGCGTATTGGATGTTGAAAAACCTGATATGGTGGTTTTTACTGGCGATATTGTTACCGGCCGTCCGGTACGGGAAGGCTGGGATGCTATAACCAAATTTGTCATCGATCGTCACATACCGTTCGCCGTAGCGTTGGGCAATCACGATCATGAACAGGGGATTTCACGCGAAGAAATTGGCCACATCGTTACTGCCTATCCTTATAATCTCAATACAATTTCGGAATCCGGAGTTGATGGTGTAATGAATAATGTGATTCCCATTTATGGCAGCGAAAAACATTTGAATGTTGCCGCCCTCATTTATTGTTTCGATTCAGGATCTTATTCTACCATCGACGGGGTAAAAGGATACGGTTGGATAACAACCTCTCAAATTGAATGGTATAAAAAACAAAGCCTGCAACATACGGTTAAAAATAACTTCAAGCCATTGCCGGCATTGGCCTATTTCCATATCCCACTTCCGGAATATCGTCAAGCATTCAATGATGATAAAAATATTCGTTTTGGGGAAAGGTTGGAAAACGAATGTCCTCCCGAACTCAATTCCGGAATGTTTTTAGCGATGCGTGAGATGCGCGATGTGATGGCTACCTTTGTTGGACATGATCATGTAAACAATTACATAGTAAACTATTCCGATATTGCACTTGTATTCGGCTGCTTCAGCGGTTGGCGAACGACCTATATATCACAAATGAACGGTGTGCGTGTTGTAGAACTCAAAGAAGACAAACGTGAGTTTGATACCTGGATCCATTTATTGGACGGTACGATTAAAGATAAAGTTTCTTACCCTAATGAATTTGTAAATCCATGAAATGGACTGCACTAAATGGCGAAAAGGTTGTAGCACGCTCGGGATAAGGAAGAGATTCAAATTAAAAACACAGGAACCGCGGATACAGATTTAGAATTATTAGACAGGGCTTTACGTACTGTTGTTGATTTCATATATAGCTGGTTTCAAGCATTCTAAAGTAAATTTGTGATTGATTATGAGAAAAATAGTTGGAATAGTAATTTGTGCTTTTTTTCTTTCCTGCCAATTCAATGATACCGAAATAGGTAAATCCTATTCAGGGTGGAAAGAAGGGGAAATGGATATTCATCATATCTATACGGGGAGGGGAGAATCGAATTTCTTTATCTTTCCCGATGGAACCACTATGCTTATTGATGCAGGAGATTGGGATCCTCAGGATTACGGGAAAATGTGCGAATTACTCCCTGACTCTTCCCGGCGTTCAGGTGAATGGATTGCTCGCTATATAAAACGGGTCAATCCTTTCAAGGATAAGGTGGATTATTTAATGATCTCTCATTTTCATAATGATCATATTGGAGATTGTACAAACAACGCCATTCACACTACCGGTAGGAATCCTGACTATCTCCTTACCGGTATTGCGGAAGTGGGGGAGTATATCCAATTTAAGAAAGTAATAGATCGGGGATGGCCGGATTATCAGTATCCGCTTCTTATACAAGACCCTGACTTCATGAATTATCTATCGTTCATACAATGGAAAATGCAGAATGACGGATTAGAAGCCGAGAAGTTAAAGGTAGGAAGTAAAAAGCAGATAATCTTATTGAAAGAGAAAGAAAAATATGAAAGAACATTTGAGATCCGGAACTTGGCGGTAAATGGTAGAATTTGGACAGGGAAAGGGAATGAGACTACCGATTATTATGATCTGCATCCGGAGAATAGAATTTCCTGGCAAAATGAAAATACAAAGAGCATAGGGATAAGGATATCTTACGGAATATTTTCATATTATACAGCGGGAGACATAAGCGGCTTTTTGTTAGATGAACAGGGAAATGTAGTTGACATGGAAGAAAAGATAGCACAGATATGTGGTCCTGTAGACGTATGCAAAGTAAACCATCATGCCTATAGGGATGCTATGACGAAGGGCTTTATAGAAAATATAAAAGCATCGGCATACATCATTCCGGTGTGGGATTATGAACACATTCAACCGGAAGTTTTGGAGAGAATGGCTTCCCGTTCATTATACCCGGCATGCCGGATGGTCTTTCCGACGCGATTTCCTGAAAAACTAAGGAGTAAATACGAAAAGGAGCCTTGGATAAATGCTGTATGCCCGGAGGATGGACATGTTGTTGTTAAAGTATTTGATAATGGAGACAAATATAAAATATATATATTGTCAGCTCATGACGAAAAACTAATTGTAAAGAATGTATATGGTCCTTACTCCAGCAAGCTACCTGATTCTTATTAACCCACATGACGCACACATCTCTGTCTCTTGGAAGTTTGCTATGCGGACAGGATTTACATGAAGAGGGAGAACATCACTTTTGAAAAAGTACCCTCTCTGGGCGAACGGCAACCCGCATAAACTTACCCTTATCTCATTCACTTCAGCTCTCCTGCTTCCCAGACTCTGTACTGCACGGAAAAATCCTTTTTTTTGGGAATGAATACCACTATCGGCAGTCGGCTGTTGTAATCCATCAGGTGGGTAGCGCCGGTAACCAATTCGGTCTTGCGGGTATTATCGGGACAGGCCATCCGTGTGGAGCGGATTCCTCCGTCCGACTCAAAGATCAGGTAACTGTAGCCCCATCTTTCGATATTTTTCTCGACGAATGAGCCCATCAACCCGTGCTGATTACAATCTACCTCTGCTGTAACGCCGGGGATAATCTCTACTTTGCGCTCTTTCTGCGAATTCTTTACTTCGGGTAGGAACAGGACATAACGGTCGTATCCTTCTAACGATTCGGGATAGGCTTTCAACGCCTTAGTCGCTTCTGTCTCAACGGTATAATTCAGATTTTTATCCATTTCGTAAGAGGATGAAGGATTCCAGTTCCGCTGTTTTACCTCTATTCCCTCCGAAGCATATACTATCGGAGGAAGTGCATCCCGGCTGTCGATAAAAACAGTCCTTCCCTGTACGAATTCCATATGTTTGGTGTTATCGGGGCAACCCATCAGCGTGGATGCAGTTTCTCCGTTCGACTCAAAAACGTAGTAACGATTACCGTCACTCAGTTCCTTTTGTGTAAATTGGCCCATCAAAGAGTGGCGATTACAATCTACTTCCATTTTTTTCCCGGGAACGATCTCTATTTTCACCGGAAGGTCGCCGGACTCTTTTTTCGGAGAAGGAACGGATAACGCATGTGCATAGTATCCGTCCAACATACGCGCCGGTACAACATTACTCATCGGTCCTGTTTTTGTACTTCCGCAAGCAGCGGAAAAGAGAGTGATCAATAATAAAACAGGCAGCTGTTTTGTTATAAAAATAACCTTCATAATAATATTTCTTGTCTAAATAGCTGTGCATAAACTCCCCATCGGTTTGGGTTTGTTATTAGAACAAATAAAGAGATAAAAGGTTTAAAAGGCCTTAAAAATCAGCCGGAGCATGAACAGATTTCGCACTCCGGCCAATCATGTATTTTTATCCGGAATAACCTCTCCATCGATTGTTTTTTAAACCGACGCGACCCGTTTCTTGTATTCGGCGAGACAAGCGTCCAGACGCTCCTGGGCGGTAGTGTCTCCCGGAACATTGTGCGAAGGGTGTATGAACAATTTCACGCCCCTGTCCGCCAGAATTTCGGCAACCGTAGTGATCGTCATCCAGACCAGCGTTACAAATGCAAGCGTTGATACCGGGCCTATTTTGTCCCGATGGTTCTTCAGATTTACGGAAGCATCTACAACAGGAACGCATGAATCGACAACGATATCGGCAATATCGAAAAGTGTTTTCCCGCTCGGGTGGCGGGTTACCTTGCCTTTAGCTTCGGCAGCGGATCCGTAAGCAATCACTTTCATGCCCAGTTTTTTTGCGTGAAGAGCAATATCTATGTTTACGTTGTTGATCCCTGTGTGGGAAAAAATCCAGATGCAGTCCTTCTCATTAAAGTTATATGCTTTCATGATGGCATCCCCGTAACCTTCGGCACGTTCAAGGAATAAAAACTGATGGATGCCCATTTGCCCGGTTATCCCGGTGAAAAATGTCATGGGCAACTCTACCATGGGATGGAATCCTACAAAACCACCAATGCGGGGATACATCTCTTCAACGGGTATTGTGGCATGTCCACAGCCAAATGTATGTACCCAGTGGTTCGATTCAATACTGTCTGCCATTACTGTCGCAGCCTTTTTAATGTTCTCGAGTTGAGTCTCTTCGATTTTTTGCATAATGCCTCTTGCATTTGCTAACCATTCAAGTGATAACATAATTGTAAATTTTAATGGATGTTTTTAATTATTTTTAATAGATGTTTCAGAAACTTTTTTTAATTTTTTTGAATTAGTAAACAGAATAATAGCCTGTATAAGCAGTAAAACGATGATAAAGACCGGGAAGGAGGATATACCGAACGAATCCGAAATAAATCCCATTGCAAAATTCAGTAGCGTATTGCCGGTCAATGCGATGAACATTGCGAGCCCGATGGCCGTCCCGCTTATATTTTTGTAGGCTGTCCCTATGTAGCTGATGATAACCGGAAATCCGGCTGCAAGGCCAAATCCCGTAATAAACAGGCTGATGGCGGCAAAGTGTAAATCAAAGGCATAATTAAGGATAATTGTCCCGGTGACGGCTGTCATGATCCCGCCCATAAGTATATATTCATGTTTTATTATACGCAATAGATAACTCAGTATTAAACGGGAAACGGTCATTCCCAAAACAAAAAATGTGAGGCCCAGCGCCACCTCGTCACTGCCGACGGCTATTCTCCCATGGAGGTAGCTGGTCGTCCAGTTGTTGGTCAGTCCTTCTATGCCGCTTTGGAAAAAGAGGAAAAAGCTCATGATTAAGAGTAGGGGCTCCTTGACCAGTTGAATGGCTTGTTTGAAAGGGAATCCCTGTTTGATTTTCGGTTCAGGAAATTTTATTGCGATAAAATAGAGGACGGACAAAAGCATCAGTAATCCGGTCCTTTGCAGTATGAACTGATAATGGTATGATTTGGATAGTATCCCCAATAAAAGGGGTATCCCCAATGCACCTATACCGTAACATACCCCAAGGATACTTAGCCTTGAGCCCCGTTCCTTGTCATCCGAAATATCAGACGCAAGGGCGTTGGTAGATCCGTTTAACATTCCTCCTCCCAAACCGATAAGAAATATGCAGATGCGTAAAATATTCAGATCCTCAAAAAACGACAACCCTTCAATTCCAAATAGAGTGAACAGGGTGCTTACCGCGAGCAACAATTTATATCCGTACCTGTCAACAACGACCCCAAACAGAAGGGAACCCGCCAATACGCCTACAGGCAGGAGTGATACCAAAGAGGATGAACCTACTGCGTCGAGGGAATACTTTGCGGTCAGAGAGGGCAGGACAGAGCCCATGACGATAAATGCAATCCCGAAAAAAACCATGCCTATACAGGCAGCGATATACACTAAATTTTTATTATATGCATTCAAGACTGTTGTTGTTTTATGATTGATGTAAGTGCCAGATAACCGGCGCCGTATAGTCCGGCATTCCCCTGTAAAGTCGATTTTTCGAATTTTACCTGCTTTATCGCGACAGGTTGCGCCCATCCGGAAGCTTTTTCATAGATACGATCTATCAGTTGTGTGGCCGGCCCGAATACGCCCCCGCCCCATATGATCATTTCAGGGTTTAGCAGGCTGACTAGATTGGCGGCGGCTATAGACCAAAGATCGATCGCTTTTTCAATAATGGATACGGCAAGCGGGTCATTTTTGTAAAATGCATCAAAAATATCTTTACTTGAAAGGGAGTCGATCTCTTTTCCGTGTAACAGGCTTTCCCGGAACAGGCGCCCTTCTTTTAAAATCTTTTTTGCCTGACGGGCGATGCCGTCTCCTGATGCGTAACTTTCGAAACAACCGTACCTTCCAAATTCTTCCAAGAAGGGAGTTTCCATAGCCAACCATCCGGCAGCGCCCACAATGTCGCCGTGCCCGTGAACGATGTTCCCATCGATGAGAAGTCCGGCGCCTATTCCTGTTCCGATTGAAATATAAATTGCATTCGTGGCGTTTTTGGCAACACCTTTCCATTTCTCCCCCAAAATGTAGCAGGTCCGGTCGCTGGCAATGTTAATTATGATCTTGCTGTTGCTAAAATGTTCCTCCATCTCTTTCTGGAGCGGATAATTTTCCCAACCTTCTATGTTGGGAGCCCAGATGTGCCCCGTCTTACGGTTCGCTATACCCGGAACGCAAATACCCAATGCTCCGATAGCATCCCTGCGGTATCCCGATTGCTTGATTAATTCATCGAACAGATGGAGTACCAGCAGCCCGACTTCGTGTCCCTTCCGTTTTTCCAGAAGATGGGATACCCGGTAGAGTATCTTGCCGGTTTCGTCAAATAGGGCACCTGTAATTTTAGTACCTCCCAGATCTATACCAATAACTGCCATGGATTATCTCTGTTTTTTAGGGATTACTTCAATAACATGAACCTCTTTACTGTCAATATGGGCGTTGATGTCCAGTGTATTATCGGAACCTGACACCTCTCTTCGCGTTTCGTTGATTACATCCCGCAAGATATATACACCGTTGGAGCTTAGATTCAACTTAATATTAACCTCTTCGCTATTGGCGCTGTGATTAATAATAAAAACAAGGTAGCCGTTTGTTGTATCCTCAAGTCGGACTTCCACTTGATCGGAAGTTCTCCCGTCAACGGATGTGGTGAAAGGCCTTTTTATCTTAGCCCAACTCAGTAAATTGACAAAGAACCGATCGTTGTCGGGGTTGAACTTTTGGAAATTAGCCATTCCCATATAGGTCCCTACCAGCATGGATTCCCCCTTTCCGTATCGGGTGCTCACGATAGCCGGTTGTCCCTGGCCGGTGGTGGCTAAAACCCGGGTATTGCTATTTTTTAACAAACTTAACGACTCTTCGTATAACGATCCCGTAAGCTTGCTCCCTCCCTTTATGCCCTGCATGGCGGGATGATTTTCGTCTGTAACGGTGAACTCGACCTCTTCGCGCATTCTGATTTCATTTTCCCTGACTCCGAATATGTCGTGCATCCCGAGTCCGGGGATAATTTCCGATGCATAACCTCGATCGTCGTTCCAGCCAATACGAGCTTCCGCCAATACATATCCGCCGTTCTCCACAAAGGCGCGCAAACCGGATGCGGCCTTCCGGGTGAACATGATAGGATAGGGGATGATGATCAGTTTGTATTGTGAAAGATCTTGATTTTCAATATGCTCTCTGTGGATGAAGTCTATAGGGATGTTGTGGTTTGCAAAAGTCTGGAAATAACCGATCAGCGATTGGCTCAATGCCGCCGGAAAATCGCGACGCTGCATCCCGCCTACCATTTGAGTTAAAGGATTATAGACGATGCCGATTTCAGCCTTGGCCGGAGTAGCATTCAGGAAGAGCGATTGATTGCGGTTTACCACATCTGCTATCCGTCCCGCACTCACGGCTCTTTCGGTTAAAGTCCCGTCCAGATTGATCAATCCATACCCTCCCGCTTCATATCCTGACGACATGGGGTAATAGGCGTAAATATTCACCCCTTTGGCTCCTTTTGCAATTGCCGACCATGCCCAGATACGATGGTCGGCGGGAGTGACCGGGTCGCTCACCTGAAGCGCTATGGTCCCCAGTCCGGCTTGCAGTTCTCCCACGTACCATCCTCCCTTCTCACGATTTGCACTTCTGGTGAAGTCCATCACGGTACGCAGGGTGGTCAACGACCAGGCATTTTGGGGATGGTTGTGTTTCGGATAGAGTGAAACTCCGTAATAGTCCAATGGCCTGGCCATGAGGAAATCGTCTGTGGCGCCTGCCCCCACGTGGGGGGACTGGAAGAGGGATGCGCCTACGGCATGGGCTGTGATGAGGTGGGTTGTATCGACTTTTCTTATAGCGTTATAACGGGCTGCCATATCTTCGGTTAACTTTTCATAAATAAAAGTTTTCCAGTCGATAAAATCGGTATAACTTAAAATGGTGCTGAACCTGGGAGCTTCCACCTGCGTCCAATCCGTGAAATTGCGATACCATGCGGCATTTATATTTTCGAGAGAGTTGTATTTTTTCTTCAACCACTCTCTAAACCTGGCCCGGGTGGCATCGCAAAAGCAGAATTGGACATTGGGGATATAATCGATGGAAGCCCAGTTGATGATATGCGGCTCACTCCATAGGTCCCATCCGAAGAAATTAGGATAAGAAACAGCCACTTCAGCCGTTTTGGAATAAAAATTCAGGATGGCATCTTCAACGACCTTATTATCTATACAGGCGCCGGGTGCCGATTGAGGCTGGACTTTATCCCCGTTCTGAGCTTCGAAAAGTGCAAACGGGTATCTCTGGGCAACCCAGTCGGGAGCGGAATCCACATAGATCTGTATAAATACTTTCAACCCCACCTCATTGGCAATCCGCATCAGGAGGTGCAGATTGTCGAAATTGTACCGGCCCGGTTCCGGTTCGCAGGTAGCCCATTCAACCCATGTACGGACGGTATTGAACCCGAGATCTTTTATCTGTTGCAGATCGACCCTCCATTCTTCCTCGGAATGAGTTGTGATTTTAGACAGCATAGGAGCCCTGGCTTTACCGCCACTGTACCATACCGAAAAAGGAAAAAAATCTTTATCTATGCCCTCGTGCTTCTTTTGTCCTTGAACTCCGATCGCGATAGACAAAAACAGTATAAAAAGCAGTTTCAATTTTAAATTTTGTATTTTGACTGACATATTCAATAAATTATAGTTATCATTTCTTGCTCTTCATTACAGACCTCCATACGGCTTTTCGCAAAGTCCCCTGATTATCGTCACCGTCGTAATCCCAGAACATCAGGCCTTTCATCCCTTTACCCAGGACCCAGTCGCCTTTCATTCCGATGCTTTTTTCATTGTCGTATCCGCAATAGTAAACCCCGTTGTAGGTAACGTACGGAGCGGAAGCCGCATTGTCCCAATTGTCGATCTTGTAGGATCGGGTGTCGAGTTCGAGGATTTTTTTGTAGTTGATCGCTTCCGTCCATGAGTGGCGCCCGTGGAAAGGGATGCCTAACACCAGTTTATTGGCCGGCATACCGGCATCCAGATAGGCTTGAACAGCACGGGTACAGTCGGAAGCCGCTGACGGATCGTACAGGGCGGATTGATGATGAGGAGCCGCATCCAGATCGTAGGTCATGATATTCACGAAATCGACGTAAGAGGCAACAGCTGCAATGTCGATATAGCGCCATCCTCCCGCAATCGGCTGTTTATCCATACAATAGCCGGCATAGGTGAGCAGGTACTGATTCCCTAAGGTTTCACGCAGTTGCCTCATCAACAGCACATGGTTCGCTACATCCACTGCCACATCATAAGCATTCGGGTCACCGCTCCATGAGAGGCCGGGAAACTCCCAGTCCATGTCAACACCGTCGATGCCCCATTTTTGCAGGAACGCTTTACAATCATTGGCAAAAGCTTTGCGGTATTCATCCGATTTGGCGAGTTGTGAAAAACCTTCCCCTTGTGAATTTTCGAATGATATGGAAATGGACAGATTCGGATTAGCTTTCTTCAGATTCACGATCTGCCGGAAACGGTTTTCGTCACCCAGCACATAGATTCCTTTATAGGCTCCGCCCTCCATATAGGGTTCGGCAAAGGCGTAATTGATATTCGTCAGGTATCGGGGATCAGGGATTACCGTACTCCAGGATGTCACGTAAGCCAGTGCGACACGTCCTTCTACCAATTCAGGCATATTGCTGTCCTTATCGGGAGCTTTGACGCCCGTTTCATAATCGTCTTTCTCGCACGTTGTAAACAACAAGAGCGTGAAAACAACAAATAATAATTTTTTCATATTTTCATTAACAACACCGGTTGCCGGCAATAAACAAACTTATTTATTCCACTTTAGGTACAAGGTAAAAATAGGTGCCAAAAAGATCCCAGTCCGCAACATCAGCAGGCTTATTGTACATTTGAGGAAAGCATAACACCAACAGGTTCTCGCTAATGTACGTTATCCAATATGGGGTAGAGGCCCCTTTCCAGACACTCCAGCTAATATTGGTACCTATGACAGGAGCAGTGGTTATCAATTCACCCGTTACACCTTCGGGCTTGTTGTGCGTATAGGCCCAGGTCCCTGTTTTGGATACTGCCCCCGACTTCAGGTAAGTGGTCATTTTATGGCCATCAAATTCAAATACCATTGTTTGTTCCGGTATGGTTGCGGTATTTACGGTTCCCCAGGAGTTCTGTCCGGGAACCGGATCATAATACTTCCAGTTTCCGTACATCCCGTTGTAAAGAGCCCCCGTTACCTGTAAAAATGTCCAGGTCTTTTTTGCGGTTTTGTTTGCTTTGTCTTTTGCGCCTGATAACAGACGATCATATTCATCAAAGCAGTTGGTTACACTGATATTGAATTTTTTAGACGTAACTATCTGGTTGGCGGAAATACCGGTATAGTAGATTTCATATTCGCCGTTGGCATCATAAATTACCGTAATTTCATCGGATGCTACAATTTTTTCGCCTGTACTCCAGCCCAAGTGCCATACGCCGCCAATATCGGGGCGATTGTTTTTCAATACGACATACTGGTCGCCTTCCACTTTGTCATCTGCGTTAGGAATGGGTTGTGTAACAGATAAAGCAGCGTCCAATTCGGCTTGACTGATAGGCGTCCCGGCATTCTCGAACTGTTCACGCAGCGACGTGTCTTCAATCGGGTCGCATCCATAAACGAATAAAATACCCAGCAGAAAAATTCTTATTATTGTTTTCATACGTGATCATTTTTTAAGTTATTGTAATCTATTCCAACTGGAAAACAAAGCACTGGACTCCCAACCGGGATTCTGTTCAAACAAACCACCCGACAGATCTATTTCAGTCTGTGGAATAGGCCAGTAACCTTGTGTCTGTTTTAAACGTGCCTTGTAATCAAAATTTACCATTGGAACTTCTACGCCTGCATTAAGCAAGGTAAATCCTTTCTGTTTGTTTAGCGCTTCTCCTGCTTCCTCCAAAGATGGGCCTGACCATCTCAATAAATCCCACCATCGTATGGATTCGAAAGCGAACTCCCAACGACGTTCGTTCTTGATAGCTGCCAGTGAATAAGCAATTGGCGCCAAATTCGACCGGGCGCGTACGCGATTGAGCCCGGTGGCATCTCCTTTTAATTCCGATTGCATCAACAATACATCTGCAAAACGAATGTGGATTAAGTCGGCGATATTGTTCAGCGATTGACTTACAACATCAGCGGTTATTTGAGGATAGAGTTGTAGGGCGAACGATCGGATTCCGTAAACCGGGTTTTTACCGGGATCATTGGCGTTAATGTTTTGATACGACATCACATTAATGTACTTTTTCTGATGATAACCGGTCTGTTCATAGTACCGATAAGATACCGTGTAGTCGGGCTCATCAGGAGTTAATCTTCGGTCGAACAATACTTTTCCTGCATTATTGGGATCGAGTGCACGGTACGACCAGATGGATCCGGCCAGGCGAGGATCTTCGGTAGCTCCGTTCAGATAAGATTGTTGTGCCGACCAGGCTTTCCAATCGTTTACCATTGCCGGCGAAACCGGCCCGGCTCCCCATCCTCTGCCAAACGGGTAACCTTCTCCATCCTCTGCTTTTGAATTATCTGCCGATGGAGAGTAAAATTGCGATACCGTATTGCTGAACCATGTATATGTCCAGTTGTTGCCTTTCAATTTATGCTTGTTGGCAAACAGGGTTTCAATGGGGCTTAGGCCGGCCCACTCAAGATGATTGTTCAGTACGTATTGATATTTATATTCTTTGCGATCATTATTCTGGGAGGCTTTGTTTGTATAAGCCCAGAGGTTGCGTTGATCTGAAATCAAATCATGTCCTGAGTTTTTTACGCAATCATCTATCCATTCAATGACCTGTGCTTTGGTAATTCCGCCGGGAAGCTCGGTTTTATCATAGCGTCCGGTATAGAACAGGAATACACGCGCCATTAAGGCTTCTGCCGCGTATTTGGTAGCATGTCCCACCATTGGCGATCCATCCGGATAAATGCGGTTTGGCATCAATTCAATGGCGCTTTTCAGGTCGGAAGCAATTTGTTGATATACTTCATCAATAGATGCACGCGGTAGTTTATCGGGGTTTCTGCTATCTGTACGTAAAGGAACGCCGCCAAAAACCTGTACCAGTTCATTGAATGCGAAAGCGCGTAAAAAGTAGGCTTCACCAAAGCAGCGGTTTCGTTCGGTTTCACTCGACCACTTTTTTACATTATCCAATGTTTCAATGGCTACATTTGCACGGTTAATTTGTCTGTAACACCGCGCATATAAGGGTTGTAGCATATTCAGGTTTGTGTACATCAAAAAGTTGGTCGCACAGTTATTCGATGCTTCCAGGTTCCCGCCCAGGCAATCGTCACTTGCCAATTGCGCCAGATAGAAATAAGAGGATGTTTCCGGGTCCTGGAATAACATATTGGCATATATGCCTGTAATCAATTCGTTAGCTTCCGTTTCAGTAAACGGAAAATTATTGGTTGATTTGGTTGTCAAGCTTTCACTGTCTAAAAAATCACTGCAGCTTATATAGGAGCCAATGGTCAATAATAGGATAAATGCGATATATTTTTTCATTGTTTTTCTCTTTTAAAATTTGATATTCATACCAATCATATATACCCTCGAACTCGGATAAAATCCCAAATCAATTCCTTGTGCATAGGTATTTCCTGCTCCATACCCAATTTCAGGATCCATTCCGGTATAACCTGTGAATGTAAACAGGTTTTGTGCAGTTACATATATCTTTAGCTGACTAAGGGGAAGTTCTTTAAATGCTTTTTTGAAGTCATATCCCAGGGAGACATTTTTTATCTTGAAATAATCGCCGTTTTCGATGTAAATATCGGATATCCGATTCCAGTTTGAACTTACCGAACTCGAAAGGCGTGGAAATTTATTGGAGGTCTCCTCTCCATGCCAGCGTTGGAATATGTCGGTGGTATAGTTAGCCACGGGTGAAGCTACATAATCCCGATAAGATTTCAATATCTGATGGCCGAATGCCCCGAAAGTATTTACGTTCAATTCTATTCCTTTATAGCCGATATTGAATGAAAAGCCCAGGATGAAGTCGGGATGTGGATTTCCTATTTCTGTGCGGTCATCGGCATTAATGGTTCCGTTTCCATCGATATCCTGCCAGATAATATCGCCCGGTTGTGTATCATCTCCCAAAAGTTTAGCTCCCTTATAATCATCAATCTGTTGCTGATTTTGAAAAATCCCGTTGCTTTTATATCCATAAAAGTACCCGAAGGGTTTTCCTACCTCCGAACGATAGCATTCGTCCGATCCTTCCCACAACACGCTGACAGGGCCACGAAGGATCTTCTCGGCATTTGCAATTTTAAGGACCTTGTTTTTATTATAACTCAAAGAGAGGTTTGTATCGAAGTAGAAATCCTTATTTACCTGCTCGTTCCAACCTAAGGTTATTTCAAATCCGGTGTTCTGGACATCGCCGCCATTAATATAAGCCGGGGTAACACCAAAGTCTGCCGGCTGAGGGGGATTTACTAACCAGTCTTTGGTAGTACGATTGTACCAATCAAGTTCTAATTTCAGCCGGTCTCTTAAAAAACGGGCATCTGCTCCCAAGTTGATCATCGTTTGTGTTTCCCATTTCAGATTCGGGTTTGTGCCGCGATAAGCGTATGATCCTGTGGCTGCATCTCCCATTGAATTGCCAAAAGGGTAACCTCCGTAGTTATTGTTGGAAGTGATCAATCCAACATATTGAAAAGAGGAGACGCGGTCGTTGCCGTTTGAACCGTACGATGCGCGTAACTTCAGAAAATCCACTCCTTTTATGTTTTCATTCCAGAAACTTTCGTTACTTATTACCCAACCTGCCGAAACGGATGGAAAATATCCCCAGCGATGTCCGGGAGCGAAATTTGAAGAACCGTCGGCCCGTAAGATAAACGAAGCCATATAGGTTTCGTTATAGTTGTAATTTACGCGTCCAAAAGCAGACAGTGTGCCACTTGACAGAGTAGGAGTGCCGGTTAATGATTGTATCGTACTCAGGCCAAGGACATTACTCAACCAGGCATGGTCGAAATCGTAAAAGATAGATCCCTGGTTTGAGCCGCTCATCGATTCGCTAAGCACTTGACGTGTCATGCCTTGTCCCAGGAGGGCATCTATATTGTGTGCTCCAAATTTCATGATATAGTTGATCGTGTTGTCCCACGTCCAGTATTGAGATTGTCCCATGGATTGGGTTACGCGGTCTTGCACCTGTTCCAGAGTGGCCGTCAATTTCCCGTAAGAGGGAATGTACGACCTGTAACTGGAAGCGTTCAGCATATATCCGAATTGTGACCGGAATGTTAGGTTTTTTATAGGCTGCAGATCCATGTAGGCGCTGGTTTGCAAGAAATGAGACTTACTGAGGTTTTGATTCATCATATAATCCATGTATGCAATCGGGTTTTTATTCGCATTGTTCGCTGTATCCCAATTATAACCGTCGGCTACCTGGTCATTAAAGGTATAGTATTCGCCCTGACTATTGTATGCATGCATCAATGGGCTCATCACTAATGTATTGTGAATAGTGTTCCAGTATATGTCATCCCGTGCTACCTGCCCTTGAGAACGATTAAAACGATAATTAAGCGTTTCACCCACTTTTAATATATCCAGATTCCCTTTTTTAATGATGGTTGATTCAGTGTTGAGCCGCGCATTGAACCGATTTAAAATGGGAACATCGGAAGGTACGCCCATTGTAGCTTCTTGTTGAAGGAATGTAAAGCCTAAAGATGAAACAGATCGTTCCGTTCCGCTGTTTATGCCGATACTATGGGATTGAATGAGAGCGTTTTTATTAAGGATCTCTTTCGTCCAGTTCGTTCCTTTCCATGAACCGTCACGAATAGAGGCCAGGTCTCCGGCCGGAATTAAATTGTTCCAATTATATATTGGCAGGCCATCCATGGTCCGGGCTTCATTTTGAATGCTCATAAACTCCTGGGCATTTAGGACAGTGGGTATTTTATAGAGATTTTGTATCCCATAATAACCGTCATAAGTAATTTCATGTTTCCCTGCTTGCCCGCTTTTAGTCTTCACAAGAATAACGCCGTTAGCAGCCCTTGAACCATAGATTGCCGCGGTTGCCGCATCTTTTAATACGTCAATACTTTCGATATCGTTAGGACTTAATCCGTCGAGGCTGCCGCCCACAACTCCATCAATTACATACAAAGGAGTTGAATAATTATTGGTACCGATACCGCGAATGTTTACCTTAAAACCGTCACCGATAAATCCACTGACTTGCGTAATGTTAACGCCCGGTGCCTGGCTTTGTAATGCCCCTAATACGTTGGGGGTATTTAATCGTGCGATATTTTCTCCTTTTACCTGAACTGTGGCGCCGGTCACCAATTTTTTCTTCATTGTTCCGTATCCGATAACCACCAGCTCTTCCAACAGTTCTACGTCCGGCTCCATAGAGACATTTATTGTTGTCCTTCCTCTGATAGCTACTTCTTGCGGCTTCATGCCAACGTATGTAATTTGGAGTGTAGCATTTTCAGGCGTATTGGGGAGGGTAAAGTTGCCGTCTGTATCGGTAACTGTTCCGTGCGAAGGATTCCCTTTTTCCACTATGGTTGCCCCGATGACCGGCTCGCCGGCGTTATCGCGAATTGTTCCCGATATGGTTTTCCCTCTTTGTTGTTGGGCGGTGTTGACGGGATTTTCTTTTGCGCGTTTTTCGGATAAGGCTATTTGTGTGTTGTTAATCCGATAGTCAATGTTCGTATTCCGAAACAATCTATTCAGAATGTTTTCAATTGTTTCGTCCTTAGTCTGGATGGTCGCCTTTTGGTTTAAATCCAGGAAATTATCGCTATAGAAAAAAGTATAATCACTTTTTTCCTCAATTTGTCGGAGTATGTTTTTTATTTCCGTGTTTGTCGCAGAAATACTCAATTGCGCCATACTTTGTCCGATACCTAGTAGTAGCAGAAGCAAACAGCTCACGCCAATTCGTTTGATTTGTACGTTCATTGAATAAGTTTTTTTAGATTTTAGCTTGTTTTAGGATATAATTAAGGATAAAAAGGCACGAAGTTCACTATGATTGAGTAATTTTGTCCCCCATATGAGTGCGGCCTTCAGCAAGTTGCTGTTGTGCTATTATCCTATTAGCGGAATATTGCATTCTTTATCCGGAGTGATGCCCTCACATTGCTCCGGATTCTTTTTAAATCAGGTTTACTATTTTTTGTCTTGTTTCATAGGCGTCAATTTTGTGTGAGTTATTTATTCTGTTTTTTTACTGAATGTAATGTGTGATTCGGTCATTGTATATTGTAGCGGAGAGACAACAGTGATAAGATTAAGTACATTCTCCATGCTGTTGTTCTTTATTTTTCCGCTATATTGTATCTCTTTTATGTCGGGCGATGCAAAAGAAATAGTTACGTTATACATCCTTTCCAGCATATTGGCAATGTTTCCCAGTGTCTCTTTGTCGAACACGAATTGATCGGTCATCCAGAAAATGGCTTCATTTACATTATCTACACGGGATTTGCTGAATGTCAAGCCTCTAGTATGGAACGAGATCCGTTCGTTGGGATCCAGCACTTCGGATAACAACGAATTGCTTACTTCAAGTCTGCCTTCAATAAGCGTTCCGGTTATTTGGTCATCGTTGGGATAAGCCTTAATGTTGAACTTTGTCCCCACCGCCTTTACCTGCAGATGGTCACGTGTTAACACGATGAACGGGTTGTCCGGGTTGCTTTGTACCTCAAAATAGGCTTCTCCCTCCAATTTTACCGTTCGGTTTTTCTTTCCGAAATCTGGAGAATAGCGCAATGCGCTGGCCGAATTGAGGCGCACCCGGGAACCGTCGGGAAGCTGAACACTTGCTTTTTGTCCGTTTTCAACCATCACCACAAGTTCTTGTTGTGAATGATTGTGGGGCCGTTGGAGCGAGAGGCCCAGGATAAAAAACAGTATGGCCACAGCTGCTACACTCGCCATTGCGATCCATCTGTTTTTGTGTTTCGGAAGGGTTTGGGTATTTCGACGCATATACATTTTAAACTGTTCCCATGCTTTTTCTCTGTTTCCTTCGGCGAGCCGGGACGGATGCTGGCTGGCATCTTCCCATTTACTTGCATAATAATCTTCAAATTGCTTTTCGCTTATTTGTTTTTGTTGATAAGCACGGAGCAACCTCTCTATTTCTTCCTCCGATAGGGTATTGGAGAGAAACTTCCCAACCAAATTTGTAATTTCTTCTGACATATTTATGGTTATATACGTGAGGAGGGTAAAATCCTTACAAAGATTTCGTTTTTAACAAAAATATTAATTATTTTTAACGATATAATGTTAAAAAATGACGCATGAGATTCCCGGAATTATAGCAACCGACAGATTAAAATATAAGCAAATTGAGGTAGTATTTCAGTTTTTCTCTTAAAAAAATAAGAGAACGTCTTATTTGCGTTTCCACCGTTTTTTCGGAAATATGCAAGCGTGAAGCGATCTCTTTGTTCGATAAATTATCTTTCCGGCTCAATAAAAAAATTCTGCGCCGGTCCGAAGGCAGTTTTTCAATCAATTCCGAAAGTATATTTTCCAGAAAACGGTCATTGACATCTTCTTCAATATCCCTGTTTTCCTGCATGTTTTCTTGTTGGTATTGTTCATATTTATATTTCAACAACAGCCGCTCGGTTTGCCTGTACACCTGGTTTCGGGCAATGGTATAAAGAAGGGGTGCGATATTGGTTTCCAGATCGATTGTTTCTCTTTTCTCCCAAAGGGAAATAAAGACGGATTGGGTAATATCTTCGGCAAATGTTTTATCGAAAAGAGTATTCAGGACAAACGTATAAATCTGATTGTAATAGTAATGGAAAATATATTCAAAGGCCTTTTCGTCTCCTTCCCGCAGAAGACGAAGGGTTTGGGAGTTCATATGTATTGATTTGTTTGTCAAAGCACTCCTGTTCTTTTGATTGAAGACAAAGGTATATAAATTCTTGCAAAAAATTATTCGGCTCAATACACTTCTACTCTTTAGTACGGATCATAAGCGGAGTCCCGGCGCCAATCAGGTACTCACGCTCTTCATTATCGAGTCCGATCCATGCGGGAAGTTGATTCTTCCATCGCTCAATTTTTCCTTCCCCATATCCCTAAATCATCAGCATAGATCAACACGACGTTGGGTTTCTCCTTGGTTGTTTTTTGTGATGCCTTTCGTGTATATGACGAAAGGATCAGGCAGGCTCCGAAAGTAAATATTGAGCGGACAGTAAAATTTCTCATGATAGGAAAGTTGCATTTCTAAGTTGAACTTAATAGCTTCCGGTTTAATTTGTCCTGTAATTCCTTAAAATTTATGTTTAAGGCTTGTTTATTTCAAAAGATTCCACTAATTTGCAGATCCTTTGCAATGTGATCTGCTGCACGGATTTTTTAAACCTGTGTAGATTATATGAGCCTGCTTCCTGCAGGATTTGAGTTTGCCTGTGGCCGTAACAGGTATTTGTGCCTGCCAGAGGCGAAAAATGGAATGAAACAATCTTACTTGAAAAACAATGAAAGAAAATGAACCTGCGTCCAAAATGTACCGGCCCATTCATCTGTGGCCCATAGTAGTCATTGTTGCAGGTATTGGAGCCTGCGCTGCCGGTGCGGCTATTTCCCAACCTTACTGGGATTTCTTCGGATTGCTTCTCATCCTCTCCCTGGCGTCGTTGCTGAGTGGGGCCCTGTTCGGTTTTCTCTTTGGGATACCGCGGTTGAACCGGAACTATGACCCGCGGGAAGATTATGGGCGGGCCACGAAGTATATGCCCAATACAAACCTTGAAGATGTGTCGGACTGGTTGACAAAGATCATCATCGGGGTCACGCTGACACAACTGACAAAGATCCCCGGTTACCTGCAGGGCATGGCGGATTATATCGTTATAAACAGTAATTGCAACACCTTGAATTGCCCTTTTGCCGGGCCGGTAATCATCTCACTTTTCATCTATTTCTTTATTGCCGGCTTTGTTTCCGGTTATTACTACACCCGGCTGTTCCTGCCTAATCTTTTTTCCGTTATGGAAGAAAACAGCATCCTTAGAGCGGAGATGGCCATCTGGAGAGAGGGTGGTGAAAAGATACTTCTCACGGACAAAGAGAAGAAAATACTGCAAATGATCAAAGCGCAAGATAATGTGTTTACCGGCTTCCATCGGCTGGACCATCAAGAAAAAGCTGCGTTAAACGTATTGCTTGCAAAAGGAATAGTGGAAGTTATTTCCGGCGACCATCCCCTCAGGAGGGGATCGTTTCGCATCGCCGACGAAGATGTGTTGCAGTCGCTGAAATGAAAAGAAACGGATTGTATGAACCACTTAAATTAAAAAATAATGAAACCACCCATTTTAGGAAAGAAAACGCTCTTGCGGAATTATCCCGTAACGGAGAGCTCCTCCGGTGAGTTGCCCCATGAAGCCTTCGTGAAAGAGGCGGAAGAGAACCCGCTCTATACCGGAAGGCATCTGCTCATTCTCCAGGAAGGCAATAAAGATGTGGTGAGAACCACCAAACTGCTTGAAACGAAATGGGGCTTTTTGGTTGCCAATACGGCCGATTTTGTGACGGAGCCCATGTGCGAGAGCAAAATAAAAGATGCCGATGCGCTGTTCTATAACGAGTTAGGTGTTGCTCTTGTGGCCGCAGATGACGAAAAGGTGAAGTTGTTGCATGATGTGCATGCCGGTTATATAATTGAGCCGGAGAAGGTAGTTTATGTTCCCGACGATATTCCGGCCGACACAACTGTAGCCTCCACCTGGGGCATTAAGGCCATACAGGCAGATGAATCGGTATATACCGGTGCAGGGATCAAGGTAGCTGTACTGGATACCGGGTTCGACACGAATCATCCCGATTTTAAAGAAAGAAGCCTTACCGCTTATTCTTTTGTTCCCGATGAAACCGTGGGCGACCTGCACGGACACGGAACACATTGTATCGGGATTGCCTGCGGCTCTTCCGGTCCGCAGGGTATACGGTACGGAGTAGCTCCGGAAGCTTGGATTTACGCGGGAAAAGTGATGAACAACGAGGGGAGAGGGGCACAGGCCTGGATTCTGGATGGGATGACCTGGGCGGCGAATAACGGTTGCCGCGTATTGTCCATGTCCCTGGGTTCGAAAGTCCTCCCGGGACAAGGTTATGACATGGCCTACGAAAGGGCTGCCCGGTACGCACTTTCGAAAGGGACGCTCATTGTGGCAGCGGCAGGAAATGATAGCAAGCGTTCTGAAAACCAATTCAGTCCGGTTAGCAGCCCGGCCGACTGTCCTTCCATCCTTGCGGTGGGTGCGGTTAATTCTGCACTGCAGGTTGCTGATTTCTCAAACCGGGCACTCAACGAGAACGGGTTGGTAGATCTGGCGGCACCCGGCGTGGCTGTCTATTCCTCCTGGCCTATGCCTGTGAGATACCGCACCCTTTCCGGAACCAGTATGGCTACGCCACATGTGGCGGGAGTAATTGCCCTGTTATGCGAAAAGTTTCCCGACGCCACACCCGCAATTATCGGGCAGGAGTTGATCAGGCTGGCAAGCAGTTTGCCGTCACCCGCGGAGGATGTAGGCGCAGGACTCTCCACCGCACCCTAATGCATAAAGATCATGAGACAAATTGTCATCACCATATCCGCTTACTACCTCGACCGGTTAGACATCGTGGCGGAGAATCTGCGGGAAGAAGGGGTAGTGATTACCCGGCTCTATGAGTTTGGGGTGATCATAGGGTATGCCGAAGAGGAAACCATTGATAAAATCCGCCGCCACAAGGAGATTGTCTCTTTAACGGATGAGAAAGAGGCGGCTATTCCTCCGCCGGAGGAGGATATTCAATAATCTGTCACTGGCGTGCAGACCGTAAATATCATTCAACGCGTTGGGCCGGCTAAAGGGGGCTTATTGGGAAATTATAAAGTAAGACATAAGCGACAAAAAAGATTTATTTCAATTTAAATGACTATTTTTGCGGGGATTGTAAACGTGTCTGCATGAAACTTTTTGTTTTTCTGACTCTAATTCATTGTTTTGCCGCGCTTCAGATAAGCGCTGCGCCAGAGGCTTTTATCAATGAAGAAGCGGAAAAGCTGATTGATAAGTCACGGGAGATACTTTTTACAAACCCCGAACAGGCCGTTCTGTACGCCACAAAAGCAATCCAGCTGATCACCGAAAACGAAAAAGAGGGCCAAAAGAATGACCAAAAAACGGAGGCGATACTGGCTTATAGTTTGGCCGATAAGTTATTGGGAAACTTTGACTCAAGCATAAGAATGCTGTATGATGCGCTCGAATCCGTTACGCCTTCCAATAATACACTGCAGGGAAAAATATATGCACTGATGGGAGTGCTCTATTGCAGCCTGACGGATTACAATAAGGCCATTGAGTTTAACGATAAGGCCACTTCTATTTTTAAAACGGCAGGCGACTCGGCCATGATCGCATCGTGCTACAATAGCCGTGGAATAATACACTACAACTTAGATGAATTTAATATCGCCGAACAATTTTTCTTGCAGGCTTTGAGTATAAACCGTTCGCTAAAGCTTATGAAAGAAGCGGCAGGAAACCTTAATAACCTCGCTTTATACAAGGGCGATAATGAGAAAAAAATTGAATACATCAACGAAGCTATCGCTATCAACAAAAACCTGAATGCCCAATGGTCGTTAGGTGAAAATTACAATAATCTGGGAAAGCAATATTTTTATGCCGCGCAATACGATAAGGCGCTACAAGCATTATCGAAAGCCCATGAAATTGCCACAACTATTGGCGCAAAAGAACTTATATGCGATAATTACGAATATTTCTCGTGGGTATATGCGGCTATGGGAGATTATAAAACAGCTTACCAATCGTTCGAAAAACTTTACCTGTTAAACAATGAATTGCAACGCAGCAACAAACTGAGAAGCGTGGAACAGGATATTTCGAACAAACGTTATCAAAATCAAAGGAGAACAGCGGAAAATAAGGAGCAAAACTATAAAATAGAATTGCTTAAGCGCAATATCTTTATTTTGATAGTCCTGATTATATTGCTGATAACAATTAGTTTGTTTCTCTCAAAATGGTATAAACGGAAGAAATTCATGGAGCTGATGGAGGCACGCTATATGTTGGAGCAATCCGATCGCCAACTGGCGGAACTGAAGGTGAAACAACAGAATTTAGAATTGGAGGCCGCTCAACATTCCCTGAACAGCACAAGAAAAGAACTTACCACTTTTGCCATCTTTCTTCAGAGCAGGAACGAGCTGCTGGTAAAGATACGCGACATGATCAAGCAAGGGTACAAAATGAGCGGGAACGAACTTATCCAACACTTAAAGAATCTCAATCTTTACATTGCCCAATACCAAAGCATGGATAAAGACAGGAACAATGTATTGATGAACGTTGAGGAGAAAAATATGGAGTTCCTGCAACGGTTAACGGAACGCCATCCCAACCTTACACAAGGGGAAAAGGATTTGGCATTATTGCTTTTTATCAATTTGTCAACCAAGGAAATTTCCCTGCTTACCGGGAAAATACCGAAGACCATCAACATGAATCGTTATCGTTTAAGAAAATCTCTTAACTTATCTTCAAGCGATAATGTAACCGAATACCTCCAAACCTTATGAAGTTGTTTTTTTTAATAGTTTCTTAAACTCTTCGATGTAGATGTTATTATTATTGCAATCACCTCTATGCCAATTATATACTTTTTTATTTGTAGATAAAATAATCGATCGTTTTGTCAAAATTGTAGTTAATTTGTAGGGACGGATTATTTGCCGCCGCATTTCATCACGGTTAACTTTACCCCGTAAAAATTTATTTATTTCTTTTAAAATTTAATTTATATGGGTAAAAATTACTGTTTTTGGAGTAGAGTGATGCAGATCGTTCTCTGCATACTGTTTATTACTCCTTTTAGTGGATTGGCGCAGAATATTCAACTGAGCGGTTCTGTTTTTGACGCAAACAAGGAACCCGTAATTGCAGCCAGTGTTATAGAAAAAGGAACTACAAACGGTGTGGTTACGGATTTTGACGGTAATTTCAGTTTAAATGTTTCACCAAATGCTACTATTGTAATTTCTTATGTGGGATACATCACACAAGAAATTGCATTAAACGGAAGAAAAACACTGAATATTACTTTAGTGGAAGATGTGGAGATGTTGGATGAATTGGTTGTTGTGGGGTATGGAACCCTGAAAAAGAGTGATATGACCGGAGCAATCTCATCGGTTAATGTCGAGGAACTTTCAAAACGCACCACGACCAATCCTGCAGAGGCATTACAAGGAAAAATTGCAGGTGTCAACATCATGAAGTCGGGTGGAAATGCAGGTTCGGGTGTGCAAGTGAAAATCCGCGGTGTGAAAACATTTGGAGACAACCAGCCTTTGTATATTATTGATGGGTTCCCCGGAGATATTGAAAATATTAACCCACAGGATATTGAGTCGATGGAGGTTTTAAAAGATGGCGCTGCTGCGGCAATCTATGGTTCGGTTGCGGCCAATGGCGTAATTATCCTGACCACCAAGAACGGTAAGAAAGGTGAGACAAAAGTTGATTTCAGCACATACATAAGCATGGTCGATATTTCCAGACAACTCGAGTTGTTAAATGCGGATGAATATAAATCCAAGCACAAAGAGATGTATGAAAACTGGAACAACCATGTTGCCAATCATAAAGATATTTATGACCCTCAAGATAATGGAGCCTGGAAGAACAGATTAGTGAACCTTCCCGATTATGTGACTAAGAATACAGGTGTTGACACAGACTGGCAAGATGCTGTATTGCGTACCGGTTTGTCTCAAAACTACATGCTAAGCGTCAGGGGCGGCGGAGAGGGAACGCTCTATTCACTGTCCTACAACCGTGCGAATGATAAAGGTATTTTCCTGGGCAACAACTTTCGTCAGGACAATGCACGCATGAAAGTGCAAGCCAGAAAGAACATATTTGATATTGACGCCAATCTTTCTTTTAAATTTACGGACAGTAAACAACCGGAATACCAGATAAAAGAGGTGTATATGATCTCTCCCCTGGTACCCATTTATAATGAAAATGAAAAATACGGATATGGGCTGACTAACTTCGACGGATTGCCTAACAATCGAAATGTAATGGCCGACCAGCATTACGAAAACTCAACCAATAAGCAGTATTACACATCCGGCAATGTGTCTGTAGGGATGAATTTCACAAAGTGGTTGAACTTTAAAACGGCCTTTTCCTATCGTGGTGTAAACGATCGGCAAACGTATCATACTCCTCCTTATATCGCTGATGAAAAATCCAAACGAGATTATACTTTCTATAGCGAAACATCTGCCTATTGGGAAGAAACGGTTTGGGACAATGTGTTGAACTTTAATAAAGAGTTTGGAGCACATGGTGTTAATGCCATGGCAGGCACATCCATCACTGCGCGTAACTATACTTGGAACACCGTGGCAGCAGAGGGCAAAACAACCCTGTATAAAGTAGAAAACGGCAGCCTGGTTGTTAATGAAGTGCCGGGCGGATTTCTCGATCCCAATTTCTCAACGATCGGTGCGGGAACCGGAGGAACTTATAGCGGGGACGGATCAAAGTGGGAATACAACCGGGCTTCCTTTTTTGGCCGCTTGAACTATAACTACGACAACCGTTATCTACTGCAAGCTACCATTCGTCGTGACGGGTCTTCGAAGTTTGGAGCCGATAGCCGCTGGGGTTATTTCCCATCTGTAGCCCTCGGTTGGAGAATAACGGAAGAATCCTTTTTCCCGAAAAACGGAATCATTGACAATTTAAAATTAAGAGCTAGCTGGGGACGCCTCGGTAATGAAAATGCGCTGGGTTATTACGACTTTCAGGCGCTGATCAGTACATACAACACGATGTACCAGGGATATGTAAAGGGTAACGGAGATAATGCCTGGGCCGGAAGTATTGCCCGTGGGCTGGAAAACCGTTCGCTGAAATGGGAGACCACCGATACAAAAAACGTCGGATTGGATTATGGCTTGTTCAATAACAGGCTTTCGGGGTCTTTAAACTATTATTACAACCAGACAGAGGATTTGTTGATCATCAAAGCGCTCCCGCCATCGGCCGGATTGAGCGACCCTATCCTCAATGTCGGCAAGATGCGGAATACAGGTGTGGAGTTCGAAGCGAACTGGAGGGAGCGTAAAGGCGAGTTCAACTACAGCATAGGCTTAAACCTGGCCACCACCAACAATAAAGTTATTTCATTGGCAGACGAAGGGCAGGTGCTCTATGGCGAAGGATTGAAATACGGTACCGAACACTTCCCTACTCAAACACGGGTAGGCAGGCCCATCGGCGCTTTTTACCTTTACAAGACAGATGGCCTGTTCCAAAGTGATGCCGAAGCGCGTTCTTATGTAAATGCGGATGGCAAAAAGTACCAACCGTACGCTGATGCAGGCGATATCAAATTTGTAGATACAAACGGAGACGGCGAGATTAATGATGATGATAAAGTATATTGTGGTTCGGGAATTCCTACCCTTGAGGTAAATATAAACCTCTCTCTCGATTATAAGGGATTCGACCTTTCGGCAGTGCTTGGAAGCGCCTGGGGACATAAAATCTATAACGGCAACAAGTATTTCTATGAAGGAATGAACTCGGGATCAAACTTTTTAGCTTCTTCCCTGCAATCCTGGACACCGGGCAACACCAATACCGCTGTGCCTCGTGCTATCTATAACGACCCGAACGGCAACTTGAAAGAATCCGACAGATTCCTCGAAAAAGGGGACTTTATCCGTCTCCGTCAGTTGCAATTGGGATATTCTTTGCCAAAGAATACGGTAAGTAATCTATACCTCAGCAGCTTGCGTTTCTTTGTTAGTGGCGAAAATTTATTCACGATTACCGGTTATAAAGGGATAGATCCCGAGTTCTCACGCTCAAGCGTTTTAAACGCCGGAATTGATAAATTAATTTTCCCTTTTACCCGACAATTCTCAGTTGGAGCACAACTTTCATTCTAATTAATACACATAAATATGAAGAAATATATTTACATATCCGTACTCATCCTCCTGTCACACATACTGAGCTCGTGTGAAGATTTTTTAACGGTAGAGTCGCCCGATCAGTTGACTTCAAGTAGCTTTTGGCGAGGCGAAGATGATGCACAAGCCGGAATAGCAGCTGCGTACTCCCAGTTGGAATACTACATTGATATTTGGGAGTTTGCCGAGATAAAATGGCCGGTGGAAGCCTTTCGCGAAGATATCATCACGATGGGCAACGACGCGCGTAACTACCCTAACTGGGTTGACCTCTATAATTTCACCAACACAAACGGAAATTCACAAGTCAGCAGTTATTGGTGGAATAACTACAAGGGAATAAGCTTTGCCAATCAGGTCATTGAAAAAGTATCACTTATTCCCGAAGATAAAATAAATGCCGCCGTTCGCGAACAGATCGTGAACGAAGCACACTTCCTGCGTGCTTATTACCACCTGAAACTGATCCTGAACTGGAAAGAGATCATTGTTCGTGACAAGTATATTACCAATCAGGAAGATTTAAGTAAAGCGCTTTCTTCGCGCCCGGACGCCTGGGATTTTATCATTTCGGACTTGAAAAAAGCTACAGCGCTCCCCGCCGCTTACGATGCCGATAATTTGGGACGGGCAACCAGAGGTGCCGCTTATGCCTATTTGGGATTTGCCTATCTGACACGCGCATATGAAGAGGGGAGCAATAAAGCCGAATTTCTGAATGAAGCGCTTAATGCATTGAACAAGGTAGAGGGTTATGAGCTTGTGAAGAAGTTCTCAAGCATGTTCGACGGAAGCAATAAAAACAGCAAAGAGTCTGTTTTCGAATTACAGACATCCATGAGCACTGCAAACGGAGCCAGCTACCGCACTCAGTTGCACCGCTGGATAGGAGTAGAGGAACTGTGGGGATGGGACGAGATTCTTCCCGCCAATAGACTGATGGAGGAGTACTTCAAAGAGGGAGAGGTTGCTTCCACCGGCCGTTATGATTCGCGTTTATATGAAACCGTTTTCTTTCAATGTGACTACTATAACGATGGAACCGGCCGTGTTTATGGGCACAATTACGATGACTGGTTTAGTGATGGCGATGGAAATGCCTATAATCGTCCGGCGTTTAGAAAATTTATGCCTGTCGATATGAGTGCTCTTTCAAACAATAGATGCGCCATCAATATCCCCCTGATGCGCTATTCCAACGTGCTGCTCATGAAGGCTGAAGTACTGAATGAGCAGGGAAAACCCGCAGAAGCCGTTCCGTTGATCAATCAGGTCAGAAATGTTCACGGCGATATGCCTCCCATGTCAGGGTCGTCGCAGGAAGCTGTACGCCGTCAGATAGAACATGAGCGTATCGTTGAATTCCCATTGGAGAACTGGCGATGGTATGATCTGCGCCGGTGGGGTAAACTAAAAGAAGCAATGACGGCGGTTGGGCGCTCGTTCGACTCGGAGAAGAACTCGTTCTACCCTGTTCCTCTTACAGAGATAAATGCCAACGATAAAATCAATTGATATCAATTTATTTAAACATGTAGGACAAGGCGGCTTTAATTTTAGTAAATTGCCGCCTTGTATCTGTGTTCCAAATTATTTGTACCGACTATGGTTTTAATTATTGCACTGATGCTCTCAGGCATCCTCGTTGGCTATCTGTTTAAGAAAAAGAAGATAACCTGGATAAGCAGGGTGATAACACTCTTGATATGGGTATTGCTTTTTCTGCTTGGGATCGACGTAGGAAGCAATCAGGCGATTATGAGCGGGCTTCACACCATTGGGCTGGAGGCGCTTGTGATTACTGTGGGAGCTGTTTTAGGCAGTGTTGTGGGCGCTCGTTTGTTGTGGAAATGGATCAATAAGGATCTAAAAGAGGAGGCTCGTCAATGAAAGGGAGCCTGGTGATAGTCTCATTCTTTATCTTAGGCGCCCTTGCAGGGTTGTTCAATCTGATCCCTTACGATTTTACTCACAGCAGGTGGAGTTATTATGCCCTGGCCGCGCTTATGTTCTTTGTCGGATTTAGCATCGGAAATGATTCCAAAACATTGAAAAACTTCCGTTCGCTCAATCCCCGCATCGTGCTGTTGCCTTTAGTTACTGTTTTGGGCACACTGGCAGGTAGTGCATTGGTCAGTCTTTTATTGTCGCATCGGACGTTGACAGATTGTTTAGCTGTGGGGTCGGGGTTCGGCTATTATTCGTTATCAAGCATCTTCATCACCGAGTATAAAGGTGCCGAGTTGGGGACAATTGCGTTATTATCAAATATCGCACGTGAAATAATTACCCTGCTTTTTGCCCCGTTATTGGTGAAGTACTTTGGCAAATTAGCTCCCATATCGGCAGGTGGAGCCACAACCATGGATACCACTTTGCCCATAATTGCCCGCTTCTCGGGACAAAACTTTGTCATTGTATCCATTTTTCATGGCTTTGCCGTAGATTTGAGCGTACCCTTTCTGGTAGTTCTTTTCTGTTCCATATAAAAATTTCAATTCATTATGAAACTCTTGAATTATATCTTCATTATTTTCCTTTTCGTCCCTTTTGTGTCGAAAGCCGGGCATGTACCCTGGCAAAATCCACAAGTCAATGAAATCAACCGCGAGCCTGCCCATGCACATTTCGTACCGTACATCAATGAGGCAACCGCACTATCCCAACAATCGCTGCCGGCATCGCAACGGTTTGAAATAAACAAAAAGGGAGAACGCCGGATTTCATTGAACGGTACCTGGAAGTTCTGCTATTCCAGAAATAACGGCGCCTCACCGGCAGATTTCTACAAACCCGGATATGACACAAAAAAATGGGAGGATATAAAAGTCCCGGGGAGCTGGGAATTACAGGGATTCGATGTGCCCATCTATACCGACGTTGATTATCCTTTCCCTGCAAATCCTCCCTATGTGCCGGAAGATTATAATCCGGTGGGTGCGTATGTTCGTGAATTTACAGTTCCCGGAGGCTGGGAGAAGATGGATCTGTTTCTTGATTTCGAAGGAGTGGAATCGGCATTTTACTGTTGGGTAAACGGTGAGTTGGCCGGATATAGCGAAGATAGCCGCCTGCCTGCACATTTCAATATAACAAAGCTTCTGAAAAAAGGAAATAATAAGCTTGCCGTCAAAGTCTTCAGGTATAGCGATGGCTCTTACCTCGAAGATCAGGACTATTGGAAATATAGCGGCATTGAACGTGATGTGTATCTGTATGCCCGTCCGTCGAGCCGCGTAAGGGACTTCAGGTTGACTGCAGGATTAGTAAACAGATATGAAGACGGGGCGTTCAATGTAGAGGTCAAATTGAATCAACCTCAACCGGGCGAAACAGTGGAAGTGAAAGTGATGGATAAAGATAAAGCGATTTATCAATACACCCACAGGATCAAATCTTCATCCGACACAACGCTAAATGCTCAGGAGCTCTTTCCTGCCGTCCATCCCTGGAGTGCGGAAACACCTTATTTATACCAATTAATTGTCAATACTTTCGATGCCGGCGGCAAGGCATTGGAATCATTTGTCCATTCGTTTGGTTTCAGATCGGTTGAGATGGGAAATGGCATGCAATTGATAAACGGCGTACCGGTTTTATTTAAAGGAGTTAATCGTCACGAACACGACAAGAACACCGGACGTACGATCACCGTGGAAAGCATGATAGAAGACATCAGGCTGATGAAGCAGTTCAATATCAACGCGGTGCGGACAAGCCATTATCCAAATCGCCCTGAATGGTACGCTCTCTGCGATGAGTTTGGATTGTACCTGGTGGATGAAGCCAATATCGAAAGCCACGGCATGATGAACCACAAAGATAGAACCCTGGCAAACTATCCCGACTGGGAAACGCCGTTTATGCAACGAATGAGCCGGATGGTGCTCCGCGATCGCAATTTCACATCCATTGTTACCTGGTCGCTTGGAAATGAATCGGGGTATGGCAAGCATTTCGAAACCATTTATGACTGGGCCAAAACCAATGACCCAACCCGGCCTGTGCAATACGAAGGTGGGGGTTATGATGCGAAATCCGATATCTACTGCCCGATGTATACTCGTATCTGGGCGCTTCAGCGTCATGTAAATCAGCGCGACGCCCGTCCGCTGATATTGTGTGAGTATGCACACGCCATGGGAAACAGCGTTGGAAACCTGCAGGACTATTGGAACCTGATTTATAAGTACGACCAATTGCAGGGCGGATTTATATGGGATTGGGTGGATGCTACTTTTGCCATAAAAGATAAAAAAGGGAATAATATATGGGGTTACGGAGGTGATATGGGCTTTGCGGGAGTACCCAACGATTCAAATTTCTGCGCCAATGGGTTGGTTGCTGCAGACCGTTCACTGCATCCCCACATCCATGAAGTGAAGAAGGTGTATCAATACATTCATTTTGATCCGGTCGCCTTTACGTCCAATCAAATAAAAGTGACCAACAGGCACGACTTTATAAATTTAGACAACTATGTGCTGAGGTGGAGCATTGAATCCGATGGGAAAAGCATAGAGAACGGAGAGGTGGAATTTCCCGATATCTCCCCCCGTTCTTTTGCGCTGATACCTCTGCCGATAAAAATAACGCAGGCAGATGGAAGGGAATATTTCCTTAAGTTGGAAGCATTTACAAAGACCGCTTCACCGCTTGTTCCCAAAGGACACTTAGCTGCCATGGAGCAATGGGCGATGCCGGTAAGTGATGCGAAGGTTCCGATCAAGGAGGTAACGGGAGAGTTGGACCCGGAGAGCACAGCAGAAAATTTCACGCTTAACGGGCCCGGTTTTCGTATCGTATTTTCTAAGGGCACCGGAGAGATGACAGAGTTGTCGTATAACGGTAAAAATATCATTAAAGAAGGCCTCCAGCCAAACTTCTGGCGTCCTCTAACCGATAATGATGTTGCAAACGGGCATTTAGACCGATGTGCGACCTGGAAGCATGCAGGCAGGAAGATGCGGTTGAAAGAGATGAAATGCGTTGTGGACAGTGATAAAAAGCTGGCCACAATTACGGTTGACCATAACCTGCCTGAGCAGGAATCAACCCTTCGGATCACGTATCAGGTTCGTCCTGACGGAGCTGTCAACGTATTGTTTCACTACACGCCCGGCAGCAAGGCTTTACCGGAGATGCCGCGTTTAGGCATGAGAATGATACTCAACCCGGAGTACGATGTAATGACCTGGCTTGGCCGGGGGTTTCACGAGAACTATGCCGACCGCAAAACAAGTTCTCCGATAGGGCTATATACAGCTACTGTCCGGGAACAATTCCACCCTTATGTCCGGGCACAGGAGACCGCGAACAAAACAGATGTGCGCTGGGTTGCCCTTCGCAATAATGCGGGGGAAGGGGTTTTAATCGTTGGTGAGGAACCTCTGAACGTGAGTGCCTGGAATTTTCCACAGGATGATATTGATTATGTCCCCTTTAATGTGGAGCGCCGCCATGGGGGCAGCATTGAAAAGAAAGACATGGTCTGGTTGAATATCGACCACCGGTTGATGGGAGTAGGGGGCGACACTACCTGGGGAGCTCAGGTACATCCCGAATATACCATTACACCAAAGGAGTGGCAATATAGTTTTACGCTACAGCCATTGGAGGCACAAGACGATGCGGCGCAAGAGGCACACAATAAATGGTTTAAGTGATAACATTAATTTATCAGATATGTTTCATAATTTCTATCGATCTTTTCTTTTTTCAGTTTTAGTGCTTGGTTTTACTGCTTGCGACCAGAGTTCCCACAGTGTTGAAGAAAGCAAAAGATATCAATTCGAAAAACTTTTTGATATCGCCTATACCCCCGATACAGAGACGGGTGCTAACGGATGGTTCACCGATGCCGGCTCATGGATGGGCTTTACCATTCCTGAAAAAAAAGAGTGGGTCAATGGTTTCTGTGGCCCTTTCAGTCTCGATATGAACCGTCGCCAATGGCTCGCAAAATCAGCTGTCACGGTTGGTTTTGCAGGCTTCGGAAACGACCTGTTTATATCAGACTCAACGAACTATTATCCCGGCGAGATCTATTTGTCGGCGCACTCGGCAAATGGCAGGATCAGCCAGACGCTTCACTTTATAGATGCATCAAATGCACTGTTGACAATTGGTACTGATGAAAATAAAGCATTGATGTTCACGGGTGATCAATGGTGCGATGAGATGGAAATAAAGACAAACAGGAACTTTGTGACGGCACGCCATCCTTCAGGCGAAATTGTTTTGCTTACTTTCGGCCCGGATATCCTCGTACAAGAGAGCGGGAACAATTACAAGGCTGTGGGTAACGGTTCAAATAAAGAAACACAGGTGGTTATCTCATTCTTTACTTCCGATAAGGAGTTGGCCGCAGGATTACAGAAGAGCATGAATATTCTGAACGATCAACATATCTGTTTGCTTGAAAATGAGAAACGATGGAACGGTTACCTGACAAAAGTGCTTCGAGCCGATATGGATCCGGAATATGACCGCATTGCTGTAAAATCAGTAGTTACCCTTATCTCTAATTGGCGGACTCATCGTGGAGGATTGCTACATGAAGGGGTTGTTCCAAGCCATGCGGTCGGTTATTTTGTCGGATTTTGGGCATGGGACTCCTGGCGTTTTTCTGCTGCGTTGGCGAAATTCAATCCGGAGTTGGCCAAGAATAACATACGGGCTATGTTCGATTATCAACTTCCGGACGGAATGATTGTGGATTGTATTTATACCGATCCTTCCGAAAATAATGGAAGGGATAGCAAACCTCCCCTTGTTTGTTGGGCTGTAGATGAGATTTTTACGAATACCAACGACACCGCTTTTGTCAGAGAGATGTTTCCGCAACTTATGGCATATTACAACTGGTGGTACCTTAAGCGCGACCACAATCGTAACGGTAAGTGCGAATATGGTTCCACAGACGGAACATTGGAGGCGGCAGCGTGGGAGAGCGGCATGGATAACGCCATTCGGTTTGATGATGCCAGGATGCTTAAAAATAATCCGTTCGAAGATGCATGGAGCATGGATCAGGAAAGTATTGATTTGAATGCATTCCTGGCGTTGGAATCAAGATTATTGAAGAAATTTGCAAACATGCTGGATATCCCTTTTGAAGGAGCCGATTACTCGGATAAAGTCGCGGACTATTTTTTCGACAAAAACAACCGCTTCTTCTTTGATCGCCGCCTGGCCGATGGGAAATTCATCAAAGAGTATGGTTGTGAAGCCTATGCGCCTTTATGGACAAAGGTGGCCACTCCGGATCAGGTGGCTCAGATGCTGCCTCTCCTGGAAGATACAACAAAGTTTTCCACTTATATTCCTTTTCCTACGGTTGCGGCAGACAATCCGAAATATAATCCCAAAGGATATTGGCGAGGCCCCATCTGGCTCGACCAAACTTACTTTGCCATTCGCGGATTGCGTAATTATGGATACAGTAAAAAGGCAGATGAATATACATTACAGGTGTTCGATCGGTTACAGGGCCTTAAGGATGACGCTCCCATTCACGAAAACTACGACACACATAGCGGTGAAAGATTAAAAGCTCCTCATTTCAGTTGGAGCGCCGCTCATCTATTGATGCTCTATGATGATTACGGAAAAGTATTTAATGAATAGAAAATAATGTAATAATCTTTCATATATTAAATTTCATTGTGTAAATTTGCATAATTATTTAGGTTATACTGTAAAAATCCTACACAATGTCAAATAAATTGCACGAAGAGGCACTCAGGTATCATTCCGAGGGGCGTCCCGGAAAGATAGAAGTGGTTCCTACCAAACCATACAGTTCACAACACGATCTGTCGATGGCGTATTCGCCCGGTGTGGCGGAGCCGTGTCTCGAAATACAAAAGGACGAGCAAAAAGCTTACGAATATACTTCCAAAGGAAATCTGGTGGCGGTCATCTCTAACGGAACAGCGGTGTTGGGTTTGGGTAATATCGGTGCTGTCTCGGGGAAGCCGGTGATGGAAGGCAAAGGTTTGCTCTTTAAGATCTTTGCGGGAATAGATGTGTTCGATATTGAGATCAACGAAAAAGATCCGAAAAAATTTATCGAAGTGGTAAAAGCTATTTCTCCCACTTTTGGCGGGATCAACCTGGAGGATATCAAAGCACCCGAATGTTTTGAAATTGAAGAGCGGTTAAAGGCCGAACTGGATATTCCTATTATGCACGACGATCAGCATGGAACAGCCATTATCTCGGCTGCCGGATTACTCAACGCGCTGGAATTGACCGGAAAGAAAATAGAAGATGTGAAGATTGTGGTGAATGGCGCCGGTGCGGCAGCCAATTCGTGCACAAAACTATATATGGCGCTGGGAGCTAAATTGGAAAATATTGTGATGGTCGATTCCAAGGGGGTAATATCGAAAAGCCGGACCGATCTGAACGACCGTAAAAAACCGTTTGCTACCGAACGGAACATCTCCACCCTGGCGGAAGCCGTTGCCGGATCGGATGTTTTTCTCGGGCTTTCGGTTGCCGATGTGCTTACGGTTGAGATGGTGCAGTCGATGAACGCGGATCCTATCGTTTTTGCGTTGGCAAACCCCAATCCGGAAATATCGTACGAGTTGGCGATTACCGCCCGGAAAGATATTGTTTTTGCGACCGGCCGTTCCGATCATCCCAATCAGATAAACAATGTATTGGGTTTTCCGTATATTTTCCGTGGAGCGTTGGATGTTCGCGCTACCTGTATCAACGAAGAGATGAAGATTGCTGCTGTCCGCGCTATTGCCGAACTGGCGAAGAAAGCTGTTCCTGATGTGGTGAATGCCGCTTACAACCTGAAGCGGTTGAGTTTCGGCCGCGATTATATCATTCCAAAACCACTCGATACCCGTTTGTTGACTGTGGTTGCGCCGGCTGTGGCCAAAGCGGCGATAGAATCGGGAGTTGCCCGAAAACCCATTACCGACTGGGAGGGGTACAATGAAATCCTTCGTGAACGAATGGGATTGGACAATAAGATGTTGCGCCATTTTTACGACATGGCAAAACAAACTCCCAAGCGTGTAGTCTTTTCGGAATCCAACCACGTGAATATGCTCAAAGCTGCCGAGACTTGTGTTAACGAAGGTATTTGTCATCCTATTTTACTGGGTAACGAAGAGAAGATAGCCAATATTGCTGCCGAGAATCAGATTAGTTTGAAGGGAGTTGAGATTGTTAATCTTCGCCACGACAGGGAAGAGCCCAGACGGTTGCGTTATGCGAAAATACTCTCGGAAAAGCGCAGCCGCGAAGGTTATACTTTCCAGGAGGCCGCCGAACAGATGTTCAACCGCGATTCTTTCGGGATGATGATGGTGGAGTCGGACGAGGCCGATGCGCTTATTACCGGTGTTTTCGGGAAATATCTCGATACCATAAATCTTGCAAAGGACATCATCGGCATTCGTGAGGGCCTCGAACACATAGGAGCCATGCATATCGTCAACACGAAGAAAGGCGTGCTCTTTCTCGCCGACACGCTCTTTAACCGTCATCCCTCCTCCGATGTTCTGGTCGATATTGCCCGTTTAGCAAACTCTACGGTGAAGTTTTTCGCCCATGATCCGGTTATTGCCATGCTCTCGTATTCCAATTTTGGTGACGACAAGGTGGGAAGCCCGGCCAGCGTTCACAAAGTAGTGGAAACGTTGCACCGCGATTATCCCGATATGGTGGTGGATGGCGAAATGCAGGTAAACGTGGCGTTGAACAAAGAGTTCAGGGATGAAAAATTTCCTTTCACCAGGCTGAAGGGAAAGAATGTGAATACGCTGATATTCCCTAACCTGAGTTCGGCTAACACGGCTTACAAGTTGCTCCTTGAAAGCGGTATCGGCGACATTATCGGGCCGATTCAGATGGGATTAAATAAACCTGTTCACATCTTAGATGTGGGAATGTCGGTCCGCGATATTGTGAATATGACCGTTATTGCCGTTATCGATGCCATTGTGGAAGAAAATATCCGTGTGAACAAATTGAAAAGAATAGAATAGAGGCGGTTTGTGCGTCAAAATCCCAATATTTTGCTTGCCACGGTGAAATAGATGAGTACGCCCGAAATATCGGCAATGGATGTAATGAGGGGGGCGCTTGCCGTTGCCGGATCAACTTTCAGCCTCGTAAAAATGAAAGGCAGGATCATTCCGATAATGCTTCCCACAATTACCACTAACGTCATCGTTATAACGAGGATCAGGATTATTTCAGGAGCGCGGATCGCTGCGACTAAACTTACGCCTGCAGCCATTGTCAGCCCTAAAAGCAACGAGACAATGAACTCTTTTCCCAACAGCTTTACCCAATCCTTTACCTGGACGTCGCCCATGGCCAGCGCGCGGATCATAAGTGTGGCGGATTGAGAGCCGGCATTTCCGCTGCTATCGATAAGCAACGGGAGGAAAAAGACGAGAGATATGGCTGATGCCAACACGTTTTCGAAACCGGCAATTACCGCTCCCGAAAAGATATTTACGAAGACCAGCGCTGTTAGCCAGAACACCCGTTTTTTATACAAAAAAGTAACGGTGGCCTGTAGCGGATTGATAATGGCATCCTGTACGGCGCCGAACTTGTGAAAGTCTTCGGTCTCTTCTTCTTCGGCTACATCAAAGATATCATCAATGGTAACGATTCCCAGCAGCGTTCCGGCGCTGTCAATTACGGGAAGCGCCACCCGGTCGTGGTCTTTGAATGCGCTTACTCCCGTTTCCTGATCATCGAACGCACTCAGGGCCACAAATTTATAATCAATAAGATCGCCGATAACTTGTTCGGGCGAAGCCAAGATTATTTCACGCATGCGGATGTCATCAATCAGGCGCCAGTTGTTGTCTACCACATAAATCACGTTTAGCGTTTCGGAATCCCGTCCATACTGGCGGATATGCGCCAGCGTTTGCTCCACCGTGAAATGTGGTTTTACGGCCACGTATTCCGGTGTCATTAATCGTCCTATGCTCTCTTCGGGATATCCCAGGAGTTGGGTTGCAGTTTTCCGGTTGTCGGGTGTTAGCAACTGCATAAGGCGTTGCGTCACTTTTCCCGGAAGTTCTTCAAGGAGAGCTGTCCGGTCGTCCGGTTCCATGTCGTTGAGCAAATCGGCTACTTTTACAGCGTGTTGTGCCAATCCTTCAATAATTTCTTCCTGCTTTTCGTGCGAAAGTTCCTGGAAAACATCTTTTGCCTGCTCACGCGCCAGGAAACGGAACAATATCACCGATTCAAACTCGCTGCTTCGGTCGATAATTTCGGCAAGTTGAAGGTGATCAAATTCTGGTATGGCGTTTCGCAACGTTTTCCATTCTTTCCTTTTGATGAGTTTAAGAAGGTCTTTTTCGTTAAATGTAGTCATAATAATCTTCGTTGTGTCTTTCCCAAAAGGAGGTTTTACCTTTACAGGAAAGGGCGGTAAGAACTTCTGATTTACCGGGGGGTGGATTTTGAGAGGGCAAAGATAACCAAATTAAATCAAATCGGTCACTCAAAAAATGAAAAATGCACATTCCCGTAATTTCTCTCATTTACAAAATGGGGATGAGCGGAGAAGTTCTGTTTTTTAGAATGTTCCAGAATAAAGATCCCTTCGGGTTTCAGGAGTTCTCTTTTAAAAATAAGGTCGGGAATAGTGTTTATCGACTGCAAATCGTAAGGCGGGTCGGCAAAGATGAGGTCGAACTTCTGGTTTAACGATTGAAGGTATTTAAATGCGTCGGCCTTTACGGGGAACAATTCCTTCGCACCCAGTGTCTCTTGCGCTTTACAAATAAAGTTGTAATGGTTTTGATTCATTTCTACGGTTACTACAAACGGACATCCGCGCGACACAAATTCCAGGGCCACGCTTCCTGTTCCTGAAAACAGATCCAGGACAGTGGCCTCTTCCCAGTCCACCCTGTTGTTGAGTACGTTAAACAGACTCTCACGGGCAAAATCGGTTGTGGGCCTCGCTTTAAGGTTTGCCGGAACCTGAATCCGCCTCGATTTATATTTCCCGCTGATTATACGCATAAAAAACGTTTAAAATTTAAAGTTCAATGTCTTTTGTCTTTTGTCTTGGCTCTTGACTCTTGACTCTTGACTCTTGACTCTTGACTCTTGACTCTTCGTTCTTCTCTTTCTGTTCAACACCAAAAGCCAAAAGTATATCGGTTGGAATGTGGTTCTCGTTTTCTGATGTTAATTTTATGGGTTCCACGTTTTTAATGAGTTTTTTCAGCGTGTCAATGCTTTCCTTGTAGTCCGGTAAATTCCCCAAAAGGATCAACAGATCGGAGTTTTGGTTCAAGGATTGTTTTTCCCAGACGTTCACAATATTAAATAGCGCATCATACTTCTCCTTGTCCGGATAAGTATTGGCAGATAATAATTGTGTGCCGGAGAAGCACGTTACGGAAATCATCTCATCGTGAAAATTCACAAAACATCTTTTCCGCCCGTTTCCGGCCTGATAGTTGGTGAAAAAAGGAAGAAGGAGGGCTTTACAGCTGAAAAAAGAAGGATTCCACAGGTTTCTGCATAGAAACGAATAAACCTCTTCATCCAGATCAAAAAGAACGTGGCAGGCGCCTTCAGCGATATAATTATTTAGAACCTTCCCGCTTCTGCCGTGAATATTAAATTCAAAAATATCTTTTGCTCTTTTCTTTTCGAAATAGATGTCGGGAACGATTGTGTACCGGGGTGACACAATGGTTACCAGGACTCTTTGAAAAGGTTGTGAGAAGAAATTAACCTCGAAAAAAGTTTTTTTAATGTTTTCGATTGATGACAGGTTTTTGCTGAAAGCTTTTTTCTGATAATGGAATATCGATTGGTCGGAAGGTGAAAAAATGCAAAAAGAAAATCCATCCGGCACAAGCCGAATGGATAAAATATACTTTTCAGATTGAGCTAAATCAATATTTTCCGGTAAAAACATAACTTTGCGCAGTATTTACTGCCGAAAAATTATTCCCAGTTTCCGGCATTATTGTTAGCAACCTTGAGGGAGCCGACCATCATACCCGGATATCTGTCGCCGGGACGATCCAATACTTCCTGAATTTTCTGGTTCAGCAGTTTCTTATCCAGGTCGCCCAAATAAACAGTATAAGGAGTTTTTGCCTCAAAAACCTGTACCGGATAACCCGAGGCGGTAGTCAGCGAATCCACTGCCATTTCGAATTTCGCACCTTTTCCGAAAGGAACGAAAGCCAATGAATCGGGATCCATTCTTCTGTTCGGGAAAAGCACTTCGATAGCAGGAGCAAAAATAGAGTCGCGCGTTAGCTGGGGAGCGTTTTTACGTTCATCCCATAACCCGGCGGCACGGATGGCTTTTTCGTTTCCGGTGCGGATAATGCTCATGGCTTTTACTTCGGTCATTCCGTCTTCTAACTGTGCTTCGGTAAGCTCACCCGATTTGGCAATCGATGCCACTTTACCGGTTTTGATGAAATTGGCCAATTCATTGAAATCAGCTGTGTATGACCCTTTATGCGTGCGATAAGCAACCTGCGTTGTGCGAATATCAACGAGACGTTGAATGACCGCCTTGTCGCGGCGCTTTACCTCCGCATTGAAATCAATCGGGCCCTGAATACTTTTCCAGCAAAGGAAAGCTAATAGGATAATGGCTGCTACTAAAAGCACTCTTACTACAACTTTCATGGATGTTTGTTTTAAATTTTTATTGAGTTTTAAATTATTATTTTTGATTTTAGAGTACAAATTTAGAAAAAGAATAATAAATGTGCTACATTTACCACAAAAATAACTCAAAAAAATGATAAATCGGTATTTTATCGAAAAAATCAACGAAAATTTCATTTTCGATTTTACTGCCGATCAACGTTCTGCGATTGCAAAGATAGTTGATTTTCTTTATGCACGGTCAAATAATCAGGTCTTTTTGCTGAAAGGATATGCAGGAACAGGCAAATCTTCACTTATCGGAAGTTTGGTTAAAACGATGTCGCAATTCAATCAGAAGACCGTTTTGCTGGCTCCGACGGGACGGGCGGCAAAAGTCTTTTCGGCGTATGCAGGCCAGCCCGCATTCACCATTCATAAGAAAATTTACCGGATGGACCGGTTTACCGAAGGCCCGGGAAATTTTTCGCTGGCCGAAAATAAACACAGTCACACGCTGTTTCTCGTGGATGAAGCATCGATGATCAGCAACGATAACAGTGAGTTTTCCGTTTTCGGATCGGGCAGGCTGCTGGATGACTTGATGGAATATGTTTACTCCGGCGAAGGGAACCGGCTGCTGCTCATTGGGGATACGGCCCAATTGCCGCCTGTACAGCAGGAGTTCAGTCCGGCTCTCGACGAAAAGACCATTGAATCTTTTTTTTTCGAAGCGGTTACCTGCACACTCACCCAAATAGTGCGGCAATCGGAAAAATCGGGAATACTGGTTAATGCAACCCTGTTGCGTAATGCCTTGCAAAACGGCAATACGGACGACTTTCCAAAGCTCAACGTCACTGCTTTTGACGATGTGAAAAGAATAACCGGAACTGAACTTATCGATGAGATCTCATCGGCTTATAACCGTGACGGTACGGAGGAGACAATTGTAATTTCGCGTTCCAACAAACGGGTAAATGCTTATAATATGGGTATCCGGAATACGGTGCTTTATCGGGAAGAAGAGCTTTCGACAGGCGATTTGCTGATGATCACGAAAAACAATTACCATTGGGCGGACGGTATTGAAAATGTAGAATTCCTGGCCAATGGCGAGTTTGTGGAAGTGGTCCGTGTTCGCCGGCAGGAAACGATGTATGGATTTCGTTTTTGCAATGTCCTGCTTCGGCATAAAGATTACGGTATGGAATTTGAGGCGAAAATTAATCTCGACAGCCTTCATACCGAGGTTCCCGGCCTTACCCGCGAACAAAACGAACAACTCTTCGCGGCCGTAATGGAAGATTATGCCGATATTTCCCGAAAAAGCGCCCGATATAAAAAGGTAAAGGAGAATCCCTATTTTAATGCCCTGCTCGTGAAGTACGGATATGCCGTCACTTGCCATAAAGCACAGGGCGGAGAATGGAAAAACGTGTTTCTGGACTTGGGATACGTTAATAAATCGTATATGGGAGATAATTTCTACCGCTGGCTTTACACTTCAATAACAAGAAGTTCACAAATGTTATATCTTGTGAATTTGCCAAACGATTTTATTGAACAAAACAAATAATTATTACTTTTGTGGTCGAATTTATCCCGTTTTTTAACAAAAAAAGCAACTGAAATCGGGTAATAATGGAAAAGAAAAACGAATATATCGATAGGCTGCTTCAGAAGTTACAAAGCCTTGAAGCAAGAGTTTCCGCCATCAAACGGGAAGAGTCCGTTCCTTTCTCTTTTTTTCGCGAGGCATTTCAGAAAGGGCAGGAGGTGATGAGCCTGCTCCATGAACTGGAAATGCTCCAGATAGAAGATATGAAACACCAGATGGAAAAACTGGTATTGTTCTTGTCGGAAAGTGAAAGCCGGACATCTGTTGAAGAAACTCGAAAAAATACTTACGCCCAAGGTATTGCTTTGCCCGCATATACCAATCCCAGAAATGTGGAAACGAAAAAAGAGGAGGTTGTCCCCGAAGAAGTTCCGGGCGTGCTTCGGTCGGTAAACGATGTTATTCAAACGCCACCTCCCAAGTTGGATGTTAAACGCGGTTTGAGCCTGAACGACCGTTTTTATTTTCAGCGTGAGCTATTCGACAACGATCGTGAAGCGATGAACTCGGTGATGACCAGTCTGAATGCTTTTGACAATTACGAGGAGATGGAGCGGTATTTAAGGGAAAAAACCTCGTGGAATTTTAAGGATGAAAGGGTGAAAAGCTTTTTGGAGCTCTTGAAAAAGGGATTTGAGTGAGAATGGGTAAGTTAGTGGTTGTGCCGACTCCGATCGGGAATCTGGAAGATATGACGTTAAGAGCAATTAACGTGCTGAAAAACTGCGACTTGATCCTTGCTGAAGATACGCGGACAAGTGGTTTCCTGCTGAAACATTTCGGCATTGAAACGCGAATGCAATCGCACCATAAGTTCAACGAACACCAAACGGCCATTCATATTGTGGAACGGATTAAAGCCGGAGAGACCATAGCCCTGATATCGGATGCCGGAACACCGGCCATTTCCGATCCGGGATTCCTGCTTGTCCGTACCTGTGTGCAGGCAGATGTTGAGGTGGAATGCCTGCCGGGCGCCACAGCCTTTGTTCCCGCGCTAGTGATGTCGGGACTGCCCAATGACCGGTTTTGTTTCGAAGGCTTCCTGCCACAGAAGAAAGGCAGGCAGACCCGATTGAAAGAGCTGGCGGAAGAGTCGCGGACGATGGTTTTTTATGAATCGCCTTATCGGCTGGTAAAAACGCTGATACAACTGGCCGGATCCTTAGGTGCGGAGAGAAATGCCTCGGTCTCGCGTGAGATATCCAAAATATTCGGAGAAACCATCCGGGGAACCTTATCGGAGCTAACCGCACATTTTACAGCCAATGAACCCAAAGGGGAATTTGTGATAATCGTGGAGGGAAATCAATCCAAATAGTTATGAGTTAGGAGAGCCTTGTTCTGATACAGGTTTAAACATTTTTGAAATAGATTCGTTTAATAACAATAAAAGCATTGAATTATGAAAAAAGTATTCATTTTATTACTCGGCGCAGGAGTTTTGTTTTCTTGTACCAATTTTGGGAAGAAAGTGACCGAATCCGAAGAATATCAAAAGCTGCAGGCAGAACGGGATTCGTTGCAGGCGGTTTTGAAAACATCGGATACCGAAACCCAGGAAATGATGGCTGTAATCGGTGAAGTTGAAGCAAATTTCGATAAAATCCGCGAAGCGGAAAAATACATTTCAACTCAATCTGCACAAAGCGGGGAGATGAATCAGGACACCAAAAAAAGAGTAACTGACAATTTCCAGATGATTCAGGAGATTTTGAGGCGGAACAAAACTCAATTGGCAGAACTGAATAAAAAGTACGCTTCCAGCAACAAGCAAGTTGCGTCATTACAGGCCACCATCGACCGATTGAACAAGGAGATGCAGGAAAGCTCTGCCAGGCTGGTTGTCTTGCAAGGTGAACTGTCTAAACGCGATGCGACCATTGCCCAATTGTCTAGCGACATCAGCGAATTGGCTCAACATGCCGAAGCGCAATCTTCCACCATCAAAGAGCAGGACAAGTCGTTGCACACTGCTTACTATGTGTTTGGCACAGCCAACGAATTGAAAGAACAAAAAATTCTTTCGGGCGGTTTCCTGAAATCTACCAAGGTCATGCAGGATACTTTTAACAAGGATTATTTCCTGCAAATTGATATCCGCGAAGTGACGGAAATACCTTTGTACACTACCAAAGCCAAGCTTTGGTCAACCCATCCCGAAGGGACTTACGAGTTTGTAAAGGGGGCTAATGACAATCTTACTTTCCAGATTACCGATACTCAACGGTTCTGGAGCCTTACGAAGTATTTGATTATTGAGGTGAATTAAGAGGCAGTTTTTTTAAAAGTCAGCATCCTGGGCGTCTCTTTCGTTCAGGATGCGTTGTCTAGAAATCTTTATTCCTGATCCTTGGTTCTTGAAATGAAATATAAAAATCTTTTTATCGACTTGGATGATACGTTGTGGGATATTCACCGGAACGGTAAGGAGTGTCTTGAAGAGATTTATTCGGATTACGGTTACGACAGGTTTTATCCCACGTTTGATGATTACTACAACGTATATATGCCATCCAATCATCATTTGTGGAACTTATACCGCCTGGGTGAAATCAGGAAGGAGGAGTTGATTGTGGAACGCTTCCTGGTTCCGGTCAGGGAGTTTGGGATTAATGATGCGGAATATGCCAAATCGTTAAGCGACGATTTTTTGGAACGCACTACCCGAAAAACAAGGCTGATCGATGGAAGCATCGAGCTGTTGGATTACCTGAGGCCGAAATACCGGATGCACATACTCAGCAATGGCTTTCGTGAAGTTCAGTTTAAGAAAATAGAAAACTCGGGCTTGCAGCCCTATTTCGACAAAATTATCCTTTCGGAAGACGCGGGGGTGAATAAACCGCATCCCGATATTTTTACTTATGCACTTAAAAATACCAACTCCCGCCGGAATGAAACCCTGATGATCGGCGACAGCTGGGAGGCCGATATCGCCGGAGCGCAAAAAAGCCATATCGCACAAATCTGGTTTAATCCTGCCGATATTTCATCAGACGGACTTGAACCTACTTATACGGTGAAAACACTGGCCGAAATAAAAGAGATATTGTAATTTACTGTCTCCTTAACGGCATGGTCATACATCTTGGTCCGCCACCACCGCGCGGGAGTTCGGACCCGTCGAGTGTAATGACGCATTTTCCGGAAGTTTCCATATCGAATTTCCCGCTGATCACATCTTTGGCGCGCACAATTTCGAAACCTTTCTTGTTCAATTCTTCCAATGTGTTAATGTTTCGGGCATACGAAAGCACTTTGCCCGGCTCAATTGCCAGGAAGTTGGCTCCGCTGTGCCATTGTTCCCGTTCCTGGTCCCAGTCGTCCGCTTTTCCACCACAAATGACCGGCTCAATATCCATACCTAATCTTTTCAATGCTGCCGGAATATTGTTCATTTGCGAAATTTTGGCCACCTTCCCGTTCTCGATCTGGATATGTACGGTTTTATACGGGTTATTGTTTAATATCAGTGGCTTATAAACCATGGCGATGTTTTTATCCAGGAAGGTGAATACCATGTCCAAATGGATAAACGATTCGGGTGTTTCCGGCAATTGTTGCACAATGACGTGTTTTTTGCATGGCTTCTCCTTGCACAGTTCCCTGATCAACAAATCGATAGCCTGCGGGCTGGTGCGCGCTCCGCTTCCAATTAACAGGACATCTTCCCGTGCAACCAACAGATCGCCGCCTTCTATTTTTACTAACGGATTGTTTTGTGAGGCATCATACATATTTGTTATGCTGCCATTGAAAAACAGCCCGCTTTCGAAGATGGCTTCCATGATAAACGATTCCCTCATGCGCACCGCATTTGCCATCTTGCAGACCAGCGACGTATTGCCAATGGTTACCGATGTGTCGCGCGTAAAGTAGAAATTGTATAAAGGTTGCAACGCGTAATATTCTTCTTTCAGGAAATCGGTCAGGGTTTTTACCTGCATCGGAAGCCCTTCGATCAATATTTTTGTCAACTGATTCGAGGGTAATTCCAGAAGATAATCGAAATAGTCTTCCACTTGTTCTGTCACACAGATTTTTTGAAGCAACAAAAATCGCTGCTCGGGAATTTCGAGCACCTTTTCCAACAGGTCTGAAACTTCATACACCGAAGACGTTTTTTTCAATACACCTTGCAATTGTGTATATTCTTTTTGAGCGATGGACAGGTTCAGAATGTCGCTGTATAATGCCCGTTGCGTGTTTTTCGGCGTCATATTCTCCACTTCCGGGCCCGGGTAGTGCAACATTACCGCTTCCAGTTTTCCAATCTCCGATTGAACGTTTAAGGTGAGTTTGTTATTTGTCATAATACGTGTGATTTGCTTTAAAAGACAAAAATAGTAATATTTCAGTTATCAGGCCTTTTTGTTTACCTCGTTTTTACAATCGGCAGCTTTCAGTTTGTCAAATAAAAATATTTATTCCCAAAAAAATAAACCGGAAAATTATCTTTTTGATAAAAAATAGTGTACCTTTGCTTTTGAAAATTAACTAATCTAATCTTTATTGTTATGAAAAGAAATGCCATTATCATTGGAGCAGCCGGAAGGGACTTCCATAACTTCAACACGTTTTTCAGAGGAAATGAGGATTACAATGTCGTTGCTTTTACAGCAGCACAGATTCCTTATATCGACGGAAGAGTATATCCTGCCGTTCTGGCGGGAAAAGAACTCTATCCCGAAGGAATCCCCATTGTACTGGAATCTGAATTGCCCGGGTTAATCAAAGAAAAAAATGTACACGACTGTATTTTTTCCTACAGCGATGTACCTTATCCGAAACTGATGCATTTGAGTGCGATTGTGAACGCTGCCGGAGCCAACTTTATCTTGTTGGGACCGGGTGAAACCATGATCAGGAGTACTAAACCTGTAATTGCTGTAGTTGCTACGCGGACGGGATGCGGTAAATCGCAAACGTCGAGGGCTGTGGTAGAAGATTTGATGAAGCGCGGGTTAAGAGTGATCGCCGTACGCCATCCGATGCCTTACGGCGATTTGGCGGCACAGGCTGTGCAACGTTTTGCCACGGTGGACGATCTGAAAAAGCACAAATGCACTATAGAAGAGATGGAAGAATACGAACCGCACGTGGTCAGAGGCAATGTCATTTATGCGGGGGTCGATTACGAAAAGATTTTACGCCAGGCCGAAGAAGACCCTGACGGGTGCGATGTGATCTTGTGGGATGGAGGGAACAACGATTTCTCATTTTACAAACCCGATCTTACTATTACCGTTGCCGACCCGCACCGCGCCGGAGCTGAAATGAATTATTACCCCGGAGAAGTGAATTTAAGACTTGCCGATGTAGTGGTTATTAATAAGATGGATACGGCATCCCCGGAAGGCATCCGGACCGTTCGGGAGAACATTGCAAAGGCAAATCCAAAAGCGGTAGTAATTGACGCAGCCAGTCCCGTCAGGGTGGATAATCCCGAATTAATACGGGGAAAGCGTTGCTTGGTTGTCGAAGACGGGCCTACGTTGACGCACGGCGAAATGAAAATAGGTGCGGGAACCGTTGCTGCTCAAAAATACGGATGTTCGGAGCAAATTGATCCGCGTCCTTTTGTAGTGGGTGAATTAGCGAATACGTTCTCTATCTATCCTCAGATCGGCACTATCCTGCCGGCAATGGGCTACAGCGACCAACAACTGAAAGACTTGGAAACCACCATTAACCATACCGATTGCGATACGGTTGTCATTGGGACTCCCATCGATTTGAACCGGCTGATAGATATCCAAAAACCGGTTGTGCGGGTTCATTACGATTTACAGGAAATCGGCACTCCCACCCTGAAAGAGGTGTTAGACGATTTTGTGAAGAAACATAATTTGGGATAAAATTAAATTCAGCCGGGAACAACGCAGTCCGTTTCCGGCTGAATGGCTTAATTGAGGTACTTTTTCAGCGATTCTGTCCACTTCTCGATGCGCCCGTCGGTGAGATCGGCATCGTTATCGTCATCCAGCGGCAATCCCACAAAGACACCTTTTTTCAATGCTCTGGAGTAATCGAAATGATAGCCTTCGGGAGAGACTTCACCAACAATAGTGGCTCCTCTTTTTGAGACCGTTTCGTATAAGATACCCATCGCATCTACAAACGAATCGGGGTAAATGAACGAATCGCCAAGCCCGAAAAGGGCGACGGTTTTACCCGTTAAATCCATTTTTTCCAGCTTGTGGTAGAAATCAGACCAGTCGTCCTGCAAATCCTTCACTCCCCAAGTTGAAATACCGAGGATAAGCACATCGTGTGAGTGAAAGGCTTCTTCATCGCCATCATAAATATCGACCAATGCCGGAGAATATTCCGATAGCCTTTCAGCGATTTTTTCAGCAGCTCTTTTTGTATTCTCGGTGCTGGAACCGTATATTATTGCTATTGACTTCATATGATGATACTATTAAAAACACATTCTAAAAATGATTTTGCAAAGTTAACATTTAGTTTCATATTCGCAAACAGGATTTAATTTACGGAGGAGAACAAGAAAGCGCATCGTGGTTTTGAGCCGCAATGCGCTTTTGCAAAATTTCTGTTTAGCGAAAGGTTTTATGGTACAAACGTAGAATATATCTTGAAACTATTCGCCGGAATGCTGATGTCTATAGTAGATGACGTGACATTGAGCTTTTCCCCGGAGTTTATATAGTCATGCCAGGTGCCGGTTTTCGGAAAGGTTGTTGTGGCGTTGATGGCAGCGTTGGTGAAATTACCGACTACAACTATTTGTTTACTGTTTCCCAACGATGAAAGCGTGATAAAACGGCCGTTCTCCCAGAATGAGGGTGTCACTTTCCAGTCGAGGGTGGCGGTGACGTTGAACAGTTCAGGATGGTCAAACCGCAGGTCAATCAGCCGGGAGTAGGTGTCGTGCAACTGTTTACGTTGCGGTACATTGTAATATTCCCACTTCACCGGCTTTTTACCGGTACGCCCGTTGTATTCTATATTTACATCGTATCCTATCTCTCCAAACTGCCACACCATTTTTGGTCCCGGTACGGTGAAGAAGAAGGCGGCGTTGGTCGCTAATTGCGACATCTGTGCATCGAGGCTTGTTTTAAGGATCCCGTTTCCCCACTGGGTCTGTTTATATGCCGCACGTTCCTCGTCGTGGCTTTCCATATAGCTGACCAGGCTGTTTGCCGGACGGGTTGGGTTAGCACCGTAGTAGGTTCTTGTGAAATCTGAACGATTAGGATTGTCTTTGTCAGTCGGATAACCCATTGCTGTTTGACAATAGGCGTCGTTCATATTTCGCCAGACCATCATTCCCGCATTGCCCAATTCTGTTTCTTCCGCATTGTCGGCAAAATGCTCCAGGATAACGTAAGCATCCGGCTTTACCTCTTTTATAGTATTATTGTATTCCTTCAGATAAGAAATCCGTTTGGCATCATACTTCTTAAAAGCATCATCATCCGATGACTTTTGCTGGGTAAAACCTTTACTTAAATCGAACCTGAAGCCGTCGATGTTGTATTCTTTCAGCAGAAACTCCAGGTTCCGTTTTACAAATTTTCTTACTAAGGGTGATTCATGGTTGAAGTCATGAAATACGCTGAAAGGATGTGGTGCATCCACGTTGAAGTAAGGGTTGTTTGCAGCGGTTTTATTGTTTTTTGCATCCCACCACATTTTGGCAAAGGGATTGGCTCCGGTGGCGTGATTATACACCACGTCGAAGATTACGGCGATGCCGCGTTTGTGGCACTCATCGATAAATTGTTTATACATCCGGTCGGTGCCGTAGGCCTTGTCGAGGGCGAAATAGAATGCGGGATTATAGCCCCAGCTGTCGTTCCCGTCGAACTCCTGTACCGGCATCAGTTCAATAGCATTTACACCGAGATCTTTCAAATAGTCCAATTTCTGAATGGCTCCGTTAATATTTCCCTGTTCTGTAAAATCTCTTAGCAACAATTCGTAAATAACCAGGTTGTCGGTTGCCGGAGTTTTGAAGTTTGTAACTTGCCAGCTATAAGTATCGGGTTGGATTTTGAAAACAGAAACTATTCCGTTCCCTTTTGCCGGATAAGTTTTGTTGTCGGGGTAGGTGGAGGAGGAGATATATGGATCGTTTGAAGGGTCAAGAATTTTTTGGCTGTATGCATCTGCAATCCGGATGGGGTCTTCGCCCGCTTTGCCGACATAATACTGAAAAGCGTATTCTTTTGTTGCATCCAATCCCGAAAGTGTGATCCACCAGCATCCGGCGGCATCGTCGCGGAACATCTGCGATTTCTCGTCGTTGCTTAATGTCCAGTTGTTGAAATCGCCCACCACATGGGCAAAATCCTTTCGTGCATCGTTTTTATCCTTGTCGTACAACACCAATGTGACGGTATTGTTGTTCACTGTATTGATGCCGTACTGTAAGCCTGCGGGCATAGTCCCGGTTTTTACCGCGGCGGGTTGGAATGCTTTATACTTGCTATCGGTAACTGAGATAAAAAAATCGTTATTAATTCCTTTCTTTGTGCCATCGGCGCTGCGGATAACGATACCGATTTTGGTAACGGGAGTTTCTCCCGAACTGAACCATTGCCGGACAGATGGGGAGAGTTTGATGCTCCAGGTAGATTTTTCGCCTGCCACCTTAGTCATTTTGCATTTGTCCAGGTTTTGGTTCCATTCAGCGGGGACAAATTGCCACACACCTTCTGATATAACACCTGTGTGGATATAGACATCACCTGTATAGTTGTAGAGTGGTGACGTTGAAGCAGCTTTGAACCAAATGGTGAGCTCCTTATCCGCATCTGCCGTTTCGGGGTTCCACGAAAGTCCCTCTTTAATTGTTGCCGGTGGTTCCGGTTCCGGAGTTATCACCGGATCTTTCCCGCAGGCAAGGGCGAGAAGCAGGAGAAGGAACAGGTAAAAGGTTTTTGAAAATAGTTGCATCGTAATATGGGTTTATTGTCAGTTATTCAATTTCAGCAAGTATCCTTAGGTCGTGTTTGCGACTAAAGCGAGAGACATTTTAGCTATTTTACGGGGACCCACAGCTTTGCGATAAACGTAAAAAAGAGTAGTTGTTTGAGCGAAGCGAGTTCTACTCTTTTAGTTGGCGCGAGCTAAGATGGGTCGCAAAATATCGTCAGTAAACGATTTAGTCGCAAACGAGTCCCGTTATTCCAACACAAGCACCTCTTTCGGGCTTAACTTCAACGTTTGTCCAAACGAAACAGTTCTTCCCGAAATCACCTCTTTTCCGCTCGATTTGCCTTTAATAGACTCTTTATAACGGTCTAGGTTTATTTCTACATCGCTTGATGTTCCGTTCATAAATACCAGTATGTTTTTGTCGCCGAGATAACGCTCATAGACATAGACTCCTTTCTGCAGCACGTAATGCTTCATACCGCCACGGGCGATTACTCCGTTTCCCTGCCGCCAATGGAGCAATTTCTTCAGAAAATCGAACGCTTCGTTCTGGATTTTGTCCCGCCCTTCACGGGTAAACTGATCGATGGGTACGTCGAGTCGGATATCGCCGTCGCTACGGCTTTTATTGCCGTACATCAATAGTTCGGTGCCGTAGTAAATTTGTGGAGTACCGGGCATAGTGAGCAGGAAGGTAACCGCCTGTTTCCATCCGGAGAGATCGGAAGGATATTCTTTCAAGAACCGGTCGGTATCATGGTTGTCCAAGAAACGCAGCACATTATAGATATCGGGGTATATGAAATCATAAGTCATGTGGTCGTAAACACCGTGAAGTCCTCCGTTCCACTCGGTGGTTTCCTCAAAGAAGGCACTGTGGGACAGTCCCATAAACCGGAAATCCATCACCGACTTGAGGTTCGTGTTTTTGCGGTTGTTCAGTTTGCTGTCTTTCTGCCAGAATGCTGTTCCTATAGGGTTATTCAACCATGCTTCGCCCACGATATTGTACTCCGGATATTCTTTATATACCGCGTTGCACCAATCGATCATCATATCGTAATCGACATACGGATAGGTATCCTGACGGATTCCATCCACACCTGAATATTCTATCCACCAGATACTGTTCTGGATCAGGTACTTCGCTACATGACGGTTGCGCTGATTGAGATCGGGCATCGTGGGGACGAACCAGCCGTCCGTCATTTTCTTTTTGTCGTATTCCGAGGCGTAATTATCGAAGTACATCTCCTTCATGTGTGATGTTTGCACATATTCGCCCAAATTGTTGAACCAATCTGCCGATGGTATATCTTTCATCCAGGGGTGATCGCTCCCGCAGTGATTGAAAATCATATCCATCACCACTTTCATTCCTTTGTCGTGCGCATCACTGATGAGCTTGACGTACTCATCGTTGGACCCGAATCGCGGGTCAACCTTGTAGTAATCGGTGGTGGCGTAACCGTGGTAAGATCCGCCTTCCATATCGTTTTCCAGTACAGGATTGAGCCAGATAGCGGTGATGCCCAGATCGGACAGGTAATCCAATCGGTCGGAAATACCTTTCAAGTCGCCTCCGTGACGGGCGTTGGGGTCGTTGCGGTCCACCTTATAAGGCATCCGCATGGGAATCTGGTCGTTGTCGGGATTACCATTGGCAAACCGGTCGGGCATAATGAGGTACAGCACGTCAGACGAATCGAAACTTTTTATCTCCCTTCGTTTGGGATTGCGTGGTTTCAGTTCGTAGTTGTACGTCATTTTCTTTTTTCCGTCCGTAAAAACAATATCAAACTTTTGCGGAGCGCTCTCCGAAATGTCTAAATACAAAATCTGATAGTTGGGGCTTTCGAGCGTAACCGCTTCTTTCAGATATACGTCTTTTGCCGTAACGGTTGCCTTGTACGATGCAATGTTTGTACCCGAAATCATCAGTTGCAGTTCAGGCTCTTCCATACCGCTCCACCAGAAGGCGGGTTCAACGTTTACCTGTTGCGCGTTCAACAGCGTAACGGCCAAGAGAAAAAGAAGGGAAAGGATTGTTTTTTTCATTATCGATTTTTTGAACTTTATTATAAATATTGAAATTGCTTGTTTCGAATGTTTTTGACGGTAATCGAACAAGCTATAATTAATGAAAAAATCATACGGATAATGTTTTGTTTTATCTATGATTAGGGAATCCGTATTGTTTCAATTCATCTTTATTTTAAAATATTAATAATACCCATAACCGTTTTGTTGGTTCTGAATTAGAAACCCAAACTCCTTGAATTTATTGGTATTTTTTACTCCATCAGGAAGAGCTCCTTCTAATCTGTTTCGATGAAGATTTGGAGGTAAAATGTCTTTACTCTATCCCAAGTCTGAATATTATGTAAATCCCATTTGTTCCCCCAAGGTCCTATTTTATTATAAATTTCAATCATTAAGATACTATCCTGCTTATTTAAAGATGGACTTTGGGGAAGATTTGTCTTGATGTCTTCAACTTTATTGCTATCACAGCAAGTCACTATAAATGCAAATAATAGAATAACAAAATAATTTTTTTTTTGTTATAATACTTATCATTGGCGGGTTTTTCATCTTATTGAAATTCAATTTAAAAAAGTAGAAGGTATGGTCAATACCTTCTACTTTAGATTGGAATTATTGCTTAGTCATTGTCGCTTTATTGGCTACATCGTCAAGTACAATGGCATATGTGCCGGGGGCAATAGTCAGGTTTGCTCCGTCTTGTGTAAGCGCATTTAGGGATCCGCCTAAATTCTTGTCCCAAGCGCCATCCCATCTGAACTTAAATTCACCGTCAGCTAAGGTAATGGTAACAGACCATAATTTAGTATCGGGGTTGTAGCTCATTACGGTTCCTTTATCCCATCCACCGGGAGTTGCATTGCCAATTACTTCCCATCCGGTCTTTTTGAACTCGGCTGTCATTTTTTTGATATCAAGTGATATCTTGTAATAATTTGCGTATTCGATTTTGATATTATCATTATCGCTCGAAGCCACGTTAAACGTACCAACCGTATGCTCTGAATTCCAAGCGATGGAAGTTCCTTTGGATAACGCGTATTCCGTAGCTCCCCACGCGTTACCGTCGAGGAATTTAAATTCGGTATTTGCCGGAATGTAGTGGTATCCTACATATTTGAAGTCACGTGCAGCGGAAGTTAATGTATAAACACTCGGATCTTCCGGCTTCCACCCCTGATAGCTACCCGGCATATACATTGTTGTACTGGATAGTTCAATGGTTGTTTCTTCTAACGAGTAGCTATATTTACCGGCATGGGTGAGGTTTAATGTAACGATGTAAGGACTTGTTTTAAGAATCCGGATATTTTCTCCACCGGCAAATAGATTGCCGCTTAATTCTTCTTCTTTTCCTTTTTCAGCACCGTAGTTAAAAGCCCAATCGTTATTGCCTCTGAACTTAAATTCTCCGCCGATAAGTGGTGTAATCAATTTCCAGAGCCGGGTGTCGGGATCATATTCCATAGGTGTATTTGTGCTCCAGCCTCCGGAGGTGGCACTTCCAATGACCCCCCAGTTGAATGGGCCGGTAATGGAGACTTCCTTCGACGCATTAACGGTAATTTCATATAAGCCCTTGTTTTCAATTGTTTGTCCGGTTGCTAATGTCGATGAGGTATTTGCTCCATCCACAATGGCAAAGGTTTGTCCGTTTTCTGCGAAATATACGTATCCCTTATAAGTTCCGTCGTTTTCCGGATCTCCCATCATGAATGCAGTTGTATAATCCCAGTCGGGGTACCCTGTAGCTACATACGCGTAGGGCCAGTCAATATCCGTTGCATTCGGATCGTAAGGAGTCACTTTAAATTTTAGGGGATTAGTTGCCGCATCGTTGGTGTAATCGTATGCGCCCGATTTCATAGATATTTCAATATCGTATGTTTGTCCGGGATAACCTCCTGCTTTTGCCAAAAAACTGTTCATCTGTGCATTGGTAAACGATAATTCCGTGCCGGTAGTTTCGCCTATAACAATGCTCTTATTGGCTGTTTTATTGGTGAGTGTAACAACGTAATTTACCGCAGCCGATACACCATAATCAACCGGCTTCCAAGAGATTACCGGAAATTGCGCCGATGCGTTGGTGGCGTTAAAAACAAACTGGTTTTGTGTCAAGGCATTAAATTCCGCTGCCTTGTTCAGTTGCATAATGGGTGTTCTTTCATCTTCGCATCCGGATAGTATGAAGATAATCCCCAATAATACGGTATATAAATAATTCTTTTTCATCTTTTTCAATTATTCAAAGGTTAATATCCATCGTTTTGTTTCAGATTGGTATTGGTTCCTATATCGTCGGATGGAATAGGAAATACCTTGAAATGATCTGCAACGGCTTTTCCCTGGGCAACTCCACCTTTCCACGGCCACAAATAGTCGCCTGAAGTGAATTTGCCGAAACGGATCAAGTCCGTTCTGCGCTGGCCTTCCCAAAAGAATTCACGTCCGCGTTCATCGAGGATGAAATCGAGCGTTAATTGGTTGTCGGCTATATTACCGCCGGTACTGTAAGCCCTGTTGCGCAACGCATTCATATACTGTAATGCCTGTGCACGGGTTCCTCCCTGTCCGCCGCGAACTACAGCTTCAACATAATTCAGATAGATTTCTCCTAAACGAAACAGTGGAAAATCAACATAGGCTTCATTGGTAGGGGGAAGGGAACCGTCTTTGTTTACATTGTAGAATTTTGCCACCGGAGTTCCATTGTTTTTGAATGAACTTTGATCTGTGATTTCGATATTGGTTGTAAGATCGGTGTGCAACATCGATTTTCTGGTGTCGTCGCCGGAATCTGCTTCTTTTTCAAACAGCCTGACCAACGATGACTTTGCACGATATCCCTGCCAGGCACCTTTGGCATTCACGTCCTGCTGAAGGTCGGCAGCACCATGGCACAGCAAGAAAGTCATTCCGCCCCACGTCATTGTTTCGGCTCCTTCGTAACGAATGGGATAGATCATCTCTTTTGATAAATGATTATCGGCTTTGAACATATCTCCATACACGGGTTCAAGCTGGTATCCGGCATCAATGATTTTTTTGCTGTATGTAATGGATTCTGTATATTTCGGCTGACCGATATATACTTCAGCGTTCAGATAAAGACGAGACAATACTGCCCAGGCAAGCGCTTTGGTGGCGTGTCCGTAATTTTGTCCGTAACCCACGGTTGGAGGAAGCAGATCGGTTTCGCTTTCGGTAAGCTCTTTTTCGATGTATGTAAACAGATCTTTCGCCATAATTTGCTCGGGCAAAGTGCTTCCTATGGGACTCTCTTCAGTTACAAAAGGAACATTTCGATACAAATCCAACGCGTATGCGTAAGTCATTGCACGCAGTGCCCTTGCTTCGGCACGGAACGTTTTTATACTATCTTGCAATGCTGCACTTGCTCCGCGGGCATTCAGTTTATTTTCTGTTGTTTCGCGCAGGAAAGCATTGGCCACGTTGATTTGATAATACAGTCGATAATAAGACCCTTTTATCCAAGGGCTTGACGCTCCCCATGTGATTTGATTGAAATCGGGAATTCCGGGGTCATTCCACGCGCAATGCGCTATGTCGGAAGGTAAGTCTTGCATGTTCCATAATACACGTAAGAAAGAAGCCTGGCTTCCGCCGTCAATTCCTACTACATCTTGCTCGGCATCGCCTCCGGCGTTACCGCCGATAGCAAATCCCGCATATATTTTTGCCAGGCTTTGTACGTATGCTCCCAGATCTTTTCCGAATACAACGTCCGATACGAGTTCGTCTTTATCCAGCGGTATTGTATCCAAATCGTTGATACAGCTGCTTGTGACAAAAAGTAACGTTAAGAAAGCAATGGCTGCTATTATAAATTTGTTATTCTTCATAATTGTTTTTAATTAAAAGTTCAGATTAAACCCTAACATAAATACGCGAGGACGAGGATAAATATTATTATCGATTCCTCCGTTGAATTCCGGATCAAGGCCTTTGTATTTTGTGTAGATAAAAGGATTTTGAACCGTGAGATAGATACGTCCCGATTGTTTTGTCGTAAATAATTCGTTCAGGGTATATCCCAGTGTTATGTTATCCATTTTCAGGAACGAAGCGTTCTGAACATAATAACTCGATCGGGGTTGAGATATTTCGAAGTTGGTATATGGAGCCGATACAATTCTGTTTTTCAAGAAACCTGTTTGGTCGAACATGTGTGAACCGCCATAGGCTTCGCGGTTCGACTGAACATTATTGTAGGCATAATTGCCAACACTTGCCCGCATGGAAAAACCCAAATCCCAGTTTTTATAGCTTACTTGTGAGGATAATCCCATAAATACATCGGGAGCAGCTTTTTTAAAGGGAATAAGATCTTTTTCGTTAATTACGCCATCTTTATTCTGGTCAACATAACCGCCTTCAATAGGTTTTCCCTCGGGCGTGTAAATTTGCTCATATACATAGAACGACCCGAACGGCTTGCCTACGGAATGGATCATTACGTTGTAGCCGGTTGCTCCGTCAATTCCGCCGTAAATATTTCCCACGTAATTCGGATCATCGTTGATCGTCATTTTGGTAATGGTGTTTTTGTTGTAGGATATATTGTATCCTATCGTCCAATTCCAATCCGGTGTTGAAACGGGGATTGCATTAATAGAGAATTCAACCCCTTTGTTTTCAAGTGTTCCCACGTTGGTAAGCAGCTGATTGCTGAAGTTTGTTCCGGCGGCAACCGAAACCGTGTTTAGCAGATCGTTGGTTTTACGCGAATAAAAATCCAAAGCACCGTTAATGCGATTGTTAAGGAATCCGTAATCAAGCCCAACGTTCCACGTAGTGGTTTCTTCCCATTTCAGGTTTTCATCGAATGCAAGCGGTGCGATTAACGGGTATTTTGTGTTGCCAAAATAGTAGTTTGCTCCTGCTTTACTGTACATATATCTTGCCATATAGGGATAATCGCCGCTACCCAGGTTTTGTTGTCCGGTAACGCCATATCCTAACCGGAGTTTCAGGTCGGACAAGCTGTTTATGTTTTTGAAAATTTCCTCTTCGCTTAATCTCCAAGCCAAAGCAACGGATGGAAATAAGCCCCATCTGTTGTCCGGATTAAAACGAGATGAACCGTCGTTACGCAAAGTAAATGTGAACAGGTATTTACTCAATAACGAATAATTTAAACGTCCGAAGAAGGAGATCAGATAGTTCTCGGTAGCGTAATCATCACCATCTTTATAAAACTCTTTTCCTTCTTGTTGAGCCCATGCAGCCGAATAAGGATATTGGTTTTTTTCGTCGCGGTAGAAATGTTGCCACGAGTAACCTGCCATTGCGTCAATGTTGTGAATTCCGTAAGTTTTGCTATAATTCAAGTAAAAATCGAGTAACGTGTTCTTTTTGAATTGAGAATAATGGCTATTTTCGCCGAATCCTTTTTTGTATGCACCGGCAGTCCATGTCATTGGAGCGTTATCGGTAATAATAACATCCCCATCACTTTTTGAAATGTCATATCCCAGATTGAGGTTTGCCCTAAGGTCGGGGAGGAAGTTAAACCGGTAATCGAATTGAGCATTTCCGATACTGCGTGAAATAGTAGATCGGTCGTCTCTTTCGTTGATCATTGCCATGGGGTTCGACAAGCCAATGTCGATGGGCATGCCGTCCTCTTTCATGTAAATAAAGTAGCCGTTTCCATAGGTGTTCCCGGTCATATACACCGGTTGCGTCGGGTCGAACTGGGTTGCCATTCCGATTGCGCCTCTGTCGGCAAACCGGTTTTTGTTGTACATCCCTTTCACATTCAATTGTACTCTTAATCTGTCGTTGATGAAACTTGGACTAAGGTTTAATGCTCCGGTGAAACGTTGCAGGTTAGAAGTCTTTAAGATTCCATTTTCGTCCGTGAAAGAGACGGAAGCACGATAAGGAATTTCTGCTGCTGCCCCTGCCACACTGACATTATGATCTGTGCTCACGGCAGTTCTGAAAATTTCGTTTTGCCAATTCGTGTTTTCGTTGCCTAAGGCCAGAACCTGAGAACTTCCTTCTCCGAATTTTTCGGTTACGAAACTTCTGAAAGTATCGGCACTCATTACATCTACATTTTTAATTTTCGTGCTTACAGATACACTTCCGTTGTAGCTGATTTGAGGCTTTCCTTGTTGTCCCTTTTTAGTGGTGATAATGATAACGCCGTTCGATGCCCGTGAACCATAGATAGCTGTAGCCGAAGCGTCTTTCAAAATAGTGAAAGTAGCAATATCGCTAGGATGTATGGTGGCCAGAGGATTTGACATCCCTTTGAATTCGCCGTTGTCTACCGGAACGCCGTCAATAACATACAACGGGTCATTGCTTGCCGACATCGAAGAACCACCTCTGATTCGAATGGTGGCTCCTGCCCCCGGTGCACCTCCGTCGGTAGTCACACTTACACCGGCGGCTTTCCCAACCAAAAGGTCTGAGGCCGATGTGGCCATTCCTTTAACCAAATTATCTGCATTTATAGCAGTTACCGATCCTGTTGCGTCATTTTTTTTCACGGTACCGTACCCGATCACTACCACTTCTTCCAGAAGTTCGGTGTCTTCCTGTAGGATTACATCGATGGCCTTCCTGTTTTGAATGGCAATTGTTTGGGTTACATAGCCCACATAGGAGATTACGAGTGTTCCGTTGTCCGGAGCCTGAATGGAAAAATTTCCATCGTAATCTGTTACCACACCCGAGGTTGTTCCTTGTAAAAGGATACTGGCGCCGATAATCGGTTCGCCGGCAACATCTTTTATCGTTCCCCGCACATTTATCGTAGAACCCGTTTGAGCACTAACCGATAAAATCATTAGCATGCTTGACAACACTGTCATCAAGAACGCTTTCATAGTTTTTTTGAAATTTACATACATGTTTGTTAACGTTGTAAGATTAACTGGTTTATAATTATTTACTCTCTACTTTTTCACAGAATTGCAAATTACTGTCTGCTCTCGGTACAAAAATAGAGTTAATGCAAAAAATTGCATAGTAAAACAGCCGTTTTAACTGCTTTTACCTGTGCAAACGATTGCATTTTTAAGTGTAAAAAATAAACTATCAGCAATTTACGATTGCGGTACGTGTTGTTTATGGCAGGAAAATCAAAACCGTTTTTTACTTTTTCCCGAGATCGCTCTCCTCAATCCAATAAGGAATCTCTTGCTTGGGTTGGATTTAATGTAGGATTCAATGTGGCGCTGCTTTTTCTCTTCGAGAATCTGATTGATTTCAATGAGGATACCCGATTCTTCCACATCTCCGAATTCGTCGTTTATGGAAGTTCCGAAGAATCGCATATAGGGTGATAAACCCATATAGGCATTAATAAGCGGTGGAATGTTCAAACCGAAACTGCGGACTTCCTTGTTCAAAACTCTATAATCCTCTTTAAAGCTCTTCCCTTTAAACAGGTGCCGCATCTTGGCCGTGTCGGTATCGGTAACAAGTTGGTTGATTGGGGTTACAAGTTTGTCGGGATCGGGAAAATGCAGGTGCATAAAATACAAAATCATGTTGCGGGCTTCTTTGTTGTAGGTCCCGTACATGGTTACTTTTCCAAAAAAATATTTCATCGACGGATCGATTACCGTGAGGGCGCCAAGACCATCCCAGAGATTATCGAGAGCGAAGATGCCTTTACGGCTGTGCAGGGTAGATTGATATTCGAGGGAGACGAACGAGCGTCCCAGTTCTACGGTGTAAGGCAGGTAATTTTGTATAAAATTATCAGAAAAGTTTAACAAATGTGCCGTGGCAAGCATCGGCTTTCCTTTTTCATCAAAGTCTATTTTTCTGCCCATAATAAAGCGGTATCCGCCCAAAATTTCTTCTTTTTCCGGATCCCAAACAATGAGCTGATGATAAGGATGTTTCATCAGGTCGTATTTATCAATATCGGCTTCTAATCCCGTTCCTCCGCCGTAGTAGCGGAAAGCGATTTCACGCAACCGGCCCACTTCCCGCATCAGGTTGGGCGAATCGTGAGCGGTGAAGATGTAAATTTCGTTATTGGCTTTGTTGGTGGAACGTATTCTTTTTCCTACGGTCAGTTCATTTTTTATGAGGGCTTTATCGATCGGATCAATGATCTTTTCCATACTTAATTGTTGTCTTGAGGTAAATTGTAAACAATGGTTCTTATTTCTTCCGCCCATTGCGCGGGACTTTTTGATTTATCTAACGATTGCCAGGAGATTGGTTCTCCAAACGTGATGTGAAACGTTTGATCTTTGTTTTTGAACATTTCACCGGGCAGGTAAATGAGCTCTATGTTGAATTTTAATCCCAATGATTTGCGGATATTGGCAAAATTGTAAAAGAAATTCGAGTTTTTTGCATCGAAGTGGACAGGGATTATATCCCTTTTGTGTTCAATAGCTTTTACTACGAAACTTTTCATCCACTCCAAATCTTTTATTTTACCGCTTTGTTTTCGTGAGCATAATCCGGCAGGAAAGGTAATGATCTGATTGTCCGATGTATATGCCTCATTTATGGCTGCGGCCGACAGTTTGGCTTGTGAACCGTATTTGTTGATCGGGACAAAAATGGATTCGAGATTCTTAATGTTTAATAAAACATCGTTAACCAGGTACTTGATTTTTCCGCCATATTTCTTACCTAAGTGGGCCGACAGGCAAATACCGTCCAGACCACCCAGCGGATGATTGGAAGCAAAAATGAATTTCCCTTCTTCGGGGATATTCTCTTCCCCGTGGATTTTCAGGTCTAACCTGAATTCCTTATCCACCAGCGCACACATAAAATCAACGCCCTGCTTATCCTGATTTCGCTCGATAATCGCATTTAATTCATCCTGATAAATGGTGCGCTTTAGGTAATTAATAGCAAATTTAGGGATTTTATTGTAGTGCTTTTTCGCTTTCGCCCGCAAGACACCATCGATATCTAATTTGAAATCAATTTTTTCCGACATAATGACCTTCCTATGACTTACAAAAATACAAAATAATTAAGAAAAGTTGGATAAGTCAGTCACATTTATTTAAGACAGTAGAAATATTCTACAAAGTTTATCTTGTCGAAATCTTGGTAATATTAAGATAATCAGCATTATATATACCTGTTGATAACTTTATCAAAAATAATGTGTGGAAAAGTGGGGGATAGTGGATTTATTTTGTAATTTTACCGCAAAAATCATAGAACTAAGAATATAGTGTTACAATTTCTGGGAAATATTGAAGCAAAAGCCGATGCAAAAGGACGGATTTTTGTGCCGGCCACTTTTCGTAAGCGTCTGCAGGGTGCTAACGAAGAGTTCTTGGTGCTTCGCAAAGATATCTTTCAGGATTGTCTGGTGCTTTATCCCGGAACGGTCTGGGAGGACGAGATTGAAACGCTCAGGAGCCGGCTCAACAAGTGGAACAAGGAACAGCAGCAGGTTTTTCGTCAGTTCGTGCTCGATGCCGAACGCATTGAAATGGACGCGAGCGGACGGATTTTAATCCCAAAACGTTACATGATGCTGGTGGGTATCGAGGTCGATGTCCGTTTTCTGGGCGTGGACGATACAATCGAGATATGGGCGAAAGAAAAACTGGAGAAACCGCTGGTTGATCCCGATGAGTTTTCCGTAAAATTACAAGAATTAATGGGGTGATTACTGAACCGTACCACATACCGGCATTGCTTTACGAAAGTATAGACGGGCTGAATATTCGTCCCGATGGGGTTTATGTTGATGTGACATTCGGTGGTGGCGGGCACTCAAGAGAAATATTGAAACGGTTGGGGAAGAATGGCAAGCTGCTTGCTTTCGACCAGGATGACGATGCATACCAAAACAATATCCCGGACCCGCGTTTCACTTTTGTAAAAAGCAATTTTCGATTTTTGAAGAATTTCCTGCGCTATCATCACATAGATGAAGTGGATGGAATCCTTGCCGATTTAGGGGTGTCGTCGCATCATTTTGACGATCCCGATCGTGGATTTTCTTTTCGGCTACCGGGAGATTTGGATATGCGGATGAACCGGCTGGCCAGAAGATCTGCCGCCGATATACTGAACGAATATCCGGTAGAGAAGTTGTCGGATATTTTTTTCTTTTACGGGGAGTTGAAAAGTGCGCGGAAGATAGCAACGACTGTTTCTGCCTATCGCCAATCAAAAAAAATTGATTCTGTTTCCGATTTTCTGGAGATCATGAAACCGTTCACTTCTCGTGAAAAGGAAAACAAAACCCTTGCTCAGGCGTTTCAGGCGTTGCGTATTGAAGTAAACGATGAGCTGAAAGCCCTTGAGGAAATGCTGGAGCAGGGACTGGAGATGCTGAAGCCCGGCGGGCGGTTCAGTGTGATCTCATACCATTCGTTGGAGGATCGTTTGGTGAAGAATTTCTTTAAGACGGGAAATTTCGGTGGCAATATCGTCCAGGATTTTTATGGAAATATAGAGACTCCGTTTGAACTGATCAACAGAAAAGTGATTGTGCCAACGGAAGAAGAACAGGTGGACAATCCGCGTTCGAGAAGTGCCAAACTGCGGATAGCGGAGAAAAAGTATCACGCAACTCGATAAAAAATGAAAGTGAAATTAGGCAACATAAGAAAATCGTTCGTACATGTTTTCGGCGGAAATGTTTTAACGGAAAACTTTTTCGTCCGAAACATCACATTCATCGTTGTCCTGGTGGTCGTTATGATTTTGTTCATCAGCCATCGCTACACGGTTTTGCAGCGAATAGCGGAGATGGAGCGTTTAAAAGTGGAACTGAAAGACGCCAAGTATGAGTCGCTCGATATTTCATCCAATCTAACCGAAGCCAGCCGCCAGGGACAGATTGAGAAAAGAATGGAAGAGTCGGGCCTGGGCTTGAAAATAAACAACGAACCGGTTTATCGCATTCAGAAAGGAAAGAAATGAAATGGAAAAGAAAACCGATGAAAATAGAAGGAGCATTTTAAATCGTTATGGCTTAATTGTCTTCTTCCTTTTGGGGGTTGGGATCCTGATTATTTTCTCTGCCGGGAAGATCGTTTTTACGGCAGAAGGAAAGAAATGGCGTGAAGTTGGTGAAAAGGAAACCATAATCAAAGACCGTGTCATTTTGCCCAAGCGTGGAAATATTTATACTTACGACGGAAAACTGTTGGCTACCAGTGAGCCGTTGTACAACATCTATATGGACTTTTGGGCGGAAGGGATGAGAGAAGACACATTGATGAAGTATGTCGGTGACCTTTCGTTAGCCCTTTCTGAAAAATTTCCGGATAGAACGGCATCGCAATACAAGAGCATCATCCTGAGCGGATGGAAACTTCGTGAAAAGGAAGAGCGGCAAATACAAGAAAATGCTGCGCGAGGCATCGAAAAGAAAGTGACGCTGAAATCGCGCTATGTGCGCATTATTCGTCCCGATATTTCGTATGTCGATTTGAAGGAAATCCGCACCTATCCGTTCCTGAACCAGCGTTCCAACCGCAGCGGGTTAATTGCTGAAGAGAAAAATGCGCGCAAACGTCCGTTCGGGAATTTAGCCAACAGAACGGTGGGAAACGTTTATAAAGACCTGGAGAAGGGCGGCGCCAGCGGATTGGAACTGAAATACGATTCGCTGTTGAGGGGTGTTGAGGGAGTGAAAAGCCGGCAAAAGATACAGGGTAGGTGGACAGACATAGAGGAGATTGCCGCAAAAGACGGATACGATATTGTAACTACGCTCGATGCCGATATTCAGGAAGTAACGGAGCGCGCTTTGCGGGCAAAACTTGAAGAGACCTCGGCCGAATCGGGGACGGCAATCATTATGGAGACCAAAACGGGTGAAATCAGAGGCATTGCCAACTTAGACCGGATGAGTAACGGGAACTACGCCGAAGGCAACCCCAATGCTTTTTCGTATATGAACGAACCGGGATCAACCTTTAAAACCGTAACGGTAATGGTGGCGCTCGATGACGGGCTGATAACCCCTACTGATTCGTTTCATGTGGGTAACGGATTGTATCAGTACAACGGTAAATGGGTGCGCGACCACTATTGGCGGCAAGGCCGCGATAGAGGGTACCTTACTGTAAAAGAAGGAATAGAAATCTCTTCCAACGTAGTGATGAGTAAAATAGTGCTTAAGGCATATGCCAACGACCCGACTAAATTTGTAAAAGGCATCGACAGGATCGGCTTGCGTAAAAAACTCACCTGGGATGTCCCGTTGAACGGGATTGAAGGAACATCGTCCATCCGTTTTCCCGATGATAAAGTGAATTACTGGTCAAAAACCACACTCCCGTGGATGTCTTTCGGTTATGAATCGAAAGTACCGCCCATTTATATGCTCATGTTCTATAACGGTATTGCCAACGGTGGGAAAATGATCAAGCCGTTTATTGCTAAAACGTTGTTGAAAGACGGAAAGATAGTGGAAGAATACAAGGCGGAAGTGGTGAACGAAAAGATGTGTAAGGACACTACATTGGCCCAGATTCGGGAAATGCTGGTGGGGGTTATTGAGGAAGGAACGGCCAAAGTAGTGAAATCGGATTATTTTTCCATCGCGGGAAAAACGGGTACGGCACAAATTGCCAGTGGTGGCGGATATAGCGATTATTACGTTTCGTTTTGCGGATATTTCCCCGCCGAGGATCCAAAATATACTTGCTTTGTAGGAATCAGAAAACCAAAAGGCGTCCCATCGGGTGGAGGACAAGCCGGGATGGTTTTTAAAAGTATAGCGGAGCAGACATATGTGAAACGAACTCAACTCGCTCCCGAACAGGCACAGGTGGATTCTACCTTGCAAAAAATGCCGGCCATTAAAAGCGGAAACTGGGGAAACAGCCAAACGGTATTGTCGATGTTGAATTTCAAATCTTCCGTTTTAGATGCCGCTGCCGACTGGGTAAAAGTAAGATACGACAGTGTGGCTTACCACCCGCAGGCGTTGGCCATAAATAAAAATTCGGTTCCAAACGTGTTGGGGATGGGCGCGAGAGATGCGGTTTACCTGCTCGAAAAATCGGGATTGAGGGTTAACTTGACCGGCTCGGGGAAAGTAGTCTCGCAATCGTTTGTTCCGGAAAGTAAGCTGGTAAAAGGTACAACCATCAGCATAACGCTACGGTAAAAGGCCGGGAAAGTACAGGTTTTGAAATAGATAAAATAGATATGAAACTAAGCCAACTGACAGAAAGATGTAAAATAGTAGCTATTTACGGTGAGGAGAATGTGGAGGTTGAAGGCATCACTTCCGATTCCCGACAGGTGCAGAAAGGTTCGCTTTTTATTGCTGTGGAGGGCATCAATACCGACGGGCACGACTACATCGGCAAGGCCATAGAGCAGGATGTCCTGGTTGTGGTTTACGATAAGCCGATGTTCGAAGAATATTTTTCGAGGGTTACTTACGTCCAGGTTGAAAACTCGGCTGTCGCATTGGCACAAATTGCTTCTGTCTGGTTCGGAAATCCATCGGAGCAACTGAAATTGATTGGAGTAACCGGAACGAACGGTAAAACAACCATTGCCACTTTGTTGCACAGGATGTTTCGGGCATTGGGTTATGGTGCAGGGTTGCTTTCAACCGTAGCCAACTGTGTGAACGATGACAGCTATCCAACCACGCACACCACGCTCGACCCCATTACCCTGAACTCTTTCTTCCGGAAAATGGTAGATGCCGGCTGTGAATATGCCTTTATGGAGGTGAGCTCTCACGCTATTCATCAGAAACGGGTGTATGGATTGAATTTCGATGGCGGAATTTTTACCAATCTGACCCAGGATCACCTGGACTATCATAAAAATATGCTGGAGTATAGGAACGTCAAAAAAGCGTTTTTCGATTCTTTGCCCGAAACGGCTTTTGCACTCACCAACTCCGATGATAAAAACGGGCTGGTGATGCTTCAAAACACAAAAGCTAAACAATACACGTACTCCGTAAAAGGATTAGCGGATTTTAAAGCACGGATTTTTGAGAAACATTTCGACGGAACAGAGATAGAAATAAACGGGAAGCAGCTTATCGTGCAGTTTGTGGGTGTGTTTAACGTATATAATCTTCTGGCGGTTTACGGAGCATCTGTTCTGCTGGAGCAACAACCGGATGAGGTGCTTAGGATATTGTCCGTTTTAAAACCTGTGGCAGGACGTTTTCAGACACTGCGGTCGCCCGGAGATTTTACCGCCATTGTTGATTATGCCCATACGCCCGACGCGCTGACCAATGTCCTCAATGCGATTAACGAGGTGCTGAATAAGAAAGGCGATATAATAACGGTGGTGGGCTGTGGCGGAAACCGTGATAAAACCAAACGCCCGTTAATGGCGCGCGAGGCTGTGGAATTAAGTGATAAAGTAATTCTTACGTCCGATAATCCCCGGTTCGAAGAGCCGCAGGATATCATTGACGATATGGCTGCCGGGTTAGATGATGAGCAGCGCCGCAATACGCTTTCGATTGTTGACCGGCGTGAAGCGATAAAAACCGCCTGTGCGCTGGCTAAGCCGGGTGATGTTATTCTCGTTGCAGGGAAAGGCCACGAAGACTATCAGGAAATTAAAGGTGTGAGGTATCATTTCAATGATAAAGAAGAAGTGGAAAAAATATTTATAACCAGTAACCCGTAATTTGTAACTCGTATGCTGTATTATCTTTTTCAATATCTAGACAAACTCGACTTCCCCGGAGCCGGAATGTTCCAGTTTGTTACTTTCCGGGCAGCGCTCGCTGCCATTATTTCGTTGCTTTTCTCAGTAATTGTCGGCGCCAGAATCATTCGGAGGTTACAAAAGAAGCAGATAGGTGAAACCATTCGCAACCTCGATTTGGAAGGGCAGTACAGCAAACGGGGAACACCAACAATGGGCGGCGTCATCATTATTCTCTCCATCCTGGTAGCAATACTATTGATGGGGAAATTAGAGAATATCTACATCATTATAATGATAATAAGCACCGTCTGGTTGGGTACGTTAGGCTTTGCCGATGACTATATCAAGGTATTTAAAAAAGATAAGGAAGGGTTGAAGGGGAAATTCAAGGTAGTGGCACAGATAGGCTTGGGCTTGATCATAGGCTTGATTATGTACTTGAGCCCCAATATCGTTTCGCGTGAGAACACCGAGATCCGGGTAAACAATGTCATTGAGCAGGTGCAGTTTCGGGGACAAGACATCAAGACCACAAAAACGACCATTCCTTTTGTGAAGAACAATAATTTTGATTATCGCTCGCTTGTCTCCTGGATGGGCGATTTTGCCGATGAAGCGGTTTGGATCGTTTTCGTGTTATCTGTCATTCTGATTGTTACGGCAGTTTCAAACAGCGCTAACCTGACGGATGGGTTGGACGGACTCGCATCCGGATCATCGGCTGTTATAGGAGTGGCGCTGGGGGTTTTGGCTTATGTGTCCGGGCGTGTCGATTTTGCTTCGTACCTGAATATCATGTACATTCCCGGAAGTGATGAGCTGATGGTTTTTGCTGCCGCGTTTGTGGGCTCTACTGTCGGGTTCCTGTGGTACAATGCTTATCCGGCTCAGGTTTTTATGGGTGATACGGGCAGTTTGACGTTAGGCGGGCTTATCGGAGTTTTTGCCGTGCTTATCCATAAGGAGATGTTGCTCCCTATTTTGTGCGGCGTCTTTTTTGTGGAAGCCCTCTCTGTAATTCTGCAAGTGACCTATTTCAAATATACAAAGAAAAAAACGGGTGTCGGAAAACGGGTGTTCAAGATGACACCCCTGCATCATCATTTCCAGAAAGCAGGAAATGCCGGAATTGATGCCATCATTCAAAAACCGTTGATTCCGCTCACCGAACCCAAGATCGTTTCCCGATTCTGGCTCATAGGGATGATCCTGGCGGTAATAGCAGTGGCAACGTTGAAAATGAGATAGGGAAAGTAATTAAGAATTAAGAATTATGAATTATGAATTGATTATCCTGGGTGGTGGTGAATCGGGCGTTGGTTCTGCCATTCTTGCGAAGGCAAAAGGAGTTGAGGTTTTCCTTTCTGATTCGGGAACGCTGAAAGACGAACACCGGCAAACACTTATCAATTACGGAATCGATTTTGAGGAAGACGGACACTCCGAGGAGCGTATTCTGTCTGCAAGTGAAGTGATAAAGAGCCCGGGCATTCCCGATAGTGCCCCCCTGATGCAGAAAATCATCACAAAAGGAATCCGGGTAATATCCGAAATTGAGTTTGCCGGAAGATACACCAACGCCAGGATGATCTGCATTACCGGAAGCAATGGTAAAACCACTACGGCAAGCCTTATTTATCACATCTTGAAATCGGCTGGGCTGAATGTGGGGTTGGGCGGAAACATCGGAAAAAGCTTTGCAAGGCAGGTGGCGGAAGAGAGTTTCGACTACTTCGTGTTGGAGCTAAGCAGTTTCCAACTGGAAGGCGTATATGATTTCAAAGCGGATATCGCTGTGTTGATGAATATAACGCCCGACCACCTAGATAGATACGATCACGATATGCAGAAATACGTAGATGCGAAAATGCGGATCATACGCAACCACAAGATGGGAGATTCTTTTATCTACTGGATGGACGATCCGGTAGTGACAAAAGAGATCGAAAAACTAAAACCCGCATCCGATCTCTATTCTTTTACTGAAAAAAATAATCACAGGGCTACGGCTTATTCGGAGGATAATAAAATGTACATACAAACCAAAGGCAGCGTTTTTGATATGGAGTTGGAATTGCTGGCGTTGCAGGGAATGCATAATCTGTATAACTCTATGGCGTCGGGGATTGTGGCTAAATTACTCGATATCTCGGATGATAATTTACGCCTGGCTCTCTCGGACTTTAAAGGTGTTCCGCATCGATTGGAAAAAGTGGCATCGGTGCGGGGTGTACAATATATAAATGATTCCAAGGCTACCAATGTAAACTCGTGCTGGTATGCGCTGCAAAGCATGCGTACGAAAGTAGTGCTGATTCTCGGCGGAACCGACAAAGGGAACGATTATACGGAGATTGAAAGCCTGGTAAGACAGAAGGTCAGGGCGTTGATATTTTTAGGAAAGGACAACAGCAAGCTTCATAAATTCTTCGATGGGATGGTACCTGACATTGAAGATGTAAATTCGATGAGGGATGCTGTTGATACTGCTTACCGGATGGCGGAGAAAGGCGATACCGTCTTGTTGTCGCCCTGCTGCGCCAGCTTCGACCTGTTTCAAAATTACGAGGACCGGGGTGATCAATTTAAAGATTGCGTGAGGAGGTTGTAAACAGTAAAAATATGCTTGATAAAATAAAGAATGCATTTGATCAGAATAATTTCCAGGAAGATTTAGAAAACTCAAAATCCACGATAGGACGATTGGGAGTGAAAATCTTCAAGGGCGATAAGGTTGTATGGCTGGTATTTGTTATCTTGTGTGTGATTTCGCTGGTTGAAATTTTCAGTGCAACCAGCACCATTGTTTATAAACAGCAAAATCAATGGGGCCCCATTCTGCGCCACACCATGTTTTTGATTGGCGGAGTGGGGGTCATCATTCTTATTCATAATATTCCGTATCGATATTTCTCTTCCCTGATTTTTGTGCTTATCGCTTCGATCATCTTACTCCTGCTCACGCCGGTTATCGGAACTACGGTAAATGGCGCTGAGCGGTGGATCTCTATATTTGGTTTTACCATCCAGCCGTCGGAGATTGCCAAAATCTCGCTTATGGGCACGATTGCGTTCCTGCTCAGCAAGCAAAATGGTACGAATGATGGCGTGCTTTTCAAATGGATGATCGGGCTGATGGTGGTTGTTTGCGGTATTATTGCGATGGATAATTTATCAACTGCGGCGTTGCTCTTTGTGGTTTGCTTTTTGCTGATGTTCATCGGGAATGTAAAGCTGATAAGATTGCTGAAGGTGACCGGAACAGGGATTGCTTTTATCGTATTGTTTGTTGTACTGCTGAAAGTGATCCCTACCGATTGGACCGGCTCCGGTGCGTTAAGCCGCGTAGGAACCTGGCAAAACCGGATCGCGGAATTTGGCAGCCACAAAGAAGAGGCCGAAGAAACATACTATACCATTACCGACGAGAACTATCAAGTGGCGCACGCCAAAATAGCCATTGCCAACGGAGGCATCATAGGCAGGTTCCCGGGCAACAGCACCGAGCGCGATTTCCTTCCACAGGCATATTCCGACTTTATTTATGCTATCATTATTGAAGAGATGGGTATTGCAGGTGGAATTTTTGTACTGCTGCTCTACATCATAATACTTATACGGGCGGGAATGATCGCCCGGAAAACTCAGAAACTTTTTCCGAAATATCTTGTTCTTGGATCGGCGTTGATGTTGTCTATGCAGGCTTTCATCAATATGGCGGTGGCCGTGAACCTTATTCCGGTAACCGGACAGCCGTTGCCGCTCATCAGCCGCGGGGGCACATCCCTGCTCATCACATGCGCCTATTTCGGATTGATTTTAAGTGCGGACAGGTTTGGAATCGGGAAGAAAAAAGAAGAGGCGCCGATGGATGAAACAGACAGGCCCGATGAAGAAAAAGATGAGGGAACGGCTGTGGAAACCATAGATAAACTGGAAGAAAAAGTAGAATTTAAAATTATTCAGGTATGATATCAACACCCCACCCGCCACGGGTAATTATCAGCGGCGGTGGTACCGGCGGGCACATCTTCCCCGCCATCTCCATCGCCAACGCCATAAAGGAACGATGGAGCGATGCCGAAATCCTTTTCGTCGGCGCTGAAAACCGGATGGAGATGGAGCGTGTTCCCGCTGCAGGATACAAAATTATCGGACTTCCCGTAGCGGGCTTCGACCGGAAAAATATGCTGAAAAACGTTTCGGTAGCAGTGAAGTTATTGAAGAGTTTACAGAAGGCAAAGGGCATTATTAACTCCTTTAAACCCGATATTGCTGTGGGGGTGGGCGGTTATGCCAGTGGGCCAACCCTTCGTGCGGCGGCTGCAAAAGGTGTCCCCACTGTTTTGCAGGAGCAGAACTCGTATGCCGGAGTAACCAATAAGATGCTGGCACGGAAGGCGGCCAGGATCTGCGTGGCGTATGAAGGAATGGAACGGTTCTTCCCGAAAGAAAAGATTGTGCTCACTGGGAATCCCACACGTCAGGATTTAGTTGTTTCTAAAGAAAACCGCCAAAACGGATATGTGCACTTCGGATTAGATCCCGATAAGAAAACTATCCTTATGGTGGGCGGCAGTTTAGGCGCGCGCACGCTCAACGAAAGCATAATCGGATCGTTTCCCGATATCGGAAAATCCGATGTCCAGGTTCTCTGGCAGTGTGGAAAATACTATTTCAAAGAGATATCCGGCTTGCAGGCAGAGGGGAAAATCCCCGGAAATGTATATCTGTTCGATTTTCTTTCCCGGATGGATTATGCCTATTCTGTTGCGGACCTTGTGATTTCTCGTGCCGGGGCCGGCTCCATCTCGGAGTTCTGCCTGTTGGGAAAACCCGTTATTCTTGTCCCGTCGCCAAACGTTGCCGAGGATCACCAGACGCAGAACGCCATGGCGCTTGTGAAAAGAGACGCGGCCGTGATGGTATCGGATGCCAATGCCCGGACACTGCTTTTCCACACGGCGTTAAGGCTGGTGGATGATAACGAGAAGTTGAAATCGTTAAGCGATAACATTATAAAATTAGCCCAAAAAGATTCGGCAAAACGGATTGTGGATGAGATCCAAAAACTTCTTATGCAATTATGAATTATAAATCGGTTTACTTCATCGGGATCGGCGGTATCGGCATGAGCAATCTGGCGCGGTATTTTATGTCGCAAGGAATATCGGTTGCCGGATACGACCGTGTGGAAACCCCGCTTACAAAAGCGTTGACGGCCGAAGGAGCGCAAATCCATTACGAGGATCGTGTTCAACTGGTCCCCGCTGAATTTCTCGCCAAAGAAAGAACCCTTATCGTTTATACGCCTGCCGTTCCGGCATCGCACAGCGAACTGCAGTATTTCCGGCAGAACGATTTCACTGTGATGAAACGTGCACAAGTCCTGGGCGAGATTACCAAAACGAGCGATGCCGTTTGTGTTGCGGGAACGCACGGAAAAACAACGGTGTCGAGTATGATCGCCCATTTATTGCGGCAATCGGAGGTGGATTGCAATGCATTTTTGGGCGGGATCCTCAAAAATTACGGCACCAACCTGCTGTTGTCGGACAAAAGCCGCATTACCGTTGTGGAAGCGGATGAGTATGACCGTTCTTTTCATTGGTTACAACCCTGGATTGCTATTATTACATCTGCCGATCCCGACCACCTGGATATTTACGGGACACCTGAGGCTTACCGCGAAAGTTTCGAGCATTTTACGTCACTTATCCGTAAGAACGGGTACCTGATTTTGAAGAAAAATATATCGGTAACGCCAAGAGTAGATGAATCGGTGAAAGTTTTTACCTATTCCGAATCGGAGGGCGATTTTCACGCTGAGAACATCCGTATCGGCGGCGGAGAAATTATATTCGACTTTGTGTCGTCCGATAACCGGATTACCGATATCCAACTGGGCGCACCTGTGAAAGTGAATATCGAAAACGCCGTGGCGGCAATCGCGGCAGCTGCGTTGAGCGGTGTTAAGCCCGATGAGATTCGTGTGGCGATGAAGACCTTTGGTGGTGCAAAACGCCGCTTCGACTTTCAATTAAAAACTCCCGAAATCGTTTTTATCGACGATTATGCACACCATCCGCAAGAGCTGGCAGCATCCATCCGGTCGATAAGGCAATTGTATCCCGACCGGAAGGTTACCGGTGTTTTTCAACCCCATCTCTACTCGCGTACACGTGATTTTGCCGATGATTTTGCTCAAAGCCTTTCGTTGTTGGATGATGTGATTTTACTCGATATTTATCCGGCACGCGAAGAACCCATACCGGGCATTACTTCCCGGATTATTTTTGATAAGATCAGATCGAAAGAGAAAACGCTTTTAAAAAAAGCAGAGTTGCTCAACTTTTTAAAAGACAAGGATATGGAGGTCTTAGTTACCTTGGGGGCGGGTGATATAGAACAACTATTGCCCGAGATTAAGCAACTGTTAGAAAAAAGATTTATCGGAAAATAAATCCGATACAATTTGTATCTTTGCGTAAATGAAAAAGTTTTTCATCATATTGGCTTCGTTGTTGGTAATCGGTTATCTTATTTTCTCGGCTATCTACTTCAATAGTTCATCGGGGAACGAGGTGTGCAGTAAATTCGAGGTAATTGTAAAAGACAGTTTACACACTCAGTTTATACATCAGAAAGACATTGAGGATCTACTGAAAAGAAAAAAGATCTACCCGGTGGGTAAAACAATGAGCGAGATAAATACGTTGGAAATTCTTGATACGATCCTGACCAGCAAGTTGGTGAAATCTGCTGAAGTATATACCGCGCAAAACGGATTAGTTGTGGCTAACATTTATCAGCGCGAACCGGTTTTACGGGTTATCTCCGATACAAAAGGAAGTTTTTATATCGATGATAATCGGGAACGGATGCCCGTTTCTCCCAACTTCACCGTATATGTGCCCCTTGCTACCGGAGCTATTGATGAGGAATATGCGCAGAACGAGTTATACGATTTTGCGGAGTTCCTGAACGAAAATCCCGATTGGAACGCGTGGGTCGATCAGATTGTAGTAAAACCCGATAAAGATGTGGAGTTAATTCCACGTGCGGGGGATTTCAGGATCGTGTTGGGGAAATTAGACAATTATTCCGAAAAACTGGCCAAGTTTGCCTTATTCATAGAGAAAGGATTGAACGTGGTAGGATGGAACAGGTATTCGGAAATAAATTTGAAATACGACAACCAAGTGGTTTGTACAAAAAAATAGAGCAAAGAACCAAGAGCAAAGAGCAAAGAGTAAAGACAAAAGACTTTAAACTTTGAACTTTAAACATTTTTAAGCAAAGAGAACAAGACTTATAGGCTTATAGACAGTTTAACAGTCTAAAAATCTAAAATATATGACTCAATCAGAATTTATAGCTGCCATTGATTTGGGAACTTCCAAAATTACCGGTATTATCGGACGTAAAAACGAAAGCAATGTTATTTCCGTTTTGGAGTGTGTCTCCCTACCGTCGGAGAACAGTATCCGCCGCGGAACAATTTACAACATTGATAAAGCCAGTGCGATTGTAAGGAAACTAATAAGTATGCTCGAGAACGCATTGGGCAAGAAAATAGGGAAAGTTTATGTCTCCCTTGGAGGACAATCTGTTCATACGGAAGTGATCCGGGAAATGAAACAACTCTCTTCGTCCGGCATCGTTACCGAAAACGTGGTGGAACAACTTCGTAATGAAGCTGATAAGTACAAGCCCGATTTAAAGCGAAAATACGCTATTGGCGATGTGGAGTATTTTCTGGATGACAAACCCGAGAAAAATCCGGTTGGAGTAACCTGTTCCGTTGTTGAGGCAGAGTATCAGATTGTGGTGGGCCGCCCCAATCTGGCTTTTAACATCGAGAAAACCATCGTGGATAAAGGGCGCTTACAGATTGCCGATTTCATCGTAGCCCCGCTTGCCGCTGCAGCAATCACCCTTACCGAAGAAGAGAAGGAACTGGGCTGCGCTTTCGTCGATTTCGGCGCCGGAACCACCACGTTGTCCGTTTATAAGGGAGGCCTTTTGCGCCGGATGGTGACCATCCCTTTTGGAGGGAAAAACATCACCCGGGATATTGCAGAACTCAACTTTGTGGAGAGCGAAGCGGAACAATATAAAATAAAATTTGGCAAAGCTCGGGAAAGCAACGAGAGTTCGCTTTTCTCGTCGCCGTTTTCATCCAAGCCGGATATCGATCTGGTGGAGTTAAACAAGGTCATTGTGATGCGCCTCGATGAAATTACAGCCAATATCAAGGAACAAATCAGGCTTTCCGGATATCAGGAACAACTGGGTGCGGGGCTTGTTGTGACAGGCGGTGCGTCGCAACTGAGAAATCTGGAAGAGTATTTGACTCAAAAGCTCGATTTGCCTGTCCGTAAGGCATCTTCCCGGAAAGCCCTGGTGAACAACACCCCCGAATATGCCAATGATCCTGCCTTGGCAACGGCGATGGGAATGCTTTTGCTGGCTCACGAAGATTGCGAAAAGATGGTTGAGGAGCCCGAGGAAGAGGCCCAACCGGACCAGAAGTCAAAAGGATCGGTTTGGAGTAATTTCTTTGGGGAAAAAGAGAAAACAGATAAAGTCAAAGAGCCCAATGATAAAGGGCATAAGAATAAAAAAGAAAAATCCATCAATATAGGGGGAAAAATGAAAAATATGTTTTCGACTATGTTTGAGGAAGAAGAGGACGACCAGTGAACGATAAAAAAATGATTTCAAATTATGGATGACGAAATATTAGATTTACAGATCAGCAGCCGTACCGAAGCCATTATTAAAGTGATCGGCGTGGGCGGTGGCGGCGGAAATGCAGTGAACCACATGTTTAAAGAGGGCATACACGATGTTTCTTTCGCACTGTGTAATACCGATAATCAAGCCTTGTTGAGTTCACCTGTGCCTGTGAAAATACAATTGGGTGAACATACTACAGGCGGCCTTGGTGCAGGGAATAAGCCCGAAGTGGCTCAGCGGGCTGCTGAGGAAAGTATCGAGCTCATTCAGGATTTATTGAGCGATGGCACCCGTATGGCATTCATTACAGCCGGGATGGGCGGAGGAACCGGAACCGGGGCTGCTCCCGTCGTGGCGCGTATAGCTAAGGACATGGGCATTCTTACGGTAGGGATTGTTACCATTCCTTTCGTTTTTGAAGGACAGCGTAAAATTGTGCAAGCGTTGAAAGGCGTGGAGCAGATCGCCGCCAATGTGGATGCGCTGCTCGTCATCAACAACGAGCGTTTACGGGATATTTACCACGATCTTACGATGCTCAATGCTTTTGCCCGCGCTGATGATACGTTGACAATCGCAGCCAAGAGCATCGCAGAGATCATCACTATACACGGGCATGTGAATCTTGACTTTGCCGACGTGGAGACCACCTTGAAAGACGGGGGGGTAGCCATTATGAGCCGCGGGATCGGTACCGGAAAGGATCGTGTGAATAAGGCCATCGAGGATGCCATAAATTCACCCTTGCTCAACAACAACGATGTTTTCAGCGCGAAAAAGATATTGATCAACCTCTCCTTTGGCGAAGAGAATCCGCTTATGATGGAGGAGATGAACGCACTGCACAATTTTATGTCGAAATTTGGCCACGGGATTGAGGTTATTTGGGGTGCTGCCGTAGAAAAGGATTTGGGCGAGGAGGTTAAGGTTACATTGTTGGCAACCGGTTTTTCCATTACGGATGTTCCCGGAATGGAAGAACAACACAAAGTTCAAACCAAGGCGGAAGAATTGGAAAGGAAAATCAAAGAAGATCAAAGGCGGCAGGAAGAGGAAGATGAGCAGAAACTGATCGATAAGTACTACGGGACATTGGGATTGAAAATGCTTTCCACTGCCAATTATAAATTCGAACCGTTTATTCTTACGATGGACGAACTCGATGACGATAAAGTGTTGGAAGCACTTGAAAAAACACCGGTATTTAAACGCGATCGGGATTTTAATCCACGGCTGTACAAGACGGAAATCCGTTCGGCAACATCGTTGTTCGATTAGTGATGTTGAACTTGGAACTAAAAACTTTAAATATTTAAACAATGAACTTATTTGATACAATCAGCGACGAGATAAAAAAGGCAATGCTCGCTAGAGACAAAATGCGCCTGGAAGCACTTCGCGGTGTGAAAAAAGAATTTTTGGAAGCCAAAACAGCCAAAGGGGCATCCGATGAACTTTCGGACGAAACGGCAACGACAATTCTTCAGAAGATGGTGAAACAACGTAAGGACAGTGCTGAAATTTATACCACACAAGGCAGAGCCGATTTGGCAGCAGACGAATTGGCGCAATTGCGTGTTATTCAGGAGTTTCTACCTGCACAACTTTCATCGGAGGAGTTAGAATCGGCAGTGCAGTCGATTATTGTCGAAACCGGTGCCCAATCAATGAAAGATATGGGTAAGGTGATGGGGGTTGCTACGCGGCAACTTGCGGGAAAGGCAGAAGGCCGCGCCATTTCGGAAATGGTGAAAAAGCTTTTAAGTTGAAATATCTTCTAAATTTATTACTATGAAATACTTTTTATCAGCGGCCGTGTTGTTAATTGTACTTAACGCACAGGCACAAAATCTTCCTTTCAGGATGGAGGAACTTTCAGCTCCCGAATTTATTACAGCGGTTGAGAAAAGTTCCAAAACCGTTATTTTGCCGATTGGCGTTTTCGAAAAACATGGCCCGCATATGCCGCTCGGAACCGATTTATATACAGCGAGAGAAATAGCACTTCGCGCTGCTGAGAAGGAATATACGGTTGTTTTCCCGTGGTATTATTTCAGTCAGATAAACGAAGCACGCCATCAGCCGGGAACAATAGCCTATTCGCCCGAGATTATATGGAAAGTGTTGCAAGAGACACTCGATGAACTAAGCCGGAACGGCTTTAAGAAAATCATCATTATCAACGGACACGGTGGAAACAATGCTTTTCTGAATTACTTCGGCATGGCGCAATTATCTGAAAAAAGAGATTACGCCCTTTACTGGTTTCAACCCACTTATGATCCGGAAGTGATAAAGAAAGCGGAAGCGTTATCCCAACACGACCAATATGACCAGCATGCCGGAAACACGGAAACTTCTACGCTTAAAGCAATTGTTCCGGATTTAGTCCATCCCGAAAAAACAGGACAGCAATCGGGTATGGATCTGGACAGGTTGAAAAATCTTCCAAACGTTTATTCGGGAATATGGTGGTACGCCCGATACCCCAACCATTATTCGGGTGACGGGTCAAAGGCAAGTGCCCGGGCGGGTGAACTTATTCTGAACAGTGTGGTAGAACAATTTGTGAAAGGAATCCAGGATATCAAGGCAGATAAAAATGTACCTGAATTGCAGAATCAGTTCTTCAAAGAAGCCGAGAATCCGTTGGAGACTAAACAATAAAATTGCATCAAAATCCAAACTCATCAATTGTCACTTCTTCCACCTTTTCCTGCTTGATCTCAATGGTATTGTGAGCAGTAAGCCCTTCCACATAAATGGCTTTATAAGGAATTGCCGGACACACATACTCGCACCCGCCACACCCCACGCAAATATTCGGATTTGTTTCGGGAATGGTTAATGAGCCTTTGTAAGGAACCATATAGACCGCTTGGGTGGGACAGTGCTCGGAGCAGGCGCCGCAATTGGTTTCGTCGTAATACACAATACAGTTCTCGATAATGAAATTCACCCTCCCCATCTGCGTGTGGTGCTTCTCTTCCCCGGTAAGTTTCACTAAGGCATCTGTGGGACAAATGTCGCAGCAGACCGTACAGTCGTAATTGCAAAATCCGTGATCAAAATAAAGCTTGGGTTGCATCATCCCGCCCGGCCCATATTCCAGAAAAGCCGGTTTTATCACGTGCGACGGGCATTTGCTCACGCAGAGGTGGCACGAAATACATTTCTCGCGAAAATGATCGAAACTGAGTGCTCCGGGAGGGGCAATGGGAGTTTGGCGTTTCAATTCGCGTTTGGACAATGACGGCTGGGTAACGGTTTGGGCAATCAGCTTTCCGGCAGCCAGGCTTGTAACTAATGTAGCTAAAAGGAAGCGGCGTTTCGATTCGTCGGCCGGCTTGCTCTCTTTTGACCGGGTAAATACCGGTGCGTATCTCATTGCACTGCGTTTACACGCTTCAATACAATTAAAACAAGTGACACACCGGCTGTAGTCAACGATTTTGTTTTTCGAGTCGATACACGATGCTTTGCATTTCATGGAGCACAAACCGCACATATTACACTTTTCATCTGCGAACTGAATCTTGAAAAGCGAAAACCTGCTCAGAAAACCAAGCGTAGTCCCTACAGGACAAATGGTGTTGCAATAGGTCCGCCCGTTTTTCCAGGCCAAAAACCCGATAACAAGCAACGTGACCAACGCCATGATCATCGAAAACAACCCCAACGAGTAGATGCCGACTTTATATAAACTGTAATTGTTGAACGATGTGAAAATGGTTTCCAGTAAATTGTTCCCGGCAAGATAAGCGGGACGGAAAAGATGAGTTACGAACCGGCCGTATGCGCCATACGGATCGAGCATCCCGAGCAAAAATGTGAATCCGGACAAAAAAGCGATAAGCGTTGCACCCAAAACGCTCCATCGAAGAATTGTTTTAGCCTTGCTGTAGGTGTATCGTTTCTTTTTTCGGGCCTTTTTTGAAAACCAGGCCACAATATCTTGATAAATACCCATGGGGCAGATAGATGAACAATACACCCTGCCGAAAATAAGGGTGAGTACCACCAGCGCTATAAGAACAACGATATTAAGCGCAAGCAATGCTGGAATGAATTGAATATCAGCTAAAACGCTGAAATTTTCCGGCAGGAAGCCGGCAAAATCAAGAAAGTAGAGCGTTATTAAGGCAAAAAGAACTACAGATACGGTTACCCTGACTTTTTTAAGCATAATTTAGTTGATTAAATTCGCACCCTCCTGATATTCAGCTTATCGAGATTCATTGTCCCGACCCCTAGTTCCTGTCCTTTTGCCAGATGACCAACTTTATCCAACGGCATCTCCCTGGCTTGGTTAAAGAAGTTAGCCGCAGCTGTGTCAACGGCCACAATGTCTTGCGAGATGAACAGGCCTTTCGATAATACTACATCGGCTTCCGATTTTCCTCTCGGACCGCTTGTTTTCATCAACCGGTAAGCATCAACTACATTAAGGACCGGACGTTTTGCATACGTACAAACATCAGCGATGCATTGCTGCAAATCGTTAGCGTGGAAAAATCCTCTGTCCCAAACAATTCCCATGTAGTTCTTCATGGAGATGGTCAATTGTGCGCCGCCGTGATTCTTAAGGATGGGTACATTGATCCATTTGTCGGAATCAACAATTGCCTGATGTATTTTTGCCTCCTTCAGGCTTTTGCCCTTTGGCAAAGAAACGCTCTTGTAATACGATTCCTGATGTGCGGGAACCACTTTTGCTCCGGCGGCTTTTGCTGCCTCTTCAATTCCGCTGTTGGCGTAGCATTTACGCCAATCGTCGCAGGTATGGTCGAAAACCGTTACTTCCCTTGCTCCCGCATCAAAACATTGTTTGATAATTTCCTGTACGAGTTTCGGATTGGTGTTTGCCGCCAGTTCAGGTGTTTTATCCCATCCTATGTTCGGTTTTACACAGACTTTGTCGCCTTTGCTGATGAAGTTTCTCATTCCTCCCATTTCATCAATCGCTTTGCGGAACATCACTTCGGGCTCACCGCCCAGAACGGCCACCAAATCGTATTTAGCCGCGGCATGGGTTGTTTGAAACGATTGCGTCAACACGCTCATCGCATCGGCATCTTCAATGGTTGTGATGGCTGCGCCGGTCAGGGCAACAGCTTTTAAAAAATTTCGTCTGTCCATAATGTTTTTAATTTGTTATTCATACTGTAACTTCAAAAATGTAACTGGGCACCGCCGAAGAGAGTAGTTTTCGGCATCGGATATCCGGCATTTATTTCGTATTCCTGTCCAAGTAAATTTTCACCTTTTAAAAATAGATCTAACCAACCAAGCGCCCGGTAATTTATGCGGGCGTTCCAAAGGACAAAGCTCTCCCTTACCGGCTCCGGCCTTACGGCTTTATACAAATTGCCAATGTATTGGATACCGGTGGAGAGATTCCACCTCTCTTTCGTGTAACTTCCACCCATGTATAACTTGTGTTCCGGAGCTGCCAATATCTTATAGGTCATGTCCAATAGACTGTAATTGGCCGATAACCGTAAATCGCGCGTGGCTTGATAGTCGGCGCTGATCTCGAACCCTTTGTTCTCCACTTTTCCGGAGTTTTCCCATTTGCCAATTCCCGGCTCGGCTTGCTGAATCATATTGTCGCCTTTGATATAGAACAGGTTCAACCCCAGATTCAACCGGTTTTGGAGCAACGACTGCATGAGCGAAACTTCGTAATTCATCAATCTTTCCGGAAGCAAATCCGGGTTTTGCGGTGGAAACATATACATCTCGCGAATGGTGGGGTTCCGGAATCCTTTGCTTATGACGGCTTTCACAACCGTTGAAGCTGCAGGGGCGAAACTTAATCCGAATTGCGGAATCCATTCCGGGCCGTTCTTTTCGTGATTATCGAGCCTTATTCCCGCATTCAATGTGAGCCTGTTCTCCAGTAAACTTTGTTGTACATTGATATAGCCGGCCACGTCGTTCAGGTGCACATCGGCCAACTGCACATTGTTGGATTCGTCGGGAAATTTATTCCACGCCTTTCCTCCGTAACGCTGAAAATCGAATCCGGCAGTGGTTCTGTTCCCTTCGAAAAAGGCGTAGGACTGATAGGCCGAAAACCCCAGCATCTGGTCGTCCGAATTGAATCGGAACGGTTTTGGCTGTTGTCCTTCTGAATATCCGTCGTTGATCCTGTGCGTCCCGGAATTGTAGAAAAATATTAACGCTCCGGATGTCTTCTCGTATTCATTCTCAAGGGCGAAAGAGGCCATCCCGCGCGTGATATCGGCGTCGTTGTCGATTATCGGAGCAGCTGTCGTGCCCGGATTGGACGATCGGGTATTTGAGAGGTTCAAGTCTATCAAGCCGCTCCAATTCCTTGTAAAATCGTACCCGATTTTTCCATAACCGTTTATCTGTTCAAAATCCATATTTTCCCGATGTCCGCCGGAACGGTTGTAACCGATGTTCCCGTTGACGCGCAACCTCTCTTTCTTCCATCCGCCGGATGCTTCAGCGCTTAAGGTATTGTAGTTCCCGTACATGACCCGGGCCGAATGGCGGGCGCCGTTCCGTTTCTGTTCTTTAGTAATGATGTTGATTACCCCGCCCATCGCATTGGAGCCGTAAAGCACCGAAGCCGGGCCGCGAACCACTTCCACGCGTTCGGCCATCAGCGACTGGTAACTGTCGGCAAGCGGATGCCCCATCAGTCCCATATATTGCGGATGTCCGTCAATGAGCACCAACACCCCCGATGTGGGCGTGCCGCCAATTCCGCGAATGCTCATTCCTCCGGCGCCGCCGGCTGCCACCCCGTATCCCATCACACCGCGCTGAGTGATGAAGAGTCCGGGAACTTCTTCGGTAAGCAGCGGCAGAAGAGACGGCTCCAGCCGGTTTTGAATTTGTCGTTCACCGACGACGGAAATGCTCATCGGGACGTTTCTCGGATTCACTTTCGGCAGCGTACCGGTAACGATCACCTCATCCAGGCGGATGGTATCGTTAATTTGCGGCGGATTGTTTTCATCCGCACAGATGGTTGAGGAAACAGATAAGCATGCACAGAGAAAAAACGCTAATTTACTCATACAATCCAGGGAAACTTGAAACAATCTTCGTTATAAAGCGCATAATCGGCATTTCCGTTTACCGCGAAGGTCTTTATTTGTCTGGCACCTTGTAAAAGATCGATGGCGAATTGTACAGTCGCCCCTGTTTTTATGCGATCTTCCACCAAAAGAACGGTTTTGCCCATGAAATTGAAATCGACAGGCGAGAGCAGCCTGGGACTATCGTATTTAGGCTTTTGGTACGGATCACGAAGATTAATTTTCAATAGCTGAATCTCAGTATTCAACCGTTGATTCAGAATAGCCGCCGGAATAATTCCACCGTTGGCAATGGCCACGATTATATCAAAAGTTTCGTGAAATTCAATCTCACGAAACCTTTGCATTACTTCTTCAAAAGACTTGCCGGACATTGTTATTCGATAGTTATTTAAACTTTGGCCAATGCTTTCAGTACAAAATATCCGGCTACAAGTTGAATAAGCATTCCCGGAACACCGATACGGAAATCCTGAACAGCCGTGAAAAAGTTTTGAGTCATTGCCCACTCAATTCCGGTGCCTACCACCTGATAGGCAAGGATTGCCAGCAAAATTCCAAGAAATGAAACTTTCCCGAAATGTTTGGCTGCCGTGGCTGCCGCAACCGCTAAAATAACCGATTTGATGATGATTGCCGGGAGCATGGCAGATGGCGGCATCCCGAACAACAGGTTGTTGGCCAAAGGCGATAAAACTGCAGTGAGTAACCCCACGTGGATCCCATACTTATACGCTGCAATCAGCGTAAAGAAATAGATGGGGAGCAGGATTAATCCTCCTTGTGGAACAAGATGCGCCAGTTGCGGCAGCAATAAATTGCCGGTTACAAAAACGATTGCAAACAAATAGGTTTTTGTGTTGCTAAGGTGGAGTGAATAAAGTTTTGCAGTAGTTGCCATAATCTGATGGTTTTATGATTTTGTTGAAAAATGCTACATATATCACAAAAATAGGCATAATCTCATTAATTATCCACTTTTTAGCTGTTTTTTTACCATAGAAAGCGGAGAAATACAAATTTTGTGTGATAATCAGCGAATTAGTTGAACAACAGGGGCAAGAATTCCGATAGGTAAATTCTCCAGTTGCGCCATGTGTGTCCGCCTTCCGATTCCCGGTAAATATACTTGAAATCCATTGCATCGAGTTTTTTCCGGTAATCAGTATTCGCCTGGTATAAAAAATCTTCCTTCCCGATGCCAATCCAGTAGAGTTTACAACCGTTCTGTTTCTGTTTCAAAAGTGTTCCATCTATGTTTTCATACACTTTGGATTTCATGTTTTTGTCGGGCACAATAGCTGCGGAAAACAAACCAACGTAATCGAAAGTGTTGGGATAATATCGTGAGATGTGAGACGAATGATAACCCCCCATTGAAAGTCCGGCAATGGCACGCCCGGATTTATTCCTGACAGTGCGGTAATTTTTATCGACGAAGTTGATGATATCGATAAAAGTTTCTTCGTATTTTCCGTCCATCGTGTTTGGTAACCTGAAATTTGGTTTGTAAAATCCATCGCTCGATTCGCCCGGTGCAGCTTCCTGTGCTACGTTTCCGTTCGGCATAACGATAATCATCGGTTTGGCCTTGCCCCGGGCAATCAGGTTATCGATGATTTGGGTGGCGCGCCCGAGAGTTGGCCACGCCTCTTCGTCGCCACCCATACCGTGAAGCAGATATAAAACGGGGTAAGAGGTCTTGTCCGACTCGTATCCGGGAGGGGTGTAAATGGTAATTCGCCTGTTTGCCTTATTGCCCGGGGACTCATACCACCTCTTTGCTACCGTGCCATGCGGGACGTCATTCACTTTGTATAAATCGGCCTCTCCGCCGCCAACCAGAATAATGTTCAGCGTGCTTGCCACATCGCGCCGGTAATACACGTTGTTGGGATCGTTCATTTGCAACCCGTTTACCATAAAGGCATAGGTGTACAGTTCCGAAGGAAGCGGATGGGTTGTAAATGACCAAACACCATCGGCATCTTTTGTCATTTTTTCGCTTCCCTGTGCAAAGTCTCCCGTTACCGATACGCTATCGGCGTTGGGAGCGAGTAAGCGGAAAGTGACGGAATTGTCTTGATGCACTTCCGGGGAGATGATCTCTTTTCTCTGCCCGAACGGGAGATTTTCCTGAGCATGTGTTTGCAAGATGAAAAACAGTGCTAAAAGCGTTATCAGGATCGGCTTTTGGAAAAATTGTATCTTCATTTGTTATTCGGATTAGGACCATTTCGTTGCGGGAAATAGTCTGTTTATAATGAAAGTTTATGAATAAATGCTTGAACAGCTTTTAAAAGCGATTTCTAAAGTCCTATTTTGTATAAGCTGAATTGCCTTTTCAATTTGCTTTAAAATATTTATGGCCAGTTCTTTATTGTAAGACATAGATTCCTTCTTTTTCAATACGTTCTTTTAAATACGGATTCATATTTTCCCTGAATCGAACAATATCCACGGAACAGCCGAATAGATTTTCAAGATACTCTTTCAAATCCATTATCAAAAACGGGTTAGGAGTTTCCGTTTCCACACAGATATCTACATCGCTTGCAGAAGTGTGTTCGTCGCGCGCAACGGAGCCAAATAGCCGTAAAGAGCGAACGCCGAATTGTTGCGATAGTAATTTATCCGAAGAGTGTAGTAATTGGATATATTCATTTTTTGTTTTCATTTTATTTGTCGCATTACTTCACAAATTTATAAAAAAAACTATTAGCGAAGCATTTAAAACTTGCTAATAGTTTTTTGTGTTCAATTCAAGTGACTTGGAAGTCGTTTGTCCCGGATGCTACTTCAACGGTTTTATCCGGATATTTCTGAACTTCACTTCCGAACCGTGGCCTAGGAACCCGATATGTCCGGTTTTATTCAACAATCCCGGATGGTTTTTCCCGTCGATGGTGCCGTTTTTGGAGGCCTTGCGGATATTGCCGTCGAGGATAGTTGTCCCGTTAAGGATAACTTTGATGTTGTCGCCATTAGCAACCACTTCCTGGTAATTCCATTCACCTACTGGTTTCAGGTAGCCGCGTTTAGCGGGGATTACGCCATAAACCGAACCGTGATATTGATACACTTGGAGGTCTTTATAAACAGGCGCTTCGTTATCGAGGATCTGCAACTCCATCCCTTCGTACGCGGCATCGCCTTCCTGCGGTGTGCGGATGCCCAATCCGTTATTGGCACCTGGAGTGAGCATAAACTCGAAACGAATAATAAAATTACCGAATTGTTCCCTGGTATAAAGATTTCCGCCAAAACTCTGGCTGGGATGTAGCACGATGTTTCCGTTTTCCACCACATAGTCTTTTTTGTTCCCTGTCCATTCGTCCAGGTTGGTTCCGTCGAAGAGTACGCGGAAACCCTCTTTCTTCTCATCAGCGGAGAGTTGGAACGGCTCGGGGCGTTCAATTTCCTTGACAAAGATATCCCGATAAGCGACTTTGCTACCGTGAGCCTGCAGTTCAATCTGTTCGGTCGGGAAGATGGGTTGGCTTCTGTCCCAGTAGTTTTCCAGTACTACGTTATCGGTGACCAATTCATCGTTGAGCCACACCGAAACCTGTTCGCCAACCATCTTGATGCGGAACGTGTTCCATTCGTCCACTTTCTGGTCGGCGACCTTTAGCGGTTTGCTCGGATTTTTCTGGTTGTTATACAGTCCGCCCGACCCCACCTGTGCTCCAGCATTTACACGGGCGGTATCCCAGATTTGAACCTGCGGTGTCCCGCGGAGGTAAATTCCTGCATCGGGTTCCGGCCCGGGATAGAGTTTCCAGTCAACCAGCATTTCAAAATCGCCGTATTGTTTATCGGTGCAAAGGTTATCATACCCTTTTCCGTCAAAGACGATTAATCCGTCTTTTACTTTCCAATCCAACGCCATTTGTTTATCGGCCTTTTCCTGGGCGGCGGCCAGCTCTTTCGGCGTCATTTTGGCACGTTTGACGGGGTTTTCCACCAATCCTTTCCATCCGTCAAGGTTTTTACCGTTGAAAATGGAGACAAAACCTCCCCCCTGCGGATTTTCATCCAAGTATTTTTTGATGGACTCACGCTGATAACCGGCATCGGGGTTTTTCAGGGTTTTGCTCACTTTATTCAGGATCTTGGTGGTTTCGGCGCCTGCAAAAGCAGGATTATTTGTGGCGATATTCATGGCTGCCAACGCTGCATTTTCACTCAAGGCCGGATCATCCATGAACGGAACTACAAAAAGCATTGCCTGATATTGTCCGGTATTGCCCAACAGGCGGAGAATATCGTTTTTCTGCTTGTCGGTTTGCGCAAACTGCATGGCTTCACGCAGATAAAGATATTTTACGGCGCCTGTTTCACCGGATTTATTGATAGTAGCGACGATGGCATCCGTCACTTTGCCCAATTCGTCTTTATTGTTGCTGTTTCTGGCGATATCCAGCATCGGATAAATGGCGTTGAATGATTTCCAATTGGTCAGCGCATCGAAAGCGGCATTTTTATTTGCACCCGTTTCGCTGTTGTAAGCTTTGGTAATCATCTCCATTGCTTCTTGGGATCCGCTGTTTGCCAATGCTGTATAGTAAAGATGTTTTTTTGCCGATTTACCCATCTGACCTGTCACCAATTTCATTTGTTCATCAACCGGAAGATTGGATAATGCTGCGTTTATAGCTTGTTGGAGAGCGGGAACATAGCTGGCATCCGATTGTTCGAGCAGCGCGAATAAATCGGGCAGATTTTTATCGGTGGAAACGTGTTGAAGCGTATTGGCAGCTTCTGCTTTTACGGCTTCGTTGTTCGTGAACATTTGGTTATACACCAGATTGTACTGGTTTTCCATTTTCCGGTTGGCAATAAGTTGGAGGATTGCTTTTTTCCCGGCATCGCCGCTTTTCTCAAAAACGGACGCAAGCGTATAGGAAATGTCGCCCTTGTAGGTTGACAAGGCGTTCTGGGCCAGCAATACCGTTTCTTCGTTGTTGCTTTTCAGCAATTCGGCTAATGCAAGCATCGCTTGTTCGTTACCGATTTTTGCCAACGATGAGATGGCTGCTTTTTGCACCATTTTGTTGTCGGATTTGGCGTAAGTTGCAAGCAAGCCGGCTGCATTTGGTACATTTTTGTCGCCCAGCCAGTAAATAATGGCGGTTTGTTTCTCTGCAGGAGCCTTTGGATTGAGCCCTTTGACGATCATTTCAACAGCTTTCCGGTCGTTACTGAAAGGGTAGGCGTTGAGTACAGGGGCCAGGTAGGTGATGTCCCCGTCTTTCAATGCACTTTTGAGGAGATCGTTTTTGTTTGTTGAAGGAATCTCCAGTAAAAGTTGCGAAGCCGCTACTTTCAGTTCGGGACGATTTTGTTTTGCCGCAAAAGCGAGCAAATCTTCAGCCTCTTTTTTCACCGATTGAGCATCGGAGTTGACCAATCTTTTTAACAAGGAAATGTAAGATGCCGTTGCACTGTTGTTTGGCTGATAGGAATAATTGATTTGTTGTGCGGCATTTTTCAGCGGAACAAGGGCGTTGCTGCTTCCCAAGCTTCCTAAAGCCGTAAGCAGTACATTGTTAAGCTCGGCGGAAGGATTTTGAGCCAGGGCTGAGAGCAATGCAGGTTCGGCACGGTTATATCCTGCCTGGCCGAGTGCGTTCACGAGATTGAGTTTTACGGCATCCGTGGTGCTGCCCGGTAAAGCTGAGGCGATAGCTTGCTTGGCTTTTTCCGTTCCGATGGAAACCAGCGCCTGTGCAGCCGGAGCCGAAAGGTATGCATCGTTCAGGAAAGCAGATAATACTTCCACGTTGTTATCGGATCCTATTCGTGCGAGCTGGCGGATGACAAAGGCTTTTACCTCATTGTCCAACGATTGGTCCAGTGCTTTTCCGAAAGCATCTGCCGCGATGGTCCGCTTGGCATTGTCGTTTGCCACAAAGTTTGTCCATCCGCTGATGGCGTAGTTCAATGCTTCGTTGCTTTTATTTCCGGGAGGGTTCATTCGTCCGATTAAATCCAACAAACCTTGTTCGCCTGTGGAAACCAGATCGGTCATCGTCCGGCTGTATTTGGTTTGATCCCCGGCCGGGAGTTGTGCCAGCGCGTCTGCGATAATGGTGGCATTTGTCCTGCCCTGCGGCATTTGGGCTTGAAGTCCGCCTGCGATGAGCAAGCAGATTATGATAAGTTTTATATGTTTCATTTTCTTACGTTTTGAAAGTTAAATACTCCACGGTGCACGCATCGGCTGATTGATCAAGCGATTGGCTTCTTCGTCGTTCACGAACACCTGCTTCACCGGATCGTATTCGAGTGTCCTGTTCAACCGGAGTGCCGCGGCACCCATATTCACAATAGTGGCGGAGCGGTGTCCGTTCAATTCGTTCAAAGCGAATTTCTGACGGTTGCGTACGGATTCGATGAAGTTGGTGTTCTGTTCCCGCGGTTCGGGGAAATCGGCCAGTTTCTTTTGCCAGTCGGGAATATCGCAGACAAAGTTTTTGTAAACATTTCCGTTCGGTCCGGCAATGTAGGGCGTATCGGGTTCGCCATAGTCGCCTCCCCAAAGGATGATCTGGCAGCCATCGTCATAGGTGTAGGTTATTGAACGCCATGTTCCTACTGCGTCTGGATGTTGTTGCGGAGCATCCACTTCTACTTTTATCGGGCTTGTGTTGTCTTTGCCTAACAGGTATTGAACCGGATCGATATAGTGCTGACCCATATCTCCCAGCCCGCCACCGTCGTAATCCCAGTATCCGCGGAATGTTTGGTGAACGCGATGCGCGTTGTAAGGTTTGTACGGAGCCGGCCCCAACCACATGTTGTAATCGAGCTCTTCGGGAACGGGTTGCGGTTCAAGATGCGTTTTCCCTACCCAGTAGAATTTCCAGTCGAACCCGGTGTGCTTGCTGATGGTTACTTTCAGCGGCCAGCCGAGGAGCCCGCTATCAACCAGTTTTTTGAGCGGCTTCACCGGCGTTCCCAGTCCATAGAATGAGTCTTTGAACCGGAACCACGTATTCAGCCTGAAAATATTGCCGTATTGCTGTATGGCTTCAACCACGCGCTTGCTTTCCCCAATGGTTCTGGTCATCGGTTTTTCGCAGAAAATGTCTTTTCCTGCTTTAGCCGCTTCTACCGACATGATTCCGTGCCAGTGGGGCGGAGTAGCTATATGGACGATATCCACATTTTTGTCGAGGATAAGGTCGCGGAAGTCGTGATAGAGGCTGATGTTGTCTTTTACCAGAGCCGCGGCCTGTTTAAGGTGGTTTTTATCGACGTCGCACATGGCCACAACACGCGTATTGTCGTAAGGAATGTGTCCGCGTCCCATTCCGCCCACGCCGATAATTCCTTTTGTCAGTTCGTCGCTTGGCGCGATAAAACCTTTCCCCAACACATTTCGGGGAACTACGGTAAGGAGTGTCACCCCACCCAGGGTTTTTAAAAATTGCCTTCTGGAAGTCATTGTTTTTATTTTACTTGATATTATTTATTTAATTCTTTTCCGGGAACACCTGCCACCGGAATAGTTTCAGGAATGTTTTCAACAGGTCCCATTACGTAAGTTTTAGGTCCCAGATAAAGGTCGGCGTTTAACACTTCATCCCACGTGATGTCTTTTCCGGTATAAGCCGCCATTCGTCCCATAATGGTGACGAGAGACGAATAAGCCTGGTCTTCACCGTCGTTAATGGTATTTCCGCTCCGGATGGCAGTCACCAAATTAATATGTTCCTGGACGTACGGATTCTTTACATTCCATTCCGATTGAGTGTCGCCTTCCTTGGGATGCGGATATTCCCAGATAATGTTCCCGCTCAGGTCATACAATTTTCCGGAAGCATCTGCATAGCCTTTTGTACAGTTGATCTTCTCTACTTTCTCATTGGTACAGCCGTCAATCTGCCTGGCGGCACAATGTGTCCGCATGCCGTTGTCGTACAGGTACTCGATGCTGAAGAAATCATACTGGTCTCCGGTTACCCTTCTTTGGCGTCCGCCCCAACCGGTTGCCTTAACGGGATTTTTCCCCAAATACCAATTCATCACATCCACTTCGTGGATAAACTGTTCGGTTATGTGGTCGCCCGAAAGCCAGCAGAAGTTCACCCAGTTTCGCAGCATGTATTCCATGTCAGTCCATTCCGGCTTTCTGGTACGGTACCATAATGCTCCCCCGTTCCGGATGATGTTTGCTCCCGTAATATCGCCGATCTCGCCATTGAGGACCCTTCTTCTGGTTTCCATATAATCTTTCTGAGCCCGGCGGATTGTGCCGCTGACAATATTCAGGTTCAGGGTTTTTGCTCTTTTCACGGCTGCCAATACTTTTCTGACACCAAACGGGTCAACGGCTATCGGTTTTTCCATGAAGATGTGTTTTTGGGCATTCACGGCGGCCTCAACATGGGCAGGACGGAAATGGGGCGGGGTACAAAGCAGAACCACGTCCACGCCTGAATCGATTACCTTTTCATAACTGTCGAACCCGATAAAGCAGTTTTCATCGGGGATTTCAACGTTCCGCTCCTTTTTCAGGATCTCCCTGCAACTGTCCAGTTTATCCTGAAACACGTCTCCCAAGGCAACAATCTGTAGATTCGGGCCCGCGTCCAAAAAGTCCATGGCAGCGCCGGTGCCACGTCCGCCGCATCCTATCAATCCGGCTTTAAGCACTTTCCCGTCCGGGGCCTGATCCAGTAACTTGGGCAATTTCAACTCTCCTTTTTTTGATTTGTCGGACGAGCAGGAACTGAGTATGTTAATTCCCCCGACAAGCCCGATAGAGCCGATGGCTGAGTCTTTTAAGAAACTTCTTCTTGATAATGAATTTTTGTTTTCCATATTAAGTAAATTATTTATATAATAGAGATATGATTTCATCCATTTGGGCCGAGATAGTTTTCAGGTGATTCCTGTCTCCCCCGGGAACTTCTGCTGTCAGCCAGCCGCCTTTGTGTTTTATTTCGCTTACGGCTTTCATCACAACCGGCCAGTTGTTATCCCCTTTCAGCAAATCTACCTTAAAGCCTTCCCATAACCCTTTCGAGTTCATCAGTTCCCGGCTGAATTCTTTGATGTGAAGCTTCATTATACGGGAGTTAAGCGTTTTGATCCAGTGTTCGGGCCAGCCGTACCGCAACACATTCCCTATATCGAAATACCAACCTACCAGAGGATGATTTATTTCATCGACATATCTTTTTGCCTCAACAGGACTTATGAGAAAATTGTTCCAAACGTTTTCCAGTGCAATTTGCATCCCGGTTTTTTCTGCATAAGGGATTAATTCCCTGATTGCATTTTGCGATGTGATGTATGCCTGCTCGTAAGATACTTTTTCGTTAACCACACCCGGAACTACCAAAACCGTGTCTCCACCCATTTCTTTTACTTCCTGCAAAGATTTGGCAACAGAGTCGATACATTTTTTTCTCACGGCCGGATCGGGATCGGACAGGGGTGAGCTCCAGTGATCCTTATTTACAACGGAGGGAAGCTCAATTCCCGATTTCGATTTTGCTTCAAGGACTTCAGACATCTTGAAATCGACAGGGCTGTTCAATTCCACGCCATCAAAACCCAACTCTTTGGCAAGCTTGAATTTATCGGTTAACGATAGTTCTTCTTTTATCATTCCCAGACCTAAGCTCTTTTTTAAAACAACTTTTTTCTCCGGCTTATTCTGCAAAACGGACGCAGATGCAAATGGCGTTATGGTTGCTGCTCCGGCTAAGACTGCCGCGGACTTAATAAAATCTTTTCGGTTCATAGAATTATATGTTTTATGAAGTTAGTTCGGGTAGAAAATATTGCGCACAGGCGCCTTATTAAAAAGAGCGATAAAGATAAGAATTATTTTGCATATGGCAAATAAAAAATCTTCAATAAAAAATCAAAAAAAAATTACAGGCGGTATATCTGGATGTCAAAAAAATAGCAAAATGCTAAAAAGGTATATTAACTTTTTTGTTGATAGCCCTTTCCAAATAAGAATGAAAAGTTACAATTTAATCAGAACCACAATCATATCCATCACGTTTGTACCCGTATTTCCGGTGACGATATGACCGCCAACCTGTTGAAAAAAATGATAGGAGTCGTAATTGGCGAGGTAGTGGCGCGGGTCGACACCCTTCTCAACAGACTTGGACGCGGTTTCGTTATCCACAACTGCGCCTGCTGCGTTGGTAGGTCCGTCGGTGCCGTCGGTACCGGCACAAAGGACGGTGATATTTTTTCTTCGGTTAATTTTTGTTGCTAAATAAAGGGCTAAATGTTGATTGCGTCCGCCTATTCCATTCCCCGAAACTCTTACTGTGGGTTCTCCGCCGAATAGCAGGCAAACTGGTTTGTTGCCGGTAGGCTTCTGATTTTCGATCGTTTTCAGAATAAAATTGGCGACCTCGGTAACATCTCCCTGCAAACTATTGATTACGACGAGTGGCTTAAATCCAAACTCAAGCGCTTTTCGCGAAGCGCATTCAAGAGCGATGCCATTACTACCGATAATGTAGTTATGCACGTTTTGAAAAATCGGATTGTCCGGTTTGGGAGTATCGGGGACTGAACCGTCCGCACCTCCATGTAAATAATGCAGCACAGGTGCGGGAAGCGAGTTTTGCAACGAATACTTGCCGATAATAGCCAGTGTATTCGCAAAACTGCTTGAATCGCCCACCGTTGGCCCAGATGCAATCACGTCCAACTTATCACCGATCACATCCGATAACATCAGGCAGACCGTTGTTGCCGGAAAGAGCATCCGGGCGAGTTGTCCTCCTTTAATTTTTGATAAATGCTTGCGTACCGTATTTATCTCGGTAATATCCGCGCCGCATTTTATCAGCAATTCATTGGTGCGTTTTAAATCATTGAGGGTTACACCTTCCGGAAAATCGGCCATCAAAGCCGATGCTCCTCCAGATATCAGACAGATAACCAGATCATTTTCGGTTGCTTTCCGGGCAATACAGACTATTTTTTGAGTCCCTTTCACTCCGCAAAAGCGGATGATGGCAGTCCGGTGAAGGGCAATACAGACTATTTTTTGAGTCCCTTTCACTCCCTCTGTGTCCGGTATCGGATGACCTGCTTCGGTAAGTGTCAGGTATTTCAGATCCGTTCCGTGTCCATACTTGGTGACAACGTGCCCGTTTGTTATTCTGTTGCCCAAAACAGTTTCGGCTCCCTTGGCCATTGAGGCGGCTGCTTTTCCGGCTGCAAGAACGTAAATGTGTCTGAAACGGGATAAAGGGAATTTCTTTTCTGCGATTTGCAATAGGTCTCCGGAGAGCTTCACCTGTGATTGCATCAACTTCTCGGGTAAGACACCATTCACTCCGGCAAGAAATATTTGTTCGGCAATCTTTTTCATCTTTTTCAGTTACAACATGAAGAACGAAGTCAGCCAAACGCAAAGAAACGTTACGATTCCCATCACGACGGTGGCTGACGAGTAAACCTTCAGCGCAGTATTCGAATTGATTCCGGAAAACTGGGAAACCACCCAGAAATAGGAGTCATTGGCGTGTGATACCATCATCGAACCGGCGCCCATCGAAATCATTGCCAGAAGTTTTCCTGATTCAGAATCAAGTCCCAAAGCGGGCAGCATTGGCACAACGAAAGAAGCGGCCGTAATAATTGCCACAGTAGAAGACCCCTGCGCCGTTTTTAAAATTGATGCGATGAGAAACGGGACAGCAAGCCCTAATCCCGTTTGCAGCAGAAATTCTCCCGCATAAGCGCCTATACCGGTTTCCTTGATTACCAGTCCGTACATTCCTCCGGCACCGGTAACGATCAGTATCGGCCCAGCCTTTTCAATAGCAGATCCAAGGACTGCATTAATATTTTTTATTGCCCTGTTTTTCAGTAGAAGTAATGACAACAATACTCCAATCATCAACGCAACGATAGGTTGTCCGATAAAAGCCAAGCCTTTCAGCGCAAAGTTGACATTGGAAATATTCAGTATCGTGAGCAACGAACCGGTAGCAATAAGCAAAAGCGGTGTGACAATTGGCAACAAGGATAGACGAATCGTAGGAAGTTGTTCATCATTTCGGATTTCGCTAAAAGGATTTTCCGTTTCTTCGAAAGTGTCGTTTCGGGTTTGCCATTTAATCCACAAAAAGGCGGATAAGGCGGCTGGGATGGCGAACAGTGCCCCAACACGATCAGCAAACCCAGGTTGGCTTCCAGAATTCCCGAAGCGGCCAAAGCGCCCGGATGGGTGGGAGTGAGGCAATGAACCGAATAGAGCGAAGTCGCCAGCACAAATGCAATAAAAGGCAGTGCTACTTTGGCTTTGGAACTGAATGACTTTGCCAGCCCGCTCATAATGATATATCCGGAATCGCAAAAAATTGGCAACCCAACGATGAATCCTGTGATTCCCATTGCCAGAGCAGCTTTGCTGTGTCCCGTTTTCGATAAAATATAATTGGCAATGCTTGCGGCTCCACCCGTTTTTTCCAATATTACGGCAATGATTGCACCAAAAATAATCAGAAACCCGATGGATGATATGGTGTTGCCAAAGCCCTGCTTGAGGATTTCCACAATGTTTTTGCCGGGCAATGCGATAACCGCAAGCAGCAAAGACACAATGAACAACGAAGCAAACGCGTTGAGTTTTGTTACGGAAGTCAGTATTACGATAAGGATGATGCTTAATAGAACCAAGATAGAAAGTGTGTCGATACTCATTATTTTAACATTATACGTGTTGTTATTATCTGTTTACTACTATGTTGCACTATTTTAAATCACTTTTTCTAACAGAGACTTAGCCACGGAATTAACACACTGCTTCCTTACTTGTTTATCAGGGCCCGACAATGGTCCTTATTGATCACACTGCGCAGTTCTATTGCTTTTTTTAACGACACCTTTGTTGGTTTTTGTTCTGCGGTCATAAATGGCACTCTTTCTCAGCACTACAAAATAGCCCTTTTCAACTCCGGAATATTCAGTAACCCCACCATTTTTCCTTTGATGTGAATAAGGTTTTCCCGCTCCATTTTGTTGATCTCCTTGGTGAGCGCCGGTCGCGACACGCAGAGATAATCCGCCAGTTCAACCTGGTTATGCTCGATGGCTACCGTTGCCTCCTCGCCGTTTCGCTGTTGCATCAGATAGGAGATAAAACGGCTGCGTATGTTTTTGTAGGAAAGCGCCCTTAACCGGACGTCGCTGCATTTATTGCAGTTGCCCACCACACAAAGGAAGTTTTTTAACAGATGGGGAGCATCCGTGAACAGCGTAAAAAACGAATCCTTGGTTGCCATGAGAAGCACACCGTCTCCCTCCGATTTGAACGTGGCAGGAAGCATGTTGCCCGCATTGAACAGGTAGGGTGTGGCGAAAGCGCGGGGCGCCACAATATATTCAATCAGGACCTCATTGCCGGAAGCATCCACGGCATCCACCCTCAGCTTTCCCGCCAACAAGATCATCAGCTGGCGACACAACGTGTGCTGCCTGGCCACTGTATCGTTTTTCCGAATGGCATACACCGTGTAATCCAATTTCTCCACAAAAGAATTTTTCAAATTCAGCGGCAAGTCATTGAATAGCGGTATCCGGAAAAGCTGCGATATATGTTGTTCCGTTAAAGAAATCTGTTCCATCCTTTTTCAATTCACATACAAATATAGTGAAAGCCGAATACAGAGCCAAGCTTGCTTGAGCTATGTTGAGACGCGTCCTATATTCTACAAATATAGGTAAAAATAACAAAAAACAGCTTTTCAGCAGGAAATTTATCGAAAATGTAATTTATGACACATATTCAGCGTACCCATACCGCTATCTTTGCGAAATACAACTCGCATAAATTTTCTCACTATGGATAAACTAAAGGCCATTGTTTTTTGGGGAGCTTGCTGGGGAGTGCTGGAAGCGACGCTGGGTTGGCTTATGCACCTTATCCATTTCAAGGGCGAGGTGTTGCTCCTCTATCCGTTTGGACTCTTGTGCATGATGATGGCTTTCAAACAAACAGGCCAAGTGTCTGCCACCGTGAAAGTGGCGGGAGTGGCCGCGTTGATAAAGCTTTCGAATCTTCTTATCGTGCCCACCGTTCCTGTTTTTCATGTCACTAATCCGGCTGTCGCCATCTTTCTTGAAGGATGCGCTACCTGGGCATTCTGCTTCGTTGTCCGGAAGCGGCCCGCCTTCCTGAAGAGTGTTGTGTCGGCCGCTGTTTTACTGATGCTGGCATCCATCCTGTTGTTTAGGGGCTGGCAGCTTGTGATGGATGCTTACGTGGCGTACAATCCCGCGTTACACGCGCCGGTTGACTCCCGTCTGTTTCTGTTGTGGGGGTGGCGCGCTGTGGTACAGGGCCTGATGTTGGCGGGGGTTTATTACCTGGTGCAATTTTTCCCGATGAATATTCGTTTTTCAAAGTGGACAAATTGGCTTGCCATCCCCTTCCTCTGCCTTGCCGTTTTGTTAAATGGATTGATATAAAAAAATCATGCTGCATCCGGAACAAATAACCGGAGTCATTTTGGCCGGGGGAAAAAGCAGGCGGTTTGGCTCAAACAAAGCCCTATGTGAATATGGAGATAAGACTTTTTTGCAGCACCTCATCAACTTGGCCCGTCCCTACACCAAAGGGGTGGTGATTGCGGGATGCTACCCCGAATATAATGAAAAGGGTATTCCGGTCCTACAAGACGCGTATCCGGACATGGGTCCCGTTGGAGGAATATACACCGCGTTGAGAGAGAGCGACACTCCTTGGATTTTAGTGCTTACATGCGATATGCCCTTGATCTCGAAAGAGATCATCATGCTGTTACTGGCGTCGGGACGGGGTGAGGAGGTCATCGGATGGCAGCATGACGCGGTTGACGCACTTTTCCCGTTGCTGATTGCCAAAACAGTGCTACCCGATATCGAAAAGGCGATCGAATTGAAGCAATACAGGGTAAAACAGTTGTTTGAACGGGAACGTTCCAGAAAAATCCTTATTCCGGATGCGTTGCTGTCGCGCTTTGCGAATATCAACACTCAAGAAGATTATAAAAATACCATCTATGATTAAAGCAATCATCAAAGGTTCTCCCACACGCGGTTTAGCCGCTGCTACCCTGGGATTCTTTTTTGGGTCGGCAGCCATATCGCTGTTTGGACCCTCCGCCACCAGACTCAATGAGGTGATGCACATGACCCCGTCGATGATGGGACTGTTGGTCGCCATTCCCACGCTGTCCGGGTCGTTGTTGCGCATACCGTTTGGCGCTTCCGTGGATGGCACCGGCGGCAGGAAATCATTTTTATGGCTGATGTCGCTCTCGGTTATCGGACTGTTGGGCCTCAGCCTGTTGCTTTCCACCCGCTACCCGCACAACATGGATGGCACCTACTGGCTTATTTTATTGCTGGGATGTTTGAGCGGATGCGGAGTGGCCACCTTTTCGGTAGGAGCGGGACAGTCCTCCTACTGGTACCCGAAAAACCGACAAGGTTTCGCGTTGGGTATTTTTGGAGGAATCGGCACCATGGGCGCCGGTTTGCTCGCGCTCGCACTACCGCTCCTGCTGGAATGGGCCGGTTTTGTCACCGCCTATTACCTGTTGGCAATCTATATGCTAATAGGCACGGTCATCTACTTTTTTTTCGGCGTAAATTCCTATTTTTTTCAATACAAGGCGCAGGGATATACCAAAGAAGAGAGCAAGATAAAAGCGATCGAACATGGACAGGAGCTCTTTCCGACCGGAAACACCAGGGAGAGTTTAGCGCTTTCCGCCAAGGTGCCTGAAACCTGGTTTTTAGTGTTGTCCTATTTTGTAACGTTCGGTGGTTTTATTGCGCTTACCGCTTGGTTACCCACTTTTTGGCAAAAGTCACACGGTTTTTCAGATGTAAAGGCCGGCATTTTCACTGCAGTGTTCGCCCTATCTGCCGCGCTGCTCAGAATCCCGTCGGGAAAGCTCTCCGACAAGATAGGCGGACTGAAAGTAAGCTACATGGCATTCGTGATCTTGCTGATTGCTTCTCTGGTCATGGCATTTTCAAGCCACTGGGCCGTATCGGCTGCCGGCACCATGGTCATGTCCATCGCATTTGGGATGAACAACGCGGCCGTAATGAAATTGGTGCCGGTGTTTGTGCACCAATCGGTGGGTGGCGCCACCGGATGGGTGGGAGGTATCGGGGCTTTTGGCGGGTTTGCCATTCCGCCGATACTTGGAAATGTGGTGCAACGGATGGGAGAGGCGGGGTACGACCGGGGTTTCCTGACGTTCACCTTGCTGTCTGTTGTGTTAATCATTGTCTTGTATGTCGGTTTATCAAAAACGAAAAAAGAGCCGCTCCGAAAACGCTGAAAACCGATTTTAATGGTTTGTAAAATACGGGGAATCAAAGTTGAATTTGCTGTTTTTTAGCAAAGATGACCAATCGGAAGGAACTTAAAAAAATCTTGATTGTATGAACAAATCCTTTTTAAAAAAGAAAAAATATTTCGTGAGTCTTGAGAACGGTGAAGAGAGAGCCTGGGAGCATTTCTACCGAAACAGATGGCAGCACGACAAAGAGGTGCGTTCAACGCATGGCGTCAACTGCACCGGCTCCTGCTCCTGGAAAATATTTGTGAAGAAGGGGATCGTGGCCTGGGAAATACAACAGACCGATTACCCGCAAAACCGCCCCGATTTACCCAACCACGAACCCCGCGGTTGCCCCCGCGGCGCGAGTTATTCGTGGTATTTGTACAACTCGGGAAGGGTGAAGCATCCCATGATCCGGCACGAACTGGTGGAGGCATACCAACTCCGGAAGTCTGAATTACATGACCCCGTGCTTGCCTGGGAGGCGGTGATGAACGATGAAAAGGCTTCCAAAACCTATAAAGAGCGACGGGGATTGGGAGGATTTGTACGGATGGACTGGAACCTGGCTGAAGAGATCATCGCCGCGGCCAACATCTATACCATCAAGAAGTATGGCCCGGACAGGCTGGTGGGGTTCACCCCCATTCCCGCGTTCTCCATGGTGTCGTATGCTTCGGGGGCGCGGTATCTCAGCCTGATAGGGGGTACCATGCTCAGCTTCTACGATTTTTATTGCGACCTTCCGCCCGCTTCCCCGCAGACCTGGGGAGAGCAGACCGACGTTCCCGAAAGCGCCGACTGGTACAATTCATCCTTTATCATGATGTGGGGCTCCAACGTGCCGGTAACGCGCACTCCCGACGCGCCGTTCCTTACTCAGGTACGCTATAAGGGCACGAAAGTGATCACTATCTCGTCCGACTACAGTGACGCGTCCAAGTTTGGCGACATCTGGCTCAACCCCAAGCAGGGAACAGATTCGGCGCTGGGCATGGCCATGGGGCACGTGATTCTAAAGGAGTTCTTTGTGGATCGGACCACTCCCTATTTCGATTCCTATGTGCGTACCTATTCCGACTTGCCATTCCTGGTGAAGATCGAACCCTGCGAAAATGGATACAGGGCGGGCATGATGCTCCGCGCGAGCGACTTTGACGATAATTTGGGGATGACGAAACAGCCGGAGTGGTATCCGGTATTACTCGACGAAGAGAGTGGCGGGCTGGTGATACCCAACGGAAGCATTGGCACGCGCTGGAACGAAAAGGGCAAGTGGAACCTGAGAAACGAGGATGTGAGGACCGGTAAAGCGTTCACCCCTCTCTTGTCTGTGATGGACAAAAAAGAGGGTGTGATCGATGTCTCCTTCCCCTTTTTCGGTGGCGAAGCATACAAGAACCCTCACTTCAACGCATCTCAACACGATGAAGTGCAGGTGCGAAAAATACCGGTCGTCACATTTCAAACCACAGAAGGCGAAGTGATGTGCGCCACCGTGTTTGACATCATGCTGGCCCACTATGGGGTGGAAAGAGGTTTGGATGATCCGTGCACCGCGAGAAATTACAGCGATAACATCCCTTACACCCCTAAATGGCAGGAGCAAATTACGGGAGTCGCGGCCGAAAAGGTGATCACCGTGGCGCGGCAATTTGCCGAAACGGCCGAAAAGACCCAAGGCAAGAGCATGATTATTATCGGCGCGGGAGTGAATCAGTGGTACAATACCGACATGACCTACCGCGCAGCCATGAATATGCTGATATTGTGCGGGACAGTAGGTCAATCGGGCGGCGGATGGGCCCATTATGTGGGCCAGGAAAAGGTACGCCCGCAGTCGGGTTGGGCAACACTCGCCTTTGCGTCAGACTGGATAAGGCCGCCACGGCACATGAATACCACCAGCTATTTCTATATGCACAGCGACCAGTGGAGGTACGAGAAGGTGAAAGTGGAGGGAATGCTTTCACCCCTGTTTAAGAAAGATAAATGGAAAGGCTTCACGCTGCTCGACTGCAATATCAAGTCGCAACGGATGGGTTGGCTGCCCGCCTCTCCAGAGTTCGACAGAAGCTCGTTGCAACTGTGCAAAGACGCGGAGAATGCGAACATGGGAGTAGCGGAGTATGTCACCGCACAGTTGCATAGCGGCCAACTCAACCTGGCATCGGAAGATTTGGACAAAAAGGAAAACAGTCCCAAGAACCTGTTTATCTGGCGGGCTAACCTGATAGGAAGCAGTGCCAAGGGTGTGGAATATTTCATGAAATATCTGCTTGGCGCGCAAAACAGCGTGTTTGGCAAAGACCTCAAGCAGCTGGGGCACGACCTGCCAATGTATCAAAAGTGGCATGAGGAGGGAACAAAGGGGAAACTGGACCTGGTAGTCACCATAGACTACCGGATGACCACCTCTTCACTGCACTCCGACATCGTGCTGCCCGCCGCGACCTGGTACGAGAAAAACGATTTGAGCAGCACCGACATGCACCCGTTCCTGCATCCCTTTTCGAAAGCGGTTGACCCGGTATGGGAGTCGCGCAACGACTGGGACATATTTAAAGGCATATCGGCCCGGTTCTCGGCGCTGTGCACCGGTCATCTGGGCGTGGAGAAAGATGTGGTGATGCAACCGCTGATGCACGATTCCCCCGGCGAGATTTCCGAACCGTTGTTCGTGGATGACTGGAAAGAGAGTGGCAGCCGCCCCGTCCCCGGTCACAACATGGGCAACCTGATCGTGGTGGAAAGAAACTATCCCGACACCTACAAGCGATACACCTCATTGGGACCGTTATTGGAGAAGGCTGGCATCACAGGCAAAGGCATCACCTGGAGCTCGAAAGAGGAGTATGCGTTCCTGAAACAACTCAATGGGGTAATCAGCGAAGAGGGCGGCACCCAAGGTATGCCCAAACTCGAAACCGATATCCATGCGATAGAATCTATTCTTTCACTGGCACCCGAGAGCAACGGCATTGCAGCCAGGAAAGCGTGGAGCGCGTTGGAGAAAACGACCGGATTGGCTCTTGGGCACTTGACGAAAGAGGGAGGCGAAACCCAAATACGATACGACGACCTGGTGCAACAGCCGCGCCGGGTGCTGAACTCGCCCATCTGGAGCGGATTGGAGTCGCACGAGGTGAACTATACCGCGAGCTACACCAACGTACATGAACTGATTCCGTGGCGGACAGTCACCGGACGCCAGTCGGTCTATCAGGATCATCCCTGGATGCTTGCCTTTGGCGAAGGGCTGGTGTGCTACAAACCCCCGCTTTCAAAAGAGGAGGTGAGGGGCATCAAGGAGCGACTGGGTATCACGGACGACACGCTCACCCTCAACCTGATCACACCCCACAATAAGTGGTCTATCCACTCCACGTGGAGCGACAACCTGATCATGTTAACGCTGGGAAGAGGGGGACCGGTAATATGGATCAGCGAGACTGATGCTCAGAAAATCAATATCAAAGACAACGACTGGGTGGAGGTGTTCAACGACAATGGCACGGCCAGCTGTCGCGCCATTGTGTCGCAACGCATCCCCGAGGGAGCGCTGATCATGTACCACAATCAGGAGCGTACCGTGAATATGCCGTTAAGCTCTATTACCGGCAACAGGGGAGGAATCCACAACTCGATATCGAGGGTGTGCCCCAAACCCACGCATATGATTGGAGGATATGCCCAGTTGGCGTTCGGGTTGAACTATTACGGCACCATCGGCGCGAACAGGGATGAATTTGTATTGATACGCAAATGTGAAACCGTCTTGTGGGAGGATGGCGATATGGAAGAGAGAAAGGAGGTATTCTTATGAAGATACAATCGCAAGTGGCCATGGTGATGAACTTGGACAAATGCATCGGGTGCCACACCTGTTCGGTCACATGCAAGAATGTGTGGACCAGCCGTAAGGGGCTGGAGTATGCATGGTTCAACAATGTGGAGACGAAGCCGGGGCCCGGATACCCGGTGGAATGGGAAAATCAGGATAAGTACAAAGGGGGCTGGACGTTAAAGAAGAAAAAGCTCCAGCTGTTGCAGGGCCACAACCTCAGCGTGCTGTCAACACTCTTTGCCAATCCCTATCTTCCTGAGATGAAAGATTATTACGAGCCTTTCACGTTTGACTTTTCAAAACTCACCGGCAGCGAACGATTCAGGACGCCACCTACCGCCCGCCCTTACTCATTGGTGACCGGCGAAAGGATGGAGAAAATTGAGTATGGCCCAAACTGGGAGGACAACCTGGGCGGCACCTTCGAAGCGCGAAAGCGTGACCCCAACCTCAAGGAGTTAGACACAGAAGGGTATGAAGCGTTCGAACGGTCATTCATGTTCTACCTGCCCCGCATCTGCGAGCATTGCCTGAATCCCGCCTGCGCCTCGTCTTGTCCCTCCGGCGCGATCTACAAACGCGAAGAGGATGGTATCGTGCTTATCAATCAAGACAAATGCCGTGGCTGGAGGGAGTGTGTGAGCGCCTGCCCTTACAAGAAAATATATTTCAACTGGAACAGGCAAAAGTCGGAAAAGTGCACTTTCTGCTATCCGTTAATTGAGAATGGGAAGCCCACGGTCTGTTCCGAATCGTGCGTCGGACGCATCCGGTATATCGGCGTGTTATTATACGACGCGGACAAGATAACGGACTACGCTGCCACCGGGCACGACCGGGAGCTGTATCAAAAACAACTTGATATCATTCTTGATCCCGATGACCCGGAGGTGATCGCAAAAGCGAAAGAGCAGGGGATATCCGAAGCCTTTGTCAAGGCGGCTCAATTGTCGCCCACCTATAAAATGATGAAGAAATGGGGTGTGGCCTTTCCGTTGCATCCGGAATACAGAACCCTGCCCATGGTGTGGTATATCCCGCCACTGTCTCCCATCATGCAGGAAACCGAAGCGCAAGGGGCTTCCTATTTTGGTACAGTTGATGAGATGCGTATTCCCGTAAACTATCTGGCGAAGTTGCTGACCGCCGGCGACGAGGAACTGATCCGGAAGTCGTTGGGCAAACTCCTCGCGATGCGGGCCTATATGCGGGCGCGCACGGTGGATAAAGACGACCATCCGCCCATCGACACCGCACTGGGGTTGACACGACAGGATTATGAGGATATGTACCGCTATCTTGCCATCGCCGACTACAAAGATCGCTTTGTGATACCCACCTCTCCCGGCGCGGGGCATAAAATCGATCTGGCCGCTCTTCGTGCCGGCTTAGGCTACGATTATCCCGGCAAAGAAGAGGAGGGACGCAACCTGTTTGGCGGCAGATAACAGGATAAATTAATAAATAAACGATTATGCAAAACAGTTACAAAATAGTATCGCTCCTGTTGGATTATCCCGATGAGGAGGTGAAAAACAACCTGCATCGGCTTTTGGAGATTGTGGACGAAGATAATCTGCTGGATGACGACCAAAAAGCCGAACTCACGACGTTTATCAATTATGCGTCACCCCTTACGCTGAACGAATGGCAGATGCAGTATGTGCAGCTATTTGATTTCTCCACAAAGACCAACCTCTACCTGTTCGACCATGTGTATGGTGATTCGCGCGAGAGAGGCCAGGCGATGATCGACCTCACGGAGATGTACGTCAAATCGGGATTTGTACCCTGCTCAAACGAGCTTCCCGACTACCTGCCTCTTTTTCTTGAGTACCTGTCGTTGCTCACCAACGAGGAAGAGGGGCGGCAATTGCTACAGCGGATAGCGCCCATAGTGGAAAACATGAAGCAGTCGTTGGAAAAAAGAGAGTCGCCTTACGGGAATTTATTGCAGATTTTATGTTCATTGAACGAGAAGAAAGGAGGGCGCGCATGTCCACATCCGATTATCTGAACAACTTCTTCCTGGGCTATTTGCCCTATATCGCCTTCGGTGTTTTCTTCGCGGGATTCATCTATCGCGTGGTAAAGCGCAACAACACCATTCAGGCAAACTCTACCCAATTTATCAGTAAGGACAGAGGATTATACTGGGGCAGCTTGCTGTTTCACTACGCAATTATCCTGGTCTTTTTTGGGCACCTATTTGGATTGCTTACCCCAAAATGGGTGTATGATTGGTTTATGTCGCACGAAACAAAGCGGATGTTGGCGATTATCCTGGGTTCGTTATCCGGCGGAGTGGCCCTGCTGGGCATCACGGTGCTGACGATACGGCGTTTCACAAACAAACGGATCTGCGCGACAAGCAAGTTTCAGGATTATTTTATCGTGTCGCTATTGCTGCTGCAGATAGCGTTGGGGCTTTGGAGCACCTACCTTACCTCTCAATCCACGGTGGAAGAATACATGTCGGCCGGAAATTGGGCACAAGGGGTTGCGCTGTTCAAACCCGATTCCTGGAGATTTATCGCCGATCTGGATATTGTCTATAAACTTCACATTGTGAACGGTTTTTTGATTTTCATCCTTTTCCCATTCACCAAACTGATGCACATGATTATGATCCCCATCCGTTTCGCGTTGGACTATTTCAAGAAGTTTTAAGTGATTCACATTATTACCGGAGATACAAACAGCGGAAAGAGCGCCCGGTTCATCCAGCTGTTCAATGCTTCTGAGAATGGCATCGGCCTGTTCTCCAAAAAGCTGTATGCCGATGACAACTCCATCAAAGGCTACCACCTTACGCTGTTGCCGGATGGCATTGAGCGCCCTTTTATCATTCTCAAAGAGCATGTTTCACCTGAAGATGCCGAAATGTATCTGTTTCAAGGCAGATTCGCGTTTCTCAAAAGCAGCTTTTCCATAGGTGAAGAATATCTACTCACCCGTCTGCCCCGTCAATCGGTGTGGATCGACGAAATAGGCTCGGTTGAGTTAAATGGATTTGGATTTGATACGCTTTTGAGGAGACTGATCGACACAAAAGTGGGTGTAACCTTTACCGTGAAAAGGAACCTGCTTGAAAGAGTGATTGCAAAATATGAAATCTCCGAGTTTGCTATTACCCAAACCTCGACAAGTAATCACAGATAAGCAATGATTCGGTCCATTTGCCCGGCGATTTTCTTCAGGTGGTTCCTGTCTCCGCCGGATACCTCTGCCGTCAACCAGCCGCCCTTGTATTTTATTTCGCTTACGGCTTTCATTACCACCGGCCAGTTGTTATCCCCTTCAAGCAATTCCACCTTAAATCCTTCCCGTAATCCTTTGGAATTCATGTTCTCACGGCTGAACTCTTTGATATGCAGCCGCATGATGCGTGACCGTAAGGTGTGAATCCAGTGTTCAGGCCAACCATAGCGTAATACATTTCCGATATCGAAATACCAACCCACCAGAGGATGATTTATTTCATCGACATATCTTTTTGCCTCGACGGGACTGATGAGGAAATTGTTCCAAACATTCTCCAATGCAATCTGTACACCTGTTTTTTCGGCGTAGGGGATAAGCTCCCTGATAGCGCTTTGAGAGGTAATATAAGCTTGCTCATACGATACTTTTTCATTCACCACACCCGGCACAACCAATACGGTGTTTCCGCCCAGTTCTTTCACTTCATGCATAGACTTGGCCACAGAATCAATACATTGCTTCCTTACTTGTTTATCAGGGTCTGACAATGGTTTCGACCAATGGTCCTTATTGATTACACTGGGCAGTTCTATGCCGGCCCTTTGTTTTGCCTGGAGAATATCAGTTAATGGGAAATCAGTGGGGCTGTTTAACTCGACTCCATCAAAGCCCGCATCGCGGGCAATCTTGAATTTATCTGTGAGTGAACCCTCGTCCTGAATCATCCCAAAGACCAACGCTTTTTTTAACGTCACCTTTGTTGGTTTTTGTTCCGCGGTCATGGATGGTGCTTTATTTATGCCCGATACAGTTGCAAGCGGGGTGATGGCAGAAACTCCTGCCATCACCGCTGCTGATTTGATAAAATCCCTTTTGTTCATTTTCATCTCATTTAAATGGTGTAATCCCCGGTATCGCAATGGGAAGGTCATACTTTGTATTCCAGGAAATATCTCCCGGGAATAATACCTCCGACGAGTTTAGAGCCTGATCAAATGTGATGGTTTGTCCTGAGTAGGCAGCCATTCTACCGGCCAGGGCCAGCAGGTTGGAGCGTGTCATCCATTCACCGTCGTTTATCGGTTTATTTGCCCTGATGGAAGCAAACAATTCATCATGCTCTACCTGGTACATGCCCCTTACCTTTGTTTGCCTGTAAGCTTCCGCGTCTGTGAATTTGGTTGCATCAGCCAGATTCCAGGCACTCTTTCCGGTAATTTTGTGTTCGCCGGTCCGGCAGTCCACATGGCATCTACCGTCCTTTCCGATCAATTCGACTGCATATGAAGGAGTTGTTCCTTCCTGCTGACGGCAAAAGAAATATATTTTCACGCCGTTATCATATTCGTAAGTCAGTCCGAAATGGTCATATACGTTTCCGAACTTCGGGTCGGTTCTCTTTTGCCTTCCGCCGGTACCGCTAATTTTTAGCGGGGCCTTGTCCCCCATGGCCCAGGAGAACATGTCAATGCTGTGGATAGCCTGTTCAATGAGGTGGTCTCCCGAAAGCCAGTTGTAATAAAGCCAGTTACGGAGTTTGTACTCCATGTCGGACCACCCGCGTTGCCTTTCCTTGAACCACAGCTCACCTGTATTGTAGGTTGCTTCCCCTCCCAGGATTTCGCCAATCTGACCGTTCAGAACCCTTCCAAAAGTATCTCTTTTGGGTTGATGGTATCTCCAGCAGAATCCGGATACCAGGGACAGGTTTTTTGCTTTGGCCTTTTTTGCAGTTTCCATCACCCTGCGTAAGCCGGGAGCATCCACGGCAAAAGGTTTTTCGCAGAAAACATGCTTGTTGGCGTTGACGGCGGCTTCAAGGTGTTGAGGCCTGAAGCAGGGAGGAGCCGCCAGCAGGACAACATCCACGTCGGAGTCAACAAGTTTCTGATAGGCATCGAGGCCGACGAATTTATTGCTTTCCGGTACCTGTACTTTATCTCCATACTTTTCCTTAAGGGTGTTAAATGAGGTTTCCAGATGGTCTTCAAATGCATCCGCCATTGCGGTCAGGATAACGTTCGGATCTGCATTCAATGCTTCTCCCGCGGCACCTGTTCCGCGGCCGCCACAGCCGACCAGTCCCACTTTCAGCGTGTTGCTGTTGGACGCCCAGATGGAGTTGGAGCCTAAGGTAACTCTGGAGGAGATAATTGTGCCGGCAGTAGCCAGACTCGCAGTTTTGATGAATTTTCTTCTTGAATAGTTCATAATTTTTTTATTTTTGCTATATTATTATTTACATACTATTTTTCAAATATAAATTTGAATTTTTCCACTTCCGGAGTAACCCGTGCTCTGCGGATATTTTCTTTTAATAAAGTAATAATATTAGGATATTGGTTTGACAGATCAAATAATTCTGAGGGATCTGTATTTAGGTCGAACAATTTCATCCTGTCATTACCTTCATTTATATTACTGATAATGCCCTTCCAGTTATGCATCCGGATAGCTATTGACCCCCCGCTTTCGGGATATTCCCAATACAAATAATCGTGAGTGTGGATTTGCTTTATTCCGGTAAGTTCTGGTAAAAAACTAATGCCATCTGTTAAAACCTTTGTTCCAAGAATTTCAGCAAAGGTCGGCATAATATCCCAAGCGACGGAAACATGATTTGATATTCTTTTAGGTTGAATTTTTGCAGGCCACGTGGCAATGAATGGTACGCGAATTCCTCCTTCATGCAATGACGCTTTACCCCAACCACGTTCACATTTAAATGGACCAGCACTTCTAAACCACGGAGAATCAGACCCTCCATTAAATGTCGGTCCATTATCACTGGTGAAAATGATTAATGTGTTTTCATACAGGTTATTCTCTTTTAAACATTCCACTAGTAACCCTATTTGCTCATCAAGATAAGAAATCATTGCCGCATAGGTAGCATGTGGAAAACGCGTAGGGTAGTATCCAAAATCTCCTGAATAGGGTTGTTCTTCTCCAAACTTATTGACATAGTAGTCTATCCATTTTTTTGGAGCTTGTAGAGGGACATGGGGAATGGGCGTGGTCCACATTAAAAGGAAATTATTCTCCTTATTTTTATTCACAAACGAGAGAATTTCCCTAAACATCAAATCCGGGGCATAATCTTTCTGGGTGAACTTTTGATAGTTCTTTTCATCAAAAAGATCTGCTGATTGCTCTAATTTAGTTCCCGGTTGAAGGATATGTTTGTCGTTTAAATATTCCCGGTTTTCGTTTCGATACAAAAAAGGAGGATAATAAGTGTGTGCCTGACGTTGACAATTATATCCATAGAAAAAATCGAATCCCATTTTGGTAGGCGTACTTTCAGACCCCGGATATCCTAACCCCCATTTACCAATACATGCTGTGGCATATCCTTTTTGTTTAAACATTTGAGGAATAGTGAAAGTGGATGCCGGTATAGGACGTTGTCCCTCAAGGAAAGGATTATCAAACATTGCTTGATGGCTCCATACATCACCCCTTTCGACCATTTCGTCATTGCCCCTAATATAGGCATGTCCTGAATGTTTGCCTGTAAGAAGTACACAACGCGAAGGTGCAGATACAGGTGAACCGGAGTAATGTTGTGTAAAGCATATTCCATGTCTTGCAAGCCCATCGATATTGGGTGTCTCTATTTTTGTTTGCCCGTAACATCCCAAGTCTCCATAGCCTAAATCATCAGTAAGGATAAAAATAATATTAGGAGGCTGTTGTTGAGCAATAATCGGCGAAAAGTTCAATATACTTAAACCTGCTACAAAAAATTGTTTCATATTACTTATATTTTTTATCAATTAACATTGTAGAACCTGGCTTTATAGACACGAAGATTCGGGAAACTTAAATAACCTGAAGGATTGAAGAATTTAACTTGATATGTCCACCAACTTTCTTCTGCTACTGTATAAACGTACAGGTGATTCTTATTCTGGTTGATACTTTTTATATTTTCAGCATCCGGAAACTGTTCAATTTTACTAAAACTATGATTTTCTATGTTGAAAATCCATGCTCCTGTATGTTCTGTGATGAAAAGATTATTTCCATCTTGTGATATTGATAAATCGTGTCCACTGATGCCCGGAATTTTCCACTCATCGTTCACAATAAGTTTATTTTCATAATTTATTTTATATTCTCTTAAGACATCATAACCTAGAGCAAATAGAATATTTCTCCGGTTATCCCAAACAAGGCCATGGGCTGAATATAAACTATCGGTATCCAATAATTTTGAAGGTTGATTAATATCAAATAACATCAATTGATTACCTTCCGGGGCTGTCGAAGCTGCAGCAATAATTTTATTTCCAGGTATTATTTCAACCGAATGTGCATTGGGAACATCGGCTATAAATGTTACCTTATTATCTTCGATATTTACTATGGCAATAGCCCCTGACGAAGATGAAATCATCAATTGCTCCCCGTTATTTATAGATTTACAATCATCAATTGAGTTGAATTTTCTTGTTCTATATTCAAAAGGAAGATCATTAGCAATTTGAGCATCCCAACTCCAGGCGATGTGAGGAATAGTATCACCCTGTTCTGGAAACTCTACTATCAATACTTTACTATCTCCGCATACTATTATTGCATCATTTGGAATTGATTTCAGCTTTGAATTTCCGCACGAATGTAAAAATATAAGAAGAAAAAACAAAATAACTAATTGTAAATAGAAATTTAGATCTGATTTTCTCTTTCTCATTTCAGTGGTATTTTAATTGTCTGATTTAAAGAATCGGGTATTGAAATAATAATATCAGATTCTGTAAGCTGAAATAAACGCCAATTATTAACACTATTCCCAAAAGTGCCGGTTTTTATTTGCTTGAAGCTGAAATTCTCTGAAAAATTAAAATCAAACAAATCGTTTTTATGTTCGTGCCCTGCTACAATTATTTGAATGGAAGCATTGTTTGCGTCTTTCAAAACATTTAGAAAATCTTGTGTATTGGTTCTATTTACATAATCATCATAGATTAAATAGGGATTAGCTTTTTCCCCATCTTGATTATTACTGAGAACAGGTAATGGCATATGCATAAAAATAATTTCTTTATCATCTGGAGATTCATTTAATTGTGCCTTTAACCAATCTAATTGTGGACGATCAATAATAAAAGCAGCTTGTTCCTTCTGTGTCTTAACAGAAAAATAAGCATTATCCAAAAAGATCAAGCGATATTTAGTACTACCTACGTTGTATATTTTACTGTAATAAGTACCTTGATTAAAAACTGGCAAATTTTTTATCCATGTTGATCTTGCAGTATTTGCATGATTTTGATGATACATTCCTTTAGGATAGCTCGTTATATCATGATTCCCTAATGTTAAATAAACAATAGAATTGGTCTCAGAATTGATAAGTTTTTGAAATAATTCTATTTGATTACCTATTAATCCTCCTTCTATTGATTCCGCTTCGTAAAAATCTATCATATCACCTGTCACAACTAAAAAATCTGATTGTTTAATTATAGGATTAGCATTCAAGAACTTTACAAATGGCTTTGTATCATGCCAAAAATAATTAAAACGTCTTTGAATAAAATTTGAATCGTAACTTATAGGATTTAAAATAAGGTGTATATCTGTAAGATGTACGAATTTCAACGTGTCATTTCTTTCTTTTGGAAAAACAGATTCAGAGATAAATATGAGGATCAAAAATAAAATAAAAAAATGACTAAATTTAAATATGTGCTTGCGTAAAATAAACATTGGTCTAGGAATTTAAATTATATAATGTTTATGGATAATTTTTTTAATCTGAATGGAATTAATAGTATCTGTGGATAACTACCACAGATATTATTAATTTATACTTAAAGTCTTTTACACTAATACCCTGGATTTTGTTGTAAATTAGGATTTAAGTCAATTTCAGTATAAGGTATCGGCCAAAAATAATCTCTGGCAGGATCAAACTTTCTATTTTCAATGAGATCTCCTTTATAATCAAAAATCGGTTCATTCATTTCTTTTTCTATGGTTCTCCATCTTCTTATATCATAAAAATAAGAACCTTCACCAGCCAATTCAATTCTACGCTCTAGTCTGATCACTTCTCTCATAGATTCTTTGCTTAATCCTTGCGGAATAACCGGCATTCCTACTGTTGTACGTTGACGAATACTATTTATTGCATTATATACATCGTCTGTAGGTCCTGAAATTTCATTCAGAGCTTCAGCGTACATGAGTAAAACGTCGGCAAAACGTATCTCCACATAGTTTACGTCAGAATTAGAAATTGTCCCTTGCGTTGATTCATTATATTCTGTGAATTTTCTAAATGAAAAACCTGTCTGATGTAAATCTGCGGTAGTAGCCGTCCTATTACGCCAAGGGGCACCAATATATAAAATAGATTGTTTAAATCTCGGATCTCTATTCTCGTAAGGTCGTTCAGGATTATAAAGCTCGCTCTCCGCAATGGGTAACCCATCTATCATTTGATAAAGATCTACAAGTCCTTTGACAGGAGCTTGAGTACTGTATTGGGCCATAATGATGTCATAGGAATTAGTTAATTCCGGAGCTTGAAATCTAATATCAAAAATAATCTCCTGATTTCCTTCATTTGCTTTTCTGAAAATCCCATTATAATTAGGATAGAGTGAGTAAACGTTAAGATCAAAAATTTCTTCAATAGTGTTCACTACTTCATTGTACTCATAATTTTGCAACAAAGCTCTTGCTTTAAGTGCCAAGGCAGCACCTTTCGTCACTCTTCCTTTATCAGACTTAGAGTAAGAAGCAGGTAATACGCTTGCAGCGTCATTCAGATCTTTAAAAACTTGCTTTAATACTTCATCATAGCTATTACGTGGTAAAGTTGCCTGTTTCGCTGGATCAGGTTCATCTATAATCAGTGGAACACCATTAAAAAGTATATTGAGACGATAATAATAGAATGCACGAAGAAACTTAGCTTCACCGATAATTCTTGATTTTAATTGGCTATCCATGTCTATTCTCTCTATATTTGAGAGCAGTGTATTACACCGCCCTATACCTCTGTAACATCCACGCCACATAAAATTATTTATTCCCAATGTTGTTGCAGTGTGAACACCTCTTGCAATATCCCCGGCTGCACCCTGATTATCATAATTAAAAGCGTTTGGGCTCATGGCTTCAAACATAAATGGAATTTGCGCATCATATAAATCTGAATTCGTGAGAGCCTGATAACAACCTGTCAAAGCATTTAATGCGTGTTGAGAATTTTGCCAATAAGTTTCTTGGCTGTAAAAGTTTGTCGGATTTGTATCGAGTAAATTACTACAACCCAATAGACCGAACAAAAATAAGCTGAATAAATAATATCTTAACTTTTTCATATATTTTAAATCTTAAAATGTAATATTTAAACCCAAAGAAATCGTTTTAACAGTTGGATACTGATCAATATTCGTTGCTATAATGTCGCGTTCAGGGTCAAATAGTCTTGCATTGGTGAAAGTTAATATGTTTTCGGCATTGACGAAGATATTTGCTCGACTCAAAAAACCAATTTTATCAAATATAGATCGGCTAAGTTCATAATTCAGTTGAATATTTTTCAGACGTAGGTAGGATGCATCTTCCAGCCAAAAGTCTGAATCAGAAAAATTCTCAGCAGTGTATTGGTTTCTTGTCGTAATTCTCGGTAAACGAGCATCTTTGTTTTCTGGTGTCCAAGAATCAGTTAGCCAGTCTTTTGTAATTCCAGCACCATTATTAAAGGGCGAAGCCATATTATTATTAGGCCTAACGGAAATATCTCCGACTCCTTGCCAAATTGTAGAGAGCGAAAATGATTTATAAGTAAAACCAATATTGAAACCATATGTATAGGTGGGAAAGGTATTTCCTGCAATATATCGATCTTCTCCGTCAATCACACCATCTTTATTACGATCTACATATTTGATATCACCAGGCCCTACCCTGCTTGTAATTGTGGGATAATTATCTACTTCTTCTTGTGATTGGAAAAGCCCATCGGTTTGTAAAACATACCATGAATCAATAGGAGATCCCGCTTTCGTAATTCTTCCACCACTAATTATCGTCTCACCATTTAAATCTACGACATTATTTTTTATGTATGTGAAGTTTCCTCCAATTTGATAAGAAAAATCTTTTCCAATTTTTCCTTGATAATTCAATCCTAACTCAATGCCATAATTATCAACAACAGCTAAATTTGTAGTTGGTCCTGCTAAGGCCCCTATCTGTGCAGGCAAAGCTATTCCTCTGAGAATATCTTTTGTCCTTTTATAAAAATACTCAAATTCACCTGAAATTTTTCCTCTTAAAAAAGACCAATCGACTCCAATATTAGTCATAGTGGTAGTCTCCCATTTAATTTTAGGATCACGATACTGAGTAATAGCAACTCCTCCACCATCATATTTACCTCCAAAAGGATACCCATAACCTAATGACACAGCATTTACGTACTGAAATCTTCCGATATCCTGATTGCCAATTTGTCCCCAGGAACCTCTAAGTTTAAGTTCGTCAATCCAGGAAGCTTTATCCATAAAACTTTCTTCTGAAATTCTCCAGCCGGCAGAAAAAGAAGGGAATAATCCCCATCTATTATCTTTAGCAAATTTTGAAGAGCCATCATAACGTAAATTAGCTTCAAAAAGGTATTTATTTTTAAAATCATATTGAAAACGTCCAAAATAGGAAATGAGTGCGTCTTCCAAAGATGATCCTGCAACTGTAGGATCCATTGAACCAACATCCAGTTCATCTAAATCTTTATTTGGATACCCTGTTTTTCGTGCTTGTCGATTTGAAGATGTATATTGCTCGACACTATTCCCGGCTAGTAGTGAAACATTGTGTATATCTTTAATAACTCCAGTATACCTGAGAGTATGAGTAAAGTTAACCCTCTCATTATTGCTTGTATATTCGGTTTTAACTCCTGTTGAACTCCAAGGGTGTCTTGTTGGATTACTCGTTCTTACATCATGTAACCAAGTGACCGGAGCAAAGTTTTTCCGCAATAAATTACTATAATTTACAGATCCTCTCGCTTCGTATTGCAGATTATTAGTTATTTTGATAAAAGCAGATAAGTTGGCTAGTAATCGATTAGTTTGTTCTTTACCATAGTGGTCTTCTTTTAAAACTAATGGATTTTGGAAAGAATTTTGACCTGGCGTTGTAACCCAACAATCCGGCCAATCTCCATTTTCCATTCTTCCGACAGGTTGTACAGGCACCATGCGCATAATGCGGTTCATTGCAGTACTAATACCCTCTGATGGTTGTTCAATATCCCATCTATTGGCAGTTAAACCTACATCAATCCCAAATCGCTCAGAAAATTTTTGTTGGATACGTAAATTAAGATTATACTTTTTTGCTCCTGTCATACCTTTCAATACACCATCTTGATCCAAAAAACTTGTAGAAAAGTTATATTTTGTTGTGTTGGTACCACCAGAAAATCTTAAATTATGTTCGTAAATAAGCGCATTGCCAAATAAAACATCCATCCAATTTGTATTAGGATACAAAAGACTAGTAGGGTTATTTCTAAACTCTTGGATTAGTTCATTTGAATAATAAGGTATTCCCCCTTGATTTACCATGGCTTTGTTATACCATTCCATAAATGTTGCTGAATTATCAACAGGATCAGGTAATATTGTGGGAGATTGCATACCTATATAACCACTATAATTGATAATTGGCTTATCGGTCTTTCCAATTTTTGTTGTAATCAATATAACACCATTTGCCGCCCGAGACCCATAAATTGATGCTGATGCAGCATCTTTCAGAATACTGATACTCTCTATGTCATTTGGATTAACATCCATAAGAGAGGTCTCTATACCATCAACAAGTACTAATGGCGCTAATTTTCCCGATCCACCAATAGTTCCTACACCCCTTACCCGGATAGTAGCTTCATCCGCTCCAGGTCTTCCTCCAGCCTGATTTACATACAACCCCTTGACTCCTTGTAAAGCCTGTGAAGCATTTGTAAATGATCTGTTTTCTATACTTTCAGAATCAACTATTGCGATAGAACCGGTTAAATTTACTTTTTTCTGTATTCCATAACCAACAACTACAAGCTCTTCCAATGCTTTTGTATCTTCAGCAAGCGTTATATTGAAATTTGTTCTTCCGACAGTATTGATGCTTTGCTCCAAATATCCTATATACGACACACGAATAGTTGCATTATTTTCTATCTGTAGCGAAAAATTACCATCTACATCGGTAACGGTTCCGTTGGTTGTTCCCGCTTCAACAATGTTTGCTCCGATAACGGGTACACCTGCGACATCAACAACCGTTCCGGTGATTGTTTTCTTCTGCTGTTGAGCAATAGCAGAAACTGTCCCTTTTTCCCGCTGGCTTGCTTTTTCGATCGCTGAAAGGATAATATGGTTTCCTTCCATGGAATAATCCATATCTTTACCTTTCAAAAGCTTATTCAGCACATTGGCAACAGCTTGTTGTTTGGATTTTACCGATACCTTTTCGTTGGCATTTACCTCGTTGCTGTAAATGAACAGGTAATCGGTTTGGCTTTCAATTTCGTTTAAAACTTCTTTGAGAGTTACATTTCGTTTATTGATGGTTACCCTGGCGTTTTGAGTATAGCCAACTTCTGCCATAGAGCAAAAGATACAGGCAAACAGTAGAATAAAGATTGTTCTCATGATCAATAAAAAATGTTTAATGGGTACTTTTTCGGTTAAATTATTACCCGATGAATTGTTTTTCTTCATACATTTGTAATTGTTTTTAGTTAATACATTGAATATTTCCTGGTTGTGTTGACGAAAACGTATAATCGGTGGGCGTTGCAGCGCTTGCCGATTTTTGTTTTTCCGGATGTTGTAATTGGTTTTACTCCATAGGCACATTATTTAATATAAATTATTCCTGTTTCTTCGTCTCTTTCGTAGGTGAACCGGATGCTTCGTTGCAATACCCGTAATGCATAATCCACGCCGTCGGATTGACGGAATTTTCCGGTATAGGTGTGTTGCGGTAATTTCTCCGCATCGATTTGTATGCGTATATCGAAATATTTTTCGAGTGATAGAAGGATCTCTTCCAGCTGTTTATCGTTAAAAGCAATCAGACCTTTTCTCCAGAGATATTCATCGGTATCTTCTATTTTTGACACAACCAATTCTTCATTACTGCTCAGGATTGCTTTTTCGTTTGGCTTGAGGGAAACCAGTTTTGTATCGTTTTTAATTATATCCACGCTGCCTTCAAAGAGGCTGGTTTCGAAAGAGTTGAATCGTGAGTATGCTTCCACGTTAAACGATGTTCCGGTAACTTGTATGTCTCCCTGTCCGGTTTTCACGATAAAGGGCTTCTTCTTGTTTTTGCTTACATCGAAATAGGCTTCACCGTTCAGATATACAGTCCGGTTTTTCTTCGAAAATACGGCAGGATAACGGAATTCGGTATTCGCGTTGAGCCAAACGTTGGAGTTATCGGCAAGGATAAGGTTGATTCGTTGGCCGGGAGGGACGAGTATCGTATTGTATTGTTTGGTTGAATCTTCTCTGTTGAACAGGTATAATCCGCTGACAATAAGCAGCAAGGCAACGGCTGCCGCAGTGCTTGCCGCCCATGGAAATAGCGTGACTTTTCTTTTTTGTTTTAATGATGTTTCGCGTGGGGTGAGTAACAGTGCGTCGTAAACTTTTCGTTCCCGGAAGAATAGATGACGATTAGCTTCCGAAGCGTCTAACCATTGCCTTATCTGTTTTTCTTCATTAACAGAAGCGCTCCCCTCAAAAAAACGATATAAAAGTCCTTTATTCATGCGATAATTTTCTTTCCTCTCTATATATAACAGTTCAAAAGAGAGTTACCCTAATGGAAAATATGTTTTTTTAATAAAAATAAAATAAAAAAAGTGATAAGCAGATGAAATCTTTTAAAGAAAAGCGGAGTTGAGCCAGGGCTTTTGATATGTGAAACTCAATAGTTTTAATGCTCAGATCCATTTGGTTGGCAATGTCCTGGTAAGACAGGCCGTAGTACCGGTTTAAAATAAATACTTGACGAGTTTTTTGGGGTAATTTATCAAGGGTAGATTCTACAATTTTTTGTATCTCGTCCGAAAAAATAAAATCCGGATCGCATGCTTGCAACGTATTTATTCTTGTAGATAAGAGCCACTCGGCGTGGTCGTTTATTTCTTTCTCGGCACGTTGACGTACTTGGATGTGCTGTAAGTAATTCAGACACTTGTTTTTAATGATGGTAAGGATATAGGCCTGGGCCTTGGTGTCCGGCAAAAGGTCCTCCCTGTTCTCCCAGTAGATGGTAAATGCTTCCGAAACGAAATCTTCCGCTACCTCTTTTTCTTTTACATAACTCCATGCAAAACGAATAAAACGATCGTAATATTCATTAAACAGATTGTTGAAATTTTGCAAGGGGGAGAAAGAATTCATTGTGGCTCGATTTTCGGAACAAATATAGATACAAAATAGAGTCTATTGAAATTTTTTAACAAAAAAATTGTAAGATTTAGTCGAAAGAGTGTCTAATTCGGTAAGGATCACGTATGATGATTATAATGACAGGCAAATAAAAAATCGCCCGGTTTTCCAGAGCGGCTATGTTGACCCTTTTGTTCAATGTCAATTAAAACTAAAGCGCAACAACCTGTAATTCGTGAGCAAGCTTATGAAAAGCTTCCGATATTTTCCGCGCCTGTTCTGGCCTCGGTTTGGTTTCGCCGGTAGCATATCTCTGTAATTGCCGTTGATTAATACCCGTAAGCCTTTCCAATGCGGCATTGGTAAAAATACCCCGGTAATGAGTTAAAAGACTTTCCGGATCAAATTTATAAATCAAGTCAAAATCACTGGAAAAAACATCAGCAATTTCATCCCCAAATTCGCGCGAAGTATCCAAATGAAAAATAATCGCATCTTTCATATTTTTTTGCAATTCCTCAAAAGTTGCACCTGTAGCTACACACCCGGGCAACGCATCTATGTATGCCGAATAATTTTTATTCGTAATTTCAACATTAACAGTTACTTTGTTCATATTATCAAGTTTTAAAAGTGAAAATAAAAGGCGGAAATCATATAAGCCCTGTCTGTTTTAAAATGCTTTTTGCCGTGTTTGGTGGCAAATCATCGCTAAACTTTCCAGGTATTGTTACCGTTCCGCTCTTTGTTGGATGTCTGTATTGTCTGTGGCTCCCTTTTTGTCGTATAAACATCCAGCCATCAGCTTTGATGTACGAAATCATTTCTTTTACTTTCCAAATTTTCATTGAGCGCTTGCTTTAATTGACACCTCAAAGATAGTTGTAATATTACAATCATGCAAGTAAGATCATAATTATTTTTTTTCTCGTTTAACATTTAATTTGCAAATTTTTAAATTTGTGTAATATGCCAAATATTAAAATTGCGCTTCTCCTGAAAAATCATCACGCATGAGCGTGATATCATTGAAAGATTGTTTATATTTGCGATACCCAAACAAGTTGAATATATGGCGAAGTCTCTCAGGCGTGTAATCCGTATAGTAATTGGGTTCCGGAATCAACTCCGGTGGGCTCACGTCTGATTTTGAGACAGCTACAACCAATCGGTTCCTTTGTCAAATGGGAATCGTTGTAGTTAAAGGTGGATAAATTATCGAAAAAATGATATTTGATAAAGCTTCCAGATAATAAATACAGTCCAAGTTGCATTAGAGTACATGGCATTACACCTGATAAACAGTAAATAACAATAATATGGAGGAAAAATTGGAAAAACAACAACCGGAAAGGTTGAAATCATTGGATGCCCTTCGCGGGTTCGATATGTTTTGGATCATGGGAGCAGAGGAAGTTTTTATTTTGCTCGGATCGCTGACCGGTCTCCCCGCATTGCAATGGTGGGCCAACCAAATGACGCACGTGGAGTGGCACGGATTCCACGCATACGATATGATTTTCCCGTTGTTTCTCTTTATTGCCGGCGTCTCTTTTCCGTTTTCGGCTAAAAAACGCTTGAGTGTCGATGGGGGGCGGAAATCACTATACAGGCATATTTTTAAAAGAGGGTTACTCTTGGTTTTGATCGGGATTATCTATAACAACGGTTTCAGTTTTGATTTTGCAAATATGCGCTATGCAAGCGTCCTTGGACGAATCGGATTGGCATGGATGTTTGGAGCGCTGCTGTTTATGAATACCAAAAATGCGAAAATCCGGTTTTTCTGGTTCAGCGGGCTCCTGGTTTTCTATTGGCTATTGTTTGTCTTTTTCAAAGCGCCCGACTTCGGAGATCCGGATCATTATTCCATGAGAGGAAATATTTCCAGTTATATCGACCGGATTTTATTGCCGGGCAGATTCTGTTGTTATGAAATAGGAGATAACGAAGGAGTGTTGCCGACCATCGCAGCTGTCGGCACAGCGCTTCTCGGTATGCTTACCGGAGAGTTCTTGATGACTAAGCTGAAACCGATGAAGAAGGTGTTGTACCTCGTAGTGGCAGCCGTTTTGCTGATGATTATCGGACAGGTATGGAATCTTGCTTTCCCGATTAACAAGAACCTGTGGTCGAGCTCGTTCGTTTGCTGGGTAGGTGGATTGAGTATGCTGTTGCTCGCTGTTTTTTACCTGGTTATCGACGTGTGGAAGTTTCAGAAATGGGCATTTTTCTTTGTAGTGATAGGAATGAACCCCATAACCATTTATTTGGCAAACCGGATAATAGGGTGGGGCAACGCAAATAAATTTTTCTTCAGCGGGCTTGCCGGCCTGTTCCCCGAAGCCTGGGCACCTTTTATCATGGCCATCGGTTACGTGATTATTGGCTGGGCCTTCCTTTACGTTTTGTATAAAAAGAAGGTGTTTTTGAAGGTTTAATTTCCCAATAAATATATAATATATATTCAACTTCCGCATGTTTTCTTGGTTAGTGCATGCGGCTAAAGCAGAAGTTTATAGATGTTTTACGGGGTACTCATAGCTCACGATAAACGTAAAAAAGAGTAGTTGTCCAAAGCGAAGCGAGTTCTACTCTTTCAGTGAACTATTGCGTTAAGCCGAATGAGCAGAAGGCAAGTTTACTTGCATTATGCCACGGCGAGCAATAGTCTAATTTCAGTGAACTATTGCGTTAAGCCGAATGAACAGAAGGCAAGTTTACTTGCATTATGTCACGGCGAGCAATAGTCTAACTTTAGTGAACGATTTAGCTGCAATCCTGCTCGCATTATCCGTTACCGGATATTCCCAATAAATTAATTTCTCATACCATTTTTCAGAAAAAACATTTTAATTGTAACTAGCACATATATAGAGTGTTGTATATTTGATATGCTCGTATAGTTATAATTTAACATTAAAATCAATCCGAAAATACAAAAAAATGTTCATTTAGTCCTAACATCTCAACCGGGTTCCGTACTATTTTTACCGTCACGAAATGGCTGAAGGCTATTCATTGTTTAATTATTTTATAAATTCACTAAAAACTTATTTTATGCACAAAAATTTGCGAAAAAAATCACAGATTATACAGAAAGGGGTTTCTCTTTCCGTACAAGACGTGTCGGGAACGTATATCGCACCCGATATCGAAGTTATCGATATTGAAATAGAGCAGAGTTTCTTACAGTCCGGAAGTACCGGAGATGATATGCCTGGAGATGAACTTTAAATTTAACAGCAAAAACTATTTAATTATGAAATTCAAATTTTTTTTCTTCGCAGCTATTGCTTTCATTATAGCTGGCTGCACCAGCAACGATATAGTTGACTTAAGCGAGAACGTTCAAACGGTTGAGCCGGACAAGCCGTTGTTACACATTACTGCCTTATTTGATGAGCCGGCCGGGACGCGCGCCTCTCTCGAAGAATATGGACCTACAGTAATAAAGACCATTGGATTCAGGTGGGAGGTAAATGATGAAATTCAATTTTGCTTTGAACAGGGTGAAATCAAGGTCAAAGGTAACACCCTTGTTTCCAGTGTAAGCGAGGATAAAAAAACGGCCTTTTTTGACGTAACTGTTCCCGGAGGAATTGATCCAGCCAACCCGTACACCCTTTACGCTTACCGAAGCGGCAGAAAAAGCGGAATATCTTCAGGAAGTGTATTGGATAATACCACTCCGACCATAGCTATTCTTCCAACGCTACAGTATGAGTATAAAGCTACTTTAGCTGATCAGGCCACTGTTTTCTCATTATGGACCAAAAAAATTATTACTCCTGAAACGACTTCTATATCGCTTTCTTTTCAGCACTTGGGATCGATGATGACCCTTCACCTGAAGAATGTAGGCGCCACCGAAATTGACGACTTGCATTCACTTGCTCTCCAATCCAATCCGACTCAGAATTGGATCATTAATCGTTTAGAAGGGGGTGGCGGAGCACAATTTGATATGGCGACAGGTAACTATGTGGACGGAAACGAAAAGTTTTCATATACATTGACGTTTTTCCTACCTTCGCCCACGCTTGCATCGGGTAGTGTAGGGACATACTACCTTTGGTTTGTTCCAAAAACAGATATCTCTACATTCAATTTACTCTTGGTTTCGTTAGAAAGTCCGGGAAATATAATAACAGGTGTGACTAATGTCAGCAAGAATATCACCAAAAGCCTCGAGCGCGGGAAAAACTATATATTGTTCGCCTCTATAGAAAAAGATGAGGCTGCTACTCCTCCTCGTAAATATAAAGTGAATTTTGCAGATTCATCTTACAATCCTCTAGCTCCTTAACCGGAGTTGGAGTTGATTAGAAGTTGTTTACCCAAGAGGCATAAGCATCCATATAATTTTTGAGGAAATGGCGCGTATCTTCGCTAAGGAGACCCCCCTTTTCGTCGAAAAGAGTATGGGCGCTTCCTATATAAGCTTCCGGTTGCTGCATCATGGGAACATTCAGATGCACCATCGATTGGCGTACGATATGATTGGCTCCGAAGGCACCGAGGGCGCCTATCGATACGCTGACAACCGCTCCAGGTTTTCCGTTCCAGACACTTTGTCCGTAAGGTCTTGAACCTACATCGAAAGCATTTTTCAGAGCACCGGGAATCGACCGGTTATATTCGGGTGTAACAAATAAAAATCCGTCGACAGATTTTATTTTTTTACGAAAATCAACATACTCCGTTGGAGGGTTTTGCTCGAGATCCTCATTGTAATAAGGTAATTGTCCTATTGGCACGATTTCCAGTTCTAAAGAATCTGGAGCTAACTTGATCAGTTGGTTGGCTATCTTTTTGTTAAAAGATTCTTTTCTTAAGCTGCCTACCAAGACAGCGATTTTCTTCTTGCTCATAATAATTTTTTAAAATGTTAGAAAGTATTTTGAATTTTACGAATATGTTTTTACTTCTCTCTTTTATGCTGTTTTGTGCCCTTTTTCGCGTCCTTGAACTTTCCTTTCTTCCGTATAGCCCGCTATACGATGCAAAACGAAAATCCAAATCCATCAAAAAATGACTGAAGAACAGTACATAAAAAAATTCAAAACATATTCTTAATTCTCCCGTTTGAACAAGAAATTGAGCAGGAAAGTTTTTACGGATCGGCTATTTGGAAAAATTTAACTAAGAAATTCAACTTTCGCATATTTTTTTCGGATAGCTCATGCGACTAAAGCAGAGGCCTTTTAGCTATTTTACGGGGTACCCATAGCTCACGATGAACGTAAAAAAGAGTAGCTGTCCAAAGCGAAGCGAGTTCTACTCTTTTAGTGACGTGAGCGAGGATGGGTCGTAAAATATCGTCAGACGATGATTTAGTCGCAATCATATAACTTGCGAAAGTTTAGTAAGAAACTGTTTAAAGGCGAAGATCTTTTATTTACGTCTTTCGTAAGAAAATTAAACAGTTTCCAAACAGGACTTACGATTCCCTTCTCCTTTCAAAAAACTTTTTCATTAACGCAGCGCATTCCTCATCTAAAATCCCTGATGAAACGGTAGTTTTAGGATGCAAAACACCGGCTGCAAATTTAGAAAAACCGCGTTTTTCGTCGCCAGCGCCATAAACAATCCGGGAGAGTTGCGACCAGCCCAGGGCACCGGCGCACATCGGGCAGGGCTCAATGGTGACGAAAAGTGTACAACCGACCAGGTACTTTCCTCCCAAAACGTTGGCGGCTGCAGTTATTGCCTGCATTTCGGCATGTGCGGTAACATCGTTGAGCGTCTCCACTAAATTGTGTGCCCGGACGATAATCCGATTGTTGGCAACTATGACCGCACCAACCGGTACCTCGTCTTCGTTGAAGGCTTTTTGCGCTTCAATCAGCGCCTGCCGCATAAAATAAGTGTCGTCCGGCATATTTTACCTCCTCATTTCATTTTCTTCAAAAAGGGTGGGGTAGTCCATATCCATATTTTTGAGAATGTGATTAATAATGGTTTCCCTGAACCATCGGGAACGATTGGTAATTTTGTATTTCTTCAAATAGAAATTAATAACATCGTATTCTTCGTCGCTAAGCGTAAACTCAGCTTTTTTCGATCGTGGAGTGGGGTGCCCTTTTAATTTGTACATTTTAGTTGTTCTCATTCCTTCCTTGCTGAAGAATTTATCCTGAAAAATTCCGTAAATCCTTTCCAGACACAAAAAAACAAAATATTTTAACACGAAAGAAAAGAATATTGCATAAATTTGTATTTCTAAGTATCTTCGGGTAAAATATGGCACAACATAATGAGTTAGGTAAAAGGGGCGAGGAGGAGGCCGTAAGATATCTGGAATCGAAAGATTACAAAATTGTCTGCCGGAACTGGAGGCTTTACGGCTATGAGATTGATATTATTGCAGAGGATGAAGAGTTCATCGTTTTTATTGAAGTGAAGACGAGAACGTCTGTACAATGGGGAGATCCGGTGGGTTTTGTGGATAAACGCCGGATGCGCAGAATGATGGATGCTGCCGATCATTATCTGATTAAAAATGATATTGATAAACCCGCCCGGTTTGATATTATCGGCCTGGTTTGGGATGGAAAGAAATTTGAATTGGAGCATATCGATGACGCTTTTTTGCCCTTTCTGTAGGTGTTGTCCGGTTCTGTGATCTAAATAAATATGAATGTAGAAGAACTTTACAACTATTGTCTGTCCATTCCGGGTGCTGAAGCAACTACGCCGTTTGATGATGTTACGCTGGTGATGAAAGTATGCAACAAAATGTTCGCCCTTATCCCGCTGGATGCTGCAAGGCTGTCTGTCGCGCTTAAATGCGAACCGGAAAAAGCCGTTCAATTACGTGAAAAATATAGCTGTGTAGAGCCTGCTTTTCACATGAACAAAACGTATTGGAACACTATTTATATAACAGGTGAAATGCCGGATGAGGAATTGAGAAAATGGATCCGGCATTCGGTGGAAGAAGTAGTAAAAAAACTACCCAAAATAAAGCAAAAAGAGTACTATGGAACAGTTGAGTAACGGCAGGCAAATTATACGGTTGGAGGAAACGGAATCGACAAATTCTTACCTGAGGGATCTTCTAAAATCACAGCATTTGGAAGAGGGTTCCGTTGTGGTGGCTGATTTTCAAACGGCAGGCCGTGGACAAGTGGGCAACAGCTGGTATTCGGACAAAGGGGATAATTTGCTTTTCAGCCTTTTGATTTATCCGACAGGGATTCCTGCCAATGAACAGTTTATAATTTCCCGGATGGTTTCGCTGGCCATAAAAAACACTTTGGATCAGTTTGCAGATGATATCCGGATTAAATGGCCCAACGATATTTATTGGAAGGAGAAGAAAATTGCCGGCATTCTCATAGAAAACAGTTTGCAGGGAAAGATTATTGAAAATTCCATCATCGGAATCGGCTTGAATCTCAACCAGCAAATCTTTCCGGTAGAGTTGCCCAACCCCGTTTCGTTGAGGCAAATTACGGCAACTGAGCAGGATAAAAACTATATCCTGGATCTGCTGTTAAAAGAATTTTTCCTGTTGTACAGGAGTTTACAACAAGGAGAAAAGCAGGTTATCGAAGATGAATATATGCTCGATCTGTATCGGGCGAACGGTTATTACTGGTACGAAGATGCCAACGGTAGGTTTCAGGCAGAAATCGACAACGTGCTTCCGTCGGGCCATCTGGTCTTAAGAACACTCGACACAAACGAAGAACGAATATATGCGTTTAAAGAGGTGCAGTTTATATAATTTCAACTTTCGCATGTTTTCTCGAATAGTGCATGCGGCTAAAGCAGAGGCCTTTGGATGTTTTACGGGGTATCCATAGCTCGCGATGAACGATTTAGTCACAATCTTATAACTTGCGAAAGTTCAATAGTATTAGAAAATGGATAGATTTTAAAATATGAAATACAACAGGATTTTATTGAAACTCAGTGGAGAATCGCTGACAGGAGAGAAGGGGTACGGGATAGATGAAGTCCGGCTGAACGAATATGCCGGGCAAATAAAAGAGGCCGCACAAATGGGCGTGCAGATCGGGATAGTTATCGGCGGCGGGAACATCTTCCGGGGGTTGAGCGGCTTGCAAAAAGGGTTCGACCGGGTGAAAGGCGACCAGATGGGAATGCTGGCCACCGTTATCAATAGCCTGGCTTTGAGTTCTGCATTATCGGCCATCGGCCAGAAAAATAGGGTTTACACCTCCATCCGCATGGAACCCGTCGGCGAGCTTTATTCCAAATGGCGGGCGATTGAATCGATGCAAAACGGAGAGGTGGCTATCCTTTCCGGAGGAACGGGAAATCCGTTTTTTACAACCGATACCGCTTCCGCCCTGCGCGGAATAGAAATTGAAGCCGACGCCATGTTCAAGGGCACACGTGTTGACGGCGTTTACACTGCCGATCCCGAGAAAGACCCGTTGGCAACCAAATTCGATACGATCTCATTCGACGAAGTTTACGATCGGGGCCTTAAAGTGATGGATCTTACGGCAACTACAATGTGCAAGCAAAACAATCTCTCCATAGTTGTCTTCGATATGGATACCTACGGGAACCTGAAGAAGGTGCTCTCCGGAGAGAATATAGGAACTTTGGTGCACGTGTGATGAATTTACGATTATTTTCACTATTTTTGCCTACATAACATCAAACAAAAAAATATGGATATCTCATCAATTAAAAAAGATGCCGAGGAAAAGATGCAAATGACATTGGAATTCCTTGAAGAAACTTTTGCACGTATTCGTGCAGGAAGAGCTAATGTGCGTATTCTCGACGGAGTGAGGGTAGAGTATTACGGCAGCCACGTTCCTTTGTCGAACGTATCGTCGATCTCTACTCCCGATGCCAAAACCATCCTGGTTCAACCGTGGGAAAAAAATATGTTGAAAGTGGTTGAAAAAGCTATCATGGATTCCGATGTGGGAATTACTCCCGAAAACAACGGCGAGGTTATCCGTTTGGGAATCCCCCCGCTCACCGAAGAGCGCCGTAAGCAACTTGTGAAACAAACCAAGCAAGAATCGGAAGATGCCAAAATCAGTATCAGAAATTCACGCCGCGAAGGTATCGATGATGTGAAAAAGGCTGTGAAAGAGGGACTTCCGGAGGATGTGGGAAAAGACGTAGAAAACGAACTGCAAAAACTTCACGATAAATACATCAAAAAAATTGACGATAAATTTGCCGAGAAAGAGAAAGAAATACTTACCGTATAAATGTGGGGGTTAGTTATCAGAAATACGGGCAATAACTATCTGGTAAGGACGGATGAGGGAACGGATATGTCTTGCCTGGCAAAAGGAAATTTCCGCCTTAAAGGAATCCGGAGCACGAGCCCGGTGGTAGTGGGGGATAGGGTGAAAATCGATACAAATCCTGATGGGACGGCGTATATAACCGAAATTGAAGACCGTAAGAATTATATTGTCCGCAGGGCGTCTAACCTTTCCAAACACTCGCATATTCTTGCGGCCAATATAGATATGGCCCTTCTGTGTGTAACGGTCCGGCTTCCGGAAACAACCACTGTGTTTATCGACCGGTTTTTGGTTACTGCGGAGGCGTACAGCGTTCCCGTTTATCTTGTTTTCAATAAAACGGATATTTACGATAATGAAGATTTGGAATATGTTGATGGTTTAATTCATTTGTATTCCACCATCGGGTATAAATGCATTAAAACTTCGGTGATAACAGGAGAGGGGATGGATGAGGTGCGGGAGCTCGTTTGTGGAAAAAATACATTGCTTGCAGGGCACTCCGGTGTAGGAAAATCGAGCATGGTGAACATGTTACAACGAGACACGACCACAACGCGCAAAGTAGGAAAAATATCGGATTACCACAGTAAAGGGATGCATACCACCACTTTTTCGGAAATGATTGAACTGGAAAATGGAGGTTTCGTTATCGACACACCGGGAATCAAGGGCTTTGGAACCATTGATATGACTACAGCAGAAGTTTCACACTATTTCCCCGAGATCTTCAGGATTTCGTCGAAATGCAAATTTTATAACTGCCTGCATCTGAACGAACCCGATTGTGCCGTGATAAAAGCGGTAGAAAACCGATATATCAGTCAGAGCCGGTACCAGTCTTACCTGAATATCCTGGAAGATATGAACGAAGGAAAATACCGATAATTCGCTCACTAGCGTTGAACTGTTCAACTATACAACTGAATGTCTATTGAATTTCAATCGAATATCAACTAAATTACAATCGAATAATTATGAACAGTGCCTTGATGCTTATTCTCGAAATTCTTTACGCTTTAACCATCATCAGTGTGGTGATTGTGGTGATTTCTGAGAACAGAAACCCCATCAAAACACTTTCGTGGGTAATGGTGCTGGTGTTTTTGCCTTTTGTGGGATTGGTCTGGTACCTCATTTTTGGCCAGGATTTTACCAAAAAACAGTTCATCACCAAACGGATGTACAGCAAACTCAAGAAACGCCCGTTGGACGAAATAGGCACGCTGGAGGAGTTTGTTTATCCTGAAGAACATGTGAGTTTAATCCGTTTGCTGAAAAACCTTGACCATACTCCGTTGCTCGGTGGAAACGATGTCCGGTTTTATACCAATGCCGTAGATAAATTCGAAGACTTGCTTCGCGATATTGAACAGGCCAGACAGCATATTCACGTGGAATATTATGTGTTTGGGGATGATAAAATAGGCATAAAAGTCAGGGATGCACTGATTAAGAAATCGCTCGAAGGCGTTGAAGTACGGATTATTTACGATGGTTTTGGTTCGCGCAAAACGAAAAAGGCATTCTTTGAGGAATTGCGTAAGGCCGGCATCGAAGCGGAACCTTTTCTCAAAGCAGCACTGCCCAAAATTACTTCGCGGTTGAATTACAGGAATCATCGAAAAATCATTGTCATTGACGGCCAGATCGGTTATGTGGGCGGCATGAACATTGCCGACAGGTATATCGAGGGCTTTAAATGGGGAATTTGGCGCGATACTCATGCGCGTATTGAGGGTAAAGGGGTGCAGGGATTGCAGTCGATTTTTCTTATTGATTGGTTTGTGGTGAGCCAGACACTGATCACGTCGAGAAAATATTTTCCCGAGCTTCCCGGTTTCGGGAACATATGCATGCAAACGGTCAACAGCGGGCCGTTTCGTGAAGAAAGAGAGATTTCGCACGGTATCCTGCAAGCCATTTACGATGCGCAGAAAAGTATCTTCATACAAACACCCTATTTTATTCCGCCCGAATCAATGATAGAGGCCCTGCAGGCAGCTGCCATTCGCGGATTGGACGTGCGGCTGATGATTTCAAAAAAATCGGATGTGCCTTTGGTGCAACTGGCATCGCGCTCATTCGTGAAGGAGATGCTGGAGAGTGGCGTGAAAGTGTATATGTACGAAAAAGGATTTCTGCACTCTAAACTGATGGTTTTTGATGATTCACTTACGCTGATCGGATCGGTGAATTTCGATTCGCGCAGTTTTGAACACAATTTTGAGGTGGAGGCTTTTATTTACGATCACGAGGTGGCGGAAAAAGCCATTGATATTTTTGTTGAAGATCAGCGTTTTTCTCAAATTGTCTCCCTGCGTGAGTGGATGAAGAGGCCGAAGAGGCTCAGGTTTGTAGAATCGTTGATGCGCTTGTTTGCGCCTTTGTTGTAGAAAAATATTCAGGGTAATATGGTTAGGATCTATTTGATTGGATATATGGGTGTGGGGAAAACCACTGTCGGTAAGAAACTGGCCAAGTCCTTCGATATCGGTTTTATCGATTTGGATAAGTTTATCGAAAGCAAATACCACAAAACCGTGCCTGAGATTTTTGCTGAATGGGGTGAAAGTGAATTCCGCTCAATTGAACAAAAATCGCTCAAAGAGGTTTCAGAGATAGAGAATGTGGTGATTTCCACAGGGGGGGGAGCTCCTTGTTTTTTTGATAATATCGGGTTAATGAACCGGACAGGAATTACCGTGTATATTCATGCTGAGCCCGAAGAACTGGCGGCCAGGTTACGAGCTTCGAAAACAGTCCGGCCCGTAGTCTCCGGAAAGTCCGGGGAGGAGCTGACATCATTTATTGCCAGCCATTTGTTGGAGAGGGAGAAGTTTTACAAACAGGCGCGGATTGTCTGCAAAACCGATCATTTGATCACAAGAGGAGATGTTTACCTGACAGTTGACAGGATTGCTAACGAAATAAAAAAACTGCAAAAATGATATACGAACCCTTAAGAAGCACGCAATTTGTTGTTCGTGAATTGCTGTTGAAAGCAGACAGACAGAACGTATCGCTCGTTATCGGTATTCCGAAAGAGAATCAGAAAGTGGAAAAGAGGCTCGCGATCACCCCGGAAGCAACTGCTTTGCTCGTTGAGTCTGGTTATGAGGTGGTTATTGAGTCTGGTGCAGGGCTGGCCATTAATTATTCCGACCGGTATTATGCCGATTCAGGAGCTCAGGTTGTAGAATCGAAAGCAGACGTTTTTCAGGCCGACATTATTCTGAAGATCTCGCCGCCTACCTTCGATGAAGTATCGATGATGAAACCGCGCAGCAGTGTATTTTCGTTTTTGCAGCTGCACCTGATTTCATCGGAAACGCTTGAACTAATGCAAGAGAAGCGTATAAACGCGTTGGCCTATGAATTGATTCATGACGATAACCAGATTTCACCTTTTGTGACCGCTATCAGTGAAATTGAAGGAGCATACTCCATTTCTGTTGCATCTGAGTTGCTCAGCAGTGCGCACGGCGGAAAAGGTATTTTACTGGGCGGTGTCCCGGGAATTTCACCTACCGAGGTGGTAATTATCGGGGCCGGCGTTGCGGGAACTGTAGCTGCACGTGCGGCACTAGCACTGGGCGCTACGGTGAAGGTCTTTGATAACGATATTAATAAACTCAGAAAAATCCAGCATGAATTGGGACGGATGGTGTTTACTTCCACCTTGCAACCGAATGTGTTGCGCAACGTTTTTCGTTCTGCCGATGTGGTAATCGGTGCCATGCAATATATAAATAAAACGCATTTGTACCGCATTTCCGCCGATCTAATCCGCGAAATGAAAAAAGGGTCGCTCATTATCGATCTGAGGATGTCACACGGAGGCTGTTTCGAAACTACGATGGAGGCGTGTTTGCCCGACCACCCCCAGATTTTTGAACGGTTCGGTATTTTGCATTTTTGTGAATTGAGCGTGAGTTCGCGCGTGGCACGTACGGCATCCATTGCATTGAGCAATATTTTTATTTCGATGTTCACGGCAATGGCCGATACCGGGGGAGTAGGACAGTTTGCCCGTTTCGACAGGGGATTTGCCTCCGGATTTTATATATTTTCCGGAAAAATGGTCAATTCTTATGTGGCCAACCATTTTAATCTGCCGGTAAACGATATAGGGTTGTTTTTACCGGGACTATGATTCAATTGCGCGCTTATAGCTCCCTTGCCAGTTTCAACCATTGAAAACGGACGTTTTCCGGCGATATCTCTTCCCATGTTGAGGCGTCGAATTCCAGACAGGCAGCCGATGCTGTAGGCAGGTTATCAAGCCTTACGCCGAAGTGGTTGAGCAGGTGGGTCAATCCCGGATTATGGCCAACGATAAGGCAATGGCTGATCTTGTTGGGGATTTTTGATATACATTGTGAAATTTCATCTACCCAGGCCAAATATAGTTCTTTGTCGGTCTCTATTTTCTCTTCCGGATAACCCATATTTTCGGCGGCAATAACGGCTGTTGTATATGCGCGTTTGGCCGGAGAAGAGAGGATCAGTTCCGGCATTCCGGATTTCTGAAGCAGGAAAGCCCCCATCCCGGCAACATTTTTCTTACCCCCCTCGCTCAAGGGGCGGTCATAATCATCCAAATACTCATCGTCCCAGGATGATTTGCCGTGCCGCATTATAATCAGTTTTTTCATCTCTTCTGTTGTTATATCGTAGTTGATAATCTATACGAAGAACGAAAATTACCCTAGTTTTGTTTATTTTTATTCGATATTCTTTCCGGAGAGGCAGCTGGCCTCCCTGACGGTTAATTACAATTTTCCATTTCGTGAATATAATATCCTTTTTCCCGGATATCGGCTTCCCACCGGAGTTTTATTTTTTCCGTATGGCAATACTTGCTTTCTTTGGATGTGAGTGGTTGTCCTTCCTGTCCCTTTGTTTTAAGGTATTCTTTCCCGTAATTGTAAATCACGTTTTCATCTTTTAAATCCGCCGGAACAATGATATCGAAATGCATTACTTTTCCGTCTCTTTTTGTTACATAAGTGTCCCAAACAGCTACTTCCATGATTTTATGTTTTAAGCCGGTTGTCCTGGCACTATTGCCATCCGCAAATATAGTCAGGATAGCTGAATAAAACAAATCTCTTTACCACAGGTTACCTCTGTTCTCGCTGTGAAAAATAATACCACATTGCCGAGCAAATCCCTTTTATCACAGATGTGATAGAGATGGCCCACCAAACGCCGTTGACGCCGATGACTGAAGCCAGGAATATAGCAAGCGGAACGCGTAAAGTGTTGAAAACGATGCTTACAACGGCTGGAGGAGAAGTCTTGCCAATCCCGTTGAACATCCCTTGCGTGGTAAGCTCCAGCATCATAAAAATCTGTGATATGCCAATAATAAACAGATAATCGCCGCCGGCCAGATAGGCGGCTCTCTCGGGGATGAAAACCGAGAAGATCTCACTGCCAAACAACATGAACGATGCGGTTACAATAAGTCCCAAAGAGACCATGGTCATCAGGGTATATCGATAAGCATGCCGTGCCCTCTCCATCTTGCCTGCGGCAAAGTTTTGCGCCACAAAACTTCCCAGCGCCGTTGCAAATCCCTGCGATGTGTTCCACGTAATTCCTTCTATTTGTCCGCCTGTGGTTTGGCTGGTAACGCCCAAATGTCCTCCGTGGATGGAAGCTATGCGGGTGAGGTTCATATTGATGATGGAAAAATAAACATTCATGGCGGCTACGGGAACTCCAAGCTTCAGAATATTGAGCGTGTAGCTTTTCCGGAGCTTTATCCAGAATGCAAACTGCCCTAAAACGCCGTTCTTCCTTCGTAAGTGGCGGATAAACAGGATAGATACCACTACCTGCGAAAGTGTGGTGGCTAACGCCGCGCCTTGCGATCCCATTCTTGGAATGAATCCGAAACCGAAAATAAAAAGCGGGTCGAGCACAATATTTAAAATTAACCCTGTTGCATTAAAATAGAAAGGAATATCGCTTCTCCCTGTGCCGATATAAATTCCCGAAAAATTCAGGATCAGAAACATAAAAGGCACACAAAAAGAAATAATTCTCAGGTAATTGATCGCCTCCAACGTAATATCGGCTTCCAGCCGGAAAAACGAAAGGATGAGTTGAGGAAAAAGGAAAAAGAAAATGGCAAAAAACAAACCCAAAATAATGGCTATAGTGGTGGTATGTGAAGCATAGAGCATAGCCTTATCCATCCTTTTTACACCGATGGATTGTCCGATGGAAACTTCGGCGCTCACCTTGGAAAGAAGTGCGAAAGAGTTCATCATCCACATCAGCATTCCCACCGTCCCCACGGCCGCAACCGATTTGCTGCCCAGACGGCCAATCCAGATGATGTCAACCATATTATAGGTCATCTGGATAAAGCTGACAGCCATCAACGGCATCGCCAAGGTGATAAGTTGACGAAAAATACCACCCTGCGTAAAATCGCGGATCGCAGGCATATGTTGCTTATCGGTTGTCACTGTTACCTTGAGAGAAAAAAAGAAGTAACTATTTGACAGCTACTTCTTTTTAGAGCGGAAGACGGGACTCAAACCCGCGACCCTCAGCTTGGAAGGCTAATGCTCTATCGACTGAGCTACTTCCGCAAAAATCAATTCATAATTCTACATTCTTAATTATGAATTATTTTGTGTGGGCAGTGATGGATTCGAACCACCGAAGGCGTAAGCCAGCTGAGTTACAGTCAGCCCCATTTGGCCACTCTGGTAACTGCCCCGGATTATTTGTATTTTTCGTTGAGTGCAATCATCTTTAATGCGGTGATTGCAGCTTCATCGCCTTTGTTCCCGTGTCTTCCTCCCGCGCGCGCTTTCGCTTGCTCCAGCGTGTTGGTTGTCAGTAATCCGAAGATCACGGGAATGTTGTGAAGAATATTTAAATCGGTAACCCCTTGTGTGACGCTGTTGCAAACGAACGTGAAGTGGGGCGTTTCGCCCTGGATAACGCATCCGATTACGATAACGCTGTCAAGGTTATTTTTTTCTATCAATTTTTTCGCCCCGAAGGTGAGTTCAAAACTTCCGGGAACATGTTCAACCACGATGTCGCTCCGTTTAACGCCAAATTTCAGCAATGTTCCAATGGCGCCATCCAGTAAATTCCCGGTAACGGGTTTGTTCCATTCCGAAACAACAATACCAATCTTTTTCCCTTCACCACTTGGTGTGGCCCCGGGATCGTATGACGACAGATTTTGTAATTCAGTAGCCATGTCAATTAATTTCCTGATTCTTGAAGCTTGGCAGCTTCGATGTATTTATCTGCTTCCTGTCCCTGGGGAGAGTTGATGTATTTCTCCTTGATCATCCGGAATGTTTCGATAGCCTTGGCGTAGTTTTTGGCGGACAAGTATGCGAATCCTGCTTTATTGTAATAAATGGGACTTAACATTTCGTCGTTAGCTTCTTTTGCCGCGTTGTTGAAGTGAGAAATGGCTTTATCGGTATTGCCCATATTCATATAAACATCACCTATGGCGCCTTCAATAGCCGGAGTGATCAACAAATCGCTGCCTTTGAATTCATTTAGGTATTTCAACGCCTTTTCGTTGTTCCCCAACCTGCTGTAACTGATTCCGGCGTAAGCACGGGCAAGGTTAGCTGTTTTGGTGCCGCTGAACTCTTTCATTATGTTTTCGAAACCGATATAATCGTTGCCGTTTCCGAAAAGTGCGATAGAGTCTTCCTGGTTCTGAAAGAATCGTTCACCTTTGAAGATAGCTGCCTGCGCTTTTTCGTTTCTTGGGTTTTTATACATGTAGTTGAAGGCAATGATCCCTCCAACCACTGCAACAATTGCTAAAAGCGCCCATAGAATGGTCTTTTGATTTTTTTCGATGAAGTGTTCTGATGAAGATAATGCTTCTCCAATATTTTCAAAACCCTTCTCAGCCGTAGCTTTCTTATGTTCTTTTGACATTATTTATCCTAAAATTATGTTATCAAAATTTCGAGATGCAAAAGTAATGGTTTTTGAGCGATAAATAAAATAAATTGGATAATTTTTCTACAAACCGCTTGCTGCTCATTAATCTTTTCCTTAAGTTTGTAGTCATATACATTGTTTAAAGTGAAATTTATACAAAAAACTAAAGCTTAAGTAATGAGGAAAATTATTTTTACAGTATTAATATTCGCTTCTGCGCTGATCCAGGTAAAGGCCCAATCTGTTTTCACTACTGTTCCGGTTGTGAATGGAAAGGTTGTGTTTCAACAATTTATACATATCGATCAGGGGCTTACTGCTGATCAACGATATGCTTTGCTCTACAAATGGGGGAAAGACAACTATGCGGGTAATCCTTTATTGTCGGGTATACGCTTTGACGATAAGGCAAAAAGCATAACTGTAGGATCCAAAATAGAGCTTTTGTTGCCTCAGGACAGCAATGGGGTGCGTGAAAAGGTGGTTATGAACTACCGTTTCGACGCTACCATAACCAATGCCGGCTGTATGTTAGTGGTGAGGGATATTACTTATCAAAACGACCAGTCTCCAAAATCTTCGCTTTTTCCCAAAACGTTTACTGCGGAAGAAACAATTACCTCTACAGCAATTTCTGCCGTATCGGGCCTCGATAAAGAGTTTAAGACGAACACTCAGAAAAGTACATTGTTTTACCTGAATGAGTTGTATAATAATTTGAGTAAAATTTTTAATCTCGACAAATAAAAAACAGGTACCTCACAAAACATTTATATGTCTTACATTTGGCTGTATATGTTGGTGATCGTAACTTATGAAGGTTGAGCGAAAAAACTGATCGGATTTATGCGAAATTTATTTTCCGGAATTTTTGGTAAATACATTTTTTATGGTTAATTTTGCGCCCTGATTTGTCGGAAATACAGCTGAATATTCATAGAAATCAATAAAATACTATATAGCAATGTCTAAGATTTGTCAAATAACCGGAAAAAGAGCAATGGTTGGAAACAACGTTTCTCACTCCAACAGAAGAACAAAACGTAAATTCAACGTTAATTTGTTCAGAAAGAAATTCTATTGGGTAGAAGAGGATTGCTGGATTAGCCTGAATATTTCTGCTTCAGGTTTACGCACCGTTAATAAAATAGGATTGGATGCCGCTTTGAAACAGGCAGCCGAAAAGGGGTATTTAAACGCTTAATTATCAGGAGAAAAGAACAATGTCGAAAAAAGCAAAAGGAAACAGGGTTCAGGTAATTTTAGAATGTACCGAACATAAAGAAAGCGGAATGCCCGGAACTTCGAGATATATTACTACGAAGAACAGGAAGAATACGACCGAAAGATTGGAGTTGAAAAAATACAACCCCATCCTGAAGAAAATGACCGTTCATAAAGAAATTAAATAAAAGGAGTGAATTATGGCAAAGAAAGCAGTCGCAGGATTCCGCGATAAAACTTCAACAACAGGACGCAGCCACACGAAAGTGATCAAAATGGTGAAATCTGAAAAAACAGGAGCTTATACTTTCAAGGAAGAAATGGTCCTGAACGATCGAGTACAAGATTTTTTTAAAAAATAAATCCGTTAAAAATATGTAAAAACTTCCCTGCAAGAACTTGTGGGGAAGTTTTTTATTGACTATTTTGTAGATTTGTACGATATTGCGGGAGTTTGGGAATATGCTTCCGTAAGGGAATTGAAAAAGTAAAAATTACGCAATTATGGGATTGTTCGATATATTTTCGAAGAAAAAGAAAGAGACGTTAGATCAGGGACTGGAAAAAACCAAGGAAAATATTTTTTCTAAATTAACCCGCGCCGTTACCGGAAAATCGAGGGTGGACGACGATGTACTTGATGAACTGGAAGAGATACTTGTTACTTCGGATGTAGGCGTGGACACTACACTGAAAATAATTGACCGGATAGAAGAACGTGTTGCCCGCGACAAGTATGTGGGAACGGATGAACTTACGAGAATTCTTCGTGAAGAGATAGCCGAACTGCTTACCGAGAACAATTCGGACGATACGGCCGAGTTTACCGTTCCTGAGGATAAAAAGCCATACGTTATTATGGTTGTCGGGGTGAACGGGGTGGGGAAGACTACTACCATCGGAAAGCTGGCCTACCAATTCAAACAAAATGGGCTGTCGGTATATCTTGGTGCAGCCGATACCTTCCGTGCTGCAGCTGTGGAACAGCTTGATATCTGGGGTAAACGTGTGGGAGTGCCCGTGGTAAAACAAAAGATGGGTGCCGATCCCGCATCGGTAGCTTTTGATACGCTGAGTTCGGCAAAAGCAAACAATGCCGATGTGGTAATCATAGATACTGCCGGTCGTTTGCACAATAAAATCAACCTGATGAACGAGCTTACCAAAATTAAGAACGTGATGAGTAAAGTTATTCCCGACACCCCGGACGAAGTTCTTTTGATACTTGACGGCTCTACCGGGCAAAACGCATTTGAACAGGCCAAACAATTTACGGCTGCCACAGAAGTGACGGCGTTAGCCATTACTAAGTTAGACGGAACGGCAAAAGGCGGAGTAGTTATTGGTATTTCGGACCAATTTAAAATTCCCGTAAAGTATATCGGGTTGGGTGAAGGAATGGAAGACCTGCAGGTTTTCCGAAGGAAAGAGTTTGTGGATTCGTTGTTTGGAGAATGAAGAACAGGATAGATGTCATAACACTGGGATGCTCCAAAAATCTGGTGGACTCCGAACTGTTGATGCGGCAGCTTGTTGCAAACGGATATACGGTGGAGCATGACCCTGAGGATCCCAGAGGCGATATTGCCGTAATAAATACGTGCGGTTTTATCGGCGATGCCAAAGAAGAGTCCATCAATATGATTCTGGAATTTGCCGAAGCCAAAAAGGCAAAAAGAGTGAAAAAGCTTCTCGTGATGGGATGTTTGTCGGAGCGGTACATGAACGAACTGCAGGCCGAAATCCCCGAAGTGGACAGGTTTTACGGCAAATTTGCCTGGAAAAGCCTGATTTCCGATTTAGGCAAATCGTATTACAAAGACCTTGAGTTTGACCGTTCGCTCTCCACACCTCCACATTATGCGTATGTGAAAATATCCGAAGGGTGCGACCGCACATGCTCCTATTGCTCCATCCCTATCATAACGGGCAAGTACAAATCGCGGCCTATAGAAGAAATAGAAGAGGAAGTACGCCGTTTGGTTTCACAAGGCGTCCGGGAATTTCAGTTTATCGCACAAGACCTTACTTATTACGGGCTCGACAGGTATAAACAGATGAAGCTCCCCGAGCTGGTTGAGCGGGTTGCGGACATAAAAGGCGCCGATTGGATTCGCCTTCATTACGCCTATCCGGCACATTTCCCAACCGGCTTGCTCCGCGTAATGCGCGAACGCGAAAATATTTGTAATTACCTCGATATTGCCTTGCAACACATCAGCGACCATATGTTGGAGAAAATGAGGAGAAACATTACAAAACAGCAAACGATCGATCTGATTGCAAAGTTCCGGGAAGAGGTACCCGGAATTCATCTGCGTACGACAATGATGGTGGGGCATCCGGGTGAAACCGAACAGGATTTTGAAGAGCTTCTCGAATTTGTAAAACAGACCCGATTCGAGCGTTTAGGCGCTTTCCCATACTCGCACGAAGAGGATACGTATTGCGATAAAAATTATACGGACGATGTTCCTGCCGGCGTAAAACAGGAGAGGATGAACGTCTTGATGGAGCTGCAGGAGTCCATTGCAGCGGCTATTAACGAGTCGAAAGTGGGAAAAACCCTGAAAGTAATTATCGACCGGGAAGATCCTGAATATTATGTAGGGCGTACCGAATTCGATTCTCCCGAAGTAGATGGGGAAGTGTTGATTGAAAAACAAACTCCACTGAAAACAGGTGAATTCTATGATGTGAAAATTACATCGGCAATGCCGTTTGACTTAATTGGAATTGTTTCACTATGACACACAAAGAACTTATTTCTGAAATGGCGCAGCAGCTCGGCTTTACTCAATCGAAGGTATCGGATTTGCTGGATGCTGTGGTATCAGTACTCAATGAAAAACTGTCGGAAAATGTTCCGGTTCTTATTCAGAACTTTGGAGTTTTCGAGACCGGGAAGAGAGCGGAACATATCTCCGTGAATCTTCAAACGCAACAGCGACATTTGGTCCCGCCATCCATTGAGGTAAACTTTAAACCGGCGTCAGACATTAAAGAACAACCGGAAACCTTCTTAAATCCGGCCGATTTGCTGGCCAACCAGGCCAATATCCCCAATGCAGAGTCGGAAGCTTTTTTAAAATCGTTGTTCGATCTCATCACGGAAACTCTCTCCGAAGACGAAGAGATCAAAATTAAAGATTTCGGGACTTTCAGGCTTATCCCGATTCAAGAGCGTGAAAGGGGGAATGTAAATTCGTTGGACTTCGTTCCGGCAGCGGCTCTGAAAGAACTTGTAAATAAGCCGTTTTCTCACTTTGAGACGATTTTACTGAATGAGGGAGTTACTTTTGAAGGAGTAGAAGAGGTGGTTGAGGGCAAAACACGACCAACTGCTCCAACTGCTCCAATTACTGAACCTGTTCAGCGAACAAAGATACCCCCCGTGTGGATACCTATTTTGGGAGGTGTTGCCATTGCCTTGGCAAGTCTTTTTTTTTTCATGCAGTGGCAAGTCGGAAAACAGCCGGTAAAAGACAGTCTAAATCGTAACAGGCCTTCTTCGCAGACTTCACCTGCGACCATGACTTCTCCTGTAGAAAGCGTACGAATGAAGGAGTTACCGGAAAGTTTAGAAAAAGTTGTTTTGCAAGAGGGTAAAACTCTTAGGTTGATAGCCGAAGATAAGCTCGGGAATCGGGAGTTTTGGATCTATATCTATCTGAAAAACAAAAATAAAATCAAAAACCCAAACATTGTCTCCGTGGGTACCGAACTGATAATTCCCGATCCATCGGAATATAACATTGATGCATCCGACTCTCAATCCATTGCCAAAGCCAAAGCATTAGGCGATGATGAACTGAAAAAATTTTTACAACCTGCTCTTCAATAAGTCCGGTATTTGGCTCGGTTCTTTGGCTACCGGAACCCCTACGGCCTCGAATGCGGCTATCTTTTCTGCTGCAGTACCCGAACCGCTGGAGATGATGGCCCCTGCGTGTCCCATCTGTTTCCCGGGAGGCGCTTGCTGTCCGGCAATAAATGCGGCTACCGGTTTAGTCACGTGTTTTTTGATGTATTCGGCGGCGCGCTCTTCGGCATCCCCGCCAATTTCGCCGATAAGGGCTATGGAGTCTGTTTCCGGATCGTTCTGAAACATTTCCAGCAGTTCCTGATAGTACAGTCCTACAATGGGGTCTCCCCCCACACCTACGGCTGTGGATTGCCCCAACCCTTTGGATGTAAGGTTGTAAACTACTTCGTAGGTGAGCGTTCCGCTCCGGCTGATCACCCCTGTTGAGCCTTGTTTGAAAATCATAGTGGGCATTATACCCACCGTACTTTTAGCGGGAGAGATTAAACCCGGACAATTGGGGCCGATAAGGTCGGCGCCTTTTTGTTTGATGTAATGGTAGGCTTCAACTACATCGAGGGTAGGAACACCTTCGGTGATGCAGATGATGAGTTTTACCCCGGCATCGGCGGCTTCCATCATGGCATCTTTGGCAAATGGTGCAGGGACGAAGATTACCGATGTGTTGGCTTCCGTTTCTTTCACGGCATCGCGCACCGTATTAAAGACAGGGATTCCCTCCACATTTTCTCCGCCCTTTCCGGGTGATGTTCCGCCAACGACGTTTGTACCGTAAGCTTTCATTTTTGCTGTGTGAAATCCACCGTCGCGGCCAGTGATTCCCTGAACGATCAGTCGTGTATTTTTATCGATTAGAATACTCATATTTTTAAAACTAAAAATTAAAAACTTAATTTGCTAACCCGACGGCTATTTTACCCGCTTCACCCATTGTTTCCGCTACGTGGAACTTAGTGCCTTTCAATAATGCACGGCCCTCTTTTTCGTTAGTTCCGGTTAATCGGATTACAATAGGAATATCGGTTCTTATCTGGCTGAAAGCTTCCAATAATCCTTTTGCCACATCGTCGCAACGGGTAATCCCTCCAAATATATTGATGAGCACTACCTTTACATTTTTGTCACTCAGCAAAAGTTTCATCGCTTCAATTACTTTTGTGGGGTTTGAGCTTCCGCCGATATCCAGGAAATTGGCAGGCTCTCCGCCGTATAGCTTTATCATGTCCATAGTGGCCATTGCCAACCCGGCACCGTTTACCATGCACCCGATTTCTCCGCCTAAATGCACGTAACTGAATCCTTTACTTTTAGCGTTCTGCTCTTTCTTTTCTTCTTCGGTAGGTTCGAAAAGCGCGGCGATTTTGGGATGGCGGTAAAGGGCATTATCATCGAAAGTCATTTTAGCATCGATGGCTTTAATCTGGCCTTCATCGGTAAGCACCAACGGATTGATTTCTGCCAGTGATGCGTCGGTATCCACAAATAACTTGTACAGCTTTTGGAAAATTGTTGCTGCTTCACGAACCAGTTTGATGTCGTCAAATAGTTTGAAAGCAGCCTCACGAGCCAGATAGTCGGGTACACCGATAAGCGGGTCGATAACTATCTTGTATATTTTTTCGGGCGTGTTGTGCGCTACTTCTTCGATCTCCATTCCACCTTCGCGACTTAACATCAGGATGGTAGATTTCGATTTCCTGTCGATCACATAGCTGACATAATATTCCGAAGCGATGTTCACCGCTTTACCTATAAGTACTCTGTCAACGATAAGTCCTTTGATATCCATCCATAAAATGTTGGCGACATGTTGCCGGAGTTCTATTTCGTCTTTGGCGAGTTTCACGCCGCCCGCTTTTCCACGTCCTCCGGTATGAACTTGCGCTTTTACCACCACTAACGGAGTATCCAGTTCCTGGTATGCCCGCACTGCATCCTCAACGTTACGACAGATATATGCTTTGTCCACCGGTAGCCCGTACGATGCTAATAATTCTCTTGCCTGATATTCATGAATTTTCATGGGCTTTTCAATTTTTTTTTAAGTTTTGAATTAATATTTTCGTAAAAGTAGAAATTTTTTCCTGATAAAAGAAAATTTTTTACATAAAAGCAGCCGTAGGGAGTTCCGTTATTACAATTCCCCGGTTCGTGTCCCGGATGATTTAATTGCCAATCGGCTGTTTTGGAGTATCTTGTTCAGTGATTTTGTAAATCTATATCTTCAATTGAAATAATCCGTTTGGAGATGGCGTAAATGGTTAATCCGGACTGGCTGCGGATGCCTGTTTTGGAAGTTATGTTTTTCCGGTGCGTAACTACCGTGTGAATACTGATATTGAGCGAATCGGCAATTTCCTTATTGGAATAACCGTGAACCAATTGGGTGAGCACATCGAGTTCTCTGTCGGTCAGGTTATCGTCATTCGACGGAGCTTTTAATTCACTGTCGATCCCTATTCTTTGCAGTTTGGACAAAACCTGCTCTACGGTGTCGAAAATGGTAAACGATGAGTCGAGCAACGCTAACGAATGATTATCGACGATGCTTAAGTTAATTCCCACGATGGAGAGGCCGGGATGATTTTTACGAATTTTTCTTGCTTCCTTCTCCCTGTTTACCAATAAAAGCGGGTTGATAATCAGCAGATCCACTTTTTTTGAATGAAGGATATCTGCCAGGTCGTCTAATGAGTCCACTTTACAAATTATGCAATCGATCTCCGATTGAGAGAGGACCGTGTGCAATCCTTCATAAATAATCTGCGAATGCACCATAATGGCGATATGTAACCGATGCCTGCTCATACTCTCTCCATGTTGTATCCGAATGGAATTAAGATGGTCTCTTCAATCAGCGAATGAATATAAAGATCATATTCCAGCTCAAACAACGAGAAAAGCAATTTACGGCGTAAATTCAGGTCATCGTTGATTATTACATATTTCAGCAACAGATTTTTTATGTCTTTTATTTTCAGTTCTATGTCGGTGTGATGTTCACTGTACTCCTTGGCCGAATACAAATTGTTTTTGTTGTTTGGCTTGTGGCTTATAAGTTCTATAAAATAGGGGAAAGCCACAGTGTCTTCGTAATAGAGATGGTCGATAACCTCGGCGAAGTATTCATTAAAAAACTTCTCGAGCAGTTTTAATTCCTTCTCGGGATGATTTTCTTGCAACTGCTTTATATATGTACTTATTTGCGGGTATTTATCGTTGCGATAGTAATCGTGGCTGTTTTTTAAAAAGCGCACAATCTGCTTCACATCATCAACAGAATCAATGGGGTTCTCTTTGGGCTTAAAGCCGTTGTATAGGTTAGCTATCGAAGTAAACAGTTTTTCGTTGATGCCTTTCTCCTTACACAACTGGCTCATGGTGAGATCGCCGACCCGGAAATCGATATCGAAATGCTGCATCATCAGCAGAAGCAACGGATTTTCTTCGATCAAGTCAAACAATTTCATCCCCGATTTAATATATGTCCGAGAAACGTTATACATGAAATTGAGTTTAGAACGTAAAGATAACTGTTTTGTTTGTTCAACGGGAGAACAATGCCTTAAAATAAAATTACAATTTAACTTTTTTCGGAATCTTGATTTTTATGGTTATTTTTGTACATCGAAAGAGATAGAAACTATGCAGGATTTTAACGCGCTTCTGATCAATAGGAGAAGCTATCGGAAATATTTAGACGAACCCTTATCCGGAGATGCTGTCCGGCTTATTATGGAAGCTGCTTTGCTTTCTCCGACATCCAAAAACAGACATTCCTGGGAATTTGTATTGGTGGAAGACAAGGAAATGCTTGCCAAACTTTCCACATGCAAGCCCAACACCGCCGCTTTTGTTGCCCATGCGGCATTAGCGGTTGTCGTTCTCGGAAACCCTCTGGAAAGCGATGTCTGGATAGAAGACGCATCTATTGCCGCCATCAACATGCAACTACAGGCCGAGGAACTGGGTATCGGCAGCTGCTGGGTCCAGGTTCGCGGCCGCGAATTTTCGGAAACCGTCACATCGGGAGAATACATTAACGACATGCTGCAAATTCCGATGCCGCTGGAAGTGCTCTGCATCATCTCTTTCGGGAAAAAGGAAAAACAACGTTCACCCAACAACGTTGATAATTTGTTGTGGGAAAAGGTACATGTGGGGAGTTATAAATAGATGATGAATAGCGCATTCTATTGGTGAAATAAAATATTTATCAAAGTTATATTTCGATTTTTTTTATGTTGGTTCAGTTCTTGTTTCTAATTTTTTTATAAGATTTATACTTTTTTGTTGCGAAAAAATGAAGTTTAGTTATAATCCGGCTCTTATCAGAGTAGTATTAAATAACTTATGGCGTAAATTTTAACATAGAAAAGTTGAAAACATTTGAAACATCTACTAATTTTGCAGAAACCAACAAAAACCACAAATAAATAACATGGCAAAAGTACAAGGGTATGTAGTTGTTAATACGCAACGTTGCAAGGGTTGTGATCTTTGCGTTGTGTCGTGTCCTACGGATGTGCTGGAATTGCAGCCGCGGGAAGTGAATGATCGTGGATATCATTACGTTTATATGAAAAATCCTGAAGAATGCATCGGTTGCTTCAACTGCGGAACCGTCTGCCCCGAAGGATGTTTGACCGTTTATCGTAAACGGTTGGACAAATAAGTAAACGTTTTGTTTCTTAAGTCTTATACTAATTAGGGAATCAAAAAACTGAATTTTAAATTATGACAGAAGATGTAACATTAATGAAGGGAAACGAGGCTGTCGCATATGCGGCAATCCGCTACGGCGTAGATGGATACTTCGGATATCCCATTACCCCACAATCCGAAATTATAGAAACACTTATGGAAGCCGCTCCATGGAAAACAACAGGAATGGTAGTCCTTCAGGCAGAGAGCGAAGTGGCAGCCATCAACATGGTATATGGCGGTGCCGCCTGCGGAAAATATTCCATGACTTCGTCATCGAGTCCGGGAATCAGCCTTAAACAGGAAGGAATTTCCTATCTTGCCGGCGCGGAACTGCCTTGCCTTATCGTAAACGTGCAACGCGGAGGCCCGGGATTAGGCACTATTCAACCTTCGCAATCCGATTATTTCCAAACCGTAAAGGGTGGGGGACACGGCGACTACAGGCTGATCACGCTTGCACCCAATTCCGTTCAGGAAATGGCCGACTTTGTATCGTTGGGTTTCGATTTAGCGTTCAAATACCGCAATCCGGCGATGATACTTACTGACGGTGTTATCGGGCAAATGATGGAGAAAGTGAAACTACCCGAATATCAACGCCGCCGTACCGAACAGGAAATACGTGAACAATGCCCGTGGGCAACACTCGGAAAAACAAAAGAGAGAGGGCCCAATATCATTACATCGCTGGAACTGGATGCGGCGCTTATGGAAAAAAACAACGAGCGCTTCCAGGCAAAATACCGGGTAATTGAGCAGGAAGAGGTTCGTTATCAGGAGATAGAATGCGAAGATGCTGATTATTTGCTGGTGGCCTTTGGATCAGCTGCCCGTATCTGTCAGAAGGCAAAAGACCTGGCAAGAGAGGAAGGGATAAAAGTCGGCCTCCTCCGGCCCATCACCTTGTGGCCTTTCCCGGGCAAAATACTCCATGAGTATGCCGGTAAGGTGAAAGGTATGCTCACTGTGGAGCTCAATGCGGGACAAATGGTGGAGGATGTCCGGTTGGCAGTAAACGGGAAGGTTCCCGTGGAACATTATGGACGCTTAGGCGGAATTGTCCCCACTCCCGACGGAGTACTGGATGCATTAAAAGAAAAAATAGTAAAATAAAAACCTACAGCCGTGAGCCCAAAATTACAACAATTATTTTCGATACTGTTCTTGCTTTTCTTTCTAGCAACAGTAGTTGTCTATTTCGTTTCTGACAAAAATATGAAACTTACTTGGATTGCAGGGGCTTGCGCCGTTGTTTGTTATTTCTTATACCGATTCTCAAAAAGATAAAATTATGGATATTAGCAGTATAGTTAGCCCTGAAAATCTGGTTTATGCCAAACCGGAAATTATGAACGACAACCACATGCACTATTGTCCGGGTTGTTCACACGGCGTTGTCCACAAAATAATTGCCGAAGTTATTAAAGAACTTGACCTACAGGAAAAAACCATCGGGATCGCGCCGGTTGGATGCGCAGTTTTCGCATATAAATACCTCGATATCGACTGGCAGGAAGCCGCTCACGGGCGTGCACCCGCTTTAGCAACGGCCGTAAAGCGGCTGAACCCCGACAAGATGGTTTTCACTTACCAAGGCGACGGTGACCTGGCCGCTATCGGAACCGCAGAGACCATCCACGCAGCCAATCGCGGGGAGAATATCGCTATTGTTTTCATCAATAACGGGATTTACGGGATGACAGGCGGACAAATGGCTCCAACAACACTCAGTAAAATGGTAACATCTACCAGCCCCGATGGACGCGATGTGCAAATGATGGGTAATCCGCTCAAGATTCTGGATCTGCTGGCGTTGCTCGACGGAGTTTGTTTGGCAACCCGTGTAAGCGTGCATACCGCGGCAGCCGTCAAGAAAGCCAGGCGAATGGTGAAACAGGCATTCGAAAACGCTATGGCTGGCAAAGGCACTTCTATAGTTGAGGTTGTATCAACCTGTAACTCCGGATGGAAAATGACGCCTGCCGATGCCAACAACTGGATGGTGGAAAATATGTTCCCTGTATTCCCGATAGGAGATTTAAAAAATATTTAATGCTTAAAAACAGATGTTACAAGAAATAGTTATCTCAGGATTTGGCGGCCAGGGAGTTTTATCAATGGGTAAAATTCTTGCCTTTTCCGGTATTATGGAAGACAAAGAGGTATCCTGGTTCCCTGCTTACGGGCCCGAACAACGCGGCGGGACGGCCAATGTTACCGTTATTATCAGTGATAAACCCATCAGTTCGCCGGTTGTTAACCAGTATGATGTGGCCATAGTGTTGAATCAACCGTCGCTGGACAAGTTTGAAGAAAAAGTAAAACCGGGCGGAGCGCTCATTTACGACGACTACGGAATTCGTCACAAAGTGAAGCGTAAAGATATCAACGTTTACAGGATTAAGGCAATGGATGAATCCTTGAAGATGAACAACACCAAGGTATTCAATATGATCGTATTAGGCGGATTACTGAAGATATCGCCTATGGTTCAATTAGAAAATGTAATGGAAGGGCTGAAGAAGACGTTGCCCGAACGCCATCACAAGCTCTTGCCGATGAATGAACAGGCCATCATGAAAGGAATGGATATCATTCAACTGGAGCAGGAAGCGGATTATTAATAACTTTGAATTCGGGAGCCGGTTTGATTTTTTGTCAGGCCGGCTTCACTATTTTTTGTCAGATCGGCTTTTGCGTTTTTTCTCCGGTGATTTTTGAGCATATTTTTTGTCCGGGTTCTTTTTGGGTTTGTCGGAATGTTTTCTGCTCTCCTTTCGCGATTTCTCGGGATTGTATTCGGGTACGTCGCCCAATTCAGGGGGAACGGGTATTTTGTAGATATTTTTTTGCAGGAACTTCTCTATTCTCGAAAAACGGAACTGTTCGTCGGGCGAGACAAACGTAATGGCCATTCCCGAATCGCCGGCACGAGCCGTGCGGCCGATACGGTGAACGTAATCTTCAACATCGTAGGGTACATCAAAGTTAATGATAAGTGATATGTCGTCGATATCGATACCGCGGGAGACAATGTCGGTGGCTACCAGAATATCTACTCTTTCGTTGCGGAATTCGTGCATTACTTTATTGCGTTCCGTTTGTTCCAGATCGGAATGCATGGCGTCAGCCGACAATCCCATTTTACTAAGCGTTTTGGCAATCTCCTTAACTTTTTGTTTCTTTCCTGAAAAAAGAATGACCTTGTTGGGCTTTTTATCGGAAAACAGTTGTTTCACGATTTCTATCTTCTGAGGTTCGTAACAGATATAGGCCGATTGTAAAATAGTTTCGGGCGGACGGGCAATAGCGATGGCAATTTCTTCGGGATCGTGTAAAATGGTTTTTGCCAATTGTTGAATTTTTGGGGGCATTGTTGCCGAAAACATGATCGTTTGCCGTTCCTTGGGAAGGAGTTTCTCGATTTTCATAATGTCATCGTAAAAACCCATATCGAGCATTCTGTCCGCTTCATCCAGAATAAAATACTTCACTCCGGAAAAATCGATTTTGTACAGGTTGATGTGCGAAAGCAACCTGCCGGGAGTAGCAATTACCACATCGGCGCCGTTGATCAAGCCCCGTTTCTGAACCTCCCAGGCCTCGCCGTCGTTGCCGCCATAAACGGCTACCGACGAAAACGATGTGAAGTATGAAAATCCTTCCATCTGTTGGTCTATCTGTTGTGCCAACTCTCTTGTGGGAGCCATGATAATGGCATTCACCTTGTGCCCTTCGTGCGGTTCGGTTTGAAGGTTGTTGAGCAGTGGAAGCAGAAAGGCTGCCGTTTTACCTGTCCCCGTCTGTGCACAAGCAATAACATCTTTTTTCTGGAGAATAATGGGTATGGCCTGCTCCTGGACAGGCGTGGTTTCCTTAAAGTTCATTGCCTGTAAGCCATCTAAAAGAGCATCGCACAGCGGAAGTTCGGTAAATAACATTTCGATTTTCTAAAATTTCAACAAAGATAGTGTTTATTTTCTTCTTTGATACCGGCAATTACCGTTCCGACAAATAAATTTCGACAGAACCTTTTTTGTTTTCGAAAATAATTATACCTTTGCACTCGCTTTTTTAGAGAAATTTGCAATTTGCAAGGAGAGATGGCAGAGTGGTCGATCGCGGCGGTCTTGAAAACCGTTGAAGTGAGAGCTTCCGGGGGTTCGAATCCCTCTCTCTCCGCCAAGTCGATAGATGAAATCAAGTAAATCACCGTAAATCAAACGATTACGGTGATTTTTGTTTTTAGGCGAATAGCAAAAAAGTGCAGATTTAGGCAGTTAAAACCTGCAAAATCGCTAACATAAGATTCTTTCCAACCAGCAATTGGATGATGCAATACTGAATGAAGCCATACAGGAACCTTCAATAACAGATCTACTGTTTACCAGGATACCCATCCTTTATTCACAGATTCCTTTATGAAAGAAGATGGTCAAAATGCGCAATGGAAACGGTTTTTGAAAAAGATAAAATATACAAGCAAATACGCTATCGTTGTGGCCTTGATTTTTATTTTCATGACTTGAAATCCAACGTTAAGATAAGCATTTTCAGTGATATATTAGCTGACTATGCTGCTTTTTTTAACTGCGAAACATAAATAATTATTTACCTCATAAATAAGATGGATATTCACATTGTTTTCGGTCGATGTGCAAAAGGCACTTTAGTTAATAGTGGAGTATTTCTGCCGAATGAAATAAAGCTTATTTGCTTAGAAGATATTCTCAATATAGGACCAATTTGTGATTTGGACGACTCTCCTCAGGAAAGAGAAGAATGGTTAGTTAACGTATATGAAATTAACACATTGGAAGAAAGAGGGGTTAGGAAAATAGTGACCGAAGATATTGAAAAAATAAAGACTCTGCTTGAAAGTATTAATGAAAACAATAAGGTGTTTCTATGGACAGGCATTGATCCTATAGATATTATAAGTACAGCCAGATTACTTTCCCATTTTCCGAAATCACACAATAATGTTTATATCGTAGACTACTCTAACATCGCTGTAAAGAACGAATATGGAAACACTGTATTTCCCCGCTCCTTAGTAACTACATCTTTAGAACAAGTCAAAGTTATTGCAAAAAAATTTAAAAAGATGAGTAATGAAGAGTTCATAAAATGGAATAAATTGTGGAGAGAAATCAAGAAAGATACATCTCAATTAAGAATCCTTGATAAAAAAGGCAACATAAAAGGGAAGGAAGAATCGTATTTTGACTCTCTTTTAGAATCTTATTGTACAAGAGAATTTCAAAAACCTGCCAGAATCATAGGAGCTGTCTTGTGTGATATTGACTTTAATGTCGGAGATGGTTATTTAAATTGGCGTTTAAAACAGCTTGTTGGCAAGAAAAAGATAGAAGCAAGAGGAGAATTAAATGAAATGAGAGATTATGAAGTAAAGCTACGGTAATAACTCTTGGCTTCGTTATCTATCTGTATCAAGCCGCGATAAAAAATCATTCCTTGACCACCTAGCCCAGATACGCAAGGTTACCTCCGTGCTGTAACCCTTAAAATCGAATGCGCAACCGCACAATGTCAAATACAAACTGAAAGACATTGAACTCGGAACACATAGAGTTTCGTGTACTATAAAGTCCTCACAAGGCAATGATTTTACCGGTGAAACATCTATATCGTTAGTTTACAATCAACTCGTAATTCGTACTTCTTCCTCCGGCTGCTTCTTTCTGAAGTATGCCTTTGCCAATCAGGTCTTGTATATCCCGTATGGCGGTATCCTGTGAACATTTCGCTATTTTGGCCCATTTGGAAGAGGTCAGTTTACCTACAAAGCCATCAAGTAGTTTGTTCAACATTAATCGTTGACGATCGTTCAATGAGGTTTGAGCGTGTTGCTCCCAGAATCTTGCTTTTACAAGCACTGCTTCCAGTACATCACTGCTATTTATTAATGCCCGTTCAAGGCAGGATAAAAACCATACCAACCATTCTGTTATGTCACCATCACCCCGTTGTGTTTTCTCAAGTATTTCATAATACTTTTTGCGCTCGGCAAGTATCTGATTCGACATGCTGTAAAAACGCTGCGAGCTCTTATCACTACGAGCAAGTTGCATATCGGTTATGGCACGGGCTATACGTCCGTTACCGTCATCGAATGGGTGTATCGTGATAAACCAGAAGTGAGCAATAGCTGCCTTCAATACAGGATCTATTTCTACACCGTTATTGATCCATTTCAGAAAATGATCCATTTCAGGTTCTAACTCATTAGCTTTCGGGGCTTCATAATGGACTTTCTCTTTACCCAACGGACCTGATACAACTTGCATATCTCCACTACGGTATTTACCGACCTCTATTTTGTATATTCCGCTGTATCCTGTCGGGAAAAGTGCGGCATGCCATCCGAATAAGCGTTGGGTTGTTACCGGAAGGGTGTAATTCTGTGTAGCATCAAGCATCATCTCTACCACGTCATCAACGTTGCGTGGAGAATCAACCAGCCCCGAAACCTCAAGCCCTAATCTTCGGGCTATGGAAGAACGTACTTGCTCTTTATTTAGGATTTCACCTTCTATCTCGGTGGATTTCAAAACATCTAAAGTCAGGGTGGAAAGTACGGCTTCTTCCTGAAGTTTAAAGCCTAAATTCTCCATTTGCCCCAGCAAACGACCTTGCAAATGCCTGACATTGGCAAGCAGCGTAAGCAACCTATCGTTATCCCACTTAAAATTTGTCCAGTTTTCGTATTGATGTATAAACATAATCTTCGCATTTTATGCGACAAATATAGCGCTTTTCCGCAGCATTACAAATATCCTTCGCTATTTTTGCGAAGATTAAGCCGTATAAACTACGCAAATATCTCAAAGCAAGTATAAGGTGCAAGTATAGATAGGCTTAAATAATTATTTACTGAACTTTCGCAAGTTAAATGATTGCGACTAAATCATCGTCTGACGATATTTTACGACCCATCTTCGCTCACGTCACTAAAAGAGTAGAACTCGCTTCGCTTTGGACAACTACTCTTTTTTACGTTTATCGTGAGCCATGGGTACCCCGTAAAACATCTAGAGGTCTCTGCTTTAGCCGCAAGCACTAACCAAGAAAACATGCGAAAGTTGAATTATTTATTAAAGAGAGGTAAGTGAAATAATTATATAAAATTGCGTTGAATTGAATGATTTGTTTTATTTTTGTAATGGTCATTAAGATAACGCATATTAAACTAAAATGAAATATGAAATTTTATAACAGGGTAAAGGAGTTAGAAATATTAGCCCGTACATTGGAGCAATCAAAGAAAAGTTCTTGCTTTACAGTTATGGTTGGTCGCCGTCGTATCGGTAAGACTTCTCTTTTGCTCGAATCTGTAAAAAGGCAGAAATATCTTTATCTGTTTGTGTCCCGGAAAAGCGAAACGCTTCTTTGTGAGCAGTTCCAAAAAGATGCGACAGATGCTTTAAGGTTACAAATATTTGGAACTATTACCCGGTTTAAAGATCTTTTTGAGCAATTGTTGATTTTTGCTACAAAGGAACATTATACGCTTATCATTGATGAATTCCAGGAATTTGACAATGTAAATTCGTCCATATTCAGTGATGTTCAGAATCTTTGGGATCGGTATAAAGAAAAGACTAAGATTAATTTTATCGCTTCCGGTTCTATTTATTCGATGATGATGAAGATTTTTGAGAATAGGAAAGAGCCGTTGTTTGGTCGGCTTACCTCAAAAATAACACTGCAACCTTTCGCTGTTAGCGTAATTAAAGAAATCCTGAACGACTATAATCCTGAATATACCTCTGAAGATCTTCTATGCCTCTATATGTTGACAGGTGGAGTTCCTAAATATATTGGCCTGTTAATGGAAGCCGGAGCTGTAACAAAGGATAAGATGCTGGATATGATTACACGTCCTGACTCTCCTTTTATCGGAGAAGGCAAAGAATTACTTATCTCAGAGTTTGGGAGAGAGTATGGAACTTATTTTTCTATCCTGCAATTAATCGCTTCCGGAAGAACTACCCAAAGTGAAATAGATTCCATTATAGAAAAAAATACCGGGGCTTATCTGGTCAATTTAGAGAAGGAATATTGCCTTATTACAAAGAACAAACCTCTGTTTTCAAAACCGGGAAGCCGGAAAAACCGTTGGAGCCTGAATGATAATTACCTTCGTTTCTGGTTTCGGTTTATTTTCCCAAACCAGTCGTTGATTGAGATGGGGAAATACGAATTACTCCGTGAATTTATTGATAAGAACTATGAACAATACAGCGGTTTCATTCTTGAAAAATATTTTCGGGCTAAAACGACGGAAGAAGAGAGGGTAACTGCTATCGGTAGCTATTGGGATAGTAAAGGAGAAAATGAAATTGACTTAATTGCCTTGAATGATTTGGATAAAACGGCTCTTGTTGCCGAAGTAAAGCGTAATCCAAAGAAAATTGATATGACTTTGCTTCAGCCAAAAGCCGATTCAATCAAAAAGGAACTTACAAAATATAAACTCGAGCTGAAAGGTCTCTCTATGGATGATATGTAAATGAATACATTACAGATTGTCTTTATCGGCTCTTACTGCTTTTCTTGAAGTATTGGCATAGCAGTAAACGCAGAAGTGAGGACAGGTGTTGTACATCCCTATATCTTTGCTTATCATACAACCACATGCTTTTCTTTGTCCTTTATCTTTTAGCATCATCGGCTGTAGGGAAACTTTTGATTCATCTCCGAACAATGTTTTTTCAGGTAACTCACCGTAATTGAGGTAAGCTCCGTCTATGCAACGGGTATGCTCGATGCCGTATTTGTCCAAATCAATCTCTTCGGCACAGGTAGCCAATGAGATATTCCATCCGGTTTGCGCCCAATCTTCGCGCATTTTCACAAGGCCGTCAACAATTTCATTTATTTGCGTCCGGGTCGGTTCTGCTCTATGCAAGTTCTCCTTAGTGAAAAAATTCGTTTCTTTGATAAGATTATTTTGAACTTTACGATATGCCATGACATCAACAAAACTAAAAACGAGTTTATCGGTATAGCCCTTTAGAGCATTCCCGATGTGCCGGATACGGGTCAATAATGCTCTCGGATTGAGTTCATCAGTCAGAATAAGAGGATCGAAACGCCAGATAACTCTATCCTTCCCAATCAAGGATGAAAGTTCCTTGAATGTTTCTATTCTGTTTGCTAAAGCGGGGACATTAGGTTCAAACTTCTCTCTCTCATAATCATTGAGCGTGTATTGGAAATAGTAATGAATCCCCCTTTCTTCTAATTCATTGAGATAAGGGATCAATGGTTTTGGGTTTTTGGTCCAAAACACAACAAGCTTGCAGTTTTTGAAAGAGACATACATCGGTTGCCGATTGAACGGATTGTACCAAATACAATAACCCGCTTTCAGCCTATCGACAAACCATTTAGCATAAAAGGCCGGAATATCCGTACTTCTGCTTGCAGAGATGATTATTGGTGCTTTAGCTTCAACCGGTTTTCCGTCGTCTGTCGTTATTTTGATTTTATCGTTCATTTTATACTATTATCAATAGTGGCGATAATGAAACAAAATTAATGATAATTATTGGATATTTTATTCGTTTGAAACTGCACCTTATTATGGAATTCGTAATGTTTCGTAAATATGCACTGTTCCCTAACACAAGTCATTAGCAGCAAAAAAAGAAATCTGTTTATTATCCTGAAGCATTTGTTTCCTAAAGCTGTCATCAGCCATCGGTCTGCTTTTGAATTTCAGTCGACTCCCGGAGGACACATTTTCCTGACCTATTCTTATATCAGAAATATCTTTTTACCCGGAGTTACGGTTCATCTGATGGAAGGACAAGGGGAATTGCCGGATGATACCCCATTTATCGAAGGCTTGCATGTATTCCGGCAGGAGAGGGCTTTTTGGGAAAACATGCAAATATCAAAGGAAAAAAGGGACGAATCCAAAACGCTTCCCCGCCATCCAACATATTAACGTCGCCATTGGCAATGGCAAGAGCATTCGGGCTACCTTACGACTCTGCCCGCGCGTGATGAAGATTCGCATGATGTGTTGGGAACATTTTATATTGTATCGAATCGCGTCGAAATGCAGCAGGTTCCACGATCGGGCGATGAATTGATTTTTTTACTGCAATCCCGTCACCGGGTACTGTTATCCGCCAGGCCCCATAAACAACCGGGCATGTTCAAGACCGAAAATAACAGGACCGGAAATACGTATTTTGTAGATTACAATTTATTCAGAGGCACTTTGATGGAAGGGTTTGAATTTTATCAGGCATTATTTGCATGGTGAAGATGCCGGAGAAATGGAGCGTTTCTTACATAATTGTCAGCCTTGGTTAAATATCAGAGGACTGGTTGTAACAGTCAGGGATTGGTTACGATTCTTTTATCGGAGCATTAACTTTTGTTGATATTCTTTTGATTTTTATCAGAGTAATTTATTAAATTTGTATTCTCTCTTACATAGCTGTATTTCATTGGATATTTAAAACCCTGCTCAATATATGAAAAAAGTAGTTTCAAGGGTTCAATTGAGTTTCTATGTTCTACTCCCGGCATTGTTTTTAATGCAATGTCCATGTTCTTTGGCGCAAAAACGCTATCTTTTCCACACCTACACCCTAAAAGACGGACTGATAAACAATACGATCTTTTCCATCAATCAGGACAATAAAGGATATCTTTGGATTACTACCGATGGCGGTATTTCACGTTTCGACGGTGCTTATTTCGATAATACGTTAGTGCCGCAAGTGAATAAGGCACAGGCATTTTGTCAGTTGGTGGACAAGAGCCCCTCGGGTAAAATGGCGTTTGCCACATTTATGGAAGGCGTGATTGTAAAAGAAGAGAATGACAAACTGAAACAATACCTGCGGCGCAAAAAACAACTGGGGAAAAATGTGGTGCGGGCGTTGAAATGGATTTCCGACAATCAAATAATTACTTCCGAAAGCCGCAACCTGAATATGATTGACGGGGATTCCATTTACCAGATTTATGACTGCGGTGAAAACAGGAATATGTTCCAAACCATAGAGTATGATGCCGGTGAAGGAGATATTTGGTTTGGCGGACTGGATGGATTAGGGGTTATTTTTGGTGATAAAAAGGTAAAAACGCCCTTTTTCCTACCCGAAATGAAAGATGTTTTTGTGGTAAAACTCCTCTTTTGGGACAAAAATACGTTGCTTGCCGGAACACGTCAGGGGTATTACGAAATAAATATCAAATCCTATACGGTTACACAGCCGTTCCCTGAACTCGCAAACCAAAAGATCAACCACTTGTACCGCGACAGGCAAAATAACATCTGGGTTTCGTGTGTGACGGACGGTGTGTATCAAATCCGCGACAAAAAGATAGTCCGTCATATAACCCAAGAGAGCGGATTGCCTACAAGCGGTGCCATGTGCGTGTTTCAGGACGACGAGAACAATTATTGGTTTGGTACCGAAAGCGGATTGTGCCGCCTCTATTCTCTGACTGATTTTTCCTATGCGTACAATGGCGAACAACTGACCGATATCTCTCATTTCTCGCAAGATCCTTTCAAACATTTATGGCTTTCTGATCGCTCCACGCTCTATTTTATTGAAAAAGACAATGTCAGTGATGAAAATATAATCCAGGCTCCTTTCCCCTTTACAGACCTTATTTCTTCTTCATTTGATAAGGAGAAGTGTTATTTCTTTACCGAAAAGGGACTCTTTACCATGCCATCTTACGAAAAGACTCGTTGGACAGGATTGAAGAAAGAAATTGATTTTGCGAAAAACGATATTCAGGATTTAAAATGCTATTATAACGATGAAGACGGTACGCTCTGGTTAGGGTGTGTGAGCGGATTATATACTTATCGTTCCAATCGGTTGCAAAAGGTAAAAATTCTCTCCGATAAGCCCTTGCAGTTACGTCCGAAAACTATCCTGAAAGACCGGTACAACTCTTATTGGATAGGTGATTATACATTTGGATTACATCGTTTTAAATCCGATGACGAAGATGAAAACGGTGCTCTTGTGCTGCAACATGTAAAATCTTATGAATCACTCAAACCCGATTCTGCTTTTGCCACAGCGTGGATTCAGGATATGATGCTCGACCACAGCGGCAATTTGTGGATATCATCCCTTTATACAGGGGTTTATAAACTTCAAATTGATGCGCTGGATGTGAAAAAGGCTACGCTTTATTCTACCAAAAACGGACTGTCGAGCAACGATATCGCACAAATAGCTGAAGGAAAAGACCGTACGTTTTGGTTTGCCACGTCCAATGGCGCCGACCGACTGGTAACCGACAAAAACGGGAAGGAAAAAATACTCCATTACAACGAGAAAAACGGCTTCGGGAGGAAAGTATATCAAATTTTACCGGACGACAGCGTTACCTATATTAGCTACGAAGAAGGTTTTTTCGCGGTAGAAAACAGGTTGGATAAATACCGGATTGATAAACCGTTACGCGTGGTTATTTCGAACATCTCCATCATGGGGAAGCCTGACTCTGCCGCGTTAACTTCAGGGAACAAGGTGTATAAAATTCCCTACTACCAAAATTTTATTGCATTCGATTTTGGAGCAGTGAGGCTGAGAGATAACGAAGGTGTTGATTATCAGTATAGATTGGAGGGAATAGATAAAGGCTGGTCAGAATATTCTGCACGCCGTTATGCCGGTTATAACTCGCTTCCGGCAGGAAAATACATTTTCAAAGTACGCGCACGGATGGTAAATAATGAAAAGGACGAACCGGTAACTGAGTATCATTTTCAAGTTACTCCCCCCTTTTATAGAACGGTGTGGTTTATTTCCCTGCTTGCTATCTTAGCGGGCGCTGTGATATATTATATTTATTTCCAGCGTATTAAAAATCTATTGAAACTCCAAAAACTTCGTGTGAAAATAGCATCCGACCTGCATGACGATATTGGTTCAACGCTTAGCAGTATCTCCATTATGAGTGATTTGCTGCAATCGCAGTTAGACAACTCCTCCCGGTCGGAACAAATGATTCGTGAAATAGGATCCAATGCCCATACCATGCTCGATTCCATGGATGATATCATTTGGTCGGTTAATCCATCGAACGATAAATTCCAAAATCTGGCGCTTCGTATCCGCGAATACGCCATTCCGCTTTTTGAAATGAAAAGCATCCGTTTTTCCATCATTACGCCCGAAGAGATGAACTCGCTCCCTATACCGATGGATGTCCGGCGTAATGTTTTCCTGATAGCTAAAGAGGCCATAAACAACCTGGTGAAGTATTCGGAATGTAGTGAGGCAAGGGTGGAATTTTCGATGCAGCGCTCGTTGCTGGTCTTAACGGTTGCCGATAACGGAAAAGGATTTGATATTTCGAGTGTTAAGCCTCATAGAAACGGTTTACAAAATATGAAGGACCGTGCCGGGCATATTCATGGGAATTTCTCCATAAGTTCAGAACCGGGCAAAGGAACCACCGTTACCTTTTCGGTAAAAATCATATAAAGATATGATTGACAATCTGAATGTTTATGCGTAAAATTGTGCTCTTAAAATGAATAAAGCTTGCGATGGATATAAAAGTTGCCATATACGAAGATAATGACGCGCTGCGCGAAACGCTTTCGCACCTGATCAAAGGTTCCGGGCTGCTTACTTTCGCGGGCGCCTATCCCGATTGTCGCAATATCCTGGAAAACTGTGCCAATGACCGGCCGGACGTGATTGTGATGGATATTGAAATGCCGGGTTGTTCGGGCATTGAAGCCACACAGATAGTGAAAGACCATTTTCCGGAAATAAATGTGATGATGCTTACCGTATTTGAAGACCGGGATAAAATTTTTGATGCTTTGCGTGCTGGAGCTACAGGTTATTTGCTGAAAAAATCATCCGCCATTCAAATCATTGAAGCCATTACCGATCTGGCAAACGGCGGCTCGCCTATGTCCGGCGAAATAGCCCGCAAAGTGCTCGAATTTTTTACGACTCCTGAATTTGATAAACAAAACCAATACACCCTCTCCGAACGGGAAATGGAAATACTGCATCATTTGGTAAAAGGTGACAGCTATAAAATGATTGCCGACCATTGCTTTATCTCTATCGGCACCGTACGCTGCCACATCAATAGTATTTACCGTAAATTGGCCGTGAACTCCAAATCCGAAGCCGTAATCAAAGCCATCAAAGAACGGCTGGTTTGAAAAAATCATATCTTTATCGGATTGACAACGCTTTTTGAGAAAGGTATTTTTGTAATAAAAAATACTTTATCCTATGAAAACGATCGTGTCTTTCGTATCTTCCTTTTTCCCACTTACCGTTCTCTCTTTGATTTTTGTTTCGTGCGGCCCCGATGATGTAAAAGCAACCCCTGTCAAAACTTTTTATTCCGATGCCTCCTTTGATGGAGTCATAATAATTAGCTCCGGCTGCAAGGCCATGTGGAACATATTTTCAGGCGATGAAAGTAAATGGGCCGATTATCGTCCCAAACTGGTAATAAAGCACCACCATGAAAAATAAAGTTGTGAAATACCGATTGGTTTCTCCTCTCTTCATCATTTGCTGTGTGGTGTTTCCGCTTTCGGTTATGGCGCAGGAATTATCCGATATCAAGAATGTAAAACCGTTTGCTGTCAATGGAAGTATCGGCCTAAACACCTCTTTTTACAACGCTTCGGGCATCCCCAACCGCCAGTCGCCCTTTGCGTATGGTGTCAATGCCAATGCCACACTTATGCTGTATGGCATCAGCATGCCTTTCTCGTTTACGTGGTACAGCAATGATAAGGCGGAATTCAAACAGCCGTTCAATCAGTTCGGCATCAGCCCCACGTACAAATGGCTCACGGTGCACTTGGGCTACCGGAATGTTTCTTTCTCCGAATTTACGTTAAACGGCTACACTTTTTTGGGTGTAGGCGTTGAAGCTCGTCCCGGCAAGTTCCGTTTGGGCGCGGTTTATGGGAAATTCAACCAGAATTCTGAGTACGATTTGGCAATGGCCGACAGTATCCCCAAACTCACACGTACAGGTTGGGCGGCAAAGGTAGGGTATGGAACCGACGAGCGTTTTGTGGATATCTCCCTGCTACGCATTGGCGACAGCCCCAGAAATTTTGTGGATAGCCTGGTGAAACCGGGACAGCCCACACCCGCACAAAATTTGGCGGTAGGGGTGACCTCAAAATTTAAAATTACCCCCAGGTTATTTTTTAATTTAGACGGTTCAATGAGTTTTTTTACCCATAACCGGAAAATGGGCCAATCGGACTCCATTCCACACGGTTTACTTCGTTTTGCCGATAACTTTATCACGGTAAACAACACCAGTGAATACCACAATGCCATTAAGGCCGGGTTGAGTTACCGCTTTACGTCATCGGTCATCACGAGCATCGAGTACCGCCGTATCGACCCCGGATTCCAATCAATGGGAAGCTACTTTTTCAATAACGACCTGGAGCTCATTACCTTCAATCAATCGGCTTCTTTCCTGAAAAATAAAATGAATGCCCGCGGTTCGCTGGGTTTGCAGCGGGACAATTTGGACAAAACGAAAAACAGCACCTCCAAACGGGTTATCGGCTCTCTGTCGATGAATTACAATATCAATCAAAATTGGGGAGTGGATGCCTCCTACAGCAATTTCTCCACCAACCAGCGGGCATTCAAAACCGTTCAAAACGATAGTCTGATGGTCTATCAGGTGAACCACAACCTGATGCTGATGCCGCGGTTCATGAAAACCACCGAAACCCTGTCGCATACGGTGATGCTCAACCTGAACTGGATGATACTCAACGACAAAAATGCCAAAACGTCAAGCATGACCGATACCGACACCAAGGTGGCGATGCTGATGTATGCCCTGGGATTGTTGAAGCAGAAAATCAATATCAACGTGGGGACGAATTACACCAATATGTCCAATCAAAACTATCACAATCAACTGATAGGCGGAACGTTGGGCGTTACCTCCATGTTGCTGAAAGACAAACTGTCGCTCAACTGGAATAATTCCTTTATGCTCAATAAGATAAATAGCGAGAACGGAACGGTTTTTAATACCGGGCTGAGCGCCAACTACCGTTTCCTGCCCCAACATTCGGTAACACTTAATTTCAATTTGATCAACAACTCGTTTTCAAATTCCACAACCGTCCCATCATTTAACGAAATAAGAGGAGATATAGGCTATGTATTCACATTTTAACTTTCAGAATATCCGGCGGATCATGTTCGTCCTGACTTGTCTTTTCACGGTAACGATGGCTGTTGAAGCACAATTTACGCAATCTACCGCCGTGATGCCCCCGTACTCCAATAAACTTTCGGATTATATAGCGTCGCCCGGTAAAATCAACAGTATCATTACCGTCAGCTCCGGTTATGACAGGGCAGAATACAGGATATATGTTCACGGAACGTTGATGAGTACGGACGAATCCATAATTATCCGTACCAAAAACGATTATAAACCGGCTACACCCATTTTTATTAAAGGCATGTCTTCACCTACAGGTGCAGTTATATTCGCACCTTACACGCTAACTTACAGTGATATACTCCAAATATTTAACCCTCAATTTTTAGAATACAAAGGGATCACCCGCGACCAGGCGGTACAGCAGGGGCTTCCCGAGAACAGTTACCAGATCTGTTTCTCCATTTATGATTATGACACGGGACGGCCTTTGTCCGGCGCATCGGCTTGCAGCAATGTTTTCAATGTCTCATCGGTGGAAGCGCCGATGATTATCAGCCCTGTGAATCAGGCTTTGCTGAGTGAACCGGAAACCAAAAATATAGTTTTTACCTGGACTCGCCCTCCGGGTTCGCCTGTAACCACACAGTACAAACTGAAAATTATCGAATTAAACAGTCCGAACGACAACTATCAGGATAAACTCAATTCAGTTGGTTATCCCACTTTTTTTGAAACAACGGTAATGAGCAACACCTATCTTTATTCTATTGCCAATCCACAATTGAATCAAGGAAAAACCTATGCCTTTATGGTTACGGCTGTTGACCCCTCAAACCAAACATCTTTCAAAAACAAGGGAAAAAGTGAACCTTCTATTTTTTCTTGCAAGATGGAAGAAAAAAAATCTTCTGCCGGAAGTACCGGTTCCGATTTTGCATTTATGATTCCCCGGAAATTACCACAAAACAAACCGGATACACTTGCGGTTAGCAATAATCAAGATTTGCTTGTCAATTGGGGATGGATAAAAAAAGTTACACCGGATTCCGTTATCTTAACGGATGCAGAATCGATTCAGAGTTTGGGAATTGATAAATATATTTTAAATATCACAGAGAAGAAGAGCAACAATGCGGCTAATCAGCCTTTTCATTTTTCACAAACTTTTACGAAGGATATTAATGGAAATATTTCCAACAAACTGCAAGTGAGCGAGCAGGATGCAAACAATGCCGGATTTAAGGATGGAGATATTTACTTTGCAACCATTAAACAGTACGGTCAGAATGGTAATTTGATAGGTACTGTCAATAGTTCTGACTTTGTTTATAAAAGAATAACTGACGAACAGAATCAGGATGTTTCGGTTCAGGTAGTATTGAAATACAGTTTCAAAGGATTTCCCGAAATATATCCCGTTAGCAATGCCGATATGATAGCGGAGGCATTAATACCTGCTTTGGCGGCTTCAACGGAAGATTTTTCCCCCACGATCACCATTGGCAACAAAAGTTACAAGAAAATAGCCTCTACGGCTTTCACGACGGACGATTTTGGAAAAATTACAGGTAAACTTCCTGTCCCAATCAAATATCTCAAAGATAAAACAATTTATTGCCGGTTAATTATTGGTAATCAATACTATGTGGATGATGATTTTGAACCGCAAGTCGTTGTTGCAGATAAAAATGGGGGTACCCCATTCGTTGATTTTGGACAACTGACAGCTAAAACCTACGCTTACAAGCTAAACCTGAATGTCAAAAAACGCTTTACATCCTATTACATCACGCAGGATGGAAAGAAAGTTACCGTAGAGCATAAAGAAAAAAGTGAAGCACAGAAAGAGTTTGAAAAAATAAAATCCGAAGATTTTGCAAATACGCTTAACGATGAAAACCAGGCCGGTTATTATGCAACAAACTTCTCATCGGTAGCGCCGGGAATTCCGGTGATACTTTACCGGATAGATAAAAATAAGTACATTCCTAAGTACGAAGGAGATATAGACCTGAAAACTCCTGTTTCGGGAGGAAAAATAACCGTTGTGGCAAAAGGGATAACCGCGGTTGAAGGAGGCAAGTCTTATGCGGTCTTCGAACGACTGTTGGCTTCCAATACCGACAAATATAAAATTTTAGCCGTAAAAGATATAGATCAGTGGATAAACAAACAAAATCAATCCGTTTCACAAATAACAAAAGCAATAAAACCTCAAACATCGCAATCGCCGCAAACCTACCAATTCAAACCCAACACTGCCATTACCCCCACAGAGAAAATAATGCTTGAAGCAGTTGTAGCAGATATTATTACAAGTGGGGGAAGTTCCGTTAATTTTATTGATGGCAATGAGTTTATAGCCGAACCGATGGAATTTGGTTTAAATCTTCCTGAAAATGACGACCCTGATGCTTATTACAGAACGGTATCGGCAGATTACGACATCGTATCCTGCAAACCGCCTACTTCCGTGATTCGCGGGCGTTTGCTATATACATGGAAGTCGGATAAAGGGAAAGTGAAACGCCCGCTGGCAAACACCCGATTCAGGGTTGTGGTCAACTATGTGGATGATAAAAACGTATCCATCGGCTCAACAAAACAAAACTACATTAACCTGCCCGGAATGCCCGGCGGAAGCGAATCATATACTTTTATTCCCGACAAGTCCGGTAATCCCGAAGATTTGGTTCCGCTTTTTGATCAATACATGACAATGGCTTCGGGGATAACCAATTCAAATGGAGATTTTGAAGTGGAAGCGGTAAATATGAATTTTAAGGGAGATTTGGGCGCAGGTACTGTTCAACATTCAAAAACAAGCCATTCGGCGCCGATAGTAACTCCCGGAGCCGGATTAAAAGAACAATTACGAGAAAAAATTGGAGGCGGACTTTCTGGAATGGATCAAGTGGTAACAAATCCGTGGAACGACGGCAGCAGTTTCACTTTCGAAGGAGGAACTTCGGGTTCTCAATTCAAGCCTTCGGGTGGTAATAATACTGAAGCGGTAGGAAGCCAGTCCGCTATCAATTCAGGTTTCTCGGTTACTTTTAATAATTCTTTGAACTCTTTCGAACTGAATAATAAAAATCTCAAAAACACAAAAGGAGGAGCAGGTGCAAATACCAAGATGCTTTTTGCTCCGGCGGAAAACTATGCCCACGGTCCGAATCCGTCAGAATCTTCTCCCTTGGGGAGCGATCCGAAAAGTGAATACGAAAACAAACATTACAGCAATTTCAAGCGGGTTTTCCGGATAGTTATCGATGGTGATGCGGGTTCATATTACTATCCATCGGCCGATATAATAACTGTTCAGCCGCTCGAAGAGATCAAAAATCCCTTGAACATTACTCATTTTGTGCGGGAGTTTGAAATGAAGGTTTCCACGAACGAACTGAATGCCGACAATGAAAAACAGGCACTTACGGCCATGCAAGTGACCCTGTTCAGAGATTTGGCGGATAAAAAGAAAAATCTGCCACAAGGCGAGGGTGATGGGAAATACACCTTTGCCGAACTGATAAACCCACAGTACAATTCGCAGGATGCTGTTTCGAGTACCGGAAAAATAAATCCGACCACTGTTTTCGATAAAAAATTTGAACATCTCTGGTCGTCTGTGCCAACCGGGTATAACGCTAAAGATAAAACAAGTTTTGTTACGCTCCCGGGTCTGGTTCAGTCGCAATATCCTTATTATTTCATTGAAGCTTCAAGTTTTGTAGATAAAAGCGATAAAACTTATCAGGCTACAATACAGGAGACACCGCAGGTTCCGCAAACTGTCGAAAACGACTGGACCAATCCCGATATCCCTGTTGTGAATGCCGATATGGTATTAAATCCGCTGATAAGCAGAGCTCTAATTACCGTCAGAGATGTCAAATCGGGCGCCGTGATTACAAAACAGCAAAATGCGAAGGTGCTGTTGTCCAAAGAAGAGCATATTTCCGGCAGCAACAATTTCAAATCCGTACCTGTAGATGATTACGGAAAAGCAGAAATACTGGCAAATGGAGGCTCATCGCTGGATCAATACATTGCCGATGGAGCATCCCCCACGAAAATTTACTTTTTTGCATCGGCCAACGGATATAAGGATTCACCCAACGGAGAGCAAAAATCTTTCAAGAAGCAAGGCGTTCAATTCACTAAAGACATCAGTCTTTCACCATCGCATACTGTTTCGGGTACCGTAGTGTGCTCCGATGAGAAAAAACAAACGACTACAGTTGTGTCGTATATACGGATTGGGAACGGGAAATTCTACGAAACCGGTCCAAACGGTCATTTTGAGTTTCCGGGAGCATTCATGGCAAAGGATACGCTGAAGATCATACCTAAAGATGTTGCCTACTTCGATACAACGTATGTTTTTACCGCATCAGACGAAGTAAAAGAATGGGTAGAATTGCAGGATATTCCTGTTTTTCGTCGCCGACATCGTATTCAATTTTTAATAACTGAAAAAAACAATCAGCCGGGTCCCTCTAAAAGCATTTCCGGTGCTACAATTCAAATGGGAGACATGACAAAAACTACGGATGCTAACGGTGTAGCTCAATTTAATTTCGAAAACGTGTCGGTCAACAATTACACATTTGTGATTCGCGGAGCCGATGGCAGTAATTATATTCCTAAAACGGTTAATATTAAAAACAAGGAAACTTCCCATTATGTTGCCGAGAAGGTAGAGTTGGAAAAAGGAAGTGAAATCAGCGGAATTGTCAGGTTAGACGGAACCCCGGTAAAGAATGCGAAGGTTTATCTCGATGTTTCGAACACATCATCGCAGGGATATGTTGTTCATAATTATCTGAAAACCTCTACAGAGCAGAACATGAACTCTTCTGCTGCGATTACGCAAGATGCCAACCTGCTGATTGCCACTACAAATCAGGACGGGAAATACATTTTACGGGGAGTGCCGGTGGACAATCAGGATGTTGCTGTCAGGGCTACACTGGATACCACTTTCACTGTTGCAGGCGACAAGCAGACCGCTGTAATAAAATCAGGAAAAGCGGTGTTGGATTTGAGTCTAAAGGCTTACAGTCAGGCTATTATCAATAAGATATACGGTTTTCCGCTGACGGTTGAAGAGATCAACCCCGTCAATTCCAAACAGGTGAAAGTAACCGGACTGGTTCATTGGACAGAAGCCATCTCCGATTTTTCTTTGAAAGAAGTGAATAAAGTACTCCGTGTTGAAGATATACTCTTCGATATGGTGAACAAAGAAGGCTCAACTGTCGGCATTGCTCACGACGATGAGGTGGCTATTCGTGGTGTATCGACCCTGAAATTGTCATATTTGGACAAGTACAATGTGGCGATCCAATCGGCAGGAGCACAAAATAACTTCAATACACAACCGCTTTTGCTGAAAAGGGAAAAAGATTTTGGAAAAATCAGCGGCAAGATAAAAATTGTGGATAACTCGTTCAACTATCCGAGCAGTTACCTGAATTTTGATAAAAGTGAGTTCTATCTGGCTAAAAATCAGAATAATTCAATCAATAATGTTGTGGACTTGGTGTCGAGTGCATTGTCTGAAACGGAAGCATCAAAATCCGCATATTTCAATACAGGCATCTACCGGAAGAAAATTGAAACCCAAAGTTCGATTTACCGTTCCAACCCCAAACCGCTTTACTACCTGTGTGATAAAGAGGCCAATCCTATTGCATTCAAGTTGATAGATTTTCCTGCTACAGCCAATCCGTTGAAGAGCTACATCGACGAAACCGGAAAAATTAATCTGAATGTTGATTTAACGTGCAATATAGCCCATGCAAAACCGGAGAATTTCAAGGTAAATATTCCAAAAATCGTTCTAGATGAAAATAAAATCAATCCTTCTTCAGGTACAGACCCCATCAAACTTATACTTGAAAAATGGACACTGGAAGTAAAAGATTGGAGTTTTAGCACTTCCGAAGGCGGAATTGTCAGCGAAAAAGCAATGATAAGGACAAAAGTTGTGGATATACCCGTGAATCAGTTTGTATTGCGCAACGATATGTTCATCATCGACAAGTTCGGAATGGACAAATTAGCTTTGGCCGGTGGAGTATTTCCGTTAAAGGATGTTAACCCTGCAAAAGCCCATCTGAACTTTGAACAGAAAATAGGCTCGGATATGAAACCTCACTGGAATTTTAATTTGGTAAGCAACGGTACTGATAAAGTGGCATCATTACCGGGTTTGCAGGGATTGACCCATTCCGATTTGAAAACGCCGTACTCTGTTGATTTTGATTATCTGCAAATATTGAGCAACGACGAAATGGTTGTTCAGTTAAAACAAAAGGATGTTGATGCCCGGCTGAACGGAAACAGCCTTGCCACCTTTTTACCGCAAACCATTTATAATGGTCCCGATTATATGAATTTAAGCGGCACGCTCAATGTTGGTGCTCCAAGAGTAAGTGATATTTTGCTGAGCGTTATTTGGAAGAGTCCGGTTAAAACTCCTGCTTTCGAAAATGTTGACGTTGATTTTGAGACCAAAGGATTTGTCCATTTTTACTCTCAGAAAAAAGAGATTATGATTGACCAGAACCAAATAAGCATAAAAGGGAAAGTGGTAGAAAAACCCGAGAAAACATTTAACCCAATCCCTTCAACATTTGTTGCCCGTGCCGCCGGCACACCGAAATACGAAGTGATGATGCAAAAAGGCTGGGTCACCCAATTGACAAGCGAAGAGAATGAATCCATCGCAACACCTCAAAAAACGGCAACGGGATACAGCCTGAAAATTGACGAAGGCGGGATGACGGTTAGCGGAAATGATTGGACAACCACGAAATTTTCCGGTGATTTGACCAACAACGAAACATCCAAATCCGATGATATAGCCCCAACTAAGACAAGTTTTGAAATACTGGGCGATATTTCTGCCAACTCTGAGAAACTGTCGATGAGCAGCATAAATACTCCATTCGGCTCCATGACGCAAGTTTTCGATTTCAAACGAAAAGAACTGATAGGCTCACTGAGTTTCAATTACGAATTGACCTTGGGGTCCCTTGTCATACACAAAGGAACCATTGCCTCTTGCTTTGGAGCCGAAGGATTTTACATTATTGGCGCTTGCAATGCATTTATCCCCGCCGGAATTTTTTCCGGGAACTACAATACAGGACTGATGGTCGGCTCACATCAACTCAACGATGAAATGTGGCGTTTGACCAACGACTACATTGACCCGCTAGTTCAGAACTGGTGTTATAAAAAAACAACGGAACGGCTCTCCGGGTTCTATTTTGCATTCAACCGTGAACTGTTTAAAGCTCAAGAAGGTTTCGATTTTATTCTTGCAAAAGGATACGTGGACGCACTTGGATTAATTGGCGGAAACACCTATGTAAACGTTACAGGCGGTGAATGGAAAGTGGGATTGGGCGGATATGTACACCTGCATGCAAAAGCCGCACTTTCATCCGTAACAGGCACAAGTATATCCGGTTATGCTCTCGGTGATGGAAAAATCGAATTTCAAGTAGGCACCCCTACCTTTATTGATGCGACAGTTACACTTGGCTTTGGCGCAAGCATATCGCAGTGGACACCCTTTGGAACAGTAAGCGCTTCAAAAGAGGTGAATGCCATGGCAAAAGGAGGAACAAGCGGATTCTCTTTCCTGTTGGAAAGTGGAGGAATTAAATTGGATAGTTGCAAATAATGAAAAATATAAACTATATGAGAACAAGAATATGTATCCTGGCTTTATTGAGTTGGTTTGCAGTGATACCATTTGCAAAAGCTCAATCGTATTCGGGGAAGGCCTATGCAACCGGAAATTTCATATTTTGCGGAAAAGAATTGCCAAAGAATTTTTCCTATCTGGTTGAGAAAAAGAGCGAAAAAGGCGATTGGATTTCTGTAGCGGAACTGAAAGCTCCGGTAAATCTATCGGAATGCAGGGCAAGGCTCTCATTATTACCGAAAGTTGTGGCATCTGTTTCTGCTTTTGATTCTGAAACAGCCGATTTTATCTGGGAGAAAATAAAAAAATCATCCGCCTCGCTCGATTCTCTATACGCACATTCCGGCGATCCGCGTTTTCAATACACTGTCGGTGTGGGCTGGTTCGACGATGGGTTGAAAACTCCCGGAACTTATCAGTATCGGATCAGCCGGTTGAGCAAATCGGGGGGCAGAACGCTGATTGGTGAAACAAAGGTGGTTTTTCCTGCCAAGCCGTTCGAGGCAGAAGCCATCCCGTTGCGTTATAAAATAAATCTGGGAAACATTGAAATCAGTTACGATATAACTGATATAAAAAATACCGTCGGGTTGAAGTTGTACCGCAGTATTTATCAGAAGACAGCATTTAAAGAGATAGGGGTTAAGACACTTTTTACGAATGAAAAAGGAAAGATGGTGGCTGTGCTTAATGACGATGACGTAAAAACCGGACTGACATACAGCTATGTGGCTGTGCCTTACGATGGGTTGGGCAATATGGGGAAAAGGGCAGAAACCGTCAATGTTTATTTTGTTACCAAGCAGGCCGATGTTGGATTAATTACGCAATTCACGGTTACGCCTCAACCCGAAAAAGGAGGGAACCTGTTGAAATGGGATTATAATCAGGCAGGGTTTGTAAGTTCTGTTGAAGTTTATCGTTCAACTTCTTACGAAAAAGATTACAGACGTGTTGTTTCGCTTCCTTCCACTCAAAAGGAGTATTTTGATGAAGAAAATCTCGCTCCCTCCATTGCCTACTATTATTATCTTGTCCTGAACAATGGTCAGGGAAACAGTATGCCAAGCACCCGTGTACCGGCTATTTTACAGGGGAAAAGGGAAAACTTCATCCCTCCTCAGGACCTTTCGCTAACCAGAAACAGCAATGTGGTAAAACTTCAATTCAGGCGCGTGGGATATGACGTTCGTGGGTATTATGTGTATCGTGCCAATGGTTATTCGTCCGAACTTCATCAACTGCCCCGGATGATTCATTCTACCGATAGTCTGGTTGTATATACCGACACATTGCCTTTGTCCAACCGGTCATCGGTATATAGCTATGCGGTAGCTTCAATCAATACATCGTACAACATCAGTCCGGTGAGTAATCGTGTAAATACGGTTTTCAGTGGAGGCCAACTGCCTGTTCCCGACAAACTGAACGCAATGTTGGAAAACGATGAAGTAAGGCTTGTCTGGAACGATGTTTCCGGGTTGAACTCTGCACTATCAGCCTATGAAGTGTATCGAAAAACAGTGAATAATGAGAATGAATCAGAGCCTGAAAAACTACTGGAAACGGTTAATTTCATGACAAACAGCATTAAAGACAATACAGTCTTACCCGGTAAAAAATATATTTATCGTGTCAGAAGCATAGGCGCAGATGCAGGCGACGCGAGCAGTTTCAGTTTGCCATACAGCATTTACATGCCAACAAGCGGCCTTTTGCCTCCGGGAGAAGTTTCTGCCATTGCCTCATCGCAGAAAGTGACGCTTAAATGGACCCTGCCGTTGTCAGAAGATATTGAATCTGTATTGCTTTATCGCGCTGCTGAAAACGAAAAAGCAACCCTGCTGAAAACTTTGGATGCAAAAGTGGAAAGCTACGATGATGCTTCGGTAAAAAAAGGAACGATCTATTATTACTTTGTAGTAATCAAATACAAAAACGGGTTGGAAAGTAAGCCTACCGATTCTGTGAGCGCGAAAGTGTAGAAAAAATAATGAAAACCCCCGTTCGCAGGAAGCAAATATCAGGGGGGGTAGTATATTAATACAAGCTCATTGAGAGCAGGTTCAGACCAAACAATCTTTGTTTTCACAAGCCAAGTTTTTTTCGAACTTCGTCAGTCGTAAATACACGGTCTTCTTCTATCGCTTTTTCAGATTTTTCGGCTCGTTCTTCTAATTCTTCAACTGTAAAACGATTTACCGATTGAGAAAATTTCTTAATAATTTTCTCAATCTTTTCAAGTGAAGAAGCATCGTTCACATTCGGAATATCCTCTGCTATCATTCTTTTTCTTGCTTCTAAACTTATTGTATTCATGTCTTAACTTTAAAATTTATTATTTGCAAATGTATGAATAATAGTCGTATAAACCTGATTATCCTAAATGGGTGTACCCCCTGTGTGCTTGGGTATCGTTGTGCTGTAATTGAGAAAGATTGGGCGTTTGTCTGCTATGACTTCTTATTATTTTGCAGTCTGTAATTTTTTGGCGTAACCTGGTAAACTTCCTTGAAACATTTAATAAAATAATGCACCTGATTAAAGCCCGAGAGATAGGCGACTTCAGACACCGAAAGCTCTGTTTCTCTAAGCATCTTGGAAGCTTTTTTCAATCGGACATTACGGATGAAATTATTGGGAGTTTCCCCTACAATTAATTTAAATTTCCGATGCAGGATTGTTTTACTCAAGTTCATTTCAGAAGCGAATTCATCAATTTTAAAGTTTTCATCCATCAGGTGATCTTCGATTATCTGAATGGCACGTTGCAGGAATTTATCTTTTGAATGTATTTCGCCTGATTCATCCTGGGGAGAAAGTAAATCTGCAATAAATTGTTTTCTACGTTGTTGGAGCGTAGCAAATACATTTTCAAGCTGTTTGATTAACGTATCTGAATCGAATGGTTTTTTAATGTAAAAATCTGCACCGGCTTTATAGCCCTGCATTTCATCTTCCGTTGAAGATTTGGCAGAAAGCAAAATGACAAATGTGTCGGAATACAACGGTGTATTTTTTATTGTTGAACAAAGAGTAAGCCCATCCATTTCAGGCATCATTACATCAGAAATTACAATTTCGGGAAGGACATTTTTGATGAAGTTTAATGCTTCAACACCGTTGGAAACCACACCAACTTCAAAATGAGCCGACAATTTCTTTTTCAGATAATCCCGTAATTGGTCATTGTCTTCAACTAAAAGGATGGAATATACACTGTCCGTTTCAAAATCTTCCCGCTCATTGCCATCAGGCTCCAAATTTTCAGTTAATTTCGCCGGAAGAGTTATTGTGATTGTGGCTCCCTTTTCAGATTCAGAGTTCAAAGCAATGTCACCGCCCATCATAAGTGCAAATTTTCTTGAAGTGTATAGCCCAAGTCCAAGCCCCTGTGTTTTGACATTTTTCCCTTCTCGATAATATTTTTCGAAAACCTTGTTCCGATTTTGCTCACTTACGCCAACCCCGGTGTCTTTTATTATGATTTTAAAAAAGTTGGTCGAAGCCGGATATTCAAGTTTGACATTTACATTTCCACCTTCTTTATTGAATTTTATAGCATTGCTTATCACATTGTACAAAATCCGCTCGAGCTTAATCGCATCAACAGAAATAAAAAGCTTCTCAACGTCAGTGTTATACGCTAATTTAATTTCCCTCGATTTTGCGAGATAATCAAATGCATTGATAACAATTCGGATGAACGAGGCAAGTTCCACACTTTTTTCCTTAATTTCCTCATCCATCAATTCAGCTCGCTTAAAATCAAGTATTGTATTAAATAAATCAGACAGGAAAGTCGCATTTTTGGAGATAATTTCCAATTTTTCATGCTGATCTTCATTCATACTTTGATCCCTCATCAGATCTTTTACAGGTGCTAAAATCAAAGAGAAGGGAGTTAATAGATCATGCGACAATCCGGCAAAGAAGCTCTCCTTCTCCTTCAACAACTCATCCTTCTTTTTCTTTTCAATTTCTTCAAGCCGTTGAAGTTGACGCTTTTTATAGTAATTTTTTGTATAGAGGAAGATACTGTACAGCAAAAGTAATATTGCTGCAAAAAAGAAAAAATAGAATAATTTTGTCTTCCACCACGGTGGCGAAACAGAGATTTGCAGGCTGTAAAGAGAATCATTGATTTCGGTTAAGATTTCACTGTTTGAGCGAATCAGCAAAGTGTAATCTCCCGGCGGTAATTGAGAAAAAGTAAGCGGTTTAGATATGTCAAAATGTTGCCAATTTTCACTAAATCCTTTAATTTTATACTGATAGCTGTTTTCGTAATTTCCCAAACCCACCTCGGTAAATTTAAGGCTGATCCATTTACAAAGGTATGATAAAGCAAGTGAATTTATGTATTCGGTATCTTCGTTTAGAATGACTTTTCCGTAAATCTTTTGTCCTACATCCACCGTTTGATGATCAATTTGGAGTTCCGTCAACAATAATTTTGAATGGTTGGGTTGGCTTAAAACGAATTTAGGATCTATTAAAACAAGATTTTCAGTGCCTCCAAACACAATGTACTGTTTATTATTCATTTCAAGGCATGAAGACGAGAAAAACACTTGTTTGTTGAATGTTTCCTGGTTAATTTCTCTTAGCTCATGATTTTCATCGACGTAGCAAAAGATCCGGTTCGAAATTGAAAACCACAAATTATCATTTGCATCCAATAGAACATTACGGATAGCACCTTCGGGAAGCATTTCGGATGAAAATAGACTTTCCAGGTTATCGCCTGTAGAGTAATTGAGTTTACGCAATCCACCTGAAGTCCCTAACCATAAACATTGTTTTTTTACATCATCAGTAAGGCTGTACACCATGTCCGATATGCCTTCTCCGTATCGTTGCGCTTTATGAGTTAAAGGGTTAAACAGATAAACACCATTATGCGATGACACCCAAATTTGGCCGTCGGAGGCTTCTGCAAATCCGGTTATCTCATCCATACCAAATGAATCATAATGGATATAATCAGTAAAAGTATTCTTTTCGCTGTCATAGTTTACTGAAACAAGTCCAAATTGCTTTGTTCCTATCCAAAAACGAAATTTACTGTCGCGAAATATGGAAGTTATTTTACCAAAATTATTGTCTGTCTGAAATTTTTTAAGTGAGAAGTCCGTACTCTTATCCTTCATCGAAGCATACAGCATACCAACATCATCATTTCCAACAATAAGAACATCATCATCACTATAGAGCGACAGGATATATTTTTGAAAAAAATTATCCGATTTTTTTATTTCTCTGGGCAGTAAAATCCGATTTTTAATATCATAAAGATAAAGCCCGTCACCCTGGGTACCTACAAGCAGATAATTATCCTTAAAATAACGGAGAGCATAAACCGCGGAAAGGTTATTCCTGTTAATTGGGGAAAGAGTGGTAATACCTTGCTCTTCATTATCCAGACGATAAAATCCGGTTCCATACGTACCCATCCACACCGTATTATAACGGTCCTGAAAGAAAGATAAAATAACGGGTGCATTTATTTTTAGCGGTGTAATTGATTTGCCATTATTTATATCGATTTTTTTTACACCATCGCCCCAGGTTCCAAGATAAAATTTTTTTTTGTCCGCAGTAGAGAAAATACGATATACATCTTTCACTTCGTTATTTATTTCTCTTTCCACAACAGAAAAATTGTTTTCACTCCACTCCAGTTTATGCAAACCATTTGTCCAGGTAGAAAACCACAAACTATTTTTTTCGCCGGTATCCAGAAATTGTGTTATAGCATAACGTGTTCTGTTTATAGCTATATCTTCCTTTTTATTGATATCATATAAAAAATAGCCAAAATAGGTTCCAATCCATAGTTTTCCCTTTGGTTTTTCCACGATACCGGATATAATATTCTTCGGGTAATGCTTTAATACTTTATAAGATAGATCACCTTTATTGGTGGGTTCCAACTGAAAAAGGCCATCTTCCCAACTTCCCAACCAAATATTTTTTTGTGAATCTTCATAAATGGAAATGACCCGCTGTGGATACTCTTTTACAATTTTACTGATGTGAGTAAATTTATTTTTGCGTGGATCAAAAATATCCACTCCACCAGTTTTGAAGCCGATCCATAACAGTCCGCGAGAGTCAAACATCAGTGTTTCGATATTATTTTCCGTAAGGCTGTTTTGAGAATTACTTTCTTTTCGATATACTTTGAATTTTTTTCCATCGAAACGGTTAAGCCCGTCGTTTGTTGCAATCCACAAATAGTTCTCATTTTCACAAATAGATGTCACATCCGTTCCCGAAAGTCCGTCAACAGTAGTGAAATGCTTGTATTCCTGGGACGGCAATGAAAAAGAGAATAGAATTGCCAATACAATGGAAAAGAATCGTTTCATGTGTCGGGTATGTAAAAACGGCTTGTGATTTAATTGTGCAAGTTAAGAAATCATTTTATAAAAACTACAACTTACCGTCAAAATATTTGTAAAACATACTCAGGCATGGGTAGCAGTAAATTCTCCTATTTTCTGATATTGTTCATAAAGGGAAGAATATATTTCTACGTTTTCGGGATTGGGAATGTATTCATGCTCGAAACCTGAATTCATTGCCTCCTGGGCATCTTCGACAGTGACATACACTCCGGCTGCCGTCGCTGCAAACATTGCAGCTCCCAGGGCGCATGCTTGTTCTGTTTTACATACTTTTATGGGCATGTTAAGGACATCACTAAGCGTCTGCATTACAAACGGAGATTTTAATGCAATTCCGCCAATACCAATCACGTTGTCAATTCTAACTCCCTCATCTCGCATACGCTCTACGATTGCTCTTGATCCAAAAGCAGTTGCTTCTACCAGCGCCCTGAAAATGCGAGGTGCAGTGCTGCCTAAAGTTAAACCGGCGATAGTTCCTGTTAACTTTTGATTGGCATCCGGCGTCCGGCGTCCGTTCATCCAATCCGTAGCTATTACAGTGCTTTCGTCTATTGGTGTTTTTTCAGCTTCAATAGTCAGTGCCGGAATGATTTTGTCTGTTGTCTCTTTTATCAGTTTTTGTTTTGCCTCATCATCAATTACCGTACTCTTTGATAAAATATTGTTCAACGGAAATTCCAAAACATGCTTAAACCATGCATAAATATCGCCAAAAGCAGACTGTCCTGCTTCCAACCCTATCATGCCGGGTATAACCGAACCTTCTACCTGACCGCATATTCCGCGAATAAGATTATCGCCGATATCTTCACGCGATGCCACCATAATATCGCACGTGGAAGTTCCTATTACCCGGACAAATGTATAAGGCTTAATATTGGCGCCAACTGCTCCCATATGGCAATCAAATGCTCCTCCCGCCACTACAACATTTGTTGTAAGCCCTAACCGTTTTGCCCACTCTTCGGTAAGTTTTCCGACAGGTTTTTCTGCCGTGAACGTTTTTTCGAAAAGACGATCTCTGAAACCCGATAAAAGCGGATCCAACGTTGTTAAGAATTCCTCACCCGGAAGCCCGTCCCATTTTTCGTTCCACATGGCTTTGTGGCCGCAGGCACATCTGCTTCTTACGATATCCGAAGATTTTGTGACTCCCGTCAAAATTGCCGGTATCCATTCACAGTGTTCTACAATAGAGTAAGCCGCTTTACGGACCGATTCATCTTGCCTGAGTATGTGAAGTGCCTTTGCCCAATACCATTCTGACGAGTACACGCCTCCTTCGTACGAAGTATAATCTATCTCCCATTTTGATGCAAGTTCATTAATTTCCGTAGCTTCTTTAATGGCTGTATGATCTTTCCATAAGACAAACATTGCGTTTGGATTTTCTGCAAATTCCGGCAATAATGACAGGGGTGTTCCTGCTTCATTTGTAAAAACAGGAGTGCTTCCCGTTGTGTCAAAGGCTATGCCCACTATATTCTCTGCTGTACCCTCAGGCGATGTGGATAAACACTCCTTAATAGAGGCTTCCAGTACTTCTAAATAATCAAGAGGGTGTTGCCGATATTGATTTTTTGAAGGATTACAGTATTTCCCCTCTTCCCATCGTGGATAATATTTAACAGATGTTGCTACTTCTTCACCTGTTCCCGTATTCACAATTAATGCCCGGACAGAATCACTTCCGTAATCTACTCCTATAACGTATTTCATTTTTTTTCTATTATGCGGGTTAGTTATCGTAACGCTCTGTTAAGCATATAATATACCTCGTTGTTGCGCAAATCCTGTTTGAAGTTACGCATCGTAGTGCCTTTATCAATCAGTAACATTTCCATATCGGCAATTTCGGCGAAGTCTTCCATGTATTCGGGTGTCAGTGCAAAAGAGAAGCTGGAGTGGTGTGTGCCGCCTGCCTGAATCCAGGCGCCTGCGCCTACTTCGAAGTTTGGCTGTGGAATCCACAATGCACAGGCAACGGGCAGTTTAGGCAGATCGTTGGGTTTTATCACATCCACAACATTTACAATCATGCGGAAACGATTTCCCATGTCAATAATCGTACAGGCAATACCTTGTCCTTCATGTGCCTGGAAAACCAGGCGAGCGCAGGTGCCCGCGTCGCCGATACCCAGAAAGTGCACCTGCAGTTGTGGCTTTTGGTTGGAGATGGACGGATTGATTTCGAGCATATGTGCCTGCAGGATGGAACTGTTTTCTCCGTCGAAATTCAACGTGTAATCTTCCAGGAACGAGCATCCGCCTTCCAGCCCCTGACTCATTACCCACATGGTGCGAACGAGCGCGGCTGTTTTCCAATCGCCTTCGGCGCCAAAACCGTAACCTTCCTGCATCAACCGTTGCGAAGCGAAACCCATCAACTGGTCCATGCCTTCCAACTCATCGAAACTGGTGGTAAATGCTTTGGCTCCTTTCTCTTCCAGGAAACGGCGCAAGCCAATTTCCTGAGCGGCTGCAGCACGGATGTGTTTGTGATTTTCAGTTCCTTTTTGGGAATCTTCGGCAATGTCATACAGTCGCTCGTATTCGTCCACGAGCGTGTCGATCTCTTCCTCTTTTACCGCATTTACATAAGGCACGAGCCTGGCGATGGGCGCATTGTCCACGTGGTAGCCTAAACGAATTTCAGCTTCCACTTTGTCGCCGTCGGTTACGGCTACGTTGTTCATGTTGTCGCCAAAGCGAATAATACGTATATCCTGAGCATCTGCCCAGCCGACGCATACGCGCATCCATGTGGCTATTTTCGATTGCGTGCTTTTATCTTTCCAATATCCCACGACTATTTTACGCGGTTTGCGCAAACGGCTGGTAATGAATCCAAATTCGCGGTCGCCGTGAGCACTTTGATTCAGATTCATGAAATCCATGTCGATGGTATCCCATGGGATTTTTTCGTTGTATTGAGTGTGTAGATGCAACAATGGTTTTTTGTAGTCCAATAAGCCGTGAATCCACATTTTGGCCGGTGAGAACGTGTGCATCCATGTGATGACGCCCACACATTTTGTGTCAGCATTTGCTTTTCTGAGAATTTCCGATATTTCCCGGGACGAGTTGGCCGTTCCCTTATAAATAACTTTAACGGGAAGATTTCCTGATTCGTTCAATCCTTTTACCATTTCGGTGGAGTGTGCGTCCACTTGCACAACCGCATCACCTCCATATAGGAGCTGTGCTCCCGTTACAAACCATACTTCGTAATCTTGATAATTCATAATTTCTTCGTTTTTAATTGATTGTTTTTTAAGTTGCTGCTAAGACACAATGGCCTGAATTAATTTTATTGTCCGTAATATGCGTCCGGGCCATGTTTTCTATAAAAATGTTTCTTAATCAAATGCGGATTCATTGTTAAATCGGGATTCAGTGTATAAGCAATGTAGGCCATTTTAGCCACTTCTTCCATAACCACAGCGTTATGCACCGCCTCCTCTGCATTCCTCCCCCATGAGAACGGTCCGTGATTTTTAACAAGAACCCCGGGAGTAAACCCTGGATTAATCCCTTTAAACCTTTTAACAATAACATTCCCGGTTTCTTTTTCATACTCGCCTTCAACTTCCTGCTGAGTCATATCTTCGGTGCAGGGAATTGCATCGTTAAAATAGTCGGCATGCGTTGTCCCAATATTTGGAATACCCAAACCGGCTTGTGCCCATGCTGTGGCATAAGTAGAATGTGTATGTACAATTCCTCCAATTGTTTTAAAAGCATTATAAAGCACAATATGAGTGGGCGTGTCTGATGATGGTTTGTATTTCCCTTCAATTACCTTTCCGCATACATCAACAACAATCATATCGTTGACTCTCATGTTGTCGTAAGAGATACCTGAGGGTTTAATTACAATCAGGCCCTCTTCTCTGTCTATAGCACTTACATTTCCCCAGGTAAATACTACCAATCTATGTTTTACGAGGTCGAGATTGGCTTTATAAACCTCCTCTTTGAGTTTTTCAAGCATCCTTTTCAATAATTAATTACCAGAAATAAATATAAAACGCAATCGTAATTCCCAGAATAATAACGGTGTGTATAATATCCCAATGATTCCAGCTTGCACGGGTTTCGGCTCTTTGTCGCGCCGTGGCTGTACCAAAAACAAGACCTTGTATTTTTTCGGGAGAGGGAGCCTTTGTGAACAAACTTACCCCTACAACAACAAGAATACAAAACAAAAACATCCAACCGCAAAAGAACAACCAATTGGTATCATAAAACACATTTTTAAAAACACTCTCAGTTGCATTTGACACGTTGCTATAAAAAATATTTGCTCCTAAACGTGTAAGTCCAATTACTAATCCGGTTATTAATCCCCACATACCTCCCTGAGCCGTAGCTTTTTTCCAGGTAATTCCAAGCAGGAATGTAGCAGCAATACCTGGGGCCAATACAGATTGAACATCCTGCAAATAAGCATACAAAACATTTCCTATACTGCGCATGATAGGTATCCATAAAATTCCCAGCAAAACTATTACTGCCGTTGCGATTTGCCCTATCACAACCAACTTCTTTTCGGAGGTTTTGGGTTTGAGGCGCTTGTAAAAATCGATAGTAAATAAAGACGCTGAGGAGTTAAAAAGGGAAGCCAGAGAGCTCATTAAAGCAGCTAATATTCCACAAACGACCAATCCTTTTACTCCGACCGGCAGGAGCTTTGTAACTAATGTGGGAAACGCCGCATCTGCATTGACGTTGCCATTGGCCAACATAGGGAGAAATGCTTCTCCGCCGTCACCGATACTTTTTTGATGAATGGCAAAAGCGATCATCCCGGGAATAAGAAATAGAAATACAGGCAATAACTTCAAGTAAGCCCCAAAGATTGAACCCCGGCGTGCTTCTCTCTGACTCTTGCCGGATAAAACACGTTGTACAATAAATTGGTCTGTACACCAATACCAGAACCCTATAATGGCAGATCCGGTTAATGCACCGAGCCATGGGAAATGGGGATCTTTATTATTACGAATAAGATCAGTCATGGTATTTCCATAATCATTTACCGGAACAGCGCCGGTTATTCGAATCATCTCATCCCATCCTCCCAATTCTCTTAATCCCAATACAAGGATTATTAAGGAGCCAAGGAGTAAAATAGGAGTTTGAAGAACGGATGTGTATAACACCGACCTCATCCCTCCAATTACGGTATAGATGGCTGTGATGAGCACCAATCCAACAGCGGCAATCCAAAAGAAATCTATACCCCATAATTCCTTGATTCCAAAAACCTGTTGAAAAACAAGTCCTCCGGCATAAACAGTTACGGCAACCTTGGTTAATACATAACTTACCAAAGATATGACAGAAAGAATAGTCCGCGATTGAGGGTTGTACCGCCTTTCTAAGAATTCGGGCATAGTATATACCATACTCCGGCTATAAAATGGTACAAAAACCCATCCAAGAATCAAAATCATCCATCCTTGTATCTCCCAATGTGCCATGGCCATGCCACTCGAGGCTCCTGCTCCCGCAAGACCAATCAAGTGCTCCGAACCAATGTTTGATGCAAAAATAGACGCTCCTATGGCGAGCCATGTTGCATCCCGTCCCCCTAAAAAATAATCAGCAGAGTTGTCTTGCTTCTGTTTCAGTACCCAGACAATGATCCCTATCAAAATAAGGAAGAACAAACCAATTACAATCCAATCTAATGTTACCACGATTTAAAAATTTAAAAAATTGTATTTATTATGAATTTATTTTGAATGGGTGTTCAAATCTCCCACTCGGGACCTCACTACAGCCGAAGGAGGAACTTGTTTGAAATAAGCTAATACTCAGTAATTATATCCTAAAATATCCAATACTCTCAGATTTTTATCATTTATTGAAACTGTCTTGTCTTTCAGAAACTCGACTAAAATATTCCACCTTTTGTCTTTTTTATCGTACCAAAGATTTTTGTCGAAAGCTCCTTCATGTTTTGTAAAACCATCTCCACTGTATTTTAGCGGCCCAACATAATAGTTGTTTTCAATAAAGTTGTTGGTTGATGCTGTGGCATCAAAAGCAAGGTTTGGCTCTTCTACGAAAATGTAATTACGCCTAAAGAAGGTACTGTCAGCATATCCGTGCCAATCATCAGACCGGACAATCCGTTTGTCCATTTGGGGCAGTTCTTTTCTCAGGACATAGAAGATGTTTTTTTCAATTTTGCTGTTTTTAGTTGGGCCTGTGATATGGATTATTGGTGAATAATGTTCTGTTTTCTTTCCAGTAACTATATGTTTCCTGATTCCGTCATTGATGCTGACATTATATTCAGCTACGGTTCCAACATTTCCTACACTCCAATCCAGGGGCCACCCGCCTGAGTTACACAGTAAGAGAAATCCACCGTCGTTGTTGCTGCTCAGATTGTATCGGATTTGTGTATTTGTGCAATTATAATCCGAATCATAGCTGTAACCGTCGGTCTGAGATTTATGTCCGTCAACAACATTAAATTGAATAATGGTGTTATCGCTTGAAAACGGCCAAATTCCGTCACATGCTTCAGTAACGGGAAGTATAGGCGGGCAGTTTTTCATGACATTGTATTCAATTATTGCTCCATCGCAGGCCGTAGGAACAATTCCATCGCCGGGAACACCATCCAGTACATTGTTTCGGATTACAACATTAAGATTTGGCAACCAGATATTTCTTGCCCAATTTCCCCACATAATGATTCCGTTGCGCTGGCAATCTTTTATCAGGCATTTTTGAACGAGCAGTCCGTCAAAGTACGATGGAATGGAATCTGTTTTATCGTCTCTGTAATTTCTCAACATCATTGCCTGGCCTCCACCCGCATCTTCGTGTTCATGTCCTTCACCTTTTATCAGCGAACCATACACATCGTGAATGAAAAGGTTGTCAATGGTTATGTCTTCTGCTTTTCCATAGTTGTAAACTTCCACCAGCAATCCATTGAGATATGGGCGGATTTTTTCCCCTTTGTTAGATATTTCAAGGTCCCGTAAAATGATGTGTTCGCTGTTGAAAATATGAACCATTTCTAAAAGGGAGGCATCTCCTTTGATGTGTGGCATTGCTTCTCCTCCGTATTTTCCGATTGTAATCGGCCTGTTTTTTTTACCTTTGCCGGAGAAAAACAGCTTTTCAGTAAAAACGACACCTGATTTGAGTAAGATGCTGTCGCCGGGTTTTATCTCCAGGTCCATTAGTTTGCTCAAACTCTTCAAAGGTTCTCCGGGCTTGGTTCCTGAATTGGAATCATCACCGTTTACAGCATCAAAATAGTAATTAGTGGTTTTAACGGATTGGGAACAGGCTGTTAATAAGATTATCGATGCTGATATAAGAGTTCTTAATAAAGTTTTCATCGTGTTTTGTTTTGTCTTTAACCGTTAATTTATTCCCAGTCATCCGTCCGAAATGATGAGACCGGTAATCCTCCTGTTCCGAATAATTCGGCATTTACAAAATCCTTGAATGCGTATCGGACCGCTTTGGGTTCTTTCACTAAATGACTTTGGACAACAACTGTTCCATCTTCTTCGTTAATATAGGCTTTTGCTTTCACGAAAACTCTGCTTTCTCCTGCTATTTCAAATAGCTGAAGTTCTTTGCCGTAACTGGTAAGTCCCATGAATTGCTTTGAAAAATGGATGATGGCGCTATTTCCCTCAACTTCCATTCGTTCATATTCGGGACTTTCAGCTTCAAAGCCGGAAAAATCGTATGTTTTTGAAAGTGCAAGCATCGCAAGACGCTGACCGACTTCTTTTTTTCGTGGAGGATGAATCTGATACTCTTCGCCCACATCCAGTATAACTGCCATTGCACTGTTCGGAATCAGAGATTGCGACTTCATCTGTGCTTCGCGTTGATAAGCAGAAATCTCAGACCATTGCGGCGTGAAGAAGTTCCACTCCTTGTAATCATAGGGCGCTATTTGGACAAAGTAAAACGGAAAATCTCCCCGATTCCACTTTTTTCGCCACTCTTTCACCATTGCTGCAACCGAAGGAGCATAACGTGGCACATTGAAGATATTTGACTCGCCCTGATACCAAAGCATGCCTTTTATTGCATAATTTTCTATTGGATGAATCATGCCGTTATACAATACGGTTGGCACATTGTTAACCCATGGAGAAGCCTCATCGCTTTTGGGTGGCACCGTAATATCACTGAATTCTGCACAAGCTGCATCTGTCATCCAGGCTTCTACATTAGAGCCGCCATAACTGGAATTTATTATGCCTATCGGAACATTCAACTGCTGATAAAGCAAGTCTGCAAAAAACCAACAAACGGCGCTGCAATCGCCGGCAGTTGAAAGCGCTGCAACTTTCCACTTAGCATCTTTAAATTCCTCTTGAGGCCTGTATGCTGCCAAAGTCGGGATGTTGATAAAATGGATTTTTTCCCCGGTTGAGTTTAATATGGCTTCTGTTGCTCCTATCACCGGTTGATGGTGATACCCTTTAAGCTGCATACTCATATTTGATTGTCCGCTCGCCAGCCAAACTTCACCGATATAAACATTTTTCAGTTTGATTGAACCTGAACCATTTATGGTTATATTGTATGGACCGCCTGCCGTGGGAGTTGCAAGAAGAGTCATCCATTTACCGTTTTTATCGGTAGTGATGTTATATGACCTGTTATCCCACGATGTTGTCACATGAATTTTAGAATTTTCCTTTGCCCATCCCCAAATAGGAGCCTTTGTCTGTTGCTGCAATATCATATTATCGGAGAAGATGGAACCTAATTTCAAATTCTGACTAAAGACGGATACGCAAAAAAGCAGACTACATATTATCAGGTTAATTTTAATTATTCTCATGATTTATTTAATTTTTATCAATTGTTCGTTATTGGTTTTTATACTGATTATCCCAACCTTATTAAAGCTGTCAGCTTCCGGTTTTACATCGAAATAGATTTTAGAGTTTTCAGGCAATGGATAAATTACCAATCGGAGGTTTTGTCCACTTGCAGACGGTATCAACCTTTTCAACCCAATCTGCCAGGAGATATTATTATTGAAATCATCTGCAGAAAGCCTGTACCCGTTATAGAGTTCAGCTCTGTCACCTATATAACTGATGCGTAAATAAGAAGTGTTGTAGTTTTTGAAAAGATCCCGGGGAACATTTATTTCCCATTCTCCAAATCCTGGATATGTCAGCTTAGTTGCAAAATCCGGAGTATTCACGACTGTCGGTTTTACGGGTATTTCATGTCGGCGGGTCGGAGCTGGGTAAGTGTACATATCCATGGTGAGCCACGATAAGTCTGATGAGAATTCCACCCGATCATAATTTTCATATTCCACTATAGCTCTTGCTGAAAATTTTGCTTTACCCTCAATAAACGGAAAAGACAGGTACATGTTATTTTCTCCCTTGCCCACATATCCGGTAATATCTATTGCATTTACCATATTCGCTTTTATCTCTTGATTAATCCATTTATCATTCACATGAATTCTACAATCCGATTCAGGATAAATGAAAAGAGTAGCCCGACGAATGCTTGATGGATTATCCAAGCTGAATTCTTTTTGAAATATTCTGTGGTATCTTGCCTGATAATCGGGGATTTCTTTGAAGTTGGCAGACTCAAGCCATAGTGCATCTTGTAGGATTGGATGCGGCGTAGCCCTTAACTCCTCACCTTTTGTTACTGTATAATCATGTTCAATAAATCCGTTTTGAGCAAGTTCAAATATTTTCACTTTTTCATCCGTAGAGTAGGCATAAACTTCGTTTGATTTTATATACATGCCTGCATTGGAAATATAAAATTCTTTCTTTCCGCTGCGCTCAAAAATCCATGAATCCGTTGCATCTTTTTCCGTAAGTATCCATATCCGCTGTTTATTTCCATCGATGGATGATACTTCCAAAAAACAGTTTTTGCCCGGCCGGATATCCGAAACCAAAATCAAACCGTCTTTTTTTACCACTTTACCTTGAGCAGTTTGAATGTTTGCTACTGTTGAAGCATCAAAAGCGAATTCTACAGGGATATTTTTATTCTGAAAAAAAACATATGTGTTGTCAATAATTGTGAGCAATTGAGCTGTTGCGTATTTAAGCAGCGATTTATCCATTTTCAGATTGAGAGGCCATATAAACAAGGTGCTGTCAGGTATTTCAATATTTTTCTGAGGAAATTTTAATGTTTCGTTTTTGAACTTAATGCTGAACTGTACATTTTTTCTGACTTGCATTGGTACAAACCTGCAGTAGTTGATTCCGAATAAGTAGCCTGAGCCGTTAAGCGAGCGGACAGCGAATTGCAAATCATCGGCTTTTGTTTTTCCAAGCGTGGATAGCATCGGAGCCAAATCAGTTGCTACAGAATGAATAAAATAGTGAAGTTTCTTTATCTGGTTGTAAGAGGGATCTATTTCGCCGGACTCACGGATTGCCGCCCTGAAATCATAGGATTTTACCGGTGTCCTGCTCCAGTATCCGGTCTCTTCCTGTTCTTCTTCGGTGGAGTGCAATTCTCCTCTTGGATTTGTGCCTCCGGCAAACATATAATATCCTATTAGATTACTACCGGAGCCAAGTTTTGACATGACCATACCGAGTCCATCAATGGGTGAAAGTACAACTCTGCGATGATACATCATTGGGATTCCCACACCCATTTCACAGGTGAAGAATGGATAACGTTCATAAGTCATATATTTATCTTTCCTCTCAATTTGGTCGTTGCCAATATGTTTGTTGTCGCGATAAGCATCAAATTGAAAATTTAAAGGCAATGGATTTTTGGTTATTTTTTCAATCCAGGGTTCATCAGCGTAGCCGCCCCATAAAGGTATAACTTCAAACGGAGGGACAGAACCTCCGCCCCAACCTGTAACCGTATAAAGCGGCACATCAATGCCACACTCCCTCGCCATGTCTTTTAACCATTTGATGTGAGGTTCACCCTCTTTGGCATGCCAATACTCGTTTTCAAGTTGAATCCCGATGATGTTTCCTCCATCTTTATAGTACAATCCATTTAACTGTTTGGCAATCTCCTTGAAATACCGTGCTACATAATTTTGATAAACAGGATCGTTGGAACGGCCTTTAATAAACTTTTTCCGAAGTATCCAATCGGGTGTTCCTCCATTGCGGACTTCACCATGTGACCAGGGCCCAATACGTGGATAGACAAATAGATCGTGTTTCTGGCATAACTGGACAAAAGTTCTCAGATCCTTTTCCCCGCTCCAGTTAAATTGCCCTTCAATTTCTTCGTGCTGATTCCAGAAAAGGTATGTAGATATGATATTAATGCCGCATGCCTTCATTTTGAGTATGGTCTCTTCCCATTGCTCAGGCCTGATACGCGTATAATGGATCTCTCCCATTACCGGCAACAGCGGCTTTTTACCTAACATGAGATATTGGTTGTTAATCTCTATCTCTTTGTTGGCAGGTCCCGGATTTCCCATTTTAAAGTGTCCGGATTCAAGAGGAAAGGTTGGGTCCTGGATTTCAATGGAATAGTTATTTTGCGATACTATACTTTGCGACAGTGACAGCAATATAGAAAGATATATTAATTTTTTCATGTCTGCGGATAATGAAAACTACGAATAGGCTACCAGAATATACAGGATTGTAAAAATCTTAAATCAATCTAATTTCCACTTATCTTGCCATTTTATTACCGGATTCCCCTTTTTGAAAGTGAGGGGAAGCCATACATATCGGGAGTCGATTAGGTTTGTTTTGTTCCATCGGTCGAACATAGCGATGTAAGTGTCTCTTTTATTTTCTACAGGGAGGACAAAAGTCCCTTGTGCAAAGAAAGTGCTGTCTGCATTTTGACCCACACACGGATTCCCAAGAACTTTCCATTCTCCAAGCATAGAATCTGCTACGGCAATTTCAGCAACATTCGGATCCCATCCTGTACACCCCGATGTAATCATGTAGTACTTATTGTGATGCTTAAAAACAGCCGGGGCCTCGCGCGACATATCTATAAAATTGCGTGTATAAATACCTGTATGTTGTGTATATTCTTCATTTAATAGTCCTATATACATCGTTTTATTCCATTCCGAGGAGTAAATATGATATGCACGGCCATCATCGTCTTTGAAAATTGTCTGATCCCTGCTGTCGCCCCCGTTTGGTTTGAAAGAACCTAAATAAGTGAACTGTCCTGTTGGAGAATCACTTACGGCTACGCCTGCATGTGCTTTTTCGTAATCGGGACTTTCGATGTGCATCCACATCACGAATTTCCTGACTTTTTCGTTATAAATAACTTTTGGACGTTCAATTACCTGTGACGGATGTAAATCTGAGGTTGAATCATTCGGTGTGCTGGCTAAGACCACTCCTTCGAATTTCCAATTAAGAAGGTCTTTGGAAGAATAGCAGGAGACTCCGCCGACATCTGCCCGCCAACATTCCCATGTTGTTACCCATTCGAGGCGATAGGTGGAATCCCCTTTAAACTCGCCATACCAATAATATGTGCCGTCATAAAACATAATTCCTCCACCGTGGGCATTGATTGGATTACCATCTGTATCATACCAAATTTCTCCGGGAATAAATTCAGTCTTGCTTTTTTGCGATCGGGTACATCCATTTATATAAACTGAAAATACGCAAAGGGCAAGCAGATACAAAAGTTGTCTTTTTTTTGTCATGGTGAAATTATTTTATCTTTTCCAAATTATATACATATCCATTGGTTTTCAGCTATTTTTTCAATCTACAGTTATGGAGATATCCTCTTCTCCGTATTTTTCAGTTTTCACATGTAGAAGAATGCTCCCTTTTGTTTCAATTGGCTGTATTATTGCCAGTGCTCTCCCTTTGAATGTTTTTGGAGTAGTGGAACGAAAACTTTCCATATCGTAAGGACAAGCATTGCCCGCAGCTAATAGTTTACCGTTTCCGCTAACGCTCAATTCAAGTATTGCATCGTGGTCGGTTACGATATGGCTGTTCTTATCTACCAGTTCTATGGAAATATACGAAAGATCATTTTTTGATTTTTTGAGAGTGGCACGGTCTGCGGTTAACCTCACTTTTACAGGTTCAACTGTTGTTGCAAGCGTTATAGATTCTTCTTCGCCATCACGCCCAAGTCCTACGGCTTTCAACTCGCCCGGCTCATAGCTTACTTGAAAATTTGTCGAATATCTTTTTAGCCGATCCGTTTTTTCTGTCTCTTTCCCGGCTATTTGTTTTCCATTTAAGTATAATCTTACAAACGGATATCGAGTGTAAACCTTGACATCCATTGTTACTCCTTCACAGCCTTTCCAATTCCAACTCGCCTCTTCATCAGGCCATCCCCAATAGCTTATTTTTTCTCTGTATCCATCAGGAACAGGGTTGTGAACAAGCATTTCGATCTTGCTGTTGTTCCACAAAATATCCCTTAGGGCAGCTTGCGGTTTTTTGTTTCCACATATATCAATATCACCACACCAAGCGTTGAACCAGGGACGATCTAAGAACATTAGCAGATCTTTTTCACCGTTTTTTACATTTATTGCATGTCCAATCCCGGATTCTCCCAAATAATCTAAGGCAGTCCAAATAAAATCGCCAATTATTTGGGGATATTTTTCCACCAAATTCCAGTTTGCTGCCCGTTCCATCGCTGTAGTTTCACTGCCGTAAATTATCCTGGCGGGATAGAGTTTTGCATCATTTTCATACTCCCACCATATGTAGTTGTATCCGCAGACATCCAAATGTTCAAATGCAAAGGGCGATGCTGTTTCCCATTTCAGCTGTGGATTATCCCAATAATCGTTTACAGCCGCAGTAACAGGGCGTGTGCTATCGTATTTTCTTATAACGGTCTTTATTCCTTTTGCAATTTCTATGCCCGATGAATCGGAACGCTCCTGAATTTCATTGCCTATGCTCCACATAATTACAGATGGGTGATTTCGGTCACGAAGCACCATTGAAGCTAAGTCTTTTTCGTACCATTCATCAAAAAAACGGTGATAGTCGTTGGAGTTTTTCTGTTTCTGCCATTGGTCGAAAGCTTCGTCGATGACAAGCAATCCTAAACGGTCACAGGCTTCAAGGAATTTCTCCGAAGGGGGATTGTGTGCACATCTTACGGCGTTAAAGCCGTTGACTTTCAGTAATTCAGCTTTTCGTTCTTCTGCCCGGTCTAAAGCAACTGCTCCCAAAAGCCCATTATCATGGTGGATACACCCCCCTTTTAATTTTACCGGTTTCCCATTTAACAGGAAGCCCTCTTTTGCCGAAAAAGAGATGGAGCGAATTCCGAATGGAATGGACAATTCATCTTTGATTCTTCCATCGGATTCTAATTTTAATTCTGTTGAGTAAAGCGTAGGCGAATCAATTGACCAAAGTGTTGGGTTTGAGACTGAAATGGATTCATTTATAGTCTTTGATTCTAACGGATCCAGACTGATATTTATCTTTTTAGTTTCGACAATATTTCCCGAATCATCTTTGATAGTTATTGCAACCTGAGTTTCTACTGGATTATTGTATTCATTAAAAACATCGAATGTAATTTTTACGATTGCTTTTTCGGGAGAAATAATCTCGCTTGTGGCAAAAACGCCCCATTCGTCTAAATGTAATTTGTCTTTGGTAATCAACCACACGTGGCGATAAATCCCTGAACCGCTATACCAACGGCTGTTTCTTCCTTCATTTTTTGCTTTTACGGCGATAATGTTCTCCTTTCCTGCAGGATTGCAGAATTCGGTAATATCGCAGAAAAAGGAGGTATATCCATAAGGATGAAAAGATACTTTTTTATTATTTATCCATACTTCAGACTCCATATAGACCCCTTCAAAATAGAGAATCTTACGCTTTTCTGAATCGTTTTTCTGAATAACAAATGTTTTTCGATACCAGCCGGTTCCTCCTTGGGCATGTCCAACGGCTATTCCTCCCTCCCTTTCTGCAAAAGGCATCTCTATACTCCAGTCGTGAGGTAAATCAACCTTTCTCCATCCGGTAGTATCAGGGTCGAAGATCTTATCATTTTCTAAATCCCCATAATAAAAACTCCAACTATCGTCGAATAATCTCTTTCGCACAAATTCATTTGGACTTGTACAACTAAAGAATCCAATCGTTGGTCCTATTAATATAATCAGAAAATATAAAAATGATTTCATAACAGCCTCTCCAACCCTGATTCCGTTATTTTCCGCCCCATTCGGGAGCTTGATCTAAAACAGGATTATTATCTAGTTCTTCTTGAGGAATCGGCCAAACATAATTCTTGGCACCCAAAAATGTATGTGCTCCTCCCATTCCCTCAGCTCTGGCTCTTGCAAAAGCCTTATCAAGTTCTTTCCAGCGAAGCAGGTCCAAGTACCTGAATCCTTCAAAAGCAAATTCAACTCTTCTTTCGTGCTGAATCACCTTAAAAAGTTGATCATGCGTAAGATTAGTACCTTCCGCAGTTTCTACAGTCGGCATCATCACATCCGGACGTTGTCTGACCTGATTTATCAAATTTATAATTTCACTTTTGTTACCACCTGATTTTGCAAGAGCTTCAGCACGCATAAGAAGGACATCGGCATATCGGATTACATAATAATCCTGGCTATCATACCAATCCCAATCATCTTGCTGCCATTTACCAAAGTAATAACCTTTCGAAGGCCCCGTTTCATCAACAGTCCCCCAGCCACCCCACCAGGTACCGGGTGTAATGATATTAAATTTTAATCTCGGATCTCTTTTAGAGAAATCTGTGGGATTATTATAAGAAGAGGATGGATCTGTAATCGCTTTTCCATCGATATAGTAATATTCGTCAACTAAATTTTTATAGGGCAACAACCAGTTCATCGGCCCCCATACATAAGCATTTCCGAGACTGAGAAATCCTTCTTCTCCTTTAATTAAGCCACTGTATCTCACAGAGAAAATAATTTCATTGCTTCTGGTCCCTGCATCGCTAAATAATACATCATATTTTGGTGCAATTCCGTATTTTCCACTCTGAATTACTTTATTGGCTGCATCTGCCGCTTCTGCATACATATCATTGTACAGATAGATACGGCAAAGTAAAGCGTAAGCTGTCCCTTTTGTAATTCGCCCAAAGGCATTATCATCGAGTGTGACCGGTAGAGCATCGGATGCTGCAACCTCTTCCAATTCGCCGGTGATGTACTTAATTATTTCCGCTTTACTGCTTTTTTTAATATGGCCTGTTGCGGTGGGTTCAAGTGAAAGAGGCACGTCACGATAAAGTGATGTCAGGTAATTGTATAGAAAAGCCCTTAAAAATTTTGCTTCCCCCACTATTCTGTCTGCCTGTGATTTATCTATTGCCTTAGGATCCATTTTGGGGACATAGAGTATAACCTGGTTGCATCTTGCAATGCCTCTATAACAAGCTTTCCAAACCGTAGAGACCAATGTGGACGATGCCGTTAATGTGTTTTTAGCAATATCATTTGCAGGAAGATAATCCCATGTGTAAAAACCATCATCGGTGACACAATCTAATTCTCGGGGACTGCATGTCCAGTTTCCGGGCCAAACGAAATATAACCCTTCCGCTTGCAATGCATCGAAACAACCTGCCAGGGCCATTTCAGCTTCTTTTTGAGAGCTCCAAAAAGTATCTGATGATAATTCGGAAAGAGATTGTCTATCCAAAAAATCGGAGCAGGCAGAAAGTACAAAAACTAATCCAATTAGATATAATATTTTTTTCATGATTGTAATATTTTAGTAGATTATAAACTAAAATTAAGACCTATCGAAAAAGTTTTGGCGTTTGGATAAGCATAGCTCCTGTCATCGTTTGCGTATTTTTCCGGATCGTAATTTTTTATTTTTGTAAAAGTTAATGCGTTTTGTGCCGAAAGGAATATTCTCAATCGTTCAATTTTAATTTTTTGTAATAAATCTCTCGAAAAAGAGTATCCTAATTCTATATTTTTCAATCGGATATATGATGCATCTGTTATCCAGAAAGATGATGGCGTAAGGCCGTTGTAGTTCCCATTTCCAAATCGCGGATAGGTTCCGTTTGGATTTGTAGCGGAATAACGATTCCACATTGTATTCGTTGCGCTTCCTCCGGCTATAGGATAATCCATTACAATACGGTCAACGCCGGCTACACCTTGGAAAAACACTGCAAAATCGAAGCCTTTATAGCCTGCGGAAAGATTCAAGCCGTAAGTAAATTTAGGGAATGGATTTCCCAATATTGTTCTATCCTTATCGGTAATCTGATTATCTTTCTCTCCGTTTTCACCGTTTATATCTACAAGGCGAATATCGCCAATACCGACATTACCGACTAAATTTTTTGTTTCATCTATTTGATTCTGCGAAGTATATAACCCGTCGGCTATATATCCATAGTATGCTCCAATAGGTTGCCCTGCTACATTAATTGTCCAGCCTTGAATCCAATCTTTTCTCCCACTTACGCTTGTAATCTTATTGTTAATGTGGCTTAAGTTGGCATTAGCATTAAAAGTGAAATCTCTCCACTTACCATTATATCCAACACTTGCTTCCCATCCTCTGTTTTTTACCTCGGCAGCATTCACGTATGGAGCTTCATCGGCTCCCACAATTGCACTGATAGGCAACTGTAAAAGAATATCTGAGGTAGTCTTATCAAAATAATCGAATGTTGAGGTGATTTTATTGTTAAAGAAAGCAGCATCAAATCCAATGTTAGAAGTGGTGGTCGTTTCCCATTTAATATCCGGATTAGCAACGCTAACAGCAGCCGCCCCCGATATTTTATCGTTTCCCCAAACATAATTATTCATGCCTATTCTATACGTTTGAGCAAATGGATAATATCCGATATCTTGATTTCCAAGTTGCCCCCAGCTTGCTCTTAATTTTAGTATATTAACGATACTCTGTTGTTTCATGAAGTTTTCTTCCGCAATGTTCCATCCGGCAGATAATGAAGGAAAATATCCTACTCTATTCTTTTTGGGAATCCTGGATGATTCGTCACGACGGATGTTCAATTCCATCAAATAACGATTTTTATAGGCATAATTTATTCTACCAAACAATGATCTGAGTGTCGCTTCTGCCATTGTTCCATAAGCTGAAGTGATTTTGGCTGCATTCATCACACGTACATTGTTGTTGATGAAGTCCTCACCATGAGCTCTGTACTGTTTGTAACTGTTGTATTGTGATGATTGTCCAATCAGAAAATTGAATATATGATGATCCGCCTCTAAGTAGTAAGTGATAAGATTTTCATTTATCCATTGTATGGCTTTATTGCTTGACTCGTCCAATAAATTGATGCCGCCCTCTTTCACTACTCCTTCGGCTGAATAATATGCATTTACAGGACTGAAGCCGGCATAATCCGATTGATTAAATTGATAAGCAAAGTTTGTTTTGAAGTGTAGATTTTTTACAGGTTCTATATCGGCAAATATTTTCCCATCAAATTTGTAAACGTCTGTGTTTGCTAATTGAGTGGAGGAAAAAACAGGATTTTTTGCAGGTTCGGTGAATGAAGGGTTTCCGTCGAAGACTCCCCAGTGTCCATTTTTGTATTTTACAGGTACAGAAGGGCGTGACGTCCTTGCCTGCTCGAATATGTAATAACTCCCGTTCAAGGGCTCATCTACTTTTTGATAGGTTCCTGCCACATTCATTCCAAGGGTTATCATGTCGATGTACTTCGTGTCGGCATTTAACCTGAAGTTTGTCCTGTCCGTACTGGTGCCCATAACTATTCCATCTTGTTTCATATATCCCAATGAAGCCATATAATTTGAATTGTTTTTCCCACCGGTCATAGAGATATAATGATTTTGAACCGGAGCAGTCCGAAATACCTCATTTATCCATTTCGTATTGGCAAAATGGTCAGGATCAGATTTATCTTTCAACTTCTGAATCATTTCTGGTGTATATTTCCTTTCAGGAGTTCCTTCGGCATCACTCTGTTCATTAAAAAGAGTTGCCCATTGCCACGAATCTATAAATTGGGGTAAAACTGTTGCCTGCTGAACGCCATACGATACGTTGTATGAAAGCCTGTTTTCTCCGGCTTTTCCTCTTTTTGTAGTAATCAGGATCACTCCATTTGCTGCACGAACCCCATAAATAGATGCTGATGCTGCATCTTTAAGAACAGATACATTTTCGATATCATTGGGAGAAACACTACTCATATTGCCTTCCACACCGTCTATCAATACCAGCGGGTTGCTGTTCCCAAAAGTGCCAATGCCGCGAATCCGGATCTCAACATCGTTGTCTTTACCGGGTTGTGCGGAGAATGTACTCACCGTAACACCACTCATTCGTCCCTGTAACAAACTTGCCGTGTTTGATGCAGGAATATCTTTTACATCATCAATGTGCAGAGAAGATACTGCTCCTGTAAGGTTTGCTTTCTTTTGGGTGCCATAAGCTACAACAACTACCTCATCTAAGCCTGTTGATGTTTCCTCCATTTGAACATCATATCTTCTTTGATTTTCCAAAACATTTACCTCTACTGTCTTATATCCAATATAGGTAAAAATCAATGCTTGCTGTTTCTCAATCGTAATATCAAAACTATAGTTTCCATTGATATCAGTGGTTGTGCCAATTGTAGTTCCTTTCAGCACAACGCTTGCTCCCGTAAGGGTTTCTCCATTTGTGTCCGTTACTTTTCCTTCAATCTTTAAAGTTTGTGACATCATAGGAAAGATAATAAACAAATGTAAAACAATCGGGAAGAGAATTTTTTCATGCCATGTCCTTTTCATATTTTAAAGAATTAAAAAGATTTAATTCACAAAATTATTTCTTATAATATTATTAAAATAACAAAAAACTGTCATTTTATAACAATTCTGTAAATTATAAGGACAAAGTTGAATTTTTATATTAGATAAAATTCCATCAAGTAGTATTATGTATCTAACTGGTTTATATACAGGTATTTGTCTTTTACACTAATTTTTCTTTCAACGCCATTCGCACAAGTACCGCCGTATTTTTTGCTCCAAGTTTTACGAGCAGATTTTTTCGGTAGCTGTTGATCGTTTCTACACCGAGAAACATTTTTTCGGCTATTTCATGATTGGTCAATCCATCTACAATCCATTTCAACAGTTCCTTTTCGCGCGGAGTAAGCCAAACCGGATCGGCGTTGCGTTTATGCATGAGCAGGTCAATCTCTTCGCACAGAAAAATTTCGTTGTCCATTACCGTTTCTACGCTCAAAATTATTTCTTCCGGCATGGCGTTTTTTACTACGTAGCCCGAAGCGCCATTTTCTATCATCTGCCTGACGATGGCGTATTCATTAAAACTTGTCAGCGCCACAATTTTTATTGGGGGATTTTGTTTTTTTATCTCTTTGCACAGGTCAATGCCGCTGGCATCGGGTAAATTTATGTCGAGCAAAATAACGTCGGGTTGTTCGTTGCGCAGGAAAGCGCGGCACTCTTTGCCGGAATATGCCACTCCGATCAATTGCACTGTTTCCGAATTTTCAAACAGTTTTTTCAACCCATCCACCAAAATCCGATGGTCGTCCACTATCAACAGTTTAATTTTGTTCATTTTGAGGTTGGTTTAAATCTATGTCAATCGTGATTTCGGTACCCGCACCCGCTGAAGAAAGTATGTTGATTGTCCCTCCAACCGAGTTGATACGGTTTTCAATGTTCTGAAGCCCGCTTCCGGAACTTATCTTTTCCGGATTGAAGCCGATACCGTCGTCCTGCACAATAAAGGAAATCCTGTCCGTATCCCGTATCATCTGCACGTTGATGTTCTCTGCCCGGGCATGTTTAACGGCGTTGTTCACCAACTCGTGAATGACGCGATAGATGGTCATCTCCATTTTGGGCTCAAGGCGGCTCTCATTCCCGTAAAAATGAAATTTCACATGGGGAAAACTGTTGCAGAAATCTTCGAGCGACACTTTCAGCCCGTAGCGCGAGAGCGATTCCGGCATCATGTTGTGTGCCACACGCCGGAGTTCCTGCATCGAGCTGTCAAGCAGTTCCATCACTTTGTCGAAGCGCGATATATCTTCCGTATCTATTATTGCTCCCTGTTTCATATCAAATAAATTTAGTTTTACAGCCGAGAGCATTCCTCCCAATCCATCGTGCAGGTCGCGTGCCAGCCGGGTACGTTCGGCAGTTTCGCCATCAAGTACCGCCTGCGTGGCTAAAAGTTGTTTTTCCTGTTCCAATTTCAGGATTTTTTGTTCGGCTAATTCGTTTATATATTTTTGGTTCCTGTGTCGGTAGACTAATAACCCGATAAAAGCGAGAGCTGAAATTCCGCCCAGTATAGTGAGCGAGATACCGAACTTTTGCAATTTTTGCAGGGAGGTAATTTTCATCTCCTTTTTTTCGGTCTGATACTTGAACTCCATTTCGGCAACTTTGCCTCTCCACTCTTCGGATGTGATTTTTTCATAATTATCTTTATAGCCCCGAAAGAATTTCAGCGCATTCTCCCGGTCGTTTGTTTGAATACAGGTTTCCGTTAGCGTTTCATATAGCATGCTTAAATTTGTCTTCTCGGTTGTGTCTATCAGGGCTGCTGATTTGAATGCCAGTTCTTTTGCTTCGTTATAATTCTTCGTTTCAAGGTAGTAATTGGCTTGCAGGTTCAGGGCTTCTCCTTTCAATGGTAAAATATCTAACTTATCGGAGATCCTGATGATTTCGTCGGTATATGGGATGATGCTGTCCATTTTTCCCGATTTAAGCATGGCGTCAACTAATTTTGCCGTTGACAAACCAACCATATACTGATTGTTTATTTCGCGAAACAGGTTGACTGCCTTTTCCCCGTATTGCAAGGATTGTTCCCACTTTTTTTGCCGGCTTGTAATGGTACAGAGATTAGCCAATAGTATTCCCATTGATTTTTTGTCGCCTGTCTTTTCACAGATGGCAACCGCTTTCAGTGCGTATTCATTGTGCCTTTCATAATTTCCCATTTCTGCATATGTGGCTGCTATGTTGGAGAGAGCCAAAGTTATTTTCTCTTGATCCTGCTGCTCTTCAAAATAGGTTAACACCAGTTGCAGGTTCTCCATCGCTTTATCAAACCGATAGGTTGTACGTTGGACCGAACTCAGATTTACACGGGCTATTTGAATTGCACGTTGGATTTTTGCTTCCGTTGCCACTTGCAAAGAGTGATTAAAATAATTTTCGGCATTCTTCATTTCTCCTTTCATAAAGCAGATTGACCCCAATTGATTGTAAGCAGAAGCCTTCCATTTTTTATTGTCGTGTTTGTCGGCTAATTTGAGTAGGCGGATAGCCACCTCCTTTGCTTTTTGGGGGTCCGAGGCCTCATATTCATCTTCTAACCGCGCCAGCGCCTCCAGTTGCTGCTCCACAGTGCCCTTATTGACTATGTTTTGCAGCGAGTCAATCCGCTTTGCATCTTGTGCCGATAAATTGAACCATCCTGCTGCGGCAAAAAAACAAAAGATTAAAATAATTTTCTTCACATTCATAAGGCGCTGATTTATTAATTATCTTACCCGAGGCGTATCCTATATTTTACAAATATCCGCATCTATGTTCTACAAATATCGCATCTTATATTCTACAAATATCGCATCTTATATTCTACAAATATACTGCATGTTGTCGTTACAAAATTAAATAGGAGAAGAAACATTAAAAACCCCTTTTTGGGGGTATTATCTATTTTTTTTGAGATGTAATTTTACGCCGGTGAAACGGACATGACAAGAAACTAAAATCAAAATTAAATTAAATTAATTATGAAAAAAATTATTTTTATACTCTGCGTGAGTATGCTTTTCAGTACGCAGGCCGATGCACAGGCATGGCTGAAAAAACTGGGCAAAACTGCCGAGAACGCGGCCAAACATGCCGTAGAAAGGCGAGTGGAGAGAACAGCTAACGATATTACTAACCAAGCGATGGACAAAGCCGAAGATTCGGTTAAAGGAGAGGCTGAACAGGACAAATCTCAAACAGAAGGAAAGGATGCCGTAAATAACGATGTAAATACCGGCAAAAAGAACAAAGATGGCGGCGTATCGCTTGCTTCTTATTCCAAGTACGATTTTATTCCCGGCGAAAAAGTTATTTTCTTTGAAGATTTCAGTCAGGATGCTATTGGCGACTTTCCGGCATTGTGGAATACCAACGGTTCAGCCGAAGTAGTTACCACCAATCTCTATCCGGGTAACTGGATGAAATTTGTGATGCATCAATGTATCTGGACAGATGCACTACTGAATCTGCCTGATAATTACACGATTGAATTTGATGTGATAAATATTAACGGGAAAAAAGGAGAAGGGATGGAAGGTTATTATTTTGAATTAATGGAGGCAAAAAATAAAAAAGCGTGGGATGGAGGAAGCGCTCCCGGAGAGGGAGGATTCCAGTTTAGAGTTGCATACACTGGCGTTCTCACATACCACACATGGTTTTACAAAAAAGAATGTCGGGAATTAAATGTGAGCGGAAGCTGCAACGATGATAATTTGAAACAAAAAATGAACCAGAAATACCACATTGCAATCTGGGTTCAAAAAAGCAGGATTCGTTTGTACCAGAATGAAAATAAACTTATTGACCTTCCAAAGGCGTTTCCAACCGATTGTTTAAAACCCGACCGGATTAGATTTGAAGAAGGTTCCGTAATGGTTTCAAACATCCGCGTTGCCGTGGGCGCTCCCGACACGCGCAACAAGCTGATGACCGAAGGCAAATTAGTTACCTACGGAATTTATTTCGATGTAAATAAAGATGTGGTAAAACCCGAATCGTACGGGACATTGAAAGATATTGCCGCTGTACTGAACGAAGCACCCGATGTGAAAGTGAAAATTGTTGGGCATACCGATTCTGACGGAGACGATGCCAAGAATATGGACTTGTCTAAACGTCGTGCAGAGTCGGTAAAAGCCGAATTGGTCAAATCGTTTGGAGTGAATGGCGACAGGCTGGTGACCGACGGCGCGGGTGAAACACAGCCGGTAGCTAAAAACGATACCCCGGTAAATAAAGCATTGAACCGCAGGGTTGAATTCATAAAAGTAAATTAAAGGAGATTGGTTATGCTGAAAAATTATATTAAACTTGCTGTATTGCTTATAGTTTTACTTACAGCAATAAGCCATGCTGTACATGCCCAACACACACCCGAAGCATTTTTAGGCAACTTGCCCGTCATTCCTGATAATGGTTGTATCAGCGATAAGTCAGTCAAAGAAAAATTTATGGCTGATGTGCAGGCTATTATTGACCAAATTGATGCAGAATTAGACAAACGCAATGAAAATGACGAAGCCTACCATAAAGCGCATCAAAATGACATTACCAACTCAGTGGCAGAAAAAACAGGGCTTTCAAAGAAAAAACTACAAAAAATTATGCAGGACAGTGAAAATGGTAAAGAGATGAGCGATGAAGAATCTGAAGCTCTTGCCAATGAAGTTATGCAAAGAAAAGCCAACATGTCGTTAGCTGATCTAAAAAAATTGCAAGGAATGGACGATGCCTCGCAGAAAGCATGGGCAAATGATTATGCTTCAAAAATGAAAGCCGATGTTTTAAAAAATCCCGACAAGTATAAAAAAGAGAATGAAAAGAACATGAAAAGTTTTAATGCGGCAAGCGAAAATAAAAACCTGCTCGATAAAATTAAAGCCGGTGAAACCAGAATACAAAAAATGTTTGACGAAATTGAAAAACAGGATGCCGCCGTGGAAATTAAAAATGATATAAAAGCAACAAACGACAGGATAAATCAACTGTTAACATCAGACTCTTATACGGATGACGAAATAGTAAATTTATACAAAACTCTAACCAAACTGGAAGAAAAATATTGTGAGTATTGTTCTCCGAGATATTTAATTGCATTAGAGCAGTATCTTACTTATACAAAAACTTCGCTTCCCAATTATTATCGTTTGGAAGAACTAAGTAACCAACATACGAAAATGCAAATGGATGTAAAATCATTTACCGAACCCGGCACCGTGGCGTTAGGCGCTGTAAAATCTTATGCAAAAATGCTCATGGGATCCTTCGGATATTATCGCGAACCACATATTTGGGCTACAGGCGGCGATTAGGAGTTGAGCAGTCTTAAAGGAATTCATCCGTAAGATACCCGGATAGCCAGGTCTCTTACAAGAGAAAAACAATAATTACCATAGATTTTAACTTAAAAAAAGAAAGAAAATGAACATCATTCAACGAGCAAAAAACATCATTATTTCCCCTAAAACAGAATGGGAAATTGTAGCAAACGAAGATGCCAACATTACAGGCATCATGGTAAATTATGTACTGGTGCTGGCCTGCCTGTCGGCTGTTGCAGCGTTTATAGGGCAGGGGCTTATCGGGACATCGGTTATGGGCATTAGGATTGGGGGTATTAACTGGGGAATTTATTATGCCTTAAATATCCTGGTTTCGGCCGTGTTGTCCACCCTCGTTACTGCTTTTGTTATTGATGCGTTGGCGCCGCAGTTCGGGGTTGAAAAAAACCTGCCCCGTTCGTTTCAACTTGTAGCCTATTCGTTCACGCCGGTCTGGATTGGCGGATTATTGGCAATTATCCCAACCTTAGGGATATTGGGTGGTTTATTGGGGTTATATGGCCTTTACCTTTTGTACATCGGCCTGCCTCCCATTAAAAAAGTAAGCGCCGAAAAGCAAACCGGTTACTTTGCGCTGTCGCTGGTTGTAACCATTGTCGTTTACGCCGTAATTGGGTTTGTTTTAAGCAGAATATTACTGGCTACGATGGGATTAAGTCACGGAATTTCGGTACTGTAAGCTAAAAAAAATGAATTGAATAAAATGAAAACAGCAAACAAAATCACAAGATTAGCTGTGTCGCTAATTTTGTTTTGTACCGCATGTCAATTGCAGGCTCAAACCAAAGTAACAACTCTGCCTGTTAGTGATTCTAGTATCCATCAGTCTTCGGCTGCGTGCTTGCTTAATGTGCAGACTACCGAATTCGACAACATCAGCGAATGGGGTATTGTATATTCAACAAATCACAACCCAACAATTGAAAACGGTCTCAAACAGACGGCCCAGTTGCAAAAGCCGTCAGACGCAAGGGGAAAACAAGTAGTAGTGTGGTTGACCGATTTGGCATCAAAAACTACCTATTACGTTCGTGGTTTTGTAAAAATGAAAAACGGGAACGTGATATACGGAAACGAAAAGAGTTTTGCGACGAGTGTGCCGACAGACACAGATCATCCCCGTCGTAAGTAATAAAGATATTACATAAAATAAAGACCTTTAATGAATATCAACCATTAAAATTAAAACAAAATGAAATCAATACAATTTATTCGGCTAGTAGTGGCGATAGCTGTGGTAACCCTTTTCTCGTGCCAGGGTAAAAATACAGGTAACAGTCCTGATAATGAGAACAAAAATGCAGTCGTTAAAACCAATTCCAAGGGCAAGTACGCCATTAAATCCGGCATTATTGAGTATAACGGCACGGTTATGGGTATGCAACAAGTCCAAACTCAAATATTTGATGATTATGGCAATAAGGAAGTTACACTTACACAAATGGAAATGATGGGTGTGAAAACAGATCAACATACCCTTACAAAAGATGGCTTCACCTATACTTTCGACATGAAAGAGAAGACAGGCACCAAAACACCCGCCTCTCCCGTAACTAATATTGATTTCAGAAACCTGACAGAGGATATGAAAAATGCGATGAAGCTTGAAGAACTGGGCAAAGAAACATTTTTAGGGAAGTCCTGTGTAAAGTATTCACTCGATTATGATAGGTATCAAATGAAAGGCTCTTTTCTGGTTTGGAACGGGATCCCGCTAAAAACCAATATAGATATGAGTGGGATAGAGGTGAACCTTGAAGCGACAAAAATAGAAGAAAATCCAACCATTCCGGCAGGTACGTTCGATGTGCCGGACGATATAAAATTTCAATAGAAGATGCTCCGCCGTTGTTGGTTTCCGGCCAACAACGGCGTGAGAATGATGTAAAGAAGCTTACGGCCATGAAAGCAAAAGGCACTGCGAGTTCGTTAAACAAATTAATGGCAATGCCCTGAAGGTGTTGCGTGACATAAAATAATTGTAACACTATGAAATACCTGATATTACTCTTTCTTTTCCTGAGTTTTAGTATTGGGACATTTGCCCAGCCCGGCAACATTCCCGGCGACATTAAGCAAATCATAGCCAAGCAACAAGCCGGACAAGATCTTACCGAGGAAGAAGAAGCAACTTTAGAGAAATGGGCTGACCAGATGAGTTCGATTGCTGCTGCTAGAAACAAGGGCGCCGGCCAACCCGGTGTAAAACCCGGAGGCAAAAAGGATTGTCCCGCAGTAAAAACTACGCCACTTAAAATTATCGACCTCACCCGCGATAGTTACGTTACCATGGCAAAAGGACTTATGGCTCAATATGGACCCAAGTCAGGCGACCTGCCCGGTTTGAAATCCCTGCTGGAGAAATCAAAGAAACCAACCGACGGCTCCGATGTAGGCGCCCTTTTCACCATGGTTGGCGCAGGCTCGGCATCAATATATACCATTGCATCAAGCGCCATTCAGAAACCTGACGACATTCTTACCGCCAACAACCTCGGTGTGGTACTTAAAGATATGGGTGAATTTACAAAAGCCTTGCAGGTACTTAAGTATGCCGACAAGCTCAAACCCAATATCGGGCTTGTTTTGTGTAATATTGGTTGGGTTTACCGCGAAATGGGGTACAACAACGATGCTAAATTATATTTTGAAAAAGCGCTGAGAGCCGCACCCGAAATGACGTCGCCCTACCTTGGCTTAGGACTAATAGCCAAATGCGAAGGCAATTTCGCCAAAGCCACTGAGTATTTACGAAAAGCATTGGCGGATAATTATTCTGCTGTGGGATTTGCTGCTTACAAAAAGGCTCAGGAAGCGCAGCCCCCAAAGCCCGAAGGTAGCCAAAACGAGCCATTAGCTAAGGAAAAAGGAAATTCAGGCGATGTGTCAGTACCCGAAATGCCGGTTGAAGAAATAGAGAAAGCGGCTCTTCAGAAAGAATTAATCCAAAATTATGTAGGGCAGGTGGATTCCCGCATACAGCAACTACTTCAAGAGTACAACTCAACATTTGCTGTTGTGCTGAAACAGAGTGAAAAAGCCAGGAAAGATCCTGATGGTGCCATTGTATTCAGACGTGATTTTTCGAAAGAACGGATGCTTTTCGATGATGCGACCGCGTTGCTTTTTGGAGCTAACAGCAATTGGCATAAGGCGCTTAAAGAAAGCACAAAACTATTCGGGCAGGGTCCGGAAATTGCCGAAAAAAATAGTGAGGCTTTACCGCCGCATCTTGGAAGATTGAAGCTATTGGAAGAGGAGTTTAAAAAGCTGATAGAAGAATACAGTGCCTGCGGCGACAATAAAGCCTGTATGGCAAAAGTTCAGGCAGAAATTGATCAGAATAAGTACAAGCGGGAACAGGAAGAGTACGAGTTGTGCCTGCACCATAAAGATTTTTATGGGGACCAATATTCACTGTTCTACAAAGCATACAAACTGCAGTATTCTGCTTTTAAAGAGGCTGTGTCAGATTATTATGCATTTACCAATCCCATTCTTGAAAAAATTTATTCGCCCAGTTACAACGAGTTGATGAACCTGCAGCGCAAAATGTACGTGCTGGGGCATGAGAAACCTATACAGGATATTAGCTTAAGTTTGGTTGATTTGGCTAAATCATACATCGAATTAAAATGTGTGGTACCCCAGCCGCCTGACCCTGTTGAGCCGCTAGAATCAAACCTTCCGAAAAAGAAAGAAAAAGACTGCCCGTTAGGAAAAGGAATAAACCAGGGGGTAGGCGCCATATCATTCGAACTGGATTGTGAGCATGTAAAACTTTCGGGAGGCGAGGGGATACTCTGGTCAGTAAGCCGCGATTTTATAAAACATGAAACCAAAGTTGGGGTGGGTGTAGGCGCTCAAGGAACTTATGGCAATGGTAACGTAACAGGTGAAGCCAAAGTTATGATTGAGGTAACTGTTGGGCAAAATGGTGCAATAAAAAATGCAGAGTTGTCCAGCAGTGTAAAAGCAGGCCTGGGCGGTTTGATAGAAGGAGAAGTTACCGGTCGTGTTTCGCTGGAAGGAGGCCCTTCGGTTGAAGCAACGGGTGGATTTGTACAGCCGGGATTCCCATCAATGCCGGGATCAGAATAATAAACAATAAAAAATATGCGTATGAAAACCAGACTCTACCTGATATTATTAGTCCTGATTTTTGACACAACCGCTTTTGCCGTTTGCCTGTATGCGCAAAACGAAATACACTGGCTTCCCAACCAACCCGGCAAATGGTCGTATAAGCATCAGTTATACGGCGAAATCGGAGATTACAAACTTACCCCCGGTGAGGTTGCCGGTTATAGACAAAAAATTGAAACTATGGTTGAAACGTTTCATCAAAATCCGGTTTTGAAGAACCCTGTTGGTTTTGAACCTTCGGTAAACGTTAGAATATTTGATGAAAATACAGGATTCATGCGAACACCGTTAACAAAACCGCTAACAAAATTACTTGTCGGTGGCCGCATAGCAATACTGTTTTGCCCTTATTTTCAGGACAAGTCAGGACAAGTGCAGAAGCACTGCATGGAAGTTACGAGTTGCGATATTGACTTCAACTATCCGAAATCTACAGCCGAAAGTTATCTGAATTATGGGGCGGACGGATACCATGAAGATTTGTCGGCGGCTGCAGATAAGCTCAACAGAGTATTTATAAAACCCCGGGTAGTAAAAGAACTGGCCGAAGGTGTAACGGCTTACAGCTCCGGCATCATAGTAGTTGCGGGTACAACACGCCCTCCGTACTGGATTCCTGTTACCATTGACGAACTGTTTAAACTTCAACTTGATTATTACGAGTTGAATTATAAACTGAACAAGGAAGAATATGTTTCAGAGATAATAAATGTAATAAAGAACGATAGAGCAACCTATTCGCCCGAACAACTCAAACTTCCTGCTTACTACAACAGCAGCACTATTGCACGCATCACAGATAATGAAAACGAAAATCCATACATGCAGTTTAATCCGGAATATTTCGACCGGTCGTTGCCTCGTAACGATGTACAAATAATTGCAGTACACACACTCACAGAGGTATATAATGACAATTGCAATTGTTCAAAATATAACAACTATGAAGCCCAAAAGCACTGCGAGTTTGTTAAACAAATTGATGCCAATGCCCTGAAAGCGTTGCTCGACGTAAAATAATTGTAATACTATGAAATACCTGATATTATTGACCCTGATTTTTACCACAACCGCTTTTGCCGTTGGTAAAGATGATTGCCGGAAATGTGGCCAGCGTATAATCACCTGCCGGGATTTGGATATGCAAAGGCTGGAATTTGCTTCCGATTTTACCGCAATTGAAGATACCTTAGATCGTCTTGTGCAGTTTGACCACAGGTACTATGGCGTTGAAGCAAAAGGAATCGTTCCGCTAGTTATTAAACTGTCGGGTTGTGATTCAAAATCAATGGCAGATGCAACGTTGGAACTGAGCGCTCAATACGGCTCCTTCAGCACCTCAAAAACTAAACCTGATGTTTCGGGCACAGCCCGGGTTTTATACAAGGCGCCGGACAAGGGCGTGGATGACCGCTTAAAGGTTGTTCACCGCTACACGGCATCAGACAGTACTTCAGTGGAAATATCAGACAAATGCATAGTAAGAGTACTGAAGCCTACAGACTCGATATATGCCGACATCACCTTGTGTCTGTTTGACCGGGAGGTGAAAGTTGACGGAGAAGGGCAAAAGGTATCAGATAATATAAATGATTGTATCTATTCAACAACGCTGGAGTGTCTGGTGGGTCCCGATGTCATCCGGATGCTACGATCACTGCGTCGTCCTCTAACACCTACCGAGAAGAAATTACCTTTAACCGTTTTGTCCGGCAGTTCACTGATAGATGTTTATAGTCCCGATTACACATCAAGATATACAAGAAGACATCCTTTGCATATATCACAGCATGAGACCAGAGAGGGGTACGAGAGGGTTAAGGGCGAAAAAAAATGGGTGAAAATCTATGAGAAGGTATGCGATGGTGCCTCAAAAGATGACGGTCTGCAGGTAACAGTTGAAAAGCTGAGAAATAGCGGGGCAACGGAAAATGCTCCGGATAACAGTTATGTGCTGCTTTTAAGCGGAGTGGGGCTGGATGCATCTGAGGGGAATGGGAAAGTAATGAGTTGGGATGATAATAAGGGGGAACTTGTATTGTACAGTTCAGCGCCCAGACTGCTCAATCCCGGTAAAACTGCATTTTCCGACCAGGAATATGGGGAAAACGAAAAAACTGAGCCGATTATTATTAGGGCAACGGGAACCGATGACCAAAAGCCAAAAGAAGTAGAAGCTGATCCTTTTGATGACAGTGTCGGTGATCCCCTGGCTTCTCTCTTGCCGCCAACCGGATTTGAAGATTACCTGCTTGGCCCTGTGGGTGATATTACCCTTTTCCTGGAAGGCACTTCATTTTATGACGAAGATTACAATGGAGGGCGCAGATCCGTTTGGAGGAATGCTCAAGTGAACCTGACATTATACCCTAAAGGCACAAAATCAATTAAGTCTGAAGATAACAATCAGATTGAGGAAAAGGACATGTTCGATGAGCCCAATCCGGAAGCTGAAAAACTGAGGAAAAGGGTGCTTGACAAGCTGAGAAAATATCTCCAGGAACATCCCGAAAGCATGTTCGGACCCAATGACCCTTTGGCCCCCTTGGTACCGGAAAAATAAGCGATTCGCCGGGCATGGAAATTTTTAAATCGGTTGAAACAATTACAATTGACTCAATTAAAACCAATTACCGAAACTCATGGCAATAATCACATCTCTTATCAAAAAATAAAAACGAATAACGATGAACAGACATGCACATACAACAATCAAATGGGTGTTTTGCCTTATCTTTCTGTTTATAAGCGTAATAGCCTTTGGCCAAACGAAAAGGCAGAAAGAGATGGCGGATGCAATAAGAGCCCAGGTTCTTAAAAATATGGGCGACGAAGATTTGAAGAGCCTTTTGAAGGGGCGCATCATTATTAATATCTATCAAATAAGCCATTCTAAGCCTAAATCTGATCCTCCTAACCCTAATGATAAATATAAAGAGAGTTGTATACAACAGCAAACATCAATCAAAACCGAGATTTACGGAAGAGCTTATCCGGACAGAGTTAAAACGTATATGAAATATCCTGCTGAACGCTGGAAGCTTGGAGAAGGCTGGCATATTCCCGTTTTTCTCGGCGGCAGTTCTTATGATGAAGTAGGGGGAACAACAAAAGAGTACACTTTGAATGTAGCTTATAAAAGTATATCGCAAGGTTGGGCGGATCTCAATAAAACTTCGGGAAAACCTCCACAATGGAAGTATGTTGTAACAGGAAAACAGTCCGCTGAAGGGGGCAACGATTTAGAAGCTATAAATATTGAAATAAAATCATACGTGGAGGCAGGGAACCCCAAGGTTGTACCGTTAACGCCGAAACCGGAATATGTGTTATGGATCACCGGCGGAAAAAAGTTGAAATATATGAATGAACAGCCGGTAGCACCCGGGGAAAATTTTCGTTGGAACGATGAAACGAAGCAACTGGAGGCAGTTGATAAGCCTGTAAGCCTGGGTATTCCCTACACTATCAATGATCCAGATATGCCCTATGAGGATGAGGAAGGCACATATACATATGAACAGTTGCTGATCAAAGATGTAAAAGAATTCGATGCTTTTTTGCTTAATCCTCGTGTCTATGTTTTTGAAGGTACGGCAAAACGCTATACAAATGAATATCCTATCGAAACCACCACTTACGTTTCGGTCAACCTTGTTTTAATCAACGATGGACCGCTTCCGCCACCGTCTAACCCCCCACCGCCTTTGGCGCCATTGGAACCTGATGATGACCGTTTGGCGCCATTGGTACCGGAAAAATAAGCCATTCGCCGGACTTTGAAGGAGAGGACAACCTGTTTCCGCCAATTGTAAACATAAACACTGAATATAATGAAGCTAATTCCGTTTTCAATCATTCTGATTTTGCTTTTTAAAAGCTCCGTTTTTTTTGCACAAAATGCAGAAGGCCGCCAATTGTGGCAACTCACGGCGAAGGTGTCGAATAGCTATACTTCCAAAGTAGATACCATCGATAGACTAGCCGATGAAGTCTATGGCAATGATCGGGTTAGAGAATTTCATGCAACCGGGAAAGGATCATCAAGCGGACAGGTTATTGCAATCATCGAAAATTGGGCCGAAAATCCTGAAACTGAATTTTATTATAACCCGGATGCAGGTGAACCCAAAAACGCAACGGTTTCCGGATCCGGATCAGAAGAAGGATGGCAGTTGGAAAAAGAAGTCATCGGTGGTAAACTAATTATGGAAAATGCCAGTACTGATCAGGCTTCTGGAGGATCGACCGCAAAGCTAACTTCAATCCAATTTACATATACCGGTGATGAAAAATCGGCCGAAATAGGTATTGCAATCTTAGCAAAGGGATTTGACAAGCGACGATATTTTTATGACGGTAAGACTACCGATAACGGAGAAAACATCGAAAAAAGCATTTCTTGCATTGCAAGCTGCGACCAGTCTTCCAAAAAGGGTTGTTCAATTACAAAAACAGACAAGGGGTATCAGGCCAGTTGGAATTTCAGTAGAAGTTGGCAAGCACAAACCTATTCGAAAGGGATGGGATTTTTCACCGAGGAAAAATCACTGCAAATTACCATAGTTCCTTATAAGGAATCCGACAAGCCCGAAGTATCGCTTTACGGCTGTTCTGAACTCGGCACAAACGACCGGTACGATGTTTTTGCTTCAGGAAAGCCTGAAGGTGGAAAATACAGGTTTTGGGTGGAACCCGCTTCGATGATGACTGTGGAAGCCGATGACGAATCGTCTGCCATCCTTACAGGAGCCACTCCGGGGAAAGGTACGCTGTATGTTGAATATACTGCTCCCAATGGTAAAACGGCGCAAGCCTCGAAAGTTGCTTCTTATGTAAAGGTTGAAAATTACAACGGCGGACAGCCCATGCCACAGATTGCATTGTACGACATTGACGGAAAAAAACAATCGGGTATAAAGACTGTTCCCGTTGATGCGCAACCGGCCAATGCCTCCGAACTGGTGAAATTTGTACCGGCTGATCCGGGCATTTTATCGGCAGTTGGTGTTGGCAACGAAGTTACGCTCCAGGGTTTACGCGTAGGGAAAACCACCCTTCAGGCCAAAACCGATTGTGACGAAAAAACCGGACCTGCCGTTGAAGTGGAAGTAGTAAACTGCGACGACGAAACCAAGGCTGCGTTGGAAAAAATGAGGAAAGCTGCCATCGAAAACCTGGTGGATGCCACTGAGCGGCTTCAAAAAACCGCCGGGTCAAAAGAATTTGAAAAGGCAAGGGACGAGCTTGTGAGTTCAACCGTTAAATTGTTGGCCAAAACCGGACTCACCATAATTGGAAGCGGACATGCGGAAGGTGCGGTGGAAACTGCCATTAAAGTTGTCGAAGCAGGTGAGGCGGCTTCGGAAATGCTTGCCAGCGCAAACTCTCACGAATTTTATGAAAAAGCTTTTGAAGGAGCATTAAAAGCTGTTGGTTCGAGCGCTACAAAAGCATTAGTGGGGGTAATGGGTGTTCATGAGGCTGCTAAGGAATTTGCTGAAAATATTCGTGAAATTTTAAAGCACGAAGCAGAACTCGAAGATATGGAAAAAGGTTACGAAGCAGCCTCGGAAAATCTGAAACGCATCGAAAAACGGCAGCAGTTTTGTAAAAATGGCACTGGACAGCCACAGGCCAAAGAACAGCCGAAATCGGACCAGACCCCAAAATCCTCCGATCCAACACCGCCGAAAGATTCAACCCCAACTCCAAAACCAAAACCGACAACCGGAGAACAGCCTAACCCCACCGAACCAACACCGGCAGAGCCAAAATCGGGCGACGAGGTTATTGGCGATCCCGAACCTCCAACCGTCCCGCCCAGGCAGGTCGGGTTACCTTACGAGCCGTCGGATTGCGGGTGCGGCCAATCAAAAGATCTGACAATAAAATCAGCCGATTTTTCGAAACTGGGCATCGGAATGAAGAACCTCGGCGATTGTGTTGAAAAGTTCAGGAGCACAACACTCACCGACTATCAGCTTTCCCTTCAGGAAATTTCGGAACTCACCGATTCGCTTTCCACTACCTTGAAATCGGATGCGGCAGAATTTCTGGTCAAGGCCAAAGCGTCTAAACCGCGTCTCGATGAACTTGTTTCGCGTGTAAGATCGTATGACAAAGCCGGAAATGAATTCCTGAAGAAAATGGATAAATGTCCCGATTCTGTGACCACGGGTATGGAAATTTTTAAATCGGTTGAAACAATCACGGTTGATTCAATTAAAACCAATTACTGAAACTCATGTCAATAATCATATCTCTTATCAAATCATAAAAACGAATAACGATGAACACACATGTACATACAATAATCAAATGGGCTTTTTACCTTATCTTTCTGTTTACAAGCGGAATAACCATTGGCCAAACGAAGAAACTGAAAGAGATAGAAAAAATACTAAAGGCTGAGCAAGCCATCAAAAGTTCGGGTAATGAATTTTTGACAGGGCGTATCACTATTACTATTAATAGAATAACCTATCATTATCCACCTAAAAACGGCAAACGGCGTTGCGAACAAGAGCAAACAGTAATCACATCCGGCTTTTATGGAAGATCCAACCAATACAGGGTGAAAATGTATATGATAAAACCTTCCGAACGCCTGACGTGCGATAATTGTCCCGTTTTTGAGGGCAGAAGCAAGTTTGCACTGAAACGAGACCCTGCCACAATGAAAATTATTGAATCCAAAGATTACCCTTTGCAGGTAGCCGTTCAGAGTATTAATCAAGATTGGAAACAGGTGGGTAAAGAAGAACAATATGTTGTAACGGCAAAATCGTCTGCTAACGGAAGCAACGAAATAGAAGCAATAAAAATTCAAATAAAACCCTACCAACCGGCAGAAGAGGGTGATGATGAACAACTTGCGCCATTAGTGCAACAAGCGCCACCATATGCGATCTGGATTACCGGAGGAAGATGGTTGAAAAATTTAGACCGTCCCGAAACAAGCGGAGAAAATCTACGTTGGGATGATCTCGCGGAACAATTAATACCAGTTGATGAACCTGTAGGCTTGGGTATTCCTTTCCAAATCACGGATAATCCGGTACTGATTCAGGACATAAAAGGATTCGATGCTTTTTTGCTTAATCCATGGCGTGCCTATAGTTTTTCCGGTATGGCAACCCCCGTCTATGATAAAAATAGTTATTACGAAATGACAACCACCGTTTCGGTCAACATTAATTTAAGCGCCGACACCGGTGAAGCGCTTGCACCATTGGAACCTGATGATGACCGTTTGGCGCCATTGGTACCGGAAAAATAAGCTGTCATAAATGTTATTGCCTTACTTTTTTCAGGAAGTCCGACGGTGTAATGCCAAACTGTGTTTGAAAGCATTTGGTAAAGTAGGATGGTGAAGTGAAACCAACCCGGAAGCAGGTTTCTCTTATGGTTATGTCTTCGGAGCTGAGTAATCCGGCAGCCTTCTTTAGCCGTATGATCCGTATGAAATCATTCGGAGTTACTCCGGATATTCCTTTTACTTTCGCAAAGAAATTGGAGCGTCCCATACAGAGTTCTTGCGCTAAAAAGTCAACGGTTAAATAGGGCTCCGCTATGTTCTCTTCTATAATCCGAGACATTTTATCCAGAAAAATCTTGTCGATATTGGTGTTGGCTACTGTTGATAGCGCCACCAAGGGCTCTTGCATAAAGTTATCTCTGATTCGTTTTCTGTTCAACAACAAGCTTTTTACCTGCGCCTTTAGGAAATCCGAAGAAAATGGTTTGGCAACATACACATCGGCACCGTAATCCAATCCTTGAATCTGGTCGGTTTCGCTTACTTTTGCCGTTAATAATAAGATGGGGATATGACTGGTTTGAATATCGTTTTTTATCCGTGAGCATAGTTCAAATCCGTCCATTTTGGGCATCATGACATCGCTTATTATTAAATCGGGCTGTTTCTTTTCGAGTTGCTGTAAGGCGTCTTCTCCATCAACGGCGGCAATTACTTCGTATTGTTCTTTAAATAATCCGGACAAAAAAATCAATAAATCGGCATTGTCATCTACAATCAATAGAGAATTTTTTGCGGTTTTAGTGAATAAAATATCATTCCTGCCTTCAAGTTGATCGTTATCCAAATAATACGGAGCGATCTCTTCTTTTATTTTATTGGCAGGGTTATTATTTTCTGCCGGCAGTTCTATTATAAACTCCGATCCTTCTTCTTTTTCGCTTTTGAGTGTGAGTGTGGCATTTAAAAGCGTGATTAAACTTTTTACTAAAAACAGTCCTATACCTGTGCCTATTTGGTCATTTAGGTTGTTTTGGCGGATCTGATAAAAAGGTTTGAATATGTTTTTTTGTTCCACTTCATTTATTCCTATTCCGTTGTCCTTTATCCGTAGAGAGATTTGTTTTGTTTTTTCATCTTCGGTCAATTCTATCCATATGGTGTTGGAGGTGAATTTTAGGGCGTTGGATAAAAGGTTGCTGACAATTTTAGTGAGGGCGTCGGGGTCTGTATAGAGATAACATCCCTTGGGCGGCAATGCGATATTCAGTTGAATGTTTTTTAAATCGGCCGATAATTTAAATCTCGTGTAAATATCGGCTACGAGTTCGTTTAAGTTTATCGTTTGAAAATTTAATCTTATTCCGCCTTCTTCTATTTTTCTAAAATCCATCAATTGATTGACAAGGGTAAGCAGTCGTTGGGCGTTGCGTTCAATGATCTGTAAATCGGGCATAAAATCGGTAATCTTACCTGTCGACTGCATGATGTGGTCCAGTGGCGCCAGAATTAAGGAGAGAGGGGTCCGTATTTCATGTACTACATTGGTAAAGAAGTCAATTTTAGCATCATAAAGTTGTTTCTCTTTTTCAATTTCCAGGTATTCTATCTTTTTCTTGTGCTCTTTTTGCATTCGATGCAAGAAATAATAAAGCAACCCCAGCAAGAGAAGGACATAAATAATAATAAAGGGCAGGGAGAGCCATGCCGGCGGTAGGACTTTGATGCGTAAGGATATGCCTTTTTCATTCCAAACGCCGTCGCTATTGGCGCCAATGACGCGTAAGACATAGTTCCCTGCAGGTAAATTTGTGTAACTTGCCCGGGGTATGTCTTGTATTTCCGTCCACTCTTTCTCAAAACCATCCAGTTTGTATTTGTATCTGTTTTTCAGGGGGCTTATGTAACTCAATGCGGCAAAATTAATGCTGAAGATGGAATGTTTGTTTTTCAGTACGATTTTTTCTGCATATGTAATGGATCCCTTAAGTGGCGAGTCGCTGGTTTCACTGTCCACGTGCTTATTGAAAAGGGAGAAGTCGGTAAATACGAGTTGGGGCGGGCGGTAATTTTGTTTTATTTCGGTAGGCCGGAATCCGTTAAATCCATTTATACCGCCAAAATAGAGGGTGCCATCTGACATTTTTATCCCTCCGTTGGGCGAGAATTGGTCGTCTTGCAATCCATCGTATTTGGTATATACTTTCCAGCTGTTTTGTTCCGGATAATAGCATAGCAGTCCGTTACTGGTAGAGAGCCAGAGTGTGTTGTGGTCCGGTATGATCTTATAAATCACATCGCTTGGAGCGCCCGTTAAAGGAACGGGAATAAAGATGTTTTTATCATAATCAAAATAACAAAGGCCTTTACCGTCTGTACCTATCCAAAGTTTCTGTTCTTCGTCAATGGCCGCTGTTACAATCTTATTGGATGGAAGCCCGTTACTCCTGTTGGAGTCATAGTGGTAGTTTTCCCACAGATTGGTTTTGCGGTCTAACCTGAAAATACCTTTATTCAATGTCATTACCCAAAGAAAACCTTTCACATCTTCCAATATATACGTCACATCGGCCGAGCGCATCTGTTCAATTCGGGTAAAATCATCACTGAGCGGGTTATAACAATTCAACCCCAGTGAAGTGCCCACCCATAAAACTCCGTATATGTCTTTGTATAGAGCATACACTCCGGACGAATAGAGCGAATGGGACGAGCCATTGGTGTTGTAATTTTTTATCTTTCCTGTTTTAAGGTTGAGTACGTCCAATCCTCCCATATACATCCCTACATACAGATGGTCTTTATCCCACAGCAAAGCGTGTATATTTTCATACGTCACTTTGGTTTGATAAGATATAAATTCGTTTTTTTCCCTATCCCAGTAATACAATCCGGCATCATCGGTCCCTAACCATAAGTTTTCTTTTTCGTCTTTCGCAAAAACGCTGACGATACGCCCGTTGATAGAAGTATTTGAGCGCCCGTAATAAGAAAAGTTTGTATTGTTGGGCGCCAGATAGTTTACACCTCCAAAATAGGTGCCTATCCAAAGCCCTTTTTCGTTGTCAATAAACAGGGAGTGAAGAAACTTGTCGTTCAACCCTCTGTAATTGTTTTCCGCAGGTTTTAGCCAATTTATTTTACCGGAAGCAACGGAATACGAAATAAGCCCTTCGTCGGATGCTAAAAGCAGGGTGCCGGGTTCATACTCCACGATACTTCTTATTTGAAGCATATGATACGGGTACTCCGGTTTTATGACTGGATTGAATTTGCCGTTTTTTCGGTCAAAAAGGAAAAGTCCCTTTCCGGCATTGCCTACCCATAAATTGGCTTGCGAATCTTCAAAAACCACTAGATTCTTGAGTGCGTCGGCATCGATATAAGAAGAGAATGCATGTGTTAACGGATTATAACTACAAATCCCTTTGTCAATAGTAGTGATCCAGATGATACCGGACTTATCTTCGGTAATGTGTTTTATGTTATTTGACGGAATTTGTCCGGCAGTATATTGCAATAACTTTCCGTTGGCTGAATAACAAAAAACACCCTGGCCCACCGTGCTAATCCACATATTGTTGTGGCTGTCTTTAAATACGTAACTTACGTACGAGTGTATTTTCACACCGCTATCGGTAGCCTGCTCAAAAGGTAGAAATGAGCCTTTTTCTAGACTGTAAAGGGTTAATCCGCTGTCCGAAGCAATCCACAAACGGCGCAAATGATCTTCGCTTATGGAGTAAATAACATTTCCGAGAGTGATTTTATCCGATGAATTTTTAACTACGCTGATGTGCAATCCATCAAAAGAGTGAAGCCCGTTAATAGTACCAAACCACATAAGCCCTTTGCTATCCTGGAAAATACTATACACCGCGTTATTCGACAATCCGTCATTGATGGTGTAATGCCTGAAGAACTGTCCGTGAACAGAGAGTACGCAAAACAACATAAGGATTGTAGAATAATATTTGAGGCGTTCTTTTTTCATTTACCGGGATTGAATTTAAAAAAAGGCAAATCTATTTTTAAAGTACAATGTTACGTTTTTTTTGGTATCCGGACAAATGTTTTGCGACGCAAAACTTCACAGCGGCCTTAATAAGTGAGCCGTCAGCAGAGTGTTATTCGTTACATATATTTCCTGCTTCTTCTCTCAACGAGCATTTCAGCAACATTTCAGGCCCGATGCCTACATAACCGTAAGAGGGATCTTTTACGCGTGCAGAGATGAAATCCCGATACCAATCCAACCAGGGGAACTTATAGTTGTAAATTTCGGCAGCGTGTACCCTAAAACCGTCGCCTGCTTGCTTCGGAAGGACGCAGCCGCGCGATGTGTAATACACTTCGCCCACGGTATGCAGCCACTCGTGTATCCACATGCCCGGATCATTGTTTCCGAAATAAGACAGTTTATCTTCTATTGTTCCGTTACCCACATCAAATTTGATGGTTACATAGCCCGTTTTCATGCTGCTGCTCATAGGCTGGGCCCAGCCCAGGCCTAAATAGTTGCCCGCCAGTTCGCATCCCTCGAACTTTTCGCGCCAAAAAACGAATATACAGTCATAATCGCCCGGTTTTATATCGATATGCCGGGTGAGTTCTTCAGGCTCCAATACATATCCGGAGTTTGTTGAATTTATTTTTACGGGTTCATCCAGGTCTTTTCGTGTAACTTCCCACTGCATGGTGCCATAAGCGTATTTTTCAAAATGTTCGGTAATGCTCCATTGGAAATAGTTGTATCCGGCATCTAGCTCTTCTTTGGAAAACCGGGTGGTGCAACCGCCTCCTTCGGCAGCCGATATACCGACCCACAGGGCTTTCCAAACCTTGGGCTTCGGCTGGTCTTCGCCGGTAAACGTCAAGACCGTGTTTTCTTGAAAATCCATCTCTTTTCTAAGATATTTCCAGCTGTCTTTCAGTGCTATTCCTACGACATGTTTCCCTTTTTTCAATGAAACCGCTGCCGGAGCCACTCGCTCGATGTATTTCCCGTCAATGTAAATATACCCTTTTTCTCCTGCCGGAGTATTAATTTCCGCCACCACATTATTTGTAGGGACAGGCGGTTCAGGAGTGTTTTTGCTGCACCCCTGCAAGACTGAGAACAGTATTGAGATAAATATAAAATTTAAAAATATTTTTTTCATAAATTTTGTCTGTTTAATTATTAACTTAACTTTTGCATATTTTTCCGAATAGTGCATGCGGCTAAAACAGAGATATTTAGATATTTTACGGGGTGCCCATAGCTCGCGATGAACGTGATGCGCGAGCGAGGATTTAGTCGCAATCATATGACTTGCGAAAGTTACATCCTCTATTTCAATGTAAATTTGATGGTTTCGCTCTCTTTTACAGTAAGGGTTTTTGTTTTGCCGTTTTGTATAATTTCCACTTGCAAACGGTTTTGGGGAATCCGTTTTACTTCAATGTCAAAAACGGTATTAAAAGCGTGGATGCGACGTAGTGCCATTTGGTCCCATTCGGCGGGCAGCCTGGGCGTAAGTGTGAAACTCTTTAGTCCCACGGGGCGGATGCCAAACATTCCTTCGGTGATAATCCGTCCATAGAGCCCGCTTTCGGCAGAGAGGTGACGTTGTTCGCCTTCGGGCCACGCTTCAATGGCATAAGGCACGTGATCGCCCAAAAGGCGCGTTGCCGAATAGTGATGCAGGAATTTTGTAGCTTTTTCCGTTTCGCCTACGGCATATACGCCCCGTAAAGCATAAAGGGTAGAACGATCCCAAAATGTTTCGCTGCCTGCTTGGGTCAGCAGTCCGTTTTCTGTCCATAAGCGGGGAGAGAACAGAGCGTCAATTGTGCCGGAAACTCTTTCGTTAATTCCTACGGTGAGGGGAATACATATCCAGGAGCGCAGGACATCGTTACCTTTATAATAAGCATAAGTGTTGAATCCTTCTACGGTAGCGCCAAAATATTTTTCTATATTTTCCCGAAGTTTGGCCGCTTGGTCGTGATAGGTTTTTGCTCCTTTCTGGCCTATCTCATCCGCGAGGTAGGCTGCCGACAGGAGTGCATCGTAATAGAGTGAAGAGGTGCAAAGATTGGCGTCGCCCGAGGGAAAACGGTTTTCCAACTCGTCGGTATCCGACATGACTACACCCTGAGGATTCAGTTTCGATTGGTTGTAGTGTAAGCACCATTCTATAAGGGGCCATAGCTGAAGGGCTTCTGCTTTACTGCCGCGTGCCAAAGCGTACCGGGCGGCCCCGTATGCAATCATGGCGGCATCCCCCCTGTCGCCAACGCCGTTCCAAATATCAAGGCCTTCGGCTATGATAGAGCTGGGTATCGGTTTGTTTTCCGGATTCATAAAACGGGCGAAGTGCATAAAAGAGTTTAATGCGGAAGCGTTGCCATACTCATATCCGGTAAATGGGAAGTAGGGATTGATGTACTCTGCCTGATCGTTTGCCCAGATGGCAGCGTAGTATGATTCGCCGCCGGGACCGTGCATAGGCCCACCTTTGGTTTGGTAAATACTTTCGCAGGCCCGGATTTTAGAAAAGGCAAACATATGGTCTATGATCTTATCGGGAGTTTCGAGTTCCAGATTATTCATCCAAGAGGTAACGAGGTTGTCCCTGTTTGCTCTTTCCTGATTAATATTCAGGTCGATAGAGGCTTCGTCTTTCCGATAGGCAGCAATGTAAGCGCTGAAAGACAATTCTTCTCCGGGGTTTAGGTTGAAGGCTCCGTTTTCGACAATGGCTGTTTCTATTCTATAAGTGCCATCCACACCTTTGACCCTATCGGTATAGATCCTGTTTTTAGAGTCGGGTATTTCAATATACAGAGCTCTTTTCCCTGTATTAATGATTTTATACGTTTCAATCAGGAACGGCTTATCGGTAGAAGGAAAGTATTCGCGCAGCAACGTAAAGCTATCGTCTCTCCATAGGTCAAAGCGGCTTTCTACGGATAATTTCCCTTTAAGGGTTATTTTTTGTACTTTTTCATTTTGCAATTCGCGTCCGTTTACGGTAATAAGATCCAGCGGATTCCAGTTAAAACGACGCATCAGGCTCGCGTGGGTATTGTTAGGTATTGTTCTGAGCAGGGGCCATACCATACTTTTATTGAGGGTAAATGCGCCTTGGCTGTTTACTCCGTAACGAAGCACTACCGATACGCTCTTGCCGCTCATTTCAATGTGATCGGTGTGGGGAATATCGGCACCTATTGTCCAATAGATGCTGCCGTCATCGGCTATTTTCCAACGCTGTTCATTTGCTTTGGCTGAGAATAGGGTCAAAAGAGCAAAGGCTGCCCAGATCAGATTTTTTTTATACATAACGACAGAGAAATTAAGGGATTTGAATGGTAAATAAAATGAATTTTCGGGAATAAAACAAATGTCCTATTCCCGAAAATAACAACTGGTTATTTATATCCCGGATTTTGTATCAGTTTATCGTTCTTCTGAATTTCGCTTCTCGGAATAGGCAATAAATAGTGGTTGGGAGTTATAAATTTGCGATCAGGCTGTACGGTGATGATGGTGTATGTTTTATCTCCGTTTGGCTTGCGTACAACTCTTATTCCCTTCCCGGGCATATTGTCTGTCTGTTCAGCTATTTTCCAGCGTCTTACGTCGAAAAACCGATGGTCTTCAAACGCCAGTTCAATCTTGCGTTCGTGCTGTATGCGTTTCAGCAGCGCGTCACCTGTTTCTGTGATATCGGGCAATATTCCGGCTTTTCCGCCACGTGCCCGGGCGCGGATTTTATTCACGTATTCACGGGCAGTAGCTTCATCGCCTAAATGGTATTTGGCTTCGGCGTAGTTTAGGTATATTTCGCCTAAGCGGCAGAATACCCAGGGTTGTTTGCTCTTGTCCGACCAAGCATTTTTTAACGATTCGTCCATGAACTTGCGCAGGGTATAGCTGGTTTTAGCGGCGTTCCATCCTTCGTTGCCGAATCGGCTGCTACGGCCACCGGATTTTCCGTCTTCATTTTCCCAAAAATCTACAACGTCGCCTCTGAACGTTTGTCCGTCACAAAGGATGGACGCATATAAGCGGGGATCTCTGTTTTTCCACGGATCAGAGGTGGCGGTTGCATAGTTGGCCGGATTGGGCATAGTGCCGTCTTCGTTCTCGTAAGAGTCCACCATGCCTTGCAATACACAGGTGGCGGAATATCCTCCCCAACCGTTTGGCGTATTGGTCCAGTCGAAATAGGTGCCAAATTCCTGGGTGTATAAGCGTTGGAAAATAATTTCGGAGCTTCTGGGATTGAGGAATAATCCTTGGTAATCGTTATCCAGGCGGTATCCCAATTTCATCACTTCTTCGGCTGCTGTGGCCGCTTGTTGCCATTTTGCCTTGTCGTTTGTGGTATTCCACAGCGGACTTGCCATATACAACAGCATACGAGATTTCAGGGCAAGCGCAGCGCCTTTGGTGGCGCGCCCGAAGTTCTCTCCGGTCTGTTTTTCGGGCAGCAAGTCGGCCGCTTTCTGAAATTCCTTCACCACAAAGTCGGCGCACTCCTCGTAACTGTTTCGTGGCACCATTAAATCGGGATCATTCAAGTTCAGTGTTTTGGTGATTAAAGGGACGCCTCCATACATATTTACCAGGCTCATGTAGTAAAACGCGCGAAAAAAGTGGGCTTCACCGGTCAATGTATTTCTTGACGTTTCGTCGAGCGCTTGCAGCACGTCTAAATTATTGAAAAATATGTTGATGTCCTTTATTTTGGCGTAATAGTCAGACCAAATGTTTATGCCTCCGATTTGATCGGGGGTCATAGCACCGTTGTTTACATTGTGATAACCTTGCCAATTAAAGTTACACATCGATTCATCGCTTACAAAACGTAGTGAATATTGATCTGCATAGACCCAGTCTGCTCCCCACCCGGCTTTTAAGAACGCGTAATGCTTGGTAAGATAAGCCTCTGTGAGGGCAAGGTCTGAAAAGATTCCCTTTTCCGTATAGGAGTCCTTGGGGTCGATATCAAGAATATTACAAGAGGTAAATATGCCTAATGTAATGGCTGCTATTATGTATTTTATTTTCAGTGTTTTCATCTGTTTATAATTTTATTTTCGTTTTTTTTAGAAACTCAATGTCAAACCTACCGTATAAGTTCTCGATTGCGGATAATACTGGCCGGCAGAAGTGGCGCTTGATTCCGGGTCTTGGAACTTAATTTTGTCGATAGTGAATAAATTATTCCCGGTCAAGAACACCCTCAGTGCTTCAATTTGTAGGTTTTTCGTCCATTCTTTGGGTAAGTTATACGCAATTTCTACGTTTTTCAAGCGGATGAATGAGGCATCGTAAAGCCAGAAATCGCTCCAGCGGGTGTTGTTATTACTGCCTGCTTCTTTATCAAACGCTCTTGGATACTTGGCGTTTGGCGTTTCTGCTGCCGAGATCCAGCGATTATCGTAAAATTCTTTTTGCGTGTTTAGCGCGTAGGGAACGATCATTTGGTAAGCTTGAGCTTGTCCTGTCCACAGCATGCTTGCTTCAAAACCTTTCCAGGTTATTCCCATATTTATCCCGTACACGATGCGGGGAATGTTTCCGTTTGAGCTTCGGATGCGGTCATTGTCCGTTATGGCTTTATCATCGTCTATATCTACGTATTTTATATCGCCCGGCTTGGTGTTGGGCAAGTGTGGTGAATTGTCTATCTCTTCTTGCGTTTGATAGATGCCGTCGGATTTTAGATAGAGCCAGGTATCCATGGAGTGTCCTGTTCTTCTTTGCCAGTCGGGTACATTGGCCGCTTCGTCAAAAAAGAGGATGGTGTTTTTAGTATAGGTGAAATTTCCGCCGATGTAATACTTTATTTCATTCACGCTGCGGGTGTGGTTTAAAGAGAGTTCAAAGCCCTTGTTGGATACTTCTCCGATATTTTGGTCGGGAAGGATGAGTCCGGTATAGTCGGGGATAGAGGCTTGTTTTTTAGTTAAAATATCGTTTCGTTTTTGATAGAAATATTCACCGCTAAAACTCAATAACCCGTTCCATAAAATAGCGTCCAACCCTATATTTTTAGAGTCCACTTTTTCCCAGGTGATGTCGGGGTTACCGGTACGTCCTACCTTGAATCCTTTATGAAGCGCCGGATCTTCTCCATAAATAGCGCCATTGACCATATTGAATGTGTTCAGGTATTGGAACGCATCTACCCTGTCATTTCCCAATTTACCCCAAGAGGCTCTTAGTTTCAGGTCATTGGCAAAAGGAAGAGCCTCTTGTATGAATTTTTCTTCACTCATGCGCCAGCCTACCGATAAGCCGGGAAAAGTTCCCCAACGTTTGCCCTTCGGGAAATTCATAGAACCGTCGTGGCGCAGCGTGAATTCTGCCAGATAACGGTTTTTATAGGCGTAATTGAACCGTCCGAAGAGGTTCTGGCGGGCCGAAGAAAATGCATTTCCCCCGTTTGTTTTGTCTTTTTCTCCTCCAAAATCCAAATAGTCGGGACGGCTGCTCATATAGTATCCTCTCCAGGCCCAAAAATTATCTGTATCAAACTGATTTTGCTCATAAGCGACAAAGGCTCCGATATCGTGTATGCCGAATGTCCTTTCATAATTCAATTTCAGGTTAAACGTTTTGGACAAATCATTGGATGCCTCTTGATTTAGGTTAATCATATTGCCGTCCATATTGGTTGTTTGCTTAACGTAGTCGTCATTGACTGTGTCGTAATAATACGTATCCCACGTATCCCAGAATTTTTTCTCGCTGCGGTAGCGCCTGTCGATAGCAGCGTATCCCGATAAGGATAATCCTTTGGTGATCCAGGGCATTTTTAAGTCAAATCCTATTTTGGTGTCAAGGAAAAGATCCTTCACCTTGTCGTATCCTATATCGCTCCCGTTAGCCAATACCGCTAGGTTGTTCCCGTTTGCCAATCCCGGCCCGGGTAGCCCGTTGGGGTAGTAATCGTATAAAAACGGATAGGCGTTAAAGGCTTCCCAAAACATTGTTCCCGTGCCATAAATGGAATTGTTCCGGTCTTCGTTGCGTACGGCCAAGTCTAAATTAACCGTTAAATAGTTGTTTATCTTGGCATCTATATTGGAACGAAGTTGTGTGGTTTGGAAGTTAAAAACGGTATTGCGGTAATTGGGTTCCTGATAAAAGTAATCCCCCGAAAGATAGTACTTCACGTTTTCGCTACCTCCATTCACCGATATTGAATGGCGCGTTTGTGGTGCGAAGTCGCGAAAGGTCGCTTTCATCCAGTCCGTATCGCCATACTGTTTACGATTAATCGTTCCATCCAGATATCCGCCCTTGATATTGGCGTATCTTGGATTGGCGGTTCCTGTGTTCCCCACTTCAATTTCATCTGCCCAGGTCATATATTCATAAGCATTTAACAGTTTAGGGGTACGAGTAAATTGAGAGAGCGTATAAGCTCCGTTGTAGGTGATGGTAGGCTTGCCGGTTGTACCTCTTCTGGTGGTGATCAGTATAACTCCGTTTGCAGCTTGTGCTCCGTAAATAGCGGCTGAGGCATCTTTTAATACGTTGATGGATTCAATATCGCTTGGATTGATGCGTTCTAATCCGGCCCTATTGGCTACTCCGTCGATTACAATCAGGGGGCTGTTGTTGTTCAATGTGCCTTTACCGCGTATAATGATGTTTGAATAGTCGGCTCCCGGCTCACCTGAGCGGTTTGTCGCCACAACTCCCGGCAAGCGTCCGGCAAGCGTATTCGAAACATTTGCCATACCGGATGTTTTTAGTTCACCCCCTTTTATGGAGGCCACCGATCCGGTAATCGAAGCTTTCTTCTGTACACCGTATCCTACCACTACCACTTCGTCCAGCAGTTCATCGCTTTCTTTCAAGACGATATTCACCGTACTGTTTCCTTTCACGGCTACTTCTTGTGTTTGCATGCTCACGTAACTGATTCTTAAAATGGCATTAGGTGCTACGTTTGACAATACGTAATTTCCATGTTCATCGGTAGTAGCTCCCTGTGGGGGATTGCTTTTCAGCACTAATACGGATGCGCCTATAATAGGTTCGTTGTTTGCGTCGGTTACGGTTCCTCTTACCGTGATGTTTTGTGCAAACACTCCTAAGGATACTATACACATGCATGTAAATAGTAGAACCTTACGCTTGATAAATGAATTTTTCTGTTTCATCCTCATTTGATTTTTAATTAATAACTTGTTTTTCGATTGATGTTTGGTGTTTTTTGTACAACTTGAGGGAAGAGTGTCTTTATTATTTTATAATTGCGGCATAGCCTCCCCCGTCATACATTTTTATGGTTATTTTATCGTTTTTCTTTACCGTTTTTGTGTTTTTGGTTACATCTCGTGCTTGCCGGTCAACATTTATACCGTCCTCCCAGCTGGTCAGTGTGCGTTCACCGGTAATAAAGTCAAGCGTAATATCGAAGGATGCTCCTTTTTCTCCTGCCATACCGCCAATGTACCAGGTGTCTCCTTTTCTTCGGGCTACGATCACCTGTTTGCCCACATAGGCTTCAAGTACTCTGCTTTCGTCCCACACCACGGGTACGGCGCTTAAAAACTCCATGCTCACGGGCTCCCTGTAATAGTTGGATGGTGAATCTGCCAGCATTTGCAGCGGACTTTCATACACCACATACATGCCTAATTGATGGCAACGGGTTCCGATAGAGGCGGGAAGGTCAAACCATATTTTGAAATCCTTTGCATGGAAATTCTGCATGGCTCCCGGAGTGTAATCCATAGGCCCGGCCACCATACGTGAAAAGGGTAATATCAGATTGTGTGTGGGCGTAACAAATTCTGCCCATTTGTGATTTTCTAATCCGGCTACACCTTCAGAAGTGAGTACGTGGGGAAATGTTCTTGACCATCCGGTGGGTTTGTAAGCACCGTGAAAATCTATGAGCATTTTATATTGAGCAGCTTCTTTGGCCACGGTATAATAGAAATCGACCATACGTTGGTCATCCCTATTCATAAAGTCAATTTTTAGCCCTTTAATGTTCCATTTTTTATACTGTTCAAAGGCTTCTTTCATTTTTTGTTCAAAAGGTACCCAGGATACCCAAAGGATGATGCCCACGTTTTTTTTCTCCGCATAAGCAGTAAGTTCTTCCATATCCATCTGGGCGATGGGCTTGGTTACATCCCAATCTTCGGACCAACCATCATCAATAACGATGTATTCTATCCCGTACCTGGAAGCAAAATCAATATAATATTTATAGGTGTCGGTGTTGATACCGGCTTTAAAATCTACATCGTATAAATTGTTGGAGTTCCACCAGTCCCACACTATTTTACCGGGTTTTACCCAAGAGTAGTCTCCTGTTGATTCGGGCGCTAATTTATATACCAATTGACTGAGCATTAAATCTTTGTCGTTTTTAGCAATCACCATTGCCCGCCACGGATAATTTCTTTTTCCTTCCGTTTTTGCGAGGTAGGCAGCACGTTTCGTGGGGTAACATACACGCCCTTCCGTCGGTTTTTCTTCCAACACATAGGCTGCAAATTTACCTTGCAATTCATGTTCGCTCTGTTTTTGTAAAAACATTCCCGGATAGCTTTCCAAATCGGATTCTGTAATCAGTATGCGCGCGAGCGAATCGGTTTTTATCAAGACCGGTGTGCTGCAAAACTTATCCGTTATTATTTCAGATAATTTAATGGGGTAAAATTGAGGTTGTTGTGCAGAGATCATGCTTCTCTCTTCGGGAAATAAAGCCGTATAGTCATCGGCAAAATTATAAGTAACATTTTCACTGATCACTTTTACAGGTTTGCTGAAATTGGTACTGAAACGGTATGCCAAACCATCGTCGTAAACCCGGAAATGGATGTTGTAAGCTGCAGTTTTTAACGTCATTTCGTTGTAATGGTCTGCGATAGTTTCCGATTTTTGCCGTATAATTGGCTTCAGTATGCTATTAGCGCTAAAGTGATCCACTTTTGTTACTTGCATATTATTACCTATTTCCATTCCATTGTCAAAAGTCATAGAAAGTGGGGATGGCTTTAGGATAGTTTTACCGTCGACGCTTACCGTGTAGGTCGTATTTGCACCTACATTCACATCAACAATAATAGTTCCGTCAGGAGACATTACTTTGTAACTTTTAGCATTTAGGGTTAACGCCGATAGGAAGAATATAACCCATATAACATTTGTTTTCATCATAACTTAAAAAAGGTTGTTTGGAAAGTATTATGTGGACAAAAGTAGGATAAAGTGCGACCTTTCGTTATTAGAATAATCCGATTAACAACAACTATCGTACGGAGCGCATAACTCGAAAGTCCAGAATTATGCAATAAAAATCCAAAAACCTGCTGCCGGGATTATGGCAACAGGCTTCAGCATTTCTGATAAGATCAAACGGGAATTTAATCATTAGCCCTCACGTATTCGGTGGTACTGAGTGCGGCGATTGTGCCGTCGCTCACGGCTGTGGCTACGCTTTACGATAAACGATTCGATTAATATTTTTATTATTTTTTGATATAACTTTCAACAGGTGAAATAATTTTTATTATTATCCTGTTAGTACCAAGGGATGTGATGCCGGAAGTATCCCTTTTAAACCCTAAGCAAAAAGTTAAAAAGCGAAAAATAAAACGTTAAAAATGAAAATAGTTGTTGAAATTTAATTTTTTGTTATTTAATTTGTCAGACAAATAATATTTATAGTATCTGAAAAGATGATTCTATGGAAAGACTTAAAATTCAAAATAACTCTGTCACCCTTGTAGATCAGGTTGAAGACAAGCTTTTGAGTTATTTCAGAGAGAAAGATCTAAGAAAAGGAGACGCTATTCCCAATGAAATGGAGTTAACAGTATCGCTGGGTGTTTCAAGGAGTGTAGTACGGGAGGCGTTGAGCAGGTTAAAAATGATGGGTATCGTTGAAACCCGTACCCGTCGTGGAATGATTCTCTCGGAGCCCTCCTTACTCGGCGGAATGAAAAGGGTTGTGGATCCCCGGATATTAAGCGAGGATACTCTGTTTGATATACTTGGATTCAGGATAGTACTTGAAATAGGGATTTGCAGTGAAATATTCAGAAAAATTACCCCTGCCGATATTGATAATCTTGAAGAGATTGTAAATATGGGGATCATGTATGAAAACAACGAATATGCTCCTTTCAGTGAGTTTGCCTTTCATGCAAAATTGTATAAAATAACTGGAAATAAAACTATTGCTGAATTTCAAAACATTATTCATCCGGTAATGACTTTCGTGAAGGATAAATTTCAGGAGTTTCTGGCTCCGATAAATATTCAGTTGAAAGAAGAAGGGCGCATAGTTACTCATCAGGATCTGCTGCAATACCTGAAAGATGGAGATGAAGATGGTTACAGGAAGGCATTGGAGGAGCATTTTGAGGTTTATAGAATTTTTGTAAATCGGAAAAACGAATATAACGCAGCCATGAAAAACGGCAAAGATAACGATTGATACTGCCGGTAATGAATGGAAAATAACCGTTAGTGTTTTTTGTCAGTTGACTATTCTTGTATTTTTTGTATTTGTTAGTTGTGATTCGTCCGGTAATCTTTCAATACAAAAAACTACTTGTGAATATCAGGAATCTCCATTTTTGGTAAATACCAGAACACCTCGATTTGGATGGCAGATATTTTCGGACAGAAATCAGGTAGCGCAATCGGCTTATTCTATTGAAATTACTGATGCCGAAAATAATATAATCTGGAACTCTGGCAAGATAAAATCAAATCGGAACCAGCATGTTGAATATTCAGGTGAGAAATTATTGCAGCCCGGAAAAGAATATTTTTGGAGAGTTCAGGTTTGGGATGGAAGAAACAGGGTATCTGACCGGAGTAAAACAAATATGTTTCGTATGGCACCGTATGATATAGAAACAAACGTCAAATGGATTGGTGCAATCACAAAAAAAGAGACAAACCTTCCGGAGGGGAGAAATTACCATACATTGGCAATTTCGGCCGAGGATAGCAAAAGATGGCTGGAAACTAATCCGTTATCGAAACGAAATATATATTTGAGAAAAGATTTTTTATTAAATAAACCGATCGAAGAAGAAATTATTTATATTAGCGGGCCGGGACACTATGAATTGTCTTTAAATGGAAATAGGATAAGCGATGAGCAGTTTAATCCCATGTGGAGCGATTACGATAAAACGGTTTATTGTAATGCATATAATATAACAAAAGAATTAAAAGATAAAAACACCATAGGTGTTCTTTTAGGTAACGGCTTTCATAATGAGCGAGGTGGGCGTTATACCAAAATGCAAGTGAGTTTTGGACCGCCCACGCTGTTTTTCAAGAGACAGAAGCGGAAAATATACTTTTATAAAAATGTTGAAATAAGATGAAACTATGAAGCGCATATTATTTTTCACCGGTTTATTATTACCTTTTCTTAATGTTTTTGCTCAAGATTTATCCTATAAACACGAAGAAGAAATTCTGCTTTATCCTCGCCTGAAAGAAAAGGTTGAAGAAGTGCATGTGCCCGATTCTGTATTCGGCTTACTGGTAAGGAAAGTAACGAATCCGTCAATCGTGCCATTTATTCCCATAAATGGTGAGAAAAATAAAAGCGCAGTAATTATCTGCCCTGGCGGAGGTTATCACACGATGTTAATGGAGAGAGAAGGTTATAAAGTAGCCGGAGAGTTTGCAAAGAATGGAGTGGTTGCTTTTGTGCTCAAGTATCGTTTGCCGGATGAAGAGATTGTCCGTAACAAATCATTTGTTCCGCTGAGCGATGCACAAAGAGCCATTCAATTAGTACGAGAAAATGCCGCAAAATGGAATATTGACCCTGCTAAAATCGGAATTATGGGGTTTTCGGCTGGTGGTCATTTAGCAGCATCATTAGGTGTCCACTACAATTCGACACTGATAAATAATAAAGATAAAATTAGCTTGAAACCTGATTTTATGATTCTTATTAATCCCGTTATCAGTTTTACGGACACCATAGGGCACATTGGATCGCGTGATAATCTGTTAGGAAAAGCTCCTGACAGCAAATTAGTTGAATTTTTCTCAAATGAATTGCATGTCAATAAAGAGACACCTAAAACTATTTTGATTCATACTGATGATGACCAGGTTGTTCCGGTAAAGAATAGTTTGTTCTTTTACCAACAACTGAATAGAAATGATGTGCCCGCCGAGTTACACATTTATTCCCGGGGCGATCATGGATTTCTTCAAATCCCCGAATTCGAAGAGTGGTTTGATAGATGTATCCGATGGATGAAAATTGAGAAAATAATTAATTAAGAGTTAAAGGTGAAGTTTATATTTTGGATGGCGGTAAAAATACGGCGTATTTTAATTTGTTCCCGGCAGATACAGATAGTGAAAGAATAATTATAGAACAAGTCATTTCTAATCTGAACGATATGAAGAAAAAAAGAAGAAATATCACCAATCCGTCTTGTGAGAACAACGGACAGGCGCATATGACAACAAACAGGCAGGAGCAATCAGCTATAGCGCAAAGAAAAATACTGTTTTTATTTTCTTTGATGTTACTGATAATCTCATGCGGATACAGCGACGATGTAGAAGTCGAAATTGACTCACCAACCCTTCCCGTATTGGCAGGAAAAGAATACAACCCGGTGCAAAAAATCAAATTGATTCGTGAGAGAACCGGCCACGCAGGAGAAGAGTATATGCTTGAAAAATTGATACTTTCTCTGAAAGGGACGACTGATATCGGCGATATAGCAAAAGTATCGCTCTTTAAAGCCGGTGAGAAGGGTAACTTTGAAACAAGGATAGCAGTAGGGGAAGCAGTGCCGCAGGGTGACATGGCGGTTTTTACCACTCACTTCCCCATAACGGAAGATACACTTTCTCTCTGGGTTTCAGTTACGCTTAAAAAGAATATCGACCTGTCACACAAAATAATGATACGATGCGAAGAGATCGTAACTGATCAGGGAAAGGTGAAAATTCCGCCTTGCGATACAAAAGGACTGAGGGTGGGGGTGGCGGTCCGTCAGCATATGCAGGACGGGGTACATACCTCCCGTATTCCAGGCCTGGCTACTTCAAAACGGGGTACCCTGATGGCTATTTATGACGCACGCTATGAGAGTGCGCGCGACCTGCAGGGGCATATGGATATCGCCATGAGCCGGAGCCATGATGGCGGGCGCACATGGGAGCCGATGCAGGTGGTACTGGACATGAAAGAGTGGGGCGGCATGCCGGAGAAGTACAACGGCGTGAGCGATGCCTGTATCCTGGTGGATGACCATACCGGAGATATTTATGTGGCAGGCCTCTGGATGTATGGCCTGCTCGATAAGGAAACCGGGAAATGGGTTGAAGGGCTAACAGCAGACAGTACCCGTTGGCTGCATCAATGGCTGGCCAAAGGTTCGCAGCCCGGCTTTGGCGTAAAGGAGACCTCACAGTTCCTCATCACCAAGAGCAGCGATGACGGCCTCACTTGGAGCGAACCGGTAAATATCACCCGGGCAAAAAAGAAAGAGTGGTGGCTTTTTGCTCCGGCGCCGGGACAAGGGATTACCCTATCTGACGGCACATTGGTTTTTCCAACCCAAGGCAGGGATGAAACCGGAAAGCCGTTCTCCAACATCACATGGAGTAAAGATGGCGGAAAGACCTGGATAACCGGCAATCCTGCAACCAAAAATACAACTGAGTGCGCGGTGGTAGAACTTCAAAATGGAGATTTGATGCTGAATATGCGGGACAACCGTAACCGGGGAGATGAGAAGGTGAACGGCCGTTCTGTTTTTATTACCGGTGATTTGGGAGAAACATGGAGAGAGCATCCCACCTCCCGCAAAGCCCTCATAGAACCTACCTGCATGGCAAGCCTGCATAAACATATGTATAACGAAGGAGGAGTGGAGAAATCGGTGCTGCTTTTTGTCAATCCGGCATCCACCTTAAAACGAAACAACATCACCCTGAAAGTGAGTTATGACGATGGTAACACCTGGCCCGGGGAAAAGTATATTCTGCTCGATGAATATGACGGCCGCGGCTATTCCTGTATCACCTCTGTGAATGATTCAACCATTGGTATCCTTTATGAGAGCAGTCAGGCGGATATAGTCTTCCAGACCGTCAGGCTGGAAGAGATACTGTAATCTTTCATTAATTGACATTGTTGATATTCAGGTATTCATAATATGTTCACTTTTCTACAAAAAATTACATGATCCGAAAAAAATTTCATTTTATTCATCTCTTTATTTGCGTGGAATTTTTTATTTCTGCCGCTTCCTTCTCCGCCAGAGCGGATAATTTCAACACTCTTCACCAGATTAACCTCTTTTCCATGGAGACATTGGAAGATACTGGCCTCCATGAAGGACTGGCTGGTGCCTTTTTCGGGAAACAGGGAAACTGGTTCATTATGGCCGGGGGATCCTCTTTCCCCGGAGAAAAACCGTGGCAGAATGGTATCAAACATCTTTCGGATCAGGTGTTTGTTTTTGAACAGCTCCCAGGTGGCCAGTTTAATATAGTGTATCAGGGGAATGATCTGCCCATACCCCTGGCGGAGGGTTCTTATGCAACCCTGCCGAACGGATTGCTATGTGTGGGAGGACTCACACCGGACGGCTCAGGTGGAAAATGCTGTGAGTACGGGCGATACAAGTAAAAGAGACAGCTTGTGGATGACTCATACGGGGTTTAACAACAAGATATTGGTTTATAACACCATCACCGATGCGTGGTTTGAGGCGGGAGAAACATCCAATCCGCCTGTTGCCGTTACGGCAAATGTCTCCGACGGAAAAAATGTCTATATTGCCGGTGGAGAGATTCGTCCCGGAGTGCGTTCGCCCCATATAACGCAACTCTATTACACATCAAAACCCTCTTTTGGATGGATTAACTATCTGGTGCTTTTTCTCTATTTCGGAGGCATGTTGTTATTGGGTTTCTATTTCATGAAACGAAATGAGAGTACCGAGGATTTCTTTAAAGCGAGCGGTCGTATCCCATGGTGGGCTGCGGGCATAAGTATTTTTGCCACTACCCTCAGCGCTATTACCTTTCTGTCCATCCCGGCTAAAACTTATGCCAGTGATTGGCGGATGCTTGTCTTTAATATCTGCATCATACTGATTGTCCCTATCGTGATCCGGTATTTTCTTCCCTTCTTTACCCGATTTCGGTTGGGTACGGCTTATGAATATCTGGAGATACGTTTCAATCGCACGGTAAGATGGCTGGCCTCAGCGTTATTTGTCATTTTTATGGTGAGCCGTATCGCTATTGTGCTATTTTTACCGGCATTGGCATTGAACGCTGTTACAGGATTTGATATCTATCTTTCTATTGTGGTGATGGGGCTGGTTACTATTATCTACAGCACCAGCGGTGGTATGGAAGCAGTAGTATGGGGAGATGTGATACAGGGATTTATTCTGGTTTTTGGAGCGCTTGCCGCATTTGTTTTTATGATTATGGGAATTGATGGCGGTTTGGGAGAATTCTGGAATATCTCCATTGAGTTTCATAAATTCAGGACTTTCGACTTTCGGTTCGATTTTTCACAACCGGTGTTCTGGGTAGTGTTGATTGGCGGGGTGGCCAATTCACTAATCACCTACACCAGTGACCAGTCTATCATACAGCGTTACATGAGCACGAAAGACGAAAAAGCTACCTCCCGCAGTATTTGGTTGAACGGAATCTTAAGTGTGCCTGTTACTATTCTCTTTTTTCTGATAGGAACCGGCCTGTTTGCTTTCTATAGAGATAACCCGGCAAATATGATGGTGACCAATCCCAATATCGATTCGGTATTTCCGCAGTTTATTGTTTCGGAGATGCCAATAGGTTTTGCAGGATTACTGATTGCCGCGATCTTTGCTGCTGCCATGTCAACCCTTTCATCCAATATCAACTCTTCCGCGGCGGTGATCACCTCCGATTTCTATCAAACCATATTTCCGGAACAAACCTTTTCGTCCCGACTGAAAGTGGCACGTTGGTCGGGTCTCCTCTGCGGATTACTGGGGATGGGCATGGCTCTGGTATTGGCAACATGGAATATCGCTTCATTGTGGGATCAGTTCAACACTTTTCTGGGCTTGCTCACCAGCGGATTGGGAGCTCTTTTCATTCTGGGAGTATTCTTCCCGCGCGTGGGGGCAAAAGCGGCTCTTGCCGGTGTAATAGCGGGGCTGATTGTACTGATTGTTCTCAAGGAAAATACTCCTCTGTCGTTTTTATTGTATGGTTTTATAGGAATGACAGCAGGTATCCTGATAGCCTGGTTGGTGAGTTTTATACTCCCTAACAGGAAAGAAATCAAAGGATTTACATGGTGGAGTGTGGAGGAAATTTAATCATTAGCCCTCACATATTCGGTGGCGCTGAGTGCGGCGATTGTGCCGTCGCTCACGGCTGTGGTTACCTGCCGGTAGCGTTTGGCAATACTGTCGCCTGCGGCAAAAACGCCGGGAATATTGGTTCTCATTGCCGGGTCCACGATGAATTCGTCCTTCTCGTTGACCTCTACCGTTCCTTTAAACGCGTCGGTATTGGGTTTGTAACCGATAAAAACAAAAACACCGTCGGTTTCCAGTTCGGAGATCTCTTTGGTTTTTAAGTTTTCAATCTGAACTTTCTCTAACGTCCCGTTACCCATGTACGCCCTGAGCTCTGACTCCATTATAAAACTGATTTTCGGGTTTTTCTTCGCCTCTTCCACAGCATGGGCGAATGCCTGAAAATGATCGAACTGATGCACAATCGTTACCTGTGATGCAAAGTTGGTAAGGGTTACGGCTTCTTCCAAAGCGGAGTTTCCGCCACCCACAACAATTAACCGTTTGTCTTGGAAAAAATCGGCATCGCACGTGGCACAATACGAAATTCCCCTGCCTTCGAATTCTTTTTCGCCGGGAATATCCAGTGAGCGGGGTTTCCCGCCGGGAGCAAGTATTATTGATTTTGCACGGAATATTCTTCCGTCTTCCAGCTCTGCTTCCTTTATTTCACCCGATAATTGGTAGCGTACAATTTTAACATTTGCTTTGATGGTGCATCCGAAACTTTTGGCTTGCCCTCTCATGATATCCACCAATTCGTACCCTTTTATCGTTTCTACACCGGGATAATTGGCAATTTCGTTTGTCAGCACCATTTGTCCACCCGTGATGCCTTCGCTTAATATCAGCGTATCCAATTTCCCGCGCGAGGCATAAATTCCGGCGGACAATCCGGCTGCTCCGGCTCCCAAAATCATTACATCGTATATTTTTTCCATAATCTAATTCAACTTTTGCATATTTTCTTGGAAAGCGCATGCGACTAAATCAGAGACCTTTAGATGTTTTACGGGGTACCCATAGCTCACGATAAACGTAAAAAAGAGTAGCTGTCCAAAGCGAAGCGAGTTCTACTCTTTAGTTGACGTGAGCGAGGATGGGTCGTAAAATATCGTCAGACAATGATTTAGTCGTAATCATATAAATTGCTAAAGATCAGTAATTTAATTATCAAGACAGAAACTGATCAAGATTTGATGTGATTTGCTTCATATTCTGTATGCTGGTAGTTGCCTTAGCTACTTTTCCGTTTTTATAATACATGGTGAAGGGAAGCCCCATAAATCCACGACACTCGGGTGCATTTCTGATAACGCTCGATTCCGGGCTATCGAAAGCCATGGAGTAGAATTTCACTTCAGGACGTTCTTCTTCCAGTTCTTCCATTATTTCATAAACAGGGATACACATCGGCCCCATGCGCCCGCAACAGACCATTACATTTTCGTTCTCGTTAATAATTTTCTGTAATTCGGCAGCAGTTTCAATTTCGTGAATGTTTGTTCTTAAATACTTCATAATTATAATTGGTTTTATTGTTATTTTCCGATGGCAAAGTTAGGGCATGATCGGGTTCAAAATCGTGAAACGCGACTGACATACTCCATGAAACAGGATGAGTTTGGTCAGTTTTTGGACTGACAAATGTCAGTTATCTGAAAAGGTTGTATCTTTGAAGGTAAAAAATAAAACGAATGAACCAATTTCCGGTAAACGATACAGACAATTGCGAAAAGATGGTGGCCTGTTTTCGTGATTTGAAGCCCGAAGAACTGACGCTCATCAGTTCCGGTAAAACAGAACTTACCTATTTGACCGGAGAAATTTTGTTTAAACAGGGCGCATTCTCCACGCACGTTTTATTGGTGATGGACGGATTGGTAAAGGTTTACCTTCAAACAGGGCGCGATAAACAATTGAATCTCCAATTGGCAAAACCGGGCGATTTCCTGGCATTTGCATCCGTTTTCGGAGAAACCATACATGCTACATCGGCCATGGCAGTGACAGATGCGCAGGTTTGCATGATCGATAAGGAAAGTATGCGCAAATTATTGATGAACAATGCGGAGTTTGCCATGCGGATTACCTCGCGAAATTTTCGCGAGGAGCGTCAATTGTTGGCTGTTATCGGTAATATTACGTATAAACAGATGCGCGGTAAGCTGGCTTCGGCATTGTTATATCTTAGCGGTGATGATTTCTCGGGACAGACGGTTTTTCCACACCTGTCGCGGCAGGACATTGCAAATTTTGCTTCCATAGCCACAGAGAGCGCCATCAAGATCCTGAAAGAGTTTGAGCGTGACGGAATTATTGCGCTCAATGGAAAAGAGATCAATATCCTCAACCGGCCCGGGTTAGAAAAAATAGAACGGCTGGGTTAATCTCTTCCAAACGATCCGCCAATGATATCCAACAGCTCGTTGGTAATGGATTGCTGGCGTAATTTATTGTGTTGGAGCGTGAGGTCGTCTAGCAAATCGTCGGCGTTATCGGTAGCGGTTTGCATGGCAATGGTTCGTGCGGCGTGCTCCGAGGATACCGAATCTGTATGAACAGTGTATAGTTTGAGTTTCAGTGTTTTAGGAATGAGTTGTTCCATGATGGTTTGTGGGTCCGGCTCAACAATGTAATCGAGCTCCGGAATATTCCACTTCTCTTCGGGGGTGTTCAGGGTAATGGGCAAAAAGGTCTCTTGCACAAGTTCCTGTGTACTTTTACTTTTGTAGTGGTGAAAAATCAACTCCACCTTATCGAGTTTTTTTTTCAAAAACAGATCCATCACGTCCGAAGCCAGCTGTTGTGTCGCCTCATACGAAGGCTTGTCGGCAATGGCATGAAAATTGGTGGTCGTTTCGAAGCCCATTTTCCGGGCGGCTTCGCGCACTTTGTCGCCAACGGGGTAGATTTGTATATTCTCTTTTCCCAAATGGAGATAATTGTTTACTGTATCTTTCAGTTGAGCAATCACGTTATCGTTGAACCTGCCGGCAAGGCCTGTATTGGATGAAAAAGCGATAACCGCCACCCGTTTTATCGGGCGCCGTTCGACATAAGGAGAGGTAAAATCGTTTTGCGAATTTACAAAGAGCTCCATCAGCTGTTGCAGTTTTTGTTGGTAGGGATACAGGTTTTCGGTGATTTTCTGTGTCTTTCGCAACTTGGAAGAAGAGATCATCATCATGGCCGATGTGATCTTTCGTGTAGATCGCACCGACTGTATCCGTGTTTTTATTTCCTTTAACGACGGCATTTTCTACAATTGTTTGATAGTATCGGCTGCAACGGTTTCCATAATTTTGGTAACGTCATCGTTTATAACGCCGTTTTTTAACTTATCCAGCACATCTGTCCGGTGGTTCAGCTCAAGTGTTTGAAGGAAATTCTTTTCAAATGTCGATACTTTCTCCAGCGGGACATCGGCCAATAACCCTTCCGTACCGCAATAGAGGATGGCGATCTGTTCTTCCACGCTCATGGGTTGGTGAAGCGGCTGGACGAGCAGTCGCTCGTTTTTCTGCCCCTTATTGATGGTCATTGCCGTTACCTTATCCATATCGCCTCCGAATTTGGTGAATGCTTCAAGCTCCTGATATTGCGCCTGGTCGATTTTGAGCGTTCCCGCCACTCTCTTCATCGATTTGATTTGAGCGTTCCCGCCCACACGCGATACCGAGATCCCCACGTTGATGGCAGGACGTTTACCGCTATTGAACAAGCCGGTTTCAAGAAAAATTTGTCCGTCTGTAATGGAGATCACATTCGTGGGAATATAGGCCGACACGTCTCCCGCCTGAGTTTCTATAATGGGAAGAGCGGTAAGCGAGCCGCCACCCTTCACTTTCCCTTTCAGGCTTTCGGGAAGGTCGTTCATCTGGACAGCCATCTCTTCCTGCGAGATAATGCGTGCTGCACGTTCCAGCAAACGCGAATGCAGGTAGAAGATATCCCCTGGATATGCTTCTCGTCCTGAGGGGCGGCGTAGGATAAGCGATACTTCCCGGTAGGCCACGGCTTGCTTGGAAAGGTCGTCATAAACTACCAGCGCATTTCGTCCCGTATCACGGAAATACTCGCCTATTGCGGCGCCGGTGAACGGTGCGTAGTACCTCATAGCAGCCGGATCGGAACCATTCGCGGCAACAACAACCGTATAATCCATTGCCCCGTATTCTTTGAGTGTTTGCACGATGGAGGCCACCGTGGATCCTTTTTGCCCGACAGCTACGTAGATGCAATATACCGGATCGCCGGCATCGTACCGGCTTCGTTGGTTGATGATGGTGTCGATGGCAATGCTGGTCTTCCCGGTTTGACGGTCGCCAATGATAAGCTCCCGTTGCCCCTGGCCAATGGGGATCATGGAATCCACCGCTTTCAGCCCCGTTTGCAGGGGGGTGTTTACGGGTTGCCGGAAAACCACTCCGGGCGCTTTCCGTTCCAGGGGCATTTCATAAACCTCTCCGGTTATTTTTCCCAACCCATCGATAGGATTGCCAATAGTGTTTATTACACGTCCCAGCATTCCTTCTCCTACAAACACCGAAGCTACCCGTTTGGTACGTTTTACAACCGTTCCTTCTTTAATTCCTACCGAAGGCCCCAATAAAACAGCACCCACGTTGTCTTCTTCAAGGTTCATAACGATGGCATTCACACCGTTATCGAAACGAAGCAGTTCGTTAGCTTCAGCATTCCGTAATCCGTAAATTCGGGCAACGCCGTCGCTCACCTGCATCACAACGCCGGTTTCGTCGAATCGTATATCGGTGTCTATGGCCTGCAGTTGCATGCGCAATACTTCTGATACTTCGCTCGTTTTTATTATATTGTTAGACATATCTTTCGTTGTCAGACGATTTTTTTTATTTATTCCTTCTGTTTACTAATCTTTTTATTTATGTCGGTTTCATCCCATTCGTTTTTTATCCGGAGAAGTTGCCTCGATACGCTTGCATCTAATCGATCATCGCCTACCTGAAGTATAAAGCCTCCCAAGATGGAAGCGTCTGTCTGCCGCTCCAATTCTAAGGTTTCGCCTGTTTTACTTTCTATAAACGACTTTAGCCGGTTATACGTAGGTTTGTCAACTTTTGTAGCGGTGATAAGCGCTCCGTTTAAAATGCCGAATTTTTTCCGGTATAATTCCAAAAAACGCAAAGCAATGTATTGTAACCGTTCTTCTCTTTTGTTCTTTAGCAGTAGATCGATAAACTGTTCCAACGGTTTTGAAATATCTCCCCCGCAAGCAGTATGAATCAATTTTCTTTTTTCCGATACGTGTATAGCCGGATTTGCCAGTACTTCGCGGAAGTTATTCACATCCGAATAGGCATGCAGAAGTGTTTTTATTTCTGAATATACTCTCTCCTGCTGGTTTTGTTCGATGGCAAAATCTAGCAAAGCGGTAGCGTATCGGGTGGAAATAAGTCCGGTATTCATTGCAAATTACGATTTAGAAATCATCACTTCGTCCATCAGCCGATTGATCATTTTCGATTGTTCTTCCTCCGTGTTCAGTTTCTCGCGAAGAATTTTTTCGGCCACACTTATCGAAAGGGAGGCAATTTCGCTCCGGATAGCCCGCATTGCATTTTCTTTCTCAATGATTATTTGTTTTTGAGCATCTGCAACAATCTTATCGGCTTCCGTACGGGCGAGTCCCTTTGCTTCTTCAATCATCCGGTCGCGTGTCTGTGCTGCTACCTCCAGCATCTTGGCCTGTTCTATACGGGTCTGCTCCAGAATGGCCTGGCTGTTCTCCGTTACTTTTGCCAGTTCTTCGTTTGCCTGTTTAGCAGCCAACAGCGAGTTGTCTATATAATCTTTACGTTTGTTCACCATCTGTAAAATAATGGGGAATCCATATTTTATCAGAATGAACGCAACAATCCCAAACGAAAGAGTCATCCAGAACACAAGCCCCGGTTCGGGGGTCAATAGTGACATACCGGTGCTATTAAAGGATAAATCCGCAGACTACAACAGCAAATAATGCCACCCCTTCAATGAGAGCGGCAGATATAATCATGTTCATCCGGATATCTCCGGCCGCTTCCGGTTGTCGGGCTATCCCTTCCATGGCCGATGTACCGATTTTTCCAATTCCCCATCCGGCTCCTAAAACAGCAAATCCTACTCCTAATGCAGCACCAAGAACATTTAAACCGGTACCGGTAGCTTGTAATAAAATTGAAAGTAATTCCATAATTGTTCTAAATTAATTTATTTGTTTATTAATATGTTTTGTTTCAATGAGTTCTTTTTCTTTCTGATGCGATTCTACGCGCGCCATCCCTATAAAAACGGCAGACAGCATCGTGAACACGTATGCCTGTATATAGGCTACCAGCAACTCCACGAACAAAATGAATACGGTGAATATTACCGATAGCAGAGACATTGATGAGTTGATGGCTGCGCCCATGCCAGCCGTTACAAAAACAATGGACGTTAATCCTATCACGGTGGAATGTCCGCCGGTGATGTTGGCAAAAAGACGGATCATCAGGGCGAAAGGTTTGGTGAAAACGCCAACCAACTCGATAGCAGGCATGAGCGGGACAGGCACTTTCAACCATTTAGGCACATCGGGCCAGAAAATTTCCTTGTAATATTCTTTTGTCCCGGTAAGATTAATCACAAGCATGGTTGTGATGGCCAGGATCATAGTTACGGCAATATTTCCGGTAACATTCGCCCCGCCGGGAAAGAAGGGGATAAGCCCCAATACATTGTTCAGGAAGATGAAGAAAAACACCGTCAGCAGATAAGGGGCATACCGTGCGTGATCTTTTCCGACTGCCGGTTTTATAACCTCATCATTGATGGAGACAATAAACATTTCCATAAAGCCGATAAATCCTTTCTTAGCCTCCATCGGGTTCCGTTTCATTGAACGGGCAACGCCCATAATGATAATGATCAGCAAAACGGACGAAAAAATAAGCGATGCGGCATTCTTGGTCAGCGAAAGGTCTAATGGCCTTACTTCGGTTCCCGAAGTATCTTTTTCAACAATCTTCCCTTTGTACTTCCCTTCGGGAGCGATATAAAATCCGTTGTATGAACCTTCGTTATTGTGCAGTTTCGACGATAGGAACAGGTGCCATCCGCTTGTTTTACTATGTAGGATTACCGGAAGTGGAACGGTTATGTCTCCATTGTCCCAGTTCACAATTTTCCATTCGTAGGCATCGGCCAGGTGCTCGAGGATCATCTCTTTTACATTAAATTCCTCTGCCTGCTCACCGGGAGTGGTTTCCGCAGCGGCCGAAAGGGGTAAGGTTGTTAAAAACAGCCCGCTCACCCATATCAATATGTGAAATAGGCGTTTCATCATTCCTCCAGATGTTTCTTCTTTTTTACCGGATGATTTTTCTTCTGTTCTTCTTTCAGATATAGTTCTATTTTCATATAGATGTAAGTCTCTACTCCGAGATAGATCAGGTAGAAAATAATAAAAATAATGGCAAAACTACGTACCTGTTCTCTGTCAAATAACCAGTAAAAAGTGATGATTAATACGCCAATGAATATTTTTATCGCTCTCAACAACATGTACATATTCACCATTTCCTTAGGCTTGTCTTTCGGAATTCCCTTCATGATGAGAATAAGGGCCAGCCCGGTCAGGTAGAAGAAGAGCGGAGGTATAAAATACGTATTAATTAATGTTTCGGGCGAAAGTATTTTTAATAGATACCACACGCCGAACCCCGCTACGAACAACATTAGGGTATGAACAATGAGAAAATGCCTGATTAATTTTTTCATAATTCCTTGATGATTGATTCCAGACAAACCGTTACTTTGTTATTATTCATTTCCACAAAACCATCTTCGATAAGCAATTCAGTTTGTTCGTCTTCGTCAGTTACAAACGAAAGTTTCCCTTTCACGAGCGATGAAATAATGGGTGCATGATGTTCCAGTATCTGAAACGAACCCAGTGCACCGGGAAGCGTAACGGAAACGACGCTGCCAGTGAAAATCATTTTTTTCGGTGAAATAATTTCTAATTGCATAATCAAAGAGAGTAAATTACTGTTGCAGGCGCGACCGATCCATTAATTTTTTCCCTTTTTCGATGGCTTCATCAATGGTGCCCACATTCAGAAAAGCCATTTCAGGATATGAATCGAGTTCGCCGTTGAGGATCATGTTGAATCCGCGGATAGTTTCATCTAAGGGAACCATTACTCCGGGTTGCCCTGTGTATTGTGCAGCCATGTAAAAAGGCTGGGAGAGAAAACGCTGCACCTTGCGGGCGCGGTTTACGGTGATCCGGTCTTCATCGGAAAGTTCTTCCATTCCCAGGATGGATATGATGTCCTGCAGCTCCTTGTACCGTTGCAGGATTTGTTTTACGCGCATGGCGGTATTGTAATGATCCTCGCCCACGATAAGCGGATCAAGAATGCGTGAAGATGACTCCAACGGGTCAACAGCCGGATAGATACCAAGCGATGAAATCTTACGGCTCAGCACCGTGGTGGCATCCAGATAGGAGAAAGTGGTTGCCGGAGCCGGGTCGGTAAGGTCATCGGCGGGAACATAAACAGCCTGTACCGATGTGATGGAACCGTTTTTTGTAGAGGTAATGCGCTCTTGCAAGAGACCCATTTCTGTTGCCAGCGTGGGCTGGTAACCTACTGCCGAAGGCATTCGCCCAAGCAGGGCAGAAACTTCGGATCCGGCTTGCACAAACCGGAAGATGTTGTCGATAAAAAGGAGAATGTCGTTGCTTTCACCCGATTGATCGCGAAACGATTCGGCAATACTGAGCCCCGACAACGCTACCGATGCCCGGGCGCCGGGCGGCTCGTTCATTTGTCCGAAAACCAAGGTGGTCTGTGACTTTTTCACCTCGTCATAATCCACCTTGCTTAAGTCCCAGTTGCCTTCGTCCATACTTTTCTTGAACGCTTCACCGTAACGGATTACCCCCGAGTCGATCATTTCGCGCAAAAGGTCGTTCCCTTCGCGTGTGCGTTCTCCCACACCGGCAAAAACGGAGTATCCGCTGTAACCCTTGGCAATGTTGTTGATCAGCTCCATAATCAGTACGGTTTTGCCCACACCCGCTCCGCCGAAAAGTCCTATCTTTCCGCCTTTCTGGTACGGTTGCAGCAAATCGATTACTTTTATTCCGGTTAAAAGAATTTCCTGGTTCGTGGTCAGGTCTTCGAACTTGGGTGAAGGACGATGAATGGGGTAAGCTCCGGTTTGATCGAGTGGCTTTAGTTCATCGATAGTTTCGCCTATCACGTTCATCAAACGCCCTTTTACCTGATCGCCCACAGGCATGCTGATGGGTTTTCCCAGCGCTTTCACTTCCGTCCCGCGACGTAATCCGTCTGTGGTATCCATTGCCACGGTGCGAACCGTAAATTCGCCAATATGTTGTTGTACTTCCAATATCAGTTTCTGCCCGTTGTCTCTTGTGACAATAAGTGCATCTTGTAGAGCGGGAAGTTGCAATTCCTGCGATTTTTTTAAATCGAAATAAACGTCCACCACAGGCCCAATAATCTGTGATATGTTTCCAATAAGATTAGTCATAATACGTGATTAAATTACGCGAAAACCTAATTCTGCAAAGATACCACTTATTATCCGACATAATTTTCATTTTTAAATATTGTAGGATTTATTCGGCTTTTTAAAGCATTAAATCGTTAATTTATTTTTTTTTAACCGAGGGAACTGTCAAATGACGTAAAATTTGCATCCCCTCTTGCTTCAGTTTTTTCCAATAGCCGGCCGGCTTATTTTAATCGGGATGATTTTTGAGAATCAGCAAAAACGTGTCGGTCATTTTGTCAACACTTTTTGTAATATTGAACTCGAAGTTTTGAAATCTCCATGTAAACATCAGCTGTTTGTAAGTGGCAAGGACTATTTGAGCCAAATCGCCGGCAACTATGGTGGTGATGAATTTATTTTCTTGTTGCCCGCGCTCTATGATAGAGAGTAGATGACGTGTCATCATACCTACTAAATTCATTATGGTATCCCTGACTCTCAAACTCTCGTCGAGCAACCCTTCCGAAAAAACAGCTACTGCAAAATAGGGGTTTTCTTTAAAATATACGGTAATTCTCCGGAAAACGGTTTTTAAATCTTCATCCGCATTGGATGTGCAGGGGATTTTATCAAGAATCGTCGAAATATTCTGGGTTAAATATTTCAGCAGGGTGAGAATAATATCCTCTTTACTTTCGAAATGCCTGTAAATAGCGCTTTCAGAAAAATTCATCTCGTCAGCCAGCCTTTTAATTGTTAATCCGTTAACGCCCGATTGCGTCAGGATCTTTCCGGTGGCTTCAATTATTTCCAGTTGTCGTGGCTTTATTTCCATGTTGCGTTTAAATAAGAGAGTGATAACTTACTTACAAAGATACGATAACTTTAACAACTTCATAAAAAAATGTATCTTTACCGTAGGAAAAATTATTATTTACGGTCTAATATTTAATTTGATATATGCGAAACTTAAATAGTGTATGCGACTAAGCAACGCTGAAACAAGTACAAGTAAATGTCGGACGAACAACTCATATACAAAATAAATTCGAGCGATCCCTCTGCCTTTAAAATGCTGATGGAAAAATACCAATTGCAGGTGTTTCGAACCGTTATGGGATTTGTTCACTCGAAAGAAGATGCTGAGGATATCACGCAGGATATTTTTGTGAAGGTGTATCAGTCGCTCGCATCTTTCAAAGGAGAATCGGAGTTTTCCACATGGCTTTACAGAATCACCGTGAACATGAGCATAAATTTCGTCAATCGAAATCGTAAAAACCGGTTGCTCCAATCCCTCGAAGATATTTTCACCAAACCGGGCAACGAGAAAACACCGCTGGAACAACTGGAAGAGTCGGAACGTGATCGGCGTATTCAAAAAGCTATTGATTCATTGCCCGAAAGACAACGAATGGCTTTTATTTTAAGTAAATACGAAGAACTTTCTCAAAAAACGATCGCTTCGGTGATGAATACATCGGAAGGCGCTGTGGAACAACTGTTACAAAGAGCAAAAAACAATTTACAAAGAAAATTAAGCTGAACCGTAGGAAATTAAATTAAACAATGTCTAACCTGTTAAACGAAACAACGAAATGAAAACGGAACAATATATTGATGATCTTATCCGACGCGAAAAGCAGACAGCGCCTAATCCGTTTTTAAGCACCCGCGTGATGGCGGAGATTGAAAAACCGCAAAGGTCGGAGATAAAGAGGATTCCTGTCTGGCAGGCCTTCGCTGTTGTTGCCGGCATGGCTGCTGTTGCGTTTTTAGGGATTTCTGCCGGCAACAGTTATATTGACAACAGTTCGTCTGAAACGGTTATAAACATAAACGACAGCCAGATAGAGAATTTAGAATATTACAATTTCGATAATTATGAATAAGACAAATAGAATATTGTGGTTTATTGTCGCATTGTTATTGATTTTGAATCTGGCGACCATCGGAACCATTTTTTACCATAATTGGCAGAGCAAGGGCGATGACCTGGCGATTGTCATCGACAAAAACCGGCAAAACCCCTTAACCGGGCGTTTTTTCAGGCAGGAGATCGGATTCAATGATGCTCAAATGGATGTTTTCAGGGAAGCGAACCGCGAATTTCAACCGCAAGCCAACATCCTGATTTTCGAAATGGATTCACTGAAAGAGGAGATGTTCGGAGAGTTGAACAGACCTCAGCCTGATTCGGCGAGATTACATCGTTTATCGACTTGTTTGGGCAGGCATCATACGGAATTGAAAAATATCACCAACGATTTTTATCTGAAAATAAAATCGGTATGTGATTCATCGCAATGTGAGCGGTTGCAGGAAGCGTTTCTCCCCCTTTTCAGAGATGGAACAACTGCTAACTTCGGGAGGTATGGGCGGAACGACAGTACGACCGGAGACCGGGAATACAGGCACCGGTACGGACGCGGTTGGAGATCACAATAGATAAAATATAAACACATAAAATAACAATTAAAAATAAGAGAAGATGAAAACAAAAGTATTTATTACGGCAATGGCGCTGGTTGCCGCCATGGGATTGGCAACCGCCCAGAATCAGAATCAGGTAAGGAAAAACAGAACAACTTCCACTCAAACCGGCCCTGCGTTTGTGGATAAAAACAATAACGGCGTTTGCGATAACTTTGAGAACGGAACACCCCGAAACCGCAACGCTAACGGCAATCAACGCCTGCTCAACGGCAGCGGACGCGGCCAGGGCTGGGGAACGGGATTGTGCAACGGAAGGGGACAGGGCCGCTTTTTTACAGATGCTGATAAAAACGGTATCTGTGACAACTACGAAAAAGGCATGCCACGGCGAGGCCGTTCTTTTGTGGATATTGATAAGAAGGATAAATGATTCACCTATCCGTTTTGACTGACCATTTTCAGGAGTTTTTTATCACGGATTCTCACCTCTCTTCCGGTCATTTCAATAATGCCATCGGCGGCGAATTCCGAAAGGACACGGTTGATGCTTTCCCTGCCAGAATCAACCCAATTCCCGATATCCGATTGTGAAACAGGGAGAACAAACTCATCCGAATTGAAAATGTTTTCGGAAAAATCGAGCAACACGTCGGCAAGCTTGCCGCGTGTTTGCTTTTGTGTGCGGTTGGCACATCGGCGATAGGCCTCCAACTCGCTTTTGGATAACTCCAGAATGATGTAGGAAGAGAACTCCCTATTCTCTTCCAGCACACGTTTAAAAACATCAATATCAATAAAGCAAACCTCCGAATCCAATACCGCAGTAACACTGTATTGGTTTATTTTGTTGCCCAACGTGGTGGGCAAACCCAAATAGGTCGGCGCTTTTATCAGACGGACAATTTGTTCGCGGTACGGCCCTGTGATATGAATTTTGGCCAATCCTTTCCGAAGAAAAATCACATTCGTGGAGAAAACTCCCTGTTTTATAATGGAGTCCCCTTTGCGGAATTTCACTACTGCGTGGTTATTTTCCAACATCTCAATCTGACAATTTTTTAGCGTGCTCGATGATTTTATCACACAGGCACAATCGATGCATTCGTTCTTCATATCGCAAAAGTAGATAAAAATGTGACATATATCACAAAAAAATGTAAGAATCTTCACCCCAGTAAAAACAGATAATTAAAGAAATATATCTTTAATTTGCATCGTATTAATTCACTCAAAAACATCTATTTAATGGAAAGTACAAATACAATAACTGTGGAGAAGCTCCAAGCTGAATTAGAAAGCCTGAAAGCAAAAACCACCCGGCTCGAAAACTCCCGCAAAGACCAGTTGTCTGTTGCTATCGTATCGGGCGATATGGACAAAATTCTGGCGGCCATGATTATTTCGTTGGCTGCAGCAGCTATGGATACGCAAGTGAAACTCTTTTTCTCTTTTTGGGCGCTCTCCGCATTGCGTGATCCCAAGAAAAAGGCAAAAGGAAAAGATTTTATCTCGAAAATGTTCGGAATGATGCTTCCCAACGGACGTAATAAGCTGAAACTGTCGAACATGAACATGTGCGGCATGGGGCCGATGATGATTAAAAGGCTGATGAAAAAGCAAAACGTGATGTCGCTTGATGCGATGTTTAAAGAAGCTGCCGAACTGGGCATAGAAATCACGGTTTGCGAAATGTCGATGAACCTGATGGGTTTCAAGAAAGAGGAAATGATCGATTACCCGCATCTTCGTTATGCCGGGGCTACCACATTTGTTGCGGATGCTGGAGAAAGCAGTATGCAGTGGTTTATTTAAGTGAAAAATTAAGAACCAAGATACAAGAACCAAGAACCAAGACAAAAGACAGTCTGAAAGTGAAGAGTGAAGAGTGAAAAGTGAATAATTAACCAGTATAAAAAAACAAGAAAATGACAACAGAAGAATTAAAAGCATTAACAGTCGCAAAATCGGTAGATGCACGGGGTACAGCTTGTCCGGGCCCACTTTTGGAAGCTAAAAAAGCTATCGGAACCATCAACTCAAACGATGTGATGGAAATTCTTTCGGCAGATGAAGGGACCAAAGTAGATATTCCGAAATGGTGCGGCAAACAAGGTCATGAATACCTGGGCGCTGTTGAAGAAAACGGATATTTCAAAGTCTATATGAAGAAAAAATAAACTTTTGCTTCGCAATGAAGAAGAACGCCAAAATATTGGTTTTTTCCACCGAGAAAATATCCGATCCCGCCATCGATATGGCGGGATTGCTCAAGCTGCATTACCCTCCAACGGTTTATACCATTACCGTTCCTTGTTCGAGCGGAATAAAACCGAGCTGGATTTTACATGCTTATGAAAAGGGTTTCGATGGTGTATTTATTGCTGCCGATGGCAGTGATTGCGTGTTTGGAGAGAGCTGTACCGAAAAAACCGGAAACGTAGTTTCGATAACGCACGACAAAATGAAAGGAACCGGCATCGATCCGGCGCGTTTACGGATGGCTGCTATCTGTTCGGTGTGCAGCGAGTCTTTCGTGAAGCAAATACGCAGTTTCAACGATTATCTGATTAAAACATTACATGCATAGATTGCGATGAACGAAGAAAGAGAAGTTCTCAATTACGATGCGTTGGTTGTGGGTGGCGGAATCGCCGGAGGCGAAGCTGCGCTCAATCTGGCAAACACCGGTTATAAAGTGTTGCTGGTGGAGAAAGATCGTTCGCTGGGCGGAAAAATGATCCTCTTGAGCAAGGTTTTTCCCACGCTGGACTGTTCGGCTTGTATCACCACGCCTAAAGTATCGGAAATTGCCCGACATAAAAACATTACTATTTTCACAGAAAGTGAAGTAACCGCTATTGTCAAGAAATCGGAAAACAATTTCACGGCTCAAATTACGAAAAAACCGCGTTATGTCCGTGTGGAAGATTGTACGGCTTGCCAGTTGTGCGAAAAAGCTTGCCCGGTGAGTGTCCGCGACGAATATCAATTCGGGTTGATTGGCAGAAAAGCGGCTTTTATTCCTTTCAGCATCGCCAATCCCAAAGCGGCTGCAATTGATATCGAGAATTGTACGCTTTGCGGTGCGTGCGAAAAAGTTTGCCCCACGCATTGCATCGATTTCACGATGGAAACCAAATACTACGAACTGCACGCCAAAACGGTTGTGCTGGCCACCGGATTTAATCTGTTCGACCCGCTTCTGATACCGCGATACGGCTATGGACAATACAAAAACGTGATTACATCTATGCAAATGGAGCGCGAAATTGCACCTACGCGTCCGTTCAATACCATTTTACGCCCGGGCGACGGAAAAGTTCCCGACAGAATTGCTTATGTGCTCTGTACCGGTTCGCGCGATGCAACCGTTGGAAATCCCATTTGCTCGCAAATCTGCTGTATGTATTCCATTAAACAGGCGCAGTTGCTGATGGGTGCATTACCGATGGCAGACGTAACCATTTACTACATCAATATCCGCTCCTTCGGAAAAGGATTTGAAGAGTTTTATCAGCAAGCCAAAGGAATGGGTGTGAATTTTGTGAAAGGTAAAATCGGGAAAATAGCCGAAAAAGAAAACGGCGATCTCATCCTCCGCTACGAAGACATCAACGAAGGAGTGGTGAGGGAAGCCGAACACGACATGGTAGTGCTTTCCGTTGGCGTGAAGTCCAATCCTACGGTCGGAAAAATATTCGGTCGTGGCGAATTGAAATTAGACCCGTTCAATTTCGTAGCACAGGAAGATTTGCTGGGAAGTCCTTCCAAAACCAGTATCGACGGCGTTTTTGTTGCCGGAACAGCTTCAGCACCCATGGATATTCCCGATTCCATTCTTTCGGCAGGCTCCGCATCGTCCGAAGCAATTAGTTATTTAATTCAGCATCAGGAACTATGAAAGAAAGAATAGGAGTATATATTTGCCACTGCGGAGGAAATATTTCCGATTATGTTGATGTTGAAAGAGTACGTCAGGCGGTGGAGAACGACAGAGGAGTGGTTTTGGCAAAAACAACCGTGTTCGCTTGTTCCGATTCCAATCAGAACGATATGGTTGACGACATCAAAAAGCACAACTTAGACGGAGTAATTGTGGCTTCCTGCTCGCCGAAACTGCATTTGGCGACATTCAGAAGCGTTACGGAACGTGGGGATTTGAATAAATATACCTATGTTCACACCAATATCCGCGAGCAGGCATCGTGGGCACATTCCGACGATAAAATCGGAGCAACCGAAAAAGCCATTCTCCTGGTTAAAGCGGCGATAGCCAAATCGCGTTATGCCGAGCCATTGTATCCCAACCAGTTTGAAGCGGAGAAAACAATTGCCGTTATCGGAGCAGGAATTTCGGGGATGAAAGCTGCTGTATCGCTTTCCGATAAAAACACGAGTGTAATTCTTATCGAGAAGGAAAACAAAGTAGGCGGACACACTGCTACGTGGGGTCCGTTGGCCATGTCGGATGAGAAAGGGAGCGATTTGTCCCACCGCATTTATTCCGATTTGCTGCAACGCGATAACGTAACTGTTCTTACCGGATCGGAAGTGATTTCATCAAAAGGAAGTATCGGGAACTTTACGTTGAAAGTGCGTAAGAGAGCGCAACAAGCGGGAGACCCGGTCGAAACAATGGAGTTCAACGTCGGTTCTGTCGTGGTTGCTACCGGCTTTGATCCCTATCTGCCAAAAGCAGGGGAATTCGGATTTTCGTCTTACGAAAATGTTATCACGCTGCCCGATTTCAAGCATTTAATAGATTCATTTTCGGGAAAATACTTGGAATACAGGGGTAAGAGAATTAACCGAATAGCTTATATTTATTGTGTGGGAAGCCGCCAGGTTGACGGAGAAAACAGATACTGTTCGCGTTATTGCTGTACATCGGTTATTCACGCGGCCATTCAGGCAAAAAAGAAATTCAAAGAGATTTACAATTTCCATTTCAATCGTGGAATCCGCACGTATGGAAAGCAGGAATTGCTGTATGCCGAGTCATTGCAGCAAGGCGATATTTATCTGCAATCGTTTGAAGATGCCCCGCCACAGGTTTATGCCGAAAACGGTAAAACCAAAGTGAAAATTAAAGACGTACTGACAAAAGAAAAAGAACTGGAGATTGAAGCCGACCTGGTGGTTCTGGTTACCGGAATGGTCCCAAGGGCAGATAATTCGATAGGAACAATGTTTAAATTGCCGAAAGGAAGGGATAAATTCTTTAACGAGGTGCACATGAAACTGCGCCCCGTGGAAACTGTTATCGACGGAATTACCATTGCCGGAACTTGTCAGGGACCAAAAAATATTGTGGAATCGGTAAATTCTGCGCTTTCGGCAGCGGCAAAATCGTATTCGTACATCAGCAAAGGTATGCTCGAAACAGAGCCGATTGTTGCCGAAGTAAACACCGATTTATGTGCGTGGTGCGGAAAATGCGCCGAAGCCTGTCCTTTTGATGCCATCGGGCAAAAAGATGTTAACGGGAAGCAGGTGGCGGTAATTAATAACTCAGTCTGCAAAGGTTGCGGTATGTGTGCACCGGTTTGTCCGCCCGATGCCATTAACCTGATCAATTACTCGAGCGAAGAAATGATGAGCATGATTGAGCAGTTGGCCGGCGGATAAACGAAAAAGTATAAAACAATGGAAGTAGAAGTAGGAAAAACAGCTAAATATCTTCGGGAAAAGCAGGGTGTTCCCGAACACGTGAAAGAAGAACTGAAAGAATTCAATCGGATAAAAAGAGCAATAACCGATATTTTGCAAAACGAGGAACTGACTATTGCACAATTATCGGAAAGGTTGCAAATACCTAAACACGATGTTACGTATTACCTGATGTCGCTGGTGAAATACGGAGTTGTGGCAACGGGCGAAATAGATGATATGGATGAGTATTATTCGTATAAACTGGTAAAATAATGGCAAGCAGAATAAATCCGAAATTTTCGGAAGAACTGAAAAAATACGGTTCCGTGAACTTCAACGCCTGTTACAATTGCGGAACGTGCACGGCAGTGTGTTCACTATCTACAACCGACGACTCCTTTCCGCGCGAAATGGTACGGTTGAGTGCATTGGGCCTGGAGAATGAAATAAAAGAATCGTTAAAGCCTTGGGAATGTTATTATTGCGGTGAATGTACAACCCATTGTCCGCAGACAGCAAATCCCGGCGAACTGATGATGTCGCTGCGAAGATGGCTCACCGCGCAATACGACTGGACGGGACTTTCAGGCCTGTTTTACAAGTACCTGCCTGCGTTCCTTACCGCAATGGCACTGGTGCTCGCAGGCGTGCTGCTTTTCGCCAATTCCGTGAATGGGGAACTGGAAAAAATGCTCCACTTCGGGCACTTGTTTGAAAGAACAGCCATCGCAACCGTTTTTGTAGTGATATTTATTCCTAACCTGCTGCGGATGTGGTATTTCACCGTTGTTAAACCGGGAGGGAAAGTGCCGCTCAAAACGTATTTTACGGCATTGGGCGAACTCTTCGTGCATATGTTTACGCAAAAACGTGCCAAGGAGTGCGACGACAATCATTTCCGCTGGTTGGAGCACCTGATTCTGGTGTTTGCCTATCTGTTACTGCTGTTTACCACCGTATTTTTGAACTGGTTCAGCACCGGGAACCTGTTTGTAATCATCCTCGGTTATTTGGAAAGCGCTTTTATTTTCATCATCACGGTGGATTTTGTGAAAGACCGGATTCAGAAGAAAAAGACATTGTCTAAGAACTCCGGGCCGTCCGATTGGTTTTTTGTGATCTGGCTCCTGTTGATGGGGCTAACTGCTTTTTTAGTACGCCTTTTCATCGATTTAAATATCTTGGAAGGCAATAAATGGCTTTACCTTTTCCATATAACGGTGTTGGCGCAATGGGCCTTGCTCATCGTACCCTTCGGAAAATGGACGCACTTTTTATATCGCTCATTTGCGATGTATTTTGTGAAAATTAAATCGGTTTATCCGGCACAGTAATCGTCAACTTTCTGCCTTTTTAATGGCGTCGAAAGGTACGAAAATCGCTTTAAGCGGGGTCGGCTTAGAAACTGTTTTGAGAAGAAGTTTTGGGCTCCCTGATGCTTTCAATTTTGTAGCTGAACGAGTCTGCTCTGTACCAGCCGATATTGTATTCGATAGGCAGATTGTTTACATCGCTTACAAATCTTTTTCGAATAAGGATTGGGTCGCCGACTTCTATTTCTAATTTAGTAGCGATAAATTGGTCGGCTCCTGCTGCCCTGATCTCTTCCCTGGAAGTTTTTACAATTATGTTGTAATCATTTTCCAATATTTCGTACAGAGGCCGGATAAAGTTTTCTGTGCCGTCCAGTTTAATATTAGGATTGAATTCGGAATGGAAGTAAACAAAAGGAAAATTTTCTTTACCGCGTAATCTTTCTAAACGTAGAATCTTTACATCGTCGGTAATTCCAAAGAATTGCTTTGCATTTTCAGTTGGAGCCTGTTTGCTGACGTGCAACTCAAAGTTCTCGATTTTTATTCCCAACAATTTCATTTCTTGCGAAAAACTCAGCCAGTTTGTAGCTTCACTGTATAAGTTTTTCTCAGCTACTCGTGTTCCCACTCCTTTTTTTCGTATCAACAGGCCTTCTGTAACCAAGGTGTTGATGGATTGCCTTAATGTGTTTCTCGATATTTTTAATTGTTCAGACAATTCTACTTCGTTGGGTAACATTTTCCCTTCTTTGTATTCTTCCTTTGTTATTAAATCGCGGAGAAGCATTTCTGCCTGCTTGTGTAAAGGAACGGAACTGCTGCGATCAATTTTTAGTTTCATTTTTTTCTACAAAGTAAGTAAAAAAAATTAGATCTTATTTAATTTCCTGCTGATTTTGAAAGTCATAAAATGTTTTCCTCGTCAGGTCGGCGAGTGATAATTGATAATTGATATAGGCCCTCAGGTGAGATGTATATGCGTTGTTCAGGCGATTTCTCTCTAAAGCTAACCCCTGGCTGTCAATGTCCCCGTCGGAGAAACGCTGCCGTGTTATTTCAAAACTTTTCTCTGCAACCAAAACGTTCTTTTCCAAAACCTGCAACCTTCTTAAGTTGCTATTTGTGCTGGCTATGAGGTTTTTAACTTCTGTTTCTATTTCTCGTTCAACTTCTTCTTTGCGGTAATTGTATTGTTTTAGCCTCGATTCCGCCGCTCTCACCAGAGCTCTGTTTTCGCCCCAATCCAGGATGGGAATGGTAACGGTTAACCCGATGCCGTAGCTTGAGTTCCTGTCGATAAGATTGTTGTATGAGTTTTTGATGGATTGCATAAAGCTGATGTCTGTCTGGTGACTGACGCCTGCTCTTTCGAAGTAGGCATCAACACTCCCTTTTATCATTCCGTTGGCTTTTTGCTGCTTAATGTTGAGTCTTTGCAACTCGATCTGGATCTCCTGTTCCCGTACTTCCAATCGGTTTTTCAGGGCTAGTTCAACTGCTTTTTCCGGATCGATCAGGACGATTGAATAGTCCAGTTGGTTGTTCAACGTTATGCTGTCGTTCAGGTTTAATCCCAGCAATTCCTTGAATGAGTTTCTTGCCGATACTTCATTCAAAACGGCAATATCGTGATTGTTTTGCGCTTCGGCCAGATCGACCTCCATTTGAAGTGCATCCACTTCGCGAATGAGGCCGACGGCATATTTGTTTTTTGATATCTCTTGAGCTTCCATCTGTCGTTCCAGGTCGAGCGACGCAATTTCGGTACTTTTCTGCAGCGACAGTAAATTGTAATATGAACTGCTTACCTGATAGATGAGATTCAATTCTTCTCTTTTGAATTGTTTATTGGAACGCTCGTAATCCAGTTCGGCCCTTTTCAGGGTAGATTTAATGCTGTTGTAGGCATAAAACGAGTTAAGCGGTTGAGTAAATCCGATCCGGGAACGCAGGCGTGATGAGCGGAAATTATTTTTAAGGTCTTCGCTGCTCGATAACATATTGTTGATAAAAATATTACCGTCGGTAGGCAGGGGCTGATTGATGGTCAGTACTCCCGAGTATCCCAATTCTTTTATCGGATAATAGTATGTCATTCCGGTAGTATCTTTCCAACTCTCGATGGTTTCGTTGTATTGCGGTGCGCCGATGGTCATATCGATATGCGTTTTCAACCGGTTGGTTGCCGATTTCAGGTTGTACTCGGCAATTTTAAGGTCCTCGCTCAACCTCAGCATACTGTAGCTCTTTTTCTTGGCTATCTCTATGCTCTCTTTCAATGTAAGGGTATAAGCAGACTGACTTTGGAGAAGTAAGCAATGAACGAGTATAAATGAACCTGCCAAAAGAATTTTTTTCATATTATTTTGTCGTTTTGTAAAATCATAAAGAAGTCCTTTGAGAATTTGGCTTGTCGGAATGGATCATCCCGTCTTTCAGGTAAATGTTCCGATGAGCGTAATTTGCAATTTCCTGCTCGTGAGTGATCAAAATAATCGTATTCCCCTCGGTGTGCAACTCCTCAAATAACCGCATAATCTCTACGCCGGTTTTCGAATCCAGGGCACCGGTTGGCTCATCGGCCAATAAGATACCCGGAGTAGTTACTAACGCCCGGGCGACGGCAACACGCTGTTTCTGGCCTCCGCTGAGCTCTGCGGGTTTATGATCCACACGATTGGACAGGCCAACCCTGTCCAACGCTTTCAACGCTCTTTTTTTGCGCTCCGCAGCTGGAGTCCCGGCATATATAAGCGGAAGTTCCACGTTTTGAATGGCGTTTAATCGGGGCAGGAGATTGAAATTCTGAAAGATAAATCCGATTTCTTTGTTTCGCATAGTCGACAAGGCATCATCGTCTAATGTGTTTACATCAACATGATTAAAATAATAATGGCCACTCGATGCAGTGTCTAAACAGCCGAGGATGTTCATTAGCGTTGACTTTCCCGAACCCGACGGCCCCATGATGGCAACGTATTCGTTTTTCTCGATATTAAGGTTTATACCATGAATAACAGGTATCTCGGTATCTCCTAACAGGTAATTCTTTTTTAAATCTTTTATTTCGATCAACATTTTTTTGACGTTATTTTATTCGTATCGTATGGAATCGACCGGTTTTAAATTGGCAGCGTTCTTGGCAGGTAAATATCCGAAACTAACGCCTACAATCACGGAGAAAGAGAAAGCTATAAAAACGGAGTAGGGTTTTATGAACGTGTTTATATCGGTAAACAACGAAACAATGAGCGAAAGAATAATGCCGGCTAAAACCCCGATGATGCCGCCTGTGATACTTATAGCTACCGATTCGGTGACAAACTGGCTCATTATATCTACTTTACGGGCTCCAACCGATCGGCGGATCCCGATTTCACGTGTGCGCTCCATCACGGTTGCCAGCATGATGTTCATAATTCCTATACCGCCTACCAGCAGTGATATAGCGGCAATAGCGCCCAATAGGAAGTTGTAGATTTGGCGTTCTTTTTCTTCCTGTTTCAGTAATTCGTAAGGGATTACAATGCTGTAGTCGTCGTTATTGAAGTGATGGCGGCGCAGAATTTCGTTAATGATCCTGGATGCTTCCACCAGTTTGTCCGAATTTTTCAGTTGAACGGTTATTTGCTGAATTTCACTGGAGAGTACATTCTCTCGTGTGAACCGGTTCAGAAATAACGAGAGTGGAACAAAAACATCCGTATTCAGGTCTCTGGCAGCCAATTCCCCAACGGTTTCCGTAAAAAGGCTCTTCGATTCCAATACACCGATAACCTCTAACCACTGATCGTCTATTTTCACTAACTTCCCTATCGGGTCTTCTCCTTTAAAGAACCCGGCTGCCACTCCGGCACCCAGCACACATACTTTAAGACGTTCGTTGTAGTGCTTGTCGTTGATAAAGTAACCGTTTTGTACCTTGTAATTCATCATGGCCTGAAAATCGGGAGTGATGCCGATAATAGTGGATTTCACCGATTTATCGTTGTACCTTACCTCTGTGTTTTTTTCAGCTTGCGAGACAATTCTTTCTACGCCGGGCACGATTTCTTTAATCACATCGGCATCCTGAATGGAAAGTCCTTGCGAGAACTTAGCCCTCACTTCCTCTAATTCTTCATCGGAGAGTGTTTTTTCGCGAATGATAATGTTGTTTACACCCAAATCCTGATATTTGGCAATGGCCTCGCGCTTGGCGCCTTCTCCAATCGATAACATCGTGATAACGGATGCCACGCCGAAGATGATTCCCAGCATAGTAAGGAAAGAACGGAACTTATGGTCAACCAACCCTTGAAGCGCCAAACGAATATTTTCACCGTACTGCATAATTTATTCCATCATAAAAATTCACAACTAACCGTCATTCCGGGTTTTAGCCGTTCATCGGGCTTTAATATCCTCACTTCCACATCAAATACTTTCTGACGCGATTTCCGGTCTTTCAACCTGCAGAGTTTTCCGATATACACAACTTCTCCATCAAAAACAACTTTAGGCATAGCATCTAACCTCACTGCCACTTTTTGGTTGAGCGCGATTTTTAAAAAATCTGTTTCGTTCACCTGCGTATTCACTTTCATGAATTCCAGTTCGGGGACTATGGCCAGGCTATTGCCGGCATATATGTTATCGCCGATTTTGTAAATGCTCCTGTTGGCACTTTGCCAGTTTGTTGCAATCTGAAACACTCCTGATACGGGCGACCGCAAGGTGAGTAAGGGTATCAGGCCTTTTGCATTTTCAACCTCTTTTTTTATTTGCTCAACTCTGATTTTCTGAATTTTCAACTCACTGGTGTTAATGGCTTTGTTGAGTTCATAAATCCGTTTTTCTTTTTCGAGATTTATTACCGCTTGTTCGTATTCGAGTTGTTTTATTTTCCGCAATCGTTCCGATTCGAACCGGGAGGCTTCCAATTCAATTTTTTTCAAATCGAATGCTGCCGACTCGTTCCTTATTTTCGATTCGCTCTCTTGTTTTTTATTTTCTTGTTCTACATAAAGCTTTTCCAATACAGCTAATTGTGTTTCCAGATTACCCTCACTCTCCAAAATGTATTTGTTGATTTCGGCCGGGTCGAGTTGTGCTATGGAATCGCCTTTTTTTATAATTTCACCGTGGTTTAACAGTCCCACAATTTTCATCTGGTACCATTGCCTTCCGTATTGGCTGACAGTAACCGAGCGGGAATTTACCGCCGCCAGCTCTCCGGTCTCCACAATGACACTACCGTCGGATGTCCTTCTTCCGCCATCCGGCCCCGTACTTTTTTTGCACGAAAAAAGAAGTACTGTTGCGAAGAATGCAAAAAACAGGCTATATAATTGTAGTTTCCTCATTATATCTCTGCGTTTTCGGTTTTCTTTTCCCCGGTCTCTTTTGCAAAAGGATTCACGAGCGCTATCTCTTCACCTTCTTTCAATCCGCCGACAACCACTATATAATCGGTATTGCTTATCCCGGTTTCTATTTCTGCTTTTTCGTAGCCGGCACCTTTCTTTTTATAAACAAAGTTTTTATCTCCTTCAACAAACAAGGCATCGAGTGGGATAAAGAGCACATTTTCCACTTTGTCCATTATTATCCGGCAGCTGACGGTAAGGCCAGGAAGCAAATTTTTATCGGACTCGTTGAGCAATATTTCAACCGGAAACACTTTTATTTTGGACGACTCGTCTTTATTTACCGCCAGGTTGGCAATTGAATTTACCGTTCCTGCAAAAATACTGTCGGAAAATGCATCGGGTTTTATTTCTACTTTCAGCCCTTTACTGATTTTGGCAACATCCACTTCATTTATTTTTACCGTAGCTTTCAGTGATGATAAATCGGGGAGTTGAATAATGGGAAATCCGCTCCAACACTGGTCGCCAATCTGAAATTTGTTGTTGCTGCTCCAGTTTTTCGATAAAATGGCAATACCCGAAGACGGGGTTACAACCGATAGTTTTTGAAGCGTTTCCCGCGCTTCATCCAGCCTCGATTGAAACTGCATGATGGATAGGTTCTTTTGCTTGATCTCTTCTTTCTGGATTTTTATGCGGTTGTCTATTTGCTCTTTAGCTCTTTCCAACGCAATATCCGCTTTATCGAGGTTCAACCGGATCTCTTTTTTCTTAATCTCCGATTCATAACCCGCAGACTCGAAGCGGATTTTCGATATCTCGTGCGAGATGCGTGTGACTTCGTAAGCCGCTTTTAACTCTTCGAGCTCCGATTGTTGCTGTGCTTTCATTTTATCGAATTCGGCCCGTGCAATTTCCAAACTCGATTCTGCTTCAACAATACCTTTCAGGACTTCTGACGGATCGAACACGATTAACGTGTCGCCTGCTTTCACCTCTTGTCCGTCTTTTACCAATTCAGTGATTTTCAGGTTTCCGTATCGCCATGAAATCATCGGCGCTACAATGTTAATGGATTTAATAGCTTCTATTTCACCTTCTTCGTACAAGTCGAGAAACAGAGTGCCTTTGGCTACTTTTCCAACAGGTATCTGCTGGGTTTCCTTTTTTTTACACGCTGCTAAAGATAGCGAGCAAAGAACGATGAAGATCAATACTTTTGAGAAATTCTTCATTTTACTGCGATTGCTTGGTGATATTTTTTATTATTTACTTCTCTTTATCATCGACTGCGGCGGCTTAATCAAAGCGATCACTTCTCCTTGCTTTAATCCGCTTGACACGATGGCCTCTTTTGAAGAAGAGAGCCCGGTTGTTATTTGGCGCATCTCGTATTTATTTTTCTTCTTCACATACACAACTTTGATGGAGTCTTCTTCGTAAATGGCAATTTGCGGCACCACGATAGTATCGCGGACCTGTTTTATGAATACACGGCAGTTTGCAGTGAAGCCGGGATCAGGGATTTGCAACGTGCTGTCGAGAGATGCTTCCACTTCAAAGAATTTCACTTTCGAATCTCTTTTATAGGGTTGTCCTACAGGTAGTTTTTTGGTGATTTTCCCGTAAGCAACGTTATCGGGCAAAGCATCAAAGCTGAAACTGACGGAGTCGTCTTCGTTTATATGGCGAAAATCCACTTCGCTCGCCATCATTTTTACTTTCATCTTCGAAACCTCAGGCATGGTTATCAATGGCATATTGTTCCATACATTATCGCCCATCTTCAGTTTTTCTCCGGTCATTCGTGAATTCGATATCACGGTTAATCCTTTACGTGGAGAGCGTATGGTTAATCCGTCAAGAATTGTCTTTGCGGAGGCTAACCGGTTTGTTAACTGTTGAATGTTAAGTTCTAATTTCCTTACTTCCGACTGATTGATGATCTCAAGCGCTTCGAGTTTTTTTTCAAATTTATTTTTCTCAATAAGTGCCCTTTCAAGTTCCAATTCTTTTATTCGTTTCTGTGTAGGTGTAGCAAACTGCAATTGGAGAGAGTCTAAATGTGCAATTTCGGTATCGGCATTGTTATTTTGTACTTGTGCCTCAAGCAGAGCGTACTGCATTTGTAAATCGGCTTTCACTTTACTTAATTCGGCTTCGGCCGTTTCCAATTGAATTACTAAATTATCGTGAATGGTTTTACGGTCATTGTCTTCGAGAATGCACACCACATCTCCTTCATCAACATATGTCCCGTCATCAATGAGGTAGGTGATAATGGCATCTACATTACCGGGACAGGCTATTGTTGTGTACCGTACAGGTTCAGCAACACCGTCGATCACGATGGTGTTTTCAAAATTTGCCGCAGATATAGGATATGTTGAGATCTTCTCTTTACTGTTCTTGTTGCATGAACAGAGAAGAAATAAGAGAATCAACGTCCACAGGGTTGCATATCTTTCCACGATAGTGTTTTGTAGATCATGGTAGCAAATGTACAATCTTCTTTTTTATTTACGAAGATTAAGTAGGTTCAATTAGAGAAATTTATGATTCGTTCCGAAAAGTTAGAAGCCGTAACAAGGTTGCATCAGGGTGCCAGCCTCTGTAACGTCCAGCCTTCTCCGGTTCTGCGATAAACAAGCCTGTCGTGCAGGCGGCCGGGACGTCCCTGCCAGAATTCAATGGTTGTGGGCAGAACAATAAAACCACCCCAATGCGATGGACGAAGAATCTCCTGATTGTTGAATTTTTCTTCAAAAGAGGCCTGAATTTCATCTAACTCTTCACGGCTCTTCAAAATTTTACTTTGTGGTGAGGTCCAGGCGCCGATTTGCGCCTCGCGCGGGCGCTCATTAAAATAGACATCGGAATCATGGGTGGAAAGTTTTTCTACCCGCCCTTCAACCCGCACCTGACGCTCTATGGAATGCCAGTCGAAAACGAGGGCGGCAAACGGATTTTCAAGTAATTCCCTGCCTTTCCTGCTAAGATAATTGGTGAAAAACACAAATCCGTTTTTATTTACCTCTTTCAATAACACTACTCTTGCGGAGGGTCTCCCATTTACGGTACAAGTGGCGATAGTCATGGCGTTGGGTTCCGGAATCTCCGATTCGATAGCCTCTTGCAACCATTGCTGAAATTGTTCCAACGGATTGGTTTTTACGTCAGCTTCATTTAATTCTCCTATTTTGTATTCTTCTCTGAATTCGAACAGTCTTTTCATTTTGTAATTATTTTTTCCGCCCGTCCATATCGGGGTTTGCCCGACAAATATATACCATACAACAGGTATTCAACAGGAAGGTTTAGTTAATAAATACTAACGCTTTTTCTTGCAACTGTATTAAAGTAATTCACTATCTTCGCACACTATTTAGAAACAATTCAACTTTCGCATGTTTTCTTGAATGGTACATACGACTAAAGCAGAGACCTTTTAGCTATTTTACGGGATACCCATAGCTCACGATGAACGTAAAAATGTGAAAGTTGAGAAAATAATATATCGAATGATAAAGGTTGAGCAGATATACAAGAGTTTTGGCGATCTTCAGGTGCTGAAGGGGATTGATTTGGAGGTAAATAAAGGTGAGATAGTGTCGATTGTAGGCCCCAGCGGTGCCGGAAAAACCACTTTGCTGATGATTATGGGAACACTTGAGAAGGCAAATTCAGGTAAGGTATTCATTGATAACAACGATTTGAGCAAGCTCAACGAAAAGAAACTCGCGGATTTTCGTAACAAGAATATCGGATTCGTTTTTCAGTTCCATCAGCTTCTTCCGGAATTTACTGCTTTGGAAAATGTTATGATACCGGCGCTGATTGGAAATGCAAAGCACGGCACGGCGGAGAAAAAAGCAAAAGAGCTCTTGAGGATGATGGGGCTGGGCGAACGAATGGAGCACAAGCCTGCAGAACTATCGGGAGGGGAGAAACAGCGTGTGGCGGTTGCCCGTGCACTTATTAACGACCCTGTGGTGGTTTTTGCCGATGAACCTTCGGGGAGCCTTGATACCGACAACAAAGCCGAACTGCATTCATTGTTTTTCGAACTTCGCAACAAGTTAAATCAGACCTTTATCATCGTAACGCACGACGAACAGCTGGCATCAATTACAGACCGGACCATCCATATGATGGACGGAAAAATTGTTGAAAAAATTTCAGATTAAAAATCAAATAGCTATAAATAAATATTTTATGAAACTTAAATCGTTTTTTATGATAATGGCAACAGCTGGATTGTTACTCTCTTGTAACAACGAACAAAAACCGGGAGAGGTTATCGGAAAATCGAACGTGAAAGCGGAGAACGGGTTAATGACACCTGAAATTCTGTATAGTTTCGGACGCATCGGAAGTGTGGAAGTATCGCCCGATAAGTCAAAAATACTTTATCAGGTTACTTACGTCGATATTAAGCAGAACAAGACCAATCCCGAGCTTTTTGTGATGAATGCCGACGGAAGTGATAAAAAACAGTTAACGGTTACCAACGCCAGGGAGAGCAATCCACAGTGGATTTCGGGTGGGGAGAAAATTGCGTTTCTGAGCGACGAAAGCGGAACATCGCAAATATGGATCATGAACTCCAACGGTAGCGGAATGAAGAAGATAACGGATGTGGAAGAAGGTATAAATGGTTTCATTTTTTCACCCGGCAACAAAAAAGTGCTGTTTATCAAGAACGTGAAGGTAGGGGAGACTACAAAAGATAAGTATCCCGATTTGCCGGAAGCATCGGGTAGGGTAGTGGATAACCTGATGTACAAGCATTGGGACAGTTGGGTGGAAGAAGTGCCACACACGTTTGTGGCAGATTTCAATGGCGATGAATTATCGAACAGTATCGATTTGCTTCAGGATGAACCTTATGAAGCGCCCATGTTGCCTTTTGGAGGAATAGAGCAGCTGGCCTGGAGCCCCGATGGAAAAACCGTCGCATACACATCCCGTAAGAAAACAGGGAAGGAGTATGCCGTTTCAACCAATTCCGATATCTATTTTTATGATGTGGAAAGCGGAAAAACGACAAACATGACCGAAGGGATGATGGGGTATGATGTAAACCCGCAGTTTTCGCCCGACGGCTCAAAGCTTGCCTGGCAAAGTATGGAGCGCGATGGTTATGAGGCGGATAAAAACCGGTTATTTGTTATGGACCTGGCAAGTGGGAATAAGACGTATGTGACGGAGAATTTCGACTATAATACCGATGCGTTTGTGTGGAACACCGACAACAAAACCATTTATTTGGTATCTTGCGTTGAGGCCAAAACGCAGTTGTTCTCTGCTGATATCGAATCGAAACTTATATCGCCGATAACCAAAGGCAAGCACGATTATGCATCGGTTGCACCTGGAAACGGAAAGCTCTTTGCAAAACGCCACTCTATGTCGCAACCCGACGAAATATACTCCGTTGACCTTGCCAATGGGCAGGCTACTGAAATTTCTTTCGAAAACAAACATATTCTTGAGCAATTAACAATGGGCGAAACGGAAGAGCGCTGGATTACAACTACCGATGGAAAACAAATGCTGACCTGGGTAGTTTATCCGCCTGATTTCGATTCCACCAAAAAGTATCCTGCATTGCTCTACTGCCAGGGTGGGCCTCAAAGTACGGTAAGCCAGTTCTGGTCTTACAGGTGGAACCTGCAGATGATGGCTGCTAACGGATATATAGTGGTAGCACCCAATCGGCGGGGAGTGCCGGGCTTCGGGCAGGAATGGAACGAACAGATTAGCGGTGATTACGGCGGACAAAACATGAAAGATTATCTTTCAGCCATCGATGCGTTGGCGAAAGAACCGTATGTGGACGAAACCCGCTTGGGTTGCACAGGTGCAAGTTATGGCGGATTTTCCGTTTATTGGCTTGCCGGAAATCACGAAGGGCGCTTCAAGGCGTTCCTGGCACATGCGGGGATCTTCAATCTGGAAGCGCAGTATCTGGAAACGGAGGAGATGTGGTTCGCCAATTGGGATATGGGCGGGCCGTATTGGGATAAATTAAATGCTGTAGCGCAGAAAACATATGCTACTTCACCGCATCGTTTTGTGGATAAATGGGATACGCCCATTATGATTACGCACGGCGAGCTGGATTATCGTATTTTGGCATCGCAGGGAATGATGGCGTTCAATGCCGCGCAACTCCGCGGTATTCCTTCACGCATGCTTATCTTCCCCAATGAGAACCATTGGATCAGCAAGCCGCAGAACGGTATCCTGTTCCAGCGCGAGTTCTTTCGCTGGTTCGACCAATGGCTGAAGCAATAATTAGTTTCCGATAGCGAATGTGAGAAAAAACGAAAAAATACGATAAAACATTTGTGGAATTTAAAAATATAACTACCTTTGCACTCGCTATCGAAACGATACCGATCGCAGTGGCGAATAAAGTCCCCGATAGCGACCAAAAACGGTGTGGTAGTTCAGCTGGTTAGAATACCTGCCTGTCACGCAGGGGGTCGCGGGTTCGAGTCCCGTCCATACCGCAAGAAAGCCTGATAATCGATTGATTATCAGGCTTTTATTTTTTATTGTGTTGCATTTGTGTTGCAGATTTGCATTTGTCCCATTCTTTTCCCGCCATTGTGCAATACAGAAAAATATCCGCAAACTGGATAAATTTTACTAAATTTGCTCCCAATTCAATAATCATTGTATGCAAAACAAGTATCGTAAAATGTATAATGAGAATTTGCTGGGAACATCGGATGTTTCCATCCTTAAATTCTATTATGCCAGTTTTAAGGTACAGCAACAGAAAGGTAAAACCATTTCTATAAGTGCATTTTTGGATGATTGTGCCAAAATTTCTGAGGATAGCAACCGTATACTAAAGGTTTCAAGTGTTATTCCTTTCTTCAATTTGTTCTTTGGTACAGGAAGAGAACAAAAACATATAGTTGAAATAATAAGAACTAAGCATGAAGAAGTTGAGAAACTATTCATGCAGGATGATATTTCGGATGAAGCTATAAAATCTATATTATATGGTATATCTCCTCTTACGCAAGCTAACAGCTTAACAAAAGAAGACACGATACAAGTAGTAAAAGATAAGATCCTAAAATATTACTCCATAAAAGGTCGTAAGCAATTAGGCGACCGTATTTTCGGCTATCTATTAGCTTCGGAACTTATCCCAGCCTATACTCCCGAAGACCGAGTGCAGGCATGGAAAACTCTTATTGGAGAAAAAATCGCTCCGTCCGATACGAAGTTACACGCCAATCCTTCATTAAATCGTAGTAACGTAGATACTAAAACTCTTCTTAAGCATTTGGATACTATTCGGGAATTCTATTCCGAAATTGGACTTGGGAAAGTGGTTTCCGTCATCAAAAAGGACATGGAAAACCTATCGACTAAAGCCTGATATTCTCTCCCTATTTCCATTCATTCACCCTTATTTTATTCTTATTATAACGAACGGATTTGTCCTATTCTGTTATGCGTTGCCCCATATTGTCCCAACAGTTGATGTTGCTCATTTTCAATATTATTCTTATATATATTTGTCTTTCTAAATTTCTAAAATTATTAGTAAAATGCGAAAGACATTCAAGAAATTCTGGCTAAAATCAGAAAATGAGGAAGCTGTTGAGAACAGTATTCCCGAAGAGAAAGTGTCGCCGGTTGATAAGGCGATGAACAATCTTATCAAGATGAAAGAGGCGACCAAACTGCTGAAAGCCTCAGCCCCTACTGTTCGTAAATATGCCAGGCTCGGCCATTACAAGGAGTACCGTTTCGGAGAGAAGTTGGTTTTCTACGATAAGGAGGAAATTCTGAACTTCATCATGAACAGGTGTCGAATGGCAGAAGAATCTTAATCCCGATGAAAAAGGAAAAAGAATCTTCCGCACGGCAGTCCAAGAACGAGCGGATTGAGGCATATTTGCGTGAAAGGTGCGATTTTCGTTTCAATGTGATAAAATCCAAGCCGGAATATCGCATAAAGGGTAATAATTGTCAATTTCAGCCTGTCACCAAGTTTGCCCTTAATTCATTCAAACGGGGAATAGATACCGGGATTGGCATATCGACCTCGGCGGAAAATATCCGTGCGATACTCGAAAGCGATTTTTCCCCGAAAGTTCATCCGGTTAAAGAATATTTCCGGCAGTTACCTCGCTCCGACCCGGACGAAAATCAATACATATCGCAATTGGCGCAAACTCTTACGCCGGCTAATCCCGAAAAGTGGAATGAGTACTTAACCAAATGGCTAATGGGTGTCGCTGCCAATACCCTGCAAGATATAGGCTGTCAGAATCATACCTGTCTAGTATTGACCGGAGAGCAGGGGAAATTCAAAACCACGTGGTTGGATTATCTCTGCCCCCAGTCATTGAAAAGCTATTTGTTTACCGGTAAAATTGATCCGCAGAGCAAAGATACCCTCACATTGATTGCTGAATGCCTGTTTATCAATATCGATGACCAACTGAAAGCTCTGAACAAGCGAGATGAGAATGAACTGAAGAACCTTATCACCACTCCGGCAGTCAAGTATCGCCGTCCGTATGATATCTATATTGAAGAATACCCTCATTTAGCCAGTTTCATGGCATCGGTCAACGGTAATGACTTCCTGACTGATCCGACCGGAAGCCGCAGATTCTTACCGTTTGAGGTTATCAATGTGGATTTGAAAGCTGTGGAGAAAACCAATATGGACTATGTGTTTTCGGAGGTGATGTGGATGTTGGATCACGGATACCGCTACTGGTTTGTCGATGATGAAATAACCGAACTGCACCGAATCAGCCGGCAATTCCATGTGCAAACGGTAGAATATGAAATGTTAATGCAAGGTTTCCTGAAACCGGAAAATACGGAGGAGTGTTACATGACCACTTCGCAGATACTGACCTACCTGCAAGGTTACACGTCAATACGATTGGGTGAAAAAAGAATGGGTGAAGCGATTACTAAAGCAGGATTTGACCGCCTTACCAAACGATTGCATGATTTCTCCAGTCCGGTAAAATGCTACAGGATAAAAAAAGTGAAACCGAATCCCTTTTTCGAATATGATTTATAAAGTCAGAGATTTAATATTTTCTCCTTACCACCTTACTACAGTAATATATAATCCAATGAAAGAAAAAGGATTAGGGTGTAGTAAGAGTAAAAACCGGCTTGTTACTACAATGCTACTACATTACTACGACGTAATTACTACAAAAATCAATCATACTACAATATTATATCTGACTATCAATTATATGTATGATATTCTATTTGTAGTAAGTAAAATTACTTAAAAATTAGAAAAATGAAAAATTCAAATTATATAAGCATTCGGCAATACCTCGAAAGTAAAGGTATGTATCCGACAAAAGACCGAGAGTATTACGGATTATATCGTTCTCCCTTCAGAGAAGACAGCAATCCGAGTTTCAAAGTAGATTACGAGAAGGATTTATGGTATGACTTTGGCGCTAACGAAGGAGGATCGATAGTCGACCTTGTAATGAAATTGGAAAATTGCTCTTTAGCCGAAATATTCCGGTGGTTAGATGAGACTTCCTTTTCCTTTCAACGGAATACTCCTGTCGTATCGACAAATAGAGTACCAGCGATAAAAGTGCAGAATATTACTTCGCTCACTCATCCGGCTCTATTGGATTATCTGAAAGAGCGAAGCATAAATACTGACATCGCCAATCGCTATTGTTCGGAAGTTCATTATTCCATAGCAGATAAGAACTATTTTGCAATTGGTTTTCCAAACGATACCGGAGGCTGGGAAGTACGGAACAGAGATTTCAAAGGAAGTATCAGCCCGAAAAATATTTCGACCATTAATAACGGTAATGATTCAATTATGGTATTCGAGGGATTTATGGACTTTCTTTCTTATCTCTCCTTAAAAAAGAACCCATCGCCAACGATTGATACAGCTGTTCTTAATTCTACGGCTAATCTTTCCAACGCTATTTCGTTTTTGCAATCCCATAAAACGGCACACGCTTTCCTTGATAATGATGAAGCCGGTCGGAAATCACTGGTCGATTTATGCGAATTATTACCCTTTTCCGAAGTCATAGGCCAGTCTGTTTTCTATCGAAATCATAAAGATCTGAATGAGTACTGGCAGGAGAAATTCAAGTCGAAAAATTTGACTGCGGAAACTAAATCCGCCGTTCAGGTTAAACGGCAGATTCCAATGAAGAAAAAAGGGAAAGGTATGAAATTATGAATCAGGTGCGAAGTTCATTGCAAGACGTCAGTTTGTTACCACAAACTGCGCTTGCCGCCTGAACCGCTTTCGCTGGCGGGGAAACTGCAATCGCTTCGCTCTCGACAGTTTTTGAATCAAAAATCAAATGAAGAAATGAAAAATAGCTATATAAAATTCCGTTGTGCGAAATCAGAAAAAGAGAGAATCGAGGGCATGGCTGAAAGGTCAGGAGTAACTCTTTCCGAGTATTGCCGACAACAATGTTTAACCGGTCGGATACTTGCCAGCCCGAAGTTAAATCCGGTAGAGATTTCATACTTCCGGGAACTGAAAGAACATAACAATGCCATTGCCAGGCTCGCCAATCTTATAAGGAATAAAGACTCACAATTGGTTACCGCCATTGCGGAATATCTGGAACAGTCCCGACAGTTATATAACCGATTCTTTTAGCGTATGATTGGGAAAGGAAAAGCAATAGCACACGGGGGCAATGCGATTAATTATGCCTTGCGTGCGGGTAAATTGGATAAGATAGTCGGCAGGAACATGATTGAAAGTGATGCGCCTGCCGACATCCTTCGGGAGTTTGAAATGGTTAATCAGCACATCTACCGATGCAAGAACAAATATATGCGTTATGAGATAGGCATATCTCCACAGGATATTGATAAGCTAAAGCCAGAAGACATGATTAAAATAGCCCGGACATTTGCCAATAAAATGGGATTAGATAACCATCAATGGATAGCCTGCACCCATAGGGATACCGGAAAACCGCATATCCACCTGATAGCAAACCGTATTGGTGTGGATGGAAAAGTTTTCGATACTACTTTTATGAGTAACCGTTCGGCAAAGATAACCGAAGAAATAAGCAGAGAAATGGAATTGACGATTGCGAAGAATATTCATAAACAAAAAGAGCATCAGGAAGTCTATACAGACCCGACACGACAACAGACAAAAAAGAAACTTCAACAGATTGGCTATTATGAATTATTTAGAAATATCAGCTTAGAGGGTTTTTTACAAGGGTTAGAGAAAGAAAGTGTCGGTGTGGAGCCTGCAAGGAACAAACAAGGAAAAACCTACGGTATCCGGTTTACTTACGAGGGGCAAACATTCAAGGCTTCGGAAATTGGACGTGAATTTGGCTTTCATTCGCTTGCCAAGAACTTTTCTTCTTCATCGGAAGAGAATCATTCGCACCAGGTTCAGCAGAACTACAATCAAGATACGAACAATCACCAGCCTCATTCGAGAATTGGTTCCGGCATAGCCTCTCTATTGGCTGACTTATTTACTCCGAATATACATACTCCGCAAGAAGAGGACAATATATTGAAACATAAAAAGAAAAAAGATAAAAAACGATATTATGGGAGACAATTCTAATAAATCCAGCAAGCGAAGAAATAGGTTCGCCGGGAAAGAAGATATTTCCCGTGAGACAGTCGATAGTATCCTATCCGCTCAAATTGATCGGCTTCGGGAAATATCCCGGATGAACAATGAAACGGTAAACCAAGTCAGGGAGAGCGTAAATATCCTATATGAGAAACGGATTCCGATTGATACGACAAAGTTCGAACAACTGAACCATAGCTTTATCAACGAGATGGAAACCAAACTCCGTAAGGTCAAGCAACCTTCAAAAGGGTTAGTGTGGTATATCGTTATGTGGGTAATAACGCTGGCTTCTGCATTTCTTTCAGGATACTTTATTCACGAATATCGGAACTGGAAAGAAAAGGCAGTGTATTGGTATCAGCAATATGAAGATGTAAAACCGAAGAAGTGACTTGAAATTAAGAACTTAAAGTGGGTGTTACATGTTACGCATTTTAAATTATAGATATTACAATAAATCACGACAAAATAAAGATATAATTTAAAATACGCAGATAAGTTATCCGTGTTTAATATGCTTATAATGAATATATTGAATAAATTATACGCAATTCATTTCAAATCAAAAAATAATTGGTATTTTTGCGTATATTTAAGAGTTAGCACCAATTTAAAGGACAATAGTATGAAAAAAACAACATTTACAATTTTATTGCTGGTTTCTACTGTAACTGCTTTCGGTCAAATCACAACAACAAAAGTTGCACCGAAAATAGAACAAGTTAACATTCCCTATGATAGCACTCAAAATTTTCTGAAAGGGGACATTTATCAGTATATAGGACAGGAGCTATATTTGAAGGGTAAAGCAGAAAGTTTGCGGAAATATGGATATGAAGGTTTTTCAAAGGATTATACAAAGGGTACTTTTTTTGGAAATAAATCAAATGTTTATGAATGTTGTGATGCTCATAATTCAAAGTATGACTCATTAGTTGGCAAATATTTCAAAGTTTTAGGTATAGTTACAAGAGAAGGGACGACTATTCCATTTATTGAATTTGGTAAAGATTATGAGAAAGAATACTTTCTCAAATTAGTTCGTAAAGATAATTCAGATACTGTGTTTTACCACTATGATGGTTATGAGCATAATTTTCCATTTATTGTAGTTGGTTTTTTCGAAAAACAAAAAAAAATATTTGTGGGTAAAGAATTTGTCTTCAATGATATTGAATTTGACGGTGCAACTGATATTCAAACAGGCAAGATCGTTACAATAAAATCTGGACAAAAATGGAAATGCGTTGATTTAACTATTGAAGATAAATATTATAATCTTTCATTGATTTTTGAAAATTCACTCGGCGAAAAAACAGCAAATCTGTTTGATAGAGTTTTAAATGTTTCTTACACTGCCAAAGAAGCAGACAGTTATAAAAAGAAATTTGGAGAAAATATTTGGAAGACTATTTTGGCTGGTAAAGTAAAAATCGGTATGACAAAAGAAATGTGTGAACTTTCTTGGGGTGAACCACAAAATATAAATAAAACTATAATCTCTAATAAGGTAAGAGAACAATGGGTTTACACCGACAATTATTTGTATTTTGATAATGGGATACTAACTGCAATTCAGTAAAGACAGATAGAAAAACTGGTGCTAACAGGCAGTTTTGCATCAGGCGGGCTGAATTGCTAAATTGGAGCTTTGCGCTGCCAATCCCGCCCGAACGCCAAGCAGCAATCCGTTAGATGTAAGCGGGGCGACATAATAAACTATCCATCTATTTCCTTTCTGATAAAATTCTCCAAGACTCTTTTATCCGGCAACTGAACTAAGTATTTGGAAACAAACAGTTGGTTATCCATGCCGGAAGTGGCGTATCTTGCCAAAGCTTCGCCTTTGCTACCACAAAGGATAAGCCCGATAGGCGGATTATCTCCGTCCGACATTTCATTGTCTTTGTAATAATTCAGATAAACATTCATCTGTCCTGCATCGGCATGGTCGAATTTGCCTATTTTCAAATCAATCAGAATATGACTTTTCAAAATACGATGATAGAAAACCAAATCGATGCGGTAATGGGTATTGTCAAACGTGATTCGTTTTTGGCGGGCTTCAAAACAGAATCCGGTGCCGAGTTCTATCAAGAATTTCTGCAAATTGTCTAAAATGGCTTGTTCTAATTCTGATTCACTGTATTCCGAACGTTCTTCTAATCCCAAAAACTCCAAAAAATACGGGTCACGGATAACATCTATATTTTGAGCCGGTTTTTGATTTTTGAATTTGCTGATGATGGCCTCTTTGTTTTTAGATAAGCCGGTTCGGACATATAAAGCCGTATTGATAGCACGCTCCAGCTCTCGAACACTCCAGCTGTTCTTTATCGTTTCCACTTCGTAGAATAGGCGTTCAAGTGGATCATCAAACTTTATCAATTCTATAAAGTGAGTAAAACTCAATTGTGACAGGAGGGTTTCGGAAGAAATCGGATACTCTTGCAATTCGGTAGTCAGTAATTCCCGAATTGGAATTGGCAACTGTTTTTGTAATTCGCCAGTCACTGACTGGCTTTTTTCTTCTCCTAAAAAGCTAATCACTGATTGGCTTATTTGAGGATATAACAAATAAAAGGTTCTGTGATTCTTTAATGCGCTGACAGAAAACCCTTTTAGACCTTTCGTTTTAAGTTTTGAAGCCAGTTCTCCAATCAAATTTGTACCATATTTCGCCCGATCTTCTCCATTTTGTTCAAACTCAACAATATAATATCCAACCAGCCAATTTCGGATAGTTAGATTTATATTAACTACTTTTTTGGCGTTCAATTGCAGTTGACAATGTGTTTGATAAACATTATCAATTAATTGGTCGAAATTTAGATGTTTTACTATCATTGGAGATTTGAATTATGGCGTAAAGATAATGAATTCCTGCGGATTACGATTGCTTATTCAGACTGTTTCTCAATGCTTTCAATCTGTTCGCCGCCTGCATATTATCGACTTTAATATATCTCATGAACGCCGCAGGGCTTTTGTGTCCTGATATTCGCATAAGCTCCTCTGCCGGAAAGCCGGAGAGATACATATTGGTACAGAAAGATCTCCGGCAAGTATGTGAGGACATCATTTCCCATTTCTCGTGAACTTCTTTTACCCTAAGATTTCCTTTCTTACGGACAACCTCTGTTTTCTGTTTCAACTTGGCTTTCTTACCGAGTTCTTTCAGGCGTTCGTTGAATTTATAGCTTGGTATTTTCGGCAAATCGTAGTCGTATTTTTTCAAAATCTCCGGTACATAATCAATCATCGGAATAACGACAGCCTTATGGACTTTCCTTTGTTTTAGATTAATATAGCCATTTGTGGCATCAATATGTTCGGGACTTAGAGTCGATAAATCACTATATCGTAATCCGGTGAAGCAACCTACGATAAATACATCCCGGATTTCTTCCAATTCTTTATCGTCAGAAAGATTTAAGTTGTAAATCGCTCCCAGTTCCTTTTCGTTCAAATATATAGCATCGGTTTCTTCTTCAACGACTTTGAAATTTTTTAAGTCAACAGCAGGAATGGTTCCTTTGGCAACCTGGTAATTTACGAACCCTTTCAACAGTCGAACAACTTTTCCGGCAGAATTGGTTACTAATCCGATTGTTCCATCCGGTTTCACAGCCTTATAAAAGAGATAGTCCATAAACTCATTGTAGAATTTAAGGTTCAGGTTGCGAAAAGTAACAGGTTGGGAGGAATATTCTTTGAATGCTGTCAAGTGCTTTTTTAGCGATCTATAATCTTTTACTTGGTCGGCAGACACCTTTCTCTTCTTTTCTTCAATATATAAATCCAATGTGTCGAACATATTTACACGGTTGGAGCGCTGTTCATATCCCCGATTCTTTTCTAATTCCAGCAATACAAAATCTACAGTCGGATCAATCCCATTATCTTTGGCGTATGTCAATATCTCACCCAACTTCGAAGTCATCTTTGTCAAAGCGGAATCAATATCATCAAATTGCGAACATGCACGCTTTATCCATCGTTTTTTTTCATCCCAATGATCAGGCTTGATGTTATAACCAGTAGAAATAAGCGTTCGCTTTGTCCGGTTGTAGTTATATCGCACATACAATGGCGTTTTTCCATCGCTGGAAACGTAATTGGGTTTGATGTAGGGATAATATAAATTTGCCATACCGCTAAATTTATTGTGTTGCATTTGTGTTGCAAATCTACAAAAACTATTCGAAATCACAAATAATTCAAGAAAATAAAATTTCATATAATATTGATATTCAATAATTATTAGAAACTATTGAAAAATAAAGGAAAATAAATAGAGTCCCGTCCATACCGCAATAAAGGGTGTAAATCAAGTAGTTGTGCGATTTACACCCTTTTCTACACCCAGAAAAAATAGAGGCACTACACAATAGACCTATGGAATGGGGATTATCGCCATACGATAAAAACTGAAAGACTTCTACCTGTCTCCTATTTATTATCAGTAAGTGCAGTGCTCTATAAATTCCATTTCAGGAATTGATTACACCCAATAACTATACTCCCTAAAGTAACCGAGTTGAGCAGATTCTTTTTGTCCTCTTCAAGAGGATATTTATCCAAGAATATACCCCAACCTTAGTCACTCGAGAACTCAAACCATCTATGTTAGACTTTATTTCTTTCTCTGATTCTGGAGGAACAGAGAAAACCCGCTTTATGAGACCCAATTCTTTCTCTACATTGAATTCCGATGAAAGTTCATGAGGATCATTTAGGCTTTCTACACCTGATGCCCATATATAATTCTCAGCAATAGCTTTAATGTTCTTATCGTCATCGAAAGAACGATATTTATATCCAATCATATCTTTCCTTGTAGCTGGATTGCTCATAGATATTTAGGGTTTGGCAACTACTGAAAATAATATAGGAATCAACTTCTCTTTTCCTTTCAGACGATATTTCCCATTTTTCTCCGTCATATTGCCAAACAGGTTGAAAGGAGAATAATCATATTCTTCAAAATCAACAATGCACAAATTATTTTGCGATAGGGCGCGAAAAATTTTCGACAGTCCGTGGTTCCAAGTTATTTCGGTGTACGTTCCCTTTTCGGAAGCATGAGTATAAGTTTCAGATATCGAAGTGTAGGGTTCTTCCCTGGAATATGCTGATTCGATTTGCTCAAATTTCGTGTCGAACATCCACAATACAGGATGAAATTCAACTATCACGAATTTACCGTCGGGTTTGAGGTAGCGTTTGACGAGCCCTCCCCACTGTTTTAGGTTAGGATACCAATTGATCACACCATAGCTGGTGAAAACGATGTCGAATGTCTCATCTAAGTAATCAGGCAAATCAAAAATATTGCAACATATAAATTCTGTGTCGTTACCCGTTTCGTTGGCTAGAAACTTGGCTTTTCCTATGGCTTCGTCTGATAAATCCACTCCGACAACCTTAGCTCCCATACGGGAAAGTGAAATGGAGTCCATTCCGAAATGGCACTGCAAATGCAGAATCTTTTTCCCTTTTATGTTTCCGAGTAATGATAACTCTATTGAATTTAGCGAAGATTTACCTTCCAAAAATTCTTTGACATCATAAAAATCAGAATCATAATGTTCCTGCGTCCGCTGATTCCAGCTGGTTCGGTTTGTTTCTATAAAATTATTATTGCTCATTATTTTTCAATCCTCTTTCCTGTCAGATGCTCCAGGTTTTCTGTTATTTTTTCCACATCCCAATCCCACCATTCATTTCCAGCAATTCGTTGATTTTGCTATCTGAAAATCTCTTTCTTGTTTCTGTTGCAGGGTTTCCGCCGACAATTGCGTAAGGGGCGATATCTTTCGTAACCGTTGAATTGGTCGCAATGATAGCACCGTCGCCGATATAAACTCCGGGCATGATGGTCACATTCGAGCCAATCCACACATCATTTTCGATTACAGTATCGCCTTTTATCGGCAGATCTGCCAGAGCTGGCATTACTCTTTCCCATCCGTTCCCAAAAAGGCTGAATGGATAAGATGTGATTCCATTCATCTGATGATTGGCTCCATTCATAATAAACGTTACGCTTGGGGCAATCATTTTGAAACTTCGGCAATTATCGTGTTGAGTTGCGTGTATTGGGGAAGTATGTAGCTAATTTGGGTCATAAGACAATTTTTGTTCGAGCAAATTGGACAGTTCTTGTTCTACATCTTCGACTGATGGTAATGTCGATTTCATACTTTCTAATTGTGCAAGAAGTTCTTGCGTAAATTTAAGTAAATTATCTGTTTAGTAGATTATCCAAATCCCACGCAGAAATATGTTCAATTCCCTCATTGGTAGGGATTATATAATCGTCCATACTTACCACATACTTATCGAAATTGTCATTGATAAGTTTCAACGAGCGGTATTCTCTTTCGATGGTCTGTTCCTCCGTAAGTTGAAGTGTCACCTGCAAATAAAGCCTTTTATCGCCTTTTATGGCTACAAAATCAACTTCCGCATCTTTTATCGTACCTACATAAACCTGATAACCGGCACGTCGCAGGCTTAAATAAACGGCATTTTCCAACAGATAGCCAATCCCGTAACCGTATCCGGCGTAAAGATAATTTCGGTAGCTCAAATCATTCAGATAATATTTGCTGTTGCCGGAAATGGTGTCTTTCCCTTTTATGTTGTAGCGTTCGGCACGATGAACGAGAAATGAATTTTCTAAATAGTTGATGTAAGATGACAACGTTTCGTAGTTTGTTTTTCGCTTTTTCGAGGCAAAAAAGTTGATGATGTTTGTTATCGAAAGAAGATTGGACGCTGTATTTACCAAATAAACAAACAAATCGTCTAACAGCTTCACATCTTTGATATTATACAGTGCCACAATATCACGCAACATAACCGTGTCTTTGATGGATGACACGTAATTCTGTTTCATTTCATCGTTAGGCAGATTGAAAAGTTCGGGTAATGCACCGCTTTGAAGGAATTTTCTGTAACTTTCACTATTGATTTCCTGCCGGGTTATTCCGCAATATTCGGTAAAACTAAACGGAAACACTTCAAATTCAACGTATCGACCCGATAAAAGAGTAGCTAAATCCCCCGACAAAAGATTGGAGTTTGAACCGCTGATAAACAGTTCGCTCGGCTCTGCAAAGTCCTGTGAATGCGAGTTTACAAATCGCTCCCACTCATCAATGTACTGTATTTCATCTATAAAAATATAGACTTTACCCGTTGGATTTAACACTTCTCGATAGGCTTTGTACAACTGCTCCAACTCAACTGCACTTCGCAATGTCGCCAGCTCCATATACTCTTTGTTGATGTAAAGAATATTCTCGCTTTTAACGCCTTCGGACAGTAACTTGGATGCGATTTGACGTAAAATATAACTCTTACCTGCACGACGCTGACCTACAAGCACTTTAACCAACTTATTGCCAGTGTATTGACCGATTTTGTCCGTATAAAATGTACGGAGATAGCCCAAATCTATCGGATTGGCATCCCAGAAATTGTACTTTCTTATGGAATTAATTATTTCAATCATATCTGAATATTTCCTGTAAATATAATAATTTTCAAACACACTCGAAAATTTCTTTGTGTTTTGTTGAAAATTTCGATAAAACTACATCATTACATTTGCCGGAATACCGAGCGAAAAGATGTTACAGCTGAAAGTACGATGAGCTACGTGAGTACTTAACATAGTGTATTTGGGTAGAATGGTTTCGGAGCGTTTTCGCTGACACTAAAGAGAATTGTTGAACCACGGTAGCTATATTACGTGAACCTGCTTTAAATTATTCACTTAATCAAGGGCGACTCCGAATTATCATGATAGACAATTTTTATTCCATAAATGGTGTCCGGCGATCCTGCTTCGCTAAAGTTTAAGTGTTCGCCATCAATTCGTTCATACATCGTCAGGCCTTCTCCCTCGTCCTTAAATAGGATGATGGCGCTTGCCTTGCGGGCAGGCTTTGTCCATGACAGATGAACGGTTTTTGTTGGCAGCTCATAGGTCCTTGTAAGCCGCAGGTCTTCATCAAGGGGTGCACTGGTCACTATAGTCTGGGGAAATGCCATTGCAGAACGGTTGCCCGACTTATCTACCTCTGTCAGGCTGTATTCGTAGCTCTTGCGTGCAATCACCGTTGTATCGGTATAATGATTATCCGACGTTTCAGCAATTTGTTTCCAGTCATTTTGCCCCGATGTCCTGCAAAACACCACGAAACGGTCAAAAGACAAATCCACCGAGGGGGACCAGCTGATGCTTACGCCTGAAGGCAGGTTTTCGTAGCCGAGAATTACCGGGGTGCGGGGTGGGATGGTATCGGGACGCGTGAGCTGGAACGCTTCGGAAGGAAACCCATGGTTATAATTGGCGTCAACAGCAATCACTTTCACATAAAGATGGGGAGTAAACGTGCGCAGCGATGTGTGGAACTCATAAATCGTATCGGGGATAATATTTGATGCCGGGGCGAAATTGTGATCCTCGTCATTGGCAAAAAGCACCTTGTATCCCCGAAGGTCAGGTTCGTCTTTCAAATGTGCCCAGCGGACAGTTACAACTCCCGTGGAATCTATATTGCCCGAAACGATGTGTGTAGCGGCCGGCGGTACCGTATCGACGGAAAAAATATAGACAGGTTCTGAAAAAGCACTGTTATAGCTCTCATCCATAACCATAAGCCTATAAAACGAGGAATGCGGCTGTTCACTTTTTTTGAAGCTGTACTCCAAAATATCGGGAGCGAGCATTCCGGATGCCGTAAGCAACGTATCGACAGACTGCACGTCCATCCCCCTGACGATATGGTAACCCAACAAATCCGAATCATCCGGTTTCTGCCAGGTAAATGTTACCCGGTCACCCGATTCGGTGTGTGAAAACAAAGGAACGGATGGCGGTGTAAGGTCGATACCCTTTCCTTTCACCACATCCCTGAAGGTGATGAACTCGCCAAAGGGGGTTACACCCGTGAGACGATAATAATATTCCCTGCCGTTACGGACACTGTCCATATAGCTGAACTTTGCCCGGGAGTGCAATGAGTCGATGGATGGTATGTAAACCACCTTGTTCAAACGCCTGAACGTGAGGCTGTCTTCAGACCTGTCTATGAAGTAGCCGGTGAAATCCTGATATTTTCCCGGCCACTTTATCAGGATGGCGCCATCGCGGTTCACCGCCTCCAGCCCTTCGTAGATGGGATGCCTCACCCTATCTATGCCTGCTACAAATACGTATCCTGTGTCGGGCATCACGACATGCGGTTCAACGGTTGCGGGAAAAATCTTGTAAACGTAATTACAAGTGGTGTCCACCGCCATCCAATCGTCGAAAGCAAGCCCGGCAGCGTGTGCGGCCTCTTCGGAGAGGGCAGCGTAAAGATTGATGGTAAGTAGCCGGTTTTCACGCTCCATGCGTTGCATTCCGGCTAACTCGATAATGCCCAATCCCTCCGGATACGTGGGCTTCCCATAGATCGACTGTGCCAGGATCAGCAATGCAGTATCACGCTCGGTGACTCTCTGTTCAAATTCATCCTTGCTCCACGCCCTGACCGTGTCGGGGGTGATACGCTCCCAGCCGCCGATCGCCTTGTTATCGGCATCTATGCGCAAGCGGTCTATAAGGATGCCGTCGTGGAGCAATGCCCTCAGCATGTCGGCGTCTCCTGCCGTCCAGCGCAGGGCGATCCTGTCGGCATAGGGTTTACCCAAACCCAAGATCGGGAAATGCCGCAATTCCACACGCATGGATGTGTCGTTATCCTGATACGCGGGCTGCCGGTTTTTCTTCTGTGCCGATACCGTCATCGGCAGGATGATAAGGATGATACAAACAGACATCCAACAATAAATACTCTTCATACCTTTGATTATTTCTTTTTGTAATAGTTTTCAATACCGCATCAATCCTCCTCCCAAGGCATTGTTGACACCTTGCTTCAACTGCCCGTCCGATACCCGCATGTCTTTGGCAGCCCTGTTTGAAATCGTACTTACGCTTTGCCACAGTTCCACCGAGCCCATGTTGCCTGCATTCAGGGCGGACGAACCAGAACTGCTGTTGATGACGGGATTAATGACAGGATTGCGGTATTCATTAATCATGTTTTGTACCGTGTTGCCCACTTGAAGATGCTGTATGTCAGCTGTTTTCACAGTCTCAGGCCAAAAGGTGGTCTTGAACTGGACCGGCAACCACAGTCCCTTCGTCAGTTTCTTGCTTTGTGCCACGAAGGATGATGCATATAATTGGGCTGAAGTCTTGGAATAAGCCGAAGAAGTCTCATTAGCTTGTCTTCCCACATTTCCCGGAGGCACCTCCGGATATACCGTAGCTCCCATTTGAACCGTTTTACCTATGAAATCATCGATGACCCCTATGTTGACCAGATAAGCCTGGCCGGACGTATTTGCCGGAGCCGGAACGGGCGTGTATTGATAGCTCAGCTGGCTGCGATTGATTCCTGTCATATCCGCGATATAATCCAGCAGCCTGCTTTCATAATTTTTGAGCCTCAAATCTCTATAAAGGGCCTCTATCCGTATGTTCCCGGCGCTTCCGCCACCGGAAGAAACCATAAACACCTTGTCGGAATTTACAGGATCCACATCGGCCTCGCCGTAACTTTCTCCACCAAACACAATGTTGACCGGAAAGTTGAAGCCCTTTCCATCACCCGTCCTGATCGCGTATTTCTCATTAACCAACGGTACCATGCCTTCAAAATTCTTCCTGTTCATCGCTTTTGTCAGATTATCACTTATCAGTTCCTTCCCGGCTCTATCTTCAATCCTGAGAATTATCATGTCATCCATCTTATCTGTCAGGGTCGCATATTGGCTTGTACTGAAAACAAAACGTGCCACAATCGGCCGCGTGTCTGCGTTGACTTGACGCATCAATGGCGCATCAAGCAGATTCCGGGAAATGGTGGTCGAAAAAAGATATGTATCATCGCCATACTTACCTGTATGTGTATTAGTGGTTTCTTTTGTGGAAACCTTTTGCGATGCTTGAGATGGCAGCTTTGCCACAACCACCACTTCGTAGTCTGAGTTGGGTTGCAGGGCCGGAGCTTGGAATGACCATCTGGAACGCAGTCCCGCTGATTGGCTTGTCGTGCCATTCAGTTTTGTCTGCATAAATGCAGCTGTAAACTCGCTGCGGGTAACCGGAATATCGTCACCGATGCGTGTCCCATTCCGATAAAGCGTTGCAACATACGTTGTTCCAGTGGGGTAGGCCAGCTGGTTCTCTCCGATCGGTTTTTTCGTGACAATCTCCATAGCCGCAGGTCCTCCCGTGAGGATTCTCTTATGGCTGTGAAGCGGAGTGGTATAGGCATAAGCTTCCGGAGGAATATTTTTAAATCCCTTGTTGGTCCTGAAAGAGGAAGACATGACCTGTTCGGCATCTTCGGTAGAGTTCACCTTTTTGACATAATCAAAATTACCTTCAAAGCTGCTCGCCTCTTTCAACTTGGCGCTAACCTTCCACGTGTAGGTTGTATTCCTGTTGAGATATTCGGGACTGTTGTATATGTATGCCAGATTGTCGGTGGTCACCAGCAGTTTATTATCTATTTTCCTGCCATTGAGTTCCGCAACAATACAACTTTTGTCAAAACGGAAGATGCGAACCTTGGGCTTTCCATTTTTGTCCACATTATCCCAGTCATCCACCGTAAACGGTTTGTTGGACGACTCCAAATTGAACACCGCCCCCAGGGTGGTCGAAATCTCCACCTCCTCGTCGGACTGCGTTTGCGGTTGTACTTGGGAGATGATGTCCAAACCGGCAAACACACTTGTGTTGGGGTCAACGCATTTTTCACCGATGCTGAATGGCAGCGAGAATTGTCCTTTGACAGCACCGTTGAGGATTCTGAAACTTCCGCCGACCGCCCCTTTCGCATAAAATGGGTTTGGCAGCCCCGCGGTGATGTATGCGGCGGCGCCGGCCTTGAAGATTTCAAATCTGCCCTTGATCAGGAAAATGTCCACATCGATCCCTATCTCGGCTCCTGCCCCCATGTACGCCTGCCCCGTTGCATACCATCCTCCCGGTCCCCCGATGCTGTTGCCACCGCATGTTTGACCCTGCATGACAGAAAAATCAAAACCTGTCATCATGAAAAGCTTCCCGTAGAAAAACAGGAACCTGTACTCCTCATCGGGATTTCCCAGGGTTGAAACTGCGCCGACAACCATGCCCGACTTGCTTCCCCCGGGTGTATAACCGCGTACGCCTTGCCCTGTTGTGTTGATATTCAGTTTGCCCCGGTCCTGTCCCGCAAGTTCCAATATTTTCGCTGGTATTTCGGGCATAGGGTCAATATCATAACTTCCAATTTGGAAATAAGATTTCCCCTTGATCAGTCCAAGAATTTCAACGCCTGCATTGTTCACGGCATCAGGATTGGTATCTCCGAATTTAAAATTCCATCCGGCGGGACCGGCATAAAAACTCATGGTGCCTTCTGCTTTTAGCAAAGCGGTGTTTTTTACATTTGGAACGCCAAAGACCATTTTTGCCCCGGCAGTAAATATTTTTGCCGGCACATCATACCTGAACTCCAATTTTCCGGTTCCCGTGGAAAAACTTTCGCGTTGCGACAGGGACTTGGAAACATCCGTCAATATCCGCCCATTGGCAACAAGGGACACATCGCTCAATCCTCCCCGGTCATTGAAAGCCATCGAAAGAGTAGCATCAGCATCCAGAGTGTTGCGGCTGGTCAAACCAAACAGGATGGTAGCCTGCAATACCCATGTTCCTTTGCTTGGGGTCATTTCTATTCTGGACGGATTAAAGTCGAGAAGTTCCATCGCAGAAGAATTCGGATCAGGGTCCAGGCTGCTGGTCGTTTCATATATTTTATTCGGTTCTGGCACACTACTTTCATTGATTTTCATGTTGTAGGCAAATCCGCCGCCGAACCCATACAATGCAAATGGAACGGGAGGCATGAAATTAATTCCGGCATACCCCAGGTCGGCCATGGCATTGAAATCGAAATATTTGAAACCGCCCTGGGTCGACGAGGTACCGAAGTGTGCCCGCATGTTCAATGTGAGCATTCCTGCTATCGCTGTTTCCAATGCACCTACAAATCCCTCGCGGATATTCGTCTGGCTGCGGTTGTCGTAATAATATTTGAGTGCCCCGCTAAGTTTAAATGCTCCCAAATCTACACCCCCGCCCAATTTTATCTCATTAATTCTTGCCGATGGTGCTTTGAAGCCGATCCTGTCATTCTCCTTCATTTCGAATCCGCCTAAAATTGAGACCGAAGCATCTCCAGCAAAGCTCAGTCCCGGAATTGCGGCGAAATCCAGCGTGCCGCTTATGGGAAATACAATATCGGCGCCCTTCATGACCGGGTTAAATGCATTTTCATTTAAAGTAAATTCAAATCCGGCCAACGACTTATCGGGAGAAGATAAACTTGCGGTGAACTCCGACAGATCAGTAAAAGAACCATACGTCATCAGCCTGAGGTTGTTGAACCGGATGTCGGGCAGATGGATATTCTTGATCCCGGGTACTTCCACTTTAGACAAGGGATCGTTGGAAATGGAGAACCTTCCGGAAAGCGTCAGGTTCGCCTTGGGTGTAGAACTTAAATCCCCTTCTACAATCAAATCGCAATTGTCGAGATTCAGGGTCATGAACAATACGTCGAAGGCTATATTATCTTTCTCTTCAACTATAAACTTATAGGATATCTTGTTACCATCACCCAGCTTGGAGGTGAGCATCGCCTTGTAATCAAGTTGGTTGCTTGCATTGGTGTGATCCTTGGTGCCGGGCAATACGAACTTTCCACCCATGACACTCTCCTTAAAACCGGATTTGAAAATGTTTATGCCAACCTTATCGACAGAAGCGTACCATCTGCCCAGCGAGCCGTTGCCCAATGCAAGTATCGTTCCGTCATTCCGGATGGAACAGGTGAGTCCGCTATTGTCGATGATAATGTTTTTGCCCTCCACGGTGAGAAGGTTTTTCCCGTTTTTTATGATTTCCGGCAACTGCACCTGAAGTGTGGGTATGTAAAACCCGTGCCACGTCAGGTCCGCCGTGTTGATGGGGCTTTCTCCGGGACTGCTGAAGCTGTCGGGAATACCATTCGGCTTTTTCAAATCGGAATGGTCGTAATAGGCTTTCTTGTCGCCCATCTTGAAAGTGATGGACCGCATGCCACTGATCCTGAAATCGGGCATCTGCACTTCGGTGATCCAATCGCTCCATCCCTTGTCGGTTTTCGCCGACAACCTGACAACAAGAGGAGTCCCATTGTCAGCCCGTTCGAGCGTGGATGCGAAAGAGTATTCGCCGTCAATTGCCAAACTTCTAAAACCTTCTTTGTCGAATTCGATGAAGGTTCCGGGTTCGCTGTTGATGTCGCCACCGTGCTTCTTGAGCTTGAATGTCTCGTGAACTGCGAAATCTTCGCTCAGGTAGATCCGGCCGATGTTGCAGAAATCGGTGGCGTTCATACAGAAGTTCTTGCCGGTCAATGCCAGATACCGCTGTTGGGAGTCGGGGATGTTCACGGATCCCGCCACGCTAAACCAGGCCTGGCTGGGTGAAAACGTGACGGAGGTTATGGCAAGGGTGTTAACCCCGCTGCTAAGTCCGAACGGTAATTCAAAACCAACTGATGATGCGGATTGTTTGATGTTGCTTACCAACTGGCCGGTGTGCTGCTGAAAATAGGAAGTCAATTGCCGGGCTTCATCCGGTCCGAATTTTCCCAATGTCGGGTTGTCAGGTGGCGTTACGGTGGGCATAAACCCGGCCGCCTCGCCCGAGACCATTCCATGGACCCGTCCCTCGGTCATTTGCAGGTTTCCGTTCACGTGAATATTTGCAAATTGGACCCGCAACCTGGCAGTTGGGCTGAGCGAGGTTATGGTAATCGTCCCCTCTCCAGTCAATTGTTCGCCTCTCTCCTGCAGGGAGCTTACGGTCATTTCGAATTGCCCCACCTTGATTTTACTTCCGACTTCTACAAGATGATTTTGAGGCGTACCGGACGGCAGTCCTGTGGCGCAGTCTCCACAATCGGGTTCATCGCCGGTGGCGGCGAGCAGATTTGTTTGTTTGATGACCGGCAACTCCATCTGTTCCGGTGATGTGTCATTGTAGGTGAATTCATGAACCTCACTCATCCCGTCGTTACGAAAGACAGATTGCCCCGAGGGGTCGATCGCCTGAACCATGAGGGCATATTTTCTGCCTTGCGTGAGTGCCGGGTCGGCTGGTCCGTACAACAGCGCGTTGGTTCCCATGACGGTCTTCTCAAAAAAAGGAGGAGTAGTTGCCGATCGCATGGCGTCGTAAGGATTGCGGTTTGCCACGATCTCCACGATCTTCACCCTGTATTGCGTTGACGGAACGGCTCCGGGCGGTGTCAGCCATGTTATGGGAAATGTCTGTACCGATACGCTGTTGACGGTTTCCCCGTCGTGAGGCGCAGTGATGAAAGGAGGCTCCAGGTCGTTGACAAAAAATGTTGAGCACCCCATCGGTTCCTCAGGGCTGATCGGTTGTCCCGTATCGTAATCCAAGGCACGGATACAGAGTTGATAGGTCCCTTCAGGCAAGCGGGCGTCGTGCACGACGTTACGTTCCGGAATACCCTTGATATCAATCGAGGAATAATTGAATAGAAAGGAAATTGCGCTGGCATCCATCGCCATCACCTGACCCGGGCTTAAGTCGATGGGTCTTGGGCTTTTGTAGGATGGTTTCACCCTGACGCTAACACCATTGTCGCTTGTGATGCTGCCGGTGAGCTGGATCCGCTGCGCGGTCTGGGAGGTATTGGACACGGTCAATAAAATAAGTTCGGGTCGCGATACATATTCTGCAATGCGGCTCTGATAGGGGGGCATGACCTGTACGTTTATATTTATCTGCGAAAACAATGTGTCAACAAACAACAAGAGTCCCGCAATCAGTAAAACACGATTAAGAATCCTCATTATCACTCATTTATTATAAAATTTATGTAAAGCGTCAAATCACCACGTGAACAGGTATGAAATTTCCGCACGTGTCTCCCGGAAAGAAGGATAGCCATCGGACACACTCACCTGCGAACGGTTATTTGTTAAGAATAACATGCCGCGCAGCGCATGCATCTTGCTCAGGGCATAATTTGCGTTCAATGAAACGTTGGTTATTGCGGATGAAGTGCTTCCCATCTTATTCAGCATGATGCTACCGTTGATTGCGGTTTGCAGCTTGCTGTCCATCCATGCACGGCTTCCGCCCAACGAGACTCCCGAATAGCGACTTTCTACCATAGCCGACAGCATATTCGAATAGCTCAGGGCGGCATGCAAACTGATGTTTCGATTGGGGAAGCTGATGTTGTAATTGAAGGAAAACTGCCGGAAGTCGATATCCCTGCTTGGAGCATCGGCGCTATAGTATCCGCTGTAGTCTTTCATTTGATTAAAGCTTGCCATCAGAAAGAACATCTGGTAAGTGTGTTCTTTTTTGATGGTGTATCGCGGCATAAAGGAGAGCGTGGTCGTGCTCTGGACAATTTTGAGCGAATCGGCAAAAACTAAGGTTTTGGGCTGCATCGTGCCGGAAAAGTTGTTGAAATTCACATCCAGCCCCAAGCGTTCGCTTATCTCCGCACCCAAAACAGCAGTCCCGATAATGCGCTTGCTGCCGGCCTGTTTCTGGCCGCGAAGGTTGTCGTGCTGCCATCCAAGGCTCCCATTAAAACGCATCTTGTTCTTGAACAGGATGAAATTGGGGCTCAACGTCCAGCTTTCTACATCGTTGGCAATGTAGTAGGATCCCATCGACATGAAGCCGGGGTCAACACGCTTATATTTGAGTTTGATTCCGTAATCTTTTTGCTGGTAACCTGCGGAGGCACTCCAGGCAAACGCCCATTCCGACGTGCCGTTCACGTGGAACGACTCCATCCATTTCCTCCACTCTTCGTTGACCGAGCTGGCAATATCGAGCGGAGAGTTGATGTCGTAAGTGTACAAGCTGACGGCTCCATCGGCTTCGAGGATGATTTTTTTCAGCAGCGTGATGCGCGCGCCGTACCCTACCACTGTGTTGGCTGCGGGAAGCGTCCTGTATTCTTCGGCAAGCAGCGCACTGTTGTGGGGTTCCGTCTTGGGGTTGTCTTTCGCACGAAGCACATGCAGGTCAAGAAAATTTCTGTTTGTTCCATACCCCACTTTCGCCGCCCAGCCGGTTCTGCTGAACGAGAACGGTGAAAGCGCCATTCTCGTGGTATCGATCACCGTTGCCCTGTTGAGCCTGCCATACATAAATCCCAATCGCCATTTGCCGGGGTTTGCCTCCACTCCGCCGCCCAGCATGGTGTGGCCGCTCAAGGTGTAGGGCGAGAAACTCACGTTGCGATAGCCTCCATGCAGCGTCAGCCATTTGTAGGTAGGACTCATGCCGAACTGGTTGAACGGCTGGCGAAACGAACGATCATCTTTGCTCAGGATAAAACTGAAAGGGATATCCCAACCGTACAAACTCAACGTGGGGCTGCCCGAAAACATCCAGGTGAAAGGTGTCCTGCGGTTGGGAATGCCTGAAGCGTTGTAAAAAATACCGCGCAATTCGGTGCTCCCTGAAAACTGCACGGGTTTCCGGTCCTTGATGCCGCTCAAGTCTTGCGCTTCGAGGAACAGATGACTGAATGAAAAGAGAATCGAAATTGTCCAAAAAAACTTCATAGGGATTGGATGTTTTACAAGTTCAACACTCTTGATGCATTACGCATCAATCTATGATTCCGAATGCCCGCCTCACATCCTCGTAATTGCTGAAATCTACACTGCTCCTGGTTGATGGCACACCACCCGGAATGATAACGTAGCGGAATACCAAATTACCAAGGGAAGGTGGACCAACGGCGTTACCGCTCCGGTAATAACTTTGAAATTCAATTGTTGAAAGTCTTGCCATAAAGGAATATGGCTCTGTCTCATGACTCAATTGGATGATATATTCATTGTTATTTTGGTAAGTTACTTTTTGATAAACAATCACAACACCTCTATCAATAATTTGCTGTGTGATTTCCGGAACATTGAGAGAATAGTAGAGCAGATAATCAACGGTGGAAATACGCATCCAGTCACTATAAATTACGTTTGCCGTGCCGGGATCGCCTTTATCACCCTTGTCACCTTTATCACCTTTATCACCTTTAACTCCTTGATCGCCTTTGTCGCCTTTATCACCCTTGGGCCCTTTCAGGTTAAAAGGTGTTCCCCAGCTTGAGGTCATTTTGGGTCCGTAAAGCAATCCGTTCGTCTTGTCCAGATAATAATCTCCTGTCGCTCCCAACGACTGCTGGGGAGCTCCGTTACCCGACAATATCTTACTGCCCGGCACACCTGCGGGACCTTGCTTCCCGGCAACACCCTGTGGTCCTGTATTCCCTTGTGGACCTTGTGGACCTTGTGGACCTTGGGATCCGGCGGTTCCGGCGACGCCCTTCAACGGTACGCCCGCTCCCCAGTTGCCGGATAGTTTGGGGCCGTAAAGCGTAGCGGCAAGCTTATCGACATACATGTCTCCGTCACGGCCAATTGCGGCTGTTGGAGGCACATCACCCGAATGGAACATGACGCCGTCTATCCCGGGTAGTCCTTGCTCGCCCTGAATTCCCATCGGTCCTTCATCCCCTATGCACCCTGGATTCATTGAAAGGATGACAAGAACGGCGGCAATACCGAAAAATTTGAATACTTTCATTTGCTTTAATTTTTTAAAATGTTAAAATTCTCTTATTTGGATAATGGCTTGCTCCGAATTTGTAATACACCGAATAAACATTGCCAATACCGATTGTTGCGTCTGGCCATTATTTCTGTATCTTGACATCCATTGCAACCGTGCCGCTCGTCTTGGCATTCCCGTCAAGAGCGATGATGCTTATCAGTCCCCATTTTTTATTGCCTGTTTTGAATTTGTACACCTTGCCAGCCGAGATCTGATACTCTCCTTTTACTGTTACGTGATTATCCTTGTCAATCAATGTCTTCAACTCGGGATAGTTCTTGACGCCTTCAAACTGGCCGGCGGTTATATCGGTTACCCCGATTTCCATGGTCGTCAACAGCTCCCATTTGGCAAGGCCATGCTGAGGGTCTGTTTGTATTTTATTATCTATCGTCGTGTATTGTGCCACGGCTGATGGAGAAACCAGGCAGGGTGCGTTGCTCGGGTCGTCGTGGAAAAACACGAGGTCGATTTGTCCCTGATTTTCAAAAGCTTCGCGGATGGTGTAAATTTTGCCACTGTAAAGGTTGACAAAACTTCCAATCTGCACATGGTTCTGATTGCCAAGCACAATCCTATTGTGAGTGACAAGCGACTCGGAAGCGGATTCTCCCTCGTCCGACGAGCAAGCGGAAAATATGAGCATGATGCAGCCCATGATGGATAAAAATGTAAACTTTTTCATAAAATTTGTTGTTTTAAATGGTGCAAAAATAGCCTCGCCCTAAAGAATAGTAAAGTAAAAAACGGACATTTTGTCAATTTGTCGATATTTCTTACGCTTTTGGCTCTGGTTAAAAGTAGATTAGGTTAAAAAAGATCGAACTTCCTGTTTTTCATATTTTAGAACATCAAGATTCGAACAAGCGGAACTATATCTGGAACATATCGTCCAGAATATTGGGACAAGTACCTGTCCATGATGCCAATGATAACAAGGGGGTGCGCACGAGTAAAGAAAAAAGGAATCGCCTGGATAAAAAGACTTCACCTTAAATGATTGATGCGGCAGAAAACGATGCGCCCGTTCAGACTAAGTTTTGATTCAGAGAATTGTTCTGCTCTTTTATTTCATGCAAAGGAACACCTAAAAACCGGACGGCCTCTTTGTTCAAATGGGAAAGGTCGTAAAATCCATAGTCAAATGCCAGGTTGCCCACATCCGAGGCAGGATTCAGCATCCATTCATTCATCAATTTCGAAAAACGGACCATGGCGCTGTATTTTTTAGGATTAACTCCTACCTGCCCGATAAATTGGCGCAGCAGATGTCGGTTGCAGGTGAAGGCGGCATCTGCCAATTCCCTCACGCTGACTTTTCCTTTCGTAGTATGGATTTTGTCGAGCGCCCTCAGTATGGCCGGCTTAATATTTTGCCTTTCCAAAAAGCGAACGAAGTATCTTTCAATCAGCTGAACCGAGTTCTCTGGGTTATTCCGGTTTTCCCGGTTTTCCCAAAGCTGCTCGCTCAAAAGTCGCAATGGCGCATGAATATCACTCACACAAGAAATTTCATTGACGAAAGCCCCGGCATTATCTCCAAAAATTATTTGGGCAGCCTGTGGTTTCAATATCGCCACCCATATTTTCAACTTTCCGTTGAAGGACATTTTGGAGGGTGTGAAACCCAAGCCTGCAAAATATACATTTCCGTTGTGTAGCTGATGCCTGCTATGCCCGATTTCTATTTGCCATGCACCACTGTCGGGTGCAGTGATTATCACTGCAGGATAATTTCTAGGAACCGTCCGGAAGTTCAATGTCCCGGAATTCTCCATGAAAACTAACCGGGATACCAGTAAATCAAATCCGGGGGAAGGGGAGAATTCAAGATACCTCATATGCATCCATGTTTAATATGAAAGACAACCGTTGTTTTGTTTAAATCGGGTGTCTCACCCGTTGAATCATTATTCCATGTTTGTCGGAAGTTTAATCATCGATTTGCAACCGTTCCAACTAAACGCACATCCTGTGATTTTTGTTGTGATATTTAAAGATTTTATTCCAACAAATTGCCCTGGCACTTTTACTCATTGGGCAGGTTGTCTTCGATTGTGAAATATTTCTGATTACGATGACCTGTATTTTCAGGAATTGTGTAATATAAAAATCCATCAGCTATATCAACGGTTTATCCGCATATAACGAGATTACCTCAACGCCTTTTCTTTGCCTAAAAAGAATTTTGTAATATTTAATTTATCCATTATCCAGGCAATACCGAAACTACCGAAAAGAGTAAAAGTAACCGCAACAACAGTAAAGAGTATCCCTGATGGATCGAACGAGAATATCGGAACAAACGGTTTGGATAGCAATGTGAAGATTGGAGAAAATAAAAGTAAAATAAGCGTATTACGTCCGATAAAACTACTTGTAGATTTGAGTAAAGCAGGTAAATAGGGATATAAAGACAGAAGAAAACTGATTGATAAATAAGTAATTATTATCCCGGCCAATGTGCCCCTGTTTAAATTATCGGGGAAAGCACACAATAAAATAAGAGGTAACAGGGACAACTTAGATGGTTGAAATATGGAGATAAATGGTATGTTGCTTTGTCGGACAATAGCCCCGGCCATGAAAAAAATAGCGTTATTGAATGACATTAATCCGGCATAGGACAAAGCTAAAAAAGAAAGGCCCAAAAGGATGAAACGTTCGATTGGCTTACAAAAAACCAACTTATCGAGAAAATACCATACAACACTACATAGTATTAATGTGTGAAGGTACCAATAAGGGCCCAAGGGAGCAATAAAAATCTTTTTGATGAAAATCCAAGGGGTAAGTTCTGTAATATGTTCTCTTATCGGTAAAATAAATGCCATAAAAGTATAGCCGGATTCCATAACCATATAAGGTATAAAAATCCATATCATCATTTGCAAGAATGAAGAAGTCTTTTTTTTCGTATTCAGCAGATAGCCTGATATAATAAGGAAACCGGGCATATGAAAAGTGTAAACCACAGATTTCACATAAGGATATTTATCTCCAATATAGACCAAATGAAATATAATCATTAAAATAATGAACACACATTTTAAGTAGTCGAGTTCCTCGATTCTTTTCTCCATAGCAAAGTTCGTATAATTTTTTATGCAATATGAATTACAATACTTCGGTAAATATTTATTCAACTTATATTCAACCGGACAAAACCCGAATAGTTAGTCATCCAGCCTGTATTGGGCAATAGATTTATTCATGTTGAGAAATAGCAGTTAGGGGTTGTCGTTCAGAATATAATGATTGATTGTTCTCTTTTTTAGATACAAAAAACTGCATATAATGGTACTGATTTTATTCTGTTCTCAAAGCCAAAATTCTTTTTGGATATGCGGATAGAATAAGGTGATTTATACTTTTCTACAAAATTACAATTATGTTCCGAAAAATCAAAATTTTCTGATTTTTTAGAACATTATAATCATATCTGATGAAACTTCCGTTATCGTTGCGGCAATAAAACGTGTATCGTTTAGAATCGAGTTCAAAAAAAGGAAAAGTTTAGAAAAAAAGAGTAATTTTGTCAAAACAGTAGCTCAGCAAGTAGGTGTATATTACCCTGATATTCATTAATGAGTATAACAAATAAAAAATAGCTTTATAACTGCAGTTGAAGAAATATTTGATCACATAAACGGAGTAAGTATTCATCTTATGAACATCAAAGAAATTATAAGACAGCCCGAAGGCAGACGTTTAGAATTCAAGGAAATCCTTCCCGAGAATGCAGACTTGGCCAATACAATCATTGCTTTTGCAAATGATGCCGGTGGAGAACTATATATTGGCATTCGGAATAATCCGAGAGAGATTGTCGGACTTCCTGAAGAAGAGCTTGTGAGTATAGAGGAGCAAATAAGCAACATTATATTTGATCGTTGTTATCCCGTAATTCTGCCGGACATTACTTTTCTGACAGAGGATGACAAGCATATTATACGGGTAACTGTATATCGGGGTAGCGCATTGCCTTATTATCGGAAAGATAAGGGTAAGTTAAAAGGGACTTATATTCGGGTCGGTTCCTCCAATCGTTTGGCAGATGGAGAAATTATAGCTGAACTAGAACGTAGAAAACGAAATATATCATTCGATAGTGAATTGATAATGGACAAACCCGCAAGTGAGTTAGACATTGAGAATTTCAAACAGGAATATCAAGATAAGGCGGGAGGTATTCTGGATATTCAAACCCTTCGTAAGTTGGAACTTGTCAAAGAGATGAACGGAACGGAATATCCGACGAATGCTTTGGTACTGTTCTCGGATGATGAACTTCGTCGTTCACTGTTCCCTTTTGTCAAGGTAGAATGTGCAAGGTTCAAGGGCATTACCTCGGATGAATTTATTGACCAGAAAAGTATTTTAACCAATATTGCTACCCAGGCAGAAGAAGCTTACAATTTTGTGTTGCGTCATATAAACAAAGGTGCTGTTCGTGAAGCTTGACTATGCTGCGCAGCAAGAGTTAGGGCCAGAGTTGCAGGAGGAGTTACAGCAAGAGTTACAGCAAGAGCTATATAATCCTTCGCTGTATTCAGAAGTACTTTCCAGAATAGTGGAATCACCTCTTTCTCGAAAAGAAATATCAGAGGGATTTGGACAGAAACAAATATCTGGACAATTAAACAAGATACTGTCAAAATTGGTTGAAGATAAATTGATAGAACACACGATTCCAGAAAATAAAAATCACCCTGACCAAAAGTTTAGGATAACAAAACGGGGAATTCTCTTTTTAGAATTGTTGAAGAAGTAAGAATAGCTGCTCAATTGATGGGGGTAGCAAAGAAAATGTGGCAATTCCCTTTCTTTAACAAAGAATGGAAAAGGATTACTGAAGGATAACCACAAGTTGTTATCGAGCATATTGACCGTAATGTTTACAAAATATAGTCCTGCTTATCTTGATCGCTATTCGTCTGAAAATATCAGATTTGTTGGTATTGGTTTTAATCTTGTGCTACTGGATAGATACGGGAAGAAAGACCAAAGAGATACATTCTATTCGTACGAATAGTTTAGGTTTATTTTACAGATCCGTTGATTGTCTGTCAACTTTTGAAAATTTCTTGCGGAAATTTGATGGAGTATAACCCGTGTTTTTTTTGAAAATCCGGTAAGCATTCCTTACATCATTAAAACCGGTTTCAATAGCGATATCCAATAAGTTTTCCTGAGTTGTCAATAATTTATAAGCAAGATATTCTGTTTTCTTTTCCAATATAAATTGGTAAATGGTGATACCCATTGCTTCCTTGAACTTTTTTTCAAGGTTCCTTCGTCCAAGCGGAACAATTTGTGTCAATTGATCAATGGATATATCAGATGTGAAATTTTTCTCAAGATGTTCAATTATCTTTGCAATATATTTGTTTGAAATATTATATTTTTCCGTAGATTGCCGTTGTTCAATGCGTATCGGCTTTTTAATGATGTTGAAAGGAATATTTTTTTTATTTGTAATCAGTGTATGAAGTTTCTTACCTGCAATATATCCGATATTTTCATCGTCGGTTACAATAGAAGAGATGGATGGATAAGACAAGTTACAGATAAGTTCGTCATTATCAACTCCCAGTAAAGATATTTCATTCGGAATGTCGATATTGTTTATTTTACACATTTCGGCTACCTGAAGAGCGAAATAGTCGTCACAAGCAAAGAGTGCAACCGGTTTTGGAAGCGATGACAACCATTCATCCAACTCTATATGGCTTCGGCTCCATTGACTATTGGTTAAATATTCCGATTCAAAATAATAATAATTTCCTCCTAATTTCTCTACTTCGATACGATATCCTTCTGCTCTCCCTTTTGACCATAAAAAATTCTTGTTGCCGTAAAAAGCAAAATTTTTAAATCTTTTTTTTGCAAAAAAATTAGCAGCTATCGCGCCCACTTCCATATAATCGCCGGATATTTTTGAGAACCAATCGGCATCGTCTTCATAATTTTGAAGAAACACAGGAATATCCAGTTTCGCTAAAAATTTAATCTCATGGTATTCCCACTGAACAATAATCGCATCGATCCCCCACTCCTTGATTCGTTCCACGACTCCCTCTTCGCCGTACAGCATTTTGTAATACAAAGGTAACCGGTAGAATATCCAAGGGCCATTTTCATGAGCATAACGAATCAGTCCGGACAGAAAGCGGCGGCTGAACTCAGTGGCAGAATCTATAAGAATAAGTATCTTGACCATTGCTTGTTTTTAAGGGGATCCTCTTTGACCAGATTTACATTAATGTTGTCATTTAACAGTAATAAGTGGTATAATGTTCTATAATCGGTATTATTTCTATGAATATATTCGGGATATGTCGCATGTTATTCGCTAATTATCTTATAAAATGTTAAATTAGAACCCTATCTTTGTGAAAATTAATGCCGGTCATGCAATATATGAACAAGATCTACTAAAAGTTATAATTAGATAATTTAATAACAAAATTAAATGTATACCTATGGAACGAATGATTCGAAAATTGTTTTTAATAAGCACATGTTTCTTATTTTTATCAATCCCTACTTATAGTCAGGGTGCGTCTATCAGACAGGGTACTGTTACCGATAAAGTAACGAAAGAAACTTTACCCGGAGTCCAAGTAATAGTAAAAGGTACATTCAAGGGAGGAGTGAGTGATATGGATGGAACTTTTAAAATTGAAGCAAACAATGATGATTATCTGGTGTTTAGTATGCTCGGTTATGAATCTAAGGAGATTCCTGTAGCGAACAAAACATCTTTCACTGTTGAATTAATTCCTACCACTTACGATCTTGGAGAGGTTGTGGTTACTGCGTTGGGTATTGAACGAAAAACCAGAACGCTGTCGTATTCAACTCAACAGATAGAGGGTTCAATAGGAGAGATAAAGGATAACAGTTCTAATATCTTAAGCAGTTTGTCGGGGAAAATATCGGGAGCGGTGATAACTACTGCCGCAACTGGTCCCGGTGCGGCGGCCCGTGTTGTGCTTCGGGGTAACCGCTCCATCAGCGGAAATAATACAGCACTGATCGTGATTGACGGTGTTCCATATGATAATACTTCATACGGGCAAGCTACGGGTACCATGTATAACTACGGTGGGGGCGACGGTGCCGTGAATATCAATCCCGATGATGTAGCTTCGATCAATGTTCTGAAAGGTCCGTCTGCCGCCGCGTTATACGGCAGCAGAGCCGCTAACGGCGCAATCATAATAACCACGAAACAAGGAAAAGAGGGACGTCTAAAAATAGATTTTAATAGCGGTATGTCCGTGGACAAGCCTAATTTATTAATCAACTTCCAGAATACATACGGCAGGGGTAATGGCGGCGTTGCCGCACAAGGAATAGGTGAAAGTTGGGGTGCAGCAGCTCAGACCTATTCCACCAATGTGAAAGATTTTTTTGAAACCGCTTACTCTTTTAATAATACGGTAAGCTTGTATGGGGGCACGGATATGATGCAGGGATTTGCTTCTTATACCAATAACTCTGTAGAGGGCATGATACCTGGTAATAAATTGGAAAGGAATACAATGAACCTGAGAATAAATACTCAGTTTCATTCCAGACTCACAACCGATGCCAAGATCACGTATGTGAATCAAAAAGTGAAAAATCGTCCGCGTTTAGGAGATGCAGGAACACCCATAGAGGCATATATTATGCCGAGAGATATGAGCGAACATGAATTGAAAGAATATGAAACAATCAACCCGAACAACGGGCAACCGGTACGAAAATACTGGACGACTTCTTCCATTTACGACAACCCATATTGGAGCACCAACAGGACGTCGGTCAATGAAGAACGTAACCGTGTAACACTATTGGGTTCTGCTAAATATCAGTTGCTGGATTGGTTGAGTATCTTGGGACGGGTGAGTTATGACCGGTATGATGACAAGACAGACGGTTCTTTCTACGACGGTACGGTTTCGTTGGGTGATGTAAAAGCAGGTGGAAAATATTATGAAACAAATTCTCAATACTGGGAAAGAAACTTTGATTTACTTCTGTCGGGGGAGAATACTATCACAGAATATATAAGCCTCAATTACAACTTAGGAACCAGTTTCTTAAAGAGGAAATATGCTACAGTGACAAATATGGCTAACGGGCTTTCTATCCCAAACAAATTCAGCTTAGCTGCAGCAACTACTCCGGCTTTTCAAGACGTTGGAGGATATACCCGGGCTTTGAATTCTGTATATGGCAATCTACAGATAGGGTTTAAATCATATTTATTCGTAGATGTAACTGGCCGAAACGACTGGTCATCCACATTACCTTCTCCGCACAAATATTTCTATCCATCTATCGGTTTATCCGCTATAATATCGGACATGATGGATATGCCCTCCTGGATTAGCTTCGGAAAAATAAGAGCCTCTTATACACAAGTGGGTAACGATCCCGATCCCTATTTACTGAAACAGCAATTTCTATTTGCTTTAGGAGCCGGACAAGGATTTATCTCCCGGAATCAGATAAAGTCAATTCAGGATTTGAAACCAGAAAAAACAAAATCATACGAAGTTGGTTTGGACTGGAGGTTCTTAAATGGTCGCTTGGGGCTTGATGCTACATTGTATAAGAGTAATACTATCAATCAGTTATTGTATGTTGGCTTGCCTATGGCCAGCGGGTTTAACAGGCGGTACATTAATGCCGGAAACATCGAGAACAGAGGAATGGAAATTCAGTTGAACGCTAATCCCATTGAAACGAAGAACTTTAACTGGAGTACCGGTATCAATTTTTCAAGAAATATAAATAAAGTAATTGAACTGGCACCGAACACCACACAGGTTAATATTACCGACAATACGAAATATGCCACAGTGATTGTGAAGGAAGGCAGTTCTTATGGCGATCTATATGGAAGGGCCTGGAAAAAAGATGCTGCCACCGGGAAACATATTGTGGATAACAGGGGATTGCCGATAGTAGAGTCAAACCAGAAACTTGGAAATTTTAATCCCGATGCTATGTTGGGATGGAGTAACAGGTTGAGTTATAAAAATTTTAAAGTTTCATTCCTGATCGATGCTCGTATCGGAGGAGAGATGGTCTCCGGAACCGATGCTTATCTTGCAGCCTATGGAGTTGCCGGCTATACTGAAAAATTCAGGGAAGGGGGGCTGGTACTTGATGCCGTAAAGGTCGATGGCTCTGCTAATACTACCGCTATTACTTCTCAACAATTATGGACTACCGTTTCCCAGAATGGGCGTGATGCTTGGGGTGATTTCTTTACATATGACATGACCAATGTGCGCCTCAGGGAGTTATCGGTCGGATATGATTTTCAATTGAAAGAAACAGCTGTCATTGAATCCGCGTCACTCTCCATCACAGGAAGAAACCTGTTGTTTTTCTATAGAGGAAAATCGATAATGAATATTAATGGTATCGGTAAAAGAGATAACCCTACAGATCCGGATGCATCCTTGGGCGCCGGAAATTATCAAGGAGTAGAATTGGGGTTGCCACCGCTGTCAAGAACAATTGGACTTAATCTTAAATTAACTTTTTAATAATTGTAACAATGAAAAAATATATATCCTGTTATGTTATATCTCTCATACTATTAATGGGCTGTACGGGAGACTTTGAAAAAATGAATACCGATCCTAATAATTTAACGGAAGTAGGTCCACGTGAGATGCCGTTCATGTTCGCTAAGGCGCAATCAGCATCGGCCTTAAATCGCAGCTTTTATCAAACTGTACAGAATCTCGGTGCAGACCTGTATGCCCAGTATTTTGCACTGACAAGCACATCCTTCTCCACTGACCGTTACGTGCTTGTTCCCGACTGGCAACGGCGTTTTTGGACGGTGGTCTATGTAGATACAGCACCGCAATTGAAAGCAATTAAAGAGAACGCTGAGTCCGGTTCCGGAGAAGCTGCTTTGGCTGATATCCTATGGGTGTATGCTTTTCATAGACTAACCGATCATTTTGGCCCTGTTCCCTATTTTCAGGCTGCCGAACCGGTTGAAATTATTCCTTACGATTCACAGGAAAAAATATACGATGATTTTTTTACCCGATTAGAATCGGCTGTTAAAACCCTTAAAGGATTACCGGATGGAACAACAGTCTTCAAGGGTTATGAGCTGATGTATGACGGAGACATTAAGAAATGGATCGCTTTTGCAAATACATTACGTCTTCGTTTGGCATTACGTATATCGAAAATAGATCCGGCTCGGGCTAAGATTGAAGCAGAGGCTGCCGTTACCGCGGGAGTACTGATGAATAATTCTCAGAATGCATTTTTAAAGAAGGCAGAACCGGGTAATGATACAAACGGTTTGTCACAGGTAGCGGCATGGAATGAGTTTGCGATGAGTTCTACTATGGCATCTTATTTGAAAGGCTATGAAGATCCGCGTCTGTACGTCTATTTTCAACCCAATATTACTACCGGAGCGTATACGAGTTTAAGAAACGGGCTGCCGGCCACCCTGTTGGGGAAGGCGAGGAATACCCCTTCGCAGAACTCCAATGTTGGAACTTATTGGGTTACACCCAAAAATGATAAAACTTTTAACCCGAATCTTACGGCTCCGTTTCATGTGATGTGCGCGGCAGAAGCTTATTTCTTAAGAGCGGAAGGAGCTTTGAATGGATGGAGAATGGATGGAACCGCCGAAGAGTTATATAATAAAGGTATTGAAACAAGTATGAAACAATGGGGAATTAGCCCGGACAATATTGCCGGATATATCCAGTCTGATAAGCAACCTATTGCTCCGGATGATGACCAAAATTCACCAGCAGTGGCCTCTATCCCCGTAAAATTCAGTAACAATGTTGCTGAGCAACGTCAACAAATTGGTACCCAGAAGTGGTTAGCCATTTTTCCAAACGGTATGGAGGCTTGGGCGGAGTTTAGAAGATCGGGTTATCCGCTCATGTATCCGGTATATCAATCGGACAATCCTCTGCTCCCGCAGGAAAGTTTTATCAAAAGACTGCCTTTCCCGTTAACAGAAGAGGCGAACAATAAAACCGAACTGGAAAAAGGTAAGGCTCTTCTGGGTGGTCCAGATAATGTCGCAATCAACCTTTGGTGGGATGTGGACTAACCCGGTTACGATATGTTTACTTATTATAGAGTAAGGGATGTAGACAACAAAATTTGGTATATAATTAATAAGGAATGACAACTGAAATCAAACAATTCAAGAAAGAAAATCTTACCGTCCGTATTTTCACGGATGAGGCTTCTGCTGGAAAAGGCAGTGCAGACTTTGTGGCCAAACATTTAGATGGCGCTATTCAAGCCAAAGGACATGCCAATTTGATCCTGGCTACCGGCGCGTCGCAATTTGCCTTTATTGAGGCTATGAAAAACCTTTCCATCGATTGGGGCAAAATTACCGTATTTCATTTGGATGAATACAAAGATCTGCCTGAAACACATCCGGCCAGTTTCCGAAAATATCTGAAAGAAAGAATCCTCGATGTGGTAAAACCATTTCAGGTTTATTATATTAATGGCGATGCAAAAGAAATCGAACGTGAAGTAGCCCGGTATGAGGAACTATTAAAAGCAGCTACAGTGGATGTTGCTTGCATAGGCATCGGAGAGAATGGTCATATCGCCTTTAATGATCCCGAAGTAGCTGATTTTAATGATCCGGCATTGGTGAAAATAGTGCAGTTAGATAATACCTCACGCCGGCAACAATTGGGGGAGGGATGGTTCTCCACTCTCGAAGAGGTACCAATGGAAGCCATTAGCCTGACGATCCCTGCTATTATGCGTTGCAAAGTAATCAGTTGTATGGTGCCGGATAAGCGAAAAGCCAATGCTGTTTATAATACACTGAATGCGGAAATATCGACTGCATGTCCGGCAACGATTTTAAGAAGGCATCCTCATACAGTATTGTTTTTGGATGAAAACTCCGCCTCTCAATTAAAATGAAACGAAATCTGTTTGTTTTGCTGTTTATCGTTATACTCTGTACAGGTATCCGGGGACAAAATGATCTCCCGGATATCTTTACCGGTAACAGGAATAACGATTTGATAAGTTTCTCTCTTAAGAGAGAGGCAGCGAAAGCCTACAACCTGTTACAGCTCCCTCAAAGTAAGGATGAATGGATCACACGGAGAGAAGAATTAAGAGATAATATCCTTCAACACGCAAGAGTGTCTTATAATCCTGATTTGCCTTTAGCATATAAGGAGACAGGTAATTACAAAAAGGATGGATTTTCTATTAAAAATATATACTTTCAGACACAACCGCATGTATTCGCTACGGCTAACTTGTATATTCCTGACGGAAATGGCCCTTTTCCTGCGGTAGTTGTGGCAATGGGACATTCACGCAACGGGAAATTGTATCCTGAGTATCAGGCATTGGGGCAAACATTGGCTTTGAACGGTTATGTTGCCATTGCTATTGATCCTTGGGGTGCAGGAGAACGGACCACAGTTCATGGCGAATTTGAATATCATGGAGCTAATTTGGGTGCGTCTCTGTTGAATGTGGGAGAAACTTTAATGGGAGTCCAGATTACGGACAATATGCGGGCTGTTGACTTGCTCTCATCTCTTCCTTTTGTTGATAACGAAAATATAGGCGCAACTGGAGCGAGTGGGGGAGGTAACCAGGTCATGTGGCTTGCTGCGGCGGATGAACGAATTAAAGCGGTTGTTCCCGTAGTAAGTGTAGGAACTTTCCAGTCGTATATACTGAACAGCAACTGTGTATGTGAAGTATTGACCGGAGGATTGACCTTTACCGAAGAATCGGCGGTATTGGGTCTTATTGCACCCCGGGCACTGAAAATTTGCAGCGGACTGAGAGATTCAAATTTGGCATTCCATCCACAGGAAATGTTGAGAAGTTTCAATGAGGCAAAGGCTATCTATAGATTATATGATGCTGATAACAGACTATCCTATCAGATATTTGATACGCCTCATGGTTACTTTCCCGAAATGAGGGAAGCCATGCTTGGGTGGTTCGATCTCCATTTGAAAAAAGAGGGCACAGGTGCTCCGAAGAAAGAAAAGCAGTTTGTTCCGCTGCCTGAGTCCGAGTTAATGGTCTTTTCCAAAGGACGACGCCCGGTAGAGGTTGTTTCTACCGGAGATTATTGTTTTTACCAAGGTTCACTACTGAGAACAAAGATGTTGTCGGATAACAATATGGATGTTCAGGAAAAAAAGGAGGAATTAAAACAGATACTGAGGATATCGGGCAACAATGATTTGAAAGATATTCACAAATTATCAAATTCAAATGATTGGGCACGGTATATTTTAGAAACTACAACCGGGGACCTTATACCTATATTACTTTACTTACCTCATATAAATAGCACCGAATATGTTTTGATTGCTAATTCAATGGGAAAGAAAGGGATTACTCAGGGGGCGATTGAGCAATTAATAAAAAGAAAAAACGGTATTTGTATCGTAGATCTATGGGGTATTGGAGAGAGTATCTCTTCTGAGGCCAAACGTATTGACGGCTTATTACCTGAATTTCACACTTTATTCCGTTCTGCACTGTGGTTAAACCAAACTATGCAAGGAATTTGGATTGAGCAGTTGGATATTGTTTTGAACTGGCTGATAAATTCATATCAGATAAAAGAAATCACTATTGATGCCGATAGAGAGTTGGCCGTAGCAAGTGTATTGTCTTCTGTCCTCGGCAATAAGGCCGATAAATTAATTCTCAGGGAGATGCCATTGAGTTATTTATTTGATAAATCTGGCAATATCGATTATTTTTCCATGGCTATTCATATTCCTGACTTTTTACTCTGGGGAGATATGTCGCTTGCAGTTGCTATGTGTAATAAAGATATTACCTTTATTGATCCGGTAACCATTTCCGGAAGAGAGTTAAGTAGCAAAGAAGTTGAAGAGTTCAAAAAGGAGCTCAGTCATTTTGATTCACTCTCAAAGAGACGTTCGGAGGTTCATTTTATAAAATAAATATATTTCATCATGCAAATTAATAGAAGAAATTTCCTTAAAGTGGCGGGAGCTACGACCGTATCTGCCATGTTACCGGTCAAAGGAATAGGTAACGGAATACTTGCTGAGAATCAACAATCGGACAAGTCTTTAAAAAAAATATACAACGAAGTTTATAAAAAGCATTCTCAGAAATTTAATATGTGTGGGTATGCTGCTCCAAAACTGGAAACGGTCAGAGTGGGTTTTGTAGGCGTCGGATCGAGGGGAAGTGCTGCTGTAGAGAGGGTAAGCCGTATTGACGGAGTTAAAATTATTGCCATATGTGACGTGCAATCCGAGAATGCCGAGAAAGCGAAAGCGCGTATTCAAACATCGGGACATCCGGCCATTATCTATTCGGGGAAAGAAGATACCTGGATGGAGATGTGCAGAAGAGAAGATATTGATCTTATATATGTTGCTACCCCCTGGGAATTGCATGCTCCGATTGGAGTCTATTCCATGAGGCAAGGTAAGCACGTAGCATTGGAAATCCCTGCTGCAACTACAGTAGAAGATTGTTGGCAATTAGTAGAAACCTCCGAACACACCAAGAAGCATTGTGTGATCCTGGAGAACTGTTGTTACGATTTTTTTGAGTTACTTACCTTAAACCTTGCACGCAATGGATTTTTTGGTGAAATAGTACATGCCGAAGGAGGATATATTCATGAAATAGGGGAAAGCTTGTTCTTCAGAGGGAAACCCGGACGCAGTTGGCGATTGAATGAAAACATGAGGAGGAACGGGAATCTCTATCCCACACATGGATTGGGGCCAGTGGCACAGATCATGAATATCAACCGGGGAAATCGGATGGAGTATATGGTATCGATGTCATCTGATGACTTTTTGATGGGTCAATATGCTAAAGAGCTCTCCCTGAAAGAGGATTATTTTAAACAGTTTGAAGGTGCCTCATTCCGGGGGAACATGAATAACTCGATCATAAAAACAGTTAAAGGACAAACAATTCTCATTCAGCACGATATCACCACACCCCGCCCTTACTCACGGCTGCATGTCATAAGCGGCACAAAAGCAATAGCCCGGAAATACCCCCTTCCTCCACGTTTATCCATTGCTGAGGATCATAATAACTGGTTGTCTGACGAGAAATTCGAGGAGATTGAAGCGAAATACAATCCCCCCATCATAAAAAAGATGCAGGATATAGCCAAAGAAATCGGAGGACACGGGGGAATGGATTTTCTGATGGACTGGAGATTGATCGATTGTTTAAGAAACGGCCTGCCTGTTGATATGGATGTTTACGACGCTGCCTCCTGGAGTGTTATAGGCCCGTTAAGCGAATGGTCGGTAGCCCATCGTTCGGCGCCGATTGATATCCCTGATTTTACAAATGGAGCCTGGAAAACAAATCAACCCCATGATATCTCTTTAAAGAACGGAGGAACTACGGGAATTATCGCATAAAATATTTATTGACGGTCTCTTGATGTTCCCAACTTCCATGAATGGTCAGCGGGAAAATTAATAATTACAAATAGCATTTTCTTAATGGACAGAAAAGTTTTTTATATCTCAATGGGTATTTTGGCCGTTATGTACTTTGTCTTCGGTCTGGTATCATGGATTAATGCAATCCTTATTCCTTACTTCAAAATTGCTCTTGAACTGACACATTTTCAATCATATTTTGTTACTTTTGCCTTCTATATTGCCTATTTTGTGATGGCCATCCCGTCAGGTTTATTATTAAATAGAACGGGATATAAAAAAGGAATCATGTACGGATTCATATTCCTGTCGTTTGGTGCTCTCATCTTTATCCCGGCTGCTTTTATGCGGCAATACGCCGTTTTTCTCGCGGGATTGTATTGCCTGGGAACAGGGCTTGCCGTTCTTCAAACAGCGGCAAACCCTTACGTCACCATGATTGGGTCAATCGACAGTGCAGCACGACGAATGAGCGTGATGGGAATTTTTAACAAGTCTGCGGGCATCATCGCACCTTTGCTTTTTGCGGCAGTAGTGTTCAAATCGGCCGATAATACTACTTTTGCATTACTTGAGGCAGGTACGCTTTCCGATATAGAAAAAAATATTATCCTTCAGGAACTGATTCGAAGGGTGATTGTCCCATATGCCATTCTTGCCATTTTTTTACTATTCGTAGGTATTGGGATAAGGTATTCAGTATTGCCGGAGATAGAGGCCGGAGAAAGTAAGACAGGAGGAGAAGATAATACGAATGTCCCCAGGAAGTCCCTTCTGGATTATCCTTATCTTATCTTTGGAGCTATCGCAATCTTTTTGCATGTGGGTACACAGGTTGTGGCAATAGATACTATTATCAATTATGCCGGGTCGATGGGTATCGGCCTATTGGATGCGAAATTTTTTCCATCCTATACGCTTACATGTACAATTATAGGCTATATATTGGGCATCTTGCTCATTCCCCGGTTTATTTCGCAAAATGCCGCTTTAAAGTTTTGTACTGTGCTCGGGTTACTCCTTTCTTTGGGAGTAGTGTTTGCCAATCATACCGTTTCACTATTCGGACATACGGGAAACATCTCAATATGGTTTCTGGCTTCAATAGGATTTCCTAACGCGTTGATATATGCAGGTATCTGGCCTTTATCGATTCACAACTTGGGTAAATTCACCAAAACAGGATCTTCCCTTTTGATCATGGGATTGAGTGGTAATGCCATCCTGCCACTAATCTATGGTGCGATAGGGGATCATCATGGCTTAAGAGCAGGATATTGGGTGTTGATTCCGTGCTTTCTCTATTTGGTATGGTTTGCTTTTCATGGGCATATGATTAATCATTGGAAAAGAGTAAAATGAAATTCCCGACCATATCCCGGCCATGGTGTCCACTACCCTGACACCTGCCTGCATCATGGAGGTCGATGTCTGGAAAGGATTGTGATTACTTCGAGGATAAATCTGTCATGAATTTCGAGAAAATGGTATTTATTGCCATGGATAAAAGTAATTATAATTCTCCGGAAGTAATAAAAAGAGTTTTTTTCCAAGTACGGAGAAAATTAAATCCCGAGAGTAACAAGTGTCTCAATAAAAAGGCAGTTGCACCTGCAAGTATCAGCGGATATTTTGAAGGAACTTCAAATCCGGGTTATTCTGTTTTCAAAAAACAGAAATGAAGCTTAATCCCAATGCTCCTTCATCATAAGTTGGAACAATAAAGGAAGTGAGTTGCTTCTCTTTTTTGCAAAATATTTTTTGAAGATAGGGGTACGTCCAGTATACTATTTTTGTGGATAAGATGCCGATTCCCGCACCTGCCACCACATCACTTACCCAGTGTTTATTGTTGTAAACGCGGGAAGCGCCGATAAGTGTTGCCATACCGTATCCGCCGATACTTATCCATACCGATTGATTTTTATATTCCTGATGGAGAAATTCAGCAGCCACAAAGGCCGTAGCTGTATGGCCGGAAGGGAACGAATAGCGGTTTGAACCATCGGGGCGTTCGCGTGAAGTGGCGTGTTTGACAGGGGAAACGATACCGGCTTCCAATATATTGCTCAATCCGTAAAGGATGAGCATGTCAGGCATTTTGTGGGTGCTACTCACCCCGCACAACTTCATTCCAAAGGCTGCAACCGCCGGAGAAAATTGAAGATAATTGTCCCAACTGTTGTGCCACATGGAATTGTCTTTGAGCAGTTCATTTTTAGTTGAATAATCTAACTGCCGGATTGCACCGGAATTAAATGAAAGCGCCCCATAAACGATCATTGCCGAAGGTACTGCGATGCTGATGGCTCCTGTGATTTTGTTTGCTTGCTTTTGCCCTGTAGGAATAGTATCCGATATGTTTACCGTATCCTGTGCAGACAGAAGAAAAGGATAGGCCAGTGAAAAACAGAGGATTACCAAGATCTTCAAATTGTTCATCTTTGTATGTTTGAAATACAAAGATGAAAGGTGATTTTGAAGAAATTTTGAATTGATCCCCGGAAATGCGAAAAAGGTCAGCCAAAAACGACGGTGAACCGATGCATTCCGTTTTCGTAATCATAGGCAATGTCCCATCCGTATTGAACACAAATTTGCTTTACAATGGCAAGTCCGAGCCCGCTGCCTTTTACTTTCTCGTTCATTTGTCCGAAACGGTGAAACAGCATTTTCCGGTTTAAACTTTTTCCGGTTCCCGTATTACAAACAACCAGCTTGTTTTGTTCCAGCTCCACAGAGAGGTTGCCGTTGGGGGCATTGTGTTTGATTGCATTCGTAATCAAATTATTTACCAGGCTCTCCAACAGAGTCCTGTTTGCCTGGATCATCAGGCTTTTATTGCCTGTTTTGATGGTTGTTGTGATATGATTGGCTTCGGCCTGTTCCAAGAGAAATGGCAGGAGATTATCCAGAATTTCGACGACATTCAAGTCTTGTGTATCCAGAAACTGCAAGTTGTCTATTTTCGCTAACAACAACAAGTTCTTATTCATTCTTGTCAGGCGTGAAGTTGCTTCGTATAATGATTGTATGATTTGCATTTGGCTTTCACTTAAATCCTGTTGTTGCAGCATGATGTCCAATTTAGACTGGAAGACGGCCAAGGGGGTTTGCATCTCATGAGAAGCATTTTCCGTAAATTCTTTTTGTATTTTATATGCCTGGACACTGTTGGCTATCAATATTTCGACTGCCTTATTTAATTGGGAAAATTCACGAACATTATTCGCGTGGAAAACGGGAATCTCACTGTTCCGGATGTTAAATCTCCTTATTTCGGACAACGTTTGATAAAACGGCCTCCAAAGTTTTTTGTACAGGAGATGGGTGATGATAACAAATCCGATCAATAAAATAGAGAAAAATATCAGATGAAGAACAGTTCCGAATTGAATGATCTTTTTTGCTTCATAAATGCTTAAATGAATAGAGAGGATATAATCCTTTCCTTCGATTTTTATTCTTGAGTAGAGGATCCGGCAGGATATGTTCTCTTTCTCATGTTCATCGTAGCATTCGGAAGTAACAAAACGGGATGTTTCCGTTTGTCCGTCGTCAGGCAGGATTTTCTTGTCGATATTGAACTTGTTCCATAACGGAATTTCGTCCACTCGAAGTGTGTTCAGGCCTTTTTTGCAGACTTCATCTTTTTGTCCGAGCAGGTACTCATCTATTTCGTGAATGTAGTATCTTTGGTAGTAAAAATAATAGAAAGGCAGGGCAATCAGGAGCAGCAAGATTCCAAATGCCACGTAATAACTCAATGTTTTACTCAATAACTTTCTTTTTTTTATTCTATCCATTTATATCCTACTCCGTATATGGTTTTGATGGAATCGTTATTATGGCCTGCTTTATATAATTTTCCTTTCAGGTTTTTAATGTGCGCATAGACAAAATCCTGGTTGTCGAGCATATCTGCCATGTCACCCGAAAGGTGTTCTGCCAGTGCATTTTTAGATACAACCCTATTCTTGTTGCCAATCAAAAACAACAATAAATCGAACTCCTTTTTAGTAAGGACAACTTCTTCCTCGTTAAAAAAAACTTCTTTTGATAGCAAGTTGATCGTTAGTCCGTTTGATGTAATGATATTATTACTCGAATATTGTGCCCTGCGGATCAATGCATAAATTCGCACGCCTAACTCCGACATGTGGAAAGGCTTGGAAAGGTAATCGTCCGCTCCGATATGGATACCTTTGATTCTATCGTCTAATGAGCCTTTAGCCGAGATAATGATAACTCCCGTTTTCTTTTTTTCTTTTTTCAATGTTTCCAATAGGGACAAACCGTCGCCGTCAGGAAGCATCAGGTCAAGCAGGATGCAATCGTAATCATACAACGTAATGCGCTCAATGGCATTGTTGTATGTCGCAGCATGTTCGCAAAGATAGTCCTGTTTCGACAGGTATTCTACTATGCTTTGAGCCAATTCGGCTTCATCTTCGATCAATAAGATTTTCATGCGATAAAGGTACAAATCTTAGCGATTCTGTTTATTTAAAACCTGCGTTTTCTTGGTTAAATAATAAAATACGCAGTTTAATCAAGACCATCTCCCGTAACCCGGGTATAACCTGAAACACAGTCAGGCGTTATTTAAAACAGGCAGAATCCAAAGAGTTGTCCCCCGGAGATGATCTCCACCTGCGACAATGAGGTATTGGGGCATTTCCTGTTGGGAGAAAACGAACAACAATAAAAAGTAATAAAAACATTACACCAGTATAATACTGATGTAATGTTGGTTTAGTTCGTCTGAGACTTTGGATTTCCCTTTGACGATCAGACGGACACGAGGCTGAAGCATACTTATTCTCCTATTATTTGTACCTCACAAACTCTTTTTCTTTCACGAATCTGATCCCAATCCACAAAGTAAATGAAACCGAAATCGCCTAACGAGAGCTTGCCGTCAACCAATGGAATAGTTTCCGAACGCCCGAAGAACACTGAGCGTAAATGAGCGTCTGTGTTAAGGCTACCTTTCGGTTCCTCATCAGGAAAAGTAAGCGCGAATTTGATATGTTCCGGACCCGGATGTAGATATTGTCCTTCGGTTCTACATGTTGGTACCAGCTTTTCCATGATGTCATTCAGATCTTGTTGCAGGTATTCCCTGCCAAAAAAATTGAGGTCATGTGAACATTCCTGTGTTATCACCGAGCATGTAGTGTGGTGTGAATAAACGACACAAATACCATTTTGAACACCGGATTCATTCACAATTCTGTTTACTTCATCCGTCACGTTATGAAAATCCGGTCTGTGGTCTTTTGATTGAAGGGCAATCGTTCCTCTGTAAAGTTTCATTTTTTTAATCTCCTTTTTTTAATTAGTTTGTAAATCAATTATTTATTTAAGTCATTCCATGCTTTTCGAACGGCACAGATCATCTCATCCAGCATCGCCTCCGGATCTTCTGCTTTCATGACTCCACTGGTGGTGCCCGTGGCATCAGCCCCCGCCCTGATCGTCCTGTAAACATCCTGTCCATTCTTGATCCCGGCCGCTTGTAATACCTGAATTTCAGCATTGACTTTTTTTATAGCTGAAGTTGTTGCGATCACATACTCCTCATCGCTGGTTTGTCCCGTGCCGATTAGTCCGGTCGGTTCTGCAACAATAATATTCGGTGAAAAGTGTGCAATTGCCTCTGCCTCCCGGATAGAATCGGCACATACCATTGAGACCAATCCCACTTCATCTGCCCGTTTAATTGCCCGGGACAGGTCTGCAAGGGTCATCGGTTTTTCGGCATGATTAAGAATGACGCCAACAGCGCCGGCTGCTTTTAATGCTTCAGGAAGTATGGAACCGTTTCCTCTGCCTATTGAGATCGGATCCATGTGTTGGGCAAAAATAAGGACATGTTTGGTCTCCTTTGCCAACAAGTAAATATCCGACGGTTGTACCGTTAGGATTACTCTTACGTCGTATTTAGCAGAAGCCTCATCCGCCGCTTTTGCCAGCCTCAGCATCCTTTCCCCATACATGTAAGCTTTAGGGCCAATTTCAAAAAAAGGCGGCTTTATTGTTATTCCTTTATACATTTATTTATTTGGTTATGGTTTTACAATATTCAAATGCCTTATTCGCCGCTACCCGTTAAGCCTGTTGCCTACAGCCCCGCCCGGGTGGATCAGGGCAAATTGCCCCAACGTATAATTTGTCATCTCCATAATGGAAGCGAGCATGGCGTCAAAAATGGCAATCGTGGCCACGAAGCTGGCTGTCGCCATCACATTCAATCCGTCACTCTCTTTCTCAATTTTCATGGGGACAACGATTTGTGAATTTTTAGCCAGCGGAGCATCTAAATTTTCCGTAATGCCGATAAGGACCACCTCTTTTTTATTGCACACGTCAATAATGGGCAACAATTCAACTGTTTTGCCACCCCGGGAAACCATGACTACCGCGTCTCCTTTTTTCATGCATCCCATTCCGCCGTGAATGGCCTCTGCCGGTGACAGGAATTGCGCGTTTCTTTCGATGCAACACAACGAGTGGGCAAACTTTTTTGCTGCAATACCCGATGAGCCGCTGGCGCAGGTTATTATCTTGGGACAGGTGCTTAATACTTCAACAGCTTTTAAAAAGCTGTCTTTATCTAAATAATCAATGATATCTGAAATGGCTTTGCTTTCAATTTCTAAAGACTGCTTTGCCCGCTGCAGGACTACTTTCTTTTCTAAATCTTTCATAATTTATTTTCCAATTTATATTTTTCCACATCTACCGGATTGGGGTTTATTATTTGAACATATCTTATCTGCTTTTCAAAATATTCTTTTTTGTTTATGTTTTGAGAAACGCCCATTAATCCGATTAATGCGGCTCCCTGACATGCCAGTTCACTACATTCAGGTATAATAAAAACTTTATTCAGGATATCTGCTTTTATTTGTATCCACAAATGACTTTGCGCTCCCCCTCCTGAAGCTGTCAAAGCTTCTGATACATTTTTTTTATCCAGACTGCGGACTAAATCTCGTAAACTTAAACCTGTTGATTCAAGGATTGCTCTTACAAAGTGTCCGTGGGAATGTTTGTTTGTAATGTTCTGGAATCCTGAAAGCAATTCAAACTTATCGGCGCAGGGTAATGCCTTTAAACCATCACTTCCGGGAGCGATACCTTCGGCCATCTTTAACAGTTCTATAATAGATAATTCAGGAGCAAACTTTTTTTGATACCACTCTAATGCTGTAGCTCCATTTTCATTAAAGGCCATTTGAAAATAATATCCTTTTCTTAGGCCGGGAGCTATGTTTATTCCCTCTCCCGGACAAAACCCTTTCTGATAATTCACGCATGCCAGCACTGTGCCTGTTGATTCGGAAATATTGGTTGAATTTGGTAGGCTGGCACCCACAGCAACGATATGGTGATCTAAACCTCCCAGGAAGAATTTAGTGTCGACAGACAATCCCAATTGTTTTACTCTCTTTCCAGCTAAAGTGCCGACAAAACTTCCTGTTCTTTTAGGAGGACTAAGGAGTTTTTTGCTGATATTCAATGATTTTAATGCTTCGTTCCACCATTTTTCTTCAAATACATCAAACAGTCCTGTCATGGATGATGTGCTAAAGTCGCTTATTTTTTGTCCGGTTAACGAAAATGTCAGGTAGTCTGAAATGGATACGATACTGTTTACCTTTTCCCAAATCTCCGGCTTGTTCTCTTGAACCCAAACTATTTTAGCTGCCATTGATTGCACGCCGGGCAAAATTCCTAATCCTGTTTTCTTCAGAAAGTTACGGTTTTCCAGTACAGATTGCAAAGCGGAAGGAATTTGTCCGGCCCTTTTGTCCGGCCATAGTATCAATGAAGTCAACGGGTTATCCATTTTATCCAATAGGACAAAGCTGTTAGCTTGCGATGAATAGGAAACAGAAACTATCTCATTTGGGTTAATTTCTGCCTTTTCGATTGCTTGTTTTATGCATTTGTGTAGTGTAACCCAAAATTCGGCGATTGGCAATTCACAAATTTTTCCGCCATCTGTTTGTTTATTAACGAAGCAACGTCCCAAACCAGCGAGATTCCCTTGTTCATCGAATATTCCTGCTTTGAAATAACTTGTTCCTAAATCTATTCCTAGATAAAATCCCATTTTACATTGATTTTAACTCCTTGATTGTTTCAGTCAACATTAATTTACCGGCTTTGTAATCAAAGAAAGAATTTCCAGCTTCGTAATAACCTCCATCCTGAGCTTCTTTGGTAACGATATAACCTTGAAGTTCGCCGTTAGCATAGCTTATCAATGCAATCTCTTCAACGTGATTTTTCAGTTCAATACCGTATTCCACAAACACTTCTCCGGGCCATGCTACAAATTTCCACTTACCTATTTTAATTATTTGAATCTCAGCAGGCAGAGAGCTCTTGTATGCTTTTTCCAATTCGTTGTCCTGAGCTAATTTAGATAGATACAAAAGTTCTTCCGAACCAAACCAATTTACCTCTGCAGTGCGGATTTCCTGCGCTATCTTTGAATTTTTTTTAAGCTCTTCAAAATATTTTCTAGTTTTATCCCGATGTTCCTTTGCCCATTCAACTGAAGGGAACGTTCGTTTGGGCAAATCGACGAATTTTTGGGTGATTGAAATAGGTATGTGAGAAGTGAAGGGGACCGTCTCGGTTAGTTTGGAGATGATAGAATCTGCAACAATTTGTCCTATTCGTTTGGCTTCTTCAAATGTATTGGCTTTTGTAACGTGCCTTGGGCTTTGATTTCCGGCGGTTCCGGTAAAATATATGACAGGACGATTATTTCCTAAAACTACTTCCTGAAGAGTTTTTCGGACGAAATGAGGGAAATCACTACTGTACAGCGTTGAATCTTCATGCAATATGGTTGGGTGCATATTACATGCCAGCATACAACCGATAAAATCGTCATTCTTATTTTTAACAAACACTGCCGGGACATCCGTATCTTTTGCCCATTCAGGATTGTGGCGATTGGTTCCCACACCCGTTGCATCACCAACAACAACGGCTATTTCGGCAGACATTGTGTTCTCAACTGCCCGACAAGCAGCTTTTACAGTGCTTTCTTCCATAAACCTCAGGTAGTTTTTGTCAACCTTTGGAACAATCGGGTCGTTAGCACTGATTACCAGATCTACAGTAACCGGAGCTGAATGCGTATGTGTTGCCGCTATCAGTATGTTGGAAGCCCGGATCCCTGTTTTTTCCGATATTCCTTCTCTGATCCGCGCTGTGGATTCTTTGCTCACGTATATAACGTCGTTGGAAATAAACAAAACCTGTTTTATCCCGTCTGTCAAATACAGGGCTGAGCTCAACAAGTCATCGTGCGTACCGGTACTCATTCTCTCAACAAACGGGTAACCGAACAAAAAATGTGATTCTTGCGGGGTAATGTTCACTGTTGCTGCACCGGCTTTTAATTCGATCATATTTAACATTTTCTTTAATATCCTTTATCCCAATCTGTTTCTATATTTTGTGCGATTGTTTCCGATACATATACATCTGTCCTTAATGTTTGAAGGATAGATTCGGGCACAAGTGGCGTTACCGGCCCGTGCAGTACGAGACGCGTAGTAAACCGTTGCCATGCGGTGGTTGTGCCGTGTACAGTAATAGCGTGTGTATCGAAGCGGTGTTTGGCATTTATTACATCAACAGGGCCGATTGTCGCTGCCTTTGGAGGCACTGCTGCCAAATTTCCGCTCTTGCCGAAAATGCCGTGTAATGAGTTCTGTGCAAGAGTAAAAGGACTTAATGTGCAGACTCTTGCTCCCATCTGCTTCCATTCTTCCAGAGAACCTTGAAATTCGGGTGCATCAGGTTCGATAAACGCTAAATGTCCTGTCCACCCGGGTCCGCTATAACATATGTCGGCCCCTCCGTGATCAGCAATCATTTTACTGTAATCATTCACATTTTTGTTGGTAAATCCGACAAATTGCTTTTTTGGCGGCCTTAACTTTTTATCCAACTCATAATAGAAATATTTCATCATAGCGTGAGTAAAGCCGAATTGCCATCCTTCAGGCGCAATATTTCCGTTTTCATCGGCGTATTCATCCATAGCAAAAGCATAGATATTCCTGCAGTCAATATTACAAGCATTGATTAATCTGGCTAAATGCCTGTAAAGAGGGGCCGGATTGGGGAGTATCATCACAAGTTTTTCACCTGAATCTGCGGAATGTTTTATTCTGCTAAACATATCCGTAATCCAATAATATTCCACATCTGAATCAGGTAAAACCTTAATTTTAAAATCAGGATTTTTGTGTTTCTCCATATTCTCTCTTTTTATGGCTAACACCCTGTTTATTTCTTTCTTATCTTTGAAGGGTACCCATTCAGACGGGTTGAAGTCGAATTGCTGATGCCCTGCATTATGCGCAGGATCAAGCATAAAATTTTGAGTCTGTATCATATTATTTCTTTTCAAAAAAACATTTACCATTTATCCATGTTTGTAAAATATCAAAATTATTATTTAACACGACGAAATCGGCATCATAACCCTCCTTTAATAATCCTTTCTTATGCCCGAGACCAAGAACCTGAGCCGGATGATGGCTTACCAATTTCGAAGCTTGCACCAAATCCATATCCAGCCACTTTACAGCATTTCTTAACGCTTGGTCCATTGTCAATCCGCTTCCAGCCAGTGTGTTATTTTTTACAGAGCGTGCCGGAGCACCTTTGTACGCAAAGCAAATATCTCCTAAATTCCCGAATGAAAATTGTCCGGGCTCTAATCCTGCACCTACGTTGGCATCTGTAATCAGACAGACTTTACCCGGCCCTTTTCTTTTACTAATCAAAGCCATTTTTACCGCCACGGGATCAACATGTACGCCATCCAGTATGAAATCCACACTTACCCGTTCGTCTGCCAGAATTGCTTCGACAGCTCCACAAGGTCGCACACCGGGTTCGGAAACAACCGGGCAGGGGAATACATCGTAAAAATGAGTCGCATGCCGAACGCCCAATTCTATGGCTAGCTGTGTTTGTTCAACTGTGGCGGCAGTATGTGTCATAAAGACAGGGGTGTCGTTTTCAGCCATAATTGGTATTAGATCTTTTATTCCTTCCACATCCGGAGAAATGCTGAAAATCGCCTTGTAAGGCCTGGCCGCATTGATTAAAGCGTGTACTCTCTCATCATCGACTCCTGTAATAGCCCCTGCACCTAAAGCTCCGGTAATTTTAAGAAATGGTCCTTCCAAATGAAAGCCTAATATCTCTGTCCCTTTGTTTTTTGTTTTTGATAATTTCGAAAGAAACGCAGCATCTTCTCCTTTAGGCTTGGGAGCTAATGTGGGCAAAAATCCGGTGACTCCGTATTGAGGTAGAATTTTGCATATTTCTTTCAAATCTTCCGCGCCGTTGTCCACCAGCATGCGATGAATACCATGTATATGTAGATCAATAAAGCCAGGAACGATGTACGATTCACCCAAATCGATCACATCACATTCCGGAGGTGATTTTCTTATATCGGTAATGGTTCCTCCACTTGTTGTGAGATATCCTTTAACTACTTCAGAATCTGAAATTATAAGCCCTTTAAAAGCAATTTGCTTATTCTTTTGCATATGTTCAACTTAACCTGTAATTATTATTTTCACCGATGGGATATGAGGTTGCTATGCATGCATTCCGCCATCCATCAAAATATTCTCTCCGTTTATATAAGCGCCGGCATCTGATGCTAACAGTACCATAAGACCTTTTATATCATCGTTGTTTGCCATTCGTTTTAAAGGAACTTTTTTGTTGTAATTTTCTAAGAACCGTTCGGGTTGATTATTAAATAAACCTCCCGGGCTTACGCAATTCACCCGTATATTCTTTCCGGCATAAATTCTTGCAAGATAACGGGTTAGATTGATAATGCCGGCTCTATGAAAGAAATAATCAGGAGGAGGCCATCCCATATCTGTGTCTTCATAGTTGGAAAGGTCCGGACCAAACATTCCCATCATCGAAGCGATATTTATTATACTGCCACCGCCGCTTTTCTCAATTAAATCTGCCATTTCACGTAAAATGTCCATAGCTCCGGTTGCATTTATGCGCATAGATTCCGCAAAATTCTCTATCGGATCATCATACGCTTTCATCGGTCTCGATACGGCATTATTTACAAAGACGTCTAGCTTCCCGAATTTTTTAATTATTGCTGCTTTAAGGGTTACTATAGAGCTATGGTTCCCCTGATCTACCTGCATTGCGTGTACATCCAATCCCTCTTCTCTGAATTTAGACACGGTTTCCAGTACTTTATCTGTGTTTCGGGAAGCAATGATTACCGTTCCTTCTGCTTCTGCCAACCCTTCCACGATGCATTTTCCGTAGTTTCCAGCTCCACCTGAAACCAAAACAATTTTACCTTTTAAATTCAATAAATCTTTTATGTTCATTTTAAATCTGTTAAAACTTAGACATATCTATGGTTTTCCCTCCTAGCTTGGAACTTTCGATAGCAGCAATGATGACACGAAGAATATTTTCCGTTTTATCGAAAGAAAGACGGGATGTGCCTTGCTCCACTGATTTGACAAATTCAATAATGTTGTCTCTGAACATAGAGTAGGAGTTTTTTATATCAATTAACCGCCATCCCAGTTGTCCAAATAAAGAAATTTGGAATGTACCTATAATATCCATAAACAAATGTACTGTTGCTTGAAAACCATCTTCAAACTCAATATACACTATCTCTTTATTTGTTTTACCTATAGATTTGACAGAAACGGGTTTAGGATCATTTAAAACAGAAAATAATCCTTCCACGATATGGACGCCGTACTTAATCCAATCTTTCTTGCCTACAGCAGTAGCAAGTTCAATATTCCCTAGTGAGCCAATCTCTTGTTTTACAATTCTGGCTTCGTTAGCATAGCGCATAGACGAGCAAGACATAATCAACTTACCTTTGGCATTTTCATCGGCAAAGTATTGCAAATCCTCTCTTGTGCAAGCAAGCGGTTTATCAATAAAAATGGGTATTCCGGCATCCAAAAACGGTTTTGCCATGACTACGTGATTTTCGGGATCATCTCTCGACAAAAGAATAGCATCTACATGGAGTATCATATCTTCTAACTTGTCCACTATGTGTGATATTCCGCCTGATTTAGCAATACTTTCTGAAATTGTACGATCTTGTGTCCATACACACGTCACTTTTGCATTAGTTAAACCAATTGTATCTTTATTTGCTTCTAAATAATTTGCTACAGCCGGATAACCAATTTTTTTAATTTCATCTGCGTCGAAAACTCCATTAATTATGGATGACCACGAGTAAGGATGAGCATTTCCGGAACTCATTCCTATTATACCTAATTTTATCATAATGTTTAATTTTACATGTTATCTCAACCAGTTCATTTTATCCCAATAAGGAAGGTTAATAAATTCCGGATCAGGATATGCTAATTGTTTTGCTTTTACTAATTTTTCTTTACTTAAATAAACTCCATTCGCTGTTTTCAGCGCTTCTTCCAAATATTCTTGCCTGTCAATACCCACCAATACGGAAGAAATTTCCGGGAACGACAATACAAATTTTGTTGCTAGTGTAGACAACTTGTAATTTGTTCCTTCCAATAATTCATGGTATTTTACAATGTGATTTTCTACGTCTTTTAGTGCTGGATGAAGATTTTCTCCTTTGTTGCTCAATAATCCTTTTAACAAAACCGATCTTGCCACAATGCCAATTCCTTTTTCCTCTGCTTCTTTGAATAACCCACCTTGTCGCTGATCCATTAAGTTAAAAGGAACTTGAATCATATTCCAAAAATCGCTATTTATTGTTTTTTGGGAAATTTCGTTTGTATAGCTTGATACTCCTGCGGCCTTGAAAAGGCCTTGGCTTTTTAAATCTGAAAATATTTTTAGAACCTCTTCATTTTCAATAATTTCAACAGTAGCCTGGTGAAGCATATAAATATCTATGTAATCTGTCCGAAGTGCTTCGAGACTTTCATTCAGAGATTTTTCTATAATTCCTTTTATTTCGCTTTTTGGTGGTGATTTACCTTCACCATCAAGCAGATGGATGCACTTGGAAGCTATTACCACCTCATTGCGTCTATCCTTGAATGCTTTACCCATTATACGTTCGCTGCTACCATACATCCGGGCAGTATCAAAAAAATTAATGCCTGAATCTAAAGTAGCTTGAAGCAACTCAATGGCTTTTTCCTCGGATAACATATCTTGCTTACTGTTAATACCTATACCGTATGGCATGCCGATTTCTACGCCGCCAAAAGCAATTTCTGAAACCTCTATCCCCGTACTTCCTAATTTTCTTTTTTTCATAGTTAATAGACTCCAGCAGATTTGTATTTGTCTTTTACCTGATTGAGGTTGCTTATCAAATTGTTACAGTATGAACTTAATCCCACTACGTCAGCCCCTATACTAATAAAGCTATAGCCCATATCAATTAGCTCTTGAGCATTTTTCGGAGTTCCTACGGTAGCGGCAAATTTCCCATACTTTCGAGAAACTTCTGCTACACGTTTGCGAGTTTCCATTAATAATGGGTGTTCCCAATCTCCCGGAGCACCTATGCCTTGGCTGAAATCTCCAGGACCGAAGAACAGCATATCATATCCTTCCAATTCGGCAATTGCCTCCAAATCATTCAACGGTTCAGGATCTTCAATCTGTAAAGCAATAAACCGCTGTTCATTTGCTTTTTTCAGGTACTCATCGAAAGCAACGTTCGTATATCCACCATCAGCGTTTCCTCCGTCAATTGGGCGTCTGCCGACAGGATGGAATCGGGTATAATGAATTATATTTTTCGCGTCTTCCACATTCATGATATGTGGAACTAAAATTCCGGTGGCATCCAGTTCCAATGGTTTTATCAGGTCACTGTAACTTCCCCGTGAAACGCGTACCATCAAATCCGTATCGTAAGCTTTAGCCACCCAATTCTGCACTTTTATATCCGACCAGTCCTGCGCAACATGTTCTAGATCAGTCCATAAGCAGTCAAATCCCGACATGGCTGCAATTTCTGCGACTTCTCCCCCTGACAAGTTCAATTTAAAACAAATTACAATCTCTTCGTTTCTTAATTTCTTCAATACACGACTTTCTCTCATAATATTCATAGATATTTAGTTTTTGATGTTCTCTGTATCTCTTTTTTTATCAGCCATAAAAGAAATATACAAATTATAATGCTCACGGAGGCTAACCGGTATACTAAATTCAGGTCGATTTGAGAATCACGTAATGCTCCCGCAGCGTATATTCCCAAACCGCCGATAATTGTAGCAAACATATTTAATATTCCGTATCCGGTAGCCCTATACCTGTTATCTACTGTAAGGCAAAGAATGGGCATCAGGTTGGTATCTACAAACATGCGTGTTAAGCCATAAATTAAAAAAAACAGGATGGCAATCCACAACACGGTAGTATAACTTCCTGCAAAAACAGCAGGTGCAGCAATAGCAAGTCCTATCATGGGAATTAATATACGAGCATACCTGTTTTTTTTACTCCACCTGTCTGATAGAAATCCTCCAAGGAGTAATCCGGCGATTGACGCCGGATAAAGATAAGCCGTAGCGTAAAATCCTGCCATACTTTGAGACAAATTAAAATGTTCTTTATAATAGGTCGGAAGCCATGCCATTATCATCCAGCCAACAACTCCCATTATACCCCAGAAAATAAAAAGAATTACAAACGATTTATGGATAAAAAGGTCTTTTATGGCTGCGTTGAATTTTACATTGTTTTTTGCCCTATTTTCAGTTTGTGAATTTAGAGGAATATTTTCAATAGATCCTGCTTTTGGAGCGTCTTTTAGAATAAACAACAACAAAATGGCGTAGGTAATACCCACAATTCCAAAAATATGAAAAGCATAACTCCAGGTATGGTTTTCAGCAATCCATCCACCAACAAAACCTAAACTTTGCCCTACCATAACTCCCGCAATATGTAACCCTGTTGCAGTAGATTGTGTGGGACCTTTGTGGTAGTCCATAATTAGCGCTAATGCTGCTGGGATATAAAACGCTTCGCTGATTCCCATCAATGCCCGTGTAGCTAACAGCTGATTGTATGTTGTTGCAAGAGACGTTAACCAGGTTACCAGAGACCATATAAATAAGCTACCGATTATTACTTTGCTGCGACTAAAACGGTCGGCCAGAAATCCTGCAAAAGGACTTAAAATACCATACACCCATAAAAAAACGGAGGTTAACAATCCAAATTGAGCATCATTCATCGGAATAGATTCAACGATTGAACTCCGCATGGTAGCAATCATAGTGCGGTCGAGATAATTAAGAGCACCAACCACAAACAAGAGGAAGACTACCAACCAGGCGTTCTTTGGTAATCTTACTTGAATTTTCTGTCCTCCATTTACCATTATGAGGTTTTTTATTAATGTTTTATTTTCAAAATTGTTCCTGCAATATATCGAGTCCCGTTTTCTTTATTAAAGTAATATGCTACTAGAACTCTGTTATCATCAAGTTGAACAGGCCAAGTGTAGCCAATATCTCCATTTCCACCGTCATCCCGTAGAATGATCTCCGGTGCGGTTGCGAAATTGGTGCATTCAGAGTTTAGAATTCGAGCCCTTATCCCGTATGGTACGTGACGATAACCGTATGTTAGTAATACTCTGTCATCCGGAAGGCGGAGTGCATTTAGAGGATGCCCCTGAAAACCCATTTTCTCCCATTTAAAAGTTTTTCCACCATCTGTGGAGCGGGCAATACAAGCCTGATCATCCATGTTAGCGGTTCTTAAAAAAGCCACTAAATCTCCTTTGGGTGTTTCATAAATTGAAGTCTCATTAAAAGAGACTTGATTGTCGGTGGCTACTAGCCCCGAATAGTTCCATGTGAGTCCTTTATCATCTGATACAATCAGATGATTGGATGTTTTTTTTACAGGTGTAGAATCATTCACCGCAACAACCCAGTAAATGCGACCACTTTTTCCTTCGTACAGAGCGCCTCGATTATATGCCGGAAGTGGCTCTCCCAAAGCATTCAAATAAATATCAGCATCAACATGAGGCGGATAAACGGGCTCTCCCCATGTTTTCCCACCATCGGTTGAACGCACCAGATATCCCCCTAAGAAGATGACTCCTCCTCCAATATCAAAGACGGGGCGTTTCAGGTTTTCAACTCCGTCCGACCTTAGAAATGCCCATGCGTAGCTGGTACAAAGCAGGGTGCCATCACTCAATTTCAATAAACAGGGATCCTGTGATCCACCAAAAGGATGCGAGTAAATAAGTTGAGGTTCTTTGGTCCAGGTTTCACCATCGGTTGAACGCACCATCACTAAGTAGCTGTTAGGATCTACATGGTTATTCCCTTTTTCATTAAATATTCTTCGGTCCGGAGCGCGACGAAAGGCAACAATAAAGTCATTTTTACCGTTTTTTACAACAGAAGGAAATGAAGAATAAAATTGTGAATCCTCGTAAATAACAATATCTTTAATTTTTTCTAACCTTCCGTTTTCAGCAGTTCTGTTCTTATTATTAGCACTTGTGGTGCAATAATTAAACGTGACGAAAATTCCAATTAATAGACATAGTTTCAAATGCTTCTTCATATTGTAAATTTTAAAAGTTTATTTTAATGTAAAAAATCAATTTAATTTCCACCGATTACTGATTTTCAAAATTGCGTAAGATGCAAAAGCCCGAAGGTCTGCACTTATTGGATCAACAGAGAAATCGTTAGCTTTTAAAAAAGAGCTTAACAGCATGATGTCTTCAGGTTGTCCATTTTCTGCTAAACCATCTGCAAGTTTTATTCGTATTTTATTGTCAGTTATGTTCCTGTATTCCAGAAATTCTTTATATACCTGTTTAAACAAATCTGATTGAGCCGATTCTTTGTCAACACAGACGAAGGCTGCATTTAAAAGATTTATGCGAATGTCAGAATCTTTAGGTTCCGATAATGCGGATAATGCTAAATTGTTCCATTGCTCAGTTTCTAATATATTTAATTGACGGATCACATAAACAGCTATAGATCTCGTAAGGGAGTCTTCGTTTTTTGATATTGCTAAATCAAAAAAGAAATTATGGACACTTAATAAAGAATCACGCGAAGTAAAGCATGTGCTCCAGCGAGTGTATAAAGATAAACTTTTGATTGGACTATCTAATGTTCTTTTGGTGATATCGGGATAATTCTTTAATGGAGAAATTTTCAGTTTGGCAAGTGTTTCAGCAGCATGTATTCTATCCTCCCCGAATTCGTTGATAAACGCTTGTATGATTTTGTTGACCCATTTTTCTTTTTCTTCAGTTTTTGTTTCTGCTTGTGCTAATACCCGCCAAATTCCAATACGGTAAGGAGTTCTGTCTCCGAACCGTTTTTCTTCTTCTAAAAATACTTTTTTTACACCCTCTGGATATCCTGACCATAATAAAAACTCTGCGGTGTGCACCTTCACCCATTCCGGTTGCGTCTGTAAATTTGTCTGTAGAATACGCAATGCCTCAACCTCTTGTTGAGTTGCTATTTTCTTTTCTATTAATTTATTGCTGCAATTTGACATAAAAACAATCAAGATGAATAATATTGTTATAATTGAAATCTTTCTATAAAATAAAGCGTTATTGAAATCAATAAAGTTTAGAATACTGTATTTATTACTACTTACCAACACGACCATCCTCCGTCAATAACAAGGTTGTGTCCTGTAATATAGGAAGCCAAATCAGAAAGTAGAAATGCAACAGCACCAGCAATTTCTTCTGTCTGACCTATTCTTCCCATGGGAGATTTTTCAGCTAATCTTCCGACGAAGTCAGGATGATTTTCCTGTACTGTCAAATTTGGAAATGGTCCAGGCGATACGCAGTTGCATCGTACATTCTGTTTTCCCCAATGGACTGCGAAATAACGTGTCATTTGAATAATACCGGCTTTACCAACTCCATATTCTATAGGATTTTTATTCATAGGTTCTTTATAAACATCTGGATATGGAACATTTGTCCCATACATACTGCCAAATAATACAATACTACCTCTTCTTTCCTTAGCCATTAAAGAGCCTATTTCTTTTGAAAGAATAAAAGTTGATGTGATACCTTTGCTATTCACAAAGTTGAAATCCTCTTCACTTAAATCTTCCAGCTTTTTAGCAGTAGATGAAAAAGTTAAATTTACGAGCCCATCAGGAACTCCATTCTTGGTAACATTTTTATTGATAAACTCTTTCAGTTGAGATGTGTTATTAATATCTATCGATTCAGGGATTATAGATAAGTTTTGATTGGAGAATGAATCAACTAACTTTTGGGCTTTATTATTTAAGTCAACACATAGAACATCTGCACCCAAATCGGAAAGCAAATAGACTACGGATTGTCCAAGGTATCCTGCACCACCAAATACCCAAATATTTTTTTTCTTAAATGTCAAATAGTTATTTTTCATATTTCTTTAGAGTTGATGAAAAGATTCTCAATTTCATTTAGCCCGTTAATTGGAACTATGCTGAAACCATAGCATACTTTTGATGTTCCGGATTTTATCAAATATTGTTCTAAAGGTAAAGCTCCCCAACTATTGTTTCCACCCACACCTTGCATACAAAAATCAATAAATAAATCTACTTTATCTGATGATTTGTAGTCATTAAGATGTTTGTTGTGTTGTGTTGTGCCGACAGGTGCATCATTATTTAATGTTTCTCCGTTAGAAATTGTCTCGAGCAAATAACTGGATACATTGAATTCAAAGACATCATCTGCTACAAAAAATAATCCTTTTCCTGAATGTTGTGTGAGTGCTAACCAGTGCACGTCAGTATGGTGTCCGTTTTCTTGTGGAAGCACATATTTAGTTACCATTTTGTCAATAGACGATGAGTAACTATCCAAAAATGCAGCGGTTTTCCTATCGGAATAATTACTCCATGGGCCACGCCCATAATAATCGGCATGCATCACATTATCGGATAATTGCATACGCATGCCGATACGCGGAATAAGTTCCGTTTCTGATGCGGTTCCGTTGAATGAATTTTGCACATGGATAGTCCCGTTTGGATAAATAGTATATGTGACATCATTAATAGCTTTTGCATCGGGATACGAATACCTACATGAAATAGAGGTTACATCACTTTTGGTTATATTTAAGCTTTCGGCTTTCGGTTGTTTATAGCTCGCGTCTTTCCATACTTTGAGTTTTTGCGGAAGTTTAGCACCATAATCATTGTCTATAGGAGCACGCCAGAAGAACGGACGAGGTCCAAAACCGCTATCAATATACTCCGTCCCATTTATCTTATATGATGTGATTAATCCGCTTGCTTTGTCAAACGTAACATTGAAGTTTCTTCCTGTTACTGTTATTGATTGTTGGCTCTCTTTTGTATTAACATTTCCTTGGCTGGCAAATTTTAACCGTGGAAACTCATTAACAATAAATTGATCGCGTGCAACCACCCATCCAGCAGGGATTAAGTGTTCATCTTGTTTTTGCACAGCGTAGAACTCAACGCTGAGTTGGCTTTTATTATTGGAAAACGCTGTAAATTCAGGAATAGTTATACTTACTGTTTGTTGAGGATTCACGTTCAAGTTCAATTTTCCACTTGCTAATTCTTTACCATAAGATTTAATAGAATACATAATATTGTATTTTTCTAAACCAGTAAAGAAGTTTTCATTATACACATCTATTGTCCCCTTTTTTGCATCGAAATTCTTAAACCATATGTTTTGGTATACTTTCCGCATTTCTTCGGTGTGAGGTTTTACTGTTCTATCAGGAAAAATCAAACCATTAATGCAAAAGTTACCTGAAGAAGGAGTGCCTATAGGCCCAAAATCTCCTCCGTAAGCCCAGAACTTGTATCCATCTTTATTTTTGTACGCTAATCCTTGATCTACCCAATCCCAAACACAACCTCCTTGAAGTAATGGATATTTTCGGATTATGTTCCAATAATCAATAAAGTTTCCCAGACTATTTCCCATAGCATGTGCATATTCGCAAAGAATAAGCGGACGATCGGCACGAGTACTTTGAGCATATTCTTCTATTTGTTTAGGGGAATGGTACATCGGACAGAAAATGTCGCTATTCCATTGAAGATCAGCTCTCTCGTACTGGACAGGACGTGATGTGTCTCTCTGCTTTATCCATCGGTAAGTTTCATAAAAATTGTAACCATTACCAGCCTCGTTGCCTAATGACCAAATAATAACTGATGCATGATTTTTATCACGTTCAACCATACTTATCGTACGATTTAGGTGACTTTCTAAGAATTTCGGATTATTACCCAAAGTCCCGCCTACATGTAAATCATATCCCATAGCATGGCTTTCAATATTTGCCTCATTGATCACGTATATTCCATACTCATCCGCCAGTTTATAAAATAATTCAGATTGAGGATAATGACTTGTTCGAACTGTATTTACGTTGTATTTACGAAATAATTCAAAGTCTTTTCGCATCAATTCTTCTGGAACATATTGTCCTGTCATTTCATTATGTTCGTGAATATTTACACCCTTTATGAGAATTGGCTTTCCATTGATTAGCAATTGCTTGTTTTTAATCTCCGATGTTCTAAATCCAACCTTTATTGCTGTGGCTTCTATCGTTTTACCTCTACTATTCTTCAATTCTATGGAAAGTGTATAAAGGTTTGGATCTTCGGCACTCCATGTTTTTACATTCAGATTCTTACTCCCAAAGCGGATTATATTTCTATCTGGTGTGTTTCCTGTTTTTTTCTCCTTACTAACACTGTTTCCGTCATAGTCTATTAAATTATATGTTACAGAAAAGGGTTCATTTTTTTTCTTCGAATTGGATACTATTACATCAAGAGTAAACTCCCCCTCTTTATAAGTTTCATCAAGTGACGTATGCGCAAAAAAATCAGCTAAATATAATTTTGGACGAGCATACACGTACACATCACGCTCTAAACCTGTCATTCTCCAGAAATCCTGACCTTCAAGGTAAGTTGCATCAGAGAAACGATGTATTTGAATCGCCAACATATTTTTACCCGGCCTTGCTAATTTGGTGATATTAAATCGCGCGGGTAATTTGCTATCTTTAGTCATTCCTAAAAACTGACCATTTAAATAAAAATATGCCGCACCTTTTGTTCCGTCAGAGCTTAAAATAATCTCTTTGTCTTTCCATGAAGTTGGGATATTAAACTCCTTGTGATAAGTTCCCGTAGGATTGAAATCATGAGGAACAAGTGGCGGATTAGGCTCATCCCAATAGGGTGGATGGCCTTTGGAAATAAACTCATATGAATAGTTCACATATATTGGTACGCCAAACCCCTGCACCTCCCAGTTTCCGGGAACTTGAATTTCCCTCCAACCTTCAGTATTAAAATCTACAGAACTAAAATCATTTTGAGGTCTTGCGTCAAAATTATCTACATAATGAAATTTCCATATTCCATTTAATAAAATAAAATTACTCCCTTTTGTGGAATAAACTGTGGTAACCGCATCGTTCACATTGTCGAAAGAGAAAAAACTTGCTCGACTTGGCTCCTTATTTATTTCTATTATTGTTGGATCGGTTATTTCAGCATAACGGTTATTCTGTTCTTGGCTATAGGAAGCCGAAATTCCAAATAATAATATCAAAATTAATTCTGGTCGATTCATGTTATTTCAATTTCCAATGAGTAGTAAAAATAGAAGTGGGGGCATTTCTAACATCTTGTTGATAAAAAACAGTTAGAATACTTTCATCATCTAATTGTACACTTGCCGGATATCCAAGATCCGTATTAAAAGCTTCAGCTAAAATAATTTCGTTTTTTATATCCCAAGTTTTACCTTCATCTCTGCTTATACAAGCTCTTTCGCCAAAAGACTCTCTTCTGTGGCCGTAAACAACTAGTAACCAGCCGTTCTTTAATTCAATCAGATGTGGTGGATATCCCCAGATAGATGTTTTATGCAGAGTCGCCCATGTTTTTCCTCCATCATAGCTCTCCGACTGTAGCAGATATTTCTCATTATCTTTAGGTTCATTACGGAACATGGCGATAATCTTCCCACTCTTCGTTTCCACAACGTGAGGCTCTCCAATTCCAGTTATCGACCCATTTTCAGTTTTAAAAGAGTTAATGACCTGCCAACTGAGACCATCATCTAGTGACTGTTCTGCTAATAATGCCGGAGAGCCATTCCATACGCCGTTCCCAATATAAAGAAGACGACCGTCACGAAGCTGAATAGGTCCATGCGGAGCTGTCGAAGAGGTTCTGACGGGTTTTCCCCAAGTTTTACCTCCGTCTTCTGATCTACGCACCCAATTTCCCAGCCAAAACTTCTTAAGATCATCAGGAAGTTTTTCTGCTACTCTTGCATATTTTTGATAAGCCCACTTCCAGGAGGGATTTGCATACGCTAATGATGTAAACCAGCTAACAAGAAGTGTTCCTTTATTTGTTTGTATGATTCCGGCGTCGCGATCGTCAAGGGGAGTGTTATTAATTGTTTCAGGATCTGTCCATGTTTTTCCATTATCTTTGCTGCGAATAATTTGTGTTTTACCCCAAGGACATACATGAGAATCTCTGTCGCCTGAGTAGGCAATAATAAGATCTCCTTCTTTTGTCTTTGCAATACTTGGCCACCCTAAATATCGATTAGGCTCTAAAAAAGGATCTGTGGCTTCTATATGTCCATTTTCATCCATTGATTGACCAACAATTAAAAACTTACCAGATTCTTTGGAAACAAGTTTTGTTTCAATAATGATAGCAATTTTGTTATTGGGGATATTCAGATGAATAAAATTTTCCTCCAGCTTGTCAGGAATCTTGAGATCTCTTGCTGATAGTCGGTTATTTAGCAGGCTGCCAGCCGTAGCTAATCCAGTTATTTTTATAAAATCACGTCGGTTGAATTCTTTTTTATCCATAGCAAACACATTATATATAATTATATATTTAATTTAATTTTAATTAGTGAATCATTTAATATCCATTTGTCTTGATCTTTTTATAATCGCTTTAAATATAGACCTTTCAATTGTTCAGGCAAATTATCATAATCACAGAAAGACATTTTCTTGCCATAAGCTGTAACAGCATCTTCACCCATACTCCATGTCGTAACTATGTTATCGTCCAAATCTCTGTAAAGATTGAGAAATTGAAACTCGCCCCACCCATAATCATTATCCGCTGTATCTATTATGATTGTGTTTGAAAAACCAACTTTTAATATAGGTTTATTGTCCCTATTATAATCAATGATTAATTAATCCGTGATAGGTATTCCAGAACTTATTGTCCCGTTATCTGCTTCTTCCTCATTAATTATTTGTATTGGATTATTATAACTGATGCATATTGTTACAAGTAAAAATATAAATAGAGGTCTCATTGTTCTTTTAGATTTATACCGAGATTTATGATTGAAAAAATCTCGGTATAAATATAAATTAAGTTAAATTCGAAAGAGGAATTTTTGTAAAGTAAATAGAGGTTCTTCCTTCATGTGATGAATAATATGAAATCCATAGAAAACTTTTATCAAGTATCATGCCTGGGTAGCTACAGTCACCGGAACTTGGTAGAATAAACTCTTTTTTAATTTTTCCTTCTAAATCGGTGACATAGATTGCGGCTTGAGGATTTATATTATTTTCATCAAACCTTCTGGTTCCAACAATAAAAGAGTTGTTATTTAAAGGAATCACATTTTGTCCTTCTAAACGAAAATCAAGTTCCTGATAGGTCCAGTCTGTATAAGGAGAAATGCTTGTGCCAAGATAACCATTTGCATTGGTTCTCCTTATGAAGGCATACATCTTATCGGTGGAATCAATATATAATGCTGTTTCGCTCGGTTTCTCTCCGATACCTTCATAATCAAGTCTCTTAATCGGATAAAATGTTTTTCCCACATCAGAAGATTTAAATAGGGTAAAGCAGAGATAATCAAAAGCGTAATAGGTAGCTTTATGATTGAACAGACTCCACATCCAAAAACTGCTATCACTTAACATATTTTCTGTCGGATAATAGACGTTGCTTTTCATCAATTCAGAGAAATTCTCTCCGTTTGTGTCAGAATATGAAATATAAGGCCTACGACTTGACACAGCCCCCCCTCTATAAAATTCTCCATCCACTATAATCATTATTCTATTATCTGGTGTAACGGATAGTTTTGGATCCCGTAAATCTATTGATGCTCCGGACGATTTTAGTTGTAAAACCTCTGCTGTTTCCCAGTAAAGCCCGTCTTTAGATTTAATTATACGTATCACTCCTCCATCTCCCACATGGGAGACACCTTCCCTGAAAGCACAATAAAAGTATTCGTTAAATCTTATCAGACTTGTGAAAGCTGAATGTCCTGCTTTATCCCAAATACGAGTAGAGGTTATTCCTTCGTAACTCTTAGCGATCGGTACTTCATAATTGTCACACGATGTGTGTAACGATAAAAAAATGATCGCTATTAAAATGAGGTATAATATTTTTTTCATAAACGTAAAGTATTTTATTTATTATTATTTATAACCCGGTGTCTGTTCTAGTAAAACTTCCTTGGATAAAGCGTCGCTAGAGAGAGGCCACAAATGTAAATATCGCTCATCTTCCCGGCCTTTTAATCTGGGTACCAGGCTAAATGCCTTATCAAATCTTACTAGATCCCACCACCTTTTTCCTTCTAAAGCAAGTTCTAAAAGCCTTTCTTTTAAAATTGCATCATCATTAATATCTCTTGAACTATTTGAATACATATGGTTAGGATAGTTTTCTCCATAAGCTCTTTTCCTTATTTCATTAATTTCTAGGGATGGATCTTGTCCTAAAGCATTTTTTGCTTCGGCTTTCATTAAAAGAATATCGGCATACCTATATATAATCCAATCATCAAGGAAGTATCTTGTTCCTAATTCAACAATGCCATTAAATTTGAGACCATAGTTTGTAAAGTATTGATTTTGTCCTGTGCCTTCCAAATCAATATAGGTTGCGCTTTTCCTAGAATCATCATTTGAAAACTGATCCCTGACAAGCTTTGTTATTCTCCAGACATTGCCATTGCCTGGTTTGGGAATACCTACTATATCTCTCTGCCATTGAGGAACATAAGCGGGAATATCTGCAGCTGATGACATGTACATATTATGTGAAAAAGTTTGTTCTCCTGACTCATTCAAAAAGAATCTTACTGCCATAATGATTTCTTTATTACCTTTATTTGAATAGTTAAATATATCTTTAAAATTAGAAAGTAGTACTACATCTGATTTTTGAATATTATTGATGGCATCTAAAGCAATCTGAATATCATTATTTCCTCCCTTTTCTACTTTGCCTGTCCAAAGATATACATCAGCTTTTAATGCATTTGCAGATGGCTTCGACCATTTATTGCGGCCATTTGGTAAACTGTTGCTGGAAAATAACTCTAAAGCTTTATTTAAGTCTTCTTTTATAAAAGTGAAAACATCCTCTTTTGCAGTTCGTGGCAATTGAATTGTCATTGGGTCATATGCTTCTAGTGGTTCTGTCCTAAGTGGTACTCCTCCCCAAATTCTAGCCAGAGTGAAATAGGCATAGGCTCTCATTGTATATGCTTGGGCTAAAGCATCATTTTTTTTAGTCTCTGTATTATACTCTACGGTTGGCGCATACTTCAATATAAGATTGCACGAATTTATAAGTGCATATAAATTATCCCAACTCGGTCCTGGATAAATACTTGACAGTGTATGTTCATAATATCTTTCGTATCCAAGACTGCCTGATAGACTTCGCTCCATCATTTCGCTTCTCGCTTCTCCCCATATAAATAGATTATTGGCCGCTTCGTTTCTTAATTTAACGTATAATCCATTTAATGCTCCATCTACATCATCTTTAGAAGTCCAAAATGATCCGCTAGTAATATAGCTGACAGGTTTTAGATCCAAATGATTTTCACAGCTTGAGAAAGCAATTATGCTGCTTATAATTATTGATATGCTTATAATTTTTTTCATACTTATTATTAATTAAAATGAAGCTTGAATTCCAAAAGTAAAAGTACGAGGATTGGGATATCTTCCGTAATCATCCCCACCACCTTCTGGATTTAAGCCGCTATAATTCGTAAAATAATATAGATTACTACCCGTTAAGTTTATCCTCAAACTACTCAACTTTAAATACTGCGTTATAGTATTTGGAAATAAATATATTAAAGAAATCTCCCTGATTGCTAAAAAATCTCCTTTCTCAATAGTTTTTTCGCTTTCGCGTAAATTTTCTTGTTGATTTTGCCATATATATCTTGGAGTATCTGTAATATCTCCCTGCTTTTTCCATGACTTTTCATAGAAATCTTTCGTTGGCATTACATCTCCTTGTAATTGACCGTCCAAATGCCTTCTGCCATAATTATGAATGGTATGTCCTAAGGTGAAATCACTTCTGATGTTCAATGATAAACTTTTATAGGAGAAAGTATTGATAAATCCGCCTGTAACCGTGGGATACCTATTACCTATTATATAGCGATCATAACTGTCAATGATACCGTTGCCGTCAAAATCAGCCCATATGACATCTCCGCCAAACTTTCTTTTATCAGCAGTTCCAATCACCCTATCTAATGGTGCAGAGGCCGCTTCTTCATCCGTTGCATAAACTCCTAAAAAATGATATGCTAGCATATCTCCAATTCGCCCACCTTCTTGCAGACCTCCAGCCCATACAAGTGCTCCAACTTTTGGGTCATATATTTGTGTTCCTCCTTGGCGATTTTTTTCAACCCCGTTATCGGGGAGTCTCAAAATTCGCGTATGTACCTTTGAAATGTTAAACATTGTTTTCCATTGGAAAGGGGAACTTGGATCAAAGATGTATGCATCTAATGAGATTTCTATTCCTCTATTTTTAAGGCTCCCATTATTCGTTAATACAGAACCAAAACCTGATGATCCGGGAAGAGATACTGTTGTTAATAGATCGTCCGTTATCCTGTTATATGCATCAACAAGCAGACTGATTCGTTGATTGAATAAGCCTAAATCAAATCCTAAATTAGTAGTTTTTGATTTTTCCCATCTTAGGTTTGCGTTTGGAAGTGTTGACGGCTGAATAGCAGCTTCTCCAAAATATCGGCTTCCCACCGAGTATAATCCCTGCGCTTGATAATCGCCTAAGCCTTGAATATTTCCATTTTCGCCATAACTACCTCTCAATTTAAATCGAATTAAGTTCTCAGACATTATGTTTTTCCAAAAGTCTTCTTTATGAATATTCCACCCCACTGAAATTCCCGGAAAGAATCCTGTTCTTGAATTTGCACCTAAATTTGATGCTCCGTCATATCGAAAATTAAAAGAAAACATATATTTTCCGTCAAAATCATAATTTATTCTTGAAAAAATCCCTTCCGTAACAAATTCACTTTCCCATCCACCTACACTGGTAGGCTCCGCAGCTGCGTTTAATGTAGGAATAAGATCGGTAGAAGCTCCTTTACCGTAGGCGTTCATTGTCCAATACCTTTTGTTGTAGTACTCATAGCCTAATTTTGCTTCAAAATTATGCTTGTTTATGTTTTTTAAATAGGTCAAAACAGAACTAATTTGCCAATGTTTATTATTCGTATCAAATGCTCCAGCATTTCTAGCTGTACTAAAGGATGTGATTCCTGTTAAATATGCTGGTTGAAATTGCCTGTAACGTACATTGGTTTCAAATAATGATGCCGAAGGTTCGAAAGTTAAGCCCGGAAATATTTCCCAATTTGCACTTATGGCTAAAGTTAAAGAGTTTTGAATATTCTTTTTTTGCAATGAATAAGGGCCAATTTGATAATACAAAGGATTTCCTAATGACGAATTTAGACCAGGTGCCATTGAGCCGTCTTCAAAAGTAAGTTTAGCGGTTGAAGGTAATGCAGCACTTCTAACGAAAGTGTTTATCATTGGTGTCCATATTGCATTTGGGTCGCCATAAACTTGATTGTTGTTGACATCTGTATACAACATTCTTCCTGTTACACTAAAGTTGTTTGAAACTTTAAGTAACCCATTCATATTGTAGCTTAAACGTTTATAATCTGAATTTAATGCCGTACCTTCTGCATCTAGATATCCTAATGATATATTGTAAATTGCTCTTTCCGATCCACCGGAGGCGGAAACATTATAGTTATGAGAATAAGCAGTTTTTTTTCTGAGTTTTTGAAAATCAGTTTCTTTAAATATTATTGTTTTAGTTGGATCATATGGATCCTGAACAGATTGCCAGCCTTCGTTCAATTTGTGTTTGTTCTCTTCAGTCAAATACTGCGTAGTGTATGCGGTCTGGTTCGTTAGATCATTCCCCGTTCCGTAACCCGTAGCCTGACTTAATTTATTAAAATGAGTTGGATTCTTTTCCCCAATCCACATAATACTTTGTCTTGCTCCGACAATATAATCACGTGCACTTACAAACTCAATCTCCTTTGATTCATTTGCAACTGAAAAATCATAAGAGAACGATACTCTTGCAGGTCCTTCTCGTCCTGACTTTGTTGTTATTAACACAACTCCATTTGAAGCTCTAGCACCATATATTGATGTGGCAGCCGCATCTTTCAATACTTGAATAGAATTAATACTATTTGAGGGGATATCATCCATATTTGGCCTTATCATCCCATCAACAACATATAGTGGTTGTGAGCCATCAGGATTGTTGATAGATGTACCTCCCCTTAAAATGATTCGAGGTGCTAACCCAGGTTGACCACTATAACTTTGAACAGTTAAACCTGCAATACCTCCCTGCAACGCTGAGGCAGCATTTGTATAAGGAATATTTTCTAAAGCCTTAGAATCTAATCTCGCAACAGATGTTGTCAAAGTTTCTCTCGATTGAGTACCGTAACCAACAACAACGACCTCATCCAGAGTTTTAGTATCTTCAATCAAAATTATATCAAATCTTATTTTGCCTGTTGTGTTAATCTCTTGAGGTAAATACCCAATATACGAAACTTGTATTATTGCATTCTCTTCAACATTTAAGGTGAAGTTTCCGCTGATATCAGTTATTGTTCCGTTACTACTAACATTTTTTTCAATAATATTTGCGCCAATTACAGGTTCCCCTATTTCGTCACGTATGTTTCCAACAATCTGCTTTTTAGATTGTTGCTTCCCTTGAATAAAGGGTGTTTTTACTGTCCTTGTGTTTTCTGTTAAGCTATTTAATCCATTTTCCTTAATGACTTTGTTCTCAGCATGCAAACAATGAGCTGGTACAATTAAGAAATAAGAAAGAAAGGTTACAAAACACACATTAAACAATTTGAATGGTAAATTAAGCTTGTTTTTCATTCTCAATAATTTTATAAATTAATTTAATTCAATGAAGCTAATCATGATATTAAGAAACTGTTTTGAACTTTTATAAGTTGCATTTAGTTTTTGATTTTTTGTATTTTATTTTGATCTTTATTTTTTGATTGAAAAAATATTGAATAGATAGTTATATTATTTTAATATGCATTATTTGAATGGCACACCTCCTTTTTTTAAAATTTCAGTATATGAACAGCATTTTTATTACGACTAGACAATGATCATTAAAACTAATAGCAATATTTAACAAAAGTAAATAGTATCGTTATCGCTTGATTGATAAAAAAAGAAAAAACACTGACGCTTTGCGTAAATATTAGATGATATAGTGTTAATTTTTGAACTTTAAAGCTGAATTATGTATTATTGCTGTACTTTTGTTCTATTATTATTCCCGGTAATACAATTAATCTTACAGATAAAACAAGCGAATAAATGATAAAAGTATTAGTACTTATAGATTCTGCCACCGAGTTTAGTCGACGCTTCTTAACCGGTTTAATCCGTTATGCTAATGAAAATGGCTCCTGGATATTTTATCGTCTGCCTTCCTATTATAAAGCATTGTATGGTGAAAATGGCATAGTAGAGCGAATTAAAGAGTGGGAAATAGATGCCGTAATAGCTCAATGGGAATACGAGGGGGTGGATTTTCTCGACCAGCTTGATATTCCTGTTTTTTTACAGAGTTACAAAAATATAAGCGGTCAATTTTCAAGAATATCCGGTGATTACATTGGTGTGGGTGTAATGGCTGCTCAATTTTTTGCTAAAAGACATTTTAAAAACTTTGCTTTTTACGGAAATAAAAATTTCTTTTGGTCAAAAGCCAGAGCCGAAGGCTATCGTCAGGAAGTTGAAAGAATAAAAGGTAATTATTATTACTTTGAGTCTGAAATATTAGATAGTATGCAATGGAGCAGAAGTCATATTGAGTTAGATAACTGGCTGCAGGCATTACCCAAGCCGGTGGCTTTGTTAGCTTGTGATGATAACTTTGCTTTGCAGGTATCAGAAATGTGCAAGGTAAATAATATCAATATCCCTGACGAATTATCCTTGCTGGGTGTAGATAACGATGAACTGATATGCAACTTGTCGCATCCTTCAATTTCGTCCATTGTTACGGATGATGAAAATGGAGGATACCAAACAGGGAGAATGTTACAGAAGTTGATTATAAGCAAAGACAATATACCTTTTAATATTAATATTGATCCGGTTCGTATCGAACAACGTCAATCCACAGAAAAGTATAACATTTCTGATAATTATATAAGAACGATAATAAATTATATTAATGAGAATATCAGGCTTAATATCTCCGTTGATGAATTGACAACGTTAGTCCCTCTTTCACGCAGAAATCTTGAGAAGAAATTTAAAGAAGCAACCGGAATCCCGGTCTATCAGTTCATATTAGATAAAAAGTTAGATTTAATATCCACTGAATTATTGACAACAGATAAGGACTTGATGGATATTGCTATTGGAATTGGATTTAATGATGTTAGAAATGTTTACCGGATTTTCAAAAAAAACACAGGATACACGCCTATTAGTTTCCGGAAAAAATTTTCGCAAGAAAACAGATCATAAAAGTAACTATATCATCTGTGATACAGATACATTTTATGGCTGTCACTTTATTTCCCTTAATTATTGCATCATCAATCCAAAAAATATGTAATTTTGCACCGTAAAAACAGCAGGCGGCTAAACTCACGTTCTGCCACCTGCCCATCGTTTAAATATAAAAAAGAAAAAAGTTATTTGTGCTTTCCCGGGTTTAACTGCCCGGGTCAGTTGTTTTTTCTTCAGCTTCACCTTCCCGCAACGAGCTGGAAATTTTCGAAATCGAATTGAAATCTATATTTCCCGAAACCGTAATTATGGTTAGTTTGCTGTCGTCATCCAATGCAATAAGGATAAGGTCCTGCGTTTTCTCGTCAATTTTTTTCATCAGGATATTTATCTTCGACCTTCTCTCATTCACCGAGACCACTTCCTTGTATTCCGTGAATTCACTGAATGCCATCTCCTTTGCCTTTTCAAAATAATACTTTGAGTCGGCTTTATTCTCTGTCGTGATAATGCGGATACTATTCAGTTCGCGAAAAGTTGTTTTTAGTTCTTCGTCGCTGGTATTCGATGCCATTTTGTTAAGCATCGCCTTTCCTATGTTCACGTTACTTACTGGACGTTCCGTTTCGACGCACTCCTTCAGAAACTTCGTAATGAAATCGTTCGCGAAAATCGATGTTGCCGAAAACAAAATAAACAGGACCAAAAAAGTTCTTTTCATAGATTTTCAGGTTTGATGTTATTGTTTGAATCCGGATTATATAATGGAATCCCTGAACTTAACGAGTCGATCTCCGACCAGTCCAACTTTAAATTATCCAATTGCTCCAGCGATTTAACGGAGGCCTCTTCGGTGGCTTGCAATGCCTCGGAAAGCTTTTCCAGAGCCAATGTGGCTTGTTGTATGGCGGCATCCGGATCGTTGTATGTTTCTGCAAAAACCTGATTGTTTTGTCTGGCGAAAAAGAAAACGGATATCCCGATTCCCGCAATAAGGATAACCGATGCGGCAATGCGCAGGAAAGGCTCGAATATTTTTATGGTGATGTACTGTTTCTGCCTGCCAGCCTTGCGGATCGATGCTTCGAGCCTCTTTTCGAAATCACTGCTCAACTCCATCGTTTGGTGGCCTTGTTTATAGGCAAACAGGGGAACAAACTGCAGCAGATCTTCGGGGACATCGCCGAAGTTGAAGAATTCCTGTAACTCCTGTTCTTCCGGGACTGATGTCTCGCAATTCCAGTAATTTTCCAGCAATGTATGTATTCTTTCGATATTCATTATTGTTTACCCGATAATAATTCTTTCATTTTACTTCTTGCCCTGAAAAGGTTCACTTTAACCAAATCTTCGCTGATATCCAACGCTTCAGCTATTTCCCTGTAGCTCATCCCTTCAATTTCACGAAGTTGAAATACCATTTTCTGATTCTCCGGCAGTCTGTCGATACATCTATATATTAATGTGTTTCTTTCGGTCTCAACCAGTTTGAAATACGGCGTTATGTTATCTGTGAAAACTCCGCTTTCCGATTCAGGAGCAATATTTTCTGTTTTCCTTATCGATAGAGCCTCCACTCTGTCGAATGCTAAGTTTTTTGTTGTGCGGAAGCAATAAGCTTCCAGATTTTCGATGTTATCCCACTCCTCATTTTTCGTCCAAAGCTTCAGAAACACATCCTGTACGATATCTTCTGCTTCGGCGGAATCTCTCACGATGCTCCACGCAAGCCGGAAGAGTTTATCCTTTAGCGGCAAAATGACCCGATGGAATTTATCGTGACTCATTATAAAGGTGACGGTTGAGGGTTGAAAAAGTTACAGTTGAATACAAAAATATTTTATTTTTTTTGATTTTTGCAGGATTTGAAGATTATTTAAGAAAAAGTCACCGTCAACAGACGGGGATTTGTTGTTATTCTCTTCAACTTTCGCATGTTTTCTCGGATAGTGCATACGGCTAAAGCAGAGATATTTAGATCTTTTACGGGGGTACCCATAGGATGCAAGAAGCGTAAAAAGAGGAGCTGTCCGAAGCGAAGCAAGTTCTCCTCTTTTAGCTTTTGCGTACTGGAATGGGTCGTAAAATATCGTCAGACGATGATTTAGTCGCAATCCTATAGCTTGCGAAAGTTGAAATAGTTTCTATAAAACAGTGCATAAAAAAATTCAATACAGGTTTCTGAAAAAAAACACCGTTTATAATTTGCATATCTTATTGATTATTTGTAATTTTGTGCCGTTTTTAACCCCAGGAACGGCGGTTTTTGACGCTAATCATTTGATTATATTTAAGTTATAATTGGGTGGAATTACATAAAGAAATTAAATTTATCAGTAAAATAAAAGACAAAAAGAAAGTAGAAAAATGCCTACAATTCAACAATTAGTAAGAAAAGGCCGCACGGTTATAGAAGAGAAAAGTAAATCTCGCGCGCTCGATTCGTGTCCGCAAAGACGCGGTGTGTGTGTAAGGGTTTATACTACCACTCCCAAAAAGCCAAACTCCGCAATGAGGAAAGTGGCTCGTGTACGTTTAACTAACTCTAAGGAAGTGAATGCCTACATTCCGGGCGAAGGCCACAACTTGCAGGAGCACTCTATCGTATTGGTGCGCGGCGGTCGTGTAAAAGACCTTCCGGGTGTGCGTTATCACATTGTTCGCGGAACATTGGATACTGCCGGTGTAAATGGCCGTACCCAGCGTCGTTCTAAATATGGAGCTAAGCGTCCTAAACCGGGAGCAGCCGCTAAGCCGGGTGCAAAAAAGAAATAATCCTGCACTAAAAAGTACGCTTTAATTTATTAAGTTATATTCAAGTAAAATCGTTGTTGGAATTTTTGGGAAAAGCTACTGACTATAGGTTGAGTAAACGATTCGGTGGAATTGTTGAAGACAGATAAAAAACGGCAACCAAACACAACACAAATTAGTTAAAACAATGAGAAAGACAAAACCTAAAAAAAGACAGGTTCTTCCCGATCCTGTATATGGTGATGTAAGGGTGACAAAGTTTGTTAACCACCTTATGTATGACGGAAAGAAAAGCATATCTTACGATATTTTCTATTCCGCGTTAAACACAGTAAAGGCTAAATTGCCCAACGAAGAAAAACCGGCTCTCGAGATTTGGAAAGCCGCATTAGACAATATAACACCGCAGGTTGAGGTGAAATCACGCCGTGTTGGCGGAGCAACATTTCAGGTGCCTACGGAAATTCGTCCCGAAAGAAAAGAATCCATTTCAATGAAAAACCTCATTCTTTATGCTCGCAAAAGAGGGGGTAAAACGATGGCAGACAAATTGGCTGCCGAGATTGTTGACGCATATAACAATCAGGGAGGATCATACAAACGTAAAGAGGATATGCACAGAATGGCAGAAGCGAACAGGGCTTTTGCACATTTTAGATTTTAAAAAAACAGACCCATAGGTAAAAAAGATGGCAAAAGGTTCAAAAGAAGCATTAATTTTCACTCGCAACATCGGCATCATGGCGCATATTGATGCCGGAAAGACAACTACGTCGGAACGTATCTTGTTTTATACGGGATTAACCCATAAAATTGGAGAGGTGCACGACGGGGCTGCCACGATGGACTGGATGGAGCAGGAGCAGGAACGTGGTATTACCATCTCTTCCGCCGCTACCACCGCGAACTGGAAATATAATGACCAGACATACAAAATTAACCTGATTGACACTCCGGGGCACGTAGACTTCACCGTGGAGGTTGAACGTTCGCTACGTATTCTCGACGGAGCCGTGGCGGCATTTTGCGCCGTAGGCGGAGTTGAGCCGCAATCGGAGACAGTGTGGCGTCAGGCAGACAAATATAAAGTACCGCGAATTGGTTACGTGAATAAGATGGACCGTTCGGGGGCAAATTTTTTCGAAGTAGTTCGCCAGGTAAAGGAAGTGCTTGGAGCAACTCCCTGTCCCATTCAAATCCCCATAGGCGCTGAAGAGAGCTTCAAAGGCGTGGTGGATTTGATTACGATGAAAGCGCTGTATTGGCACGATGAAACCATGGGCGCTGAGTATCATGTGGCAGAAATTCCTGCCGATTTGGTGGATGAGGCCAATGAGTGGAGAGAAAAGATGCTCGAAACGGTTGCTGAGTTCGATGATGTGTTGATGGAGAAATTTTTCGATGATCCGACTACCATTACGGCGGATGAGATAAGAGCTGCTGTAAGAAAAGGAACTCTTTCCATGCAGATCAATCCGATAATTTGCGGATCTTCTTTTAAAAATAAAGGAGTACAAACATTGTTGGATGCCGTTTGTGCATACCTGCCCAGCCCGGTTGACACCGATGCTATTGAAGGAGTTGATCCGAGGGATCCCGAAAAAACGGTTGTCCGTCATCCCGATCCAAACGAACCGATGTGTGCGTTGGCGTTTAAAATTGCGACGGATCCTTACGTAGGGCGTCTCTGCTTCTTCCGTGTTTATTCGGGAGAACTGGAAGCCGGTTCTTACGTTTATAATCCGCGTTCGGGTAAGAAAGAACGTATTTCCCGTCTGTTTCAAATGCACTCCAACAAGCAGAATCCAAAAGAATTTATCGGATGCGGTGATATTGGCGCCGGAGTTGGATTTAAAGATATCCGCACGGGCGATACACTTTGCGACGAAAATAAACCCATTGTTCTGGAGTCGATGGATTTTCCCGATCCGGTTATCGGAATTGCGGTTGAACCTAAAACTCAGAAAGATTTGGATAAACTTTCCATCGGTCTGGCTAAACTGGCGGAAGAAGACCCGACATTCACGGTTAAGACGGATGAAGAAACAGGCCAGACGGTTATCTCCGGGATGGGTGAGCTTCACTTGGAGATCATTATCGATCGTTTGAAACGCGAGTTCAAGGTTGAAGCTAACCAGGGGCGCCCGCAAGTTTCTTACAAAGAGGCTATTACCAAGCCGGTTGAACTGCGTGAAGTTTACAAAAAACAGACCGGGGGTCGTGGTAAGTTTGCCGATATTATTGTCCGTGTAGAACCTGCCGATGCCGATTTCGAAGGCGAATTGCAGTTTATCGATGAGGTGAAGGGCGGAAATATCCCGAAAGAATATATCCCGTCCATCCAGAAGGGTTTCCAACGCGCAATGAAAAACGGTGTCCTTGCCGGATACGCATTGGATAAGCTGAAGGTTACCGTAATTGATGGTTCTTACCATCCGGTGGATTCCGACCAGCTGTCGTTCGAGATCTGCGCCATGCAGGCATTCAGGAGCGCCAGCGAGAAAGCCGGTCCTGTTCTGAAAGAGCCGATAATGAAAGTTGAAGTGGTTACCCCCGAGGAAAGTATGGGCGATGTAATCTCAGACTTGAACAAACGCCGCGGACAAATTGAGGGTATGGAATCGAACCGTTCAGGGGCGCGCATCGTGAAAGCAAAAACTCCGCTTTCTGAAATGTTCGGATATGTAACATCGTTACGTACAATCACCTCGGGAAGAGCAACTTCTACTATGTCTTTCGACCATTTTGAGGAGGTCTCTCCTTCCATCGCAAGACAAGTGTTGACGGAAGTAAAAGGTCGTGTTGATTTGATTAAATAACATTATTAAAATAATATGAGCCAAAAAATCAGAATTAAACTGAAATCCTACGATTATAGCCTGGTTGATAAATCGGCAGAAAAAATCGTAAAAACCGTAAAAGCTACGGGTGCAGTAGTTAGCGGACCTATTCCGTTGCCCACTCACAAACGCATATTTACTGTGAACCGCTCTACATTCGTAAACAAAAAATCGCGCGAGCAATTCGAACTTTCGTCTTTCAAACGGTTGATCGATATCTACAGCTCAACTGCGAAAACCGTTGACGCGCTGATGAAACTCGAGTTGCCGAGTGGAGTAGAGGTAGAGATCAAGGTGTAATAAATAAGACAGAAGAGCCAGGAGCCAGGACAAAAGAATCAAGATAAAAATCTTTGATCCTTGGTTTTTGAATCTAAATAATTAATTAATTAAACAACAGAGAAATGCCAGGATTAATTGGAAAAAAAATCGGAATGACATCCGTTTTCAGTGCCGAGGGAAAAAATATTCCATGCACTGTTATCGAAGTAGGTCCTTGCGTGGTTACTCAGGTTAAAACCGTTGAGAATGACGGTTACGACGCTATTCAGCTTGGGTTTGAAGATAAAAAAGACAAACACACACCCAATGGAGAAAAGGGTCATTTTAAAAAAGCCGGAGTTAGCCCCAAGAGACACTTGGCCGAGTTCAAAGGATTTGGTAACAACTACAAGTTGGGATCCGAAATCACTGTTGATCTTTTCAACGATGCCATTTATGTGGATGTAATCGGAACATCGAAAGGTAAAGGTTTTCAGGGCGTTGTAAAACGTCACGGTTTTGGTGGTGTGGGACAGTCCACTCACGGTCAGCACAACAGGTTGCGTGCTCCGGGATCTATCGGAGCTTGTTCCTATCCCGCTAAAGTGTTCAAAGGAACTCGCATGGCCGGACAAATGGGTAATGAACGTGTAACGGTTCAAAATCTTCAGGTGATTAAAGTAATTCCCGAACACAATCTTTTATTGTTGAAAGGTTCGGTTCCGGGATGTAAAGGTTCAATTGTAGCAATAGAAAAATAAAATGGAATTAAGCATATACAATATCAATGGAGAGGTAACAGATAAAAAGGTGACACTCAATGATTCCATTTTCGGAATTGAACCTAACAATCATGTTATCTGGTTAGACGTAAAACTTTATCTGGCTAACCAGCGTCAGGGTACGCACAAATCGAAAGAGAGAAACGAAATCGCAGGGAGCACCCGCAAGCTCATTCGTCAGAAAGGGGGCGGCGGAGCACGTCGCGGCGACATCAAATCGCCGGTTATGGTAGGCGGAGGCAGGGTATTTGGACCTAAACCCAGAGATTACGGTTTCAAACTCAATAAAAAGGAAAAAGCATTGGCACGCCGTTCGGCCCTTTCGCTGAAAGCCAAGAACGATGCTATTTTGGTAATGGAAGATTTCAACTTCGATGCACCCAAAACGAAGAACTTTGCAGAGCTGACAAAAAAATTGCAACTTGCTGATAAAAAGCTACTTTTCGTTTTGCCAAGTCAAAATAAAAACGTATATTTGTCGGCCCGGAATTTACCGGGAGTCGAGATTATAACTGCTTCAGACATAAATACATACAAGATTATGAACTGTGGGAATTTAGTGCTCACGGAAGCGTCTGTTGCTGTAATTGATGATTTACTTAAAGCGTAAGGAGATAAGACAATGGGAGTAATTATAAAACCAATTTTTACAGAAAAACAGACCGCGGTTACCGAGAAGTTCGAAAACCGTTACGGTTTCATTGTAGTTCCCGGAGCTAACAAAGTAGAAATCAAAGATGCAATTGAATCACTCTACAATGTTCACGTAGAACAGGTGAATACGATGAAATACGATGGCAAGCTGAGAAGCCGCTACACTAAATCCGGTGTTGTTACCGGTAGCACGCCATCCTATAAGAAAGCAATTGTAACCTTGAAGAAAGGTGAAACAATCGATTTATTCAGCAATATCTAATTAAAAATGGCAATACGTAAACTAAAGCCCACAACACCGGGGCAAAGACACAAGATTATCGGTTCTTTTGAAAATATCACTGCATCGGAACCGGAGAAATCTCTTGTAGTTGGTAAATCAAGCACAGGTGGACGCAACCATCGCGGTAAAATGACGATTGGTTATATTGGCGGCGGACACAAAAGACGCTTTCGTTTTATTGACTTCAAGAGAACAAAAGACGGAGTTCCTGCCGTTGTAAAAAGCATTGAATACGATCCAAACCGGTCGGCACGCATTGCGTTGCTCTATTATGCCGATGGAGAAAAAACGTATATCCTTGCTCCCAACGGATTAGAAGTTGGAACCACAGTGATGTCGGGACCGGAAGCGGCTCCCGAAGTTGGTAATACACTGCCCTTGGCAAATATACCCCTTGGTACGGTAATTCATAACATTGAGTTGCGTCCGGGACAAGGTGCAAAAATGGTACGTTCGGCCGGAACATTTGCTCAGTTGGTTTCGCGCGAAGATAAATACGCGGTTATCAAAATGCCTTCAGGTGAAGTTCGTAAAATTCTTGCTACATGTAAAGCTACTATAGGAAGTGTTGGTAATTCAGACCATGCTCTGCAACAATCAGGTAAAGCCGGCCGTTCAAGATGGCTCGGACGTCGTCCACACACACGCGGGGTTGTTAAAAACCCGGTTGACCACCCCATGGGTGGTGGTGAAGGTCGCGCGTCGGGAGGCCATCCGCGTTCGCCCAAAGGCATCTATTCAAAGGGCTTGAAAACAAGAGCTCCGAAAAAGCATTCTTCTAAATACATCGTAGAAGGAAGAAAGAAAAAGTAATCTGATTAACAAGTAACAATTATGAGCAGATCGTTAAAAAAAGGTCCGTACATCAACATAAAATTAGAGAAGAAAGTGACTGACATGAACGAAAGCGGTAAAAAAGCTGTCGTAAAAACATGGGCGCGCGCTTCAATGATTTCCCCCGATTTTGTGGGCCACACCATTGCAGTACACAACGGAAACAAATTCATTCCGGTGTATATTACCGAAAACATGGTAGGACATAAGTTAGGTGAATTTGCGGTAACACGCACATTCCGTGGACACTCCGGCAATAGGAAGAAATAATCGGCGGGACTTAACTGAATAAAAAAATAGAAAAGACATGAGTGCTAGAAAAAGAATATCAGCAGAACAACGCAAAGAAAACCGTAAAGAGGTTGCTTTAGCCGTGTTGAGAAATGCTCCCTCTTCGCCCCGAAAAATGCGATACGTTGCAGATATGGTTCGTGGAATGGAAGTTTTTAAAGCATTGGGCGTTTTAAAGTTCTCCAATAAGGAAGCATCGGCAAGAGTTGAAAAACTGTTGCTCTCGGCCATCTCCAACTGGGAACAGAAAAATGAACGCAAGGCCGAAACCGGCGAATTATATATCAAAACAATTTCTGTTGACGAAGGCGCTACGCTGAAAAGACTTCGTCCCGCCCCGCAAGGTCGCGGTTACAGAATCCGCAAACGTTCAAATCACGTTACAATTGTGGTAGATACTTATAAAAAAGAACAAGATCAAAATTAATAGAGGCAGATGGGACAAAAAGTAAATCCGATAGCAAATCGTCTGGGAATCATCAAAGGATGGGATTCTAATTGGTACGGTGGAGATAATTATGGCGAAATGATGCTCGAAGACAGCAAGATTCGCAATTATTTAAACGCTCGTCTTGCCAAAGCAAGTGTTTCTCGCATTGTAATTGAAAGAACATTGAAATTAGTTACAATCACTATATGTACCGCCCGTCCGGGAATTATTATCGGTAAAGGCGGCCAGGAAGTGGACAAACTGAAAGAAGAGTTAAAGAAAATCACCGATAAAGATGTTCAGATCAACATTTTTGAGATAAAGAAACCTGAATTGGATGCGGTCATCGTTGCCAACAACGTGGCGCGCCAGGTGGAAGGTAAGATTGCCTACCGCCGTGCGGTGAAAATGGCTATCGCTTCAACCATGAGAATGGGTGCCGAAGGCATTAAAATTCAGATTTCAGGCCGTTTGAACGGTGCCGAAATGGCCCGTTCGGAAATGTATAAAGAAGGAAGAACTCCGTTGCATACTTTCCGCGCCGATATTGATTATGCTCACGCTGAAGCTTTAACCAAAGTAGGTTTAATCGGTATTAAAGTTTGGATCTGCCGGGGTGAAATCTACGGTAAAAAAGATCTTGCACCTTCATTCGCATCCTCTAAAGAAAATCGTTCTCAAGGCGGTGGCGGACGCAGCGATAGAGGTAACCGCCCCGAAGGAGGCAGAGGAGGCGCCAGAAGAAACAGAAGAAATAACAACAAAAACGCATAAACCAATATGTTACAACCGAAAAAATCAAAGTTTAGAAGACAGCAGAAAGGCCGCATGAAAGGCTTTGCCGGTCGCGGTAATCAGTTGGCATTCGGTTCGTTCGGGATAAAATCGTTACAATCAAAATGGATCACAGGCAATCAGATTGAGGCTGCCCGTGTTGCCGTAACACGCTATATGCAACGCCAAGGACAAGTTTGGGTGCGCATCTTCCCCGATAAGCCGATTACCAAAAAACCTGCTGAAGTACGTATGGGTAAAGGAAAAGGTAATCCCGAAGGATACGTGGCTCCTGTTACCCCCGGAAGAATTATTTTCGAAATCGAAGGCGTTCCGTACGATGTGGCAAAAGAAGCTTTGCGCTTAGCAGCTCAGAAATTGCCTGTTACGACAAAATTCGTTGTCAGAAGAGATTATGAACAACCACAAAATTAATTCGTAAGGCAAGATGAAATCAAAGAAACAAGAATACAAAGAATTGACGGATAAAGATTTGAGGGAAAGACTGGATGCTGAACAAACAGAATTGATCCGGACAAAGATCTATCATACGACTACTCCGCTCGATAATTCAGGTTCAATAAGAGAAAAACGCAGAAACATTGCACGTATTCAAACCGAATTGCGCGCTCGTGAATTGAAAAAAGATTAATAATTAGAATGGAAACGAGAAATTTAAGAAAAGAAAGAATCGGGGTCGTTTTCAGCAACAAGATGGAAAAAACCGTCACCGTTACTGTAAAATGGAAAGAGAAACACCCTATATATGGGAAGTTCGTTAATAAAACGAAGAAATTTCACGCCCATGATGACAAGAACGACTGTAACATAGGAGATACAGTGCGTATAATGGAAACACGTCCTTTGAGCAAAACAAAGAGATGGAGAGTGGTTGAAATAATAGAAAGGGCCAAGTAAGATGATACAGCAAGAATCAAGACTAAACGTAACCGATAACAGCGGAGCCAAGGAAGCGCTTTGCATTCGCGTATTAGGCGGGACAAGAAGACGTTATGCGTCAGTTGGGGATGTTATTGTTGTAGCTATTAAAAGCGTAATCCCTTCGAGTGATATTAAAAAAGGCGCCGTGACAAAAGCAATCATTGTCCGCACAAAAAAAGAAATTCGCCGTGCCGATGGTTCTTACATCCGCTTCGACGATAATGCCTGCGTTCTTCTGAACAGCGCCGGCGAGTTGAGGGCAACCCGCATCTTTGGCCCGGTTGCACGCGAATTACGTGCTACTAACATGAAGATTGTTTCATTAGCGCCCGAAGTACTTTAATCTATTAAACAATCACAGACGATGAGTAAATTACATATTAAAAAAGGAGATACGGTTTACGTGAACTCCGGGGAAGACAAAGGCAAAACAGGACGCGTGCTCGAGGTGCTGGTGGCTAAAAACCGCGCTATTGTCGAGGGAGTAAATATCGTGTCGAAGCATGCAAAACCCAATGCAAAGAGTCCCAATGGAGGAATTGAAAAGAAAGAAGCTTCCATCCATATCTCGAAACTCAACCCGGTTGATCCGAAAACAGGAAAACCAACACGCATTGGTAGAAAAGAAGACAGTAAAGGTAAGTTAGTGCGTTATGCAAAAAAATCAGGGGAGGTAATTAAGTAATGGCTAAAGAAGTAAAAAAAGAAAAAGCGGCAAAAGCTGCCGAACCAAAAGCTGAAGCTCAGAAAGATACTAAGGCTGCTGCCCCTCAAAAGAATACGGTTACTCTCAAAAAAGAGTATGCCGAGCGCATTGTGCCCGCCTTGATGAAAGAATTCAGCTACAAGTCTGTCATGCAGGCTCCCAAGCTCGATAAGATCGTTATCAACCAGGGATTGGGAATAGGAGTTGCAGACAAGAAAATAATTGAAACAGCTATCAACGAACTAACGGCAATTACCGGCCAGAAAGCAGTTGCAACTTATTCGAGAAAAGATATTTCTAACTTTAAGTTGCGTAGGAAAATGGCCATCGGGGCGCGCGTAACATTGCGTCACGATAAAATGTACGAATTTCTCGAAAGACTTATCCGCGTCGCATTGCCGCGTATTCGTGACTTTAGGGGTATTGAAGCAAAACTTGACGGAAGGGGAAACTACACCCTGGGAATCCAGGAACAGATTATCTTTCCCGAAATCAATATCGATAGCATCTCCAGGTTGCTGGGAATGAACATTACGTTCGTAACATCTGCCGCAACCGATGAAGAGGGTTACGCACTCCTTAAAGAATTTGGATTACCGTTTAGAACAGAAAAAAATAAGTAAGAAATGGCAAAAGAATCAATGAAAGCCCGCGAGGTGAAAAGAGCTAAGATGGTTGCCCGTTATGCCGAAAAAAGAGCAAAATATCTGGCAGAAGGCGATTACGAAGCACTTCAGACTATCCCTAAAAATGCGTCTCCCGTCCGCTTGCACAACCGTTGCAGCATAACCGGACGTCCGAAAGGCTATATGCGCCAGTTTGGATTATCGCGCATTCAGTTTAGGGAAATGGCGTCGAAAGGGCTCATACCCGGAGTGAAGAAAGCAAGTTGGTAATTTAAATGTTATTCAGTAGTTGTTCGATGATTATTCTGTTGTAAAGCGAAGTGAATGAACAACGGCGAAGTCGAATAGCATGAGCGAAGAGAACGAAGTAAACTAAATATTGTCCCGGCAGGCGGGATCAATTTAAATTTTTTTATAATGACAGATCCAATAGCAGATTATTTGACGCGGTTGAGAAATGCTATCCAGGCGAAGCATCGTGTGGTGGAAATTCCCGCATCAAACTTGAAAAGAGACATCACAAAGATTCTCTTTGACAAAGGCTACATTCTTAATTATAAGTTTGTAGAAGACGGACCGCAAGGCTCAATTATGATTGCCTTGAAATACGATCCGGTAAATAAAGTGAACGCGATCAAGAAACTGATCCGCGTGTCATCGCCAGGGTTACGCCGATATACCGGCTACAAAAACATGCCGCGTGTACTGAATGGTTTGGGCATTGCCATATTATCTACTTCAAAAGGAGTAATGACGGATAAAGAAGCTGCCGTTCAGAAAATTGGCGGTGAAGTATTGTGTTACGTTTATTAATTTCAGGAGGAGAGTAATATGTCGAGAATAGGAAAATTACCCATATCATTGCCTTCCGGCGTTGCAGTAACGCTGGGAGAAGATAACGTGATTACGTTGAAAGGCCCGAAAGGAGAACTGAAACAACGCGTGAACCCTGATATTAAAGTGGAGGTTGAAAACGGTGTCTTAACCGTTGTAAGGCCTACCGATGATAGAGAACACAGAGCTTTGCACGGTTTATACCGTTCTTTGCTCCATAATATGGTGATTGGTGTTTCGGAAGGATTTCGTAAGGAACTGGAACTTGTTGGCGTTGGATATCGTGTGACAAACAGCGGGCAAATCCTGGAGTTATCGCTGGGTTATACCCACAACATATTCCTGGAATTACCCCAGGAGATTAAAGTGGAAACCAAGATGGAAAGGAACAAAAATCCGCTTATTATTTTGGAGTCTTCCGATAAACAATTGCTCGGACAGGTTTGTGCTAAAATCCGTTCGTTCCGCAAACCCGAACCTTACAAAGGTAAAGGTGTTAAGTTTGTTGGCGAACAGCTACGCCGCAAATCGGGCAAGACAGCAGGTAAATAATTTACGTAAACAGAAATCGCTATGTTAACAAAAACAGAAAGAAGACTAAAGATTAAAACTCGTGTTCGCGGTAAAATAAGCGGAACCAAAGAGTGTCCGCGTTTGTCCGTGTTCAGGAGCAATAAACAAATATACGCGCAGGTTATCGACGATGTTAACGGAGTTACCCTGGCATCGGCTTCATCTTTGAAAGTTGATGAAAAACTTCCAAAGAAAGAAATGGCTGCAAAAGTTGGTGAAATGATTGCCAATAACGCTAAAGAAGCCGGAGTTGAGAAGGTGGCATTTGACAGGAACGGTTACTTATATCATGGACGTATAAAAGAATTGGCTGATGCCGCTCGTAAAGGAGGACTTAAATTTTAAACAACTATGACAGGAACAGACAGAAGAGTAAAATCGACAAACGATTTAGAGTTAAAAGACAGGCTGGTAGCTATCAATCGTACTACCAAAGTGACTAAAGGAGGTCGTACATTCACATTTGCTGCTATGGTTGTAGTTGGAAACGAAGACGGCATTATTGGCTGGGGCCTGGGAAAAGCCGGTGAGGTTACTACTGCTATTGCCAAAGGCGTTGAAGCAGCCAAAAAGAATTTAATGAAAGTCCCGGTTTACAAAGGAACCATCCCTCACGAACAGTCTGCCCGTTTCGGCGGAGCCGAAGTATTCCTGAAGCCGGCCTTCACCGGAACAGGTGTGAAAGCAGGGGGTGCCATGCGTGCCGTGTTGGAGAGTGCCGGAATTACCGATATCCTGGCAAAATCGAAAGGATCGTCAAATCCCCACAATCTTGTGAAAGCTACAATTGAAGCTTTGTGCGAATTGAGAGACCCCATCACCGTTTCTCAAAATCGCGGAGTAAGTTTAGAAAAAGTATTTAACGGATAAAAACAGAAGGATTTTGAAATGGCTACTATAAAAGTAAAACAGACAACAAGCAGAATAGGGGCTCCTAAAGATCAGAAAAAAACGTTAGACGCTTTGGGACTTACCAAAATGAACCGGGTGGTTGAACATGAAGATAACCCTTCCATCAGGGGGCTTATCCGGAAAGTTCATCATTTAGTGACAATTGTAGAATAAATTAGTTTATAACGATAAAAAATAATACAATAATGAATTTATCGAACTTAAAACCCGCTGAAGGAGCAACCAAAACCCGTAAAAGAATTGGCCGCGGAACGGGGTCGGGTAGAGGAGGCACTTCAACAAGAGGACATAAAGGAGCAAAATCAAGGTCGGGTTATTCCAGAAAAACCGGATTCGAAGGAGGTCAGATGCCTTTGCAGCGCCGTGTACCTAAATTCGGATTTAATCCGCTCAAGAGAGTTGAATATAAAGCCATTAATATTGAAACCCTTCAGGTATTGGCCGACTCTCAGAAAATTGAAAAAATAACTCCGGAGGTATTGATCAATGCCGGCCTTATTTCCCGAAAACACCTGGTTAAAATTCTTGGAAGAGGAACACTTTCGGCAAAATTGGAAGTAGAAGCTCATGCTTTCTCCAAGACAGCCGAACAAGCTATTTCTTCTGCAGGAGGGACAGCCGTAAAACTCTGAGAAAATGGGATTTGTACAGACAGTAAAAAATATTTGGAAAATTGAGGACCTGAGGATGAGGTTGCTCATCACTCTTGGCCTCATTGCCATATACCGGTTTGGTTCGTATGTAGTACTTCCGGGTGTTAACCCATTGCAACTCCAGGCGTTACAAACAAATGCCAGCTCCGGCTTGTTGGGATTGCTCGATATGTTCTCGGGAGGTGCGTTTGCAAATGCTTCAATCTTTGCTTTGGGAATTATGCCCTACATCTCTGCTTCTATCGTGATGCAGTTGTTGGGTATTGCCGTTCCGGCTTTCCAGAAAATGCAACGCGAAGGTGAGAGCGGACGTACCAAAATGAACCAGTACACTCGTTATTTGACTGTTGCGATTTTGCTTTTACAAGGCCCCGCTTATATTTACGGAGCTTTAGGATCGGCAATTCCGGGCGGATTATTTGATTGGGTAATTCCATCAACCGTTATTCTTGCAGGCGGCAGTATGTTTGTGTTGTGGTTGGGAGAAAGAATTACCGACAAGGGTGTTGGTAACGGTATCTCCTTTATCATTCTTATTGGTATTATTGCACGTTTACCACACGCTTTGGTAGCTGAAGTTGCCCGGTTGATCAATGCACCGGGAGGCTTGGTACTCTTCCTGCTCGAAATTATTTTCCTGCTGGTTGTTGTTGCCGGGGCTATTATGCTGGTACAAGGCACGAGAAAAATACCTGTACAGTATGCTAAACGTATTGTAGGAAACAAGCAATATGGTGGTGTTCGCCAGTATATTCCCCTGAAAGTGAATGCAGCTAACGTAATGCCTATCATTTTTGCGCAGGCAATTATGTTTATTCCGCTTACTATAGCTAAGTTCTCTGTGAAAGAAGGCGGCGGTTTTTGGGCTTCGTTGATGGATTACAGCAGTTTTTCCTATAACTTTATCTTTGCGTTGCTGATTATCGCGTTCACCTATTTCTATACGGCAATTACCGTTAATCCTATTCAAATGGCAGAGGACCTGAAGAGGAACAACGGGTTTATCCCCGGCGTGAAACCGGGCAAGAGAACGGCGGAATACATCGATTTGGTTATGTCAAGAATTACATTTCCCGGTTCGCTTTTTCTGGCATTGGTAGCTATTATGCCTGCATTTGCCAGAATTGCCGGTATAAATTCACAGTTTGCACAATTCTTCGGAGGAACCTCATTGCTGATTCTTGTCGGGGTAGTGCTTGACACACTGCAACAGATTGAAAGTCACTTGCTGATGCGCCATTACGATGGCTTCCTTAAATCGGGAGCTAAAATTAAGGGAAGGTCCGGCTCAATTGCAGCTTATTAAGTTTCCGGAAAATAAATTTGAATGAATAGTAGAACGATCATACTGAAAACAGACGAAGAAATCGAATTGATGCGTCAGAGCAACCGTTTGGTAGGAATGACTCTGGGAGAGCTTTCCAAACATATCAGACCTGGGGTGACGACCCTTCAGCTCGATAAAATTGCAGAAGAATTTATCAGAGATCACGGAGCTATTCCCACCTTTTTAGGATACGGCGGTTTCCCTAATTCCATCTGTACCTCGGTAAATGAAAAAGTGGTACACGGAATACCCGATAATCAACCTTTGCAGGAAGGCGACATATTATCCGTTGATTGTGGTACAACCAAACGCGGATATTGTGGCGATTCGGCATATACGTTCTGCGTTGGAGAGGTAAAAGAAGAGATTAAACAATTACTCAAAGTTACTCAAGAAGCGCTTTACAAAGGCATCGAACAAGCGCGCCAAGATAAGAGGATAGGAGACATAGGCTCCACCATACAAACTTATTGCGAGTCGCACGGTTATTCGGTTGTAAGGGAATTGGTAGGTCACGGAATCGGCAGGAATATGCACGAAGCGCCCGAAGTGCCGAATTACGGCAGAAAAGGAACGGGCCCGTTATTGAGAAACGGAATGTGTATTGCCATTGAACCGATGATTAACATGGGAAGTAAAAATGTGGTGTTTGAAAATGACGGATGGACCGTACGAACCAAAGACCGCAAGCCATCGGCACATTTTGAGCACACCATAGCTATCCGAAACGGGAGTGCCGATATCTTATCGACATTTGAATTTATTCAGGAGACAAGCAACAATTAGAAAGGATCATAAATGGCTAAACAAACAGCAATTGAACAAGACGGAACAATAGTGGAAGCATTGTCTAATGCCATGTTCCGTGTAGAATTGGAAAACGGGCACGAAATTACGGCACATATCTCGGGAAAAATGCGCATGCATTACATCAGAATCTTACCTGGAGACAGAGTGCGGGTAGAAATGTCGCCTTACGATCTTTCGAAAGGAAGGATTTCATTCAGATACAAATAAAATCAGACATTTAGACATCAGATATTAGCATCAGACCACATATTGTCTGAAATCTGAAATCTGATATCTGACATCTAAAAAATACAAATATGAAAGTAAGAGCATCTTTAAAAAAACGTACGGCAGATTGCAAAATCGTTCGCAGAAAAGGCCGTTTATACATTATCAACAAAAAAAATCCCAAGTTCAAACAACGTCAGGGATAATGCATAAAAGTTATTCACTTCGTGTAGTTCAGCTTTGCTGTAATTTACGCTTCGCACGGTATTCGTAGCGGTGTTGAATAACTGTCGATTTTAATTGAATTTAAAACAAAAAAAACAGAGAATTATATGGCTATAAGAATTGTAGGTGTCGATTTGCCGCAAAATAAGCGAGGCGAGGTAGCGTTAACTTATATCTATGGCATCGGACGCAGCTCGGCAAACAGTATTTTAGTTAAAGCCGAAGTTGATAGAGATATCAAAGTGAAAGATTGGACAGACGATCAGGCAGCGCGCATTCGTGAGATCATTTCAACCGAATATAAAGTAGAGGGAGACCTTCGCTCAGAAGTACAGTTGAACATTAAACGACTGATGGATATTGGCTGCTACCGCGGTATCCGCCATCGTATCGGGTTACCTGTCCGCGGACAAAGCACCAAAAATAATGCACGTACGCGCAAAGGAAGGAAGAAAACAGTTGCTAACAAGAAAAAAGCTACTAAATAATAGATAAGGAATATGGCAAAAAGAACAGTTGCAGCAAAAAAGAGAAATGTTAAGGTAAGCGCCGAAGGACAGGCACACATCTCTTCATCGTTCAATAACATCATTGTTTCGTTAACCAACGATAACGGGGAGGTGATAAGCTGGTCATCAGCTGGGAAAATGGGTTTCAGAAGTTCTAAAAAGAACACCCCCTACGCGGCTCAGATGGTAGCGTCGGATTGCGCTAAAGTTGCTTATGACCTGGGACTCCGCAAAGTGAAAGCTTACGTGAAAGGCCCGGGAAACGGTCGCGAATCGGCTATCAGAACCATTCATGGTGCAGGAATTGAAGTAACCGAAATAGTTGACGTTACACCCATTCCTCACAACGGTTGTCGTCCGCCCAAAGCAAGAAGAGTCTGATCCTGTTGTTATTCGCTTTGCGTTATGCGTCGTTTCGGTTAATACATTTAACTATACGGCCAATTACAATCGAATTCTAACTGAATATAAAGAAAGAGTAAATAATCATAAGTTTCAATCATACAGAAACTTGAGCTGTGATTTTGGTTACACAACAACTTCTCTGTAATCGCGGCAGCACAGTTTAGGCTTCAAAAAGTTTAATTTGTAAAAATGGCAAGATATACTGGTCCAAAAACAAAAATCGCCCGTAAATTTGGCGAACCTATTTTCGGTCCCGACAAGGTCCTTTCTAAAAAGAACTACCCCCCGGGACAGCACGGAAATACACGCAGACGTAAAACCTCGGAATATGGAATTCAGTTGCGTGAAAAACAACGTGCAAAATATACTTACGGAGTGTTGGAAAAACAATTCCGTTTAACTTTCGAAAAAGCTGCCCGTAGCCGCGGTATTACAGGTGAAGTACTGCTTCAGTTATTGGAATCGCGTTTAGATAATGTTGTTTTCCGCTTAGGTATCGCACCTACTAGAGCAGCCGCCCGCCAGCTGGTATCGCACCGTCATATCACCGTAAACGGAAAAGTGGTAAACATTCCGTCGTACAACGTGAGAGCCGGAGAAGTTGTTGGCGTGAGAGAAAAATCGAAATCGTTGGAAGTGGTTTCAAATGCACTTACCGGTTTCAATCACAGTAAATATCCTTGGTTGGAGTGGGACAGGGCAACCATGAGCGGCAAGTTTTTGCATTTGCCCGAAAGAACCGATATCCCCGAAAACATTAAAGAACAGTTGATTGTAGAATTATATTCTAAACAATAATTTCATGGCAATATTAGCATTCCAAAAACCCGATAAAGTAATTATGATCCAGGAGAACGCGTTCTCCGGAAAGTTCGAATTCCGTCCGCTGGAACCCGGCTACGGCATTACCATTGGTAACGCGCTGCGCCGTATTTTGCTTTCTTCACTGGAAGGATATGCAATTACATCGGTGAAGTTTGACGGAGTTGAACACGAATTTGCTTCTATTCCGGGTATAATTGAAGATGTAACGGCTATTATCCTGAATCTGAAAAAAATCAGATTTAAAAGAATAGTAGAAGAATTTGATACGGAAAAAGTAAGTCTCAATGTATCGGGCACGAATGTCTTTAAAGCCGGAGATATTGGCAAATTGCTGACCGGTTTTGAAGTCCTCAACCCCGAGCTCGAAATCTGTCATTTAGAAAAGAAAGCTGAATTACGGCTCGAACTGACTATCAACAAGGGACGTGGATACGTTCCTGCTGAGGAAAATCGTGCTATGTTGCCTTCTGAAGACGTGCAAACAATCGCTATCGACTCTATTTTCACGCCCATCAGAAATGTAAAATACGAAATTGAAAATTACCGTATTGAACAAAAGACCGACTACGAGAAACTGATCATCGAAGTTACTACCGATGGATCCATCCAACCCAAAGATGCTTTGAAGGAAGCCTCCAAAATTCTTATCCAGCATTTTGCTTTGTTTTCTGACGAAGCCAAGATGATGGTAGAAACCACCGGCGCTGAAAACATCGAGGAGTTCGACGAAGAAGTGTTGCATATGCGTCAATTGCTGAAACGCAAATTGGCCGACCTGAACCTCTCGGTCCGCGCTCTCAACTGTCTGAAGGCAGCAGAGGTGGAGACTCTGGGACATTTGGTCATGCACAACAAAAACGATTTGTTGAAGTTCAGGAACTTCGGAAAAAAATCACTTACTGAACTGGAAGAACTGCTTGATAGTTTAAGCCTGTCGTTCGGTATGGATATTTCGAAATATAAATTAGATAAAGATTAACGATAATGAGACACAATAAGAAAAATAATCATTTAGGACGTAAAGCTGCACACCGCGACGCCATGTTGTCGAATATGGCAACATCGCTCATCATGCATAAACGTATTTTCACTACTGTGCCTAAAGCCAAGGAATTAAGGAAGTTTGTAGAACCAATCATCACTAAATCAAAAGACGATACTACCAGCTCACGAAGAATAGTTTTCAGTATGCTGCAAAGCAAATATGCCGTTACCGAACTCTTTCAGAATGTTTCGCAGAAAGTGGCTGATCGTCCGGGAGGCTATACCCGCATCATCAAAACCGGCTATCGCTTGGGAGATAATGCCGCGATGTGCTTCATAGAGTTGGTTGACTACAACGAAAACATGCTGGGTGATGGCGGAGCCAAGAAAGCAAAAACACGCCGTTCACGCAGAAAAGCTACGGGTGTTGCCACTCCGGTCGTTGCCGCTGATTCTAAAGCAAAGGAGCCGAAAGTAAAAAAAGAAGAAGTAAAGAAAGCTGAAGAAGTAAAGGCTGAAGAAACTGTAGAAGAAAAAGATACAAAAGAAGTGAAAGCTTCTGAAACTCCTGTGACAGAAAATAGTGACACACAGGACGAAACGCAAATCGCTGGGGAAGCATCTGCCAAAGGTGAGGAACTAAAAGACTGAACCAAGATGTAACCACAGCGAAGCTGTGATTTTTAAAATGTTAAACATTAGGGAAGCGCCGCGAGTGATTCGTAGCGCTTTCTGCTTTTTTTTACCGTGAGATACCTAAACTCAAACTTTATGTTGATTCAGACGTTTTAAGATTTAAATGGATCTACAAGATCTAACCGGGATCATTGAGAATGATTTTCATGTATTTAAAATTAATTAATCAACCTGTTTTTGAGTAATGAAAAAAATAGTAGTTATAGGTTGCGGTTTTGGGGGTTTACAGTTTGTAAGGCATTTGAAGAAGAATAAATTTGATATCCTTATCATTGATAAGATAAATCATCACCAATTTCCGCCTTTGTTTTATCAGGTGGCCGCCTCGCAAATAGAACCGTCAACCGTTTCATTCCCCATCCGTAAAATTTTTCAGAATAGAAAAGATGTACGGGTTCGCCTGGCAAAAGTGAATTCCGTAAATGCCGGCGAAAAAACTATCGACACTTCAATCGGTGTTTTTTCGTATGATTACCTGGTTATTGCCACCGGGGCGCGGACAAACTTTTACGGGAACCGGCAGGTGGAGGCGAATTCATTGGGATTAAAATCCACCTATCAGGCCATAAACGTTCGAAATTTTATCCTGATGAATTTCGAAAAACTTCTTTATGAAACCGACAAGGAGGGCCTGTACAATATCGTCATTGTGGGCGCAGGTGCCACCGGCGTTGAGATGGCAGGCGCATTTGTAGAGATGAAGCGCGAAGTGCTCCCTAAAGACTATCCCAATATCGATTCCTCTAAACTCAACGTATATCTCCTTGAAGGAGGTCCGAACACGTTGCCTGCCATGAGCCGTTTTGCTCAAAACTATTCCGAAAAATACCTGCGTGCAATGGGTGTGATTGTAAAAACCAACGTGATTGTAACCAATTATGATGGTGAAGAGATCACACTCAACAACGGCGAAACCATTCGTTCCAAGAGCGTGATCTGGTCGGCGGGTATCACTGCCAACGCACTTGGAGGCATTCCGCCGGAATCTATCGTGAGAGGCGGAAGGATAAAAGTGGACAGAATAAATCGGGTAGAGGGGCTCAGCGATGTTTTTGCTATTGGGGACGTAGCCTATATGGAAACGGAAAAATACCCCCACGGCCATCCACAGGTAGCCAATGTGGCCATAGGACACGGTAAAAACCTGGCGAAAAACCTTCAGAATATCGATTTGAATAAGAATAACCTCCGGCCTTATGAATACCGTAATCTGGGAGCCATGGCTACCGTTAGTAGAAACAAAGCGGTGGTTGACCTTCCCTTTGCTAAATTCAAAGGCCGGTTCGCGTGGCTTGTCTGGATGTTTCTTCACCTGATGCTTATTCTCAGTGTACGGAATAAACTTATTATTTTTATTAACTGGGCATGGAATTATGTTACCAGGAATAATTCGCTGCGGCTTATCCTGAAGGATCAGGATTAGTTCCGCTTGAGCCGGTCCTTTTTTATCAAAAAGAGGTGCTAAGTTACAAAGTAGGTCGCACAGGAGAATATTGAGATGTACTTTTGTTTCAATAAAATTTATTACTAACCCTTTTAAAAGAATAAAAATGGAAACAAAAGAAAAGAATTTCAAAACAGTTAATGTACATCTCAAAGGCATGTTATCAATGATTTTTGTATCGTTGTTGCTGTTTCTTGCTTCAACGCCTGCCTTTGCTCATTGTGATTCGTACGACGGCCCCGTTATTAAGGATGCGATTAAAGCACTTGAAACCAACGATGTGAAGTTAGTCTTCAAATGGATTACCCCGGATCAGGAAGCTGAAATAACCGGTCTGTTTAATAAAGTGTACGGTTTGAAAAATGGCGACCGGGAGATCTACTCCATCGTTGAAAAGCATTTCTTTGAAACGCTGGTGAGGCTGCATCGTGAAACGGAAGGCGCACCTTATACCGGGTTAAAACCGGCCGGAACCACCAAACAAATAATTGTGATGAGCGATAAGGCCATTGAGAACGACGATATTGATAAGTTGCTCGCGCAATTGAACAACCATATCGGAAGTGTGATCAGAGAAAAATACCACAAAGTGGCAATGCTGAACAAGGTGAAAGATAACTCCGCCGAAGAAGGCAGGGCTTACGTGAAAGCTTATGTTGATTACACGCACTCGCTCGAAGCGCTTCACGATATTTTAGAAAATGGCGGCGGGCATGATCATTGATTTTTTTCAAAAAACTTCGCCGAGTTTGTAACGGAAATAGCCTTTGTTACGTCGTATAGGTATATACTCCAAAATATGATGAAATTTTACTATACGTCGCTATTTTTCTTATTTTCATTATTGGCTTTTTCCCAAACAAAAACTTATACCACTTCACGCACGCAACAAGCACCGGAGATAGACGGGCAACTGACGGACGACTGTTGGCAGAATGCCGGTTGGGAGAGTGATTTTGTGCAGTTTGAACCCAATCAGGGTGCTGCACCCTCCCAACAAACGCAATTTGCCATCGTGTATGACGATAACAATTTGTACATCGCCATAAAAGCACTCGACTCCGAACCCGATAAGATTGTCCGCCGTGTTTCGCGGCGCGATGTTGCCGACGGCGATGCGGTGGCCATTGTCATAGACAGCTACGAAGATAAGATGACTGCCTTTGCGTTTTTAGTTTCTGCCGCCGGCAGCAAAACCGATTGGAGGCAAACCGAGGGCAACGGCGAGGACAATAGCTGGGATCCGATTTGGGAAGTGCGGACTTCCCTGCAACCCGATGGCTGGTACGCCGAAATGCGTATTCCGTATTCACAACTTCGTTTCGGAAAGAAAGTCCGATACCGTTGGGGATTGGAAGTGATGCGTCACGTTTATCGTCATCAGGAGCGTTCGTTCTGGCAACCCATCGATAAAGCCTCGGCAAAATTTATCGGCGATTTTGGAACTTTGGAAGGCATTTGTAACATTTATCCCAAAAAGGATATTGAAATTGTTCCTTTCGCACTTTCTCAACTGACACTTTCGGAAAAAGAAACAGGAAATCCGTTTGCCACGGGAACCCGTACAAAAGCATCGATGGGAGTGGACGGTAAGATCAGCCTTACCAACGACATTACGCTGAACTTCACGATAAATCCCGATTTCGGGCAAGTGGAAGCCGATCCGTCAGTGGTGAATCTAACCAATTTTGAAACCTATTTCAACGAAAAGCGGCCTTTCTTTGTAGAAGGGAGCAATATTTACCATTATCCGTTCGATTTGACCAATAACGAGCAGAACAAACTCTTTTATTCACGTCGGCTGGGTAGGGAACCACATCTCAACTACGACACAAAAGACGGCGAATATGTACGCGAGCCGGGAAGGACAACTATTCTGGGTGCGGTTAAAGTGTCGGGAAAAACGCGTAAAGGAACTTCCATCGGGATATTAAATGCGGTTACACAGAAAATGAGCAGTGAAATAGATCGCGACGGTGAACGATTGAAATATGCTGTGGAACCTACTTCAAATTATTTTGTGGGCAGGTTGGAACAGGACCTTGATAGCGGCAACCTCATTGTCGGGGGAATGATCACGGCCACCAACCGTAAGATAGATGAACAGCAATTTGAGGTTCTGCCCGGTTCGGCATACACGGCAGGGATGAATTTAACCAAATACTGGAAAGACAAATCTTATTTTATCACGGCAAGAACATTTTTCAGTCACTTGCGAGGATCACAGGAAGCGATGGTCCAATTGCAGAAATCGTCGGCGAGGTATTATCAAAGACCCGATGCGAAGCATTTGGAACTTGATGCGGAACGTACATCGCTGAGCGGTTTTGGGGGCTCGGTGAGTGGAGGTAAGGTTTCCGGGCATTTTAATGTGTTGGGTTTCAGTAGCTGGAGCTCTCCCGGACTGGAGTTTAACGATATCGGTTTTAAACCCAATGCCGATATGTTTATGAACGGTGTTTGGGCAGAGTGGAACGAATGGCGTCCGAGAGGCATCGTAAACAAGTATCGGTTTAATGGTTCCTTGTATAACATAAGGGATTTTTCGGGAACTTCACTGGTGTGGGGAAATGAAGCGTATGGGCACATTCAGTTTACCAATTATTACGATATTGCCGGAGGATTGAATATTAATCATCCGGGATTATCTAATTCAATGTTGAGAGGAGGCCCTGCTATTAAAACGCCGGGAGTCATAAATTCGTGGTTTTCCGTTGAATCGGACAGCCGGAAGAAACTAAGCATGGAATACGATATGAGTTTTTCTCACGGTTATGAGAACTCGAGACGTTCCATTTCGTATGGATTGGATATCACCTACAAGCCCAGTGACCGCCTTGCCCTTTCGCTTTATCCGCAATATGTCAAATCTACCGGCCATCAGCAATATGTGCGTACGGTATCGGGAGAAGACCCTACCTATGTTCTGTCGTCTATCAACCAGAATATCGCATCGGTATCCGTTCGGATAAATTACGGTATTACGCCCGATATGTCATTGCAGTGGTATGCGCTTCCGTACCTGTTCTCCGGCGATTATTACGGTTTTAAAACGGTAACCCGGCCGAGGGCAGACAAATTTAACGATCGGTTCACGGCCATGGATACCTACGACTACGACAATCCCGATTTTCATTTTCTTCAATTCCGCTCCAACCTGGTTTACCGGTGGGAGTACAAACCCGGATCGGTACTCTATCTGGTGTGGTCGCAAGGAAGAACGGTACAGGGAGAAGACGGGACGTTCCGGTTTAAAGATTATGTGTGCGATTTGTTTAAAGCGGCTCCTCAAAACGATTTTCTCATAAAAATTTCGTATGCGTGGATATTTTAACCCACTCTTCCCATGCCGGATACACCGAAACCAGCCGGTGATTCAGTTTATTCCCTGAAATTGGCGTGGACTCAGGTATGCTGATGGAAGAGATTGATTTGGATTTTTATTTATCCATCACAGGAAATAACTCCCTGATTTCCGATTCATTGGGTTGCCTTCCGTATTCACATATTTCGAAAGCTTCAGCATCGGTAATCTTGTCCGCTTTCTCCTTTCCATACCATTTTACAAGAGATTCTTTCACAGAGGGTAGTATGGTCCTTCTTCTGCCGTTCTTCAGCCATTCCAGCCGTTCTTTTTCATCTTTAGGAACGTTCTGTTCTTGAGAAGCTGTCCACGGTAACCACTCAAAATACTGAGATTCGTGTGCCGCCATTCCGTAAATTTTCCGGTCCAGAACGTCTGAAATATCAATGGCAATATCAGGAGTAAACGGATATGGCTTTTGAAACCGGTCTTGCGCATACAGGAAAACAGGATTTTTTCTCAAGGGAGGAGTATCCGATACCACGTTTGGAACAATCACCATGTAAGCTGCATCCTGCAACACAATAGCCGTGTTCCTGTGGTCGGGATGGTAATCGTATGGCCGGGGGCCGATTACAATGTCGGCATTCCATTCACGGATTAACCGGATAACCTGGTGGCGCACTTCGAGGGTAGGAAACAACTCACCGTCGTGGTTATCGAGTATCCTGTATGTCACACCAAATCGTTTACCGGCTTCCTGCGCTTCGGCCCTGCGAATTCTCGCCAATGCTCCCCCGCCTTTCGATTGATGCCCGGCATCTCCGTTTGTGAGTGATACGAACAACACGTTGTGTCCGAGTTTTGCAAATTTAATTGCTGTTCCGCCTGCTGTTCCGTCCGGATCATCAGGGTGCGCACCAAACACGATCACATTTATTTTTTTATCCTGCCCCGACACAAAGCTAAAGGGGAGAAACAGGAAAAGAATGGAAACGAGATACTTCATGATAAGCTAATTTGTTTGTTTATCACAAAAATACGAAAAATGAACTATATTTGCAGATATAATCCATATTTGTTATGCGAATAAAAGAAATATTGCAAACGATAGAAAACCTGGCTCCAATTCCGCTGCAGGAGGATTTTGACAACAGCGGGCTACAGGTTGGTGATGTAAGTCGTGAAGCTACTGCTGCCTTGCTCAGCCTCGATGTGACGGAGAGCGTGGTTGACGAAGCCGTCTCACTGGGATGCAACCTTATAATCTCGCATCATCCGCTGGCCTTTAAACCGTTTAAATCGTTGATGGGGCGCACTTACGTTGAGCGGTGTATGATAAAGGCCATCAAACACGATATTGTGGTTTATGCTGCGCATACCAACCTCGATAACGCCTGGCAGGGAGTGAACTTTAAACTTGCAGAGATGCTTGGCTTGCAGCAACCCAGAGTGTTGAGCCCTCAAAAAGACGCTTTGCTTAAATTGGTTACCTTTGTTCCCGAATCGCATGCCGAGTATGTCAGGAACGCCTTGTTTAATGCGGGAGCGGGAAATATAGGCAACTACGATTCGTGTAGTTTCAATCTGCACGGCGAAGGCACTTTCAGGGCTAACGAGTCGGCAACCCCTTTTGTGGGCGACGTTGGAAAACTCCATTTCGAGAAAGAGGCGAGGATTGAGACCGTTTTACCCAAATTCAGGCAGGCAGATGTGTTGCGGGCATTGTTATCGGTTCATCCTTACGAAGAGCCGGCTTATGATTTTTACCCCCTCAAAAACGATTGGGCGCAAGCCGGGAGCGGGGTGGTGGGTGTTTTGCCCGAACCGGTCCCGGAGCAGGAGTTTCTGTATTTACTGAAAGATGTATTCAATTTGCCGACCATCCGTCATACCAAATTACAGAACCGGGAAATTCACGATGTGGCTTTGTGTGGAGGCTCAGGTGCATTCCTCATTCCCGAAGCCATTACCTATGGCGCCGATGCATTTATTACAGGGGAAGCCAGGTACAATGACTTTTATGATGTGGATAGCCGCTTATTGCTCGCTGTCGTAGGGCATTACGAATCGGAAATTTGCACGAAAGAGATCTTTTTCGATATAATTTCGAAAAAATTTCCTACCTTTGCTGTTCATAAATCGGCATTCGATTCGAATCCCGTAAAATACCTGTAAAAGAAAGCGGTCTGACGTTGTTCCCGCAGTTGCAGGTAATGTGGTAACAGAACGATAATCTTCGTGGGGTTACTGCATTTTTTTATAGTAGAGGAGCGGTTATGCCGCATTTCATTTTAAAGTGAATAAACAGAGAATAAAACTTTATATATTATGGCAACAAGAAAAAAAGTTACAGTAGAAGATATTGCAGTGGACGAAAAACTGAAATCGTTGTACAAGTTGCAATCTTATCTTTCAGAAATCGATAAAATCAAAACATTAAGAGGTGAACTCCCTCTTGAAGTGGCTGACCTTGACGACGAAATCGCCGGATTAGGAACGCGTATCAATAAATTTGAACTCGATTTGAAAGAACTGGGTGAGATGACCAGGCAGGAGAAATTCAAGATCGAAACCAGCAAAACGAAAATCGAAAAGTATAACAAGCAGCTCGAAAATGTTCGTAACAGCAAGGAGTTTGATCATCTATCGAAAGAGGTGGAGTTTGAAACGCTTGAAATTGAATTGGCCGAAAAGCATATCCGTGAAAATACGCAATCCGAAAAGTTGATTAAAGAACAGATTACGGCTGCCAACGAGCAACTTAAAGAAAAGAATTTCGATTTGGAAGCTAAAAAGAAAGAGCTCGATGATATTGTTTCGGAAACCAAAGCCCAGGAAGAAAAGATCCGCGAAAAGGCTAAAAAGACCGAAACTACTATCGAGCCCCGATTGCTCACCGCATTCAAACGAATCCGTAAAAATGCACGCAACGGATTAGGAATTGTACCTATCCAGCGTGGTGCCTGTGGTGGTTGCTTCAATAAAATTCCACCCCAGAAACAAATGGATATTAAAATGGGGAAGAAAATTATCGTGTGTGAGTATTGCGGGCGGATTATGATTGACCCCGAATTAGCGGGAATTACTACGGAATAAAAATTTCCGTAGTACTATCCACGCTGCCGTGAGCAACATGATCAACAAGGCTGTATAAGCCACTGCATCCGTAACTTTTATACTTACCGGCTCAAAACGGAATTCCACGGTATGCGTTCCCGCAGGAATGGGCAGTGCCCGCAGTGTGTAATTGGCACGCAACATCTGGACCGGTTGTCCGTCTATGGTGATTTGCCATCCCTTGGGATAATAAATCTCCGAGAAGACGGCCAATTCATCTTTTTTCGCATCCACCGTGTAGGTGATGAAGTTAGAGTCGTAATCGGCCAACACAATGGTGGATGCCGAGTCGGCAGGCGACACGTTGAACCCTTGCAAAACAGGCTCGAATTTTTTATCGGTCACGGCTTGAGTGCGTAAATCCATGGTTGCCAGCGCATCGATCTCTTCATCGGCATTGTTTGCAAACTGAATGCCGTCTACAAACCAGGCATTTCCCATGGCGTAAGGATTTTCTATAGGTACCGTTCCGCCTTGTGTTGGCATGATGATCCATTTGGCGTTGAGCATGTTTAACACCTTATACCCGTCGGCGTTCACGGAGTCCATTGCCCCTTGTGTACGGATAATGTCTTGTTGCAAAACACCCATTTCCTTACTTATGTGTATATCGATCAAATCCTGGTACCGGCGTAGTTTTGCTGCATGATACCCGCCGATTGTTTTGTGGTAATAAGGTGTAATTCCATCGTCGAACGTGTTGGTTGCCATATTCAGTACACGGTAGTATTTGGTGGTGTCCTGTAAAATATGCTGATCGGTTGGCGTTTGTGAAAAGATCTGCTGTTCGTTCAATTTAGTAGTGAAATCGCCGTCGTTGAGGTACCTTTTGTTTACCGTCCACATATCGGCAAGGCAAAGGAGTAAAATTCCGGCCACGGTCCATTGGGCTTTCAATTTGCCGGACATAAAAGCGATCAGTATCAATACTCCACCAAGAATGATATAAAAACTACGCCAGGCATCTGCTTTAAAGATGGAGATGCGCATTTCCGTAAGGTTTCCGATAACAGCCTGAATGTGCTCTGTTGGCAGCGACTGCAGTTGCTGCATTTCGAAATTGGAAATATAAGAAGGAAAAAACAGTTTGGGCATCAACCAGAACAGAATGGCCATACCGCCTGTGGCAGCCCAACTGATACTTAAATATTTTATATTGCTTTTCAGCGTTTCGGGCTTTTGGATAATTTCTTTTAACGCAAGTGCCGCAAGCAGTGGAATACAAAATTCGGCAACTACCAAAATGGATGAAACGGTTCGAAACTTATTGTACATGGGTACATAATCGATAAAGAAATCGGTAAGCGGCATAAAGTTTTTACCCCACGAGAGGAATATCGAAAAGAGGGTCCCTGCCAGTAATGCCCATTTTATGGGTCCTTTCACAATAAAAAGGCCTAAAATAAACAGCGTTAAAACAAAAGCTCCCACGTAAACCGGTCCCGCTGTCCACGGTTGTTCGCCCCAGTATTGCCCGATTTGTTTGTACAGCTCGCAGTATTCAGGACGCGACTGCTCCATCGCTTTCGGGTTTTCCGACATCCGGGCAGACGAAGATCCGCCTTTGGCGTTTGGAATGAGCAGCGTCCAGGTTTCATCTACCCCGTAGCTCCACCCCGTAATGTAATCGCGCTCCAATCCGTTCTTCGATTTGTTTTCGACACCGTGGTGCGAGAGTTCCGATTTCCCGCGCATCGTCTCCTTTGTATATTCATAAGTATGGTACAAATTAGAGGAATTTGCCAACACCCCAATTAACCCTGCAATAGCCACAACGGCCGTGGATTTCAGGAAATCGGCAAGTTTCTTTTCGCGAACAGCTTGCACGAAAAAGGCAACCACCATAAAAAACATAAGGAAGAAGAAGTAGTAACTCATCTGAATATGGTTTGCCGAAATCTGGAATGCCACGAAGATCATGACCAGCAATGCGCCCAACAGGTATTTTTTCCGGTACGCATACACCAAACCCGCAATGGTAGGCGGAATATAGGCCAATGTGATGAACTTCCAGATATGCCCGGCCGCGATGAGTATGAAAAAGTAGGAAGAGAATGCCCAGATAATGGCTCCCAGCGCACTGATTAAAGGGGAGGCCCCGAACGCTCGCATCAGGATATAAAATCCGAGCAGCATGATAAAAACAAGGCAAATGTAGTTGGGCAAAAACAGGGAGTAAGCGTTTTTCGCCAGCTCCTGAGGTTTGTTCGAATCGTACGTGGGACTCATCTGGTACGATGGCATTCCTCCAAACATCGAGAGGTTCCAACGCGTACGTTCTCCGTCGTGACGTTTCATAAAATCACGCTGTTCCTGCCCTATTCCGATAGCGGCAAGAGAATCGCCCTGAGTAATGGCGCGGCCGTCCATCACTGCCGGCGCAAAATAGATAAATGAGATAAGGATAAACAAGATGATTACGATTAAATCGGGCAGAAATTTCTTGAGTTCGTTGGAATTTTTCATCGTTATATTGCTTTGTAAACGTATTTAAGGAACAAATTTACAGATTATTTCTGAAAGCGAAGCCCTGATGCGATTGTTTTGAATAAAAAAAGAAGTGAAACGGGTGAGTTTCACTTCTTTGCAGGTTGTAACACAGGAGGCTCAGAATCTTTTCCCGATAGTAATTCCCATACGCGGATACCCGCTGTCGTTTACAAAATCGCGTCCGCCGCCGAAATACAGTTCACCTACCCAGTTATTTTTGGTCAGGTACTTCCATCCTAATGCTAACCCCAATCCGGCGCCTGTTGATCCACTGGAAAACACGGAACCGTTGGCTTCGATAAAAAAACCGGCTCCGTACTTTTGCAGGTTGGTTGAACTTCCTCCAAAATACCAACGGGCATAGGGCGTAAATGCAAAATCTAAAGGATAATCGTCCGAATTCAGGTTAATCCCTGCCGATGCTCCTACGCCAAAATCTTCACCAAGGATACGTTCGTAGGACACTTCGGGGAATAAACCAAAGATGGTGGTCCCCAAATTCAATTTCAATTCATTTAATTGGGCGGGCGTATCTTTTGCAAGATCTCCTCCAAAGACACTTTTTGTGCGTTGTTGTGAAAATGCCGAAACACTGATAATCAACGCGATTGATACTAAAGCAAATTTTTTCATACAGTTTTTATTAAATATTGTTTTGACGTTCTACAATTAAGACTCAAAAACGGTAAAAACGCTGCATAAACTGATGTTAAAAAAATAAAATTGTAAATTCTCCATCAACTCACCTGGCTTCCCGGCTTCACATCTACCGATGGCTCAATCAACGATAACGAACCATCGGCATTTTCTGCCGAAAGAATCATTCCTTCAGACATAATGCCGCGCAACTTTCTCGGCTCCAGGTTGGCAATGAAGCACACCTGTTTACCCACCAACTCTTCGGGGTTGGGGTAGTATGCTGCAATTCCCGATAAAATCGTACGCTTGTTCAGGCCATCGTCCAGCAAGAACCGGAGCAATTTATCAGCCTTCGGTACTTTTTCGCACTCCAGAACAGTTCCCACACGGATATCGAGTTTCCCGAAATCGTCGTAAACGATGCTCTCTTTTACAGGTTTAGCCCTGTAGGCTTCCTGTTCGTTCGCCGCTTTGGTGGCGTGAAGTTTTTCCACTTGCTTTTCGATGGTTTCATCGTCTATTTTCTCGAAAAGGAGTTCCGCCTTTCCTAATTCGTGTCCTTCGGACAGCAGGTCAAAATTGCCCAACTGTTCCCAATCGAATTTATCGGCATGGATGAACGAGTAAATTTTCTTCGCCGAAAAAGGCAGGAACGGCTCGCATACGATGGCCAGGTTAGCAACCATTTGCAACGATACGTTCAGGATGGTAGCCGTGCGTACCTTATCGTCTTTTGCCGTCTTCCACGGCTCGGTGTCTGCCAGATACTTGTTACCGATGCGTGCGAGGTTCATCGCTTCTTTTTGCGCTTCGCGGAAGTGATAGTTTTCGAGATTATACTCTACGGCTTGTTTCACTTGCCGGGATTCGGCAATGGTTTCGCGGTCGTAACCGGTAAGTTCGCCAAGGGCAGGGACGCAGTTGTCGAAATACTTCTGCGTGAGTACCAATGCACGGTTAATGAAATTGCCGAGAACAGCAACCAACTCGTTGTTGTTGCGTGCCTGAAAATCTTTCCACGTGAAATCGTTATCTTTGGTTTCGGGCGCATTCGCCGTAAGTGCATAACGCAACACGTCTTGTTTGCCTGGGAATTCTTCCAGGTATTCGTGCAACCATACCGCCCAATTGCGTGAAGTGGATATCTTGTCGTTCTCGAGGTTTAGAAATTCGTTTGCCGGAACATTTTCGGGCAAGATATAGGAGCCTTCGGCCTTGAGCATCGCCGGAAAAACAATACAATGGAACACGATATTGTCTTTCCCGATGAAATGGACTAATTTGGTGTTTTCATCTTTCCACCATTTTTCCCAATCGTTGGGTAGTAGCTCTTTGGTGTTGGAAATATAACCGATGGGCGCGTCAAACCACACGTAAAGCACTTTTCCTTCGGCATCTTTCAATGGAACCGGTATTCCCCAATCCAGGTCGCGGCTTACGGCACGCGGCTGCAAGCCCATATCGAGCCACGATTTACATTGCCCGTAAACGTTTGGTTTCCAGTCTTTGTGCTCGTTTAAGATCCATTGGCGCAGCCATGCTTCGTGTTCGTTGAGCGGTAAATACCAATGTTTGGTCTTTCGCATTACGGGTACACTTCCACTCAAAGCCGACTTCGGGTTGATTAAATCCGTTGGGCTAAGCGAAGTTCCGCACTGTTCACACTGGTCGCCGTAAGCGCGTTCGTTGCTGCAATGCGGACAAGTTCCGGTGATGTACCGGTCAGCAAGGAATTGCCCCGCTTCTTCGTCGTAATACTGCTCGCTTTCAATTTCCTGAAATCCGCCGTTATTATATATTTTTAGAAAAATTTCCGATGCTGTCTTTTTGTGAATTTCCGATGTAGTACGCGAATAAATATCGAACGAAATTCCGAATTCTTCAAACGATTTTTTGATAAGTTCGTGGTACCTGTCAACGATACTCTGAGGCGTAACGCCTTCTTTCCGGGCGCGAATGGTGATGGGTATCCCGTGTTCGTCCGAGCCTCCCACAAAAAGGACCTCTTCGCCTTTCAGGCGTAAATACCGGGCGTAGATATCCGCCGGGACATAAACTCCGGCCAAGTGTCCGATGTGAACCGGCCCGTTTGCATACGGCAATGCCGATGTGATAAGTGTGCGTTTAAACTGTTTTGACATAAACTATAGTTGTACTGCGTGTTTCATTTTTTCCGAAGTGCAAAGATACGAAAATTAGCTGTTTCTTGTTTATCGTCTTTAAACTATAATTCGTAAAATTCAAAACAGTTTTTAAGGAAAGGCAGCCTTTTATTATGGGTATGCAGGTCCATGATCCGCGGCCCACGTGCTGTTGAGATCATGGCGAAGCGGTTTTCAGAAGGTGCTATTGGATGAATTGCACAGCCCGCATTACATCATTGTAGCCGATGAAAAAGGTGCCTGATCACGATATCAAGGCCGGAGTTGAATTCGGGCAAGTTTGGAGTGTTTATTGGAAGTGATTGAGTTACAGGTATTGTAGGTGCATTTAGCATAAAACAAAGTAATTGACGGAAGAAGTACGTAAGCGATAATTAAGGAGAGGTTATAAAGAGTTAGGACAAATAAAAACAAGAAGGTTGCTTAAGTGTTATAAAAGGAAAAACAGTATGGAGTTCGATATAACAGGTAAAGTTGCCATTATTGGCGGAAGCAGCAAGGGGTTGGGGAAAGCGTGCGCAATAGCATTAGCGAAAGAAGGTGTGAATATTGTGCTGTGTGCCCGAAATGAAGAAGCATTGCAAAAAACCAAAACCGAGATAGAATCGTTGGGTGTTGAGGTGTTGGCCCTATCGGTTGATATGGCTTCTGCTGAAGATAATCAGCGGGTTATCGATGAGACAATTCTAAAGTTCAGTAGAATTGATATTTTGGTTAACAATTCTGGAGGTCCCAAACCGGGAACTTTTAGAGATGTTTCTATGGATGATTTGGATGATGCGTACCATTCGGTGCTGAAATACAATATCCGGATGATCCGGGGTTGTCTGCCTCATATGGAAAAGAACGGGTGGGGGAGAATCGTGAACATCACTTCCATCACTGTGAAGGAACCGTCTCCGAATATGGTGTTATCGAATATTTTTCGTTCGGCGGTAGTAAGTTTTGCCAAAACCATCAGCAAAGAAATTATTTCCAAAGGAATAACCATCAACAATGTTTCTCCCGGTTATTTTAAGACAGACAGGGTAACGCAATTGATGAAAGTCCGTTCCGAAACTGAAGGAATTTCTATAAATGAGTATGAACAGAAAGCCATTCAGGATTTTCCGCACAAACGCTATATGGATCCGCAGGAATTGGGCGATTTGGTTTGTTACCTATGTTCCGAACAAGCTAAATCTATCAACGGGACAACTATTCAGGTTGATGGGGGAATGTTGAACGGGTTGCTGTGAAGGTGGATTTTTTTTTGAAATATTCTTTCCACACAACTGTTTTTCCGGTTTCGGCAGATCTTTTCGCCGCTTCCAGAATTTTTACTACCATCTCATTGTTAGGCAAAGCCGAAAGGTCATATGGTTGAGGTGTAATTTTGCCGCGAGCGACATTGGCAAAATAAGAAAAAGCATCGTCCCCCCCTTCATGTAATGCCGGGGCAATTACATCTGTCGCTTTCTTTTCATCGGTTTTAAGAACAGTCATATTTACCGCATCTTTACAAAAAATATATCCCGACCGTCCGTAAAGTTGCATCTCTTTCCGGTTGTAGGGCCAGTTCCACGATGCCTGGATAACTAGTTGCTTCTTCGGATATTGCACAATAATGCTGGCTTCATCATCCACTTTGGGATAAATCTGTGGTTTATTGGTATTAGTAACGGCAGTAACGGAAACAGGCGTTTCGCCGTTCATAAGCCATGTGGATATATTTGCCCCGTAACAGCCAAAATCGTTCAGTGCGCCGGCGCCATTTAAAACCGGATCGGTAAGCCAGGAGAGAAACTCTTTGCTGCAACCAATCTCTACAGGCCCCTGATGCCCGGTGTGAAATTCAATTTTGCAGATTTCCCCGATCTGCTTTTCTTCGTTTGCGATTTTATATGCTTCGGCGTTGCTTCCGTACCAGGTTGTTTCGTAGTTGGTAAGTAAATGGATATTATACTTTTCGGCAAGTGCGGACATTCTGTCGGCATGCGCCACACTTACGGCAAGCGGTTTCTCAACCATAACGTGGATTCCTTTTGGAGCACATTTTTCCACTACCTCCAAGTGCCCGAAAATATCGTTGTAAGCCATTACTGCTTCGGGTTCGGTTTTGCGGAGCATTTCATCGATGCCGGGAAAGACAATTTCCAAGTCAAAACCGTATCTTTTCGCTAATCTTTCTGCCAATTCCTTGTTCGGTTCGGCGATGCCGACGATAATAATATCGCCTTTGTCTTTTCTTCCCAAGAGCCCGTGAATATGATCGTGGGTTAAGCCCGCAATGCCAATTCTCACCGGTTTCTGCTGCGCGAATGTGATAACCGGCAGTACGGTTATACTTAGCATAAGTATAAGTTTTGTAACGGATTTAATCATGATAATTGAGTATTGTGATTGATTTGTTTGCAGCAGTTTTTTCAGTTGTTATTTATATACCTTACAAATGCAATACTTCTGCCATCGGGCGACCAGCTATGTACATTAATAGTACCCTGCCCGCCGTAAAAAACGGGGGTCAGGTCCCGGACTTTGTTTGTTTCCGTATCCAGTAAACGAAGTTTCACGTTTTTTCCGAACGGATGTCCGCCTTTCTGGTCTTCGATGTACGCGATATAGGCAATACTTTTGTTATCTGGTCCGGGATGTGGAAACCAGTTATCGTATTCATCGAAAGTGAGCTGTGCTTGTCCGCTTCCGTCGGGATGCATCCTGTAAATATGCATCCGTCCCGTGCGATGGCTGTTGAAATAAATCCACTGACCGTCATAACTGTATTCCGGTCCGTCATCCAGGCCTTCGGCATCGGTCAGCCGGATTTCTCCGTCGCCAATAACGTGCGTTTTATATATATCCCATTGGCCATTACGCAAGGCACAGTAGGTAATCCACTGACTATCCGGGCTAACGCCGTGCCAATAACTGGGATAATCGGTTGTGATCAATCGGGGAGTACCGCCGGTTGCGGGGAGGATAAAGATACGCGAACTACCTCCGGGTGGCGTTACTCTTGAATCGTTATGACTTACAATCAGCCATTTGCCATCGAAAGTAAGTCCATGGTCGTTGTTGCACCGATCGGCAAATCCGGTAGGGATTACGCCGGTTTTTTTACCCTTGACCGATACTTTTTCTAGTTTTCCACCGGAGTTGATGATCAGGTATTTCCCGTCTCGGGACCAGTTAGGTGCTTCAAAGTGGCGCCTCTCGCGCAAGATTACTTTTTCTTTTCCGGTTTTTACGTTCAGTAAAACCAATTCGCTTTCAAGGTTCTCCGGAACTTGCGATAGAGCAGCAAATGAACAGAGGGCGCACAGAAAAAGCAAATAAAGGTGTTTCATTGTTTTTTAATTTCTATTTAAACTCCTACGGTTATTTTCCAAATTGCTTCTATCCATTCATCGGAATAGTTAAGAGACGGAACAAAAACAAATTCTTCTCCCCCGGCTTTCATAAACAATTCGCGTGCCTGTAAGTCGATATCGAACAAGGTTTCCAGATTGTCAGCCGGAAAACCGGGAGCGATTACCGCCACCTTTTTCCATCCCAGCTGTGGAAAATCGGAAATATCCGCATCTAAAAATGGTTTTAGCCAATTGTTGCCGCGTTGTGATGCATACAGAAGGTATGTATATTGCAATTCGATGTTGAGTTTTTTACAAAATAAGCGGTTGGTCTCTTTCAGCTGATACACGTAATCGAACTCCTTTCCCTTTTTCCAGGCCACTTCTACCTGATCTACGGGCAGGCTGTGATAACAAAATACCAGTTTATCAATACCTTTCAGGTAGGGTTCGGCGTGTTTGGCAAGCGCATTTATAAATGCCGGATGATCGAAATAAGGTTCAACTATCTTTAATCGATACGAATGCGGATGCTTGTAGAAAATCCGTCCGATCTCATCTATGGTAGTTTGCGTTGTGGATTGGGCGTAATGCGGGTACAACGGAAATACAACCACTTCGTGCAAGAGCGGACATTTCTTTTCCAGGTTTTTAAAAGCTTGCTCAATCCCCGGTTCACCATAGCGCATGGCAATCTCCACAGGAATATTTTTTCTTTCTTCCAGCAATTGGGCAAGTTTCCGCATAAAATAAATCATAGGTGAGATTGCCGGCTCTTCTTTTCGCCAGATTTGGCTGTATTTATTAAACGATTTACCGGATGAAACCGGAGCAATGATTTTTTTTGCCAAAAAGTTGGAAACCAATTCAGGCTTACCGGTAACGAGCGGATCGCTAAGCATATCACCGACAAATTTCTTTACAGCTTCTTTGCTGCATGTAGCCGGAGTTCCGACATTTATCAATAAAATCCCTCGCATAAACAATACGTAATGCTATTTTACAAACGTCTCTAATATTTTTGTTGTTTCACTTGGAATAATTAAGCCCGATTCAGTATCGGCCGGGACCAGGACCGTTTCTCCCTGCTCCATAAAAATTGAATTTCCCTTATTGTCTTTCAGCGTGCAATGTCCCTGCATGCAGATATAGATAACAAAAGAGTCGAGAGCCTTATAATGACGTGCCATAGGAATATCCATTTCCAACAGGTTGGTGGTGAAGTACTCACACGTAACCAATTCTACCGGTTGATTGATGTGTGCGGAATATTCGGTTTTATAATTTTCATAAACATTGTAGTCGATAGCCTCTTTTGCTAATTCGGTGTGCAATTCGCGTAAATTCCCTTGCGCATCTTTCCTGTTGTAATCGTAGATGCGGTAAGTGATGTTTGATGTTTGCTGAATTTCGGTGATGAAACATCCTGCGCCAATGGCGTGAACACGGCCTGCGGGAAGGAAGAACACATCGCCCGGTTTTACGTCGTATTTTTGAAGTTTATCGGTGAAGGAGTTGTCTTCTATTGTTTTAACATACTCATCAGGGGTTATGAGAGTGGCAAATCCCGAATAAAGAAACGCGTTGGGGGTTGCTTTTATCACGTACCACATTTCCGTTTTCCCGAAGGAGTGGTGTCTTTTCTTTGCCAGTTCATCGTTCGGATGAACTTGAATGGAAAGGTCGTCCCGCGCATCGATAAACTTAATCAGAAGAGGAAAAGTGTCGCCAAACTTATCATATACTTTTTTACCCACTAACCGGGCTTTATTGGTTCGAAGAATCTCATCGATCGCTTTCCCTGCCAGTTCTCCATTGTCAACAACGGATATATTCCCTTCCACACCCGATATCTCCCAGCTTTCACCAATGCCTTCCTGCCGGGGTGATATATTTTTGAATTCATAAATATCTGAGCCGCCCCAAATAATTTTTTTAAATATGGGTTGAAATTTAAAGGGATATAATGCTCCTTTTGATGTAGGCGGATTATCTGTATTTGTTGTGTTATCTTTCATTTTGTCTTAATCATATTTTTGATGAGTTGAGATTGCCGGGTACTCTTCAGGGGATTGGGGTCATAATTTCTTCAAAACAAGGGCAGAACGGGCAGGCAGATATGTTTTAATCCAGCCTTTTCCGTCTTTCGCATACAACGGATCATGGTGCGTGAAATGATGAACGGTATCATCGTTCAGCCCAAAACCGCCGAATTTCCGGTCGTCGGTATCGAGAACGATACTGTATTCGCCTTCAGGAACTAACATGCCGTAATCGCTAAACGATTTTTCGGGATGGAAGTTGAAGATAAACAATAACTTTTCCCGCATGTAGGCCAGCACGTTGTCACCGTCTTTGTCCCAGATTTTTACAATAGGTGTAGCCTGAAAATCGACTATGGATTTGATAAGTTCAATCATTGCCCGATCGAAGTCGCCCAGGTAATGGTACTTGAGGTTCTGGTCGTCAGCCAAATGCCATTGACGCCGGGCATATTGGTATGACCAGTTATTTCCTTCGCGCGGAAAATCAATCCACTCCGGATGGCCAAACTCGTTGCCCATAAAATTCAAATAGCCTCCGTTCATGGTGGTTGCGGTTACCAATCGGATCATTTTATGTAGCGCAATTCCCCGGTCAACCATAAATGAACTGCTCATCAACTTCGACATGAACCAATACATGTCAGCATCTATCAATCTGAAGATGATCGTTTTATCGCCAACTAATGCCTGGTCGTGGCTTTCTACGTAAGATATCGTTTTTTCATCGGCACGACGATTGGTCGTTTCCCACCAAATAGCTGTAGGATGCCAATCTTCGTCTTTTCGCTCCTTGATGGTCTTAATCCAGAAATCGGGGATATTCATCGCCATACGATAATCAAAACCGTAGCCTCCCGATTTTATATCCAATGCCAGGCCGGGCATGCCGCTAACTTCTTCGGCAATGGTGATGGCATTTGGATTCACTTCGTGAATAAGTTTGTTAGCCAGTGTCAGGTAGCAAATGGCGTCAGGGTCTTGCCTATTGTTATAATAATCGTCGTATTTGGTGAAACTTTCTTCCAAACCGTGGCTGTAGTACAACATAGATGTTACTCCGTCAAAACGGAAACCGTCGAATTTATATTCTTCCATCCAGTATTTGCAGTTCGAAAGCAGAAAATGGAGTACTTCGTTTTTGCCGTAATCAAAGCAAAGCGAATCCCATGCCGGATGATTCCTGCGATCGGGATTGTCCGGGAAATACTGGTTGTACGAGCCGTCAAACCTGGCAATTCCTTCCAATTCGTTCTTCACGGCGTGTGAATGTACGATATCCATGATAACCGCTATTCCCATTTCGTGCGCTGCATCGATTAATTGGCGGAGTTCATCGGGTGTGCCGCTACGCGACGTTGGTGCAAAAAAATTGGATACGTGGTACCCGAACGAACCGTAATACGGATGTTCCTGAACAGCCATCAGTTGAATGGCATTGTAGCCGCCTTTCCTGACCCGCGGCAGCACATTCTCCCTAAACTCGGTATAGGTGCCCACTTTCCCTTCTTCAGTAGCCATTCCAACGTGACATTCGTAAATAAGGAGTGGCGATGTATCGGGTTTAAAATCCCTTATTCTGAACTTGTACGAGATTTCAGGATTCCACACTTGAGCACTGAATATATGTGTTTGCGGGTCCTGTACAACCCTGCGGCACCAAGCTGGAATTCGTTCGCCACTTCCGCCATCCCAGCTGACTAGAAGTTTGTATAAATCGTGATGATGGATGCGTCCCGGCGGGATTTTAACTTCCCAAACACCGTTTTCGATCCGTTTCAGCCGATACGATTCCATTCGCTGCCAGTTGTTGAAAGTGCCGATGAGAAAAATTTCCGTGGCATTAGGCGCCCATTCACGAAAAATCCATCCATCCACTGTTTTATGTAGCCCAAAGTATAGATATCCGGTGGCAAAGTCCGATAACGTAATTTGCCCGTTCCGGGTCAATTCCTTCTCTTTTCTCAAAAATTGATTGTTCCGCTCTTCAATCTTTCGACGAAAAGGTTCAAGCCAAGGGTCATTTTTTATGATATCTAACATGAATACCTCCAATTAAAAATTTATAAAACAGCAACTTTTATAATAAGCTTTCTGGTAGTACCTTCACCAATAAGCGGAGCGTGCGCGTCTTCGGGAAAGAAAATGATAAATTCGCCGGGCAGCACGTTGATGAAGGCAGACGGCTTGTCATTAAACAATTGAAAATCATTTTGACGGCTATATTCTCCTGTTGCTTCCTTCAGGTTCTTTAAGGATTTCCATCCGAAAATTTCTTCTCCGGCAATAGGAATCTGTATATCGATGAATTTTCTGTGAGTTTCCAGTTTACTTTCAGCTTTGCTTTTCAGGACGGTATCCGCTACCGATGCTTTCAGGCATATACCTTCTATTTCGACAAATCCTTCCGGCGCATTGCTCATATCCAATCCTCCGGCATACTCGAAAGCCTTTTTAAACAAGGGATTCAGGCAAAAATAATTGGACGCGTTTTCTAAATTATCCAATACCATACTTTACAGTTTTTCTTTATCTTATTTGTACAAAGATAACGGAATTTATGAATCAACCCGCCGTTTTCAATTAGAAAAAAAACGTATCTTTGTTGTCTGATAAAATGATACTACAATGAAACGAATATTGTCTGCACTGATTATAACACTAATATCCGTTGCCGTTTTTTCTCAAAATGATCAGACCACCTGTAACTTGGGATTTTCATTTAAAATAAACAATAATCCCAACTGGGGCAACAATGAACCTGTTGTGACAGAGGTTACTCCCGGGTCGCCTGCCGAAAAAGCCGGTTTAAAGGCCAATGACATTATACTTGAAGTTAACGGACACGGGACTTACTTAAAACCAGCGCATACCATTATGTCGTGGTTTATGGAGAGACCTTCTGATATGTCGATATCCATCCGTAATTTTGAAGCATCGTTCAAACCGATGACTATTTCCAAAGACTGCAGGTTAAGAAACGGGTTGAGTGAAGCACAACTGGCGCCTGTGTTCTCGTTCTATAGCCTTGAGGATGTTCAGGACAGAAAATTTATAATTCCGGTAAAAACTACCATAAACCCTGATGCTGAATTCTTTAATTACCGGACTTATGACTTTGCTCCTTCCGATGAAAGCTCCAGAGAGCTGGACGAACGCATTAATCTGATATTTACGAGGGTTTTATCTGAACTTGGTCTCAAACGCGACAGTGAAGACCCCGATTTTATTATTCAAACCTTTTACGGCTATCAAAACAATCCCCTGTTCAAGGCAGATTCTCCAGCACGCGGAACCTACTCCGGAACCTGGCGATTCGATACCCGTAACAACCGGATGGTTAAAATCCCTGTATATGATCCGACCCAACCCATAAGGATTGATGATGTGATGTATAATCTGGAGTTTGGTTATCGGTTTTATGATAGAAAATTTACTGAACCCGGTAAGCCGATGTTGGTTTGGGAAAGTGAAGTGAAAGAAAAACTGAGCGATAATTACGGGTTGTTGGAGTATCTGGAAATGAATCTCCCTTTGATATTGCGTAAATTTCCCAATTCGGGTAACCTGGAAAAAGCTACTTATCATGTGAAATATTCGCGATATAACTATACAGGCATCAATTACGATTTGAACGATTTAAAAACAATTGTTTCCGTTGATGCCGGATCTCCGGCAGCCCGCGTGGGAGTGAAAGCCGGAGATGTTGTGGTGAAAGTTCAGGATCACAGTTTCAATCACGACGCAAAATCGCTCACGGCCAGTTATCGGCGTTTTATTGCCGAAACGATGAAATACCGCGATCAAACCACAAAATATACGGATTCAAACGGATTTCAAAATGCCATGTACTGGGATATTACACATTATAATGATGTGTCTAAGGAAATAAATGACAAGAAAAGATACAAGTCAGGATTCTCCTACCTCTTCAATTTCAATCAATATATAGATTGGAATACTCCGAATACCCTAAATATTGAAATTGAAAGAAACGGTGAAAAATTGGTTTTTGAGATAAATCCAACCATAACCTGGTACTCTCAGGTTCTGGTAGAATAAATAGTTGAAAAAAAAATACTGAAAAAGCCGGAAAAATTTTGTCGGTAAAATTAAATATTCTATCTTTGTAGCCCTTTCGCAATAACCGAAAAGGGTTTGTTATCGAGATAACAAAATAAAGTTGCAAGGTTGAAAAAATTGAAATTGTAGAATCATCTGAAAATCAAATCGAAAAAATATTTTTCAAAAAAAATTCAGATTTTATTTTGTTAATTCAAAAATAGGTTCTACCTTTGCATCCGCTTTCCGAAAAACAGCAGTTAGGGGGAAGCATGACAAACGTTCTTTGAAAGTATTCCATACACGTTTTTTAAAAGACAAGCAGTATATAAATATATATTGGTACCCGTTCAATTTAAGAACACAGATAAAAGGAAAAGGAATAGATTCGTGAAATCAGGGGCAAGTTTGAGGATCACCGGCGGGAGCCGGGTGTTTGTTCAGTTTTTTTTACCGTTGTT